>Ga0307505_10000065_pt1 | contig 128502 bp, 93 predicted proteins | sample 23_S_MG_FD_202183 | JGI IMG/M metagenome (GOLD analysis project Ga0307505, IMG submission 202183) | Soil microbial communities from Populus trichocarpa stands in riparian zone in the Pacific Northwest, United States - 23_S | ecosystem: Environmental > Terrestrial > Soil > Riparian zone > Trees...
GCTCCCAGGTCCGATCCCGACCGGTAGCCCGAAAAAGGCACCAGCGACATGCGGGAGAGCTTCCGTCGAAGCAGGGACTCGTCCAACCCGAAGTCGAACGGCTGCCAGTGGTAGCCGGCCAGCATCAGGCACCACAGGAGCAGCCCCGCCCACGCCCACCTGGTTGCCGACGATGGGCCGGCGACGGCGGGAGCCGGCGCGACAGATCGGACGCGCCCGCCCACCCACGCGCCACAGGCGACGCCCACCGCCCCGCTCACGACGTCGGTGGCATCGGCCGCGTGGGAGCGAATGAACACGTGCGCCAGCTCCACCGCGACCAAGCCGGCCACCCCCAACCCCACGCTGGCCAGCGCCCCGCGTCTCGCGGTGCCCCGACCGGCGAACATGGCGGCCAGTCCCAGGGGCACGCTGCTGACGGCGGTGACCACGACGTCCCACCACAGGCGCGGCGTCCACGGCGCGGCAAACGGCACGACCGAGATGGAACCGTCACGCAGGCGTCGCCCCAGCCGCTCCACGTCCAGCGTGACGTCGAACGGGGCCAGGTTGGCAAACAGCCACACCGCCGCATACGCCACCAGGACGCGCGTCAGCCGATCGTGGTGGACCCTCGCCGCCGACTCGCGAATCCACTCCGTCAGCGCCTGGCCGCCGGCTGCCCACAGCACCAGGCCCACGGCGCAGCCAAGCGTCTGGGCGACGACGTCCATGACGGACGTGACGCGCCCTGGGACAAACTCCTGCGCGAACTCGGCACCGAAGCTGACAAGGAGGCTCAACGGCAGCGCGATGAGCGCGGCGCCCGCGAAGCGGCGGCGGGGTCGGTCGGTCAGCCACGCCCCCGCCAGCCCGAAGCCGATCGGCACGAACAGCAGCAGGTTGGCGAGGAAGTTGGCGCGCGGCACGCGGCGCGGCCACGCCGTCATCGCGGCGGCGAACTGCGTCCAGGCCGCGGCCCACGGTGCCGGTTCCAAGCGGAACGGCAGCAGGCTGACATACAGCGTGAAGGTCATCAGCGCGATCGCCAGAACGGCGTAGGTACGGCGTGTCGGCACGGCCTCTATTCTGGCGGACCCGCGCCCAGAGTCTTTTTGCCCCGCTCCACCACCCCACCACGCTAAGAAACGCGTGGCGGGGGCCCCGGTTCCGCGGGGCGGGCCTCGGATTCAGCGAACGACGTCGGCGAAGGAGCGAATGGGCCGAGCCGGCCGTCGCGTGGCGCCTGCGGCCAGCCGTTGGTGGCCGGCCCTGGTGTCCACGCGCCGAAACGCCGTCATGCTCAACCCGGTCAGCGCCTCCACCTCGGCAACGTCCACTTGGTACATGCGGAACCTGGACAGGTCCAGCCTGGCGGGGGAAACGGCCCGCGCGCCGAGGAGCGTCTCCTGGGACAGGCGAAAGGCCAGGGCCTTCACGCGGTTGTCGCTTTCATCGCGGTAGGCCACCACCTTGAAGAACTGCCGCGGGATGAGGACCGGCTCGAAGCCCTGGGGGGCCCCGGACGGCATGAACGGACGGTCGGTGGTCGAAAAGATGGGGCCCCCGACGAGCGCGATCCGGAGGTTGGCCACATCGACCTGGCTGAAGATCTCGTCCTCCAAGGATTTCCAGAGCGCCGGCGCCAGCCGATTGAACTTCTCGTGCTGCGGCGTCGCGTTGGTGTAGCAGAAGGAATCGTCGTTGGCTTGCTTGGCGATGCCCTGCCCGCCCCACAGCAGGTCCTCGCGCTTGGCGATGTGCCCGCGGTCGAAGACGGTGCCTTCGTACAGCGTGTTGTCGATCTGGAACTGGGCCGGGATGCGCGGATCGATCCGCCAGGTGGCGTCTTTGCTGGTCGGCTTGGTGATGGTGCCGTCGACGTTCCAGGCCACGAACGCCGCCATCCGGCGCGACTTGCGGATGGACAACGAAAAATGCGTGTAGTGCGCGAGGCGCTCGCCGTTGGCGCCGACGAGGTCGTTCCGCACCTTCTGTGTCCTGGCCACGGGAAGGGGCAACCGCACGCCGATGAACTGGCCGTCGTATCCCGTGCCGCCGAAGGTGCGTTCAGTAGAGGCGCGTCGTTCCAGATCCATCAGCCGCTGAATCGTCCCATACAACGTGCCCGCGTCCAACTTGACCCGCCCCTCGGTGCGTTGATGGCCACAGCCGCCGGCTAGGTCCGCTCGAGAACCAGGTTCACGCCAGCCGACAGGCGGTCCCACTTGGAGACCTCGGTCTCGAGCTGCTTCTGTCCCGCTCGGGTCAGTGAGTAGAAGCGGGCACGGCGGTTGTTCTCCGAGGTGCCCCACTCCGCCTCGATCCAGCCCTGATGCTCCAGGCGGTGCAGAGCGGGATAGAGCGACCCCTGCTGGACTTTCAACAACTCGTCGGACATCTGCTGGATGCGCTGCGCGATCGCCCATCCGTGCATGGGCCCGAGCACGATGGTCCGCAGGATCAAGAGGTCGAGCGTTCCTTGGAGGAGGTCGGTCTGGTCACTCATTCGCCTGGCTAGATTATCTACAAGCGCACTTGTAGATGACCAAGGCAGGAGGGTCAGCCCACCGGCTGCGCGGGCTGCAGCCTCCCCTCGGCGATCAAGCCCTCGAAGGCACGGCGGAGCCCGAGCCGGGTCAGCGGCTTGGCCACGTATTCGTCCATCCCCGCTGCCAGGCAGCGCGTCCGGTCCCCCTCCATGGCGTTGGCCGTCAGCGCGATGATCGGCGTGCGCACGCCCGGCGGCTCGGCCTCGCGAATGGCCCGGGCAGCTTCGAAGCCGTCCATCACTGGCATCTGGCAGTCCATGAGGATCAAGTCGAACCACCCGGACTTCCAGGCGGCGAAACCCTGGGCCCCGTCGCCGGCCACCTGGACGTCGCAGCCGAAGGCCTGCAGGATGAACGTCGCCACCTTCTGGTTCGTGGCGTTGTCCTCCACGACCAGCACCCGCCAGCCGCCGACCTCGACCGGCAACGCGGTCGAGGCCGCGCCCATGGCCGCCAGCGCAGCGGCTTGGGCATCCAACGCCGCCTCAACGGGCAGGGCCAGCTCGATCCAGAAGGCCGATCCCTCGCCCGGCGTGCTGTCCACGCCGATGGTGCCGCCCATCGATTCGATGAGGCGCTTGCAGATGATGAGGCCCAGTCCCGTGCCGCCGTAACGGCGGGTCGTGGACGAATCCGCCTGGGCAAACGGCGCGAAGAGCCGCGCCTGAGTCGCCGCGTCGATACCGATCCCGGTGTCGCGCGCGGTGATCCGGATGCGCCACAGCGCGCCGTCCGGCACGCACTCGGCCTCGAGGGTCACGCTGCCGCGATCCGTGAACTTCACCGCGTTGGACGCGAGGTTGAGCACGATCTGCTGCAGGCGAAACGGATCGCCGACCAGGCGCGGCGGCTGGCCCGCGGTCCGGACGCGCACGGGGAGAAACTTGCGCTCCGCGATTGGCGCGATCAGCACGCGAACCGCGTCGAGGAGCCCCGCCACGTCGAAGCCCGCGCGGTCGAGCGTCAGCCTTCCTGCCTCGATCTTCGAGAAGTCCAGGATCTGGTTGATCACGTGGAGCAGCGCTTCGCCCGAGATGCGGATCATCCGCATCTGCTCCAACTGGTCCGAGGTCAGGCGGCTCTCGAGCAGGAGCTCGGTGATGCCGATGATGCCGTTCAGCGGCGTCCGGATCTCGTGGCTCATGGTGGCCAGGAACTCGCTCTTGGCCCGGACGGCCCCGTGCGCGCGGTCCCGCTCCCGCTCCAGCTCGCGCGACTGCCGCCGGAGCGATTCCGACACCTCCTCCAGGCGCTGGATGTGCTCGGTGATGGCCTCCTGGTGGCGACGCTGCACGGTGGCATCCCGTACGACGGCGCTCAGAAGCTGCTTCCCCTGAATCGTCATGGCCGTCAGCGTGACCTCGACGGGAAGGTCGGACCCGTCGCGCCGCCGGCCGAAAGTGGCTATTCCGGCTCGCCCCGCGGTGAGCGCCGCCCCGGCGGCCGGCAGGAGCGTGTTGAACGAGAGGCCGCACATGTCGGCGGCCTCGTAACCAAAGGCAGCGGCGCCCGCCGGGTTCACCGATTCGATCGTGCCCTCCTGCGTCAACGTGAAGACGCCGTCCGACATCGACTCGAGGACGGTTCGGTGACGCGTCTCGCTCCATTTCAACGACGAGGACACGTGAGCCATGCGCGCGTCGATCAACGTGCCGACCAGCGTCAAGCCCACGACGACGATCGTGCCCAGGCAGACGAGGACCGCCAGCAAGGACGAGCTGATACCCGGCGCGACCACGGCTGCTCCGGGAATCGGAACGAATACGGCCGCCGCCATGGCCGTGTGGTGCATGCCCGTGACGGCCAACCCCATGACCACCGCGGACAGCACGTGCGACACGGCGGTCCGCTTCATCATTCGATCGAGCGCCGGGCGGATGGCCAGGGCCGCAACCGCAAGGCCGTAGCACACCACGAGGGACAGCAGGAAGGTGATGGGCCGGTACATCAGCCGCGCGCCGGCTTGCGCGGCCTCCATCCCCGTGAAGTGCATGACGGCGATGCCCAGGACCATCGGGACGGCAGCCAACGGTCGCGGCCAGCGGGATGTCGAAGGGCGGCTCAGCACGTGGATGGCAACGCCGCTGCCGGCGACGGCGGGCAACAGGCTGAGGGCCGTCAGCGCCGGGTCGTACGAAACGGCCACCGGCAGACGAAGGGACAGCATCGCCGTGAAATGCATGGCCCAGACGCCCGTGCCCATCGCCACGGCACCAAGCGCCAGCCACGCCCGCGCCGCGCGGGGGCTGGTGGTGGCGATGATCCGGTCCACGACGGCCAGGGCCGTGAACGCCGCCACCACCGCGATGCCAGCGGAGACCGTAACCAGCATTTTGTCGTGATGGACGTGTAGCGCCGCGTCGAGGGGCGCGCCCAGGGGCACCAGTCGCCAAAAATTCATCGAGTGATCACCTGGACCTGTGGCTCGCGTCCTTGTGATCGGCCTCGAATCGCTATTGTTGAGCCCTCGCGTAACGAAAGGCCCAAGGCTCAAGGCGCACGGCCCAAAGAGGCCTCCGACGTCGTGGCAGTCGTGCGCACACGCCCGCAGTTTCGGGATGCGATGCGGCAGTTCGGCCGCATCGCATCCCGGCCCCTCCGGTCGCGCGCTAGTTGATTCTCATGCGGGACTCGGCGGTGGCATCCTGAACCGCCGCGAGATGCGGCGGCACTACTGACGGGGTGCCTGCGCGCGCACCTCGATGGTGACGGCATGATTCACGGTGCCGTCTTTCCGGTACTGGATCCCGAGCTGGGTTCCAGCCATGGTGGCCAGGCCGGCCACGCCCTTCTGGGCACCGGTGACCTTGGTGTCGTCGTCGTAGCTGAAATCCATCGCGCCGGTCGCGGTTCTGATCTGGAGCGTCCGCGCCTTCGCGTCTACGTCAACCAGCTCGCCTTGTGCCGTGGACAGGGCCGGCGCGGCTTGCGATGGCAGGGCGACAAGAGACGATGTCTGCCCGGCTTCGAGCGCCAGCGGCATCGACGCCAGCAGCGCGCAGGCGAGAGGGGTAATCGTAATGGTCGATTTCCAGTGCATGTCTGACCTCCGTGACACGCCAATGCGCAACGAGCGTGCCAGCGCACGACATGTGTGATCGGGCACGATCAGCGATGGCAGCGAGGTCCAGTCTCTACGGTCCAGTAGGAATAGACGGGTAATCCTTACGCGAGTCCACGATCGTCTGCGTGCGAGCCGGCTGGCACCACCTCGACCGTCGCGCGGCCAAGCCGCCCCGCATTCTGACCCTGGCGGGACTGTTCAACAGGGTACAGTCCTCGACCCGCAGGCCCAGGTAGGCTTCGTTCAAATTGCCTCCCACAGATCGGGACGAACTCAACCGGCTGCACCTCGGAATCGCGCGCGCCTTGGAGCGCCGGTCGAGCCTGAAGATGCTGCTAGCCAACGTCGATGCCGACATCGCCGGTCGCCGGCAGGAACTGCGAAGCGCAGTCGCTCGCGTGAGCCGTGCCGCGACGGCAAGGGCACCGACCCGGCGCAAGGCTCGACGGCAGGGATCAGCCACATGACATCGAGAAAAAGGAAGGCGAAGTCGCCATCTCCCCCGACGTTTCAGAAATCGCTCACCGGCATCAAGGGTCTGGACGAGATCACGGGTGGTGGGTTGCCGCGGGGGCGTCCGACGCTGGTCAGCGGAGGCGCTGGCGCCGGCAAGACCATGTTCGCACTGGAATTCCTGGTGCGAGGTGCCACGCAATACGGCGAACCTGGCGTGTTCATGTCGTTCGAGGAAACGGTCCCGGACCTGACCGTGAACGCTGCGTCGCTGGGGTTCGACCTGAACCGCCTGGTGGCGGACAAGCAATTGTTCCTGGACCACGTGCACGTCTCGCGGAGCGAGATCACCGAATCCGGGGAGTACGACCTGGACGGTCTCTTCATCCGCATCGCGGACGCGGTTCAGAGGGTGGGGGCCAAGCGAGTGGTCCTTGACACCCTGGAAACGCTGTTTGGCGAGCTTCACAACCCAGGCATCCTGCGCGCCGAGATCCGACGCCTGTTCGGGTGGCTGAAAGACCAGGGGCTGACGACGGTCATCACCGCCGAGCGGGACCGGCCCGAGAAATTGACGCGACACGGCATCGAGGAGTTCGTCTCGGACTGCGTCATCGTCCTGGACCACCGCATCCGGGAAGAGATCTCGACACGGCGGCTGCGCATCGTCAAGTACCGCGGGTCCACGCACGGCACCAACGAGTATCCGTTCGTCATCGACGAGAGCGGCATCTCCGTGCTGCCGATCTCGTCGCTGGGCCTGGACCATGCAGCGCCAGGGGTGCGCATCTCGACCGGCATCGACCGGCTGGACGGCATGCTTGGCGGCAAGGGCTTCTTTCGTGGCAGCAGCATCCTGTTGTCCGGCACGTCCGGCGCCGGCAAGACCAGCGTCGCGGCGCATTTCGTGGAGGCCGCCTGCCGCCGCGGGGAGCGGTGCCTGTATTTCGCCTTCGAGGAATCGCCACGGCAGATCGTCCGCAACATGCGGTCGATCGGCGTCGACCTCGAGCCCTGGCTTCGCAAGGGCGTGCTGCAGTTCCAGGCGGCGCGTCCCACATACGGGGGCATCGAACAGCACCTGTTGGTGACGCACCGCTGCGTGACAGGCTTCCAGCCCACGGTGGTGGTGGTCGACCCGATCACGAACCTGCTGATGGTCAGCACCCTCGGGGAAGTCCGGTCCATGCTGACCAGGATGGTCGATTTCCTGAAGACCCAGCAGATTACCGCCATCTTCACCAGTCTGACCGCTGGCAGCGGGACGCTCGAAGCCAACGAGGCGGACATCTCGTCGCTGATGGACACCTGGGTGCTGCTGAAGACCATCGAGGTCGGTGGCGAGCTGAACCGCGCGCTGTACGTGCTGAAATCGCGAGGCATGTCGCATTCCAACCAGATCCGCGAGTTCCTGCTCACCGACGACGGGCTCCGGTTGCTGGACGTCTATCTGGGACCCGAAGGCGTGCTGACCGGCGCGGCACGCGTGTCGCAGGAAGGGCGCGAGAAGGCGGCGGGCACCTTTCGCCGACAACGGCAGGAAGCCAAGGAGCGGGAACTGGAGCGCACGCGCCAGATCTTCGAGGCCCGCCTGGTCACCCTCCGCGGCCAGTTCGAGCTGGAGGAACAGGCCATCCAGGAGAGCATCGCCGAATCGAAACTGCTCGATCAGGAACTGCTGCAGGACCGCGGGCAGATGGTGCACAGCCGGGAAGCGGACGCATCTGCCTACACGCCAACCACGAAGGGTGCTCGCAATGGGCGGAAGCGTTGAATGCCGATAACCAAGAAGAAGGCCGGCGCACCCGTGCGGGCCGCCCGAGCGCGACCGCGAACCGCCACGGCCACACCGCGGGCCAAGCGGCCCAGGAAACCCGAAGTGTTCAGCCTGCGGCTCTTCGTCGCGGGCCAGACGTCGAAGTCGGAGCGCGCCTTTGCCAACCTGACGGCGTTGTGCGAGAAACACCTGAAGGGCCGCTATCAGGTGGAGGTGATTGACCTGCTGGAGAATCCGCACCTGGCACGCGGGAACCAGATCGTGGCGATTCCCACCTTGGAAGTGAAGCTGCCGCAGAGCGTGCAGCGAATCATCGGAGACCTGTCCAACACCGACCGTGTGCTGGTGGGACTGTCGCTGGACAGGGTCGAGTGAACAGCCCTTCCGATTGGGCCGTCTTCCTGGCCGAACCGTGCGCGGGAAAGACCTCGTTCGAATGTGGCGCGGGCCACACCATCTTCTCGCAAGGGCAGGTGGGGGACGCGGTGTTCTTTCTCCTTCGAGGCAGGGTGAAACTGGCGGTGACCTCCCACGACGGGAAGGAAGCGATTCTCGACACCCTCAGCGCCGGCGAGTTCCTCGGCGAAGAGTGCCTGGGCGCCCAGCCACTCCGCGTGAAGACGGCGATCTCCGTGGGAAGCTGCGCGCTGGCCAGGGTGGAGAAATCGACGATGGCGCGGATGCTTCACGAGAAGCCTGCACTTGCGGAACTGTTCGTCAAACACCTGCTGTCCCGCCTCCTGCGATCCCAGGCGGATCTCGTGGACCAACTGTTCAACTCCAGCGAGAAACGGCTGGCGCGGACGCTCCTGATGCTGTCCCATTTCGGCAAGGAGAGCACCACCGAAACCGTCGTGGCCGGGATCACGCAGGAGCACCTGGCGCAGATGGTGGGCACCACCCGGTCGCGGGTCAACTACTTCCTGAACAAGTTCAGAACGCGTGGCCTCATCGACTACAACGGAGGCGCCGGGTTCACGGTGCATCGGGCTCTGCTCGGCGTGGTCCGGGGCGACGACGAGACCGTCCCATCCAATGGCGCGCGACGAGCCGGCACCTCCCGCACAGCACACTGAGCAGCGCGAGAAGCGGCGCTAGCCGCTAGCCAGCCGGCTGAGTCGTCGCCGCCACCACCCGCAACATCGCCTTCTTCACTCCAAAGTAGACCATCGAGTGCTCGTCGAAGCCCAAGGCATGGAGCGTCGTGAGTTGCGCCTGGTAGGCGCCGCGCTCGTCCGCCCCATGCCTCAGGTGCCATTCTTCGTGCACCAGCAGGCTGGCGATCTTGGCGATCGCCGCGCGTTCGCCGCACGCGTGAGAGGACCTCGCCGCCTCTCTGAAAACACCGGAAGTCGTCACGATGTGGATGGTGTCGGGCCCGCGCGTCACGAAGGCCTCTGCCGTGGGCGAGCCTCCTGGCGCCACGGCATCCACCAACTTGATCGGGTGAAAGTGACGCTCGGAGCGCCCGAGCATCGACAATGCGCACACCAGTACCGACGCCGCGATCGACATGACCGGCCTCCCGCGCGGCAGACCGGTCGGTCCTATACTGGACGAAGTCCGGCCCGCTGCGGCTCACGTTGCGGGTTGTGATCAGGGGTGCCGCCGCGTTGCCGCGCGACGGCGCCCCGCCCTTCCTTGCTACTGCTACCGATTACAAATACACAGTTCCCGGTCGAGAGTTACAACGCTCCTGCGATTGGCTTCTTGGACGCCCCCCGGCCGAGAAAGGTTCCTCTCCCCTGACATCAAACGCGATGCCAGCCCCTGTCGGGCGCGGGCGTTCTGAATATCGGGGAATTTGGATCCTCGCGATCGCACGCGGGCCAGAGTGTGTCCGTTCGTGGGATGGCAGCGTCCGATGATGGAGCGTGGGATGATGGCCTATGTGGCCGGCCGCCCCGACCGTCCTGCTGGTGGGTCTGATCCTCGCGCAGTCGACGCAGACGCAGGACTGTCGCCAGACGCCTCCATCCAGCACTCCCGCGCCAGCACCCGCACCCACTCCGCCGCCCTCCACGGGCACTCCGCCTGCTCCAGACATGTTCACCACGCAGGACGGGGCCCGCATCCGGGTCGAAGTCGTCGCCACGAATCTCGAGGTGCCCTGGTCGATGGCGTTCGCGCCGGATGGCCGCATGTTCGTCACCGAGCGCCCGGGGCGCGTGCGGATCCTGAACCTCGCGACCGGGACGTCGGAGTTGGCGCTGACCTTGGACGACACGTTCGCCCAGGGCGAGGCCGGCGCCATGGGCGTGGCGCTCGATCCGGACTTCGCCGTGTCGCGGCTCGTGTATGTCTACTACACCGCGCGGTCGGGGGGCAGCGCAGTCAATCGGCTCGTGCGCTACCGCGAAGTCGGTAGCCGATTTGGGGAACGCGTCGTGCTCCTCGACGACGTGCCTGCCAACACCATTCACGACGGAGGGCGGATCCGGTTCGGGCCCGACGGGCTCCTGTACATCAGCACCGGTGACGCCTCCACGCAGTCCTTGTCGCAGAGCCTGGGCTCGCTGGCGGGAAAGATCCTGCGGCTGAACCGCGACGGCACGTCACCGCGCGACAATCCCTTCGGATCGCCCGTCTACACGTACGGCCACCGGAACCCGCAGGGTTTCGACTGGCACCCGACAAGCGGCCAGCTCTGGGCGTCGGAACACGGCCCGACCGGCAACGACGAGATCAACCTCCTTCGGCAAGGCGCCAACTACGGGTGGCCCACGATCCAGGGTGCGGCGACGATGCCAGGCATGGAAACGCCCCTGGCGTTCTTCAACCCCGCGATTGCGCCGTCCGGTTCGTCGTTCTACCGGGGGCGCGTGGTGCCGCAGTTCGAGAACAACCTGTTCGTGGGCACGCTACGCGGACTGCACCTGCTCCGGCTGCAACTGGACGGCTCCGGGGGCCGTATCGTCGCGCAGGAACGGCTGCTGGATCAGCGGTACGGACGAATCCGGGACGTCATCATGGGCCCCGACGGCCTGTTGTACTTCTGCACCAACAATCGAGATGGCCGCGGCAACCCCGAGACGGCCGACGACCGCATCGCGCGCCTGGCGCCGGGATAACGGGCTCTTATGGCGCCGTTGGCCCGCCCAGCGCCTTGTAGACATCCACGACGCTTCCGAACACACCAGCCTCCACGCGCGCGACCGCGTCTTCGGCGCCCAACTGCGTCCGCTCGGCGTCCAGGAGATCCAAGAAGTCGGTGAGCCCCTCGCGATAGCGGGTGCGCGCCAGGTCGGCCGAGCGGGCGCTTTGCCGCGCCTGCTCCATCAGCCGCTCGAGCCGCGCCTGCGCCTCCGAATACCCCACCAGCGCGTTCTCCGTCTCCTCGATCGCGCGCAACACCGTCTGCTCGTAGCGCGCCAGCACCTCGCGCGTGGCGGCCTCGCTGCCCCTCAGCCGTGCCCGCGCACTGCCGAGGTCCGACCCCACCCAGCTCAGGGCCGGCGTGACCGCCCATTGCCGAGAGTCGGCGCGGCCGAAGAGATTGCCGCGGCCCGCCAGTAGACCAAGCACGCCCGAGATCGAGACGCGCGGGTACAGGTCCGCGGCCGCAATGCCCTCTCGCGCCGTGGCCGCGGCAAGCCGTCGTTCCGCGGCCCGGACGTCCGGGCGCCGCCGCAACAACTCGCCCGTCTCGCCCAGGGGCAGGGTGGTCGAGAGGGGCGCGTAGGCACGAGGGGCCAGGTCCTCGGCCAGGTCCCCCGGCCGCACACCCATCAACACAGCCAGCCGGTGACGCTGGATCGCCAGGCCCGCGCGCAGCGGCGGAATGCTGGCCTCGACGGCCGCCACGCTGGCGGCGGCGCTGGCCACGTCCTGCTCTTCGCCGACGCCGGCGTCGCGCCGTACGCCGGTCAGCCGCAGCGCCTCGCGCTGATTGGTCAGGCTGCGTTCCGCTACCGCCAGCTGCTGTTGCAGGCCGCGCAGGAAGAAGTAGTTGCGCGCGACTTCTGCTGCCACCACCACGCGGACGTCTTCGAGCGACGCCTCCAGGCCTTGGGCGTCCGCTCGCGCCGAACTGACGGCAGAGCGGATGCCGCCGAAGAGATCCAGCTCCCAGAACGCCTGCAGTCCGGCGCGGTAGGTGTTGGTGCGGAGCGGCTCAGCAAAGAAACCGGGCACCGACTGCTCGCGAACGTCAACGGAGGCGTTCACACCCGCCACTGGATAGCGATCCAGCTCCACGTCCCGGAAGAAGGCGCGCGCCTGGTCAACGCGCGCGACGGCCTGCCGGATGTCGTGGTTGCTGGCCAGTGCCGCGGCCTCCAACCGCTCGAGCACCGGATCCTCGAACAGCCGCCACCAACGGGGGTCGTACGGCTGTTGCGCGAACGCTGGCCCGGCTGCCTGGCCAAGGGCCACGGGCGTCGTCACCGGGGCGGCGTATGGCGGCCGCACGGCGCAGCCGGACACGAAGACCGCGGCGACAAGCAGGGCGATCCACAACAGGGTCGCCACGAGTACAGAGCGTCGCATGATCAATGCTCCTCCGCGGTCACGGCCGCGATTGGCGCGCGATCGACCACCCGGGGCTGCGTCAGCCGTTCCACGAGCGATCCGATCACGACGTAGAAGATGGGCGTGAGCGCCAGGCCGAAGAGCGTGACGCCGAGCATCCCGGCAAACACCGCGATGCCCATCGCCTGCCGGATCTCCGCTCCCGCGCCGGTGGCAAACACCAGCGGCAGCACGCCCATGATGAAGGCCACCGACGTCATCAGCACCGGCCGCAGCCGGACGCGGCACGCGTCCAGGATGGCGTTCAGGCGGCTCTCACCTTCGTGCTCGCGCTGCTTGGCGAACTCCACGATGAGAATCGCGTTCTTGCAGGCCAGCGCCGCGAGCACCAGGAAGCTGACCTGCGTGAAGACGTTGTTGTCGCCGCCGGTCAGCCACACGCCCGCCAGCGCCGAGAGGAGCGTCAACGGCACGATCAGGATCACGCTGAGCGGCATCGTCCAGCTTTCGTACTGCGCCGCCAGCACGCCGTAGACCAGCAGGACGCACAGGGGAAAGATCAGCAGCATCGTGTTGCCGGCGATCACTTCCTGATAGGCCAGCTCCGTCCATTCGAAGGTCATCGAGCTGGGCAGGCGGTCGCGCAGGATGTCGGCGATGGCCGCCTGCGCCTGGCCCGAGCTGTGCCCCGGCGCCGGGCCGCCGTTGATCTCGGCGGCCGGGAAGCCGTTGTAGTGCATCACCTGATCCGGCCCGTAGCCCTGCGACACCGACACCAGGGAGGCCAGCGGCACCATCTGGCCCGTGGCGCTGCGCGTCTTCAGTCGCCCGATCTGCTCGGGCTGCAGGCGGAAGCCCTGCTCGGCCTGCACGTTCACCTGATAGGTGCGGCCGAAGCGGTTGAAGTCGTTCACGTAGACGGATCCGAGGTAAGCCTGCAAGGTCTCGAACACGTCGGTCACCGCCACGCCGTAGGTCTTGGCGCGCTCGCGGTCCACGTGCGTGTCGATCTGTGGCACGTTCACCTGGAAGCTCGAAAGCAGTCCCGCCAGCGTCGGGTTCTGGTAGCCGGCGCCAATCGCGCCTTGTGTCTGGCGATACAACTCCTCGAACCCGTTCCCGCCGCGGTCCTCGACGTACAGCTTGAAGCCCCCGATCGATCCCAGGCCCTGCACTGGCGGCGGCGGGAATATCGCGACGAAGGCCTCCTGAATGCTGCCGAATTGGGCGTTCAGGTCGGCCACGATGGCGTTGGCGGAAAGCCCCGGCGCCTGCCGCTGGTCCGCGGGCTTCAGCGCCACGAACGCCGTGCCGACGTTCGAGGCGTTGACGAACCCGTTCACCGACAGGCCCGGGAACGAGATCGCGCCCTGGACGCCCGGGTGCTTCAGCGCCAGGTCCGTCATCCGGCGGATCACCGCATCCGTGCGGTCCAGCGTGGCCGCGTCTGGCAGCTGCGCAAACGCCACCAGGTAATCCTTGTCCTGCGTCGGGATGAAGCCCTGGGGCACCTTGGAGAACCCGGCCGCCGTCAGCGCCAGCAGGCCGCCGTACAGCACGACCACAGCCGCGCTGACCCGCAGGAGGCGCGTGACGCCGAACACGTAGCCCGTCGAGCCGCGGCTGAACAGGCGGTTGAACCAGCGGAAGAACCGGCCGAACACACGGTCCGCCACGCGCTGGACGGCATCGGGCGCCGACCCACGCGGGCGCAGAAGGCGCGATGCCAGCGCCGGGCTGAGCGTCAGTGAGTTGAAGGCCGAGATCACGGTCGAGATCGCGATCGTCAGGGCGAATTGACGATAGAACTGACCCGTCAGGCCGCTGACGAAAGCCGTCGGGATGAACACCGCGCCCAGCACCAGCGCGATGGCGATGATGGGGCCCGACACCTCCTCCATCGCCTTGTAGGTGGCGTCGCGCGGCGACAGGCCGTGCTCGATGTGGCGTTCCACGTTCTCCACGACGACGATCGCGTCGTCCACCACGATGCCAATCGCGAGCACGAGGCCGAAGAGGGACAGCGTGTTCAGCGAGAAGCCCGACAGCAGCATCACGGCGAACGTGCCGACCAGCGACACCGGCACCGCGATCAGAGGGATGATCGAGGCGCGCCACGTCTGGAGGAAGAGCAGCACCACTACCACGACCAGCGCGATCGCCTCGAACAACGTGACCACCACGGCGCGGATCGAATCCCGCACGTAGACGGTGGGGTCGTAAATGATGCGGTAGTCGACGCCTTCGGGGAAGGTCGTCTTCAGCTTGGCCAGGAGCGCCCGCACGTCGGCCGAGGCCTGGAGCGCGTTGGACCCGGGCCGCTGCGAGATGCCGATCGTGACCGCCGGCTTGTTGTCCAGAAGGCTCCGCAACGCGTACGTGTTGGAGCCAAGTTCCACACGTCCGACATCGCGCACGCGGGTGATCTGGCCCGACGGGGTCGCGCGAACGACGATGTCCGCGAACTCGTCCTCCGTCGTCAGCCGTCCTTGCGCGTTGATCAGCAACTGAAACGTGGTGTCGGTGGGGGCCGGCGGCGCGCCCAGGACGCCCGCCGCCACTTGCACGTTCTGTTCGCGGATCGCGCGCACGACGTCGGTGGCCGTCAGCTCCCGCGCGGCCAGCTTGTCCGGGTCCAGCCAGACGCGCATGCTGTATTCGCCGGCGCCGAACACCGTGACGTTGCCCACGCCGGGGATCCGCGCCAGCTCGTCCTTCACCTGGAGGTGCGCCAGGTTCGACAGGTACAGCATGTCGTAGCGCTCGTCTGGCGACACCAGGTGCGCCGCCATCATGATGTCCGGCGACGCTTTTTCCGTGGTGAGGCCGATGCGCTGCACTTCCTGCGGCAACCGCGGCAGCGCCTGGGCCACGCGGTTCTGCACCTGCACCTGCGCCGTGTCCAGGTTGGTGCCCAGCGCGAAGGTGACCGTCAGCGTCATCCGGCCGTCGGAGGTGGCGTGCGAGAACATGTAGAGCATGTCCTCCACACCGTTCATCTGCTGCTCGAGCGGCGCGGCCACGGTTTCGGCGATCACCTTGGGATTGGCGCCGGGATACATGCCGCGGACGACCACCGTCGGCGGAATGACGCTGGGATATTCGCTGATCGGCAGCCGCAGCAGCGCCAGCGCGCCCGCGGCCGTGATGACGAGGGACAGGACCGCTGCGAAGATCGGGCGGTCGATGAAGAATCGGGCGAATCTCACTGGGCACGCTCCGTCGTGTGGTCCATCGGCTGCAGCGCCGCGTTGACCTTGGTGCCGGGCCGGACGCGCTGCAGGCCGTTGACCAGCACCACCTCGTCGGGCTGCAGCCCGTTACGCACCACGCGCAGGCCGTCCACGATCGGGCCCAGCGCCACCGTTCGGTAGGCGACCGACTGGTCCTCCCCGATCACGTAGACGAACCGCTTGTCCAGATCCGTGCCGATCGCCTGGTCCTGGATCAGCACCGCGGGATACCGCTTGCCGCCGCTCAGGCGCAGCCGCACGAAGAGGCCCGGCGTCAGCGCGCCGTCGGCGTTGGCGAACACCGCGCGCACGCGGATGGTGCCGGTGGCGGTGTCGAGCTGGTTGTCGAGGAACTGCAGGCGCCCTTTGCGAGGAAACTCCTCGTCGCCAGCCAGCGCCATGCGAATGTCGCCCCAACCGGCGGCCCCACCACCCTTCCGCACGCCGGCCGCGGCGCGCTGGAACGCGAGGAACGACTGCTCGTCCACCTCGAAAGAGGCGTAGATCGGATCCAGGGAGACGAGCGTCGTGAGAAGCGTGGCCTCGCCAGGTCCGCTCGACACCAGGTTGCCTTCGGTGACGATCGCGTGGCCCACGCGGCCGGTGATCGGCGCCACCACCTTTGTGAACTCGAGCTGTAGTTCGGCCGCGCGCAGCGCGGCCTCGACCGCCGCGACCTGCGCCTCGGCCTCGGTGGCCGACGAGAACCGGCGGTCGTGCTCCTCCGTGGAGATCGCGTTCTCGGCCGACAGGCGGCGTGCCCGGTCGCGTTCGGCGGTGGAGCGGGCGAAGCCGGCCTTGGCGCGCGCCAGGTCCGCCACCAGGCGATCGACCTCGGCCTGGAACGGCCGCGGATCGATCTCGACGAGCACGTCGCCGCGACTGACGACGGCGCCTTCAGTGAACCGCACAGACGCGATCAGGCCCGACACGCGCGGGCGCACATCCACGTAATGCACGGGTTCCAGGCGGCCGGTGAACTCGTTCCATTCGGTGACGTCGCGGGCCAGGGCCTTGGCAGCCGTGACCGGCGGGGCCGCGGGTGGCGGGGCCTGGGCAGCGGGGGCCGCGCAGGCGGCCAGTGAGACAGAGGCAAGGAGCGCAAGAGAGGCAAGACGAGATGTAGTCGACATGTTCCGCATCGTGGCGCGCCGAGGCGGGTGCGCACAATTCGGCTGAGGACCGAGGGGAAGGTCCTCCTTTTGGGCCTCATCCCTTTGGCCCTCGTCCTTTGGTATTAGGGACAACTGTGTCCACTAGTCCAATCGACGCCAGCCCCGGCAGGGCGGATAATCCAAGACATGTTCGACATCCCCAGCGGCAGGACGGTGACCACCCGCACGGTTGACGAGCTGGAGCGGGAACTGGCCGCGGCGATCGACCAGGAACGACGCGCGGACTGCATGGCGCGCATCCAGACCGACGCGGTGCAATTGGCGTTGGACCTCGTGGTGCGCGAGACCGACATCGACGGCTTCTTTCGCGCGTTCACAAAGACGCTGGTCGAGGAGTGCGAGAGCCGCGCCTGCGGCGTGTGGCTGCTCGACGACGACAGCCGATGCGAGCCGTGGATGGCGTTCGTGGACGGCCAGTTCCACACACGCGACGCCGCCGAGTGGGATGCCGCCGCGCCGCCGCGCGAGGCCATGTCCGCGCACCTGGTGAGCTACGTCGATGGCTGGAAGCAGACGGTGGAATATCTGCCCGACGATTCGCGGCTACCGGAAAGCGTCCGGGCGTTCAACCGGGCACACGGCATTGGCTCGTTGCAAGTCGCGCCGCTGGCGCTTCCCACGCGCAACCTGGGTTGGATTGTGCTGGCGTCCGCGGATGCCCAGGCCTGCGAGACGACATGGCGCAGCGCGGTGCTGGACGCCACCGCCAAACAGGCCACGCTGACGCTGCACCAGAACACGCTCGCGGAGCAGAGCCGTCGCGAGGCCAGGCGTCAGGCCGCGCTGGAAGAGCGCAACCGGCTGGCGCGCGACATTCACGACACGCTGACGCAGGGCTTTGCCGCGATCCTGATGCAGTTGCAAGGCGCGCAGCGTTCCGCGCCGTCGTTGCCCCCGCAAGTCACCGCGGCGCTCGAAACCGCCGTCGACCTCGCGCGCTCCCACATGGTGGAGGCGCGCCGCTCCGTCGGCGCGCTGCGGCCCGCCGAGGCGGGGGCCGAGACGCTGCCCGACGCGCTGCGGCGCATCGTCGCCACCACGCAGAGCACCACCGACATCCCGATTCAGCTCACCGTCAACGAGCTACCGACACTGGGCGGCATGGAACGCGACGTCGTCGGCATCGCGCAGGAGGCGCTGACCAACGCCGTCCGCCACTCGCGCGGGCAGGCGATTGCCGTCAAGGCGTCGGCGGTGCGCTCCATCGGGTTGCGCCTGTCGGTCTCCGACAACGGGCGCGGCATTGCCGGCGAGCACCGCGCGCGCGGATTCGGCATGACCAGCATGCAGGAGCGCGCCGAGCGCATCGGCGCGTCCCTGACCATCGTCACCGCCCCGCGCGCCGGCACCGAGGTGGTGCTGGCGTGGGAACCGCCGTCATTCTCCATCCCGGTGAAGGTCGATGCCGCAAGTTGAGGCCGCCGTGGCCATCGCCAAGGTGTTGCTGGTGGACGACCACGCGCTGCTGCGCACCGGCGTGGCCAACATCATCAACCAGGAGCGCGACCTGCACGTCGTGGCCGAAGCCACCAACGGCGCGGAAGGCGTGGAGGCGTTTCGCACGTACCGTCCCGACATCACGCTGCTGGACCTGCGCATGCCGGTGATGGAGGGCGTGGAGGCGGTGCGCCACATGCGCGCGATCGACCCGCAGGCCAAGGTGATCGTGCTGACCACCTACGATGCCGACGAGGACATCGCCCGGGCGCTGCAGGCCGGTGCGAAAGCCTACATCCTGAAGGACATTTCGGCCGACGATCTGATCGGGTGCGTGCACGCGGTGCTGGCCGGGAAGACCTACCTGGCGCCCGCCGCCGCGGCCAAGCTGGCGGAGCGCGTCACACGCATTCAGCTGACGCCGCGAGAAATCTCCGCCCTGCGGCTGATGGCCGACGGCAAGGCCAACAAAGAGATCGCCGCCGACCTCGGGATTACCGAGCGCACCGTGAAGACCCACCTGGGACATCTGTTCGAGAAGCTGGGCGTCACCAGCCGCACCGAGGCCGTCAAGATCGCGACGCGCCGCGGGCTCGTGCGGATGGACTAGTGAAGCCCCGCCTCAAACCGTCGAGAGCTAGACGGAGCTCCGCGCCTTCTCGATCTTCGAGTCCATCTCCGACGTGAGGCGTGCCCGCTCGCGCTTGTAGTCCTCTTCAATCGTCTCCCGCTCGGCCGGATCGAAGGTTTGGCGCAGCCGTCCCTGGAGCAGCACGTCGGCTTGCGCCAACTTCGCGCTGTAAAGGCCGCGGACTTCAGCCACGGCCGCCTTCTGCGCATCGCTCAGCACCTGCGGCACGCTGCCCGCCGCCTCGTCCTTCTTGCGCAAGCGCTCCATGGCCAATTCGACCGAAGACTTCGGGCCGTCAGTACCGCTCATCTCGCTATTCTAGGTGGCATCCGCGAGCTGCGTACGGCGATTAGGAATGCCGCAGTGGGATTCGCTCATGCTCGCGACGCGCCGAAGGCGCCTCGAGGCTCGATCTGGGCAACTGAACGGGATTCGTGCCCGCTGGCGTGTCGCCGAAGGTGACACGCCGCGTGCCCTAGAACCCTCTCTCTACAGCCAATCTCACCAAAGGCGACGAGGAGTCAGGGAAGGGATTCGCTCATGCTCGCGATGCGCCGAAGGCGCGTCGCGGCTTGACTGAAGACCACTCTCTCTAGCCAATCTCACCGAAGGTGAGATTGGCGGAGAGAGAGGGATTCGAACCCTCGGTAGAGTTTCCCCTACACACGCTTTCCAAGCGTGCGCCTTCAACCACTCGGCCATCTCTCCGTTTGTTTAGAATCAACAGTTTATGGGCCAGTGGCTGAGCCCTTAAACCCCGTTTGTGATAGAAATTGTGATAAGTCTCTCAATCTCCAAAGATCACTTACGGACGTTCGCCCCGTTCCGAGGCGGGCGTCCTTCACCCTCTTTTGAGCGGCTCAGGCACCACCGGCACCCCGTCAGCGGGCAAACCTGACCAGTATAGCGCCGGTGGCTTCAGAGCAGTCGCGTTCAGGCGATCTCGGCCGCGGGTTCGGACGAGCGTGTTGCCGGCGACTGGCGCTCCACGGCATCCGACGTGCCGGTGCGGGCGGCGGATTGAAGTTGCCCGAGCAACAGCCGAAGCTTCGCGATGTCCCGCTCGAGGATCGTGGCTGCGCAGGGTGCGCAGTAGTGGTCCCAGCTTCGGCCGTTTCGAACCTTGAGCCGCGCGTGACCTCGCTCCAGGCGGTGCCGTCGATTGGCCTGGCAGTTGTGCGCCCGTAGGGCTCTGTCGATTTCGACGCGGATGACGATGGACTTCGTAGCCACTAGACGAATACCTCCTCCACCGCGCGAACAACGAGCGAGTCGAACCCGGCATCGACCTGGTCCAGCTCGTTCTTGACCAACTCATGGCGCTCGCCAGGGCCACGACCGAGCAGAGCCGCAACTTGCCGGTCGATGGCGGACTTCAGCACGACGAGGTTGCTTCGCCCGAGCCGCTGTCGATCCAGTTCCCGGCCCTCCGGGTTGACGCCTCGCCGAGCGAGAACGCGGGCGGCTTCTGTCTTCACGCGCATGTCCAGACTGGCCCGGCGCGCTTGTCGTGTCCTGGCCTTTGTGACGGGGACCGGCTGCAGTTCCTCGTACGCCTGCTTCACTTCGTCGGCGGTGTAGCCCCGGCCCCGCAGTACCTTGAGAGCCGCCAGTGCTTCCTCGTCGTCTGCGATCAGAGGAATCACCTCGAGCCGCACATCCGTTTGGCTCCGCACATTCACGCCGTCGGCCTGCACGCCTGTGTTCCGTGGCTGAACATCGAGTTCGTCGCCCTGCCCGAAATCGAGCCCTTCAATGGGCAGCAACTGGTCGAAATACTCCTGGTCGGCTTCGCTGTACTGCTGGAAGTCCTCCCATCGGCGCGCGATGTTGGCGCCGGCGTGGAACACGACGACGCCGTTGTTCAACGGGTGGCCGGCTGCGTTCTGCTGGACAACGCGCATGATGCGGCCGACGAACTGCACGAACGGCGACAAGCTCCGGAACACACTGAATACGGCCGCCACGGCGAGGTACTTGTGATCGAATCCCTCGCCGAGCTTTCGAACCTGGACGACGACATCGAGTTCGTGGCGGTTCAACGCCTCCATCACGCGTGCGTTGGCTGCGCCGTCCTCGCGGGAGTGCACGTAGTTGGCTCGAAGCCCCCGAGATCGGTAGGCTTCAACGATCTGTCGGCAGTGCTCGAAGTTGAGCGCGGAGGCGATGATCTTGAGACGCTTGTCGTCGGTGGCGGTCCGTAGCTTTTCGAGCTGACGAATAGACGCGCTGACGATCGTGGACAGCGTCTCCTCTGAGGTGACGATGCTGCGCCGAAAGCCGGCGTCTTCCTCGCCGAGCCGCCGGACCTCATCGAGCGTGACCTCGACCTCCTGGTCGTCCTCGCGACGCACGTATCGCAACGTTCGCGGGTTCAGCACGACGGCCTTCAGCCGTTTGACGTAGCCCTCCTGAATCGCTCGCGCGATGGGGTAGGAGTACAGGATTCGCCCGGACATCAACTGGCCATCCGCACGGGTTGGCGTCGCGCTGAAGTTCACGATCCGCGCTTCCGGGAACTTCGTCCGTAGCGTCTGCCAACTCTCTGCGACGTTGTGGTGACCCTCATCGAACAAGATCAGATCGAAGAACTGGCCCGGCAGGGCCTCCAGCCAACGGTTGGACGATCCCTGAAGCTGGTGAATGTTCGTGATCACCACGTCGGCCTCGTCAAGGTCACCGACGTTCGTCGAGGTGCCGCGAATTTCGACGGGCTCAGGAAATGGCCCCCCATCGAGAACGCGGCACTTTGCGTAGAACATGTCCGAGTTCGCCGGGTCGAAGTCGTCGCGGAGCTGAGTCGAGATGGGCACACTCGGAGCCACTACGAGCGTCCTGGTTGCGCGAAACGCGAACGGCGTGATCGTGATACAGCCGGACTTGCCGCATCCAACTGGAAGGACGATTCCGACTTCGCGCTCTCCTGTTGGCGCGCCAGCGGCGAAGGAGGCCAGATGCTCGTATGCCTCTCGCTGAGGCGATCGGATCAGGTCGTTGTCTGCGATGCGTGCGGTACGGGTCTGGAACGGGTTGTTCTTCATCAGAATGTCTCTTTCGTCAGGATCTGTACGTTCGTGCGGCATCACGCCGCGCCCTGCTCTCCGCTGACCGAGGTGACCGTGTCCGACGTCAGGAAGCCAGCCGCTGCCACGATTGGCGATCCTCGCTCGACGGACTCATCACGAATCTCGACGTTGAGGGCCTGAAGCGTGCTCTGCGCCTTGCGCATCAGGAGATCAAAAGCCTTGCGTGCCCGTCGAATCTCGTCATCGAGCCCGTCCACGTTCTTGCGAATGGAGTCGCTGTGCTTCTCCATTCGCTCCAGCCGCGAGATCTCCGTCTCGACACGCGACTCGATGTCTCGCAGCGCCGAAATATCACCTGCATCGCCCGCAGGTTTGCTACGGACCACGAGTCCCATGCCCAGGAGGATGGCGGCGTGGAGGTACGCATCCGTCGCCGGGTCCTCGTCGTCCCAGGTCACGAGGACATTGCTCCCGTAGCGCGCGAACGTGGGAAATGCCTCGCTGGCATGCGATCGCGCCATGACGAAGACGCCGGCCACGGCGTCGCGGTTCTTCCGTGCCGCATCGAGTTCGTCGAGCGCTTTCTGAACGGTGAAGGTGGCGTCGTGCTTCGCCTCGAAGACGACAGCCATGCCGGCGAAGGCGCTTTCACTCGTGAACCGCAGCACGGCGTCGCCCTTCTTGCATCGGCCCACACCAGCCATTGCTCCCGTCACGTCGAGTACGCATGGACTTGCGGCCATGGCGCTCCGTACGAAGGCGAAGACGGAGTCCTCGAAGTCGAGTCCGCCTCGGATGCTGGAGTGTCCGTGCGTTCGTTTGGTCTCGATCCTGACGAGCGCCTCCCGGACCTCCCTCTCGAACGCTCCCTGCCTTTCCTGCTGGGCGGCGGTGCGTTCGGTCTCGGCGGACGCCTGCTCCTTCAGGAGTCGCGTGACGGTGGCAGTCAGGATGGCCATCGGAGAGTTCGGAGCGTTCGGGTTCATCGCCTCCAGCACATCGACGCGGGCTTGGCCGGTCTCGCGCACGAGCCTGCTCAGCAGCGACGCTTCGTTGTTGGCGTCGAGCGCGGCGAGCGCCGCCGAGAGTTGCTCTGCACGACCCTGCTCTGCGCCTTTCAGTTCCTCCCGCAGGCTTCGGAGGAAGCGCGCAACAGCACCGTCCTCTGCCAGCGGATCGAGCGCGCGCACCAACTCCGAACGGCTCTCGCTCATGACGTGCCCGAGCTGCCGCTCCAGGATCTTCACGAGTCCCTCACTGTCGGTCGCGCTCAACTTCTTGAAGAGCGGGCTCGATTCGCCGATCTGCCGTGCCATGACCTCGACGAGCACGCTGTTCTTCGGCCCGATGTACTTGTCGAGCAACCTTGCCAAGACTCCTTGGTCATCGACGAACGCAGCCAGACGCTGAGACACCTGTCCGTCTTTCGGATCGAAGAAACGCGCGAGAGCACCGGCGATCGCCTCTTGCTGCTGCTCGACGTGTGCATGGAGTTGCCGGTCGATCTCTGTCACCAAGGCGGTCCCGACATCCTTCAGCCGCGACTCCTGCGCCGCGACGTGAGCGTTGCCGAGGGCGCGCAATCCGATTCGCCACGCCTCGGAGGCGAGGTCCATTCGCTGTTCGTCGTTCAGATCGCCGAAGAGAGAGATTCCTTCCGGGCGCCGGTCTGTCAGGGTCGCGACAACTTCATCGCCGGCGTACTGGACGAAGGCCGTCAGGTTGAAGGGGTGCTCGGTGTCGACCATGCACAGCCGTAGGGCACGAGTCGTGCCAGGTGCGTTGAGGGTCGAACGGCAAGAGTGGGCCTGAAATTCTGCGGGTAGCAATCGCCAGGGTAACTCTTCTTGTGTGTGAGTAAGAACTCTTGTATCGTGCTGCGCGTGCGAAGCGTACTGCTTGCGTGGATCGGCAACACCGATCTGCGTGCCCCAATGGAGGGGGAAACTTCCGGGGACGGCCCAATTGCGCAGGCGTTGGTGGCGCGTCGCTTCGACGAAGCCTGGTTGATTTCGGACCACGAGGATCGGCTGGCCGCGCCGTACGTGAAGTGGCTCAAATCGAAATCAAGCGCACGAATCGAGGTGCTGCCTGAGCGTCTCAGTGGCCCGACGGATTTTGGACAGATCTATCAGGCCGCCGTGCGCAGCGTGGAGCGCGCTCTGGGCGGCCGCGCCCGTAACACGAAGTTGACCTTCCATCTGAGTCCGGGCACGCCCGCGATGGCTGCCGTCTGGATTCTGCTTGGCAAGGCACGCTTTTCCGCTGAACTCATCGAGTCGTCAAGAGGTCACGGTGTTCGGACGGCCTCGGTACCTTTCGACATTTCGGCGGACTTCATCCCCGATCTGCTACGAGGGCCAGACGAACGTCTTCGAGAGAGCGCGGCTGCCGAGCCACCAGCGGCGCCAGAATTCGCCGACATTCTGCACAGGAGCCGTGTCATGAGCCGGCTGGTTCAGCGCGCCCGCCGGGTCGCCGTTCGAAACGTGCCGGTTCTACTCGAAGGCGAGTCGGGTACCGGCAAAGAGATGCTGGCCCGTGCCGTCCATCGGGCGAGCCCGCGCCGAGAGCGGCCCTTCGTTCCGGTGAACTGCGGTGCGATTCCCGCGCAGCTCGTGGAATCGGAGCTGTTCGGGCATGAGCGCGGGGCGTTCACTGACGCCAAGGAGGCTCGCAAGGGCTACTTCGAAGCCGCCAGCGGCGGAACTCTGTTCCTGGACGAGGTCGGCGAACTGCCATTGCCCGCGCAGGTGAAGCTACTTCGAGTCCTTCAAGAGGGTGAGGTCGTCCGACTCGGCGCGACCAAGCCGACGAAGGTCGACGTCCGAATCGTCGCCGCGACGAATCGAGACTTGACGAAGGAGATCGCCAACGGTGCGTTCCGTGAAGATCTGTTCTACAGGCTGGCAGTGGCGGTCCTGCGCCTGCCGCCTTTGCGGGAGCGCACCGGCGATCTTGGGTTGCTGCTGGATCGCCTGATGGACCAGGTGAATGTAGAGGCTGCTTCTGAGCCGGGGTACCAGAACAAGAAGCTTTCTGCTGGCGCAAGAAATGTTCTGTCTACGCACGTCTGGCCAGGGAATGTCCGGGAGTTGCTGAACACCCTCCGCCGAGCGGCGATTTGGAGCGATGGAGCCGTCATATCATCGGAGGATGTCCGCGACGCTCTCCTTCCCACTCACCACCAGACGTCGCCCGACATCCTCGGCAGACCGCTCGGCAGCGGTCTGAGTCTGCCGGATTTGCTGAAGGAAGTCGCCCAGAGCTACTTGCGGCGGGCCATGGACGAAGCACGCGGAAACAAGACCAACGCGGCCAAACTGGTGGGACTTTCCAGCTACCAGACGCTCTCGAACTGGCTGACGAAGTACGACGTGGTCGAATAATGGCACGGCTATTGATGACCTTGACGGCATGCGTTCCGCGGAGACCTTGGAAATGAGGTCCCAGAACTTCGAATTCTTGCGTCCTGGGCGAGACAACCTCGCGGACCTCGCCGCATTTGCGGAGCACTACGCCCATGCCGATCCGGCGAGTTCGCTCATCAAGCAGCGAAGTTTCGTCGAGCAGGTCGTCGCGACGATCTACGAACGCTACCACCTGCGACCGCCGTTCACGGACAACCTGAACGACCTGATGAACGCCGAGCCGTTCCGTCAGTCAGTGCCCGAAGTCGTTCAGAGCAAGCTGCACACAGTTCGCAAGGCAGGCAACCACGCTGCCCATCCCCGCAGGCCGATCACGAGCCAGCTCTCCTTGGATTGCCTGGCACAACTCTTCGACATCGCACGCTGGTTCCATGTCCAGATTGACAGCGCTCCACGCAGCGCTGCACCCGAGTACGTGGTGCCCGCGCCTGAGCCCCCGCACAGTGCCAAAACGAAGGAAGCCCTTGAGAAGCTCCGTCTCGCCGAAGCGAAGTACGCTTCCATCCTTGCCAGACTCGAAGACGAAACGAAGAAGCGGCTGGACGCCGAACGAACCGCGACCGAGCATGCCACCGAACTGGAGAAGCTCAAAGAGGAGGGACAGCAGGTCGCCACATCCCTCCAGTTCGACGAGGAGACAACCCGGCGCAGGTTCATCGACCAGGCTCTGATTGCCGCCGGCTGGAACGTCGGCGCTAACGGCGCCAACACCGAACAGGTGCGTCAGGAAGTTCGGCTGTGCACGATGCCGACGCCCAGCGGCGAAGGCTTCGCTGACTACGTCCTCTACGGCGACGACGGCAAGCCGCTGGCCGTCATCGAAGCGAAGAAGACCGCCAAGGATGCCCGCATCGGTGGGGAGCAGGCCCGCATTTACGCCGCCTGTCTCGAGAAGGAGACCGGTGTGCGTCCGGTCATCTTCTTCACGAACGGGATCGACATCTTCCTGTGGGACGATGCGCAGGGCTATCCGTATCGCAAGGTCTACGGCTTCTACTCGAAGGACAGCCTTGAATACCTGACGTACCAGCGCGCCAACAAGCGTGCTCTCGCGTTGGTCGAGCCGAACCTCGCCATCGCCAACCGCATGTATCAACTGGAGGCCGTCAAGCGCGTCTGCGAACGACTCTCCGGCAACTTTCGCAAGGCCCTCATCGTCCAGGCCACTGGCACCGGCAAGACTCGGGTTGCGATCTCGCTTTGCGACGTGCTGATGCGGGCCGGCTGGGTCAAGCGGATTCTGTTTCTGTGCGATCGCAGAGAGCTCCGCAAGCAGGCGGACCGTGTCTTCAAGGAGTTCATGCCCGGTGAGCCCCGCGTCGTCGTCGACAGCAGTACGGCGAACGATCGGGACAAGCGCATCTACCTCGCCACGTATCCCGCGATGATGTCGTGCTTCGAGGACTTCGATGTCGGCTTCTTCGACCTCATCATCGCTGACGAATCGCACCGCAGCATCTACAAGAAGTTCCGGTCGCTGTTCCAGTACTTCGATGCACTCCAGATCGGACTGACGGCGACGCCGGTGCGGTTCATCGAGCGAAACACGTACGACCTTTTCGCGTGTGAGGACGGTGACCCGACGTCACATTTCAGCTTCGAAGACGCGATTCACAGCAGGCCACCGTTTCTCGTCCCCTTTCGCGTGATGGCGGTGAGTACGACCTTTAGCCGGGGCGGCTTCCGCTACGCGGACATGACGGACGAGCAGCGATCAGAACTCGAGGATCAGGACCCTCAGGCCCAGCAGGTCGACTACGATCCGGAGGATCAGGACAAGCACTTCTTCAATCGGGACACGACGCGCGCCATCTGGCATTCTCTGATGGAGGACGGGATCCGCGAGTCAACAGGGAGCCATGTCGGGAAGACGATCGTCTTCGCGCGTAGCCATCTGCACGCCGTGTACCTCTCGGAAGTGTTCAGCGAGATGTATCCGCAGTACGGCTCCGCGTTTTGTCGGGTGATTGACAACCAGGAGCCGCGCGCGGAACAGCTCATCGACGATTTCAAGAATCCTGACAGTGAACTGGCGATCGCGATTTCGGTCGACATGCTCGACACGGGTATCGACGTGCCCGAAGTCGTCAACCTTGTCTTCGCGAAGCCCGTGAAGTCGTACGTGAAGTTCTGGCAGATGATCGGCCGTGGCACCCGTCTACGGAAGGACCTGTTTGGCCCTGGACGTGACAAAGCGGAGTTCCTCATCTTTGACCACTGGCGGAACTTTTGGTTCTTCGACGAGAGGTACAGGGAGAAGCAGCCCTCGCCGCAGAAGTCCCTCCTCCAGCACCTCTTCGAGTCACGGATCGAACTGGCGCAGGTCGCCATCGACAAGATGGAGCAGGACACGTTCGAGGCTGCTGCCGCCCTTCTTCTCGGTGACGTTCGAGCGGTGCGCGACACCGGCGCCATCGACGTCAAAGACCGTTGGCGGGAGCTCGAGCAGCTCGCAGACGGCGATCGAATCCATCAGTTCTCAGCGGCCACTCAGGCGGACCTGCTGTCGATCGTCGCGCCGCTGCAGCATCTTCGCAGCATCCGCGGTGACGAAGATGCCTACCGCTTCGATCTCCTCATCACCAGGCTCCAGATCCAACTCGCGAAGGGAGGCCCTAGCGCCCCGCGCGTCCACGACCTGCGAGCACGAGTTGAGGCGGCGGTCGAACTGCTCGCGAAGAACCAGAATCCGGTAAAGGCGCGGGCCGACGCGATCAACCAAGTGCGCAACAGGGACTTCTGGGTGGCCGTCGAAGTGCATCACTTGGAGGGACTGCGCCGCGAGTTGCGCGGGATCATGAAGTACCAGCAACTGCCGTTAGCGACACGCGTCGCACCGCAGATCTTCGACGTGACCGACGACGGCCTTGTGGCGGAAGAGTACATCCCGCGGCTCGAAGGGCTCGACCTCGTCGAATACAAGCGACGCGTGGAATCCGTGCTGCAGGAGCACTTCGCAGAGAACCCGACGCTGCAGCGCATCAGAGCCGGCGAGAGCGTACGCGAGGAAGAACTGGAGGAGTTGGCGCGGCTGGTTCTCGAAGTCGACGACAAGGCCAACGTGAAGCACCTCGTGGGGCATGACCCGGACACGCGGCGGTCGCTTCTCGCGGTGTTCCGTAGCCTCGTCGGACTCGATGCCCAAGCGGTGGAACGAGCGTTTTTGGCCTTTGTCCATCAGCACCCCCGCCTGTCGTCGCAGCAGCTGCGCTTCCTGCAGGTGCTGCAGAACCACATCGCTCAGAATGGAGGGATCGAAGTTGAGCGGCTGTATGCGCCACCCTTCACGACGATTCACGCGGAAAGTGTGGACGGCGTCTTCCCTGAACCGGGAGCGGTTGACGATCTGCTAGTCATCCTGAGCGCGTTTTTCCCTCGGAGCGAAACAAGAGCCTCATGAGCAATCTGATGACCCAAGCCAAGAGGGACGTCGATAAGCTCTGGACCGAGTTCTGGACGGGCGGCATCACGAACCCGCTGACCGTCATCGAGCAGATCTCGTACCTGATGTTTGCGCGTCTCCTGGATGTCATGGAGACGACTGGGGAGCGCCGCGCGGCACGAACGAAGCGGGCGTTTCACGGTCGGTTTGCTGGTCCGGACGACCAGCGCCGCTGGAAGAACTTCAAGCAGAAGCAGGCCGAGCAGATGCTGGCGATCGTTCGGGACGAGGTCTTCCCGCACATCCGAGCGCTCAATGGTGGGACCACGTTTTCCGAGTACATGAAGGACGCTCAGTTCATGATCCAGAAGCCGAGCCTTCTGGTCTCGGCCGTCACTCTGATCGATAAGCTGCCGCTCGTCGACGGCGATGGCAAGGGCGATCTCTACGAGTACCTTCTTGGCAAGCTCACCACTGCCGGGATCAACGGTCAGTTCAGGACGCCACGGCACATCATCCGGTTCATGGTCGAGCTTCTCGAACCGAAACCGACGGAGGTCATCGGCGATCCGGCCTGCGGCACCGCCGGATTCCTCGTCGGCGTGATGCAGTACCTGCTAAGAACCTACACATCCCCCAAGGGCAAGCTCAAGGGCGAAGACGGGGAGACCATCCTCACGGGCGATCTGCTGGAGCCCTATCGAGCTCACATCCAGGAGGGGATGTTCCATGGCTTCGACTTCGACGCGACGATGCTCCGTATCGCGTCGATGAACCTGATGCTCCACGGCGTCGACAACCCTGACATTCACTACCAAGACACGCTCTCGAACTCCTTCCCGGAGAAGTTCCCGAAGCAGGCCACGGGCAGCTTCGACGTGATCCTGGCAAACCCGCCGTTCAAGGGTAGCCTCGATGAGGGCGACGTACATCCGACGCTGACGCAGGCGGTGAAGACCAAGAAGACAGAGCTCCTCTTCGTCGCTCTCATCCTGCGCATGCTCAAGAAGGGCGGCCGATCGGCGACCATCGTTCCTGACGGTGTGCTCTTCGGGTCCTCGAAGGCCCACACTGCCCTGCGCACGATGCTTGTCAAGGAGAACCAGTTGGAAGCGGTCATCTCGCTACCTTCTGGTGTCTTCAGGCCGTACGCCGGCGTCTCGACGGCAGTTCTGGTCTTCACCAAAGGTGGCAAGACCGACCACGTCTTTTTCTACGATGTGGAGGCCGATGGGTTTTCACTGGATGACAAGCGCGATGCGGTCAGCGACAACGATCTGCCAGATGCACTCGATCATTGGAAGAAGAAGAATGCGAAGAAGGACACCGATCGTACCGCCAAGCACTTCATGGTGCCGATGAAGGAGGTCGAGGCGAAGGATTTTGATCTCTCCATCAACCGCTACAAGGAAGCGAAGCACGAGCCAGTCACGTACGAGCCACCGAAGCAGATCATTGCCAGGCTGCGCGCGCTCGAAGCCGAGATCGCGAAAGACCTGAACGACCTCGAGGCCATGCTGTGACCAAGAAGCAACTGGTCAATCGAGGCTCGCCCGAGGGACCGACCTCGTCGGGCACGGTGACCTCGCGAACGGCTGTTGCCGTGAAGCCTCTGGATGAAGTCGCGACCATCGAGCGCGAAACCGTTGCTGCGACTGACATCTCTCGCGGCACCCTCTATGTCGGCCTCGAGCACATCGATTCGGATGGCGGTTTCGTGGGCGTGAGGGCCGTTGACGCCGGCGAGCTCGCGAGCAACAAGTTCCGATTTGGGCGGGGCCACATCCTGTTCGGGAAGCTCCGTCCGTACCTGAGGAAGACCGCACGCCCAGACTTCGAGGGCATCTGCAGCACAGACATCCTTCCAATCCTGCCCGGCCCCGACCTGGACCGCGACTACTTCTTCCACTATCTTCGGCACCCGAAGATAGTGGAACAGGCGGTTCGACGCTGCTCGGGCGCGAACCTGCCACGTCTCAGCCCGCGTGATCTCGGAACGTTTGATGTGCCGGTCCCCTCGCTCACTGAGCAGCGTCGCATCGCCAACATCCTCGACCGGGCGGACGCCATCCGCCGCAAGCGCAAAGAGGCCATTGCCCTGACCGAGGAGTTGCTGCGCTCGGCCTTTTTCGAAATGGTTGGCCCCGCTGCACACGACTACGCGAAGTGGCCGGTGCGGACGATCGAGAGCCTCGCAGCGCAGGTGACGAACGCGATGCGGACCGGCCCCTTCGGCAGCGACCTCTTACATTCGGAGTTCGTCGATCAAGGGGTCGCCGTTCTCGGCATCGACAACGCCGTTCAGAATCGCTTTGCGTGGGGCGAGCGACGCTTCATCACAGAGGAGAAGTACGAGGCACTGCGTCGTTATACAGTCCGCCCGGGCGATGTGATCGTTACGATTATGGGCACGACTGGCCGCTCGGCAGTCGTTCCTGATGACATTCCAACCGCGATTACGACGAAGCACCTTGCGACGATCACACTGGACCGCGAGCAGGCGGAGCCGGAGTTTGTGTCGCAAGCGCTCTTCAGACATCCTGAGACGCTCCGGCAGATCGCAACCGCCAATCGAGGGGCGATCATGAGCGGACTGAATCTCGGACTCATCAAGGCGCTGACAATCCCGGTTCCGCCAATCGACCAACAGCGCAAGTTCGCCGAACTGACTCGCCGTGCGAGGGCATCCGCGTCGAAGCTCTTGAGAAGCAGCGAGAGCGACCTCCTGTTCAACGTCCTAGTCGCGGGCGCATTCTTCGGTTCGTTGGAGGCGGCATGCTGACATCCCTAGAAATCGAGAACTTCAAGGGTATCGCCGCCCGTCAGCGTGTCGACTTCGCCCCACTGACGCTGCTGTTCGGTGCCAACAGTGCCGGCAAGAGCACCATCCTGCAGGCATTGCTCTATCTGCATGAACTCGTCGAGCACGGTTCGGCCGACGTCGACCGCACGGACCTTGGCGGCAATGTTCTTGAACTCGGCGGTTTCGCGCGCATGGTGCACCGGCACGATACTGGACGTCCGATCGTGCTGCGGGCGGAGTTCGCAACGCCCGGTAGCCTCGAACGTTTCGATCGCGAGCTGGGCGACTTCCCATTTCCGGATCTCGACGATGACATCGAGAGCGCCTGGGTAGAAATCAAGGTCGGGCAATGGGCGGATCGCCAACCACCCCTGACTGTCATCGAGAGCTTCAGGGTAGGCGTTGGCGGACACGAGTCGCCGCTGGTCATTGTCGATTTGGTTCGCCCGCTGCGACCCGGGGATCCGGCCTACGTCCGCGTGAATCTCGCCCATCCGATACTGGCTGGTGTCGGGCTCGAGTTGAGACCGCTGTGGCGGGAACTCAGCGTTCCGGAGCCGCTATGGGATGGCGGCATTGATCCGTCCTCCGGCGAACACGTCATTGGGCTCGACGATGTACATGGACTCGACGAGGAGCACGGACGGATGCCGCTGTTCGCGGTCTCGATGACGCGAGCATCGGCGCTGCCGCCCCTGAACGAGCCGCTGCACGTCATTCTTGACGATGAGACCGCCGCCCCGCACCCTGACACGCTGAGGCACGTGCGAACGTTCCTCGAGATGGTTGTGCTCGGCACGACCAACCATCTGGCGGCGTACCTGCGCGAGCCTCGGTACCTTGGGCCGCTACGAACTGTGCCGCCGAGGGGCTTCCTTTACGAGCGGGCGGGACGCATCACGAGCTGGGCGGATGGTCTTGCAGCATGGGATCTGTTGCTCGCAGATCGCGGCACGCTAGTCGAGCGAACGAACCAGTGGTTGAAGCGCCTCGGTACTGGTTGCCAGATCGTCGTGCAGCAGTTATTCGATGTCAGTGCCGACGCGGAAGAACTCTCGGATGGTCACGTGGACAGGACCGTGCGGCGCCTCCTCCTCGACACCGGTGCTGGGTCGCTCGTGCTTCCATCCGAGGTCGGGGCCGGCATCTCACAGATCGTCCCCGTAATCGTTGCTGCCGTCGAAGGACGGTACGTGCTCACCCTGATCGAACAGCCAGAGATCCACGTGCATCCGGCCGTCCAAGTTGGCTTGGGCGATCTGTTCATCGAGGGTGCCTGGAACGAGACTGGCCGGTTTCTTATCGAGACCCACAGTGAGCACCTAATCCTTCGCCTGTTGCGACGGATCCGGGAAGCGAACGAGGGTGACCGCGACGAGGGAGCACCCACCATCAGCGCCGAAGATGTGAGTGTGCTGTACGTGGAGGCGACTCCGGAGGGCGTGCGTGTGAATCGTCTCCGCATCGACGAACAAGGCGAGTTCATTGACCGCTGGCCGAAGGGATTCTTCGTTGAGAGAGCGGAGGAACTCTTCTGATGTTTCACGAGTACGCGCTCGATCCGTCTGTCCTATCGAACTGGGACCGAACACGGTACTTCCTGGATGCTTTTGGTCCCTGGCGAGGACGCCTCCTCGCTGAGTACCCACGTCGATGGAAGCGGCTCGTTTATCAGCAGTTGCGGTGCGCGGACGTCGAGAGAAGTAGAATCGTCGAGCGTCTGGCGGCTCTGGATCGGCGAGTGTTCTCAGGCCGATCGAATGCCTCTTTCGATCCGAACGATGCATGGTTGAACAATGCAGTGCGTGAGAACAGCCGAATACCGTTTCGCGCGATTGTCGCGAATGAGAGCCTGCCGCCCAACGTGCTCGATGCGAGCGTACTGGACGACCGAGAGCCCTTGTGGCGGGTCGACAGCGGCCGACGAGTCGGCCGGAATGGCGCGGAGTTCGTGGCGGCCGTTCAGGTCTTGCTGTCTGCGTCGTCACGAGTGATCTTGATAGATCCGCACTTTCGCTCGGATCAGAGGGCCAAGACTGACGTCGTCGTCGCGTTTTGCTCTGCCGTGATGGGAACCGCGACCATCGAAGTCCACTTCCGCGATGAGCCGATCTCCTATGCAGAGGCCATGCGCCAAGCAGAGCTGCGCCTGCCTGGGATGCTTCCGCAGGGAAGCCGAATCGCACTTCGCTGCTGGAAGGAGCGAGACGGAGGCGAGAGGCTTCACAATCGGTATGTGTTGACGGACATTGGGGGCGTCCAGTTTGGCGACGGTATCGAGGTCGGCGACGACGGGCAGTACGATCGAGTCTCCATCCTCGACGAGGCATCGTGGGCTGCGTTGTGGATGCACTACGCTAGCAACGCCCCGGCGTTCGACGAGGTCGGTGAGATTCGTTTGATCGAGAACCTTCCGAACGCGACGGGCCGCCAACGCGGTTGACCACTCGAATGCGAGTAAGTCGTGATCGGGTCGGAATTGGCCAGATTGGGTTTTGCCCAGCGGGAATCTCACCCACGCGGGCCGTCGCTAGATGCCAACCCGGCGCGGCGCGGAGGCGGCGTCAAGGGCGGCGGAGCCGCCGAAGGGCACCCTTGATGCCGCCGAGCACCGCGTCACCATGTCCGGGCGACGGCCACGCCGTGTTCGCGTGAGGCGCTTGGTCCAGGCTGGCGGCTGATCTCGCGAACGGATGCTGCGGGCGCCTGGCCTCGCTCCAGCACCGACCGGTGCGAGACATCGCGTTCCAGTCGGCTGGCCAGCTTCGTCTTGTCATCGGTGTAAATCTGCGCGTCGTGGCGTCCCCGTGATACCGCCACGTACGCGAGCCGTTGATTCACGAGCTGTTCGCTGGCGCGTTCGGTTTCGACGTGCACGAGTACCCGATTGGCGGTTTGACCCTGGCTGCTGTGGCTTGTCACCGCGTAGCCGTAGTCGAGATGCCGGCGTTCGCGTGGCTCGAATGAGGCGGTGCGGCCAGAGTCGAACCGTACGTCCATGCGCCCGGTCTTGTCGATCCTTTCGACCGCGCCCAATTCGCGGTTTGCGACGTCACGCACGCGGTCCGGCGCGGTTGCCTGCACGCGGTCGCCACGCGCGAAGGCACGGTCGGCCTCGCGGTAGACCGTCACGCCTTGCAGGCGCCGCGGATCGTAGCTGACCGTCCGCGCGTCGTCCGTCCGCACGGTCAACTCGTTGGCCTTGCCGTCCACCCGTTCGACGCGCGCGTAGTCGCCCGCGTCCACGCCGAGGATTCGGCTGCCCCGGCTGTACCGCACGACGTCGCCGGCCTCATAACGTTCGGCCCATTGCCGATCGGCACCGGTCATGTCCTGACGTGGCACCAGTACCGACGTGTGGTGCTCGTCGCGCTCGACGTGCCCTTCACGCTGCATGGTGCGGTGGATGACGTCGTTGAGGTCTTGCCTCGACTGATTGTCCGGTGACACGACGAGCGTGCACTGCGGGTCGCGCGCGTACTCGTGTGCAATGGCCGATAAGCGTTCGTCACGCGAACCGATTTCGTGAACGCGACCCTGTTCGTCGAGGTGCTCGACCGCAGTCCTGACGTCGCCACGAGCTAGCTCCTCGACGACGGCCTTCAGATGAGGATCCTGCTGCCGCACGATGTCGTCAAGGTGCGCGGTATGCAGCCCGGCCTCCTGCAACTGGCGATAGGGCCGACCGGCCTCGACGGCCTCGTGCTGGCGGACATCGCCCACCAGCAGCGCGCGGTCCTCCGGACCGAGCCGTTCGAGGAAGTTGTGCATCTGCCGCGTGCCGGCCAAGCTCGATTCGTCGAGGACGTAGAGGTGCTTCTGCCCGGTCCCCGGTGCGTCATCCTCCCGGTAGATGAGGTGCTGTTGAAGCGTGCGAGACTCAATGCCCGCTTCCTCCAGCTTCTGTGCCGCGCGAGAGGTCGGGGCGAGACCCTCGACCGTATAGCCTTCTCGCTCCGCGGCCTCGCGAATCGCCGCGAGCGTGGTCGTCTTCCCCGCGCCAGCGGTACCGTCGAGCCCCATAACCTGATCACGGTTCGCCAACACCTCCTCGACCGCCGCGCGTTGGCTGTCTGTCAGGTGGGGATGCTCTCGAACGATGACCTCTCGGGTGTCGTCACCGGACAGCGCCTGATGCTGGCCTTGACCGCCACGGACGCGATCGATGGTCTCCTGTTCAAGCCGCAGCATTTCCGGCGTCGTCAACGATCGGCCCGGCACGTGCGCGTCTGTCTCGATCGCGACGAGCTCACCGCGCTCAACGCGGCGATCGACCTCCCCCGTGATGTCTTCAAGGCGCGCCTCACCGAGGGATCGCTGGAGGGCGTCTCGACGGAGCGCTCGTTCGTCGACGACCGCCTCCCGTTCGACGGTTCGGTCGCGCGCGAACGTCACCGCCCGGCTCGCGGCATCCGCCGGGTCGTGCGCGATGTCGCGGTCGTACTCGTGCCCCTCGGCGGCGTCGCGGACTCGGCCGGGCTGGCTGCCGAATCGCTCGGCCATTTCCTGGTGACGTCGCTGCATCTCCTCATGGGAGACATCGGTCTTGGCGTCGCGGGTCTGGTGTGCCGCAATCTGCGCCGCCGCGGCGCCGTGTCGATCTTCACGGGCCAGATACGCTTCGATCTGCTGGCGGCGCGGACTGGAGGCGTCGAGGTATTCCTGCGTGTAGCCGCGGATCTCGGGCTGACCGCTGCGTCCCTGCTCGATCTCGTAGCCGAGCGCGGTCAGTCGTGCGGCCAGCTCGGAGCGATACACGGCCGTGGCGTACTGCTGGGTCCGATACAACTCGCGCGGCTGCAGCGGGCGGACGGTACCATCCTCCATCTCCGTCAGGTTGAAGATCACGGCATGCGTGTGGAGCTGCGGCGCGGCATAGCCACCCACCGGCCTGGCACTGTCGTGCTCAAAGAGCGCCGCGACGGCGTTGCCCGTGGTCTCCGCGCGTCGATTGCCACCGAGCCGCGCTTGGACGTACGGCTCCAACTCGCCGAGCGCCACCCGCACGCTCTCGCGGTGCGCGTCCAGCACGCGCGAATCGCCGCCGACCAGCGCGGTGATTGACACGCTCTTGGGGGCGGAGAACGTCGCATCCCATCCGGCGCGGTGCTCCATCGTCGTCACGCGCTCGCCGCGCGCGTTCCGCGTCTCGCGGGCGGTCTGATGCCGGACGAGCTGTTCGCCGGTGAGCGGATGCTGGCCCTCGGCGAGCCGGTGAAAGTGCTGCTCGTTGACCTCGCCGGCCAAGCCCCAACGGTTTGCGAGCTGGCCGTACCAGGCGCCCCGAATCTGGTCGGCCTCGGTGTAGTAGTTCTCGCGCGCGTTCTGAAATTCCTCGGCGTGGTAGCGTCGCGCCTGGCCCGCGCTCAACGGCTTGGAGATAGTGAGCATGGCCGACTACTGGAAGAAGGGCTGCTCCTGCGCCGCCGTCGCGGCGGACGGTTCGTGGGCGATCACAGCCTCCGGCATGGGTGCAGGCGCCGTCGATGGTATCGCCCGCATCGTTGGTGGCGCTGGCGCGATAGGACGTTCGACGAACGCTGGCTGTCTGGCCGGCAGCTCCACATAAGGAAAGTCCAGCCGGACGACCAGGTTCTCCAACTTCAAGTAGCCGTGCAGGGACGGGAGCCCGCTGATCTCGCTCGGCATGACGAGCGGCTCGACCTGCCGTTCCAGGCCGTAGCTGCGTTGGTCCTGTCGGCCCTTGGACCGGCTCTCCCGTAGCCGTTCGATTTCGATCTCGCCGATGGTGTCAGAGATCCATTTGGCGGCGCGCGGCTCACTGGTGCGCAGGAAGATCTTCGTCGCCGGCTGCGACAGCATGGCCTCCGCGTCGTGGCCGTACCGCGTCTCGAGCTGGCTCCGCCCCTGGAAGCCCAGGACGACGGGATTGTTCGACTTGCGGTTCTCGGTGACGGCCGTATGGAGTTGCGGCAGACGCTGGAGGCTGGCGAGCTCGTCAAGGACGAACCACACGGCCCGCTGTATGGGTTGGCCGCGGGTCATCAGCCGCAGCACCAGCATGTCGAGCCAGAGACTGGTCAGCGGCACCAGTCGGGTGCGCGTTTCCGGCGTGCTGGTGAGGAAGATCCATCCTTGCCGATCGCGTGCCCATGCCGAGGCGCTCCAGCGGCCCGCGGTCTCGGTGGCCTGCGGCAGGAGCTTCAGCGTGTCGGCGACCATATTGAGCGTCGCGAGCACACCGCCGCGTTGCGCGGGCGCCCGACGGTCGATGATCGAGGCGTACGGAGTGCCGTGGACGCGCCGCTCCAACTCCTCGTCATGGCACAGCCACGCGGCTAGTTCGTCGGCTGAAGGCCGGAAGGTCAGCAGGTGCGCAAAGATGCGCCGTGGACCTTCCGTGAAGAAGGGGTTTTCGTTGACGCGATCGGGAAAGAGCGAGGTCGCCAGCGTCAGGGCTTCCGCGTCGTGGCGCAGCTCGTCGCCGGGGCTCCAGGCCGGCGACCGGGCGTCGAGCGGGTTGAGGATTACGTCGCCGCGGTCGGGCGTGTAGAACTGCGGCGTGTATTCGAGCGCCGGGTCGTAGACGATGGCGGTGTCGCCGCGTGCCTCCAACTGGGCAAGCAGTTGGCGAATCAACGCGGACTTGCCCGTGCCCGAGTCGCCCATGATCAGCAGATGGCTCGATTCGAGGGCGCGCGGGATCTTCAGAGTTGACAGCACGCCGAGTCCCCTGGCGACCATGTTCGACCGTTGGGCGAACGCAATGCCGTTTGCGTGGGTGCGGCGGTTGAACCGACGGACCGACACCAGCTCAGGCCCTTTCAGGCGTCGGCCGTGGCGGCGCGATCGCGCCCATTGGAGGTCGTGAGGAATGGCGACCAGGAGCCCAGCGACCAGTACCGCCACCATCGTCAGCAGGGGCAGTCGCACCAGGTCCGAGAGTGACTGATCGGCATAGATCCACACGCGAAGCTGCGTGCGCAACTCGTCGTGGTCGTATCGGAGCGTCTGCCAGGCAAGACGGCCGCTCCGGGCCGTCCGCGCCAGGGCAGAGAGTGCGAACGTCGTCTCGCCGTCCTCTGTCCGGACGGGCACGACCTCTTCGTCGATCGCGAGCCGACGGCCGCGGGGCGTGATCATCGTCAGCACGCGGTAGGTGCCGCTCGACAGCCCCACGGCACTGGCCAGCGCACTCCGCGTGTACGCGGACAGGTAGCACCGCTGGAGTGGCGTCCAGACCAGGGCATAGCGCACCACGCCGACCACCACGCCGCTGACGACGGCGAAGGCAATGACGCCGATCAGCCACGCCGGGACCGCACGCTGCCACTTGCCGGCGGCGGGCGCTCGTCCCCATTGATGGGTCATGGCTCCCTCCGCGTGGCGCTGGCCAGACGCGCGTCCGCCAGACGCTGCTTCTCCTGGTCGGCGCGCTCGATCAGCCGCTGCATCGTCTCGGCCGTCACGGACGTGCCACTGCACACGCTGAAGTGGAGATTGAGCAGGATGGTGCGGAGCGCCAGCACCTCGGCGAGGACGAGCGGTTCGGCCGGCGTGGTGTCCGTGGCGCGCAGGAGGACGGCCCGGACCCATTCGCTCACCGGCTGGTCACCAGCCAGCGCGTGGATGCGGTCGTATTCCTCGGGCGTGACCTTCGTGCCGATGGATTTCGTCCGCCGCGATGCCATGCGAGGACTCCTTGCACCATGGCGCGCAGCCCGTCCTGCGCACCGATCGAACGTGGGTTACCCGCGGTTCCTGTACGGGAACCGCATCCAGCGACTGCCGCGAATCTCGAACAATTCTCGCGGTTCCTTGTGAGGAACCGCCGTTCCCGTGCAGCACCCGAACCGGGGTGACGTGTCACCCGTTACTGCCGGTGCGCAGCACCGCTCACCAGATCCGCCTCTATCGAGCCGCCTCGGCGAACGCCAGCAGACGTGCCTCGGACAGATCAGGCACCTGGAGCGACAACGCCTCAATCGACAGGTCGGCCTTGGTAACGAGCCCACGCCGATACGCCTCGGCCACCATGTGGGCGCGCTCGGCGTTCAGGTCCGAGAGGACCGAGACGGCCGTCCGGGACGGCACGCTCACGCGCTCCGGACTGAAGAGTGCGAGCCACTCGCCGGCCAAGTCCACGAGCTTCGGTCGCAGGAGGCGGGTGCTGTCGGTCTCCGACAACAGACCCGCGCCCAGCATCCGGGCAACCGTCGCTCGATACGTTGTTCCGAACCGGCGCGCGACGTGTGCTACGTCGAGGTACGTCACCAACTGCGAACCCGGCGTCGAGCGCTCCTCGTTGCGCATAGGCCGATCTGTCGCCCCGTTCAATACCCACTGCACCTGCCGACTGGGCTGGCCTTTGCCCAGACCGGCGACGGCATTCACGACGGCCCCGGTCGGCAGCAGTAAGACTCCTGCGAAGGCATCGGCGCGGCGTTCGACGAGCTCCTTGGCGTTCGTCAGTGAACTGACCCTGACCGCGCCAGGAGACTCGACAACAGCGTGGGCGTAGCTGTGCGCGATCGCCCACCGCCGACGGGTGTCATCGAGGGAAGCATTGACGACGATGGCGGCGCCAATCGACGCGTGCTTGACGAACAACGCCGACACGTGGCCCGGCAGGTCGATGGCGAACACGTGAATGCCTTGTGCGGCCACGAGGGCAGCCACATCCTCGATGGGCTGCATCCGCAGATCCAATCGAGCCCGTTCCCACTCTCCAAGTTGCTCGCCTTGCCGTAGGGCATCGGCCAACGTGCGCGGTGCAGAAAGACTGGTCCGTGGTGGTTCTCTTTGCGACGGCCGTTCCAGTAGGCGATCGAGATGACGCGCTGACAACAGGCTGCCAAGAACGCCATGCAGGTATCGTTGCGTCTCGTCGGCGGCCAGCTCCGGAGCGACCTTCAACAAGGCGGCGGTCACGGGGTCGTCGTTCTCCGAAACCTGCGTCCCTTTGAGATCGACCAAGGTGCAGCCGTAGAGGCTCGCGAACCCAAGCAGCTCCTCGTCGGTCACCGGCCGGTTGCCGAGCTCGACCATCGCAACCAACGTGCGAGACACGCCGAGCTTGCGCGCGACGGCGTGCTGGCTCAGGCCACGGTTCTCGCGTGCGGTTCGCAGGTTCCTCGCGACGGTCTCACGATCTGGCGGCATGAAGGCTCCGATTGTTGACTCCGTGGCTTCCACTCTAGTAGTGTCATACATGCGTGTCAAGTTATGGCAACATGGTCAGACACGCGCCGACGGATACTGTATCGGTCTGGCACCCCGTCGAAATCAAGAAAGGGAGTGTCACCATGAACGTCGATCAGCTTCTTCCACCGGCCACCGATCGCGTGCTTTCGGAGGTCCAAGTTGCCGAACGCCTTGGCGTTTCGCTCTTCACCGTTCGAGCTTGGCGGCACCGGGGCATGGGACCGCGATTCCTGAAGATGGGGCGTGCCGTGCGCTACCGGTCCCGGGATATCGAGGCGTTCGAGGAACGTGCGCTCGTCGATCCGGCTTCGGTGCGTGCGGGAGCGTGAGCCATGGCGCTCTGGAAACGCGGCAGGCGTTACTGGACGTACTTCTCCATCAACGGCGTGCAGTTGCGGCGGCCGCTCTGCGCGCCGGGCTCGGCTCTTGCGACCACAAACTGGCAGGAGGCGACACGCCTCGAGAAGGAGATGATCCGCGCTGCGGTCGCGGGGGAACTTGCTCCCCGCGACCCGTCGGTCAAGCTGTTCGCGGCCGTCGATGACCACATTGAAGCGAAGAAGGCGACCGCCAACTCCGAGCGAACGATCGAATTCGACCGTGAGCGACTTGAATCGGTGAAGCGGTTCTTCGGCGACGTGAAGCTGTCAACCATCACGCGTAGGTCAATCGAGGGATTCCAGGCGAAACGCAGATTGGACGGCGCGAGCAACCGGACAATCAATATGGACGTCGGCGCCCTTCGTCAGGTGCTCAAGCGCTTCAAGCAGTGGCGACGGCTCGAAGACGACGTCAAGATGCTGACGGAGGCCGGCGGCGCGCCGATCGGACGCGCACTCACCCCAGAGGAGCAGGTTCGCCTATTCGAGGCAGCCGCGGGAAACGCGGAATGGGAACACGTGTACTGTGCGGCGGTGCTCGCCGCCAATACATCAATGCGCGGCGTCGAGGTCAAGCACGTGAGGCGGCGGGACGTTGACCTGGAGAAAGTCTGGGACGTCGAGAGCGCGACTGGCAAGGGGATCCTCAACGTCACACACAGCAAAAACGAGACGAGCAAGCGTCCGATTCCGCTGAACGCCGCTGCACGAATCGCAGTCGAACGGATGCTCAAGAAGGCTGATGACCTTGGACATACCGAACCCGAACACTATTTGTGGTGCGCAAGTCAGCATCACAAGTTCGATCCGACGAAACCGGCGAGCAAGTGGGACACGGCGTGGCGGGCGTTGCGGGACGCCGCCGGGCTGAAGGGCTTCCGCTTTCACGATCTGCGGCACACGGTCGTGACGGACTTGCTGGAGGCCGGTGAGCCCGAGCACGTCATTGAAGCCGTGACCGGCCATCTGTCGCGGCGAATGCTGGAGCACTATTCCCACCAGCGACTCAAGGCCAAGGGCCAGATGCTCGTGCGCATGGAAGAGCGACGGAACAAGGGAAAGGCGGGATGATCGACGGATCAAGCGGCCGTATCGTCAAGTTTTTATTACCACAAATTTAACATCGTTCGCCCGCAACTACTTGCTGAACAAGGAAATAGGGGACGTCGTGCCGGCGTGATTTCTGAAATACAGAATATCGTTCTTGACGATGGGCCAAAATCGCTCGATAATCTTCTGAATGTCAGAAGTCATTATGGACGTCCAGACGATCGGTCGGCGCCTTCGGGACTGCCGAGAACGCTTAGCGATGACTCAGGGAGATCTTGCCGAAAAGGCAGGCATTGGCGTGTCCTCCATCTCCGAGTTCGAGAATGGCAAACGGGAGCCGACGCTCAACCAGTTACGGAAGTTGGCTGACGCCATGAGCGCTAGCGTGGCGTGGTTCCTGTCGATGGACGAGCCACTTGGCGAGACCGTTCGGTGGCGCGAGCGACCGCCCAATGCCGAGATCATCGAAGCTCGCTTCCTGAGACTCTGCCGGCAGTACCGCGATCTGGAGCGTTGGGCCTGTGAGGAGGAACCGGTTCAACTGCGCCGGTCTGAGCGGTTTCCGTCCAGCAGGTCCGAGGTTGCGGCGCTCGCGCGTCAGGTGCAGGGGGAAATGCGATTGGGTGATCGTCCGGGCCTGGTGCTGCGTCGCCGCCTCGAAGACGACTACGGCCTGAAGACATTCGTCCTCCAGGTGGAACCGTCCGGGACCGCAGCGTGCACAGCGAGTCCGGAATATGGACCGGCCGTGCTGCTCAATGCGCTCAACAGCGAGGCGAGACGAACGTTCGATCTCGCTCACGAGCTGTTCCATCTGCTCACGTGGAGTGTGACCAGCACCGAATCTCCGGAGGAGACAGAGGAGAAGTTCGCTGACTATTTTGCGGCGACGCTGCTGCTGCCGGAGGGTGCGCTGCGGGAGGCCGTCGATCGACGAATCAAAGAGCAGAAGCTGTCGATCGCGAACGTCTGCGAATTGGCCCGTGACTTCTGCGTGTCGATCGATGCGCTCATCTGGCGGATGCACAATCTGTACGGCTGGACTGACGCAGCGGAGACACGAGCGAAGATCGAACGAACTCGCGCCCTGGCGGCGCACTACAGCGCCCTCACGCCAGCGGCTCAGGAGGACACGTCAGAGCTGCCGGAACGCTACCGATCTCTCGCGATTCAAGCGCTCCGTTCTGGCGAGATCTCGACCGGGCGTTTCGCGGAGTACATGGGCCTGCGGCGGTGGGAGGCAATGAAGTACGCAGACGAGGCGATCGGCGATGAAGCGATTTCCGTGCCTCGTCCTTGATGCCAACGTCATCATCCTGCTGTTTCAGCACGGCCTGTGGGATGCGGTCGTCGAACGCTGCGAACTGATCCTCTCGGAGGTCGTCGTCGAGGAGGCAGACTTCTTCATCGACGATGCGGGTGTCCAGCACCGCATCAATCTTCAGCCGGATATCGATGCTGGCCGTGTCCGTGTCGTGGCGATCGCGGTCACCGAGGTCGCCGCGTTCCGTGCGCGGTTCGATCCGCTCTACGTTCAGAAGCTCGATGACGGTGAGACCGAATCCCTTGCGTTCTGCTTGCGCGAAGGCGATCCGTATCGCCTGTGTTCAAGCGACGCGATCGTCTTTAAGGTGCTGTCGGTCGTGGATCGGTCCGAACAAGGCGTGTCGCTCGAAGAGGTGCTTCAGGTCGTCGGACTGGGACGACCGCTCTCGCGCCAGTTCACGAAAGCGTTCCGCGAAGAGTGTCGCTCGCGAGGCCTTCAGGACAGACTCGCAGGCATTGGCTTGAAAAAAGTGTAGGCGAAGACTCTCTTTCGCACCGCAGCGAACGGCGCCGGTAGCGGGCGTAGATGGGTCCACTCCGACCAGGTCCCCGGTGCCCGACTAGAGATGGCCGTAACAGATGCACTCGCGGATGCCGCCCGCGAGATTCGCGTATCAGATGCCGTGATCCTCGTGGGAGCGGGAGCGTCGTATACGGCCGGCATGCCGCTGGCCGGTCAACTCTCGCCGCTTGTGTGGCACACACTCGATCAGCATCTAGCCATTCGTCGCAGCGTGGCCAGCTCGCTGGGACTGGGCGATGCTGCAGCGAAAGCACTCGTCGGCGATGACGCCAGCGCCATCCATGCGGCTTTTAAGAGTATTGGCGCCGACAGGCCAAGCCGTCGTTCATTCCAACAGGCCTTTTCGAACCTGGATCGCGACCGACGGATCCATGTGTCTGAGGCTCACGACGCACTCGCCAGACTCGTCTTTGCTGGTTTGGTGCTCCGGGTCGTCTCTTTGAACTGGGACAGCCTTCTCGAGATCGCCTTCGAGAGGCGGTACGGTGCCGGCATAAATGCGCAACACCGCATTCTGTGGAAGCCACACGGCGACTGCAACGATGTCGAGTCCGATTGGGTACTTCCCTCTGAAGAAGGGTTCATCCCGGACGACATCGTCATCGATCTTGAGCAGTTGGCGAACGAACGTCCACGCGTGCTCTTCATTGTCGGCTACTCCGGTCGAGACGACGCCGTCATTCGGCGCCTGGTAGAGCCGCTCACATCTCGGTGGCGCGTCTTTCGGCTGAGCCCGAGTGCCGTTGGTGAAGGAGCAGTCCGGCTCACGGCCGTCGAGGGTCTCAAGCGTCTGGCGGCGGCGCTCTGCGAAGACGACGAGATACTGGGTATTGAGCCTGTCTCGTTCGCGAACCAACGCGGTCTCGACGCGGCGATAGCGGGAGAACGCCTCGGTCCGAGGGACGTCGAGTCCTGCCCGCGGCTTCCACATCTTGCGTCAGCTCGAAAGGCCCTCGACCTTCTAAATCAGGTCGACATCACGGGCCAGTCAGGATGTGGGAAATCGATCACGGCATGGCAATTGGCACGTGAACGAAACCGTGCCGGGTGGCACGTTCTACGTGTCGGCTCAGACCATTCGGTTGACCAGGGACGACTACTGGCATCGCTGCAGAACGACCGTTGGAAGCGCGTCGTGGTCGCCGACGATGCGCAGACGATACGACCGGATCTGATTCGTCGCTTGCAAGATCTGTCAGGCTCTCGATTGGCCGTAATTACGGCAGCGACGGACGCCACGGGTGAGCAGTCGCCCTCAGTTCGAATTCCTGCTCAGGTAGCAGTTGAGACTCTCGCCGGCGAGTTCCGAAAGCGCCGAGACGAGGTGCTCCCGATCGTCCGGAAGCACGACTCCCATGTCGGCGACCATTTCATGGACACGCCCCTGGAATGGCGCATCGATCAAGCGGCCAAAGGCGCGACGCCGTGGGAGTTTTCTTTTGTGTTGCGAGGCGGATGGTCCCACGCGCGGGATCAGTTCAACGTACTCCGAGACTTCGACCGGGCGGATCTTCTCCTCGTCTTGATTGCTGCGCGCCAATTGTTATCCTGCGATGCCGGCGCCGACATCGACACCGTCGTCGCCGACGCCGAGCCACTGGGCCGGCAGTGGGATTGGGTGCTGTCGAGCATTGAGGTGCTGAAGCGACAGGGAGCGGTTCTGGCGGAACTGCCTCTCCGGTGCTTGCACGTTCAGGCTGCCATTGTCGTGATCGAAACCGCGTTCAAGACGCGCCAGAGCGACTGGTTTGAGCCCCTCGTCGCGGCGCTGCGCAGGATGATCCATGACCCACACGCTCCAGTGCGTGGGATTCATTGGTTGAACGAACACGTCTTACGTGCTCACGGATTTCTGTATGCCCGCCCTGGTCAGAATTTCTACGAGGCCGGACCGCTGGAAGCGCTGGTGCAACGCCTGCTCAAGAGTAGCGGACATCTTGAGCGGAGAGATGCCGCCTTCGTACTGAGCAGGCTGCTCTGGTACCAGCAACTCGAGAAGGAACGGCTGCGCTCCGATTTTGAGACCCTGCGCACATGGCTGGAGAATGCGAGCGGGGATGATTGTTATGCCCTCGGGGACCTGCTGAATTACGTCGGCTCAACGCCGCCGTACGATGAACTGGTCCGCTTCATGGACCCCGCCGCGGTGTGGCGTCGTCTTGAGACGCTCGAGCCGGCGGGCGGGTACTCGTGGGGGCACTTCCTCGAACGCCTTGCGTACGCCGGCGGGAAGGAATGGCGGCGACGAGTCGCCGATCTAGCCGATCAGGCGAAGTTGTCCGACATCGTCCGGAGCCTTACTGTGGCCAATGTCGAGGACCTCAGCAAACTGGTGCTCGGGCTGGCGAGCTTTGATCGCGTTCTCGGAATGGAGTGCCTACGACAGGCGCTGCCCGTCCTGAAGGATGCGTACGCATCGAATCCTTTGTCAGCCTATCGTGCGACGAGCGATTTAGAACACAGACTGCTCGGGCATCCTCTGTTCGGGCCACCGCGCCCCTCGAAGGTTCAACGGACGATATCTCGGGAGCTAACCGAGGCCATCCGGCCAGAGGCAATCGCGTCTGGAATCACGACATGCAGATTCGGCGACTGGGAAATGTACGCACGCCTCTTGTCGTTCGTGCGGCTCTCGAATCGTCGAAAGCACAGGGCCATCGTGGCCGCCGTGCCTTGGGACGTCATGGAGAAGCGGTGCGAGCCGTTCTGGAAACAGCCGCCTCGTGAACTGCGGTTGTTGCTGTCCTACTTGGCTGATTCTCGTACTGGTGAGCCGGTGCGGACCTGGATACTCCGGCACAGCCAACTGATGGACGAGATCGACCCAATCTTGACTGGCGTCAGTCCTCAGGCGGCGATCGAAATTACGAGACGCGGTGGACGAGTCAACCTGGCCGGCCACAATCAGTCCGATTGGCGCCTTCAGGCCTGGGCGTTGGCAAGTGTGGTGAAGGTCGACATGGACACGGCGCGCGCAGTGCTTCATGCGAACGAATCTCACGTTGTCTCCCGGCTGTCGAACCTGGAGGCAACAGATGCGGAGGAATGCGCCGAATTCCTAGCGGTCGCCCGCGAACTCGACCCGCAGTGGTGGCAGAGCGTGCTTCATCAGATTGATGTGCAAACTGCATCTGAGCACTGGCGGCGTGCACTGGCAGACGAAAGGCCGGCGGTCAGGCGAGGCGCGGAGCGCACACTCCGCTGCCTTCTTCAGGACGCAGAGGGGGCCCTTCGAGAGTTGGCGCAGGCAGCCCTGGCATCCGCTCCCGGCTCCAGCCGACGGACCGGGCATCGTGCGCGCGTGACCAAAGTGAGCACCAAAGCGTGACCAGCATGGCTCGCACACGTTCAAACAACGCGGAGCCATGCATCTACTGCGGCTCCGCAGAGCCGCCGACAAAGCGCGAGCATGTCATGTCCCGCGCTCTTGGTTCGTTCGCGCAGAACTGGACGCTCGATTGCGTGTGCGATAGCTGCAATGAGTACTTTGCCAACAACCTCGAGCTCCCTCTTGGGCGAGACAGCCGCGAAGCGCTCCTCAGAATCGATCTGGGCCTGCGCCCGGCCTCCGCTGCGTCAGACCTATTGAACCGCCGCGTCAGGATGACCCTTCAAGACCCGGGACAGTTCGACGGGATTCGCTTGATGCTGCAGCCGTCGGAGGATGGCGCCGAGGCCGTCCCCGTGCCGGTCCCCCAAGTCGCGCTGCGACGAAAGAGCGGCGAATGGCGTTTTCTGGTCGAGAAGGAACTGGTACCCCAGAATCTCGAAGAATTCATGACGGCGGCGGCTGTGGAGATCCGAATCTACGGAGCGGGTTCGGACTGCCAGCGACTCAGGGAACGTCTGAACGCGCTGGGAATTGGCTTCGAACAGACCAAACATCTCACCAACCAGCTCATCACGGAGCAAGCGTCGGTGTCGGTAATTCACGACATCAACGTTGACGAGACTCTGGTGCGAGCTGCCTGCAAGATTGTGTTCAACTACGCTGCGAAAGTGCTCAGCGCCGAGATCGTCCGCCACCATCGCTTCGACGCGGCGCGGCGCTTTGTCCGTTACGGAGATGCGCCCAACCCTATCGCCACCGTACAGCACATCTCAGTACTCGTTGGCCCGGACGCTGAGTCCGCGAGGGTTCACGCATGTGGTCTCGGATGGGACCGCGGCTACTTGGTCGGACTCGCGAGTCTGTTCAATGAAGTCACGTACGGTTTGCGCCTGTGTCGAGCAGAGCCCGAAGAATTCGTCGCTGCACGGCACTTCTTCGATCCATTGACACGGACGATCCGGGAGGCCCCGATTGCATCGTGAAGTAACGGCATTGGCCGAAGCTGGATGGCAGACGTGAACTTGCCTCGGAGATGTATCACAGTCCGTAAGTGAGACCGGAATCGTGATAGGGCTGTGATAGATGACCCTCAAAACCTCGCGTTGTACTGAGGTTTACGGGTTCACATCGAGTAGTACTGATCGGGGACCAATCCGTTTTGAGCGTGTGCGTTGCGGTGAATCGGCGTCGCTTGGAGTAGGTCGCGCACTTGGCTTTCCAAGCGTGCTCCTTCAACCACTCGGACATCTCTCCGGCTAAGTGGAATCAACAGTTTACCGGCAGGCGGCGATCCGCGCAAAACCAAACTGTGACGTGACCGTGACGTAAGGCCTTCCGCGAGTGCCACGAGCAGCGGAATGTCCGCGTCGTTGTTGAGTGCTTCGGGGTCGCCACCGTCCGTCTCTCTGTCTCCGTTCGTCTCCTTGCTGCCCCTTCCGTCGCCGTTCTTCTCGGCGCCCCGTCGCGATTCGGCCAGCGCATCCAGCGCCTGCCGCTTGGCGTCGAGGCGGATGTGCGAGTAGTGCTCCAGCATACGCCGCGACAGGTGGCCGCTGATCGATTCCAGCACGTGATCCGCGCCACCGGGTTCGGCCAGTTCGGTGATGACGGTGTGCTGAAGGTCGTGAAACCGGAACCGCCGCAGGCCCGCCGCATCGTGCAGCGCGCGCCAGGCTGTGTCCCACTTCAACATCGGCTGCGTCGGATCGTAGCGTCCCCACTGGCAGCCTGGCCAGAGGAAGTGATCGGGCGCGGCGTGGCCGATGCCGCGCGGTTGAACAGCTGCTTGCGTTCCTCTAGTGTCAGCGCCCGTCCAACCGGACGCTGACGTTCGGGCAGCTTCCGCACTTGGCGCGCGCGCTGGAGTTCGATGCCGTGCTAGTGGCAAGTGTGTCGCCGGCGGCAGCCCTGCGGGCGCCGGCCGTCCGCAGGGCTGAGCGTCGTTCGCCGCAATATGCAGTAGGGCACGGACGATGAGAATAGGCTAGGCCTGCTGTGGGCGAGGTCAATGAGCAAGATCGACACGGCCTACAAGTCGAGGTCGACCATCAGAGGGACGTGGTCGCTGACGGTATGCCACTCGTCGTACGCGCCCACGTTGACCGTCTTGATGCGCCCAGCCCACGCCTTCGGCACGAAACAGTAGTCGAGGTGAAATGGGGAGCCTTGGTTCCCTTTGAAGTAGTGCGTCGGCCGGCTTTCGGCTCCGAAGGGCTCCTGGAAATGCTCGTGGTAGGCACTGACAAGACCCAAGGGTTGCAGGAGCGCGAGAAGCTCCGTCCAGTGCCCGCTGCGGTAGCTGCCGTTGTCATTGAAGTCGCCCAAGATGACCGTCGGCGCCTGTGAGATCCACGCCCGTGTTCGCGTACGCCGTCGATGGCCTGCCGGTACGATGTCTCGCGGAACCTCGTTGCCCACGTCCAGACCCCGACAACCTGAAACGACAGCTCTCCGTGACGAGCTCGGTATCGGCGGAAGCAGTACTGACATGCGGCGCCATCGACGAGCGTAAGCTCCACGTCGGTGTACGAAAACATTCCGATGGCTCGTTTCGGGAACGCCGGACCGCCGATTCGATCCCGGAACGTGGGCTGACCGTCGCCGGCGAACAGAAGCACATTGTCCAGCGGCTCGACCTCTTGCACCGCCAGGACATCCGGCCGGAATGGCGCAATGTGCTTCGCCTTCTTCCTGAAGCCGCCCACACGACAGTTCCAGGTGATCAGGCGCATGCGAGCCCGATTGTATCGTTCGATATCCCGGTGCCTCCCGATCCGCAGATTCTCGGCGGAACACCCTGCGTTCGAGGCACGCGCCTCAGCGTCGAGTTGTCGCCGAACGGCAACAGTCCACGGTCGGCGTGCGCGCGCGAATAGCGCCGCCCTGGTAGCAACACGCCTGAAGGCGTGCGCCTTCAGCGCCGTGTCGACTGGGACGGAACTGTGACGCGGCCTTGTCGACCTACTACCGGGCGATGGACCGGCGCGCTTGGTGGTACACGCGCACGATCAGCAACTCGTCAAGGTGCCGTTGATAGTAGATTCGGAATGGCGAGACGGCCCAACTCTGCACAAGAGCACCTGATCGTAACCGATCGACAGGGCCGTCGAATTCCTGCGCGGCGAGGCGCTCGATGCACTGCGCGATCTCGGCGTCGAGATTCGCGGCCGCCGTCGCATTCCGTTCGTTGAGGTAGCTGACCGCCTCGACGATGTCGGCGACCGCCTCTTCGGTGTAGGTGACCTTCAATGCCCCAGGGCTGCGTCGATGATCTGGCGCGCGCGCTTCGCATCGACGACGCGTCCCTGGCGGTACGACTCAAGCGCCGCCTCGATGCCCGTTTCTTCGTCAGGCGACAGCGCGGGCGCGTTGTCGTCGATGGCTTCGACCACGTAGCGGCCAGCGGGCAACTCGCGCAACTCGGCCGGAACGTCTTTGCCATTCCACGTCACGACTCTGGCGGAGCGGGTCATGTCCGCCATTTTAGCGCGGCACACCGACTGTGACGTAACTGTGACGTAACCCTGTCGATGGGGCTAGTTCTACAGGGGTTTACGGTGATCGACCGAGGTGACGCCATCGCCGTTAAGTGGTTGGCTTCGCGACAAGTGACCGCTGATGGGCTCGAGCACGTGGTCGGCCACGCCCATCTCAGCGAGCTCGGCGATCACCGGGTGAGTGCTTCTTTGGATTTCTGAACCTACGACACCTACGACACAGCTCGTTGACATACGATTTGTATCGTAGTACAGATACCTGGCATGTCGCCCACCACACCGCCGACGCCGCCGACCGATGCCGAGATCGACATCCTGCAGGTGCTTTGGGACCGCGGTCCGTCGAGCGTTCGCGAGGTATACGCCGCCATCAGCGGCGCCAAGACCGTGGGCTACACCACGGTGCTGAAACAGATGCAGGTGATGTTGCAAAAGGGTCTCCTCAGCCGATCGGAACGCTTCCGCTCGCACGTCTACGAGGCCCTCGAGGACCGTGCCCGACTGCAGCGCCACTTCGCCTCACACCTCATGACTCGCCTGTTCGACGGCTCAGCCCACAGCCTGCTGCAGAGCGCGCTCGCGGGGCGGAGGGTCAGCGCCAAGGAACTCGCCGATATCCGCCGGATCCTCGTCGCCTACGGGAGAAAGGTGAAGCCATGACCACGCTCGCCGCGCTCGCGTCCCATCCATACGCAGAGACCACCGGCTGGGTCCTTCTCGTTGCCTTGTGGCCGACCACCGCTCTTGCGCTGCTGGTGGCGCTGTGGAAATGGAGTGCGCCGGCCGCGACGGCGCAAGCACACTATCGCGTAGCCGGTCTCGCGCTGGCCCTCTGTGTCGCGGCAGTGGTGGGCACGCCGCTCGCGTTGTCCCTCTCCGCCGCGCGCGTGCCTCGCACGGTCCCGCCGGCACACCTCGTGACTACCGGTGTGGAGCAGCACGGCCCGCGCCCTTCACGGTCACTCTCCGTCTCCGAGCCACTGCCACTGGCCGTCGGATCTACCTCGGCGGCCAACGCGGGGTCCCTGGTCGGGTGGATCGGATTGGCGTGGGGGACCGTCGGCACGAGTCTGCTGGTCGTGCTGATTGGCCAGGGCGTTGCCGTGGTGCGGCTTCGCCGGAACGCCGTCACGTGCGTCAACCCAGGCATCTCCGCGGCCCTGACTCGAGTCTGCGCGGCACACGGCATCGAGTCGGAAATCCGATTGCTCGAGTCGAATCGACTGGCTGCGCCCGTGGCTCTCGGATGGCGCCAACCCGCCATCCTTGTCCCCCCGCGCCTGGAGGCGGCCATCTCAGCAGGTGCGCTCGAGGCCGTGCTGGCGCACGAGGTCGCGCATGTGCTGCATCGCGACTTTGTCATGAACGTGTTGCAGCGCGTCGCGGAATGCGTGCTGTGTCTCTGTCCAGGCGCTCGATGGCTCTCGAGGCTCATCCGAGAGGCTCGGGAATTTCGCTGCGACGACCTGGCTGTTCGCCACGCCCAGGACGACGGCGTGGCCTATGCGCGCGCCCTGGCTACCTTGGCCGCGGGGAGGCCGCACACGACGCGAATCGCGCTGTCTGTGCTGGGCCCGCCGCTCGTGGACCGCGTGAGGCGCCTGGTCGAGACGCCGCGTAGTCCTCGTCCAGCTGGGGCCCAATTGGCAGCGCTGACAGCCGCGCTCGTGACCAGCATTCCCGCCGCACTGCCGGTGCTCGCCGAAGGCCGAGCCTCGATGGCTCGAAGCGCCGTGGCCGCACAGTCGCCGACAGTTGCAGCGCAATCGCCAAGAGTGGTCAGCCCAACCACTGCCGCACGCCCAGGCCCAGCGCCAGATCCGCTGCTGGCAGCGCCACCCGCGGTCAGCGTGCCGTCCCTCTGGGCCGCGCCGCCGCGGGATCCGTTCGGCCTCGGCGCTGCGTTCGACCGAACGCAGCGGACGGGCCGCTGGCTGCTCCAGGAATCGCAGTTCTGGAGCGGCAGCGCGGCATCCGCGTGGCCGTTCGCCAACTTCGTCGCGGGCGTGCTGAGCGCGATCGGCAACGAGGAGGTGGCCCCGGACTCGCCGCGCGCGCGACAGGCCATGGAAGCGGTCGTCGGGTTCCTGGCGCGGCAGCAAGAGCATGCGGACGAGCCGGCCGCGAAGCTGGTGACAGACGCCTTGCACGAGGTCGGGCTCGGCACGCTGCAGGGAGCCGCAACGGGACACCTGCCGCGCAGGTTCCTGCTGTGGCTGCGGCTGCCGAATGGCGCCGCTCCACAGTTGCGGCTGGCCGACCGCGGGCTCGGCTCGCTTCATTACCCCGACGGTGGACGGTTCGGCTTCAGCCCTGAGGTCGTCGAGGGCGCCGTCGATACGGTCCGGATCGCCATCCTCGGCCCGTCGGTCGAACCCGGGGCCGGCTACGCGCAACTTCTGGAATCGTTCGATCTGCAGCTCGACGGGCCGGAAGTCGGGTTGACGGCGATACCAGGCACGACGCTCCGTGTCACCGAAGCGCCACCACTGGCGGACCGGGGCCAGGTCGGTCAGGGCGCGGCCTGGGCGTACGGCCTCTTCGTCACGGTGCCGTCGGGACGGACGTTCGCCGTCCCGCTGGACGCCGGCGGCGCGACGATTCCGTTTCGGAGTCCGGATGCCGACCTGCTGTTGCGACCCGTGATGGCGGAAGAGGCGCCGGGCACGGCCGACGTCACGGTGATGCGGGCGGACGGCACTGTGCTGGACACGGTTCGAGTGAGGCTTGGCCAGCCGCCGGCTTTCACGAACTCGCATCCCTCCTACGGCGTGTCGATCTTCCGGCAGCAACTGCCAGCGGGCTGGTTCCCTGTCGACACGAGCCAACCTGCGTCCGCCGGGAGCAGAGAGACCGTCCGACGGCAGGTGCCATAGGACGGGCACGAGTAGACGCCAGTTCAGCTAGGATCAATCCCGACGTCGGAGCTGCCCTGTGATGCGCGATCTTCGATTGGCCGTCCGGCGACTGGCGGCCGCGCCTCTCTTCACTGTCTTTGCCGTCGCATCACTGGCCGTGGGCGTCGGCGTCACCACCGTCGCCTATGGCGTGGTTGATGGGCTGTTCTTCCAGCCGGTCGGTGGCACCAATCCTGAACGGTTGGCGCTTGTCGGAACGCAGGCATCGGTACCGGCCGAGTTCCGATCCGCGATGCAACTGGCAGACTTCGAAACCATCCGGTCGAAGGCACAGGCCTTCTCGTCTGTGTCCGCCACATCGTCAAGGCGACTTGCGATACGCGTTGACGGACGACGAAACGAACTGGCGCAAGTCGAGGCCGTATCAGAGGACTACTTCCAGACCATCGGCGTCACGCCCGCTGAGGGCCGTCCCCTCGCGCTCTCCGATACACGATCGACTGAGCACGTCGCCCTCGTCAGTCAGGATCTCGCCAGTCGACACTTCGGTTCGAATCACCAGGCGGTCGGTCGTCGCATCGCTGTCGGCGGTGAACTCTTCGAGATTGTGGGCGTCGTGTCCCGCGCCTATCGAGGCTTCCCATTTGGGGCCGGGAGCACCAGTGTCTGGGTTCCGCTCGCAACGGGCAGCCGAGCGCCATCGACAGTGGCGGTGTTCGGACGCCTTCCGGGCTCGAGCACGGCCGATCGAGCGGCCAGTGAGGTCGCGATCATCGGTCGCGCACGGGACGCGGCCGAGTCGGTGAGAACCAGCGGCAACGACGGGCAGCGCAACTGGACCGCGCGAACGTTCACGGTGGTGGACGACGTCAGGCGCGCGCCGCTTCGCCGACTCGGCATCGTGTTCCAAGCCTTCGTCGTCCTGGTGCTGCTGGTGACCAGCTCGAACCTCGCCAATCTGGTGCTGGCCCGCGGCACCACGCGGCGACAAGACCTCGCTGTTCGGCGGGCGCTGGGCGCGGGGCGTTGGCGCATCGTACGCGAGCAACTGACGGAGAGTGCGCTGATTGCGGCGGGCGGCGGGCTGGGCGCCTCCCTGGTGATCCACGTCTTGTCTGCGACTCTGCCCCGTGAAGCTGCCGTCTTCGCCAACCAGCAAGTCGCGCTGCAGACAGACATCAACTTGTTCACGCTCGTCACCGCCGCGACGGCGCTGCTGCTGTGTCTAGTGATGTTCGGCCTGGAACCGGCCATGCACGCGACACGCGTGGCAGACATCCGCGGGCAGCTCGCAACTGGGGTTCTGGGAAACGACCCTCCCCTCCTGCGAAGACAACGGGGGTTGGTGCGGTGGCAGGTGTCGGTGTCGATCGCCTTCTTCGTGCTGGCGATCGCGGGCGTCAAGGCCGTGTTTGCCGAACTTCGGCACAACTCGGGCGTGGACGTGGACCAACTGGTCATCGCGCAGCTGGATATGAAGGCTCAGCAATGGGACCAGATCCGGGCCCGTCGCGCGCTGACCCGCGTGCTGACTGAGGCCCACCAAGTGCCGGGACTGGCTGACGTGGAACTCTCGAGCGGGCTGCCGTTTGGCACGCTCAATCCTTGGATAAGGCTCTCGGCGGTGGATCCCGTCGTCGGGCCGAACGCGTTCAGCGGAGGCCTCATCGCATCCACGCCCGGCTTCTTTCGTGCGACCGGCATCCCGATCGTGGAGGGCCGCGCCTTCGACGAGCGAGACGAAGCCATGAACCGACCGGTGATGGTCCTCAGCGAAGAGACTGCGCGGACGCTCTTTCGCGCGACCGACGCGATCGGACGACAACTGTTCGTGCGAACCGGCCACGATGGGGGCGACTCTCCTCGAACCTTCGAAGTCGTCGGCATCGCTCGTGATACCGATACTGGCCTGTACATGGGTTCGACGCGTGGCCTGATCGCGTACGGGCCAATCGGTCAGCATGACGTGGAGTCCGTGACGATCGTCGGTCGTGTGGCGGCCAACACCGCGGCGCCGGTGGGCCTCTTGGAGGCGGCCATTCTGCGAGCCGACGATGAGTTGGTGATTGCCGGTATCGGGACAGGGGTCCGGCTCCTGCGCGGCCCCTTTGGACTTCTGCAGTCGGCGAGCACGCTGGCGCTCGCTCTCGGTTTCGTTACGCTGGGCATGTCGATGGTCGGGCTCTTCGGGATCCAGACGGTCTGGGTTGGTCATCGCACTCGTGAGTTCGGCGTGCGAATGTCGCTTGGAGCCACGGCGGCGCAGGTGAAAGGTCTGGTGCTGAAGGAGGGCGCTCGCCCCGCGCTCGAAGGCATGGCGATCGGCCTCTTCTTGGGGATATCCGCTCGCGCAATCGGCCGCGTGTTCCTCGATGTGCCACTCACGCTGTTGGACCCGTGGACGCTGATCCTCGTGCCGATGCCCCTGGTCATCGCGGCATTCTTGGCCTGTTATCTCCCGGCCCGTCGGGCGGCCTCGGTCGATCCGATCGTGGCGCTTCGCGAACTGTGACGAGATCTATCGCTCCGTTGGCCATTCGAGGACAACGAGGCCCTCGACGTCCCTCCCTGATCGCCGGCACGTTCATGCTCGCCCTGTTGACCGTTCCTGTGGGAGCGCAGTCGGTTCGGCTCGGCGAGGTCGTTGCCCGCCTGGATGGCTACCTCCAGAGCTATGAGGAGCGGCTGGCGAACGTCGTCGCGGAAGAAGCGTATCGACAGTGGGTTGAGCAGGGTCCGAAGAATCGCCGCTCGACGACGTCACGGATGCTTCATTCGGACTTTGCACTGACGCTTGCTCCCGAACGCAACCGCTGGGTCGGGTATCGCGACACATTCGAAGTGGACGGTGTGCCGGTGCGCGATCGCGAAGAACGCCTGCAGCGGCTGCTTGGCAGCGGCGCGGTGGGACAAGCCGCCCGCATAGCCGATCAGAACGCCCGGTTCAATCTCGGCGACGGTCTCATCTCCCGCAACATCAACATCCCGACGTTTGCGCTGGAAATGATGAACCTGCGGATTCGGGACCGTTTCAAGGTGCGGCGCCGGGGCACCGACGTTCGCGGTGGTCGTCCGGGCTGGCTCATCGAATTTCGCGAGCAGGACCGCCTCACGGTGCTGCGCACCCCCGCGGGGGACGATCAGGCCTCGCGGGTTGTCGCTCTTGTGGACATCCAGACTGGCGAGGTGCTCGAGACCGTCCTGACCTGGACCAAAGTGAAAGGGTCGATCACCGTGTCGTACGGCCACGCCCCAGGCATTCCGGTGCTGGTGCCGATCCGCATGGCGGAGCGCTACGTCACGCGCACCGGTGCGTTCGTCGCCGGCGAGGCGACGTACGCCAATTTCCGGCAGTTTGAGACGGGCGCACGAATCATCCCGTAAGCCAAGCCAGGCCATCGGTATGCAAAAGCCGGTCTGTGGGGCTCCAGGGTCAGCAATTGCCGGCTCGAATACTTCTGCGCGGCTGAACGGGAGTAATCTTTTGTCATTCAACATGGAAGCAGGCCTCCGCGTGTCGAGACTGGCGGCGTCGCTGTTGGCTGGGGCCGCGACCGGCTTGAGCCTGCTTGCGCAGGCACCTGCCTCGCCAGCCCAGGGCCCCACGTTCGACGTGGTGTCGATCAAGCGCAACACGCAGACGGGTTCATTCGGCCAGCCGCTGAACCCCGGCATTCGACCGCGCCCCGATGGCGGCATCACCATGACGAACGTGCCGGTTGCCTTGATCATCAATCGGGCCTACCCGTCGGCGGGCCCTCGGCCGCTGGTCGGGCTACCTGGCTGGGCGACGAGCGAGCGGTACGACGTAGCGACCACTTCCACGCTGCCGTCGGCAACTGCCGAGCAGCATCAAGCCATGCTGCGCGCGATGCTCGCGGATCGTTTCAAGCTACAAACACACACAGAACGGCGGACTGGGGATGCGTACGACCTGGTGCTGTCGAGGGCCGATGGGCGGTTGGGCTCCGGCATGGCCAGGATTGACGCCGACTGCGGCGCTGCCGTGGCCGCACGAATCGCGGCCTTCGAGGCGGCTCGCGACGCGGGTGAGTCGCCGCCGCGGCCCGACCTCACGGCGCCACCGGAGTCATGCACCATTCGAATGGTGGGAGCGCCACCCCGTGGCAACACCGGCATGCGCGGCAACCTCCTCGAAGGCGAGACCACCATGGCCAACCTGGCGCAGATGCTCAGGCTGCCGGCCGGCCGCACCGTCGTGGACAAGACGGGCCTGACGGGCAGCTACCGTGTGTCGATGACCTTCGACATGATGGCGCTGCGCCAGCCTCCCAGTGTGGAACCGGCGCCCGACGCGCTGCCATCGGTCCTGACGGCCCTTCCCGAGCAGCTTGGCCTGAAGCTCCAGCCGTCGAAAGCCGAGGACGATGTGCTGGTGATAGATCGAATCGAACGGCCGTCGGAGAACTGAACTTCTTACCTGCTGGCCGCCTCGACAACACCTCCAGATGCAAGGGAGTTTGCCGACTTGGTGAGTTCGGGCCTGGCGCGGCTGAAGGACGCCGTGGCGCACGCAGCGATGGTCGGGTTGCCCCGCCATGGGTCGCTTATCTCGACTGAGCCAACGCCACCGCGTCGGCACCCGCTGGAAACCGGAGTTGCCCCGACGTGTCGTTCGCGGCGCGGTACACCGCCTCGGCCACGTCGGACTCGGTGGTCGCCGCGGTCACCTGCGCGAATGAAGCCAGGATAGGCTGCGCGAAAGCCGCGTATGCCTCGGGAAACAGCCCGTCCATGCGCGAGCCCACGTTGCTCGCAAAGCGCGTGGTGGGGCCATAGCCCGGCTCAACCAGTTTGACCCGCACGTTGAACGCGTCGAGCTCGTGCGCCAGCGATCCCGTGAACCCTTCGATCGCCATCTTGCTCGCGGTGTACGCGGCCGTCAGCGGCATCGGCGCCAGCGTCACGCTGGAGGTCACGTTCACCACCACACCCGACCTCCGCGCGCGAAGCTGCGGCAGCACCGCCTGCGTCATCGCCATGACGCCGAAGGTGTTGGTCTCGAACAACTCGCGCACCGTGGCCATCGGCGTGACCTCGAAGACGCCGACGACCCCGATGCCGGCGTTGTTGACCAGCACGTCGATGGGCCCGCATGCCTCGATCGCGCCGGCGATGCTCTCGGGCCTGGTCACGTCGAGCGCCAGGACCCGTAGTCGCTCGGACCGGGGCAGAACATCTTGGCGCGGCGTTCGCATGGTGGCGACCACGTTCCACCCATGCGCGTGAAAGTGGCGCGCGGTCTCGAGGCCATAGCCGGAAGAGCAACCAGTGATGAGGACGGTTTTCATGTCGACTCCTTTTGCTGTGGTTCACCTTTCGGTGGACCCGTCACCTTGTCGTCGACTACTATCGCGGATGCCAGCCGGACGTTCTACAACGTAGAGTCCATATTTCATTTGCAGTAGTCCAGACTTGAACGATCCACTCTCGGAAGTCATCGCGCTGCTCCAGCCGCGCGCCGTGTTCTCGAAGCGCATCAACGGCGCCGGACGCTGGGGTGTCCGCTACTCGGACTTCGGCCAACCCAGCTTCTGCGCCGTGCTGGAGGGCCGGTGTCGCCTGGCGGTCGACGGCCACCCTGCCCTCACGCTCGAAGCGGGTGACTTCGTGCTCCTGCCGGCGACGCCGGGCTTCACCCTGTCGGGCTTCGAGCCGGTGACGCCCCAGCGCATCGATCCGAGAGTGACGCCCGCTCCGACCGGTGAAGTCCGCCACGGCACGCGCGGTGGACGCCCCGACGTGCGGCTGCTCGGCGGCTACTTCGTCTTCGACTCGCCCGATGCGGCGTTGCTGGTGTCGCTCTTGCCGGCGGTGGTGCACGTGCGCGGCGTCGAGAGGCTGTCGGTCTTGGTGCGCCTCGTGGGCGAAGAGTCGAGCCAACGGAGGGCGGGCCGCGACCTCGTGCTCTCCCGCCTCGTGGAGGTGCTGCTCATCGAGGCCCTACGCTCGACGCCGGGCGACGACGCGCCTCCGGGATTGCTGCGCGGGTTGGCCGACGCGCACCTCTCGTCAGCAATGCGGCAGATGCACGGCCACCTCGAACGGTCGTGGACCATCGCCCAACTGGCGAAGACGGCCGCGCTGTCGCGCTCGGCGTTCTTCGAACGCTTCACGCGCACGGTGGGCCTGCCGCCGATGGAATACCTGCTGGCCTGGCGAATGGCGGTCGCGAAGAACCTGCTCCGCCGGCACGACCTGGGACCTGCCGAGGTGGCCGAACGCGTGGGGTACGGCTCGGCGAGCACCTTCAGCACCGCGTTCAGCCGGCACGTGGGCCAGCCTCCGGGTCGCTACGCGCGCGAGGGTTCTGGCGCGAGGCTATCGCCCCCCTGACCTTCGTCGGTCCCGCTAGAGCCTCGCGAAGCGCTCCGTCTCCTCGATCAACGCGCTGCGGATCCCAGGCTCGGTCATGGAATGGCCGGCGTTGGGCACGATGACGAGCTTCGCCTCGGGCCAGGCGCGATGGAGGTCCCAGGCCGACCGGATCGGACAGACGACGTCATACCGTCCTTGCACGATAACGCCGGGAATCTTGCGAATCTTGGGAACGTTACGCAGGAGCTGATCGTCGCGCTTCATGAAGCCGCGGTTCACGAAGTAGTGGGCCTCGATTCGGGCGAAGGCATCGGCGAACCTGCCGCCGCCGAACTTCTTCACCAGCGCCGGGTCGAAGAAGAGCTTGCTGGTGCTGCCCTCCCAGATCGACCAGGCGCGCGCCGCCTTCTGGCGCACGCGGCGGTCGGGGCTGGTCAACCGCTTGTAGTAGGCCTTCATCATGTCGCCCCGCTCGCGCGTGGGAATGGGCGCGAGGTAGTGCTCCCACGCGTCGGGAAAGATCTCGCTCGCCCCCTCCTGGTAGAACCAGAGAAGCTCGCGGCGACGCAGCAGGAAGATGCCGCGCAGCACCAGCGCCGTGCAGCGGTCCGGGTGCGCCTCGGCGTAGGCCAGTGAAAGAGTGCTGCCCCAGCTCCCGCCGAACACGACCCATCGGTCGATGCCGAGGTGCTCGCGCAGCGTCTCGATGTCCGCCACCAGATTCCAGGTCGTGTTCTCCCGGAGCTCCGAGAAGGGGGTGCTCTTGCCGCAGCCGCGCTGGTCGTGGAGCACGATGCGCCACTTCTTGGGGTCGAAGTACCGGTGGTAGAAGGGCTCGATGCCGCCGCCCGGGCCGCCGTGCAGGAACAGGAGCGGCTTGCCGCGCGGGTTGCCGTACTCCTCGAAGTGGAGCGTGTGCAGGCTCGAGACCTTCAGGTATTCCGAGCGGTAGGGTTTGGACCCGCGAAAGAGGGAGCGGAGGCCCTTCGTCGCCGATTTCATGCGGCAAAGCTACCACGCGCGCCGTGACAACCGGCGGAAGCCGGCTGCCCTGCTCCTGACAAGGCGATTGCGGTCCTCTTTTTCCGTCGATTTGCCCCACAATGGCTTGTTGATGACTATTCCAACCGAACCGATCGGAAGCATTCCAAGGCCTGTGCATCTGATCGAGGCCATTGCCCGCGTCGGCCACGGGGATCCGGCCCTTGAACCGCTGTACGAAGATGCGATTCGCGACACGATGCACCGGTTCGAGGCAACAGGCTCCCCTGTCATCACGGATGGTGAGCAGCGCAAATATCACAACTTCTTCACATACTGCGTCCACGGCCTGCCCAACACGACACCGGACGGCTTTCAAATTCCCTTCTCGGACGGCCACGTGCGCCGGATGCCGCGACTCACCGGCGGACCGTTTCGCTACCAGCGGCGGGCTGACCAGTACCTCGACACGGCGCTTCGCCATGCCAGCGTTCCGGTGAAACAGGCGGTCATCTCGCCCTCGGCGCTGAGCCTGATGTATCCGTCCAACGAAATCGCCGGGTACTCCCGCGAGTCGTTCATCCAGGATCTCTTGCGCGAGCACGAGGCGGAGGTCAGAGGGTGCCTACAGAAAGGCGCCTACAAAGTGCAGATCGATTTCACCGAGGGGCGCTTCTCCGTCAAGCTCGACCCCACGGGGCAGCTGCTGCACAGCTTCATCGACCTGAACAATCTCGCGCTCGCGCGATTCTCCACCGCCGATCGCGAGCGCATCGGCATCCACGTATGTCCTGGCGGCGATCTCGACTCGACCCACAGCGCCGATGTGGACTACGCGGAGCTGCTGCCGAGTCTTTTCGAGCTGAACGCAGGACACTTCTACGTCGCGCTGGCGGGAGAACCCGACCGCGTCCGCGTGCTGAAGATCATTCGGGCACACCTGAAGCCGCATCAGCGAATCTTCGTCGGCGTCGTCTCGCCAATCGATCCACGGGTCGAGACGCCCGAAGAGGTGCGAGACCGGGTTCTCGAGGCGGCGGAGTTCATCCCGACCGCGCAGCTCGGCACCACCGACGATTGCGGATTCGCGCCGTTCAGCGACGACATGTCGACCAGCCGCGAGACGGCGTTCGCCAAGATTCGGTCGCGGGTCGCGGGCACCGCGCTCGCCGCCGAGGCGCTCGGAGGACGCGGGTGACGGAGCGCGAAGAAGAGGAACGCCTTCTCCGCTCGGCCGCGCTGCAGAACGCGAGAGCGATCCTGCTGGCGCGCCAGCAGGCCGAGCAGGCGCTCCTCGAAGCCAATCGCGCGCTCGAGTCAAAGACCGCCGAGCTGGCCGAGTCGCTGGCGATGCTGCGCGAGACATCCGAGCGACTCCACATCACGCTGTCCAGCATCGGCGATGCGGTGGTCAGCACGGACGCTGACGGCGTCATCACCTTCCTGAACCGTGTCGCGGAAACGTTGACTGGTTGGACGACCGCGGAGGCGGTAGGGCGGCCCCTGACAGAGGTCCTCATCGTCGTCAACCATGACACCCGCGAAGCCGTCGAGAATCCGGCGCTACGGGCGTTGCGCGAAGGCACAGTGGTTGGCCTGGCGAACCATACGGTTCTCATCGCACGAGACGGCGCGGAGCGGCCCATCGACGACAGCGCGGCACCCATTCACGATGCGGGGGGAGCCGTCGTCGGGGCTGTACTCGTCTTCCGCGACGTGTCCGATCGCCTGGAGGCCTACGAGATACAGGGCCGGCTGGCCGCCATCGTCGACTCCTCCCAGGATGCGATCATCAGCAAGTCGCTGGACGGCACCATCAGGTCGTGGAACCGCGAAGCCGAGCGCGTGTTCGGCTACACCGCCGCCGAAGCGGTCGGGCAGCGCATCACGCTCATCATCCCGTCTGACCGCGAGGACGAGGAGCGCGACATCATGATGCGCCTCAGGCGGGGCGAACGAGTCGAGCACTTCGAGACGGTACGACGGGCGAAGGACGGACGGCTGGTGGACCTGTCCATTGCCATCTCGCCAGTGCGCGATGCGGCAGGCCATGTCATCGGCGCGTCGAAAGTGGCCCGCGACATCTCGGAGCGGAAGAAGATCGGGGACGCGTTGGAAGCCGCGGATCGCCGGAAGGACGAGTTCCTGGCGGTGCTCGCTCACGAGCTGAGAAATCCCCTGGCCCCGCTGGCCAACGGCCTGCAGGTCATTCGCCTTGCCCAGTCCAACCCGGTAACGGTCGAGCGGGCTCGCTCCATGATGGAGCGGCAACTGTCGCATCTGGTGCGGCTGGTCGACGACCTGCTCGACATCTCGAGAATCAGCCGGAACAAGATGGAGTTGCGCCGTTCGCGCCTGCTCCTGTCCGACGTCGTGAACAGCGCCATCGAAACGGCTCGCCCCTTGATTGAAGCGGCCCGGCACACGCTGACCGTATCCATTCCGCCCGAGCCCATCCACCTGGACGGCGACTTGACGCGCCTGTCGCAGGTGTTCAGCAACCTGCTGACCAATAGCGCGAAATACACGGACCCGCCTGGACGGATTTCGCTCGACGTCGTCCGTCATCCAGGGACAGTCACCGTTGCCGTGCGCGATACGGGAATCGGCATCGAGGCCGACCAGCTCGACGTGATTTTCGGGATGTTTTCCCAGGTCGATCCTCGCGTCGAGCGGTCGAGGGGCGGTTTGGGGATCGGTCTCGCGCTGGTGGACGGGCTCGTGAAGATGCACGGCGGAAGCGTGACCGCGCAGAGTCCTGGTCGCGGCCAAGGCAGCACGCTGACCGTTACGCTCCCCGTCATCGAGAGTGCAGCGCCTCCGCGCGCGGAACCGTCGGAGCCCGCATCGACGACGCACCACAAGCGACGGATTCTGGTGGTCGACGACAACATCGACTCCGCCACGTCGATGGCGATGATGCTCGAGTACCTCGGCAACGAAGTCGGCACGGCGCACGATGGCCTTCAGGCCATCGAACGGGCGGAGCGCAACCGGCCCGACGTGGTGCTGATGGACATCGGCATGCCCATTCTGGATGGGTACGAGGCGACACGTCGGATCCGGAGCAAGCCGTGGGGACGGGACGTCATCATCATCGCGCTGACCGGATGGGGCCAGGACGACGACAGGGCGCGATCGCACGAAGCCGGATGCAACGGGCACCTGACGAAGCCTGTCAGCCTGCCGGACCTCGAACGGCTGCTCGAAGACTTGAAATCGGCACAACGAGCCTGAGTCATGCCGCCCCATGAAGATGTGTCCGTCGCGCTCGACGTGCCGTCGCCGGCGGCCATATCGGTCCGGGCGGCGTACGCCGCGTGCGTGATCGTGGGCCTGGGTGGACTGTTCAACGGCGTGACCGGCCCGCTCGTGAGCGCCTTCGTGCCGCCGCTCGTCGGCGACGCGCTCGGAGAGCAGCGCATCGCCATCGGCTCGGTGATGGCCATCGACAACGTGTTGCTGCTCCTGCTCGTCCCCTGGGCCGGCGCCGCCTCCGACCGCGCCGCGGCCGCTGGTCGTGGCCGCCTCACGCTGGCGGTGGCTGGATTCATCCTGGGGGCGGCCGGGATGGCTCTGCTGCCCTTCTCCGCCCCGTTCGGCATCGGCGGCTTGATCGGCGCGATCGTCGTCCTGAACATCGGCCTGAACCTGCAGCGGGCGCCGGTGCAGGCACTGGTGGCCGACCTGGTGCCATCACGCCATCGCTCGCTGGCCACCGCGTCCGGGACGTTCCAGATGTGCGTCGGGGCGATCGTGTTCCTGATGCTCGGGCAGATCTTCGGGATTCGACTCGCCTTCCTGCTGGCGGCCGGCACGGTGCTCGCCATCGCAGCGGCGTTCGCTCTGGGCCTTCGAGAACCGCCGGCTTCCGAGTCGCAGGCAGAGGAGGCCACCTTTCGAGCCATCCTCGACGCCGGGTGGTCCGCCGTGCGCGGCGCCGTGCCGGGCATGCGCGCCATCTTCGTCGCGGCGTTCCTGCTGCAGATGACCTTTCAGACGTTCACGACGTGGTACTCCCTGCACGGCACGGAACGCTTCCACGTCCGGCCCGAGGACGTGACGATAGGCCTCATCGCATGGGCGGTGGGTGGCGTGATCGGCGCCATACCGGCCGGCTTCCTGGGGATGCGTATCGGAAGGCGCAACGCCATGCTGGTGGGCTTTGCCCTGATGGCCGGCTGCCTCGTGGCGCTGGACAGGGTCACCAGCGCCAGCCAGGCCGCGCCCTTGCTGGCCTTGGCATCGGCCAGCTGGACGCTGCCGACGGTGAATGCCTACCCGCTGTTCGTTGAGCCCATTCCACGGGACCGCCGTGGAGTCCTGGCCGCCTTGTTCCTGCTGTGCATGGCGCTCGGGGGTGCGGTGGGCGATCCGCTGAACGGCGCGCTCTTCAATCTGGCCGACGGCTACCGTCCGCTGTTCCTGATGATGGCCGGTTACTCGGTACTGGCCATGGTGGCCGTGCTCTTCGTGCCACGTGGCGCCGGAGAGGCCGACACGGGCCTCCGTTAGGGTGCGTCTTCTCCAAACGCCGCTATCAGCTCCAGGTCCACCACGTGCTGCCTGGTTGATGAAGACTCGGCGTATCGCCGGAACAGCGACTGGGCCTCGGCCGGAAAGGCCTCCTTGAGGATCCTCGAGACGGTGTAGTCCGCCCCCCGGACCGGGGGATTGAACTCGAACACGTACACGGCGTCGCCATTGGTGGCCGGCTGCGCGGCCTTGAAGACCCGCCAGCTCTGCGCTTGTTGGCGGCGCTCGGGGTTCCCGCTGCGCGCCAGCGCCTCCTGCAGCTTCCCCACCGTGGCTTCGAAGTCCGCGGTCCGATCCGCCTTGATGAACTTGAGCATGATGCCCGCGTCCGACGCGAACTGGTAGCCTTCGGAGGCTGTCTCCGGGTCGAGGGCCGCCGGGGCCGCAACGAGTCGCGGCGTCGCCAGGTCGTACCACGAACTGCTCAGGATGAAGCCGACGACACAGCCCCCGGCGGCGCCCGCGACCAGTCGAACCAGGAACGGATTCCTACTCATGATGACTCCCTCGTCGGCCGCGGCCGACGCTGCTTTGCGGTCCGCAGGTAAACTTGCTACGACGCTCAAAGCCGACGACAGCGTACGTAGCACACAATTATGGACGGGCTGACAGATTGACGGCACAACCCCATCCAAGAAGCCGTCCCGGCCCATGGCGCACACGCCGTCCGCCGCCGGGCTGGCGCCACACTGCGCTCGATGCTCGGTCTCGCCCGCCCAAGGGGACGCTGACGTTCTGGACGCGTGCACGCCGGCTCCTCTGGTCGTGGTGGCCGTGGGCGCTCGTCAGCGTCTGGGCGATCGGACACGGCGATTGGGGCTGGGCTCTGGGTGCCGGCGCGATGGCCCTCGTGAGTTATCTCATCGCACCACAAGTAGAGCCGCCCCGCTTTGGACTCGACCATGAGTTCCCCGTCGACTCCCCGGAGTTCGTCAGCACCATGGCAGGCGCCACTGGAAGCCCGTTCATCGAGGGCAATACGCTCGAATTGCTCAACAATGGGGATGCCTTTTACCCGCCCATGCTCGATGCGATCAAGGCTGCACGGGTCTCCATCACGATCGAGGCGTATATCTACTGGGCGGGCGAGATCGGGCGCACGTTTGCCGAGGCGCTGGCCGAACGAGCGAAGGGCGGATGCCGAGTCAAGATCCTGCTGGATGCCATTGGCTCGTCGAACGTCGGTACCGAGATCTTGGAGGTGTTGGAAGGCGGTGGTTGCCAGGTTGCGTGGTACAACCCGATTCGGTGGTACACGATCGGCCGGTTCAACAACCGCACGCATCGCAAGTCCCTGATCGTGGACGGCCACGTCGCGTTCACCGGCGGAGCTGGCATTGCCGACCACTGGCGGGGGAACGCTCGTGGACCTCACGAATGGCGCGATACGCAGATCCGGCTGGAAGGCCCGGCCGTCGTCCCACTGCAAACCGGGTTTGCTCACAACTGGCAGGAGACCACCGGAGAGCTTTTGTCGGGCGGCCTCTACTATCCGACGATCCAACCCCGCGGCTCCCTCGCCGTGCAGACAATCTTGAGTTCGCCAGAGACTGGGTCGTCCAGCGTGCGGACGATGTATTACCTGTCGATCGTCGGCGCTCGCGACTCGATCTACATCGCCAACCCGTACTTCGTGCCTGATCCTGTCGCGATCGAGACGTTGATAGACGCCAGGCGCCGCGGCGTGGACGTGCGCATCATGGTGTCGGGCATTCGGAACGACAACTGGCTGGCGCGGCACAACAGCGTGCGTCTATTCGGCGACTTGCTCGCAGCCGGCATCGAAATCCAGGAATTCAACCGGACCATGCTGCATCAGAAGACGATGGTCGTCGATCGCCGGTGGGCGACGATCGGCACCACGAACTTCGACAATCGATCGTTCGCACACAACGAAGAGAGCAACGTGTGCTTCTTCGATCGGCGCCTGGCCGACCAACTCTACAAGACCTTCCTTGACGACCTCAGTGGCTCCAACCGCGTCACGGCCGAAGGCTGGGCCAAACGGGGCCTGTGGGCACGAGTGCAAGAATTCTTGGCGTCCTTCCTGCAAGAGCAGACGTAGGTGAATTACTTCGCCTGGCGCGCCTCTTCGGCCCGCGCGGCGCTGAGGATGTTCCGCATCGCGTAGTTGCCCTCGTGGCATGCGTACTCGAAAAGAGACTGTTCCGGATCGTTGGTGAGGGTCATGGCGAACGTCCACGGCCGCACCCACGTCTCGGGGTCGTTCACCGTCACGGACCAATCCAGCTTGCCGGCGCCAACCGGCTTGAAACGCTCCACCAGCGTCAGCTTGGCCGACGCGTTCCGGTAGGCCGTGCGCGTGTCGAAGTTGGTGGTCTCCACCACCAGCGTGTCGCCTTCCCAACGCCCGCGGGCGTCGCCCATGTGCGCGCGCATCCCCGTTCGAGGGCTGTTGTTCAAGGGGATGATTCGCGCCTCGTGGATCATCTCGTAGCGAATGGCCACCAGCCCCGGCGCCTGCGTGATGTCGTAGGCGTTGCCGTAGATGGCCGGCATCATGGACCCGGGGAGCCCGCGCGTGATGCAGCGGTCGTAGAAGCTGCGGTCCGTGTACGAATCGGCGCGGCCACCCTCGCCAAACTGTCCCGCCGGACCACCGCGTCCCCCTCGACCCAGCCGAGCCTGCGCGGCCGCCGTCTGCGCGGGGATGGTGCCGTCGGGCGGGTCAATCACCAGCCAGGCGCGGCTGTTCTTGGCGCCGTAGTGCTCGTACCAGTGCACCGGGCCAGCGCCCGTCTCCCGTCCGCCGATGCCTCGGGCGGCCTCCAGCCGGTTGGCGTCTCGGGACACGGACAGCTCTTCCAGTTCGGAATCGTCGATCTGACCCAACTGCTTGCCCGCCAGGGCGCCCGGCCGCTCGAACGGGATCCCGTTCTCGTCCTTGTTGCTGTAGCCGCCCTGGATGTCGGGATCGCCCCACGGCGTCTTCGGCGCCACATACGGCTTGGCCGTGGCCGCCCCACGCGCGGCGGGCGCCCCCGATTGGCCGGCCTCAGGCCCGACGGATACAGCGAACACCATCGACAACGTCACAGCGCCGAGCGAGAGCACATGCCTGTTCATGGAGCCTCCACTACCAGGAACAAGAGTAGTCCTTCGAGCGTGGTTCTTCAACGGATGGACGGTAATTTGACCGCAGGGCGGGCATCCGCCCCGCAAGGTGTCACCGCGTGAAGAACGGCTTCTGGCCCTGCCCCAGCGGCGTCTGATCCACCGAGACCATCATCGAGGAAATCTGGTAGAGCCCCATCGTGCCCACCAGGTCGACCACCCCGCGATCGCCGCCCAGTACGGCCTTGGCCGCCTGTAGGGTCGCGTCGCTCACCGCGCGCGTGGTCACGAGCTCGGTGGCGAAGGTGTACACCGCTTCCACGTCCTTCTCCATGGCCGGGGGCTTCGCGCCCACGCGAATCGCCTCGACGAGTTCCTTCGGCAACCCCATGCGCACGCCGTAGTTGTGGTGCGCGTTCCACACGTATTCCGCCGACCAGTGCTTGGCGACGACCAGAATCGCCAGCTCGTTGAGCTTGGGAGGCACGATCCCGAAGCCCTCCTGGCCGCTGAACCGCGCGTAGGCCATCGCCTTCTGCGTCAGGTCACCGAGGGCGGGACTGACCATCATCACGCCGAGGGGACCCGAGATGGCGCTGCGCGGCCCGTCGAGGATGCTCTTCACATACGCCTGCTGCTGCGGCGTCAGCTTCTCGTAGTCGTTGGGGGTCGTGATCCGGTTGCCCCGCAGCGCGGCCACGGCGCGCCGCATCTGCTCCGGGGTGGGCTCCGCCGCGGCGGCCTGGCCGCCACCAGGTTGCCCGGACGGTGCCGGCGCCTGCGCCACCACGATGGTGGCCAACGCGGCTGTGGACACGAAGAGGCCGGCACCCAGCAGGTATGCGCGTATGGACACGCGCTGATCCTGCCTCAGGATGCCGGCTTTGTATAGCCTTTGGCCTGACGGGCCGAGAACAGGGCCCTAAAACTTGAAGACGAGGCCCGCGCTGGCCCGGCCGAAGTCGAGCTTCTGGTCCGTTAGAGACCCGAAGAACGGCAGGTCTTGAAACGAGTGGAAGTAGCGGATGTCGCCGCGCACGCCGACGTGCTCGCCGAAGAAGGCCATCAGGCCGCCGCCGACGTTCCACCCGAACTGGTTGTTGTCGGTTTCCAGCAGGCCCGATCCCGTCAGCTCCGCGTGGGTCTTGATCAGGCCCACACCGGCCAGGGCGAATGGGCGCACCGGACCGAACTTCGGCGCCAGCATGGCGTTGCCCATCAGCGTGAGGACGTTCGAGGACAACCCCGGGACTTCCCCGAAGAAGTTCCTGGCGTAGCCGAACTCGAGCTCGGCTCCGAAGACGTTGCCCATGCTGCCAACGCCCACACCGAGGTTGAGGTTCTTGTCCTCGCATCCGCTGATCTCCGGGCAACCGGCGTCGCCGCCGAAGTTGAACCCGATGAACGGGCTGATGAAGCCTTGTGCGCGCGCGGCGCTGGCGCTGCCGAGAAGCAGGAATGCGGTGCACACCGTGGCAATGACGACTTTGAGTAGCGAGATCCTGGACATGGTCGATTCCCCTGCGCGACTCTCGTGGATGTGTCGGCGGAGATACTCCGCGACAGGAAGAGGTACGAGAGTGGCTACGAATTCAAGTCTACGCGCGGTGCACGCAGGGGCGTGTGCAATGCGAGACACGCAAACTCAGCCGTGCCCAACCAGCGCGGCCGTTGTTCAGAACCGATCGCGAATGGGCTTGACCCGCCCCTTGAACCGTTCCTTCACGAGCTTGTCGCCGAGCGGCGGCAGGTGAATCGTTTCCTCCGGCACGTGTGTGTCCGGCACCTGCTCCAGCAAGTGCTGGATCAGGCTCAAGCGTCCCCGGCGCTGGTCGTTGAAGAGGACGACGCGCCATGGGGCGTGCTTGGTGTGCGTGGCCTTGAACATCGCGTCGCGCGCGCGACCGTACTCCACGTACTTCTGCCGGGCCTCGATGTCGATGGGCGACAGCTTCCACCGCTTCAGCGGATCGGCGGCGCGCTCGGCAAACCGCTCCTCCTGATGGTGCTGGTCGACCGCCAGCCAGTACTTGTAAAGGAGGATGCCGTCGTCCGCGAGCATCTTCTCGAAGACGGGCGCTTGCTTCAGGAAGCGCTTGTACTCGCTGGGCGTGCAAAAGCCCATCACGTGATCGACGCCGGCGCGGTTGTACCAACTGCGGTCGAACAGGACCAGTTCCCCCGCGGCGGGCAAGTGCGCGATGTAGCGCTGAAAGTACCACTGCGTGCCCTCACGCTCGGCGGGCTTGGCCAGACTCACCACGCGAACCTGGCGCGGGTTCAGCCCATGAGCGATGGCGTTGATGGCACCGCCCTTGCCGGCCGCATCGCGCCCCTCGAAGAGCACCACCATCCGCCGGCCCGTGTGCCGCAGCCAATGGGCGAGGTTGTTGAGCTCGAGCTGCAGGGGCTCGAGCAGTTCCTCGTACTCCTTTTTCTTCAGGCTGCCCACGTGTCCTGTGTCCTCTCCTTCACTCGACGGTCAGCTCACCGAGAGACCAGGGGTGGTCCTTGCAGAAATAGTCGTGCGCGCCGGCCCGGCCCATGGTGACCGACGCGGTCCCACCGGGCTGAATCGGTCCCGTGGTCCAGGATCCGTCCCGTGCCACGATGGTGTGCGCCACCTTGCTGGCGTTGGTCCACGTGACCGTCGAGCCCACGGCCAGGCGCGCTCGTATCGGCGTCACCGAATAGGGATCGGTCCACGCTTCTTTCCGGTTCGCGGTACGGATGTTGAACACTTCCTCGGAGCCGAGCGCGATGCTGGTGGCGGCCACGATGCGTCCCTCCCAGCCGACGATGGCGGGCGGCGGCGCCGGCGCGGGCCGCGATGGGACCTGCCCACCGAGCGTGAACGCCCACAGGTGCCGATTGTTCGAGAGCGCCACGTACTGCTGGCCGCCCACTTCGTACACGGCGATCGGGCTCCCGCCCGGCCCGTTGCCGCTCGGGGCGCCCACCTCGCCGGTCTGGAACTGCCACACCTGGTCGCCCGTCTTCGCGTCGAGCGCCAGGAACGTGCCGTCCGGCGCCTGGTGGAAGAGGATCCCGCCGGCGGTCACCGACGTGCCGCTGCCCGCGCACACGGCGTAGGGCACCTTCTTCTGCCAGGCGATCCGGTTGGTGCGGCTGTCGAGCGCGGTGATCAGCCCGTACTGCATCACGCCGGGGACGCGGCTCGGGAAGATGAAGACCCAGCCGTTGTCGGCGCGGCGCACCCACTTGGGATGGACGCACGCGGTGCCGTAGAAGAAGCCGGTCTGCGCGCTGTAGGAGAACGGCGCGAAGCGCGTGTTCATGTGGGGCATGAACACGTTGGGCCGCTCGGTGGTGATGGGGTCGAAGTAGCAGCCGGGCTCGAAGCCCGGGGGCACCAGGTCCTTCGGCGTGCACTCGGGGCCGATGCGGTCTCCCACGGGGAAGGGCTGCGTGGCAGCCGTATGCTGCGACGCGAGTTGCTTCACGGGCCGCTCCTCGATCGGCAACAGGGGCTTGCCCGTCTGGCGGTCCAGGAGAAACAGGTACCCGTCGGTGCGGGAGACGGCGATGCCCTTTCGCGGCCGCCCGCCGATGACGGTGTCATACAGGACCATCGGCGCGCTCAGGTCGTGTTCCCAGATGTCGTGGCGAATGAGCTGGTAGTGCCACCGGAGCGCGCCGGTCCTGAGGTCGAGCGCCACCACCGAGTCGGTGTAGAGGTTGTCGCCCGGGCGCAGTTCGCCGCCGAACTGCGGCACGGCGTTCCCGGTGCCCACATAGGCGAGACCAAGCTCGGGGTCGATCGACGGGGTCATCCACACCGCGCCGCCCCCGTACTTCCACACGTCGGAGTCCTTCGGCCACGTCTCGCTGCCGGGCTGGCCGGGCGCAGGCACCACTTCGAAGTTCCACAACTGCCGGCCGGTCTTGGCGTCGAGCCCCATGATGCGGCCGCGGGCGAAGTTGTCGCCGCCCGATACCACGGCCACCACCACGCCGTTGGCATACGCCGGCGCGGCGCTCATCGCCTGCGCGGGGATGCCGGGCTCGCGTTCCTTCTTCCACACCAGCGCGCCAGTCTTCTGGTCCAGCGCGATCACGGTGGAATCGCTCAACCCGGCGAAGAGCATCCCGTCGCCCATGCCCATGCCGCGGTTGCCGTTGAAGGGCGTGTCCGGACGGTACGTCCACCTCTGCGCCCCGGTGGCCGCATCCACGGCGATGACCTGCCCGGCCGTGGTCGTGACGAACATCAGCCCGCCCGCCACGACGGGCGACGCCCTGGAGATCTGACGGTCCGGCAGTTCCATCACCCACGCGGCGCCCAGCTTGCGCACCGTGTCGCGGTTGATCTGCGTGAGACGCGAATACCGCGTGCTCGCGAGGTCGCCGCCTGGTGCGGTCCATTCCTGGCCGGATCCCGCGAGGGACCGCCCGACCTGCGCTGCCCCGCCGACCGACAGTGCCGCCATGCCGGCCAGCACCGCCATCACCCTGTGCGCGACTCTCATCCTCACTCCTTCGATAGCGGTGATTGGGTCAGCTACGGCGCCCTGAGCAGGTCCGCTATCTTCGTGCGAACGGGGGCGGCTCCACCTCGGACACGGCCCCCGCGCCCCATCGCCACGTCCAGGGGCGTGCGGCCCTGCGTGTCCGCGGCGTCGGGGCGGGCCCCACGCTCGAGCAGCAGGCGCACCACGGTCTCGTCGCGCTGCGCCGCTGCCATGTGCAACGCGGTCTGCCCCGTCTCGTCCGCCTCCGCCAGGCTGGCGCCGCGATCGAGCACCAGGCGCATCCCCTCGGCAAACTCAACGTCGGTGGCGCGGCTCAGGTCGTACTCCCCGAAGCGGCCCAGGCCGCCGAAGCCGGCCAGATACAGAAGCGGCGTCGCCCCCCGCGCGGTGCGCGCGGCGGGGTCGGCGCCGCCGTCGAGCAGCGCGCGCATCAGGGACAGGTCGCCCTTGCGCGCGGCGCGCATGAGGGGCGTGGCGCCCTCGCCCAGGGTGCCGTCGGGATTGTTGTGCACGCGTTCAAGGATGGGCGTCTTCAGCCGCGGGTTTGGGTCGGCGCCGCGGGCCAGCAGGCGCGCGATCAGGTCGGGCACGGCGAGGGCCCCCGAGGCCACGGGCGCCGGGCGGCCCGGCGTTTCGTCCACCGTGTGCATGTCCACCGCGGCGTAGAGCGGCGTCATGCCGGTGTGATCAGCTACGTTCGGGTTCGCGCCCAGGTCCAGCAGCAGCGCCGCCAGGTCGTAGTGGGCGTTGATGACGGCCACGGTGAGCGCCGTGGTGCCGTCGGGGTCGGTGGCATTCAGGTCCGCGCCGGCCGCCGCCAGCGCCCGCACGGCGGCGGGCGCGTTCTGGCGCGCCGCGTACATCAGCGCCGTCCAGCCGCCGCGCGGCAGCACGGTGAAACGCGCGGATCGTCCATCCCCAAATTTCTGCCGCGAGAACGCCATCACGCGCGACCGCGCGCGGACGTCGGCGCCCGACGCGGCCAGCATCTCGACGACCGCCGCATGGTCCTCGGCCGCCGCCCACATCAACGCGGTCTCTCCCATCGAGCTCTCGGCGACATCCACCACCGCACCCTGCCGCAGGAGCAGCCGCACTACGTCCGCGTGGCCCGCACGCGCCGCGTGCATCAGCACCGTCTGACCGCCCGGCAACGGAGCCCCCGGGCTGGCTCCGCCTTCGATCAGCAGGCCCGTGGCCTGCGCGCTACCGTTGGTCACCGCCAGAAGGAGCGGCGACACGCCCAGCGCCGTCGCCGCGTTTGGGTTCGCGCCCGCCGTCAGGAGCGCCCGCATCGTGGGCACCTGGTCGGCGCGCGCCGCCCAGTGCAGCGCGGTCGTCCCGTCCGCGGCGGGTTCGTTGACGTTTACGGCCTTTCGGGCCAGCAGAGCCCGCACGGCCGGCTCGTCACCCGCTCTCACCGCGTCGATGAGGCGCGTATCGGGCGCCGCGGCCGCCGGCGCCCACACGCCGAGGGCCATCACCGCCGCGCACGCCGCTATCAGGACTCGCATAGGCCTCAGAAGACGTCCACCGTGCCCGTGCTGTCGCCGAACGACGCGCGCTCGACGCCGAAGTGCTGCGCGACCGATAGCCACATGTTGCCCACGGGCGTCCGCGGCGCCAGTTGCAGGTGGCGGCTGCCCGGACCCACGCCCCCGCCCACCGCGACGAGCGGCAGCGGGTCGCTGGCGTGCTGGTTGGGGTTGCCCATGCCGCCGCCGTACACGATCAGCGAATGGTCCAGCAGCGACCCTTCGCCGTCGGGCGTGCTGCGCAGCCGCTCGAGGAACCTGGCGAACTGCGCCACGTGATACGCGTTGATGGTGGCCACCTTGGTGATGTTGGCCGGGTCGTTGCCGTGGTGCGACACCGTGTGGTGCTGCTCCGTGACGCCGATGCCCGGATACGTGCGCTGGCTCAGCTCGCGGTCCGTCATGAAGGTGAAGACGCGCGTCAGGTCGGTCTGGTAGGCCACGGTCAGCAGCTCGTACATCAGCGACAAGTGCTCTTCGAACGACTCCGGGATGCCGATGGGCAGGTCCATCGACCGCACCTGCGTGGCGTTGTACGCCTCGGTGCGCTGGATGCGCCGCTCGATCTCCCGCACGTTGTCGAGGTAGTCGCCCAGCCGCGCGCGATCCGCCGACCCGAGTCCTGTTTGCAGCTCCGCGGCTTGTTCCTTGATCAGGTCCAGGATGCTGCGGTCGCGGACGCGGCGCGCCGCGCGCTGGGCGTCTGTGCCCGGCCGCCCGAACAGCCGCTCGAAGACCACCCGTGGGTTGATCTCCATCGGCAGCGGTGCCGTGGGGCTACTCCACGAAATGGTGTTGGTGTAGGCGCAGCTGAAGCCGCTGGTGCAGGCGCCCACGTAGCCGGTGAAATCCGTGGTGGCCAACTCGAGCGACGGAAAGGGGGTCTGTTGTCCGATGGCTCCGGCCACGATCTGATCGATCGTCGTGCCGTTCCGAACGTCTTCGGCTTCGGTGCGCTTCGGAGAAACGCCCGACAGCCACCCGGCGGCGCTGATCGCGTGATCGCCTTCCACCACGCCAGGGTTGGCCCGCGTGAGGTTGGTGACGACGGCGAGCGACTGGCGGAACGGCTCGAGCGCCTTCAAGGTCGGCGACAACGTGAACCCGGCGCCGGTGCCGGCCGGCGTCCACTGCTCCATGATGGCGCCGTTGGGAATGAACACGGCGCCGAACCGCCGGCGGGGGCTCGCCGCCGTCTGCGCCAGCGCGGTGGCTGCCGGCACCATCGCGTCGAGCAGCGGCAGCGCCACGGCGGCGCCCATGCCGCGCAGCACGCGCCGCCGAGAGACTCTTTTCTTGGTCAGCCAGGTCATCGTGGTTTACTCCGCGCTGGTGCCGGTTGGTGTCGCCGGCGTCCGCATGCGCATCTGAAACGGCGTGCTTCGGACCACGCCGAGCACCAGGGCCGAGAACCGGTAGCCGCCCGGCGCCGCCTCGCGCACGATGGCGCGCACGGCCGGCATGTCGTGATGGCTCACGCCCCGGCCCAGCGCGTAGATCATCAGCTTCTCGACCAGCGCCCCGACAAACACCTCTGGCTGGCGCACGAGCGCCTTGCGCAGCTCGACGACGCCGTCCACCCGCGTCCCGTCGGCCAATTCGCCCGCGGCGTCGATGGGCACGCCGCCTTCGACGGTGCGCCAGGCGCCCACGGCGTCGAAGTTCTCCATCGCGAAGCCGATCGGGTCCATGATCCGGTGGCAGCTTGCGCACGTGGGGTTGTCGCGGTGTTCCGCCAACTGCTCGCGGATGGTCCGCGGCTTGCGACCCTTCTCGTTCTCCCGCAGGGAAGGGACATCGGCCGGAGGGGGCGGCGGCGGGGTGCCCAGCACGTTCTCCAGCACCCACTTGCCGCGCAGCACCGGCGAGGTGCGCGTGGCGTGCGACGTCAGCGCCAGGATGCCCCCGTGCCCCAACAGCCCTCGGCGCCGCTCGTCGGTGACGGGCACGCGCCGGAAGTGGCTGCCGTAGATGCCCCGGATGCCGTAGTGCCGGGCCAGCCGCTCGTTCACGTACGTGTAGTCGGCGTTCAGCAAGTCCAGGACGCTCCGGTCTTCATCCATCACGCTGCGGACCAGGAGTTCCGTCTCGCGCCGGAAGGCGCCACGGAGGTTGTCGTCGAAATCGGGAAAGTCGTCGGAATTGGGCTGCAGCGTGCGGATGTTGCGGAGTTGCAGCCACTGCCCCACGAAGTTGGCGATGAGGGCGTTCGAGCGGGGGTCGGCCAGCATGCGGCGCACCTGGCGCTCGATCCCACCCGGAGCGCGCAAGGTTGCTCGGGCGGCCGCATCGAGCAGGGCGTCGTCGGGAACGGTGCTCCAGAGGAAGAAGGAGAGCTGCGAGGCCAGCTCCGTGTCGCTGACGCGGAACAGGCCGCGCGCGTCAACGGCCGCGGGCTCCCGCTCGGCGCGAAACACGAACTTGGGGCTGGCCAGCACGAACTGGACGGCACGCTGGATGCCCGTCTCGAAGGTCCCCTCCCGCCGGCCGCTCGCAAACATCGCCATCGCGCGCCGGAGATCCGCCGGAGCCACGGCCTGGCGATAGGCGCGCCGCAGCAGCGTCGAGACGATGGCCCGCGCGCAGACGTCCTCGGAGACACGGGGGCCCGGGCGGCACGTGAACAGACGGCGGCGGCTGGGCGTGTCGCCAGGACCCGTCACGTCGAAGGGCCCGCGAATCGTGACGTTTTGAATGTGCGGCCGACCGGTCCAGTCCAGCGTGTCGTGCGCGCTCTTCAAGAACGGGCGCAGCCGCATCGTGTCGAGGGGCGCGGCCGTCTCGGCAAACGCGACGGCGAGATCCCGCGGCCCTGCCGCGATCCGCACGCGTGTGCTGAGCCGCCGGTCGATGGCATCGCCCGCCTCGGTCGGCGTCTCGAAGGCCACGTCGAGGTCTGCCGGGCCGCCGACCGACGCCGCATGGACACGGGCGCCGTCGAGCGTCATCTCGAACGGATGCGCCTGCTGCAGGCCGCGCATCATCCCCAGGTTGCTGCGGTAGAGGCGCACCTGTACCTCGTACGCGCCGTCGAGGGGAAACGTATGGCGGATGCGTGCGCCGCCCAAGGTGCCGAAGGGCAGCCCCTCGAGGTGCTGGTCCTGCGACACATCCTGCCGGATCGTGTAGGTGTGCTCCTCCGGTGGCGCCGTGGTGTCGCCCACGGCCAGACTCGCCAGCGTTTCGGCCGCCGACAGATACCGTTCCTGCAGCGACGGCGACACGCCGAGAGCCTCGGCGATGTTGTCGAATCCGAAAGCGGCGTTGTCGGCGGGCACCAGCGCCCCCGCATCGATGTCGAGCCCCAGCAGATCCCGCACCGCGTTGGCGTACTCGGCGCGGTTGAGACGCCGCAACATCGCCCGGCCGGCGTGCGGACGTTGCCGCGCGGCCTCGTCCAGGGCCGACTCGAGGCGCGAGATGACGGTGCCGAGCGTCGACTCGTCGGGCCGCGGCATCCCCGGAGGCGGCATCATGCCGGTCCGCAGGCGCCGCAACATCTTCTCGCCCACCTCGCCGTTGGCGCCGTCGTGGACGCCGGACAGCGAGAATCCTTCGAGGCTCAGGTTCCCCGTGCGGGTCCTCGCGTTGTGGCAGGACACACAATAGGTGCGGAGCACGCCCTCCACGTCCGACACGCCGGCCCGGTCGACCCGCGCCTGCGCCTCGACGGCGGGGCGACCGCCGACGAAGGCGGCGCCGCCGATCCACAGCAACAGGGCCAGGGATGCCGTAGCCTTCATTGGGACGAAATCAGGAACATCCTCATGGAGATTACGCTGAATCGGGCCTACCTTAGCAACGCGAGAAAGAATGGGTCCATCGCCCGATCGGGGGAGAGACGGGCGGACATGCGCCCACTAGATTGTGACCGTCGCCCGCTAGACATCTTCTATGGCCACTTTCGCAACGACTAAGCCAAGTTCTTCGACAGGCCATGGAAGATGTCCGCCCGGCGGAGCCGGGCCAGAGGACAAGATACAAGCGAAGCGGAGCTTCGCTTGTATGCAGACACTGGCCATGAGTAAGAACGCCGTCGGCCGCACCTTCGTGTGCATCCTCACGCTGGGACTCGCCGCGGGCGCCTCCCTCCGAGGCGCCACGTCCGAGAACGGCCCGACCTACGTCCTCACGGGCTGGACCGCCGACCGTGGCGCGCCCGCCGGCGAGGTCCGGACGATGGCGCAGGACCCGGCCGGCTATCTCTGGCTGGGCACGAGCACGGGGCTCGTACGGTTCGACGGTTTCGAGTTCAGGCCGTGGGGCACGCTCGGCGAACCGGCGCTGCCCGGCCAGGCCATTCAGACCATCCTCAGCGCGCGCGACGGCAGCCTGTGGGTGGGATTCGGCGACTCGCAGGGCCCGTCGCGGATCCGCGGCAACCAGCTGACGACGTACGCCGGCAAGGACGGCTTCACGGAGGGCGGCGTGTCGACCCTCGTCGAGGATCGGGGCGGCGTGATCTGGGCGGGCACACGCGCGGGCCTCCACCGCTACGCCGACGCCCGCTGGACGAGCGTCGGGTCCGAACAGGGCGCCCCCGCGGCGCAGGTCTACAGCCTGCACGTGGATCGCGCCGGCACGCTCCACGTGGGCAGCGCGGCCGGCGTGTTTCGTCGACCCGCCGGCGCGCCGCGCTTCGAGCTCGTGTCGCGGAGCCACGCCTTCGTCCAGAGCTTCGCGGAGGACACGTCGGGCGCAGTCTGGATCGGGCACACCGAGGAGATCGTCGCAAGCCTCTCGTCGTCGCGCCGTCCGACCCTCGCAGCCGACGTGCGGTTACCCACACCCGGGTGGCGCCTGCACGCCAGCGCCCAGGGCGACATCTGGATCGCGGCGCTCGGCGGCGGCCTGCTCCGCATGCGGAGCGATGCCGCGGGCCGTCCGTCGATCGAGCGCGTGCGCTACGAGCACATGATCACCGGTCCCCCGCGCGCGCTCTTCCAGGATCGCGAGAGCAACATCTGGGTGGGCATGCGGGGCGGCGGACTGCTGCGCGTGTCGGAAGCCGCCGTGCGCACGGACCCGCGCCTTGCGGGGCTGACCAACGACGGCGTCCGCGCGATGACCGCACAGCCCGACGGGAGCGTGTGGGTGGCTACCGGCCACAACCTCAACGTCTTCCGGGCGTCGGGGCACACCACCTTCGGCATCCCCCAGACGATGGCCCTCCACACCGACAACACGGGCCAGGTCTGGGCCGTGACCCATGAAGGCGTCGGGCGGATCGTGGGCGGCCGCTTCGTGCCGCTGCCGTTGCCACGTCCCATTCGCTCCGAGCGCGTCACGTCGCTCACCAGCGACACGGAGGGCCGGCTCTGGCTGTGCAGCGTCGACGAAGGCCTGCTCCGCTTGACCGAGGGTGCGCTGCAAGAGTTCCATGACGTCCCGGAAATCGGCCGGCGCGCGTGCACGTTCGCGTACGCGGATTCGTCCGGGCGCGTGTGGCTCGGCTTCTCGCGCGGCGGCGTGGCCGTGTACGACGGCGGCCGGTTCACGACCTACGACAGGCGCCACGGCCTCGCGACCGGCACCGTCATGGCGATTTACGAAGACCGGCGAGGCGCCGTCTGGATCGGCACCAACGCCGGCCTCAGCCGGTTCGCCGCGGGCACCTTCGTCACCGCCAACGCCGACAACGGGCTGCCCTCGGGAATCGTGCCGTCGGTGATCGAGGACAGCGCGGGCGCGATGTGGGTCGGCGTCAGCTCCGGCGCAGGGCTGATCCGGTTCAGCCCGGAGGAGTTCGATCGCATCGCGGCCGACCGCGCCTACCGCGTCCGTTACGCGTTGTACGACACGTCGGACGGTCTCCAGGGCGTGCTGCACTGGTTCAGCCACCCGAGCGCCGTGCGCACCGGCGATGGCCTGCTCTGGCTCGTCACCGGCACCGGCGTCGCGGTCGTGGATCCGCAGCGCCTTCCCGTTCCCGGAGCGCCGACGCGCCCACGCATCGCGCGGACCACCGTGAACGGCCGTGTCCTGCCCGCGACCGACAGCGTGCGCCTGCCGGCGGGCACCGCGAACCTGCAGGTGGAGTACACGGCGCTCGCGCTCTCGGGAGCCTCGAAGCTGCGCTTCCGCTACCTGCTCGAGGGTCTTGGCACGGACTGGGTGGACGCGGGCGCCCGACGCATCGCGTCGTTCAGCAACCTGCCCGCCGGAAAGTACCGGTTCCGCGTGGCCGCCACGACCGGTGGCGCGTGGACCGAGAGCGAAACCGTCATGGCGCTCGTGGTGCCGCCGCCGTTCTACCGGACGCTGCCGTTCTATGCCGTTTGCGCGGTCGCGACGTCGCTGCTGCTCTGGGCGTACTGGTGGACGCGGATGCGGGCCGTGCGGCGACGGTTCACGGTGGTCCTCGACGAACGCACGCGCCTGAGCCGCGAGATCCACGACACGCTGCTCCAGGACCTCGGCGCGATCGGCCTGCGACTGGACGGGCTGACCGCACAGGTGGCGCGGTCGGATCGAGATGCGGGCGATCTGCTGCGGGCCCTCCATACCCAGGTCGGCCGCTGCATCCGCGAGGCCCGCCACTCGATCTGGGAGCTTCGCTCCCCCCGACGCGATACGCGCGACCTGGTCGCGGGGCTGCGGGGCCTGGCGGCGGACGCCGGCACCAGCCATGGGACGCCCGTCGAGGTCACGGTGACCGGCACGCCGTGGCAGTGCGCGCAGGAGGTGGAAGAGCAACTGCTGCGCATCGGCCAGGAAGCACTGAACAACGCGGTCCGCCACGGGCGGGCCGCTCACATCGGCGTCACGATCGAGTACAGCGCCGACACGCTGGCGCTGTCCATCACGGACGACGGCGTGGGCTTCGCCCACACCGAGGCGCAGTCGTCCGACGGACACTGGGGCTTGTTGAACATGCGGGAACGCGCCAGCAGCATCGGTGGACGGCTCGACACCACCAGCCGTCCCGGACAGGGGACCACCGTCGCCGTCACGGTCCGCCGCCCGGCGCAGCGGTTCTCGAGGGTGGCGCTGTGATCAGCGTGCTGTGCGTGGACGACCACCGCCTGATGCGCGAGGGGATCACCTTCATCCTCGGGATGCACCCGGATGTCCGCGTGGTGGCCGAAGCCTCGAACGGGGAAGAAGCCGTCGCGATGTATCAGCAGTTTCGCCCGGACGTCACCCTGATGGACCTGCAGTTGCCGCGCATGAATGGGCTCGAGGCCACGCGGGCCATCCGCAGGCTCGATCCCGCCGCGCGCATCGTGGTGCTCACGATGTATCAGGGCGACGAGGACATCTATCGGGCGATCCAGGCGGGCGCCGTGGGCTACGTGCTGAAGGACTCTCTCTCGGGCGAACTGCTGCGGGTGATTCGAGCCGTGCATCGCGGGGAGAACGCCGTGCCGCCCGACATCGCCGCGAAGCTGGCGCTCCGCCCCGCCCAGACGGCGCTCACGGCGCGCGAGGTGCAGGTCCTCGAACTGCTCAGGACCGGCATGCGCAACAGGGACATCGCGGAAGCGCTGCGGATTACCGAGGAGACCGCGCGCACGCACATCAAGAACATCTTCGGGAAGCTGAACGTGCACGACCGTACCGCGGCACTGGCCGAAGCCGTGCGGCGCGGCCTCGTCCACATCGATCCCTAGCGAGGCTCCGCCTCGGACCAAGGAACATGCAGGCTCCGCCTCGCTAGGCCAGTGTTTGCTTGCCCCGCCTCCGGCGGGGCGGAGAAACTTGACCTATCTGGTCAGGATTTCGAGCGGTCAAGTTTCTCGCGGACGGCGACGCGCTCAGCGCGCGGGTGTCGCCGCGCCCTTGGCTGCCTGCGCTTCTTCGGTGCGGGCGATGCTCAGCAGGTTGAACATGGCGTAGTTGCCCTCGTGGCAGGCGTACTCGAACGGCGACTCCGAGGCGCTCACCTGCTTCAGGTGCATCGCGAACGTCCAGGGCCGCGCCCACGTCTCGGGGTCGTCGAGGGTGATCGCCCACTCCAGGACGCCCGGCGCCACGGGCGTGAACCGCTCCACCAGGCGCAGCCGTGCGCTGGCGCCGCGATACGCGATGCGGTCGTGCATGTTGGTCGTCTCGACCACCAGGGTGGTGCCTTCGAAATGCCCGCGCGCGTCCCCCATGTAGGACCGGATCGCCGGGCCCACGTGCGGGCCGGCGGACAACGGGATGATGCGCGCCTCGTTGATCATCTCGTAGCGGATCCCGACGTATCCAGGCCCTTGCGTGATGTCGTAGGAGTTGCCGTAGATGGCCGGCATCATCGATCCGGGGATGCCGCGGCTGATGCAGCGATCGAAAAGGCTGCGGTCCTCATAGGAGTCGGCTTCGCCGCGACCCTTCCGGGCCTCGGCGCGCGCGGCCGCGCGCTGGCGTGCTTGCGGCGTCAGCGGCGGGATGCGGCCGTCCGGCGGATCGGTGACCATCCAGGCACGGCTGTTGCGGAAACCGATGTTCTCGAACCAGTGCAAGGGGCTGCGCAGCTCCCAGCGGATCTCGTCGGCCCTCGTGCGCGCCTGATTCCGCTGTTCGTTCAGCGTCGCCAATTCGTCCGCCGTGATGTCCTCGAGCCGGCGGCCCTCGAGTTCCTTGGGCCGCTCCATGGGCGTCTGGCTCTCGTCGCTGTTGGTAAAGGCACCCTGCAGATCGGGGTCGCCCCAGGGCGTGCGCGGCGGCGTGTAGGCCTGGCGCGACGCGGCCGGCGGCGTGGTCTGCGCCTCGACCAGCGCCGAGACGCCGGCGAGTACCACCGCGACCCCGAGCCAGAAGAAGAGACGCTTGGTCATGAGCCTGGTTTCCAACCAGCCAGAGATGGACTGCGTGAGTGTCACAGCGGAGTCTCCTGGCTGGTTAGAAGTCGAACTGGCCGCTGAAACGAATCAGTCGGCCCTGCAGCACCTGGCTGGGCACCAGCCAGGCCGTTCCGAAGTTGTTGTTCTGGGCCAACACGGCGGCGCCATTCAGCATGTTGTACAGGTCCATGTTCGCCTGGACGCGCCGCGACCCGAAGCGGAAAATTTTGGACAGGCGGAAGTCGACCTGGTTCAGCCGGTTGCCGAACACCGTGCCGGGCTTGATGAGCGGCACCGACGCCGTGCCGTTGGCCCCGGACGAGAGGTTCCGGCCCAGCGACGGGAGGATCTCGGCGTTGCGCGCGACGTAGGTGGCCGTGATCTGCGGCCCGGGCAGGCTCTGGAACGTGGCACTGGTCTGGATGCCCCAGAACGGCAGCGGATAGACGCCGAGCAGCTTGACCTGCGTCTGGAAGGGCGGCGTGACGTCGCAGTTCAGCAGCGCCTGCGGCGAGTCGATGACGAAGCAGTTGTCGGTCTTCACGCGTCCCGTGCTCGTGCCGCCCTGCAGGACGACGCCACGGGGCAGCCGCGCGCTCAGGCTCACGTCCACGCCGTCGAAGACTTCGTGCTGATCGCCGAAGTTGCCGGCCAGCGTGATGCTGTTGTTGACGCGACCGAAACGCGCGGCCGACACGTCGTACAGGCCACACACCTGGTAGCCGCCACCGTTGGGGAGCCGTGCGTCCACGGGAGCCGTCACGCAGAAGGGGTCGTAGTCCGCCGGGCCCACCTCCAGGTTGTCCGTCACGCGGAAGTTGCCGAACCAGCGGCGGTAGTAGCCGGCCGACACCGAGACCCCGGCGGCCACCTCGTGCTGGACGCTGCCAGACGCCTCCCAGTTGTAGCCGCGCTCGCTGACCGCGTCTTCGGCGTAGCGCGTCGTGATCCGGCTCTGGCCGAAGTTGACGTTGCTGATCGGCCCGAGTTCGCTCTCCTGCGGCACGAAGTCGCCGTTGGCGTCGGCCCACGTCCGGGTGGCGTTGGGCACGATGGCGTTGGCCGGGTTGGCCTGGCGGGTGAACGCCGTCAGGTTCGGGCCTTCCAGGTAGCGGCCGAGGCTGGCCTTCACGGCCGTCCGGCCCGTCCCGAACAGGTCGTAGGACACGCCGAGCCGCGGCGACACGTCCGTCCAGTTCGGCACGTTCTCGACCGCCGGAAAGCTGATGTTGCGGCCCGGCACCTGTGGGCCCGGCCCGATGGTTTGCGCCGGCACGTAGGAGTTGAAGTAGTCGAACCGCACGCCGGCGTTGATCGTCATCCGCCGGAGGTTCCACTGATCCTGCGCGAAGAGGCCCACGTTGGCCTTGGTCACCTCGTCGAGCGTCTGAGGCGTGGCGAACACCGTGATCTGCCGGGGCTGGCCGTTGAGCAACTGCAGCGTCACCCCGTCGTTCACGACGTCCTGCGTGGTGTGGGCCGACAGGCGCATGAAGGTGACGCCGACCTTGGCGGAATGGGCGCCGGTGACGTACGCCGCCGAGGCGCGCGTGTTGAAGTTGTGGCTCGCGTTGTGACCGTAGACGCCCGAGTAGTTGCCCCAGCGGATGTTGGTGGACTGCTCCGTGTACGAGGGCGCGTTCTGGTCCACGCCCGGCTGCAGGCGGGTTTCGAAGTCTTTGTTCGCGAACGCCGCGCCGGCCTCGAGCAGGAGCCGGCTGGTGACCGGGGCGCTCCAGGACGCCTGCGACAGGTACGACGGAATCGACTTCGACGCGTAGGTGGCTTCGGGCGAATAGGTGAACTGGTTGCAGCACGAGTAGCCGTAGAACGGGCGATCCTGCTGTGCGTTCTGGTGCTGGAAGTTGATCTTGTTCTTCGCGTTCACCTGCCACGTCAGCCGCAGGCTCTGGTTGCCGTTGCGCTCGATGTTCTCGGCCTGACGGCTGAAGTCGGGGTTGTACGAGCGCCCCGTCGGCGTGAGGTTGTAGTAGAGCCCGGCCACCGATTGCTCCGCGGCCCAGGTGCGGACCGACGCGAAGAACCACACCTTGTCGCGGGCGATCGGCCCGCCAATGGCGGGGTTCACGTCGTACACCTTGTTGACGCGCGGCACCGACCGCAAGCCCAGCGCCTGGAGGTCCGGCCCGAGGTTATCGCTCTGCAGGCTGCTGTTGGTGAAGGCCGTCGCGAAGGTGCCCTTGAGCGCGTTGCCGCCCTCCTTCGGGATCACGTTGGTGCGGATGCCGCTCAGCTCGCTTTCGGCCGACAGTCCAGCGGTCTCGAGGCTGATCTCCTGAATCGTGGCGTCGTTGGTGGCGATGGCCACGAAGTTGCCGCCCCGGCCCTGGCCGTTGTTCATGTGCATGCCGTCGTAGAGCTGCTGCTGCTCCTGGAGCCGGCTGCCGTGGATGGCGATGGCCGCCGACGAGAAGGCGCTGCCGCCGACGTCCTGGTTGTTGGTGGTCACGCCGGGGATCAGCACGCCGAGGCTGGCGGCCGAGCGGGCGCCCACCGGAATCGCGTCGATCACGTCGCGCGTCATCACGCGCTGCTGCACGACGTTCTGCACGTCGACGGTGGGCGGGGCGCCCGTCACCGTGATGGTCTCTTCCAAGTTGCCGACACGCAGCTCGGCGTTCACCGTGGCCGTGAAGGAAGCCGTCAGCGTGATGCCCTCGCGCCGGACCGTGCTGAACCCGGGCAGGGTGAAGGTCACCACGTAGCTGCCGGGACGCAGGTCGATCACCTTGTACTGACCGCCGCCGTCGGACACGACCGACCGCACCTTCTCGATGAGGGCGGGACTCGATGCTTCGACGGTGACGCCGGGCAGCACGGCGCCCGAGCTGTCCCGAACGACGCCGGCGATCACGCTGCCGCTCTGCGCGTGCGCCATCGCGGGCACGACCAGGCATGCCGCCGCGAGGAGCAGTCGTACGGAAGTGCGTCCTGTTACCACGTTTCCTCCTGTAGATAGGGTCGACCTCACGAGAACTTCGCTCCGGCGACACGCAGCATCACGTCGCGCGACGGGCGCTCGATCGAGGCGGCTCACACTAACAAATACGGCACACGAGAAGCATCCCCCGCTTGGGGGATGATGCGGCGCGTCCTTCACTTTCACCATGGCGCCGTGCCCGACCGGCGTGGCCAACGGTTCAAATCCGCCGCTCGGATTCGTGTTTCGCCAACCGCAACTTCGTGCGCCTGGTGGTGGTACACTCTCTCGCGCGCCGGGACGCGCATAGGAAAGACACAACTCTCGGCTCGGAGTTCTGAATTCGCCGCTGAATCGTCGTTTAATCCTCTTATTAGCGGCTGGATCCGGTCGGGTGGTGGATGGTGGATATGGGCACCAGCGAGCACACGTCCCCTTCGTCCCAGTTCTCGTTCGGACCATACCGGGTTGATCCAGGCAGTCGCCAGCTCTGGCGTGAGGACCGCCTGGTCCCGCTCAACACCCGCGTGTTCGAAACGCTTCTGGTGCTGGTCAAGCACAGCGACAGGGTGGTGGAAAAGGACGAGTTGATGAAGGCCGTCTGGCCCGACTCGTTCGTCTCGGAAGACAGCCTGACGCAGAGCATCTGGGCCTTGCGGCGCGCGCTGGGCGACGACTCCAGCCAGCCCACCTTCGTGGCCACCGTCCCCAGGCGCGGCTACCGGTTCGTGGCGCCGGTCACGGAGGGCCAGTCGGCCATCCCACCGGCAGAGCCCGCCGCGACCGTTCCGGTGTCGACCGTCGGTCCCGAGTCGTCGTCCTACCCGACTCCACCGGTGGCTACGCTTCCCGCGGGGCCCGGGCCGACGGAGGCCGCGAACGCGGCGCGGCCGTCGAGTGGACAGCGCCCGCAGTACCTGGCGTGGACCACCGCGGCCGCGGTGGCGGTGGCCACCGTCGCAGGACTCGTCGCTTTCAACCGCAGCCCGGCGACACTGGCGGCGGCCGTGGTACGCACGTCCGTGCCGGCGCCGCCCGGCACATCCATCGTCGCGGGAGCTGTCGTCTCGCCCGACAGTCGATACTTGGCGCTCGTGTCGCAGGACCAGGACTCTGGGAAGATTCAGCTCTGGGTCCGTGCACTTGAAACCGGCGAGACCCGGCTCCTTGCCGGCACGGAAGGCGCGACCCGTCCGTTCTGGAACCCGACCAGCAGCGCGCTGGGCTTCTTCGCGAACGGGCGTCTGAAGACCGTCGCCCTGACCGGCGACGGTCCCCGTACCATCGCCAGCATCGGACTGAACCCCGGCGGTGGGTCGTGGGGTACAGGGGGCATCATCCTGTTTGCCGGCTCGCGTACCGGCTTGATGGCCGTGGCCGAAACCGGCGGGCGGGTCACGCCCATCACGACGCTCCAGGTCGGGCAGCGCGACCGGGCCCATCGGTGGCCGGCGTTCCTCCCGGACGGCCGCCGCTTCATCTACACCGTGGTCAGCAGCGACCCGGATCGCGCCGGCGCCTATCTGAGCTCGCTGGACAACGCTCAGCCCACGCGCCTCTTCGACGTGCCGACGGTCTTTGCCACCTACGCGCCGTCGGGCCACATCCTCTACGTGCGCGACCTGGCGTTGATGGCGCAAGCGTTCGACGCGGAGTCGGCCACGTTGCAGGGTGCGCCGGTGGCGGTGGCCGCGCACGTCGCCGCGCCGGACTTCCTCAACGGCGCGTACGTGTCGGGATCCGCCGCCGGCCTTTTGACCTTCGGGGGAGGGTGGAGGGGTGGCCGATTGAGCTGGTTCGACCGTAAGGGCGGCAGCCTTGGCGGCGTCGAGACGCCCACCTGGCTCCACAACCCGGCGCTGTCCGACGACGGGCGCCACCTGCTGGCCGACACGAGCGGCGAAGTGGACCCGGAGTTCCAGGGCGTCTGGCGCATCGACCTCGAGCAGGGCACACGGCATCGGCTGTTGCGTGGCGGCATCGGACTGTGGTCGCCCGATGCGCAGCAGGTCGCGTTTTCCACCGGCGAAGGCGGCGTCAGCGACCTCTTCCTGGCGCAGGCCTCGGGCCAGAACGAACGGCAGGAACTGCTGCGCACGCCGGAGGCCAAGGGGCTGAACGACTGGTCGGGTGATGGCCGCTACCTGGTGTTCATCAGCACGAACCCGAAGACGAAGTCGGACCTGTGGCTCCTACCCATGACCGGCAAGAAGCAACAGCCGGTGCCCTATCTGCAGACTCCGTTCGAGGAGTTGCAGGGGCAGGTGTCACCGGACGGGCGCTGGCTGGCCTACACCTCCGACGAGTCGGGCCGCTGGGAGGTGTACGTGCAGTCGTTTCCCGCTCCGGGCACGAAGTACATCGTCTCGAACGGCGGCGGCGGCGAACCGCAGTGGCGGGCCGACGGACGCGAGCTGTTCTACCTGGCCCTCGATCACACGATGATGTCGGTCGCAGTGGAATCCACGAGTCCCTGGCGTAACGGGCGGCCGTTACCGCTCTTCCGCGCCCCGGTGGCCGGGGATCTCACGCGCTACCGCACGCGGTATCAGGTGACCAGCAACGGGCAACGCTTCCTGCTGGACTCGGTGGTGGAAGACGGATCGCAGGAAGTGACGCTCGTCGTGAACTGGCCGGCGCTCCGTCCTCGCTGATCAGCCCCGCCCCCCCGTTCCGGGTGTCAGGGAATAGCCGTCGCCGTGGACGGTGTGAATGAAGCGGGGCTGATCGGACTGGGGCTCGATCTTCCGCCGCAGGCGGGCGATGGCGTGGTCTACCGACCGGGTCGTCGCGGAATCGTCGGGATAGCCCCACACACCCCGCAACAGCTCGCCGCGATGGACGACGCGACCGGCGCGTGCCGCCAGGAACCGCAGCAGCTCGAACTCCCGATGGGTGAGGTGCAGCGGCTCGCCCCCGCGCATGGCGGTCTGGCTCTTGAAGTCGATCGAGACATCGCCCAGGGTGAGTCGATCGGCCACCCCGCGGGCGCGCCGTAACACCGCGTGCACGCGAGCCAGGAGCTCGGCGAGGTCGAACGGCTTGATGACGTAGTCGTCGGCCCCCAGCCTCAAGCCGCGCAGCCTGTCGACGGTCTCCCCGCGGGCCGTCAGAAAGATGATGGGCGTGCGTCCCCCCTGGTGCAACGTCTCGAACACGTCGAAGCCGGACCGGTCGGGCAGCATGACGTCGAGCACGATGAGGTCGGGCCCGAACTCCCGGAGCAGATTGACCGCGGCGTGCGCGGTGGCGGCCCGCGTCACGTCGAAGCCGTCGAACGACAGGTTGTCGCAGATGACCTTGGCCAGGAGCTGATCGTCCTCGACGACGAGAATGCGCGGGTTCACGACGAGCCTTCCCTGGCGGCAGCTCGGGTAGGAGGCTGAGGCGTCGACACGGGCGGCGACACTGCCGGCACCGGCGCAACGGGAATCGCGACACGCATCGTGGTGCCCACGCCCGATTCGCTGTCGATCGTCAGCGTGCCGCGGTGGTCGTCCACGATGCGCGAGGCAATCGCCAGACCCAGCCCCGTCCCGCCGTGCCCGGCCAAACGGCCGCGATAGAACTTCCGGGTCACGTGCCGGACCTCGTCCGGCGGAATCCCGCCACCACGGTCGCTGACCTCCAGCACGACGGCACGCCCTTCGGTGCGCGCCCTGATCGTGATCGAGTGCTCGCCTCGCGAGTGACGAATCGCGTTGTCCACGAGATTGTCGAGCATCAGCGCCAACCCCGTCCGATCACCCTGAACCGGAGGCAGCGTCGGCGCCACCGTGACGTCGACACGAAACGCGCCGGCGGCCAGCTGTACGGCGAACCGATCGAGCGACTCGGCCACCACGTCCGCGAGGGCCACCGCCTCCAGCGGCGGTCTGACCTCCGGCGTGTCGGTCACCCGTGTGAAGGCCAGCAGGTTGTCCACCAGGCGGTTCAGGCGCCTCGATTCCTGCACGATGTACCGGGCATAGTCCTGACGCGCCGCGGGGCCGTCCAGCCGGTCGGCCACCAGGGTTTCACCGGCCGCGCGGATGGTCGCGATCGGCGTCTTGAACTCGTGGGTCACGCTGGCGACGAAATCGGCGCGGAGCTCCGCCAGGCGCAGGCGGGCCCGGGCCGCGCGCACGCTGAGCGCAATGCCGACAGCCAGCGTGGCAGCCGCCACCAGGCCAAGCGCCCGCATGCGGTTTGCATCGGCCGAGGCCGCCAGCACCGACGAATCGCCACGCGTCGTCGCCCGAATCGTCCACAAGCGCCGCTGCAGCCTGGCGGGCGAATCGGCCGCTGCAATCACCGGGTTGAAGAACATCAGGGGGAACGTCCGGTCGCTCGTCGGCGCGCTGGACCCGACACCGGCGCCGACGCCGGCCACGGGTTGGTCTCGATCGTCGGCAATTGCGATCGCCACGCCCTCGCCCCCCCGATCCGCAACTACCACCTCGTCGAGCAAGGCCGGGAAGTAATGCTGACGCACCCAGTCCAGGTTCACCACGAATCCGATCACCGTCTCCAGATTCTGGCGGAAGACGTCGCGGTAGAGCAGGCGCACGACCACCTGGTAAGGTGCGCCGTCCAACTGCGTCTCGAAGACGATGAAGCGCCGTCCTTCGGCGGCATCGTCCTGGATTCTCCGCAGCAGCGTCGAGCCCACCGACGCGTGCTCGTCGACGATCACGGGAAACGGCGCGGGGTCGGCGGCCGCATTCCACGGCACCGGACGATCGCGCCGGTAGAAGAACACCGGCTCCGCGCCGCCCCGCTCGCGGGTCCACAGGAAGAACGCCTCGGGATACGCGTAGCGCGCAAACGCGCTGGCCACCAGGTTGACGGTGCCGAAGGTCGGGTCCGGCCCCGGCTCGCGGCTGGTGAACGCATCGAGCGCCGGCGACAACAGCACCAGGCGCTGGACGGCCTGCATGTCGCGGGTCAGTTCGACCAGAAAGCGCTCGCTGGCGTCATCGGCCTGGCGCTCGGCAAGCAACTGCAGACTCTGTTGCCACTGGCGGACCGCGAACCAACCCAGCCACACCAGCAGCACGACGAGGGAACACGCCACGGCGGCCAGCGCACCCACCGCCCACCGCCGCAGCAGGACGCGTTCCAGCCGAATCACACCACCTCCACGGCTCCCGCACCCTGCGGCGACACGCGCTACATCGCCCCCTGCTCCCGATAGTACCGGGCGGCGCCTTCGTGCAACGGGATCGGCGTGGCGGACGCATCCTCCGGGTTCATCTGGCGCAGCGGCGGTGCGTCGAAGGCCGACAGTTCGGGCAGGGCCTGGAAGAACGCCTTGGTGACGCCGTACACCATGTCGGCGTCCAACCCGCTCCGGCACACCAGAAGGCCGTCGAGGCCGATCGTCAGCCCCGGCTCGCCGCGGGCGAGATCGCGCGGGATGACCATGCCGCGCAGGAACGGGTTCCGCCGCTGCAGTCGGGCAATCGTGGCCGGGGAGAAGGACAGCACGTCGACGTTCTTGGCCACGGCGGTGCGGATCTGGTCCGCCGGCGACACACCGCCGACGAAGAGCGCATCCAGTTCGCCCGTGGACAGCGCCACCAGCGCCTCGCCCACCGCTGCGTGCGATGCCTGCACGTGGAGGTCCAGCGTCTCGAGGACGGCCGACGCGGTGAGGGCGGTGCTGGCGCCAGGACGCCCGATGCCCACGCGCCGGCCCTGTAGATCCTCCAGCTTGCGGATGGCCGACCCGCGCCGGACGACCAGGTACAGGGGGTTGGGGTTGAGCGTAGCGATGCCGCGCAGCCGGTCATACGGCTGACCGCCCAGTTGGCCGACGAACGCCAGATAGGCGACGTCCGCGAAGAGAATGGTGACGTCGACGTCGCCCTCCTGCAGCGCCGTCACGAACTCGCCACGGTCGCGATCGACGAAACGGACGTCTACGTCGGGCAGCACGGTCGACAACGCTTTCGCCAGGGTGGCGGTCAGCACCGGAGCCTGGACCGGCAGGATGTAGAAGACCAGCGAGCGGCGTGGCGGCTGCGGCGCCCCCTCGGTAGCGCAGCCGGCTACCGCAAGGGCGCCGGTGATCGCACCAGCGACCAGTGCTCGGCGGGCGCCCGTCATTCGCACGCGGGAGCGACGACCTGCAGGGACATCACCGTGATCCCGTCCTCGGCTCCCACCACTGAGAGCGCGCCCTTCACCTCGACCTTCGCGCCGGGCTTCTGCTGCGGATCCAGCTTCGCGTTGGTCAACCGGACCGTGTTCGAACCCAGCGCCATCCCGCGCGCGCGATCGGCGTCGGGCCCGACGGAAGCGGCAGGGTTCCTGGTCCGCACCAGCTCGCTGGCGCGCGTGAGCGTCCATGCATCGCCTGCGCCTGGGGCCAAGCATCCGACGGTTCGCACGCCGGATCCCACGCGAAGCGGGCGCGGGCCGTCCTTGCCCACGATATCCACGAGGGCGAGATCGGGTGTCTCGGCGAGCGCCGAGGTGCCAGCGGGAAAACCGTTGAACTGCAGCAGGAACGCCACCAGATCCAGCGTGTCGGCGCTCCGCAGCGTCCCGGGCGCCCCGCGCGGCATGGTCTTGGCGATCTTGACGAACAAGTCGTTCAGGCTCGCGGCTTCCCAGTTGTCGGCAAACTCCATCCCGGACAGCGGCACAACACGCCCGCTGGCACCGTCGCCGTCCAGGAAGTCGCCATGACAGGAGCTGCAGTGCTGCGCGTAGAGGTCCTGGCCACGCTCGGCCTGCGCGGCGACATACACGCCGTCCCAGACCGTCCTCCCGGCCGCACCGACGACGAAGCGGCCGGCGACGAGGGTGCCCAGCAGCAGGCACGCCAGCAGCAGGCGCTTGTGCGCGGAGGCATGAGGGCCGTAGGGAATCTGGTTCATGGCCGAGACTGCGGGCCGACTGTCACCACCGCTGACGCTAGCGCGACGGAGCCTTCTCGATCACCAGGGCGCTCAACCGATCACGAGTGAGATCCTGCTGCCCGGGCGGAAACCCGTTGGCTTCGAGGAGGTAGGCTACCAGATCCAGGTACGTACCCGCGTCCAGGCTGCCCGGGGCATCCGCCGGCATCGACTTGCTGAGCCGCGCGTAGAGGTCCTGTACCGTGCGCCCGCGCCAGTGGAACATGAACCCGTCGGCCACGAGCGACGGCACTTCGTCGGTGGGGTTGCCGGTCAGGCTCTCACCGTGGCAGTGCTCGCACGAACGGCCATACTCCAGCAGCCCGCGCTTGGCCTGCGCGGCGCTGTAGACGCCGCTCCAAATCGGTGAAGTCGAAGTGGGAGCCTGTGCAGGCCGCCGCCCGGCCAAGGCGACTGCGCCTGCCCCGGCGGTGAGCCAGAGGCAGGCGAGCCCCACGAGTACGGGCCGCATTGCTACTGCTGCGCCGGTGCAGGCGCCGGCGCGGCCTGCCGGGCCGGCGGTGGCGGTATGGCAATGCCACGGCTCGTCATCGCGCTCGTAAGCAGCGCCGTCGTGCTCTCGTGCACCTGGCCGGCCGCGGCGTTACCGCGTCCGCGTCCACCGCCGCCTGCGCCGCGCGCCATGTCGATGGGCAGCCGGCCCAGCCGGTCCTTGGCGTCCAGCTTGGCGCCCTTGTCGAGCAGGAGCTTGACGATCGGATCGGAGCCGCGCGCCGCGGCGTTGTGCAGCGCGGTCTGCCCGTTGGCGTTGGCCGCGTTGACGTCGATGGGCGTGTCGAGGAGCAGCGTCAGCGCCTCGACCGCGTCGGCCTCCGTGGCCGGCGTCCCCACCGAGGCGGCGGCGGCGTAGACCCGCTGGCCGCGCGCGTTGGTGGCGATCATCGCGACCGTGGTGCCGTCCTTCTGCGTCAGCCGCGGGTCGGCGCCACCGTCGAGCAGCACCTTGATCATCACCGCATCTCCGCTCTTGGCCGCGCGCGCCAGCGGCGTGGTCCCTTCGCCCAGCTGGCCATCACCCTGGAACGAGGTGTGGCGGCCGATGATCGGCTTCTTCAGCTGCAGGTTGGGGTTGGCGCCCTTGCGCAGGAGCACTCGCGCCAGTTCCACCGAGTCGATCGAATCGCGCATCGGCGGCGCCGGGCGGCCCATCATCGGCGACAGCGTGTGCATGTCCACGGCGGCGTACAGTGCAGACATGCCATTTTGATCGACCGCGTTCGGGTTGGCGCCTTTGTCGAGCAGCGCGACCGCCGTATCGAACTTGGCGTTGACGATCGCCAGGATGAGCGGCGTGGTGCCATCGGGATCGGCCAGATTCAGATCCGCCTTGGCGTCGGCCAGCGCACGCACGGCATCGATGGAGCCCTCGCGCGCGGCATACATCGCGGCCGTCCAGCCGCCGACCGGCTGCAGCGTGTAGATCATGCCGCCGGTGTTGAACTTGAACTCCGGCCACTCGAGCGGCTTCGACTTGGCATTGACGTCGGCGCCGGCCTCGGCCAGCACTTTCACCGCGTCGGCGTGGTTCTCCAGCGCCGCGTACATCAGCGGCGTCTGGCCCTGCGTCGCCTCGGCGATGTTGACCTTGGCGCCCGCCACGACGAGCTGCCGGACGGTGGCGGGATCGCCGGTGCGCGCCGCGGTCATCAGGACCGATTCGCCTTTCGGCAACGTGGCGTTGGCATCGGCGCCGGCCTTCAGCAGGGCGTCCACAACCGTGGCGTTGCCGGCCTCGACGGCCAGCCGCAGCGGCCCCACGCCGTAACGGTTCACGGCGTTGGCATTGGCCCCAGCCCGGAGCAACATCCGCGTCAGCTCGAGGTTGTTGGCGTAGGCGGCGTGATGCAGCGCCGTCGTGCCGTCGGCCTCCGCGGCGTTGACGTCGGTCTTCTGTTTCAGCAGGGCGCTGACAGCCTGCGTGCTCCCGCTCTTCACGGCGTCGATAATCCGCACGCCGGCACCGCGCACCGTGCCGCTGCTCAGGGCGACGATGGCCGCGGCACAGACACACGCACCAGCTATTCGACGAGTTCGCATCGTCTCCTCCAAACCCGACTGCAACAATCACCCGCGCAACGCGCGCGGCCATCAACACCGACCGTAGAGCGGCGGGGCCGAATCAACGACCCCGCCGACCCACGAGCGCATCCGTGCTACGCCGTCTCGACTTCGCCCTTGCTCAAGGTGCCGAAGGAATTGAGATTGCAGTCGAACTTGTTCGCAATCGTCAACAGCATGTTGGCAAACGGCGTGTCGTTCGGGGCCGCCACGTGGCGGTTGCCCTTCAGGCCAAACGTGGAGCCGCCGACCAGGACCGTCGGAAGGTTCAGCCGGGAGTGGTCGGGGGCGTGGCTCATGCCGCTGCCGTAGAGCAGCATCGTGTGATCCAGCAGCGACCCGTCGCCATCCGGCGTCTTCTTCATCCGCTCCAGGAACTCGGCGAACAGGCTCACGTGGAAGGTGTTGATCTTCACCAGGTTGGCGGCGTTCCCTTCCACCTGCAGGTTGTGGGTCATGCCGTGGTGCGGCTCGGCGATGCCCAGGTTCAGGTACGACAGCATGCTGGCGTCCTTGGCCTTCATGAAGGTGATGACGCGGGTGGCGTCCGACGCATAGGCCAGCAGCATCAGCTCGTACTGCAGCCGCGCGTGCTCTTCCCACTGCTCCGGGATGCCCACCGGGGCGTCCGCGCTGATCGACGACTCGGAGCGCTTCTCGGCCACCTGGATGCGGCGTTCGACCTCGCGCACGTGGTCCAGGTACTCGGCAAGGCGGGTCGCGTCCTTGCCGCCAAGGTCGCGCTTCAGGTCGCTGACGTCTTCGGTCAGCGAGTCGAGGATGCTCTTGTCCCGCTGCATCCGGCGCTTGCGCTGGTCCACGGTGCCCGGCCGCCCGAACAGGCGCTCGAACACGACCCGCGGGTTGATCTCCATGGGCACCGGTGTCGTGGCCGACGACCACGAGATCGTGTTCATGTAGGCGCAGGCATACTGGGTGTCGCAGCCGCCGATGTAGCCGGTGAAGTCCTCGGTGGCGAGTTCGAGCGACGGCAGCGCCGTCTCCTGCCCGATCTTCTTCGCGACCACCTGGTCCACCGTCTCGCCGCTGTACACGTCCTCGGCGAAGGTCTTCTTGGGCAGCGCACCGCTCAACCAGGCCGACACGCTGATGGCGTGGCCGTCGGACGGGTTGTTGAGCCCCGTCATGAGCGTCACGTGCTCACGCAAGCCTTCGAGCGGCTTCAGAATCGTTGTGTACTCGAAGTTGGTACCGGTCGTGGACGGCACCCAGTGCCCGTTCAACCAGCCCAGCGGCGTGAACACGACGCCCAGACGCTTTGTGGGATTGGCGGCCGACAACGTGATCGGCGTCAGCGCAGGTACCATCGCGTCGAGCAGCGGCAGGGCGAGACCGGCCCCCATGCCCCGCAGAATCGTCCGCCGACTCAAGCCCTTCTTGGTGATGAACATGACGTTTTCGCTCCTTTGCCTTCCGCTCCCCGAGATGGTCCTAACCCTGTTGCCCTAGCGCGCCGCCACCGTAGTGGCCACCGGCGCCGCCTTCAGCCGCATGGTGAACTGCGGGCTTCTGACGATGCCGATCACAATCGACGAGAACTTGTAGTCCGAGGCCGCCGTCTGCCGGACGATGGCACGCACGGTCGGCATGTCGTGTGCCGTCACTCCGCGACCGAGTCCGTAGGTCATCAGCTTTTCGACGACGGTGGACACGAACAGCTGCGGCTCCTTGGTGAGCGCGCGACGCAGCGAGACGACGCCGTCCACTTTGGTGCCGTCCGACAGCTCGCCCGAGGCGTCGATCGGCGCCCCACCAGTACCGCCCTCGACCGACCGCCACTGACCGGTGGCGTCGAAGTTCTCGAGCGCCAGCCCAATGGGGTCGAACAGCTTGTGGCAATTGGCGCACACCGGGTTCTTACGGTGTTCCTCGAGCCGTTCACGCACCGGCAGCACCCGGCCGCCGCTCGCGGATGTCTCGGGGAACGGCGGCACCACCGGTGGCGGCGGCGGCGGCGGTGCGTTGAAGATGTTGTCGAGCACCCACTTGCCGCGCTTCACGGGCGACGTCCGGTCGGCGTTCGAGGTCACCGTGAGAATCGCCGCCTTGCCCAGCAAACCGCGCCGCGCCTCGTCGGTCAGCGTCACCTTCCGCCAGCGGCTGCCGTAGACGTTGGCGATGCCGTAATGCTTGGCCACGCGCTCGTTGACGAACGTGTAGTCGGCGTTCATCAGGTCCATCACATTGCGATCCTCGCGCCGGATGCTGTCGAAGAACATCCACGCCTCGTGCTCGAGGCCGGCGCGCAGGTTGTCGTCGAAATCCGGGAACTCCATCGAGTTGGGCTGCTGCGTCTTCAGATTGCGGAGGAACAGCCACTGGCCGGCAAAGTTGGTGGACAGCCGCTCGGCCCTGGGATCGGCCAACATGCGCCTGACCTCGCGCTCGAGGACGCCCGGCGCGCGCAGCCGCCCTTGGCCCGCCACCTGGAGGAGCTGATCGTCTGGGATGCTGCTCCAGAGGAAGAAGGCCAGCCGCGACGCCAGCTCGTAGTCGGTCAGCGCGTACGCCTCACCGACCTTCACGGTCTGCGGGTCGCGCTCCACTCGGAAGACGAACTTCGGGCTGGCCAGGATGCGCTGGACGCCGGATTCGACGCCGGCCTCGAATCCACCTTGCTGGCGCGCCTCGCGGTAGAACGTCATCAACCGCTGCGTATCCGCGTCGGTGGCCTGGCCGCGATAGGCGCGCCTGGCGAGTCCGGACAGGATGCGCGTGGCGCATGCCTCCTCGACCTGCGGCGTCGCGTTCGCAGCCGGGCGACAGCTGAAGATCCGCTGCCGGCTCGGCGTGTCGCCGCTGCCGCCGGGGTTGAACGGGCCGGTGACCGTGAACGTCAACATGTGCGGGATGCCCAGCGGATCGCGCGGATCGTGCGAGCTGCGGAGCGGAGGGGACACGCGATAGGGATCAACGACTGCACCCCGGTCGAGCCACCCCACCGTGATGTCGTGCGGGCCAGGCGTCAGGCGTACCTTGACTCGCGACCGCTCGTCGACCTGGTCGCCAATCTGCGTGTTGTTCAACAGGTTCGCCGCCCAGTCGTCGGCGCCCCCGACCTTGAACACGTGGACGCGCTTGCCGTCCACCGAGTACTCCATCTGGTGCTCGTACTCGAGGCCGCGCATCACGCCGAGATTGGTGCGGAAGAACTTCGCCGACAGGGTGTAGTCGCCCTCGACCTGAATCACCGGCCGGGCCAGCAACCCGCCGACCGTGCCGAACGGCAGGCCCTCAATGTGGCGATCCTGCGACGCGTCCTGGCGCAGGTTGAACACCTGCGAGCCAGGGCTGATGTCGGGGCTCCCGACCGCCAGTGACGCCACCTTGCCGGCGGCGTTCACGTACTGCTGCATCAGCGTGGACGAGATGCCGAGCACGTCGGCGACGTTGTCGAAACCGTAGGCTGAATCGTCGGGCGGGAGCAGCGAGACCGCATCCACCTCGAGATCGAGCAGGTCGCTGATCGCGTTGGCGTATTCGGTGCGATTCAAGCGGTAGAGCGCCGGACGGCCGGGGTTGGGCTTGGCAGCGGCCGCGCGATCGAGCGTGGTCGAGAGCTGCGAGACGAGCGTGGCCCGCGTCTTCGGATCCGGATGGCGCACGCCGGGCGGCGGCATCATCCCCGTGCGAACCTTGCGAATGACCTTCTCCCACACCTCGGCATCGGCCGGAATGTTCGCCGGATCGAGGTCGGTCAGCACCAAGCCGCCGGTCTTGGTGCGTTCGTTGTGGCAGGCCGCGCAATAGTCCTTGACCGCCCCGGCCACTATCGAGGGCGAAGACGCTGCAGGCACAGCAGCGGGCGCAGCTTGGGCGGGCGCCGGCCTGGCCGCCGGAGCCTGCGCACGGGCTGGTGCTGGAGCGGCCTGCGGCGCGGCGGCGCGCGGAACCACCAAGCCGACCGAACCGGCCCATATCACCACCGCGAGAACGCACAAACCTTTGGTCTTATATCGGATCACAGTCACGCCCCACAGCGAGTGAACCACGCACACGGCAACTGGCTACGGTCATTAATGTCCGCTGGCGCTGACTTTAGCCGAATTTCGCGAAACGGGATCCCCCCCGCGACAACTTGATGCAAATTCGACAGGCTTATTTTCGTCATATGTTCGCCAGCGGTCTCGACCAGGCGAGACTCGTTATAACTATCGGGAGGAAAACGGCGTGCGCGCGGTGATACCCATGCCTTCGGTCACCGTGACGACCTGCCCTCCCGCCACGCCGCCGAGAACCTCCGTGACCCCCGTCGGCCACCGAACCTCCAGGCGGTCCACGCCCACCGCGCCCCCGAGTCCCACGTGGACGCGGGTGTCGCCCTGGCCGAGATAGCTGGACCCCGCTTTCACTTCCCGCACCTGCACACGGCCACCAACCGTCGCCCGCACGCGCGCCCCGATCCCGTCGCGATTGCTCTGACGCCCGACCAGCCGGACACTCAGCGCGCCACGGCGATGGCCGCCGTCGTTGCGCAGCAGATCCACCGTCTGGCCGTTGTTGGTGACCAGCAGGTCCAGGTCGCCGTCGTTGTCGACGTCGCCGGCCACGAGCCCACGGCTCACCTTCTCCAGCGCGAACCCCGGCCCGGCGGCGGCACGCGCGTCGCGGAAGAAGCCCTTGCCGTCGTTCACCAGCAACTGATTGCGCTGCTCGTAGCGGGAGGATGCCCGGAACAGGCTTGTGTTGTCCAGCACGTGGCCGTTGGCGATCGCCAGGTCCAGGTCGGTGTCGTTGTCGTAGTCGAGGAACGCCACGCCAAAGCCGACAAACGCGAGCGTGGCCACCGCGACCCCGCTCTGGTAGCTGGCATCGGCAAAGACGCCCTGGCCGAGGTTGCGAAACAGGCTGTGCCCCTCGAACTCGAAGTTGGTCACCACCAGATCCAGCCGGCCGTCGCCGTCGTAGTCGGCCAGATCGGTTCCCATGCCGCCGCGCACCTTGCCGTCGGCGGCCACGGCCACTCCTGCCGACAGCGCCGTCTCGCGGAACAGGCCCTGTCCCTGGTTGCGCTGGAGCAGGTTCGGGGTCATGTCGTTGGCGACGAACAGATCGGCACGGCCGTCGTCGTCCACGTCGCCGGCCACCACGCCCAGCCCCTTGCCCGTCTCCACGCCGACGCCGGACCGCCGCCCGGCCTCGACGAAGGTGCCGTCCCCCTGGTTGACGAACAGCAGTTCAGGCAGCCCGCGGAACACGTCCGGGCGGCAGTAGGCTCGCACCTGGGCGGAGCCGCAGGCCTTGACCGGCCCGCTCACGTCCACGTAGGTGGCGACGAACAGATCGAGGTCGCCATCCCCGTCCACGTCGCTGAAGGCGCAGCTCGTCGAGAACGTGTCGGCGCCGGCACCGGCGGCACGCGTCCGGTCGCTGAACGTGCCGTCGCCGTTGTTGTGGAAGAGCGCGTTCGGACCCAGCTGCGTCAGATAAAGATCGACATGGCCGTCGTTGTCGTAGTCCGCCGCGCAGGCGCCCATGCCGTAGCCCGTGCCCACCAGGCCCGCCCTGGCCGATACGTCCTCGAAGGTGCCGTTGCCCCGGTTGCGAAACAGCCGATGGCGTGCGCGCGCGGCCACCGCCGGCTCGGTCGGCGAGCCGCCGTCCACCAGCAGGACGTCCAGCCAGCCGTCGCCGTCGGCATCGAACAGCACGCCGCCGCCGCTCAACGTCTCCGCAACGTGCTTGGCCACGGAAGCGCCGTTGACGTGCTGGAACACGAGGCCGACCGCGGCGGCCACATTCTCGAACACGGGCGGCGAACCCGGCGCGCCGCCACCCGTGCGTGACTGCGCCGCGGCGCCGGCAGCTGCGCCGGCAACCGAGGCCAGCAGCACCACGGCAGCCGCGCGAGCCGTCACCGTGCGGCACCGGCGCGGAACCGCGCGTCGCGTGCGCGGGCCGCGAGCGCCAGATGCCGGCGGCTGTCATCGATGCGGCCCAGCGCCGCCAGCAGGTCGGCCATGAGCGCATGCACCACCGGGCCGCCGCCGCGGGCCAGCGCCTGCTCCAGCGCGTCGAGCGCGTCCTGAGTGCGGCCCGCCCGCTTCAACACCGCCCCGAGCGTCAAATAGCCTTCCGCATCCGGCTGCAGCGCCACCGCGGCCTGCAGGCGCTCCACCGCGTCGGCCAGCTCGCCGCGTTCCAGATGGGCGGCCGCGCCCTGGCGCAGCAGGCGCAGCTCCCAACCACGTTCGTCGCTGGCACGTGCGGCGTCTTGACCGGCGCGGAATCGCGCCAGCGCATCGTCCCCCTCGGCGGCGCGCCCCAGCCGCAGGAGCGCCGTGCCGAGCGCATATAGGGCCGTGGGGTTGGCGCCATCGCGAGCAAGGGCCGCCTGCGCGGCCCCGGCTGCGTCCTGGTAGCGCCCACTGCGCAGGTGCAGTTGCGCGCGCACGGCGTGCGCCAGGGCATCGGCCGGCTCGATCAGGGCAGCAGCCGTCAGCTCGGCCAGCGCCTCGTCGTCCCGCCCCAGCTGCAGATACGTCTCCGCCAGCGCGCGATGCGCCGGGGCGTGGTTGGGACTTACCTCGACTCGCCGGGTGAAGGCCTGGATGGCGCCGTCGAAGTCGGCGTCGGCGACGAGCGCACGGCCCGCCAGTTCGTGGACGCGCTCCTCGCCGAGGATGGGCGTGACCGCCGTCGAGGCCGCAAACGCATCGGCGGCGTCACGGTGGCGGCCCGCCGCGTCGTACAGGCGGCCGAGCTCGAAGTGCGACTGCGCCGACATCGGCATCGCGGCCAGCGTGTCCCGGTAGGCGCGTTCCGCCATCGCGGCTCGGCCGGCCGACGCCAGCGTTCGTCCGAGCGCGAGTCGCGCGCGCTCGTCGGTCGGATCGAGCCGGACGGCCTGCTGCAGTTGCTCGACAGCGTCGTCGGAGCGATCGTCGGCATCCAGCGCGAAGGCCAGCACCCGGCGCGGCTCCGCGGCATCGGGCGCGGCGGCCACCGCCGCCTCGAGCTGTGCGAGCGCGGCGCGCAAGTCCCCCGCGCGTAGTGCGGCGCGGCCGGCGGAAAGCGGCACGACCGCGGCGGCCGGTGGCGGCGCGACGAGCGGGTCTTGCGCCACGGCGCGGTCGAACGCCGCGAGGGCCTCGGCATAGGCTCCGCGCGCCAAGGCGCCAAACCCGGGCACGTAGCGCGCCGGCGGCCAGATGGGCGCGACACCGGCCGACTCTCGCAGCAGTCCCGCACGCGGGAACGGCTGCTGCGTCCGCACCGCTGCGGGCGGCAGCTGCGGCTCCACCGCGCGGTGAAAGGCGTGGAGTCCTTCGAGGGCAGCCGCGGGCGTGCCGGATTGGCGCCACTGCTGCGCCGCGGCGTACGCGGCAACGGCGTTGCCTGGCGGCAGGGTCGCAGCTCGCGTGAGCGCCTTGGCGGCATCGGCGTGGCGCCCGACCGCGTCGAAGGCGAGGCCGAGGAGCAGGAACACCGGTGCGCGCTCCGGTGCCAGCCGGCTGGCGGCCGTGAACTCGTCGGCCGCCTGCTTCGGCCGTCCGCGCTCGAGCTGCACCGTGCCCAACGCCACGTGGACGTCCGCATTGCCGGTCACCTTCTCGAGCGGAGTCTGGTAGGCACGAATGGCACGATCCCATCGGCCGAGCGCCGCCGCCATGCCGGCGGTGGCGGCGCGCAGCGCCGGGCCCTCGTCGCCGTATGTGCCGGGCAACGCTTCGAGCAGGTGCCGGAGCGACAGCACGAAATCGGATCGCGCCTGACGGATGCGGGCGGCGGATTGCGCGACGTCGTCCGAAGACGTATCTCCTTGCCCCGCTCCGCGGGGTGCGCAGTCCCCGGTCTCGCACGCCGGCGCCGCATCCTGCGCGAAGACGCGGCCAGGCGCCCCTGGAGCCAGCAGGAGCGCCAGCACGATCAGCGCTCGAAGAGGGACGACGGTCCGCACGGCAGGAATGGTATGTCGAGGAGCGAGCAGGCTCCAGTAGCAGGTCTCCGGTCTCCGGTCTTCGGTCGCCAGTCGCCGGTCAGTCTCCAGTCGCCAGTCGCCAGTCGCCAGTCGGTCTTCAGTCTCCAGTCGCCAGTCTTCAGTCCCTCAAAAAAAAGACGAAGGCGGGTCCGGTTGCCCGGACCCGCCTCAGTTCCGTCTATGGACCGGAGCCCGTAGACCGGAGACCGGAGACCCTCTCGAGAATGCGCCGCTTAGAAATCCATCTGGACGCTGAACTTCGCGAACCGCGGCGGCACGATGCCGGTGGGAACCCGCCACCCCGAGACGCTCGAGTTGACGTAGGTCGCGTTCTCGGTCAGCACCGCGTTGGTGTTCAACGCGTTGTAGAGCTCGAAGTTCACGCCGAGGCGCGTCCCGCCGAAGCGGACCAGCCTGGTGAAGCGCAGATCCAGCTGATTGCGCCGGTCGCCGAAGAGCGTGCCTGGCCGCACCATGTTCACGGTGACGTTCGGAGCATTGAGCGCCAACGGGCGGCCAAGCGACGGCGCCACCTCCGCGTTGGACACGACGCGGTTGGCCGAAAGCTGCGGGCCGGGACGGCTGATGAACAGGCCGCTGACGCTCACGCCGACCTTCGGGATGGCATAGGTCCAGATCAGCTTGCCGTCGGTCAGGAAGTTCTGCTCCTGCCGGCAGTAGGGCGTCGTCAGCACGGCGGCTTCGGGCAGGTTACGCACGACGTCGCACTCGTCGGTCAGCCGTTTGCCCGTGCTGATGCCGCCCTGCAGCGTCATGCCGGCGCGCACCCGTGTATTGAGGGTGAGGTCGATACCGTTCCAGTGGTCGATCTGCTTGCCGTAATTGCGCGCCAGCGTGAAGTAGTTGTTCGGCACGAGCGCCGCCACGTTGGGGTTGATGTTGTAGAACCCGCTCACGGTGTAGCCGCCGCCATCGGGCAGGCGCTGATCGCTCGGGGCGGTCACGCTGAACTGGCTGAAGTCGGAGGCGCTCAGGTTCAAATTGTCGGTCACGCCGAAGTTGCCGTACCAGCGACGGAAGTAGCCGAAGTCCACCGAGACGTTCGGCAGGATCTGGTGCTGGACGCTGGTCGAGAACTCCCACTGGAACGGACGCGCGAACCAGCCATTCAGCACCTCGGGGTCGTAGCTCAGGCTGAGCGTGGGCTGGCCGAAGTTGGTGTCGGACACCAGGCCGCAGAAGTCCCCGCCCGACGCGCGCAGGTCCTGCGCCTGGACGCTGGTCAGATCGCAATTCGGGACGAAGTCGCCGTTGGCGTCGGTCCACGTCCGGGTGACGATGTTGGCCAGGCGGTTCACCGGGTTGGCCGTGTCGCCGTAGACGCCCTGCAGGCCCTGCGCCGTCACGTACTTGTTGAGCGACACCTTGAACGCGGTGCGGCCGGTGCCGAACACGTCGTAGGACGCGCCCATCCGCGGCACCACGTCCTTCCAGTTGGCCATGTCGGTCTTCGGGAACGTGATGTTCCGGTTGGGCACGTGGGGACCGGGGCCAAGCGTCTGCTCGGGGAAGTAGCTCTGGAACATGTCGAAGCGGATGCCGCCGCTGAGTGTCAGGCGGTTGAGCGTCCACTTGTCCTGGGCGTAGATCCCCAAGTCGAACCGCTGCCGCTCGGACCGGTCGAGCGGCGAGGCCCGCTGCGTCAGCTGGTTGGGCACGCCGTTGTTGAACCGATACGTCAGCTTGGCGAAATTGTCGGGCACCGTCGAGTCGCGATTGGCCGTGACGTTGTAGATGCCAAACTTGGCCGAATGCTGGCCGGTGACATACGACATCGACGCCGACCAGGGGATCACGACGCCCAGGGTGCGCTGGTACGGCTGTGTCGCCGTCGAGATGCCGCCGCCCCGGTACAGCAGACCAGGGATGAGCCCCCCCTGCTCGATGACGGGAATCAACAACCGCAGGGGGTCTTCCAGATTGTTGGGCGTATACGCGAACTCCTCACGCCTGAGGCCGGCACGGGCCTCGACCAGGACACGGCTCGACACCGCGGCCGTATAGGACAGGGAAAACAGATCCTGGATGGGGTAATTGATCTGGTTGGCGGCCTCCTCCGAGACGGTGGGGTTGGTGACCGCACACTGGCACCGCCAGTGCGTGTCGTAGAAGAAGCTCAGCTTGTTGATCTGGCTGGCCTGCCAGGTCAGGCGCAGGTTCACGCTCTTTTCCCTGCCGTCATTGACGGCCCGGTTGTTTTCGTCCGGCTCGTAGTTCCACTTGGTGATGTCGAACGCGTTCTTGTTCTGGAACAGGCCGCCGACGTAGTTGTTCTGCCGCGTGAACCGGGCCGAGGTGTAGAACCACAGCTTGTCAGCCGCAATCGGGCCGCCCAGCCCCGGGTTGACGTCGTACTGGTAGTTCAGGCTGTTGGGCGTCCGCAGGCCGCGCGCGCGCAGCTCGTCGGTGTTGTTGGAGCCCTGGAACGAGGAGTTGACGGCGGTGGCGAAGAGCGAACCCGAGAACTTGTTGCCGCCGGTCTTCGGGATCATGTTGATCTGGAGGCCGCCGGTGATGCTCTCGGCGCTCGCCGACGAGTAGTCCACCGACACTTCCTGCGTGCTCCCCATGTTGGGCAGGATGTTGGACGACCACCCGGTGCCCTCGGCGTTGGCGAGCGTGATGCCGTCCACGAGTATCCGCGTGTCGCTGACGCTGCCGCCGTGGATCGACATCGATCCACCGGTGGTGTTGATGATGTTGGTGCCGCCGACGTCCACGTTGCTGAGGTTGACGCCGGGAATCATGAACGCGGCCACCTGCGGCGTCCGGCCGGTCGGAATGGCGTCCAGCAGCTCCTGGTTGATCACCCGCTGGCGGTTCGCGCTCTGGATGTCCACAATCGGGGAATCGCCGGTCACGGTCACGGTTTCCTCGACCGCCCCGACGCGCATCTCGGCGTTGACCGTGGCAGCGAACGAACCGCTGAGCTCGAGGCCCTCCCGCTTGACGGTGTTGAACCCGGGCAGCGTGAAGGTGACCGTGTACACGCCCCCGCGCAGTTGCTCGAGCCGGTATTGCCCGGAACCGTCACTGACCACCGACCGGACCTTTTCGATCAACGCCGGGCTGGCCGCCTCGACGGTGACACCAGGCAGGACGGCGCCCGAGGCGTCGGTGACCACCCCAGCAATAGATGCCGTTGCCTGAGCATGAGCAAGCGACGGCAAGATGGCAAGCGCCGTCGCAATCGCAGCCAACCGAATGACTGAAGCGTGGAACCAACAACCCTTCATGGCGCGCCCTCCCCTGGACAACTGGTCTCACCCGCGGACGTGGACATTACACATACGGGTGACGAGAGTCCTGAAAGCAACCGCTGAAAACCTATTAATGTTCTTAATTCAGGCGTTGGGCATACCGAGATCGCATATGTCGCGACGGGAACTGGCGCAGGCACTCGATGCGTGGCGCGTCACGCCAAGCCGGCCAGTTCGCAGGCTCCGGTCGCCGGTCGGGCTCCAGTCGCCGGTCGACGGTCGGTCTCCGGTCTCCGGTCTCCAGTCTCCGGTCACCGGTCGCCGGTGGTCTTCTGGCCAGAAAAACGAAAGGCGGGGTCCTGGTTACCCAGGACCCCGCCTCGCCTACAGGACCGTAGACCGTAGACCGGAGACCGGCGAGCCGGCCGTCATGCTGACCCGATGCTACGACTCGACCTGGTTGCAACTCCGCATGACGGCCCCCGCGCGAAGCGCGGCAGAAAACATAGGATTTCTGAGCGTCGAGAATGCTCCGCTCAGAAATCCATCTGCACTGAAAACTTCACGAATCGCGGCGGCACGATGCTGGTGGGCACGCGCCAGCCCGAGACGCTCGCGTTGGTGTAGGTGGCGTTCTCGGTCAGCACCGCGTTGGTGTTGAACGCGTTGTAGAGCTCGAAATTCAGGCCCAGACGCGTCGTGCCGAAGCGAACAGGCTTCGTGAAGCGCAGGTCCAGCTGGTTGCGGCGGTCGCCGAACAGCGTGCCCGGGTACGCCATGTTGACCGTCGCGTTGGGCGCATTGTTCGCCAGGTTACGGCCCAGCGACGGGGCGATTTCCGCGTTGGGAATGACGCGATTCGCGGAAATGGCCGGTCCCGGGCGGCTGATGAACAGGCCGCTCACGCTCACGTCCACCTTCGGGATGGTGTAGGTCCAGACCAGCTTGCCGTCGGTCAGGAAGTTTTCCTTCTGCGAGCAGTAGGGCCCGGTCAGGAGCGCCGACTCGGGCACGTCATCGACGATGTCGCAGGTGTTGACCTCCCGGCGACCGGTGCTGACGCCACCCTGCAGCGTCATGCCCGCCCGGATGCGCGCGTTCAACGTCAGGTCCACGCCGTTCCAGTGTTCGATCTGCTTGCCGTAGTTGCGCGCCAGCGTGAAGTAGTTGCTCGGCGCCAGTGCCGCCTTGTCCGGGTTGACATCCCGGAAACCGGAGACCGAGGTGCCGGCGGCCGGCAACCGCGGGTCGTTCGGAATCGCGATGCCGAAGGTGCCGAAGTCCGATGGGCTCAGGTTCAAGTTGTCGGTCACACCGAAATTGCCGTACCAGCGGCGGAAGTAACCCACGTCAACCGACATGCGCGGCACGATCTGGTGCTGCACGCTGGTGGAAAACTCCCACTGGAAGGGGCGAGTGCCCCAGCCGTTCAGCGTCTGCGGGTCGTAGGCCAGGCTGAGCGTCGGCTTGCCGAAGTTGGTATCCGACACCACCCCGCAGAAGTCTCCGCCCGACGCGCGCAGGTCCTGGGCCAGCACGTTGGTCAGGTCGCAATCGGCCACGTAGTCGCGGTTAGCGTCGGTCCAGGTGCGGGTGACAGCATTGGCCAGGCGGTTCACCGGATTCGCCGTGTCGCCGTAGGTGCCCTGCAGTCCCTGGGCGCTCACGTACTTGTTGAGCGACACCTTGACCGCCGTGCGGCCGGTGCCGAACACGTCGTAGGACGCGCCCATCCGCGGCACCACGTCCTTCCAGTTGGCCATGTCGGTCTTCGGGAACGTGATGTTCCGGGTGGGCACGAGGGGCGCCGGTCCAAGCGTCTGCTCGGGGAAATAGCTCTGGAACATGTCGAAGCGCACTCCGCCACTGAGTGTCAGGCGGTTCAGCGTCCACTTGTCCTGGGCGTAAAGACCCAGGTCATACCGCTGCCGCTCGGTCCGATCGTACGGCGTGGTCCGCTGCGTCAACTGGTTGGGAACGCCGTTGTTGAACCGGTAGGTCAGCTTGGCGAAGTTGTCGGGCACCGTCGACTCGCGGATGGCGGTCACGTTGTAGACGCCGAACTTGGCCGAGTGGCTGCCGGTGACGTAGGACATCGACGCCGACCAGGGAATCACGGAGCCGAGCGTGCGCTGGTAGGGCTGGGTGGCGTTGGCCAGACCGCGGCCTCGATAGAGCAGGCCCGGGATGAGGCCGCCCTGCTCGATGACGGGAATCAGCAGCCGGTTGGGATCTTCTTTGTTGTTCGGCGTATACGCGAACTCCTCGCGCCTGATGCCGGCACGGGCCTCGACCAGGACTTTGCTCGACACCGCGGCCGTATAGGACACGGAGAACAGGTCCTGGATGGGGTACTCGAGAAAGTGGGCGGCCTCCTGCGCGACGGTGGTGGCGGTGAACGCACACTGGCAGCGCCAGTGGTTGTCGTAGAAGACGCTGAACTTGTTGACCTGACTGGCCTGCCAGGTCAGGCGCAGGTTCACGCTTTCCTCGGTAGAGTCGGAGAAGGCCGGGGCGTTCTCGTCCGGCTCGTAGGCCCACTTGGTGATGTCGTAGGCGTTCTTGTTCTGGAACAGGCCGCCGATGTAGTTGGCCTGTCGCGTGAACCGGGCCGAGGTGTAGAACCACAGCTTGTCGGCCTTGATCGGGCCGCCCAGCCCGGGGTTGATGTCGTACTGCAGCTTCAGGCTGTTGGGCGTGCGCAGGCCGCGGGCGCGCAGCTCGTCGGTGTTGTTCGCGCCCTGGAACGACGAGTTGACGGCAGTGGCGAAGAGCGACCCTGCGAACCGGTTGCCGCCCGTCTTCGGGATCATGTTGATCTGCAGCCCGCCAGTGATGCTCTCGGCGCTGGCCGACGAGTAGTCCACCGACACTTCCTGCGTGCTGCCCATGTTGGGCAGCATGTTGGCGGCCCACCCCGTGCCCTCGGCGTTGGCGGTGGTGATGCCGTCGATGAGGATCCGGGTGTCGCCGACGGCGCCGCCGTGGATCGACATCGAGCCGCCGGTGGTGTTGATGATGTTGGTGCCGCCCACGTCCACGTTGTTGAGGTTGACGCCGGGAATCATGAACGCCGCCACCTGGGGCGTGCGGCCGGTCGGAATCGCTTCCAGCAGTTCCTGGTTGATCACCCGCTGCCGGTTGGCGCTCTGAATATCGACGATCGGGGTCTCGCCGGTGACCGTCACCGTCTCTTCGACGGCGCCCACCCGCATCTCGGCGTTCACCGACGCCGCAAAGGACCCGGCCAGCTCGAGGCCCTCCCGCTTGACTGTGTTGAAGCCGGGCAGCGTGAAGGTGACCGTGTACACGCCACCGCGCAGTTGCTCGATCCGGTATTGCCCAGAACCGTCACTGACCACCGACCGAACCTTTTCGATCAACGCCGGGCTGGATGCCTCGACGGTGACGCCAGGCAGGACGGCGCCGGAGGCGTCGGTGACCACCCCAGCAATGGATGCCGTCGCCTGAGCATGGGCAAGCGACGGCACAACGGCGAGCGCCGTCGCCATCGCAACCGACCGAATGACTGACGCGTGGAACCAACAACCCTTCATGACTCGTCCTCCCTGGACCGTGGACACCTAGAAAACTTGACCGCTTGAACTCCAATCAAATGAGTCACGTTTTCTCCGCCCCGCGGAGCGGGGCAAACAGACACTGCTCTAGCGAGGCGGAGCCTGCACGCTCGTTGGTCTGAGGCGCAGCCTCGCTGGTCTTACCCGCCGACGTGGACATTACACATACAGTTCGACAAGAGTCCTGAATGCGACCGCTGAAAACACATCAATGTTCTTAATTCAGCCGTTTGGCGTGCCGAGAGCGCATACATCTGGCGAAGCCCCCGCATCAAACCGCCCAGAGCTTCGCTAGCCCTGTCTTTTTGCCCCCGCTCCGCTCGATGCGTAGTGGACTACGCTAGGCCGGACAGCTCGGTCAGCCGCCCGGAGCTGTCGCCGAACTGGTCCATCCGAACGCCCATCGCGGCCAGCAGCGACAGCTGCAGGTTCGTGAGCGGCGTGTTCTCGGGGTAGACGACGTGCCGACCACCGGTGATCGCCCCGGCGCCGCCCCCGACCAGCAGCGTCGGTAGCGGACCGTGAGTGTGCCTGTCGCTGTTGCTGATGCCCGACCCGAACAGCAGGATCGTGTGGTCCAGAAGCGACCCGTCCCCATCCGGTGTGGCAGCCAACTTCTCTAAATACGACGCGAAGAGGGCTACATGATACGTCTGGATTCTGGTGCACTTGGCCATCTTCTCCACGTTCCCCTGGTGGTGGGTCAGCGGGTGATGGGGCTCGTTGATGCCGATCTGCGGGTAGGGCCGGCCTGTTTGCTCCCGGCCGTACATGAAAGTGATGACGCGCGTCAGGTCCGACTGGTACGCCAGAAGCTGCAGGTCGTACAACAACTCGACGTGGGGCTGGAAGCCATCCGGCACGCCCGCCGGCTGCGCCACGTCGGGAATGGCCTGGCTCTGCTCCTCGGCCTTCTGAATACGGCGCTCGACATCGCGCAGCGACGTCAGGTAGTCGTCGATCTTCGTGTTGTCCTGCACGCCCAGCTTCTGCTGGAGCTGCCGCACCCGGGCACCAACGGAATCCAAGATGCTCCGGTCCTGACGTAGGCGGGCCGCACGAACGCGCGGGTCCGTGGTGTCGCTGGATCCGAAGAGCCGCTCGAACACCACGCGCGGGTTGTTTTCCGCCATCAGGGGGAGCGTCGGCGTCAGCCACGACAACGTGCTGCTGTAGGCGCAGCTGTAGCCGATGTCGCAGGCGCCCACCAGGCTGTTGTCGTCGGCCGTCAGCTGGAGCGACGACAGCTGCGTTTCGCGCTCGAGGGACTTGGCGACGATCTGGTCCATCGAGATGCCGTTGCCCACCACGCTGTCGGACTTGCGGACGTGCACGCCGGTCAGGTAGGTCCCCGTGGCGCGCGAGTGGTCTCCCCCGCCGTCGCCCAGCGCTTCAGCCTGCTGGCTCGCCAGGCCGGTCAGGACCAGCAGCTGCTCCCGAAACGGCGCCAGCGGTTGGAGGACGGGCGACAACTGGAAACTGCGGCCCGTGCCTTGGGGGAGCCACGTCTCGTAGATGACCCCGTTCGGGTGGTAGACCACGCCGAGCCGGCGGACGGGCCTGGCGGGCGTGCGCTGGAGGGCTGTGAGGGCCGGCACCATCGCGTCCAGCAGGGGCAGCGCCACAGTGGTGCCGATGCCCCGCAGGATCGTGCGCCGCGACAAGGCCTTCTTGGTGACGATCACGGCCGCGCCCTCCTCATCCGAAACGGCGGACTGTTGACAATAGCAAGAATCGTGTCCGACCAGCGGTAGTCGTTGGCGGCGGCCGATCGCACGATCGAACGGACGGCCGGCGCGTCGTTGTACTCCATCTCGCGGCCCACGGCATAGGTCAGCAGTTTCGCCGTCACCGTCCGGACGAACTGTTCCTTCTGCGCCACCAGCGCTCGCCGGAGGGCCGCGGGCCCGTCTACCTTCGTGCCGTCCAGCAGGACGCCGCTGGCGTCCACGGGCACGCCGGCATCTGTCGTACGCCACTGGCCGATGGCGTCGAAGTTCTCCAGGCTGAACCCCAGCGGGTCCATTTGGGCGTGACAGCTCGCGCAGGTGGGGTTCACGCGGTGGCGCTCCAGCGTTTCGCGCACGGACCGCGGCGTGGCGGCGGTGCCCTCGTCGAGGGTCGTGTTCACGTCGGGTGGCGGCGGCGGAACCGGCGCCGCCAGGATGTTCTCGAGCAGCCACTTGCCTCGGATCGTCGGCGACGTGCGGGTGGGATACGACGTGACGGCCAGGACGCTCGCTTTGCCCAGCAGTCCCCAGCGGTTCTCGTCGGCCAGGGTCACGGGCCGGAAATGGCTGCCGAACACACCGGGCACGCCGTAGTGCCTCGCCAGCTGCTCGTTCAGGAACGTGGAGTCGGCCGCCAGCAGGTTCACGATGCTCCGGTCCGCCTTCAGCTGATCGTCGAGGAAGAGCTCCATCTCCCGCACCATCGCCGTTCGCAAGTTGTCGTCGAACCACGGAAACTTCGTGTTGGCGTCAGGCGTCAGCAGCCACACGTTGCGCGTCTGGAGCCACTGGGCGAAGAAGCTCCCGACCAGCGCCTCGCGTGCGCGCGGGTCGGCCAGCATGCGCCGCACCTGGCGTTCGAGCACCACCGGATCGCTCAAGCGGCGACGGGTGGCCAGCGCCAGCAGCTCGTCGTCCGGAATGCTGCTCCAGAGAAAGAAGGACAGGCGCGAGGCCAGCTCCACGTCGGACAAACGATAGGAGGCGCCACGAGCAACGGCGTCCGGATCCATCTCGATTCGGAACAAGAAGTCCGGGCTGACGAGCAGCCGTTCGATGGCGGCGCGGATGCCGGTGTCGAAGTCCGCATCGGCTCTGGCGGCGGCGTAGAACGCGAGAAGCGTCTGGACGTCATCGGGTGTTGCAGCCCGACGATACGCACGTCGAGCCAGCGCCGACAGGATCTTCGTCGCGCATCCGTCTTCGCTCGCCTTGAGTTCTGCCGAGCTTCGACGAGACGGCTGGCACACGTAGATGCGCTGCCGGCTCGGCGAATCCTTTGGCACCTGGCCGTTGAACGGCCCACCCACCAGCACTGCCGAGATGAACAGCGGCACGCTGGGCACGTCGGAGTCGCGGCTCCAGATGGGGATGAGAGTGGGACCCAGCCCCTCCGGCTTCACGCGCTCTTTTTTCACGATCGTCGCGACCACCGAACGCAGGCCGGCCCGCAGCGGCACGCGCACCTGCAGGGATTGATCGGCGTCCTGATCGTCGGGGTCGAACCCCGGCCCGCCCACCGTGAACTGCGCCACGCGCGCGCCGTCCACGCGCACGTCCACGTGATTGGGCTCGTGCAGACCGCGGATCACATCAGCGTAAGTGCGCGCCAGCCGAATCCGGAGCGTGTACTCCCCATCGACAGGGAAGTAGTGGCGCACGGCGATGCCACCGCGCGAGCCCAAGGGAAAGTCCTCTCCCATCCGCTCGGTCTGCCACAGCCACGTTTGCTCGTTGGAGTTTCCGCGGAGAGCCGTGTACCGCTCCACGGCCGGACGCACGTTCGGGTCTCCCACCGCCAGGCGCGCGATGCGCGCGGCCGCGGACAGGTACCGTTCGAGGAGCGCGGGCTCGATGGACAACGCGTCGGCGTTGGTGTCGAAGCCGTGTGCCTGGGTATCGGGCGGCAACACCGACGGCGCATCGATCTCGAGGCCCAACAGATCCCGGACGGCGTTCGCGTACTCCGTGCGATTGAGGCGATGCAGATCCGACGGACGGCCGGGATTGGAACGCGTAGCCGCCGCACGGTCCAGTTCGCCTTCCAGCCAGGAGGCCACCGCGTCGTACGTGGCGGCGTCGGGTCGTCGGACACCGGTCGGCGGCATCGCCCGGCTGCGCAGCTTCACGGCCACCTTCTCCCAGACCTCCGCGCTTCGGGCCACGGGCAGGGCGTGTGCCTGCTCCAGCGAGAAGCCCCCCACCTTCGTGCGGTCGTTGTGGCAGCTTACGCAGTGGCGAGAGACGAGATCGCGAACGGGCGTCGAAGCGGCTTCCACTGTGGGACTCGCGGCCCGAACAGCAGGCGCAGGCGCGGGGGCCGTGCGCGCGGGGGCCTGCGCATCTACGGGCGCTCCGGCGTGAAGGCCCAGCGCCGCGCCGACGACGCACGCCGCGATCGTCAGGATCCGACGCATGTCACCGGCACTTGTTCTGTGCCTGGCACGGCCGTCCAAGCTTGGGATCCGCGCCGTGTTTAACCAGCAGGTCCGCCCCTTCGGTGTTGTAGAGCACGCCGCCCAGGCGGTCGCCGAAACCGGAGGCCGCCAGCCACGGCGTCACGCCGGCTTTGCTGACCGCGTTCACGTCCGCGCCCTTCTCGATGAGGAGCGCGAGCAGCGTATTCCATCCGCGATACCCGGCGCCGAAGAGCGCGTTCTCTCCGTACGTCGTGGCCCCACGGCCGTCGAGGCCGAGGCTGATCAGCAGTCGCACGGTCTCCAGTGCCTGCGCCTCCGTGATGGCGCTCTCCCCTATCAATCTGTTCAGGCCCGAGGCCGCCATCACCGCCGTGGCCTTGGTGTCGGTGACCAGCGTGGGATCCGCACCCGCTGCCAGCAGAATCTGCATCATCTCCACGTCGGCCGCCGCGCTGGCCATCAGAAACGCGGTGGCGCCCGCGGCGTCTTCGTAGCCGCCGACGAATCCCGGCGGACGCTTCGTCATGCGCAGGTTGGGGTTCGCACCGCGCGCCAGCAGCGCTCGGACCAGTTGCAGCTTGGCCTGCCGATTGGGGATCCCGCTCATCGGATCGCTGAACCCGTAGGAGGGGTTGGACACGCCGCCTTCCCACGTGCCAGACGCCCAGTGGAGCGGCGCGAAGCCCGCGTCGGTGGCGTTGGGGTCCGCGCCCTGCTCCAGCAGATACAGGGCCATCGGCACCTGGCTTCTGACCGTTGCGACCAGGAGCGGCGTGCTGCCCGCCGACAGCGTGGCTTGATACGCCTGCCCGCGAGGCCCACCTGTGACGGGCGGATCAGCGGGAGGCTCGGCTACGGACCGGCTGTTGATGTTTACGCCGGCGGCCAACAGCACCTTCGCGCTCTCGACGTCTCCCTCGCGAGCCGCGAAGTGGAGCGCCGTGAAGCCCTTCTTCGTGTGCGCCGTCATGTCGGCGCGCGCCTCGATCAACACGCGCACCACATCCGGGTGGCGTTCGGCCGCGGCCCACATCAGCGCCGTCTGGTGCTGCGACGGCTCCTTCGCGTCAACCTTGGCGCCGCGCGCCAGCAGCATCCGTACCGCGGCGGCCTGACCGCTGGACGCGCACGTCATCAGCGGCGTTTCTCCCGTGCCAACCGCAAGGTTCGGGTCGGCGCCCGCGTTGAGGAGCATGTCCACCAAGGCGCCGCTGCCGTTGGTGCACGCCAGCGACAGGGGCGTCATGCGGAAGTCGTTGGCGGCGTTGGGGTCCGCGCCTGCGCGTATCAGCAGGCCCGCGGACGCGACGTCGTTCCAGTGCGCCGCCCACAGGAGGGCCGTGGACCCATCGGCCGAACGGCTCTTGACGTCGGCGCGCTGGGCCAGAAGCGCGCGCAGTTTCTGATGGTCCTTGGCCTTCGCGGCGTCGACAAGCGCCGCAGGGCCGTCGGCGCCATGGCCCACCGCCCCGAAGGCGATGACGAGCGCCAGCACGAACCCGACCGCCGCGCCGCTAGCCCGTGTGTGGTCGCGCATCTGCCCTTCTCGCCCTCAGTGGGTGCGGGCAGTATAAGGCAGGCCATCGGGGCCGTCGCGATCCGATTGCTCGACCGGAGGCAGGGGTCCGTCAGCCCCCCAATCCTGGGTATTCGACGACAGGCGGCGCCGCCGTCCACGTTTCCTATGAAACGGTCTGTTGGTCAGTTCGGTGTCATGCGGCTGGCTCCAGAACGACGCGGTAGCCCAGTTGCTCGAGCCGACGGACGTGATGGCGTTGCAGCCGTGTCGCGTCGCGTCCCGCCAGATAGTCGGCGCCGAGGTCCTGATGGGGCACGCCGCGGGTGAGCATGTACCAGATGGCGCGGAGCATGGCGTGCTCGACCGCCCCGATCGCCTTCTTCGGGCCCTGGCGGGCCGGATCAAGACCTTCCGATACCGCGTCAGGTCCCGGAGATCCCGAATCAACGGCGGGGGAATAAAGCTCGCCTTCAGCAACCCACATTCGAGGAGCTGCGCGAGCCACTCGCTATCGCGGACGTCGGTCTTGCGCCCAGGGACATGCTTCACGTGTCGGGGATTGACGAGTCGCACTTGCAGGTGGGCTGCGAGCACGGCATACACGGGCCGCCAATAGACCCCGTGGACTCCATCGCCACGTGCGCGACCCCCGCGGCCTCGAGCCACGCCTCGAGATACCGGAGCCCCGCCGTCGTCGTGCTCCACGAACGGGTCACACTCACGCGTGCACCCGGGGGGGCCCGACGACCGGATCGTGGCCACGACCGTGCGCTTGTGTACATCGAGGCCCGCACACCGCTCAATCAACACGTCCATGACTCCTCCTCCTGCTGCACGCTGGGCCAGGGCACTCCTGTGATGAGAATTTCCTGATACGTGATGCTGTGGGACACGGCGCCCCCACCGCTCAACATTACGGGGTACCTCGAAGCGCCCCTGTCAGGTTCCGCGCCGGGCTCAGAGCACCAGAAACGCAACCGACCTGCTGATCCGGCGATAGCCTACCGAAGTTTCAGAGCTTTGGGGTGCAGTGGGCTGCATGGACGGTTCCGCGGAAACGTCGAAGCGCCTGGTCAGGAGGGCAGCGCCCAGCACAGCAGGTCCAGCGCGCCGCCGCGCAATCGAACGTGGATGCCCTCTCAAAACACCGCCACTCGAGACCCCTGCCCGTTGACGCGCTCGGCAAGGCTATCGCCGAATCGGCCGCGCTCATCCACGTGCTGTCGGCTGCAAGCCGATGTCGGACTGCCATCGGATGCCGAGGCGTCGCTTCACTTCATCGTGTGGCACGCCCTGGCCGGCGTCGAGTTCCGCGAGTCCGGTGTCGATCTTCGCCAAGAACACCAGTTGTCCGATCGCGTCCTCGAACGTGGCGTCCGGCGGCAATCCTACGCCTCCCTCCCGCACCATGGGGCAGGCGTCGGTCGCAAGCAAAGTCTGGAAATCCCAGGCGACCCTGACACCTGCCGGCGTTCACGACGCCGCACGAAATGATCGTGCCAGCGTGTTTTGTTGTTGACACGATTTTTCGTGCACGGCGGCGTCGCCGCGCGATCGACCGTAGATGCCCTCCCAAATGCGTGCATGCCTCGCGCAACGCACGCTCGTTGAGCCGGAAGTGATTCGCGATCATCCGCGTGGCGATCGTCGCTCTGCGTGGCATCAGAACGGGCGGAAAACACGGCGTTACGATGCGGCATCACACCGCCCACTCCGCTCGCCGCTACTCGAGACAACCCCATGCCCGTGGACGCACTCGGCGAGGCCATCGCCGAGCTGGCCGCGCGCATCCACGCCGCCACCTACGAGCTGCTGGTGATGATCCGACAGTTCGACGCCGACGCCGGGTGGAGCAACGGCTTCTTGTCCTGCGCCCACTGGCTCAACTGGCGCACCGGCATCGACCTGGGCGCGGCACGCGAAAAAGTACGCGTGGCCCGAGCGCTGGCAACGCTGCCGCTCGTCAGTGCGGCGTTGCAGCGCGGCACCGTGTCCTACGCGAAGGTGCGTGCCATCACGCGCGTGGCCACGTCGGATACCGAGCAGCGCCTGCTGGAGGTCGCGCTTTCCGGGACGGCCTCGCACGTCGAACACGTTGTCCGCGCGTGGCGCCGCGTGGACCGCGTGGTCGCCGCGGAACAGGCCAACGCCAGGCATCTGTCTCGCCACCTCACCACGTGGATTGACGATGACGGCATGCTGGTGGTGCGCGGCCGACTGACGCCGGAAATCGGAGCCGTACTGCACCGGGCGCTGGAAGCCGCAGCCGATCAGCTGTATCGCGACGCGAAGGCCGCTCCCGACGCGGGCGGCGTGGCCAACGAGGTGTCCTGGGGGCAGCGGCGGGCCGACGCGCTGGGGCGGCTGGCCGAGGTGGCACTGGCCGCGGACCTGGACGCGGGCACGGCCGGGGACCGGTATCAGGTGGTCCTGCACGTGGACGCGACTCCCACGACAGAAGCAGACGTGCCGTCGTTCGACGGTGCGCTGGAGGTGGACGACGCGGCCGTTCGCGTTCCGCTGCCCCTTGTGCCGCCACCGCCGCAATGGGCGCGGTGGGAGGGACGCGCGCCGCTCGCCCCGACCACGGAACGCCTTGCTCGCCACGGCATCACCATCGGTCCGCGAACCCTGCCAACCTGGGACGGCACGCCTTTCAACGTTGTCCACGCGATCGATGTGCTGTACGTGCCGCCTGCCCACACGGCGCCGGCCTCGGCACCGTGAGCCTCCCACTCCCCCATTTGGCCTTCTGCCTTGGGCCTTGGGCCTTCCGACAGTGCAAGCTCACCCCCTGTCAGGAGGGCGGCTCAGGCTTGGCTTCCGGTTCCGCCTTGCTGTTCGTGTCAGCGTTCTTGTCGGCGCTCTTCTCGGCGTTTTTCCGGTGCAGGATCCACCCGGCGGCACCCAGCACGGCAAGGCCCAGAGCGCCGCCGCGCAAGAGTCGCCTGGTCGGCGGCGGCTCAGCGTCGGCGGGCGTGGCGTTCAGCAGCGCGCGATAGGTAGCAACAGTCTCTGAAGGCGGGGCGGCGACGGCGGCAGCGCGAACTCGCTTTTCGGGCGTCGTCACCCAGCGCTTGATGAAGGCGAAGGACTCCGACGCGCACATCGGGCACTGGTTGTCTTCGTGCACCTCGTCGCAGTCCAGGCACAGCCGCGCGTTCGTCAGCTTCATGATCTCAAGTCTAGCGAGGCTGCGCCCCAGATCAAGCAGGCTCCGCCTCGCTAGTCCAGTGCCTTTTTGCCCCGCTTCGCGGGGCGGAGAAAACTTGACTCATTTGGTTGGAAATCGAGCGGTCAAGTTTTCTAGGGCGCGTGGGCCCACAACGACCTCAGCCATGCCGTCATTCTGCCAAAAACGTTGGGCTTGGCGCCGTCGCTCCGGACCACTGCCCGCAGCCGCTCCAGCAGCCGTACCACTCCCAGCGTATCCACCGCGCAGTATTGGAACAGGGCCTCGCGCGTCCGTTCCCGCTCGGCCGGCAGGACGTCTGCGTCAAACATCAGGCGTCGCAGCTTCAGACTGGCCAGGCCCCCGCTCGCAATCTCGAGTCCGTCGTACCCCATTCCGGGGACGAGTGCCGGCAACACCGACTTCAAGCTGAAGCTGCCCCTGAAGTCCGGGTGGTAGACGTTGTCGCGGACCAGCGACAAGGCGTCCACCAGCCGCGCCTCGATGGACGCCAGTGCCACAGCCTGCTGGGGAACCGCCTCGGCGAGCTGGCCCAGGATGGTCCTTTCGAACGACGCGTTGTAGGCCACCACGACGTTCGCGCCACGACAGGCCTCCACCACCCGCGCGGCGATCTCTGGGCGAGGATCTTCGGGGCCATCAGCCAGCCAGGCGTAGTCCGTCAAGAGTCGGTGCTTCGTCACGACGTGACAGCTGAACTGCACGGGCACTTGGTCGTACGGTCTGCACCCGTTCCAAACGGGAATCGCCAGCTGCACCGTTTCAAAGTCCAGGACGGCGCAGGGATGCGTGACGGCTTCCAGCGCATCGCGCAGGGATGTCTCCACGATCAGCCGGTTCCCTTGGATCGCCAGCCGCTGTCGTTCCGCGATGGACGGGTTGCGATGCAGAGTGGGGACATGGTGCTGAGGCGCCGCCGGCCAGCAGCGCTCGAGGAACGGGCATGCGTACGGCGACTTGCAGTGGTCGCCCGTCGCGACGTCGGGAAGCGGCCCCTCCAGCATGCGCAATTGCGCGGTGGACGCCCACTGCACTCCTTGCAGCGCCGCCTCGACCTCCTCGGTCACATCGACGCGCACGAACAGATTGCCCAGGTCAGGAAACCGGCATTCACGATTCAGGTGCATGACCTCGACACGGTGCACGTTCAACCCGGAGCGACGGAGCACCTGCACCTGGATCGCGGCGTCCGGGATGTATTGTTCCTTCACGCGCGTGGACGACTTCACCTCGACGATCGTCCATCCACGTTCGACGCGCTCCAAGACATCAACGGCGACGAAGACATCGTCCACGGAGAACGCCGCCTCGAAGATCGCCGGGGCCTCTCCCGCCAGTGCCACCTGCGTTTGTTCGATGCGACTCGCGAAGTCGCTGTGGTGGGCGTCCACGAGGACGCCCCCAGAGAAGTGCTCCCGGGCCTTGGCGCCAACCAGATGGCCCTGGTCGAAGAGCGCCTGTTGCTCCGCTTGCGGAGTCAGTTCCGGAGCGTCGGGCTCGTGCACGCGCCACCAGAGCTGCTTGTGGCACTGGAGCCCGCTGACGAAGCGAGATTTTGAGAGACCCATGGCGTCGGCTAGATCGAGCGCCGGCCGATACGTGCCGCCGCGCTGCGCTCCTGATGCGCCAGCATGCTTCGTCTGTGCGCCAGCTGTCGATCACCCAGTGAACCGGCGGCGGCCGCGGAGGAAAGCGGAACCTGGAGCGGCGGCGCGGCTGGGGCTTCGAACGGCAGCATCGCTCGTTGCCGCTCCTGTCCGATCCGGTAGCACTCAAAGCACAGCGTGTGGTCGCGCTTCCGGTGTCGACAGGGCATCTCTATCCTCCACGGTCATGGTCTCAGCGGCCCGTGACAGCGCAGGTCATACGTCCGATCTTCGCCTCTTCGTGGGGCGACGGTTAAGATCCCCTGTTGGCATGATGAGAATCCCCGACCGCATCCAGCAAATGGACCTGCCGCCGTTCGATTCGCTGGCGCAACGGGCGGCCGAGCTCCGCCGCCAGGGGCACCGCGTGATCTCGCTGGGTCAGGCCGTGCCGTTCTTTCCTCCCCCGCAGACCGCGCTGGCAGGCGCGCGGGCGGCAATGGAGCTTCCCGAAACGCATCGCTATGCGACCGATCCGGGGCTGCCCAGCCTACGGCGAATTCTCGCCGAGCGGCTCGGCGAGTCCCTGCAGGCCGTGCTGGAGCCCGACCAACTGATCGTCACCGCCGGTGCCAACCAGGCATTCGCGCTCGTGCTGACCACGCTGATCAGCGCGGGGGACGAAGTGGTGCTGCCGGGTCCGTACTTCGCCAACCACCACATGATGGTGCGGGCCGTGGGCGCGACGGCCGTGGAGGCGCCGGTGGCCGACCGCCGCACGTTCGCGATCCGCTGGTCGGATATCGCCCCGCACCTGTCGGCGCGCACGCGGATGATCGTGCTGGTCAATCCCAGCAACCCGACCGGTGCCGCTCTGGACCCCGCCGACGGACGCCAGATCGTGGCCGAGGCGGCCGCGCGAGGCCTCATCGTCGTCAGCGACGAGGCCTACATGCATTTCGTCTACGAGGGCCAGCACTGGAGCGCCGCGTCGGTGCCCGCGTGGCAGGAGACGGTGGTGGTGATCGGGACGCTCTCGAAGTCCCTGGGCATGATGGGGTGGCGCGTGGGCTTCATGCTGGCGGACCGCGCCGTGTGCCAGCAAGCCGTCAAGGTGATGGACGCGATGATCATCTGCGCGCCCGTCGTTTCGCAGATGGCGGCCGAGGCGGCGCTGCGCGACGACTGGCCGTACGCCGCCGGCTTCCTGGACGAACTGCGTGCGCGCCGCGGAGTGCTGGCCGAAGGCCTGGCGGGGATTCCCGGCGTGGAATGGACGCCCGGCCGCGGGGGCCTCTTCGCGTTCGCGCGCATCGCGGGGTGCACCGATTCGGGTCAGTTGGCGCATGGCCTGATGGAGGAAGCGCACCTGGTGACGATGCCGGGCGCGTCCTTCGGCGCCAGCGGCGAGGGCCATCTGCGGATGTCGTTCGGGTTCGCGGCGCAGGACGAACTGCGCGAAGCCACCTTGCGGCTGGGGGATTACTTCTCCCGCGCGCGTGATCGGGAAACGCCCGCGTCTGGAGCCTTGAAGTCGCTACGACCCGCTGGGGATCTGCCCGGGCAGCAGCCTTAGGCCGAGCTTGGTCGCGGCTCGACGGATCCGTTCGTCGAGACTCAGGAGCCCGAGTCCAGCGACGGCCGAACGCGCGACAAGGGCCGAGGCCAGGTGAATCGCATCGAGCGAGCGAATGGGATCTCCTGGAAACGGCTGTCGCGCGCGGTCAACCACCTCCGGCCCGAGCCGAAGGACGTGCCAATGGGCCGCTGCCGTCGCCAGGTGGGCGCGGCGATCGGCCACCTCGGCTTCAGTCAGCTCTCCGAGCGCGGCGGCCCGATGGAGAACCCGATCGCATTCGATGAGCGTAAGGTCGGACGCCACAATTACCGGCGCGGCGGACAACGTCTGCCGCACGAGGGTGCCGGCATCTTCGTCGAGGAGCCAGGCGAGCACGGCACTCGACTCGGCGTAGACACTCACCGGTCGCCGCGCTCCTCATCGAGCAACTGAGCCGCAGTCCGCCGGCGACGGCGTGAGCGAGGAAGCGCGGGGTACAGGTCACCGTCACCAGGGGCGCCAATCGCCACGAGACTGCGTCGAGCCAATGCCAACAGCCCGGCAGGTACCGACGTATCGATTGCGCCGTGCCCCGGCGGCGTCAGCTCAGCGACCACCTGTCCCCGATCGGTCACCAGCACTCCTTCTCCAGACTTCACCTGGCGGATGAATTCGCTCAGACGGTTCTTCAACTCCCGCACACCCACGGTCTTCATGGTCCAAATGTAGCCACTTGAAGCTACATCGTCAAGCATCAGGGGTCCAGGGGACAAATGACGTGTCGACAAGATCGAGTTTGTCGACGTGTCGCGGCCTCTGCAACCGCTACATAATGGCGCCCTCAGGAGGGCTCCATGCGCATCCCACGTTTGCTCGTTCCAGGGACCGTCATCGCCGCGCTCGTCCTTGCCGCCATGCACGCCGGCGCCCAGTCGAGCGGCCCTGGCGCGGCACGCGTCATCCCGCGACCGCCGGCGCAAGCTCCAGGCGCCAATGCGGCGGAGGCCGGCAGTGCGGCACCAGACGGGTACGCGCCGATTCCGCAATGGGCCGGCCAGACACGCGCGCCACACCCGGCACGCAGCGAACGGTTCACCGTGGAGACCGTCGCCACCGGCTTGAACGGCGCGTTCGCGTTTCACTTCCTCCCCGATGGCCGGATCATCGTCGGCGAGCGCCCCGGCCGCATCCGGATCATCGGCAAGGACGGCAAGCCCTCCGCTCCGCTCGGCGGGATGCCCGCGATCTACGCCCGCGGGCCGCAAGGGCTCTTCGAGGTGCTGCCCGATCGCGACTTCGCGCGCAATCGCGTCGTGTACTTCGACTACACCGCCCTGCCCGAGGGTACGGACCCGGCCAAGGCGCCTCGGCTGGCGGGGGTTCTGCTGGTGGCGCGGGCTCGGCTCTCGGACGACAGCACGCGCCTGGAGGACGTGAAGACCATCCTCAACGCCGAGGGCATCGGCGGCCGCATGCTGCAAGCCGCGGACGGCACGCTGTTCATCACGTCCAGCATCCCGGCGGGTGTGGGCATCGATTCGGTGGACTGGCCGCAGCCGCAGCAGCTCGACAGCAACATGGGCAAGGTGCTGCGCATCAACCCGGACGGCTCGATTCCGAAGGACAACCCGTTCGTGGGCCGGGCCAACGCGCGTGGGGAGATCTACGCGCTGGGCATCCGCGACGATCAGGGGATGGCCTTTCATCCGCGGACCGGCGCGCTGTGGGTCAGCGAGCACGGCCCGCGCGGAGGGGACGAGGTCAACGCCATCGAGAAAGGGAAGAACTACGGCTTCCCCACCATCGGCTACGGACACGAGTACACCGGCAAGCCGATCAACGGCGACCGCACCGCGGCGTCAGGGATGGAACAACCCGTCTACTTCTGGACCCCCGACATCGCGCCCGCCGGCATCGCGTTCTATTCGGGCCGCCTGATTCCCGGGTGGCGCGGCAACCTGTTCGTGGCCGCCCTCGCGGGGAAGCACCTGGCCCGTCTGGTGCTGGACGGCAACCGCGTCGCAGGCGAGGAGCGGCTGCTGCTGGATCTCGACGCGCGGATTCGCGATGTACGCGAGGGGCCCGATGGCGCCCTCTACGTCATGACCGACCGCGACGAGGGGAAGATTCTGCGGCTGTCGGCAGCTCCTTGAGGGTTCAGAAATGAGGTAATCGGTCCCGCATAAGGGGTAACATGACCTACTCATTACCCTATTAAAGGCGCCGATGCCCTCTCTCGAGCCGACCTACATCCACGCACTGCAGTTCGGTGCGCCCGAGCTCACGACGATCCATCGTCTGGGGGAAGCGCGGGGACGCCAGGATCTGTTTCTCCACCAGTTCCCGGAGCAGCTCGACACGCTCCGCACCCACGCCGTCGTCGAATCGACGGAGTCGTCAAACCGACTCGAGGGCATCGTGGCTGGACCTGGGCGGGTCGCCGACCTGGTCGTCAACCGCGGGCTTCCCCAGAACCGGTCGGAGCAGGAGATCGCCGGCTACAGAGACGCCCTGCAGCTCATTCATGAATCGCACGCCGACATCCGGTTCACCGAGAACCTCCTGCTGCAGCTCCATCAAATGCTCTATCGCTACCAGCCCGGCCTGGGAGGTCGCTTGAAGAGTACTGACCACCAGATCGTGGAACGCGACCAGGCTGGCGCGGTGGTCCGCGCGCGCTTCACGCCGACGGCGGCTGTGGCGACGCCGCAGGCGATGACAGACCTCACAGCCCACTACCACCAGGCTGTCGCCGGCTCCCTGGCGGATCCCTTGGTGGTGTTGCCGCTCGCGGTCTTGGACTTCCTGTGCATCCATCCGTTCAGCGATGGCAACGGCCGCACGGGCCGGCTTCTCACCCTGCTGCTGCTCTATCACTTCAACTACCGGGTGGGCCGCTACATCAGCCTCGAACGGATCGTCGAGGAGTCGCGCGACACCTACTATGACGCGCTGGAGCGCAGCTCGCGCAACTGGCACCAGAGCACGCACGACGTCCACCCGTGGCTCCGCTATTTCTGGGGAGTCCTCATCCGCGCCTACGACGAATTCGAAACCCGCGTCGTCAGCCTCCAAGGCTCAAAGACCGAACAGATTCGTGCCGCCGTCAGTCGCCGGACGAGCGCCTTTGGCATCGCCGACATCGAGCACGACTGTCCGGGGGTGAGTCGGGACATGGTGCGTCACGTGCTCCGCCAGATGCGGACCGACGGACTCCTGCGTGTGAACGGCCGCGGACGCGGCGCCAAGTGGCGCACTGTCGAGCCGCGCCCAACCCCACCCGAGAGTGCGGGCTGACGGACCGGACCCTACCGAGCCCTATCTACTTTATGACCGGAAACAGCATCAGGAACTGACGGCCGTCGGGCATCAGGTCGAACTGCCGCCGGTATTCGCCCTGGGCGAAGCCCTTGATTGGAAGCGCCGTCGGCTCCACGCGCGCCGCCAGGTCCGCGGTGTTCACGGCAAGCCGGAACATCTGATGGTCGCGATCGAAATAGATGGCCTTGCCATCCGGCAGCCACATCGGGTGCGCGCCGCCGTCGCGGGTCACCTGATGGCGAGCGCCTGTGCGCGGGAACGGCTCGATCCACACCTCGTAGCGGCCCGTCTCGTTGGACGCATACGCCATCCACTTGCCGTCGGGCGACATCGCACTGCTGTGCTGCGCCGAGCCAGTCAGGTCGATGAACGTCGTGGCCGTCCGACTGGCCATGTCGAACAGGGAGATGCCGTAGTCACGATTCCCAACCAGCGACAAGAACCGCAAGTGTGATCCACCACCGACCCACCCCTCAGCGGATCTGGTGTCCAGCAGGTGCTCGGCGTCGCCCGTGCCGTCCACGCGCCGCCGATACACGGCGTCAGGACGAGGGCCGGACACGATGAACACCAGGTCTTTACCGTCCGGCGTCCAGATCGGTGCCCAGTTCACGGGACCAATCACGGACGGGAGAGGCTGCCGTCCGGCGATGTTGGAGAGGTCCGCGGTCCAGAGCCGCGCCCCGTCCGTGGTCGACGGGTCACGCGTTTCAAACGCCACCCGGGTGGCGTTGGGTGAGATGCGCGGCGCAAAGACGGATGGTGGGAGCTGGCCCAGAACCTTCTTCGTGCCATCCACATCCACGAGCGTCAGCTCGAAGCCCGCGGGCATCTGCCCACGCGGCTCAATGCCGCCTAGGAACACAGCGAGCGTGAGCGCGAACACGAAACAGTGGCGAGCAGTTCGTTCAGTCATGTACGCCGTCCAGTCGGAGATGAGCAAAGCGACGCGTGGCCGCCCCGAGTATAACCACCCGACGGACTCTGCCACCCTGCCGGGCGGTCGGAGACGGACACGAGTACACCGGCAAGGCAACCAATGGCAAGCGCACGACGGCGCCACGGATGGAACATCGGTGGACCTCGACCCAGGATTCCCGCCGTACGCGAGGGATCTCATGGCGCCCGCGAAGTGCCACCAGATGAGCTGAGCGACCGTGGGTGTGCTCCTCGCTCACGGTGCGGAACTTGATCATGTCGCGACCGAATGGTCGGCGCGCAGCGCCCACGGCTACAGCAACTAACACTAGGCTGGGCGGCCAAATTCTGTTGACCTCGGCGCTGGATTCTGCGCGGATCACCGCTCTGGACATCCACGAGATCGAGCAACTGAGCGCCCGCTATACGCACGCCATCGACACGTGGGGCGACACGGGCTACCAGTACGCGGACCTGTATGCGCCAGATGGCGTCTTCATCGACATGTGGAGCGACGACGCGGTGAAGGCCGGTGGCGTGAAGTGGCGGGTCGCGAGAAGCTGCGGGAGATAGCATCGGGCGCGAACGTCACGGACGCGCCGTGCACCAGCTCCCGCTTCAACGGCAGCATCACGCACATGATTCTCAGCCTGGTCATCACGCCGACCGCCGACGGAGCCACAGGGAACTCATACATGGTGGAGTTGGGCGGAAGAGACCCCAACAAGATCACGCGGATGGGCAACTACGAAGACGTCTACGTGAAGACCGCCAACGGCTGGCGCTTCAAGACGCGGACGCATACCCGCGCGCCGAATGGCCAGTTGCCCGCGCCAGCGAAATAGCACCAACTGCTAGGATCGGGCCATGCGCCCCCTTGCCCTGACCCTTCTGACCCTGACGGCCCTGGCCTCCGCGCCGTTGGCGCAGGCGCCCGCCGAGCCCGACTGGCCGGCGGTGGAGGCCGAAACGCTGCGCCACTTCCAGGCCCTGGTGCAGTTCGACACCAGCGACCCGCCGGGCAACGAGAAGCCGGCCGCCGACTACGTGAAGAGCGTGCTGGAGCGCGAGGGCATCCCGGTGGAGGTGTTTGCGCTGGAAGCGCACCGGCCCAACATCGTGGCGCGCCTGAAGGGCAACGGCCGCAAGCGGCCGCTCCTCATCATGGGCCACACGGACGTGGTGAACGTGGACGCCAAGAAGTGGACGCATCCGCCGTTTGGCGCCGTGCGCGACGGCGGCTACATCTACGGCCGCGGCACGGTGGACGACAAGGACAACCTGACGGCGGCGCTGATGGTGATGGTGCTGCTCAAGCGCGCCAACGTGCCGCTGGACCGCGACGTGATCTTCCTGGCCGAGTCCGGAGAGGAAGGCACGACGCGCGTGGGCATCGAGCTGATGGTGAACCAGCACTTCCCCGCCATCGACGCGGAGTATTGCTACGCCGAAGGCGGCGGCGTGACCCGGGAGGCTGGGCGCGTCCGCTACGCGTCGGTGCAGTCCACGGAGAAGATTCCCCGCGGCATCGACCTGATCGCGCGCGGACCGTCGGGCCACGGCTCGGTGCCCCTGATCAACAATGCGATCGCGCATCTATCGGCGGCGGTGGCCAAGGTGGCGGCCTGGCGGCCGCCCATCATGCTGAACGACACCACGGGCGCGTACTTCAAGCGGCTGGCGGCCTTGTCCCCTCCCGACGTGGCCAAGCACTACCGCGATGTGTTGAGCCTGGATCCAAAGATCTCGGGTCCGGCCGACGACTGGCTGCTGGAAAACGAGCCGCGGCACTCGTCGATGCTCCGCACGTCGGCGTCCCCCAACATCATCCAGGGCGGGTATCGCAACAACGTGATCCCGTCCGAGGCGCGGGCCACGCTGGACGTGCGCATGACGCCGGAGGAAAACCCCGAGCGGTTCCTGGAGCAAGTAAAGAAAGTGGTGAACGACCCGGCGGTGGAGGTGGTGTTCAACGGCTGGCCACCCAGTTCGAACGGCGGCACGCGCCCGGGCGGCGCCTCGCGCATCGACACGGAAGCCTTCAAGGTGATCGAAGCGGGCATCACCAAGCACTACGCCACGACCACCCTGCCGACGATGAGCACGGGCGCCAGCGACATGGCATACCTGCGCGGCAAGGGGATTCAGTGCTACGGGATAGGTCCGGCCGCCGACGCGGAAGATGGCCCCTTGGGCTTCGGCGCGCACAGCGACCAGGAGCGCATCCTGGAAAGCGAGCTGCACCGCTTCGTCCGGTTCCACTGGGACATCGTGGCGAATCTGGTGCGGGCCAGCGGCGCCGCTGGCCGTTAGCGGCCAAGCCCGCTTCAACGCGAACA
>Ga0307505_10000066_pt1 | contig 128340 bp, 115 predicted proteins | sample 23_S_MG_FD_202183 | JGI IMG/M metagenome (GOLD analysis project Ga0307505, IMG submission 202183) | Soil microbial communities from Populus trichocarpa stands in riparian zone in the Pacific Northwest, United States - 23_S | ecosystem: Environmental > Terrestrial > Soil > Riparian zone >...
ACGTTCCAGGATCGCTCTCAGCGATCTATAGCCGCCAAGATTACTGGCCGGTTCGGGATGAACGTAGGTCAAGGACCCGCTGCCGCGGATCACATTCTTCTTCTCTTCAAGAATGACGTTTATCGATTCCTGATTCAGGCCGTTGCAGCTAATGACGGCCTTTGCGATCACGTTGCTGATCTCACCGGCCGTCAGTCCTAGAAGGGCTTGGAGCAAAGCATCCTGCGTCTCTTTGGAAAGGTCTATTGCAAGGCCGCTGGATCGGAGATTCTCAAGCTGAAGTTCGATCGACTCGTCGATCTCGCTTTCCTTTGGAAGATCGAGTTCGATCTGCGTCACCTCCTTCTCAAGGGTCTTTAGCTCCGGAAAGCTGGGACCAACAAAGAGTATCGTCGATCGTTTCGATTTCAGTTTCCAGGCGATCTCCCGAAGCTGTCGAACGAGCAGAGGATTCTCCGGTCCGTATTCGGAAATATATGGAGCGTAGTCGCACAGAAGAAAGATCCCCGTCGCCTGTTCGCTGATAAATCCGAGCACGCTTCCCGGATCATCGGTATCGAGGATCGGAACCGGAGCCTGATGCAAACCGTCTTGTGGATCGACGATCTTTTGCAAGCCTGTCGGACGGCTCCAGAAATAGAGCGGCTTCTCCTTGTGACGATCCTGAAATACAAGATCGAGCATGGCCTCACGTACGCGGTCCTCCTCGTAAGTGTTGATGGCAATAAGCGGATATCGGGCTCTGATCCTGATATCGAGCTCATGCAGGAACTTTCGTATGCTGTCGGCATCCGTGTCTCTATCACTCATAACTTTGTTGGGAATCAGGAAACTGATTGTGAAACGGTGGGTGCGTTCTGAGCGCGGTAGCCGTTTGTAACATTCGCTTTTGTGGGATCACCGGTCATCCGTTCGACCTTTTGCATTTCCTCGCGTGATGCAATGCCGTTGTCGATCTTGAAGCCGAGATTCGCCAGAGCGCGGCCGACAGCACTCGTTTCACCGTTCTCTATAAACGAGGTGGTATTCACGTATCCCTGCCCACGAATCTCAAATGCGTGCCCGGTCGCACTCGGTTCGGCATCATCGCGATTCCGAAATGCGCTCGCCTTTAAACACACGAAGCCGCTGTCCTCATTCAGCTTGACGATCTCGGTGACGATGCGGCCGTCCGGATACTTTTCATAGAACTCCGATATCCGTGAGTGGACGGGAATATATTTGCTCAAATCGAAATTTGCCATGCTAGATCCTTACCTTTGAGTTGGATTGGAAGTTGGGAGCTTAAAGTTCGAGTGCCGAAAATCGGTCTTCGTCGAGAAGCTTTTTTGATTGAACGGTTGTCATTCGAAGCAGGTCGTTAAGAGCTGTCCTCATCTCTTCTGGGGAACGAAGCTTTGCTTCGCGGCCGGCCGCGTTCCCAAGCTTCGACAGAACCCCTTCGAGCGAAGTGTCGCCCGTGAAATTCATCAGGCTGTACCACTCGCACATCTGCCGCGCCCGTTTTGCGAGGGAGCCGGGAACGAATTGCGATCCCTTCAGCCTTTCGGCCATTTCGGTTGCGGCCTCGAACAGCTTCGCCGTGATCTGAGCAAAACCTTCCTTGACGGGTGACACGGCCTCTTCAGCCTCACGCCGGGCGGCCTCGATCTTCATATTGCGGATGCGTTCCTTGACCTCACGCTCGCGGCGGGTTTCGTCCGCATGATTTTCGATCTTCATCTGCTCGATGCGACGCTTTGAATCAAGTTTGAGCTCAATTGCCGTGCGTTCCGCCTCGACCCTTTCCGTCTCAAGCCGAAGCGACTGAGTGAGATTTCTTTCGGCGATCATTTCCGATCCAAGGATGATAACCTTCGGTTTCATCACGATCGTCAACCCGTCGCGGATCATTTCCGGTGTCGGTACCATCCCTATCGCCTGCGCCGCGACAGCGTTGACGAACTCGGCTCTATCGAACGGCTCGTCAGTAGTTGCCAAGAACCGATCCGCCGAATCCTCGGCCAGGGTGTAGAAGCTATCTTGCAGAATCGTGAGGATCTCATCGTACTTTTCAAGAACCTCCGCCTTCGCTTTCGCGAGAGTTTCGCAGGCATGAAGATAAGCTGTTTCAAACTGCTCGAAAGCGGTCCACGGGATCCACTTGTATTCGCTGGTTCCCCAGACGGTCTCGCAAAGCGTGAACCGGAAGCCGTATCTGTTAAGGGCGTTGTGGGATTGTGCCGCTCCGCGCATCAGCTTGTTTCGATAAATATCAGGCAGCAGACCGGCGCGCGGCGGGCTGACCCGTACTGCGGCGTCCTCGGGAAGCCTGACTCCAAGCGTCTTCCACTCCAACTGTCTAACAAGACTGCCGAATCCTCGGCAGTCGATGTTCATGAAAATGCCTTCGCTCTCAAGCTTCGATAGATCGAACGGAAGCGACTCGACCTCCTCGGCCGCTATACCAAGTTCGACTGACGCCCTTTCCTTTCGTCCATCGAGGCGGCTGATGATACTTCGGGCAATTTCCGATGCGGACAAACAGGGAACGGACGTGACGCCCTCCGACAATTTTTCTCCCTCTGTAACTGAGATCACAACTCTCGGGAGGTCTGATCGCGTGTCTCGACGAAAGACGTTTTGCAATACCGAGGACGCCAATGAGCTAGACGCTGGCACATGGGTCGAACCACCGCCATTCGAGATGTATTCCTGACTTTCCATCTTCACGGTTTCTGCCATCCGCCTGTTTCTTGTTGAGGAACTACATCTGCGATTAGACAGACATACGACTAGGCAGCCTGCGGCGCTTCCCACAGCTTCTTCTGTTCAGTGGGATGTTTGTCGATTCTCGGACGGCTGGGAGCATTCCAACTCCCGCCCTTCGTCTCATAGAGAACTTTCCAGCCGGCTGCACGTAAACTTGTTCCCGTTTCGCTTTTTAGGGTGTAGGTTAAAAGTCGCTTAAACCCCAGTGCTTTTGCAGCCCGCCAAGCGGCTGCATAGAGCTTCGATGCCGCACATTTTGTTTCATCGGTACAGCAGCGGGTAACTTCAAGCGTGTATCCGTTATCGAGTCGCCGTGATACTGGACGACCGTTACGATACCGACAATCGCTTTACCATCGTTAACCGCGATCCCGAACTTCCAGCCTACGGGCGGCTTGTGATGCGAATGATTGCGCTTGATGAACTCGCACGCTTCTTGAAAGTCGATCGGCTGCAACTCTAAAGCCACGTAAGACTGGACGAGAAATTCAGAAACGGATCCGGCTAAACGGCGTCGGCTCAAAGAGTATGTCTCGTTCGATCCTCAAGCCGCTCACCTCCACTTCTTCGAGCTCTCTCAACGTGAAGTAACCCCACTCGGACTCGAAGCCGATCACATAACCATAGAACAGAAAGTCCTCAGCTTGGGCTTCGCCTTCCATTACAAACCAGGTCCACCCGGAAACCGGAAAGAAGAACTTGGCAAACACGGTTGGATCGGCCGCGCCCTCCTGTTCGCGCAGTTTGGGAAGAGCGTTTCTAAGCTCTTCGGTAAAAAGCCTGGACATGAAATTATTTCCTTTTTTGGGTAGCAGATTCGATGTGTTCCGGCGTGCAGTACAAGGAGCGGCTCGTGCCGGTTTCAAGATCGAAGTAAGTCGCGAAGCGTCTGAGATTGCGTGTGAGAAACATCGCGGTCAGCATCTCGCCGATCTCAACCGCGACCCGCTGATTTATGTTCAGGCTCTGCTCCCCTAATTGGATGCGATCTGGACAAGAAGTCGGCGCATACAGCCTCGTTTCCTTCTCCTGATCGGTCAATAGCTCAGGGTGGACAAGAGACGGGGCGGGGAGTGATCTGCAGATGCTTGAACCGACAAAGAGTTTTTCAGTCTTAAGCCGCTTCGTATTCGAGCCGACGAGGACCTGTCCTGAAAACTTTCCGTTCCCGCCGTCGATCCACCAGATGTTTGCGGCGTCCTCCGACCGGTAACCCTGATACTTTTCAACCGCCAAGTGCATCCCCCGCCTCGCGAGGTGGTTATCCACACAACCGACGATCACCATGAGAGCGCGATAGTCGCCGGATGACTGTTTCAAGTGAACTTCGGCGTCAAAGACCTCGTTTGAGTAATGGCATTCGATCCCCCACGCCAACGTGATCCGCTTCGCAAGTGCCTGAGCCTTGAAACTTCCTATCTCCGCCGCACAGAAGTTACTCCGAGGAATATTTCCGGCTTCGACAACATCCGGATCGACAATAAGTAGATCGACTGCCTTCCCTAGCTCCTTCAACTCATTCATGAGTCGGGCAATGGCAAGCGCCGTGAATGAGCCTGTGCCGCCGGCCCCTACTTGAATGATCTGAAGCTTGTTGTGCTCCTTCGGCATCACAACGGCGGCTTGGGCGAAGTTGAGATCGATCCCGTTCATGACAACATCCCCACGAGTGTATCTATCTCGTTCAGGTCGATGATCCCTTCCGGCATTTCTCCGACCCAGACTGCCGGGATGGGAATAAGATGGTCGTAAACACCGTAGCGAAACCGTATCTTCGGCTTGTCGTGGACATCAATAAGAATGGCGAAGATACGGAACTTGCCTATTTCGTCGCGATCGTCCGCTGTGCTGAAGTTCAAAGCCCCAGGAGGATGAGTGTGCAGTTCGATGCAGCAATCTGCATACTCGGGCAAGGTATCGTCGGCAATGGTCGATGCCCAATTGCTTTCACGGCCTGATGCCCGCCATTGCCAAGTGCAGAGAAGCTGGTCCCAATAAATCAGGTAGACCTCTTCCTTAAAGCTCAATGATGTGTGGATTTGCCGGGCGTGCGAAAGGATCTCCCGCCACAATGTCACAGCTATCCTCGGTTTTGCCCACGAGATACCGATTGAAGTATTCGGAAGTCCCGATATCTTTTGAAGACTAAGCGGCAAAGAGACAGCAAACTCCCTGCGTCTTGCTCGAACGAATAAACCGTTCCCGGCAAGGAGATATTCGAAAAGGGCCGCATCTATCGGGTCATTTCCGCTCGCAGCAATGCGATGCCCGACCAGTTTTGGGGGTGCGATAAGATTCGACATACAAAAAATTGAAATTAAAAGCGGCTGTCGTATCGGGTGCGCTCGACTATGCTTGCCCACGCTTGCTCGACCGTACTGGACGACATGATCAACTGGGTCGTCGGGAACTTCTTCACGTTGTCGGCCGCTAGTTTTGCGAGCAGATCGCGAATGTCGCCTTCGGTTTGGCATCTGCCGGTCGAATGGTCGCCGTTAAACGGGGCGTCGAAGATAAGCTTCCAAACAGTCTCGACGGTAGAAGGATGCGTCTCGGGAACTTCGTTCTTTCCAAAGCAGATCCTTCCCGAACCGATATTCGGTAGTGGAGCCACCGCGAGGCGCGAATTGCGTGTGACTTTTGATGTCGAAGTGGCCCACAAATAGTAGTCTTTCCCGTTCCCGAGAAGAATCAGAGTCGGGAGAGGCAATGTTAAGGCCTCAGTCTTTTCGCCTGGAAACGCAACGGTTATAGTTCGCAAGCCCGCAGGCAGATACGAAAGTATCGCGTTTCCATCTGTCGCTTCGCGATACCTTAAGACCCTTCGATCTATCCATCCCGTATCCGTTTGAAGATCGCGAAAGGCCCGCGTCACCTGTACGCTAGAAAGTGCTTTCAGTTTGCACCCGTTCTCCCCGAAGACTTCGAACAGGTACTGACCCGGCAGAAAGTAAAGAGCGGCCTCTGCATCAGGCGGCGCAACGTGATTATTCATTGATTCATTCGTCCGAATATCGAACCAGGCCCGATTCTGAACGCGGCAACACCATATCCGGAGGTTCCCCTTTGTTCCAGAAGTCGATAAGCGCCCGCAGCATCTTTTTCGGGTCCGCCTCGATCATTGCATCGAGTTCATCGAGCTTTTCGAACGCCCCGAGTGCGTCCTTGTACTCTTTGCTAAGCCCTTCGATAGTTTCTTGGTCGAACCGATACCAATCCGCCATCTGGCAACAATCGCTGTCCAGCCACGGATTGCCGGTCGAATGGTCGATCAATCTCAACAGATGCCCGAAAAGGCTGTCGCCCCGATCCCAAACATTCGGATGCGGATCGGATTTGATCGCCGGGAAGTCGGTCGCGGATACGTGAAACCGGTAATTGAGAAAGTCCCACGCATCGTCCGGAAAATAGAAAGTCAGCCCGGCGGCGTAACTGGTTCGGAGGTTCTCGAAGTATATCTCCTCGCAGCACATCCCGACGTTCATTGGCCCGATTGCGAAGTTGTCGAGTTCGTTTTCGGGGTCATCGTACCAGTAGTCGAGCAGCGGGAAACACTTCTCATTGACCAGTTGGAACAACTCGTTGACGCGTTCGCTGTATTTCGCGTAATGGCCGCGCCGGTGGAAACTCGCCCGGGAACGCTTCCACTCCTTCGGGAACATCTCCCGATACATGGCATACTTCTGCTGCTCCGAAAGAACACGTTCGACGAGATCGCATGAGGTAATCGCGTTGTGACTTCGGGCCTTGAAGCTAAGATATTCCAGCGATCTCGAAAGCTGCTCGCCGAATCCCAATTTTTTCCGACTGAGTCTGACGTGCATCATCTACACCTAGAACCCCGTCGGAATCCGCATTGACGGACCCGGGGACGATCTCACGAAGGCCGCCGTCTGATGCCTGATGGTTTCGATTTCCGTCCTGCCTTCCTCGAGGACTTCGCCTGCGCGGTTTATGTCTTCCGCACTCAAAAGATTGCCCGGATCTTGCCGCATGAATTCCTCGGCCAAAAGGATCGCCGGATTCACCTGCTCCGTTTCACCGATCAGGACTTCCAGTGGAGACCCGCCGTTCATGCTCCTTTGTGCTGGGCACGTTTGACGACCGTGACCGTCAATTTTCCGTCCTTCACTTCACGCGTGATATTCGCGTTCTCGATCGACGCGAAGTGCGGCTGGAGGACGACTTTGAGAGTCTTGTCTTCCTGTGCCAAAGCAGCCTCAATCTCGAACTCCTGTCCTTCGATCTTGATCGTCGCCTTCGCCTCGGTGACAGTATCCGAGCTCGTGACTTCCGTCGCTTTCGACACGGCGGCGGAAGAAGCGTCTTTGTTCTGTTCCATAACTATTATTCTCCTGGGATTCTTCGTAAAAACCCTATGACGCAAAAAGCCCTTGCTGGCTCTGGTCCGTTTCCGGGTTCGGGGCGGGAGCTGCGGCCGTCGTTTCGGAACTAGTGGCGGCCTTCGGTTGGATGGTAGCTGCTGCCTTTGCTGCTTTCGATCCAGCATTAGACTGTTTCTTTGCCGCCGGTTTTTCCTTTTTTATCTTCTCCGCGGCCCTTGCCGGCAGCTCGTTTCTGTACTGCTCGAACGCAAGCCCCAGAGTTTCGGAGATTTGGGGAAGAGCATCATTCATCGCCACATCGACGATCGCGATCCGGGGAGCGAAATCGTGCGTACGAACACTAACGACGCATTTCCTCACACCTTCTGATTCGGGAAGAAGCTGAACGACCGCCGTCACGGTGCAGCCGCCGAAGTTGTAAGGTTCCTTTTCGGGAATCACGATCGAACTTATCGACGCCGATTCGACCGATTCGGTAACCGCGGGTTCTATTTCTTCCGCGGTCACTGCACTTGAAGCACTTTGGTCAAGTGTGACCGGATGATCCGTTGCTGTTTCATTGGCAGGTTCATGGACCGGTACAGCGACGTCGGGTTGCGCGAATTCACTAACGACCGGTTTGGGCGATTCATCGACATCCGGGCTCTGATCTTCCCCGTCGAGCCTGTCCAGTAACGCCTCGATATCCGCGTCGTATTCCGGCACACACTCGTCAGCATAGGATGGTCGCTTATTGTCGGCCTGGTCGTCCGCGGAAACTACTCCGAGGTATTCGTCCTGTGCCGCATCTTGGAGCGGCTGCTCAGGTAGCGTTTGTGTACCCGGTGGCTGTGGCGGTTGCCGAACTTTAACCGGTACCGGATCAGGAGGTCGAACTGGTGCGGTAGCGACAGGCTCCGTCGTAGTGGAAGCGGCGTTGCTCTGAAAACTCTTTTCCTTTTCGATCTCGCGAAGCCGTTCGAGAAACTTGCTCAGGAAGAGGTTTCTGATATTCGCTTCTTCGTGAGCACGGCAGACATATTCCGCTCCCTTCCACATCTCAAGCCCGAGTTGCTGGTTGGTCTGGCCGCTGTTCTGGAATCCTTCGGTTCGACCGACTTCGGTCGCAAGTTCCCTGGCCGTGTAGATAAGCTGGTCGATCTTCTCCCGGTTGTCGAGAGGGACGAACGAACCGCTATTCAAGATTTCCATGTTGTTATTCACTCCACATTCTTACCGACCGCTTACTTTTCTTATTAAGGAGCATTCCGGGATTGGGAAGGCGGTCAGTAACGACATGTTTACAATAGCTCTTTCACCTCGGGATGCTGTATCGTCTCTTGTCCTGCCAACCGCTCTTTCTTTCTTATTGTTTGGTTATCGGCCTTCCGTGTGTATCTGGTGAGATAGTCTAAATCTCGTATTGCCGAGATATGTAGAATTATCTTTCGACTATGGAGAAGGAAATTGAGAAGGGTAAATGTCTAGTCGAGTCCTGATCGTGTTAGATCGATAGCTTCCAATAGGAACTCGCTTTGGAGATTGTTAGTCGCGACGAAAGAAACTCATACAGCCCGGATCGGAAAGGGAAGAAAAATGTGATGGATGAGAAATCTATTGCCCTTCCGCTTATGATTTGTTTCCCGGACGCGATCGTCTTTCTCGATCACGGAAGAGGGACCTAATGTGTCCGCGGGTTCCATGCCTAGGGCGGCGTTCTGCTTCTTAATATTCACAGCAACTCTTGAGATTGCGTGTTTCGTATCACCGTCACGGACGTATCCCGCCATACCTCCATGGAGAACCGCTTTCGAGTATTTTCCCGAGATGAAGCGCATCATCCCTTGCTTGACGTATTCCGAAGCAAGTGACCGGCGGCGGCCATTATGCATAACATTGAGAAGCTTGACTTCGAGGCAGAAGTAGATATCTTCGCGCGGGACCAGAGGCCGGAATGCGATATCCATTCTTCCGGTTTGGTTTCCCTCTTCGGGTTCGAGTTCAACCATTTGAGGATCAATTTGAAAAGGAAGGTCGCGGGCGGTTCGATTCTGTCGCAGGATCTTAGATAGCCGAATAGTTATATCGTCTTCGTGATGTGTGTCGTCAATTACAGGCATTTCCGTCCAACACTCAATGACCAGATGCAAAATGGTGGGGACCATGGGATCGATAAGATCGGCCCAATCCTTTGGGGAGCCAAATACATGGGTCATGCAGTCGCAACTCCCGAATACATAAGGATTGATCCGGCTATTTCGTCGGCGTCATTCAAGGCCGCCGTCTCTGTCCAATGGCGCCGCGCAAGACGTTTGACGATGTAACAGCGATCTTCATCGAATACCGTAGCACCCCGTATCAACTCGAAGACTCCAACCTTCCGCGACACAGCCTCGGTGATACGTTTAAGTGAAACCAGCAGGTCGTCGAAATCATCGCTGTATTCGAGAGGCGGAGATTCCTTAACGGTCTTTTCCAGAACTACGAGCCCGATTCCTAAACTTAATGACGCAAACGCTTTGCCCCGAACTTCATAGTTACTTCCCAAAGACCATCCGTTTAATGTCGAGCAAAGCTTAAAAATATAAGCTGCTCTCTCGCTCTCTTTGCTTGGCTCGATGGTTGGGATTGACGGACGATTCCTAGATGGCCTCATGCTGGGGGCGAAAACTCGAAGCGTATCTTCAATCAACGTCCGTTCATTGGGCTGAACATCCAAATATTCGTAAATCAATGCGTCAATCGTATCCGACGCTTCGCCGACAATCCCTCTTCGATCACCGAAGAAGCTAGAAGCCTGAGAAGTCACGTCGTTAAAGATATTGGCGATCTTGTTGACAATGTCTTGTGAAGCGTTCGGATCTGGCATCTCGTTCGGGAGGGGCAACGGCAGTCTGAGCAGCTCCTCAACATGAACCTTCTGCCGACTCACTCCCCAGTTCGATGACGTATGAAAAAGGAAATATTTCGCGACAGAGGACCGGAGATACGCTGCGAGAAACATTAATAGCTCGCGGTCTTCTTCAGGACCAGTAATCCCGCGAAGAGCGTGACGAAAAGAAACATCAAAATCAGCGTAGGCTACGCGAGTGAAACCCTGCGAAACAATTACATGGGGAGCGCGAAAAACAGCAGTATTCTTGTTGGATCTATCCCGCACGACGATCTCTTTCTTCGATAAGTCGACACAGTCGTCTTCCAGCAGAAGGAGATCCAACTTTTGTGACGTTGCCTCTACAAAACGCTTTGATGGTAGTTGAAGTTTCACCGCCCGATCTACTCGATCACTCCGACCCAGCGGCTGCCATCCTTCGGCGATCAACCAAGGTTTTTCCGAATTCTTCTCTCTGGTTTGTCTAACATGGTCACGAATTCGAGGGTACAACGACAATCTGTCGAGAAGCCGTCTGTCGCGAGCCGTAGCCCAATACCATCGCTTCCAAATCTGCGGCGCGTCCTCACTTTGAAGATCATCCATTACGTCACCAAGTTTCAGTGATGAACGATCCTCGGGCGCGATCGATATAACTGCGGCTTTCGTAACAAGCCAGTCAGTTTTTGGCACCCAGTAGTCGAGTTGATGATCAGCACCCATCGGCGGTGTTGCGCGATAACTTAAGATGAGTGCGGGATGAGTAGCCTCCGCAAAAAGGTATGACACATAATCGGCAAGATTAAGAACCCGTTCAACGGAATGTTTAACGAATAAATCTCGCTGAAAACTTATCGCGGTATTGCCATGATTGAACAGAATGCCATAGGGAAGCACAAAACAGATCTTTCCTTTGCCCGAAACATGCCTCGGGGCCTTCATCACAAAAGCCGCTGCGATTTGCTTGTCGGGAATAGAGCAATCATTTTCCTCACACCAAATTGATGCAGGCGTTTTTTCGGTCGCCAGACTTCCCCACGGAGGATTGCCGACGACAAGATCTACATTCGACGCATAGTCAGATCCCGCGGCAAAGAAATCTCCGCAAGTAATATTTCCCTCAACTCGCTGTTTTGCAGACGTATTCGAAAACCTGACCAGTTTCGGGAGACGATGCCCGTTATCCCTAAGCTCTCTGATATCGCGAGGAGAAAGTTGGTCCAGATATGCCAGGTAAAGGCTAAACGCGGATATCCGACACGCCGTCGGATTAATATCAACACCGTGTAGACTTGAACAAAGAATCTCTCTGAGTTCCCGGGCACGCCGGTCGTTACGGGCCTTCGGGTTCTTTATCTTCCATTCTTCGGCCAGCCGATTAAAAATAGCGACAAGGAAAATACCGGAGCCGCATGAAGGATCAAGAAATCGCTTTCCGAGCAATTCCGCCGAACCATCCAAGCCCATGTCAATGACCAATTCGGCAAGCGCCCGTGGCGTGTAATAAGCACCGTCGGGTCTCGCAGAATGAAGAAAACGTTCGTAAATCGAACTGATCGCCTCGACGGGAATTGCGGAAAAGTCATACGGCCAGAACGCCCCCTGACCCGAAATAACGTCAGTTCCGTGGAAGAAACTATCGAGCGGTTCAATAAGGGAAGCTTTGACAAGCCTGGATTCGAGATCGAGATCGTCACTGAAAAGATCGCCGTTGAAGTCCTTTCCAAGCTTATGGAATAGCAGGTACAGGCTTTCTTTCGCCTTATTGCGAGGGCGCATGGCGAGAATGTCGCGTAAATGACCAATGCCCGATGGAGCAATCTTTTTTAGATACCCGGTTCCAATTATTCCGCGATCGAACAAGTAGCAAGCGAATACAAGTCGGCAAAGTAATGCGTCGATCACTTTCGGTTGGACATCGCTGTTCTGAATAAGATTGTCGCGCGTCGCCTCCAGATTGTTCATCAGCTGACGGTCTACGCGGTTGTTGGTATCGAAAAAGACTTTGTTCCGTCGAAAATACTCGCCAGATTCAACCGCAGGAAGAAACTCTCGCAGAAGCGCTGATGTTCGGTCGAGTGTCCCTATGAGCGCCGAGATTCTCTTGTCCTGAGAGACCGTCGCATCGGGCCGGACAAGGGCTGAATAAATATGAACTTCCTTCTCAGAAAGTAAGACCAGAATCGGAGCTCCGCCATGATTCCAGAACTTACGGTGAAGGCTCGCAATTTCCCCGGAATTGAAACGCTTGATCTTTTTGAAGTAAACCAACGGGGCATTCTCAGCACAAAAAATGCCGTCAAGCCCAAGGAGATCGAATGCTGAACGCAGCGTGTGAGCGTGCTTGGCCCGATTTAGCTGGTCTCGACTACCAAAAAAGATACCGGTACTATTCAAGCCGATCTCAAATTCTTCTTGTAGCCCTCTATCTGCCATTGGATATCAATCAGATTCGGTAAAGGTTGAGGTTGCTCAGCAACCAAAGCCTTTACTCTTTATCGCAGAGAGATCAGGGATCTATTTCCGCTTCTGTCGCCGACTAAGCGCGAACCCCTCTTTTAGTAGATCCACCATAGAGATGCCCTGGCTCGCTGCATAAACCTTGAATTCCCTTTTGAAATCGGGCGCGACCTTGAAATTGAGCGTTTCGGTCCCGGACAAGGTCCGATCCTGGGTTTTCGGTTTGCGTAAGATCGCCGTATTGGATTCAGCCATTCGCACGTACCACCGCCTGATGAAATATTGTTTCGTCGGCGAACAGTATACAAAATGCAATTCAGACCGTCAACCGGAAAGACTGAATTCTGGCTTTCATTATTTCCCGAACCTCAGGTGACTTTTAGGCAGCCACGGAACGAGTGCTAAGAGGGATTGGCTCATCCTCGCTTCGCTCTCGGTGCTTCTTCAAGATCCGCGAAATTGTTGAATGGGTCGTTCCCATCGAACGGGCGGCACGGCGCAGGTTCCCGCGGGACCTCTTGAGGGCGTGTTCGATGAATGTGGCGGCCGCCTTCACGTAAACGCTGTCAAGGTCGTCCGTGTTCGCATCCAGAGTCACGGTAACAAGATTCGGACTGTTCATTTGAAGACCCTGCGCTATGGCAGAGTTGGAGGCTTGCGCTATGCCGTGATCGATACCGGCGACATGCAGAACGATCTCCTCCGTGATCGAGGGAGCATCAAAGGCCTGGACAGCAAGGCGGGCTGCAAAGTTCTTAAGCTCGCGGTAGTTGCCCCTCCATTCGAGCAGTTCAACGGATTCCAGCGCCTCGTCGTCAATGACAAACGGCGTGCTCCTGCCGACTGCCGCACTCTCCTCGTTCATCTGACGAATGAACAGGTCGCGGATCCGCTCCTGCTGGAAGCGAAGAGGGATCGTCTCAAGCTGAAGGATGTTAAGGCGGTCGAACAGGTCCGCCCGGAAAGTTCCTTCGTGCACCATTGCGCCGAGGTTCCGTGAAGTTGCTGCGATTATCCTTACATCGATATCCCGCTCCCGATTGCCGCCGACACGACGGATGCGCTTTTCTTCGACTGCCTTGAGGAGTTTTGACTGGAGACTGATCGAAAGCTCGCCGACCTCATCAAGGAAAAGAGTTCCGCCATCGGCGGTTTCAAATAGCCCCGATTTTGCAGCATTCGCTCCAGTGAATGCTCCTTTCTCGTAGCCGAATAGCTCCGATTCGAGAAGTTCGGCGGTGAAACTCGCGCAGTTTACGCTGACGAACTCCTTTCGAGCTCTCGGGCTCATCTCATGAAGCCGCTTCGCGAGCGTCGTCTTGCCGGTGCCCCTCTCACCAGTTATGAGAACGTAATGTGGAACTCTGGCATATAGGGCTATCTTTTCTTCTAGGATCGACGATCCCTTGTAAGGATTGCCATCGGCATATTTATGGGCCATAAGGAGATTCACCTCGCAAAAACTTCGATCTGTCCTGTAATCGCAGTGCTGTTCGGCTTTCCTTTGGCTTTCCGTACTCGAAAGAACCTGATCCCGATATTTCAGCCTACATAACTAAAAACCCGTATCATGCCGAGATGTTACCTTTTAGAAATTATTTTTTTTGATGGAAAGGAAGGTAAGTGAGATGCTCTTGTTTGTTTTGGATACGCACTTCGTCTTCCAAACGTTTACGTCGCGAACAATTTGCCCGTTACGGGCATGGCGTTTCGGTCGGGCCGAGGGTCCGAAGATGCAGTGAGACTGTTCACTAAACCCGTTTCCGGTTCGATCAGCCAATCCGGCAGACTCACGGGTTCGCTGCTTTCGAGGAGTACCGCACTCCGCTCCATTTCCGGCAGGAAACTGATATCCGTGGATTCCGGGGGATAAAGAGCAAGTATTCTTTCCAAGGCGTGCAGCGGCGATTTCTGTGGCAAGAAGAACCGCTGCTTGCCGTGCTGAACTATGTTGACGAGCCCCATACCGCGAAGTTCGCGAATCTGTTCGAAAGTTGACGGACAAACCTCTGTAAGAAGTGTCCCCTGAAATCTTGCTGTTCGGATGCTTATATCTCGAATAAGATTCACCGAGTTCTTTTCAAAATCGACTATCCGAAGGACTTCTGGCGCGGTCTTCGGAATATCGGAACGAAGCCCGAAATGAGCAAAAAGATCGCGGAGCCATTCTTCCGATATCCTGACACCGACAAGTCTTGTACCGTCATCCGTAGTGGTCCTGACGATGTTAAGCGCATCGTGACTGAGAGTTTTCAGGTATTTCCAAATCGGTAGAAGTGCTCCGCTAAGGACATGAACCCTCCGATGTTCAAAGGGAGGAATTTTTCCTTCTTCTTCGAGCCACCATTTTTCGGCCTTTGAAATCGGGACAATGCTGTATTTCTGATTTAATTCGCTCTCACGAGTATACGAAAGATTCCTCCCCACAGGCTTCGAGACCGAGAACATCTGATATCTTTCGCCCGTCTCGGCATCAGTGTGGGCGAGCGTCCGGCAAACCGCGACAAACGACCCGTCACGCCGATCCTGGAAGAACTGATGAACTCCCCCTTCAGTTAGCTCGGCAAACTTCGCGGGCTTTGTTGCTACCTTAAGGCTGAGATTGTAATAGACCGTCTTCGCGGAGGTGAGAACATCGGAGTGCAGAACTTGCGGCGGTTCCGTAATGACGACTGACATCGCTTTCAGGTCTTCCATGCCGTCATCAAGCTTTCCGTTCTGTTTCAGGTATTCGAGCGTCTCAAGAAATGTGTCGTAGAAATAGTCAAACAACGCATTCTGCCGGTCCACTTCAAGTGAAAGAAGACGATTCAGAAATCGCGGGATGTTGGTCTTCTCGCTGTCAGGAACCACTTCACCGTCATCTGTATTTCTTACAAGCCCCATATCTCTTAAGGCTTGTTTCGGATCTTCGATCCCAGCGATCTCGATCCCACGCATTATGCCGGTAAGCACTACATTCAATGCAGAACGGCCTTCTTTCGATTCGAGATTGTATTTGTCGAGATTGCCTGCTTTTTCGGCCTTTCTGTCTCCCTTTGTGAGCGCGCCCATGTTCCCAAGCCTACGGGCGATCGTCGCCGAGAATCTTTTCTCTCCACCCAATTCCGTGAAAACAAGCATATAGATCGGCGGAGCGACCTGGGCGGTTCGATTCGTTCGCCCGAAATCCTGTATCTGCTTGTCGGCCGACCACTTCAATTCGGCGGCAATGTGAAGCCGCCGCTGCTTGTTGCCGACTTGCTCTCCAGCGTGCAGGCTATCACCGGTCGAGGCGACCTCCGACATTATCGCTATCCTCTTCTCGCCATTTTGAAAGGCATTCTTCTCGTGCAAGTTTATGAGCTTTGAAGGAACGCCGGGAAGCTGCCGGGGCCGATATTCGAGAGTACCTGATGCGGTTCGGATCAGCCGTTTCTTACGGCCGGTCATTTCGGCTACGTTCTCTACACCGAAGTAGTTGACGAGCTGGTCGAGTGGATGTTCAGGAACTTCAAGAACGGAGAGCTTATCCATAAGCTCGGCCCGAAGCTGCAAAGCCGCTCGGCTTTCAACCTGATTGCCGTTGGCATCTAGGACAGGAACATATTCGACGGTTCCGCTGTATGGATTGGTGCGTTCCTGATAACAAGCGATCGGGAAACACTGTGCGACAAGTCTTGTCAGTGTTTCACGCGGGCTGAAATCGAGACTGTCGATGGCTTCTTCATGATCAGCGGCACGTTCTATCTGCTTCTTAGTTTGACTCTCGCCGGTCCCGGTTATTGATACAACGACGGACTGCCTGCTGCCGAGGGCATCTTCTATCTCCCGGATAAGGGTCGGAACCTTGAAAGCGGTTATCAGATTCCGAAAACATCTCTGATGCTCGGCCCAGAACTGGTTCACGGCCTGGGCTCGTGTGGCCTTGCCGGAGTTGGTGAGATCCAGCGCCCGATGAATATTCCGGAAAACCTCCTGCCAACCCTGGGCCATATTGTCGTACATCCGTCTTTGAGCTGGCGTGAGCCAATGTGTCACTTCGCGGAATTCGACGGCAAGACCGGACTTCGGATCGGTGCCCATGCTGAGATTCCCGCATAGGTATCGGCCCATAGCTTTCAGGTCACGGCAGACCATCTCTAACGCCCCGACGCCTCCCGATTCGATCTCCTCAGCGAACTGTTCGAAACCCAATGGGAAGTTTGTGCCATAACCCCAAAGGCCGAGCCTTGACATGTATGCAAGGTGTCTTACTTCACCAGCGGATGTGGCAGATGAATAAACCACTCGATAGTCGGGAAACTTTGTTGGATCCTGTATTTCAAGCACCGCAGCACCGGTCTGGGTCGATTTCCCCCGATCATCGGCAAACGCATATTTGGCCTTGTGGCCCTCATCGAAGATGACGACGCCTTCGCCTCCGAGCCAGCGGGTTATTTGGTCGATTCTGCGTTTGCCGGTTCGCGAACTGGATATCAATGAGCGGTATGTGCAGAACACTATCCCGTCACCGATGTCGATCTCGCCATCGGTAGGATAATCATTTATCAGCTTTATCGGTGGAACAAGCCCTAGCCTGTTGAACTCCTCCAATACAGCTTCGATCAGGTCGGCCTTTACCGAGAACCACACCGCGCGCCGTCTCCCTCGAAACCAGTTGTCGAGAAATATTCCTGCCAACGTAGCGGTCTTTCCTGTACCGGTTCCATCGCCGATACTGATGCCAGCCCGCGAACCGTCTGCGAGCTTTTGGCTGTGGGCCTGCCCCGCGTAGATGATCCTCTCGATCTGTATTGCTGAAAGCTTTCCGAATTCCGAAAGTTGTCTAGCCAAAGAGGGGCGGTAATGGATCGGCGGCGGCTCGACGTTCGCGAGTCCGGGCGGTTCGACTATCACACCCGGGTGAGAGGCTCCGCCCACAATATATCGGGGAGTGTAGGTAAGAATCTGACCCTCCGTATTTGGTAAATCCGTCTGGGATGAAACCGCCGTCGCGGTTGCGGCGGCAACGGGTGAAAAGGGCTCAGCTGTGCCCGCCGTCGTTTGTGGCTGACTTGTTAACATTGTCTGGGTGGTTGATCGTTGAATTGACGTCCGGCTGTAATTGCCTGGTTCCGAGTCCCTTCAATCAACGTCGTAGCCGATGAAGTTTTCGTCGTTAATGAGCAGGTAATAGTAACCGTTGCCGCAGCCTGCGTATTCCAGCGATAAGAAACCGCGAAAGTCTCCGGTCTCGGCGTTGTACTCGGTTTCGAGCGATATGTCGTACCCGGCGAACTTGGCCCAGCGTCCGGTGATAATCATCCTCGCTAACCTGTTACGGACAGCTTCGCGAAGCCGTTCGATCTCACGCGGGTACTTTTTGGCGATCCGGTTCAGCGAGACCACCTTACCGTCGAGACTCGTTCCGGTCGTTACGTGCAGTTCGTACAGAGTCTTCGGACGTGGGTTTTTATCCTTCTCCCAGGAACTCGGCTCTACAAGGTTCTTTTTCCATGCATCGAAATCCGGGAGCGCAAGACAGTCGCGAATGAATGGATTCGTGAAGCTCGCCTCGCCCGCCATCCGCTTGTACTTTTCGATAAGGCGATATTCTTTGTTTAGCTTCTCGTCGCCGGTCAGCGGAGGCTTGAAAGGTAGGAATTGCGTGTAGCGTACAAGATCGAATTCGGAGACATGGTATCCGCGTCGGCTGCTCCGGGGTTTGAACCGGCACAGGCTGCCGCTGTCTGAAATAAAGAACCGGTCTTTCTTACCGTTGCTGCCTACGGCGCCGACGATAGTGCCGTTTTTGACGGCTTCGTGAAGTTCCTGGTAATTCATATCTAGTAGGATCCGATCGCTTCGAAAGCTTCTTCGATACTGCCGAAGCTCAGATGGCGGTCATATTGGAAGTCGCGCCCTCGCTTATGAGACGAGAATTTTCGACCGAGGATCAAAGTGACGCCGACCGTTGTGCCGTTGCGGTAATATTCACGGCCGGAAAGGCTGATAGATCTTGTAACTCGAATGCCGGGCAGGATCGCTTCCCAAAACCGCCTTCCCGAAACACTTACAGGCGACCCTCCTTCGCTAAGGATGACCGCGAACCGACCGCCGGTTGTGAGACGGCGAAGGGCGGACTCGACATGTCGAAACCCGAACCTCGTTTGGTTCCGTTCAACCCGGCCGCCGCTGGACGAGAATGGTGGATTGATCAACACCGCGCTCGGAGCAATGCTCTCTGTCAAAAAGTCATCGATGAACTCGGCATCATGAGGGGCCGGATCAAGGCCGATAAGTCCGGCAAGCTGCCGTCTCCTTGGATCGATTTCATTGGTTACAACCGCCGCTCCCGCGGCTTGAGCCCAAACCGCAAGACTTCCCGTGCCGCAGGAAGGTTCGAGCACCGTATCTTCCTCGTTAAGGTCCAAAAGATACGCGGTAAGGTATGCGATCGGTGCCGGCGTGGAAAACTGCTGATATGTTACCTGGGTTGCGCTCCGCCACGACTGGGTCGGCAGACACAGTTGCAGCGGTCTGAGTGTCTCGGTGCATGCGGTGCGGGGATCACCCGATGACAACAGCTGTTTCCCGTATTTTGTCGCTATGAGATAGTTGAGTGCCGTTTCCCCGATCTCATGACACAGATGCGGATCCGTCGCCAAGCCATTGACTCCCCAGTCGTGACAAGTTGTCAATAGCTCACGATTGCTTATCCGTCTCCCCGTATCGATGATGTCGGCAATTTGTTTGATCAAACCCAGGGGAACGCTCGATCGGTTGTCAGACTGGCCCATCATACTTTCCGCCAGCCGCTCGTTTATTTGCTTACACGACTGACAGTTGACGACTCGCCTGCTCCAGACATTCCGGAGCGAGATATTTAAGCCATTCGGTCCAGGTGAGATATTCGAGGGGAGTAGCGGTGAGCAGTGCATCGTCCAAGCCCTTGATGCGCTTATCCCAAGTTACGATCCGAACGTCATCCTTGTATCCAAAGGAAATCTGATCGGAGAGGCGGAGCCGAGCCAAAGCCGACAGTGCTCGCGCTACATGCGGATTGGTGAAACTGTCATTATCGAATGCGATCTCAAGCGGCCGTCCTCTTGCGGTTTTAACGATTTCGCGGTGAGCGGTAGCTACACCGCTGTTGCCGACGACGTATCTGTCTCTCAGATACTTCTGTGCAGTCGCAGCTTTCAATGCTCCTTCTGTAACGAGAACCGGTTTATCCAAACGAGAACCGGGATCGGCATGATGGAGCGGCGATCCTGGGCCGCAACCCATTCGTTCCTTCGACGAGGAAAGCCACAGATAAGTCCCGGACCTGTTTGGGACATACTTCATGAACCGTATTTGGCAGGCGCAAATGAGCCCGTCAGGCCCAGTGAACGGGATCAGCATCAGATCATCGTTCGAGTCGAATTTGTTCCAAAGATGCGTTTCGCCATTTGCGTCCTTCCAGAAGCCCGGTATCCCCTGACATGATGCTGTTGTCTTTCCGCCGAGCTCTTTTGTTATCTTCTTAACGAGTCGCTCTACCAACGCAGCCCTTCCATTTACCGTCCTAGGGAGGCATCCGTATCTGGAATAGTCGGAAATCCCTCGTTCACGTAAGCCCCCGCGCCCATTCATGACTGCGTAGTTAGTGGAGGCCGGAGAGAGCTCGATCAGCTTGCGGTAAACACGGTCTCTTATCGTAGGCGAAGCCAGAAGGTTTGAAACTATAGAGGTCTTGCTTTTGTGAGTTCGATAGAAAGTTCGGTTGAACTCCAAACCGGAATAGCGATCGTAGTAGACTCCCCAACCATGCCGGCTGACACGATCCGCGTTCAAAGTAGAGCGGGCGCAGAATGAGATAGTTTCCGTCGTCGTGGTGCTGCACCAGTCGGACTTTCCGCAGATGCCGCACGGACGTTTTTTTGAGACTCGTCGGTATCCGGTGGCGGTCATCTCTTTCGGTTTTCTCCTGTCCCGAGCGCTGTCCGCCGCATGTTTTTCTTACAGGCGGTGTGACATGCGTCTGCGGAATTAGCGCAACGACGACCATGCGTTGCGATCTGTCTTGGGTGTATCATAATTTGCGGTTTGTCTTTTTTCGCCAGAAAGCAGACAGATCGTACAGAGGGTTGCGGTGTGGGAGACGCAGCCCTCGATTTTTTGAAGAACAAAACAAAGACACATTTATACTTGCGTTGCCGAACGTATTTTCGAAACAAATCTGGGATGATCAAAGTTGAAAACCTTTCATATGCATATCCCGGATCCGAAGGCCAGGTCTTGAAAGATCTCAACTTTGAGATAGAGCCAGGCGAGATTTTCGGATTCTTGGGGCCTTCGGGGGCCGGTAAGAGCACAACTCAAAGAGTTCTCTACAAGATCCTCAATAATTTTACGGGCGAAGTCTCAGTGAACGGAAAGCGCTTGCAGGATTGGGGAGATGAGTATTTTGAGAAGATCGGCGTTGGATTCGAACTCCCGAATCATTATTTGAAACTTACCGCAAAAGAAAATCTACGGTTGTTCGCCTCATTCTACCCATCGAGCAATTTGCTGAATGTTGAGGAGCTTTTTGCGATCTTTGGACTTGCGAGCGATGCCGATAAACGGGTCGAAGCGTTTTCAAAGGGCATGAAAATGCGCTTGAACTTTATTCGCGCAATTATGCACAACCCCGATATTATTTTTCTTGACGAGCCTACCGCCGGACTCGATCCGATAAACGCACAGAACATCAAGCGATATATCCTCAAATTAAAAAACGAAGGCAAAACGATTTTCGTCACCACGCACGATATGACTACGGCGGATGAACTCTGCGACCGCGTTTCGTTTATCGCCGATGGCGAAATCCAGTTAACTGAAAAGCCCTCGGTGTTAAAGAACGAACACGGAAAACACACTGTCAAAGTCGAGCTGCAAAACGGGCAAATGGCTGAGTTTCCATTAGAGGATCTGGGAGGCAATCAGAAATTTTCGGAATTTATATCGCAGAACGAGGTACTTAGGATCAATACACAGGAGGCGACGCTCGAAGAAGTGTTTATCAAGGTTACAGGCACGAAATTACTCGCATGATTCAGCTTCTTAAACAAATCAAATGGCAGTTTCTGATCTTTCAGAAAAACAATCTCATAACGATGATTATTGGGATTACTGTGTTTTACGTCCTGCTGATTTACTCGATCAAAGATTTTGCAAACGTGGAAAAGTTCATCACCCTTTTGATCTATAACGATCCCGCCATAGTTGGGTTTATTTTTATCGGAATGTCGATGATCTTGGAAAAGGATCAGAATGTCCTTCCTGCCTTGTTCGTAACACCTCTCAATCGTCACCTTTATCTGGCCTCGCGGATCATTACGCTTTCCGCAATTGGTTATTTCGGAGCACTCGCAATGGTTTTGGCTGCAAAGGGCACATCGTTCAACCTACTACTTTTTTCTGTCGGGGCATTCTCAACCTGCACTCTATTTTGTTTAGCGGGCATTTTTGTGGTCAGCTACACGACCGAGATTTTGCACTTTCTGCTTCGCGCCATTCCGCTTTTGATCTTCATGAGTTTGCCATTGCTCAATTACTTTGAATTGACAGATATTGCGTTTCTCAACCTTTTCCCCGTGCAGGGCGGTTTGAAACTAATGGTCAATTCCTATCGGGAACAGCCGAACGTTGGTGAAATCGTCGTCGGTTTTATTTTGATCGCAGTTTGGACACCGCTGATCTACTGGCTCGTTTACCGGATCTTTGTTAAGAAAATAATCGGTATCTGAGATTATGGAAACGCTGATCAAAGTCGCTATCAATGATTTCAGACTCGTCTTTCGCGATAATTCGCTAAAGATCTTCATCGCTCTTCCGCTGCTGACTCTTGTAGTAACCAGGTATGCAGTCCCTTATATTGTGGAGATCTATCCGGTTGTACAAGACTACATACCCATCATCCTGATGATGGCTACAACCCAGGGATCGACGGCATTCGGTTTCATTTACTCGATGGTGTTAGTCGATGAGAAAGATACTAGTGTGGCAAAGGTCTATGGCGTCCTACCGATCTCCAAAGTCTGGTTTGTCGTCTTTCGCCTGATTCCGCCCTTTGTTTTAGCTGCGCTGACAACATTTCTACTTTTGCTGGTCGAACCTTTTTATGGATTCCCTGTACTTCAAAGCCTTGTCTATTCGATGCTTATCGGGCTTATCGTACCATTGATGATAATGTTTGTCGCGATACCGGCAAAAAATAAAATGGAAGCTATGACGTGGCAGAAAATATTCAACTTGCCAATTGTCCTGCCGATAGCAGCTTTCTATGTTCCGGCTTCCTTTTCGTTTCTATTTATAATATTTCCTACCTTCTGGGCATTTCAAGGACTTGATTCTCTGATCAATACGGGCAATTTTTGGCTTTATATGCTGATCGGATTTGCCCAGAATATTCTGTTCATAGCGTTAATGATTCAAAGATTCACCAGAAATCATTTTAATTAATACATTTGATGTCCTTTCGGCGCCGAGGTTCTTAAAATGAACGCTAAAGTAAAACTCTTTCTTGTCTTATTTGCGGCTGGCTTCGCGGGCGTCCTCTCACTGCTGCTGCTCGACCTGGACGCGCTGCTCGCAATTCTGCCTCTTCCGCCGGGTACGGAGATGCCGATGTCCATTTCGGCGTTGAAGGTGCTGATGCTGGTTCAGCCAACAGTTATTTTGGCTGTCGCGGTTCTGATCGGAGTTGCCATCGCGTCGAAGGTCGGCCTGTCGTCGCCCGTCGCCGAGTCTGCGGCAAGCGGTGGCAATTGGGCGTCAGCGCTCAAAACACAGATCGCTCCGGGCGTCATCGGCGGTTTGGCGGGCGGCTTTGCCGTCGTCTCGATTGCCGCGATATCGACGCCGTTCTTGTCGCCCGAAGTGCTCACGAGGCTGGGCGAGTTTGGCAAAGTTGCTCCGCTTCCTTTGCGCCTGCTTTACGGTGGCATCACCGAAGAATTGCTGCTGCGATGGGGATTGATGACGCTTCTGGTCTGGGCTGGGTGGCGTCTTTTCCAAAAAGGAAAGGGCAGACCGAGATCCGTCTGTTTTGTCGCCGCGATATTGATCTCATCGTTCATCTTCGCCATCGGCCATCTACCCGTCGCTTTTCTGTTGTTCCCCGAACCAACCCCCGCCTTGGTGCTTTTCGTCATCTTCGGCAATTCAGCTTTCGGCTTGATCGCGGGGTACCTCTACTGGAAGAAAGGCCTTGAGTCCGCAATGATCGCCCATATGATGGCCCACATTTTGATGTTCGCGGCGAGCTACTTTGGGGCCTACTTTTAATCGGTTGTTGGTCCTTGGGAATCTATGAGTATCGTTCAAAGAGAACTATCCAAATCATTCAAGGCATTCTTTGATTCTGAGAAATCGAGTGGCATTTTGCTGATCGTCTGCACGGCTATTTCGCTGATCCTTGCCAATTTTTCGACGTTCGGAGCGGGTTATCTCGGTTTCTGGCAGGCATATCTTGGCGGCCTGAGCATCGAACACTGGATCAATGACGGACTGATGGCAGTGTTATTCTTGTTCATCGGCCTGGAACTGGAACGCGAGCTTTATAACGGAGAACTCTCGAATTTCAAAAATGCGCTGCTCCCTATATTTGCCGCTCTTGGCGGAATCGCCGTTCCTGCCCTGATTCATTTTGTCCTTAACACCGGAACGCCGACACAGGCCGGGATCGGCATACCGATGGCAACCGATATTGCGTTCGCGTTGGGCGTTCTAGCGCTATTAGGAAACCGTGTCCCGGCGTCGTTGAAGGTTTTTGTCGTTGCGTTTGCCGTGATCGACGACCTGTGCGCGATCATTATCATCGCCGTTTTCTACACCGCGAAGCTTTCCGCTCTGTATCTTGTTGGAGCGCTGATCGTATGGGCACTGCTTATCGTCTGCAATCGTTTCTTCAAGGTGATGTCGCTGGTGCCGTATTTGCTTGGCGGCGCCATTATGTGGTTTTTGATGCTGAAGTCCGGTGTTCACGCGACAATTGCCGGAGTCTTGCTTGCATTCGCAATTCCATTTTCCGCTAAAGAAGACGACGAAGAATCGCCTTCACATAAGCTCGAACATTTTCTGCACAGGCCGGTCGCCTTCGTGATCCTACCAATCTTCGCCCTGGCAAATACAGGCATTGTAATCGGCGCAGGTTGGTCTGAAAGCTTAATGAGCACGAATAGTTCCGGCATCATCGGAGGTTTGGTCGTCGGCAAACCGCTAGGCATTACGCTTTTGAGTTTCGTTGTCGTTACCATTGGCATCTGCCGCTTGCCGCTGGATCTGAACTGGAAACACATCGTCGGCGCCGGACTGCTCGGAGGCATCGGTTTCACAATGTCCATCTTCATCACGAACCTCGCCTTCGCCGGCAACGCCGAAACGATCAACGCCTCAAAGATGGCGATCCTGCTGGCATCGCTGACCGCCGGAACAATTGGCTTCTTATGGCTAAAGCTGCTCGGCAAACCGGAGGAATCCGACGAAGATCTGGACTCTATGGACTTTCACCTAACCCAGCCATAAGCAGGCACACACGATTCTCTTTCTCCGATTTCGCATTCAGTTGAAGGCGCGAGAAAGGACAGACCGTCTCGTCCATACACGATCTCGTAATTTGAGGATGCGGGTGACAATCCGATGAGCTTTCGATAGACCCTATCTCGGATCGCGGGAAGGAATCCGTAGCCAAAAAGGACGACGAGACCCAGCAAGGATCTCTGTTCGGATGATGCCGCGTTTATGTTGAATTTGGCGGGTCGTCAGGTGCCGTCGCAAAGATCTTTTGGCTGATCGTATCCGGAGTGAACGAGGAGAAGTTCCGTGCGGTCGAGGCTGCAAATAAATGACAGGAATTGATTGGTAAGGCGACCTTTATTAAATTATGACAAACCTATAAAATCCGTCCATAGCAATTATCCGCAGCCACTTGTATGAAGAATACATTCAGCCTTGACGAGATATCCGATTGGAAAAAATTCCAACATCTGGTCGCTGATTACTTCCAACTCGGGATAGGCCATGAAGCAAAAAGAAGTGGAATAGGACCGGACGGAGGGAAGGACATAATCGTATCTGCCACCGTAGAGGATTCTGTAATCCCATTTAAACGGAAATGGGTTGTGCAATGTAAGTTTTATAACACTACCGTCAAATTAAGCGACATCTCTTCAGTAAACATCCCAACACTGGTTCACCGACATCGCGCCAACGGGTATCTTCTTGTTTGCAAAGACGAGGTTCACAACCAAATACGCGAGATGTTTGACGAACTGAATACGGGTGTTTGTAAGATGGGCTATAAGTATGAAATTTGGGACGGAAGTCAGTTCCACACGAAAATGCTAATGCTTCCGTCCGGCCCCTTTTTCAAAAAGTACTTCCCCGAATATCAGGAGTTTCTGGCTGAGCAGGAAGAGCGAATGAAAGAGAAGAAGATAAAAACGATGATTAGAGAGCATGGTGAACCACCGGAAGGAGGCATGCAATGACAATTTTCATATCCTACTCGTTGGGAATCTACGAACAATACATCCTCAACTTGCTCTCGAAGAAACTAGCCGAGCGAGGCCATTCTTTGATTACAAACACTTATCAGGGTTTCGATTCCCAAATTCAAGCCCAAATTCAAAGTGCTGGTCTTTTCTTGGGTCTTATTACTGTTAGTGGTCCACCGTCAAAAACTTCTTGGGTTGTGCATGAACTAAACGTTGCCGAAGGATTGGGAAAACCGTGCCTGATGCTCGTACAGGAGGGAACCCGAATACAGCTTTCACCGAAGGTTCTTGAAAGTACCATTATCTTCAATCCGAACAATATTGACGCTGCTATTCGGATGGTGCAGGAAAAGAGTGACCAGGCTCAAGCTCAACAGTCGGCCAACAACGCCGCATGGCTTCTCGGAGGTATCGCGGCCATCGCTTTGCTGGCGTATCTTTCGGACGACAAGAAATGAGTTTGCAGGAATTATGGATAAAGCCGAATTGAAATTAATAATAGGAGAAATTGTCCTAGAACACTTTGAACGCAGTTCGAACGAAGGTGATTTTCCTGATGAAGCCCCGCAGGAATTTCAACAGCAATTGTTTGATGAGTTCGTGAACAATGCGTACGAAGCGTTCCTTGCCAATCCGCACTGGGTAGAGAATCTGCATCTGGCGGATAAAGATGATATTAAGGGCTATCTCAACGAGAAGTTGAAGAAGTACCGAGGTTATTGATCTCGTTTAGTAAGCTGGAAACGAGTTAGGCTGAGCTAACTAAATGGCAATTCATAGAAACAAACTTAGCAAGAGAGAACGCCGCCGACGGCGCGCGGAGGAACGTCGTCGCAAGGAAGAAGCGGCAAGAAATAAGAAGCCTTGGTGGCGACATATATCGCGAGTCTGGGCCACGGTCGCTGCCTTCGCTTTATTGCTCGGTTTGGTCACCTCCTACTTCGCTCTTGTGCCCAAGGTTACAGTCGTGCTCGGAGAGCCGATGCTGGCACATGACCCCCTTTCGGTGCCTTTAATTGTGACCAATGAAAATCCTTTCACTATATACAATGTGACCACGCGATGTTCCCTGGAAAACATGGTTGGAGTTACGGTCCCGGTTCACCTTGAAGACGGCTCCCAACTCATTACTCCTGTGAACCATGCCGCTACTGAATACACTCCGCCTCAAGATATGCCTTCGGGTGATAAGCTAACAGTTGCCTGTAGTGGCTTCAACCGAGGACCAAACGGCTATGACATTTCTAAACTTTCAAACGCAGAGATAATTCTGACCGTCAAGTTCCGTCCATTCTGGTTCTTTTGGGAATTAAATAGACAATTTCATTACGGCACCGTGCCGTCTGCCAACGGAAAGTTCTCTTTAACACCTATGCCAGCTAGAGATTCCCTTACTGAGTGATACCTGAACCACGTTGCTTATCGGCTTCCCAAATATCCGGCGGCACCCAAAAAGGCTCGCTTTTGAAATTCAATCTCTTAATCTTTTCTTTCATAAATTCGGTTAAATCCGCCTGCCGATCGAAAACGCAGCGGAGGTCATACCCATCCATTAAGATTACCGACTCGTCTGGATTTTGCTTTAGAAGAGTTGGGACGTTCTCTGACCATCCATTAATCGGACTTGGAATGTTGCCCCCTTCTGTTTTGGTCTTTAGTACTTTGGTTTCATCTCCTCCAGCCGCCGGTCCATATCTCTAAAGAACCCCGTTACGACCGTTGAAACCATTCGCAAGCGAGCTGCTTCAAGTGCGGCTGTCTGGTTTATTGTTGCAGCCTCGCTCCGGCCGTCGAAGTTCAGCTGATTGGCCCCCCTCTCGATATCTGCGGACCGGCGAATTCCGGAAAGCTGGATGCCGGCTCCCTGGCGGCTGCTTGATGCGGCAATACCGCTTCCTTGGTTTATGGCGGCGACATTCTCGGCGGCCTGGCCCTCAAGGGCTTTGTTGATGTCACCCTGATAAGTATTTGAAGCCTCGATCTTCTTATCGGCAACAATATCCGTATTGTTATTTTGGAGTGCAACAGTATCACGGGTAGTCGAATCCATCCGTTTGTTAACTTCCTGTATCGGATGTTTATCCCTAGCCCAGTCGAAGAGTTCCTGTCCAGCGCGTATCGGAACAGAAGTCCCGGCGATCGACGAACCGCCCGGTGTAAATTCGTAGGTCTTCATACCGAAACGCTCAAGGTTTCCCTGACCTCGCAGGGCTGTCTCCTTCGAGCCATCGAAGTTGCGTGCCTCGCGAGTACCTTCTGCCTCGGCCTTCATCCCCGTGATCTCTCGACGGGTGGCCGCCGAACTACTGAGCAGCCCGAAGTTTTTGTTGGCCTCGGCCATAAGGGTTTGAGTCACCTGGTTTGCCCGAATCTGGCCTAGGTTTGTGACAAGGCCACCTTCGACCCCGGCAACGGAAGAAACAAGTCTTGCCTCGGTGGATTGATTCGCGGCTTCAAGGGCTTTCTTTGCTGCAGTTTGTTCTGCACTGTAGATGCCCTGGATCTGAGTGTTCTCGGCCTGTCTGTGGAGCGCGGCACCGGCTACGAGTCCATAGGTTTCGAGTGCCGTTCCGAGAGAGGAAAGCATCCATCCCATCGAGATCTGCGATACGCCCTCGTACACCTGCCCTCGGAGAACGCGATAGCTCAACCACGGAACGAGAATGAAACACAGGCTCGAAACAAAGAACAGAATCGTGACGATCAGAGCGCTCGAAGCCGGATCGTAATTGCCGTTTGTGATTATTGTCGCGGTCGTCGAATCGAGAGTGAATACGCTTTCGCCATTGTAGATCGCAAGGGCCAGGAGACCGATCCCGTAACAGACATAGAGAGTTACTTCCTTAACGATCGGAAAAGCGAGCGCGAATGTGGCTACTCCCCAACAGAACGGATAGAAGATCTGGTTCGCGAATTTCTCGTCAAACCCGAACGCGGAGAGAACCGGAGCGGCAAGCTTCAGCCCAATAAGAATGAACAGCCCCGCGAGAGAAAGAAATATCGCCCCGAACTTTATAATGTTCTGTCCGATGACCATGAAGGTGAACAGCCTGGGCATGCTCCACCCAAGAATATTCATCTCGCCAGTAATGTCCTTAACGGACGAGTTCTTGTCGGTGATGATCCCAACCAAGCCGGGATCACCATTCGGAAGCCTTTCCGCAAGCAATTCGTTCGGGTCCTCGACAGCGAAATTTGCTTTTACATACTGCTTCATCTTCTCATCGAACTCGGCGACGAGCGAGCTGTTATAGCCCCTTATAGGACGTGCAAAGAACTTTCCAGTGACCGTTAGAGCGTCAATGATGAATGGACTAGCTCCGATTATCACCATAAAGACGATCGTCCTCACGCCCCACGCAACCAGTTGCTCGGGGCCAAGACCCCGATTGTCGTGAAAGCGGCGAATGAAGGCGACTATCAAAACGAAGCTCGCGATGATCCAAGCGAGAAACGTAAGGATCGGCATCAGCGGCCGAATGATCGTATCGAGCACCGAGCGGAAGAGCCATTCCTGACCCGTCCGCATAAGATTTGTGATCTGCTCGCTGAAACTCGGTGCCGCGGGCTTAGGAGGAATTACCGGAACAGTCTGCGGCGTTGCTGTCGGGTTTGCTGGATATTGATTCTCGAACTGCTGCAGGACCGGTGCCGGACTTCCGTCAAGCGGCGGCATAAAAGGCGAGTCCGGATTGATGCCCATGATTAGATCGTTAGCCGTGACAGGCTGCCCGTTTATCGTGCCTATCGCTGTCTGTCCTTCGACTCTCGGCGGGCGAGGGGGGCGAGGCGGCCGCTGACCGGCCGCCGTCGTCATAAAAAGGCAGGCGAAAAGGTAGGACGTTAGCAGGACGGAGAGTGCGGCAGCCTTGCCGCTCAATGTGTTTTTGAGTTTCATTGCTTTGTAGTTCGACCTTGAAGGGGTTCTGTTTTAAGGAAGTGGACTTTGATAGACGTCGTCGTTCCAGATCTCGTATTGTTCGAGTTCACGAAGAAATGAATCCGATGCTCTCGTTATCCCGGTCATCATCTCCGTAGTGCGGCGGATCTCCTTGCCGAATTCGGTCATCTGCTCGATCTTGAGACCGTAATGCACGAACTTGGCCTGTATCTTTGCTTCGAGCTCCCGCAACTGGCCTTCGACGGTCGTGATGCGAAGATTCACGGCAAGCATTTGGTCGATGAGAGATTGAACACCGTCCTGGTTGGCGGATGCGTTAACGGAGATCGCCCTGGTCTCGTCTGCGATCTTTTCCCGCTCCTCGTAGAGTTTCGAGAGATCGAGCAGGATGTTCTCCCGGTCGAAAAGCATTCTCTCGAGTTCGGAGTCGAGCTTTGCCAGTCGTTCGAGGTTCGCCATATGGGCATCCGCGCTGCGGCCGATCGAATGACGCAGGAAATCATCCAGGTCGCGTTTGTTCGCCTCCATGTCGAAGATTCCGTTCTTGAGCCTACGGGCGATATTGACCACCGATTGTATCTGGCTCGTTATGGTCGCCTCGATCCGCTTCTTGAGCTCGAAGGTTCCGCGGATAAGCCGTCCGAGTGTGGCGTAGGTAGTTATCAACTGCTTGTGCCGCATGATCTGCTCGTCGACCTTGTCGAGGATGCCTCGAAGATTCGTGACGCTCTCGACCATCTTTTGGTATTGATTAACGGCGTTTTCGTACATCGAGATATAGTGGTTGATCGTTTCGACCCAGCGGGCGGCCTCTTCGATCTTTTTTTCGATCTGCAGGGCATACTGCGATGGATCGAAGACCGTCCACTGTGCCTGAACGGGGCGCACATCTATGCCGATGAGTACCGATGAAAGAACGACGCCGAGAAGTATTTGTCTAACGGTTCCGCGAATTTCGATCATGCCGTCACCTCCAATCCGTTAAGTTCATTCAGACAGTCGCGCGAGATCTCGGTAAGCCCGACTGCCGTCAATCCGCTCGGATATTTCGACGCGAGCCACGAGACGACGATCTCCGGTGGAAGGTCCGGACGGATGTTCTCGACCAGCCTTCGCGCGTTCGCCTCGTTCGTGTCGTTCGTATTTGCCCAAAGCATTGCGGGAGACAGATGTATCTCCGCCATTTGAACGATCTTGTCCACACCGCTCCCGACTACGAATACCCACTGCGTGTAGCGGCCGTACCAGTTCCTGATCCCGCGAATAGCGGCTATTGTTTCGGAAGCCAGTTCGCAGTCATCGGCAAGTCGCTCGAAACCTCCGATTTGTTTCCCGATCATTTTCACTCCCGAGTTCTTGACGAGATCTATGCCGGTAACATTCGGCTGCTCCGGCGTTCCGGTGAAATGTTCGTAGGCTTGGGAGAAAAGGACCGTGACGAGTCCTTCCTTGCGTCCCGTGACGGTGGCTTCGGCGATCAGCTCCTGAATCGCGGGAAAATGCCGGTTGATCTCGCGCATCTCGTCGCAAAGAAACAGGATTGGAGTCTTCTGGTTTTGAGCATTTTCCTCACCTATCTCCTGCATAATCTGGGCGCTGATGCGGAATCCGACACTCTCGCGGATCTTCTCGTCGAGACTGCTTATTCCCGAGAGCTCGAATACATCGAACATTGACGGTTCGTCATATTCGGGATGGGTAGGAGCATTGAGCCAAGGGTCCTTTCGATGAATGTTAAGTTTGAGATAAAGCTCATTTGCTTGCCTCTCTTCACCACGGTTCCAGTGATAGCTTTTCAGTATGTCGAGGAAGTGTCCCAGGGTGGGCTGGAACTTTGGTCGGCCGTGACCGTTTCGGGCTAATGCCATCTTATAGACCTCATCGATAACGGTAGAAGCTATTGCGCTTGTGATCGCGTCGGTCTTCGGCGTCTTGCTCAGGATCAGGATGTCGGTCAGGACCATCGCGAGCTGCCTTTTGGTTGGAGGAACGCCGTTTTTGATTCCCGGGTAGTTCCAGATATTGATAGGCCGCGGATTCTCTTCGGTGAACTCAATATGCCTGCCGCCAAAGAGTCGACAGATAGGCTTGAACGAATGGCGGTAGTCCATCACGCGAACTTTCACATTCCCGCGGTGAGCACGAATATCGGTGATCAGCATCGACGCGAGGAAGGATTTCCCTTCACCGGATGCGGCGGTCACAATGACGGTCGGTGACTTGATCAAGGCTCGGTCATATAGATCGAGACCGAACATCTGACCGTTCGGGGTAATGAAGATACTGTGAGGACGTCTGCTGCCTCTCCAACTTGTTTCTGTTGGAACAAAGGCGATGACGGAATCCGCTGTTTCTGTCAATTCCTGGCCGGTACGTTTTGAGGAAAGCTCACCGGCGAGCATTCGAGGATATAGGGCACGCTGACGAACGGCGTCTTCGCGCACCGCATCTGCCCCGATCTTTTTTCGGATCGCCGAAATAACCGCATCGCAGCGGTCGTCGAGGACTTCCAGTTGGCGACGGGCTTCTTTAGAACCCTTCGATCTGCCGGCGAAGACGATCACGTTCATCCGCAGGCGGCATATCTCCTCGTTATCGGCTTCGACCTGTTCGAGCAGGTTTTCGAGATCGCCTTTGATCACTACCGCGTCCTTCTTGAGATTCCTGAATCCGAGCCACGTATTGCGGCTCCCTTCGATCCGGTCGATACGCTTTTGAAGGTCCTTTTTCGCGGCCTGTTTCTCGGTGGTCATCAGATCGACCACGATCTCGTGAGGAAATCCTAGGGCCCTCGTCGCCGTTAAGTACCGCATCACGTCCGCGGTGACGAAACCGTTCGGCAAACTCTTGAGGCTCACAACGCTTGTCGGGGTGCTATTGTGGCGGACAACTTGATCGCGGAGCGCTTCGATCCGCGTGCTGCACAGATATCGCCTGATATCTATACGACGGTCTTCCGGCAACGTCGGCACATCTGCCTGATCGCGTCTATGACTGGCGAAAAGGTACGCGAACAATTCCTGCGCGCTCATCTCCCGTAGGCTTAGCGACTTGGGAAAATTCGCTTCGAAGGCCTGAAAAACGCGCACCGCCTTGGCTCGACAATCCGCTTCTGACTTAAGTTCTCGCATCACTATCGATTCACCGAGAGTGTTCCTTGTCCGCAGGATCGGCCGCCGCAGAAATCGAACAAGTCCCTGTTCGCGCACCACTCGAAGGATCGATGGAAATGCAGATCCAAAGAGACTGCTATCCGCCTTGTCCCTTACCGGAACACGTATCCAGACGCTTGCTGTCTGGCGCATGACTTGCCCGGAGCGGATTGCCTCCTCAAAGATAGTAAGGTTCGTCGCCTGGAGAACGGACGCGATCGGGTCGCTGCTCACTTCATCGCGGGAGCGAAGGTGGTCTTTTAGCACTCGTCCGTCGTCCATTGAATTTAGGAAACGAAACTGAGTTACCGTGTTCGGAGGTTTGTCGAACTTGAGGATCGTCTTGAGGTCCTCGATCCGCTCCTCGGTCAACCGCCCGTCGTCGTATAAAGTATTTGCCGCCTCGAACATATATCCTTTGCCGAAGCTTCCGTCGCGATACCGAATGACATTTCCGTCGAGGCCGAGGATCTCGGTCGGAAGGAGCCGGCCGCGTGTACCGGGGATCTCAGCGGATCTCGAATCTAGAGCAACGGGTTCGATTCTTTTCGTAGGCTCGCGATGCATCCGAAAATGCGGGAACAGGCGTCGGCCGATAGCCAGGCCGATGCCGGCGAACGTAAAGCTTCCGAAGAGTGTGATCGCAATATGTGCGAAAGAAAGATTTGCTGTGTCCATATTAGTTTTTGGTTTTTTGGTCTTCGTTTCTTTGGCCCTAGTCTTCTGCTTTCCGCACCCAGTTATGAATTTCGAGCTCGCCTGATAGTGGAGGTCTGAACGGAACCCATCTATCCGTCGTCGCGTCGAATTTCTGGGATAGCCAGCATTCGGGTTTGCTGAGTCTCAAATAGTTGAAAGTTCCGAGCAGGATCAGGAACGTAAATAAGCCAAGAGGAAAACCAAGCGGTACATAACCGAACCAGAGACCGCAGATGAACGGCACAATGTACGCGGCGCCGGTCGGCATAAGGATGTACCTCCAGTCGGTCGAATAAACCCCGAATCGTTTAAGGCCCCGAAATACGTTCGGCCTCGTAGCTCGTCGTCTCATTTGCGCTCCTTAAAAATTGGTGTCAACACCGACCGCTCGCCCCTGAGCGAGCTGCCAGAACACAGCCACGATGGTGCCGAACGCGAACGCCAGGATCGAGCCGAAAGCCTGGTTGCCCCACTCCTTGCCGGTTAGCTTGTTGTAGATCGACCAGGCTATGCCGACCGCTCCGAGACAAAACAGGACGATTGCCATGAGCTTGAGAGATTCGCGGATGATGTTGGAGAGATTGCTCGCATCGCCGGTGAAGATCGGGCCTTGAGCAAGCAATATGTTTGTGAAAAGCAAGACGGCTGCGAACGGAGCAAGCTGCGCCGCGACGTAACGGATCATTCGAGTAAGTTTTTTCATTCTTAGTCCTCGCGTAAAAAGTTTTCTTAACGCTTTTCCAAACTTGGAAAACACGTCAACGGATTTGCTCGTTCTGCAAGGCGTGTGCCGCGTCGCCCTTGTGCGGTACTGGCACGGCGGTTGCGAACTTCTCGCCTCATGCGAAAACAAACTTTCACCGTTGCTGTCCTCCTGATACTCGGAACTCTCGCCAGCCCATTAGTGATCTCATCGCAATCGCGCGCCACGTTTACGCGAACCGCACTTTCAAGAATGGATGTGCTTTCACGTGCCGGCCTTTTCGAAAAGGAGATAGCCGATGCAGCTCGGAAGGAAGGCGTCGATCCCCATATCCTCTGGACGATCGCGTACAACGAGACGCGGTTCCGGCCGTGGCTAACGAGTCCCAAGAACGCTCAGGGCCTGATGCAGTTCATTCCCGGAACCGCCGCACGGTTCGGCCTCGCCAATCCATACGAACCTAACTCGTCGATCCACGCAGCGGCTCGGTATGTTAAGTACCTCGGAAGGCTTTTCGACTATCGCGTAGAATCAATTCTTGCTGCTTATAACTCCGGTGAAGGAACCGTTCTCGCATATCTTAATGGGCGGTCTTTGTCAGCAAACGGGAAGCCAATAAACACGGGCCGCAGACGAACACCGGGAGGAGTTCCGCCTTATAGCGAGACGATCAACTACGTGGCAAACGGGATGAGGATTTATCGCTGGCTTCGGGCCCAGGGCAGGTTCGATTCGATAAAAAGGAACTCAAGAATAGACAATATCGGGTTGGTCTCCCGCCCTAAGGAACAGAACCTCTCCGGGCAGGCAAAATCGAGCGAGACTGTCGGGGTCGCGGTTCTCTATGATCCGCGTACCGGAAATCGCTACATCACAAATGGTCAAGGCAACCTACGGCCGATCGAACAAAGTGGAGCTGTGATCGTTTCTCCCGAAGTTCGCCCCCCTTCGGCACAGAAAGCCAGATCGACCTTTGCAGGCATAACACCGTGAGTTGCGGTGATTGGTTCATTCCTGCCGCGCCTTCCCGCACCACCGGTTCGGTTTTACTCCAACTAACAGACAGAAATTCTTAGAACCCGGCGAAAAACTGCATTCGCGGGCTTTGGTATCGATCTTGCAAATACGTCGGAACACGGCAGCAAAGGCCGCACACGAAAGATGAAAGAAAAAACATTCGAAACAAAAACGTTCGAGGTTCCCGCTGAAGCTGCTGCGGGTTCAGAGATGCCGCTTTACTTGAGCCGCGATCCCGAAGACGTGATAACGATATCGTCGCTATTCAAGGCGGTCTGGATACTTCTCTGGGTTCTTACGCTGAGCGTTGGGATCAATGTGTTCCTGTCGTTGCGTAAAGCCGACCGCATCGTGGTCGATAGGTCCTCTGGCCGTGTAGTGGAGTTAAACAACCGCGACTACGGTTCGACAGAAACGGCGAGTATCTCGCCCGACACCCTCACAGGTACGGATAAAAAGTATCTGGTGAAAGAATTCCTGACAGCCCTTTACGAAGTCGAGCAATCTACACGTGAAAGCCAGATAAACAAGCTGCTGAGAATGCTCGATCCTGACCTATCCATCGCGATGGCGACTCGTCTTAAACAGAACGGAGTGCTTGCGGCGGAGAAAACGGAAAGCGTCAACTCGTCATGGGAGCTTCAGGACCTGACCGTCGATGAGAACGATCCTTTTGTGCTTCGCGCGATCGGGGTCCGAAGGATTCGTCGAAAAGCAGCCGGACAGGATGTCGAAGAATCCGTGCAGCTAAAGGCTAAGTTCCTGCTCAAGGACAGCCCGTCATCGCCGGTAAGAAATGACAACAACCTACGTACGGGATTCACGATCCTCAGGTTCCGCGTTGAGCCGGTCAACGGTAAATCGGTCTCGCCCGTGACACTTATAGCTGATGCTGCCGAGCAAGGAAACGCGGATGCACCGCCGACTAGTGCTGCTCAGGATCATTAGTACGCCGACTCAAGAAAAAATCATGCTTACAAATCTTATGAACATTCATTTATTTAAAATTGCCCTTGCCGCTTTTCTTCCGGCACTTATCCTTTCCGGCTGGACTGAGGTAAAAGCTCAAACTAAGCCGGGATCCGTAAGGTCAAAAGTTGTCAAAAAAAGACCGCCAAAGGAAGTTTCCCGCCCCCTCGCCGAGGGTCCTGCGAAACCGCTCTTACTTGCGCAGGCGGCACCGGTCTCGATCGTCAACCTGGCCGAACCTGAGTATCTCTCGGGTGAGGCCAGGGTGACGGTCAACCCTAAACAGCCCACGGTCATCCGGCTTGGCCTTGCACAAAACGCTGTATCAATCGTCGAGTTTCCAGCTTCGGACGGGATTTATTACATCCACGAGGGGAATCCCAAGCTCGCTTCTGTTTTTCAATCACCTACCAAAGAGACTGACCGATCGATAACCATCTATCCTGGCGAATCGTTCCTGCCGTCGCGGGACGGTAGCTCCGCGAGCTCGATCAGTCTTCAGATGAGATCGGGACTCGTTCTGATCCTTGAATTGATCCCGGTTACCGACTTAAGAAAAAATGCTCACCGATGCGTTGTCACGTATGACCGCGATGCCGTGATACAGGCGCGGCGCACGGCCGGTCTTGCTTACGATCTTGGCGGTGAAGGCAGTTCCCCCTCTCCCATGAATTCACGGGCGGTCTCAAAACTTGTCGGATTTGCGCCACCGGTCGGCCCGGTCTCAATTGGAACGCAACCTGCGGAGCACCCGATAAGTTCCACATTCGCAGATCTTGCAAACACAAAGATCGCGCGCGCGAAAGGATCGGACAAGAGAAAAACAACAAGCGAAATATCCGTTCTAGCCAACAAGAAACTTGCTGAGACAATTCGAGAGCCGAAGAAGCATCTCGGTTCGTGGTCGAAACCGCAGCACGGTCTTGAACTTGCCGTCTCGCGAGTCACTGAACTCGATCCTGAAACGCGGTTGGTAGTCGTCGCTGTGCGAAACATCACCGCGTCCAATCTGCGACTTGTGCCGGGATCGCCCGAACTTCAGATCCAGACGACAGACTCCGCTGGGAATGGCATCCAGACAACACGGATCGAGGCCGGATACCTTGAGTCGACAACGCTGGAAGGACTTGTGCAGCCGGGTTCGACCGCTTACTACACTCTCGTTTACAAGTCACCGATCCTCGGCACCAATCAGAGCGTTCGTGTACTTGTCGCACATCGCGAAGCGGCCGATGCGCCGCTTACATCAAGTCTCGGCGATCCAAAAGGAAAGGAGTAGGAACACCAATGGAAAAGACGACACTTGACTCAACCGAAGTGCCGACAGCACTGCCGGGTTTCGAAGACGACGATGCAAGAGAAAAATTGTTGCTTCAGAACACTTCGGACGAGCTCGAAGACGCAACCGACGACGAAATCGATGAAGTTGAAGAGCCGAACGCCAACCCGCACAAACGCCGCTGGCGTGTGGTCAGAACCTTCGCTGCGTTCGCGGTCTTCGTCTTATTCCTCGTTGTCGGAATAGCCTGGTTTTTCGGGATGGGATGGTTTTCAAAGCCGCAAGCTCAGCCGGTGAACAGGAACGGCCAAAAGGACAGACAGACAATACCGGCAACAGAAGACGAGAAGCTGAAAATGGCTCTAAGTATGATCGCTCCTTTGCAAAAAGGGCCGGAGTCCGACGTGAGCTCGCAGCTTACGGGCGCTCCGGTGGAAGTTGATCAAACCGCGATTCCTGTCGGCAAGGGAGATGTTGATGGTACTCCTCTAAAGACCAGCGGCGTTCCGATCGGAGGAAAAGGGCCGTATTTCTTGCCGCTAACCGATGAGAATTCGACACGCAAACTGAATCCATCCGCGGCCTCGAAACCCATTGCCGCCGAAAATGAGAGTTTGCCCGTGTCGAAAACTAACGATTCGGACGAGGCTAGGGGTCGTTCGCTGTTCTTTGGAATATCCAAAAATGCCACCGCAAAGGACGAAGTAGGCAAGAGCGGATCTTCCCGCACTGCTTCCCCCGCCGTAATGCCCGTATCCGATCCTGCCGCATCGCGATCTGAAATACCTTTCGGAACGATGCTGCCTGTTCGTCTTATCGGGTCGATCTACACACTTCGGAATTCTGGTGGTTTCGTACGGCTGGAGCTGACTCGTCCCGTCGAAGGTAAGGGATATTCATATCCTGCCGGAACGCTTGTTCTCGGAGAGATTCGCGGTGGCGAATCCGTCCGGGCTTTTGTCAATATCGTTGGGCTTATCGACCCGGTTTCCGGCGAGCTTGTCCGGTTCGGCGGTGAGCTTCTTGGCCGGGATGGTGCCTCCGGCATCGAAGGAAAACGACGAAGTCTCACCTCTCAGTGGTCAAGGTTCTTTCGAGGAATGAAGGATACGGCCGCATCCGTTCTGGGTTCTGTCGGAGCGATTCGATCAGGCGGAACAGTCATTCTTTCAGAGCCCCTTCGACGGGGATCCGAGTCGATGACCGAGGACCTATCCGGTGCCCTACTCAAGAGCGAGCGGGAGGACACGTTTCTGGAGGTAGTCGCCGGCTCGAACGGGTATGTTCTTGTGACAAGCTTGCCCGACAACTCGGCCGACGCTCCAAGCCGGCGTAAACAGGAGGGGGCAAAGAAATGATCCCTCACGACCGCAACCGGCCCCAGATCGATCCGCGTCGTCTCGTAAAGACAGGCGGCGAACGTGAACTCTATGGACTACTCTGCCGCACGGGTTATGTACCGGGCGAACAGGTATTTGGCGATTTCTGCGAGAGCCTTAAATCGGGCCGTGCGTGGCTGATTTCGGGGACACGCGGGAGCGGCAAGACCGCCTTCCCGGAAGCACTCGCTCGGGCGTGCAACCTGATCATGTGTGTCGTCGCGGGGCGCGACGGCCTCAGGCAGGAAGAGATCCTTTACGACTGGGATCGCGAAGAGCAGGAAGTATGGATGCGGGAGAATCTTGCGGTGGCAAAAGAAATTCCATCTGTAGAGCAGGCGGAGTTTCTCGAAAAGGCGCGAAACGCAAAGTGGCGAAGACAGTTCCTTATCCTCGGCGAGGTCGGCCTCGCTTACGACCTTGCGGCAAAGGCAGCCGGACGGGCTTCCGAAGATCCGCCGCCGGTACTGCTACTCGACGAAAGCGACAAGTTCGGTGCGAGCATCGAAGACTCTCTTCTCATGCCGCTTGAACGGGGACTGATCTACATCCCGCGATACGAAGGCGGCTGCATAGGCGTTGCCGATTGGGAATCCCGCCCGATAGTGATCACCACTTCAAATGACCTTCGTCACAAACTGAGCGGTCCCTTTATCTCGCGGCATATTTACAGCCGGTTCGCTAATCCGACTCTCGAAAAGGAGCTGGAGATACTCCGGGCCCGAAATCCTGCTGCTTCATCCGCTCAGCTCGCTATAGCGATAAAACTCCTCGACGCTGTACGCGGGATCGCCGGTATGGAAGATCACCCGAGCATCCGCGAATCGATAGACGTTGCGGGTGCGTTTGTGAGAGATGAAATCGAGACGCTCGATGATCTTTCACTTACACGGTTCTTTTGCTATTTCGTAAAGACCGGTGATGCACGAGAGCTCCTGAGCCTCCAGCTGGACTATCTGCTCGCCATGACTCACGCATTTCATCCGGTCATCGATCCCCGTCTCGGCGAATATGACCCTCAATGGGTCGGGAGGTGGCCGCAATTGACCGGACAGTTTTGATAACTAATGTCGAAAACGAAGACCAAAAAAACCAGGCTCATGCCGGAGCCGACGGGCTTGGATGACAGACCCATCCCGCGACAATTCGCTTACCTACGAAAGCTGTTCGATCCGTCGCGATCCGGTGCAATACTCATCATTCTCGTTTTGGTTGGGGTTTATCTGGCCGTAAGACTCAACGTGCCTGCAGGGCTAGGGCACGCTCAACTACGTTTTGTTGAAGACCCCCTTTCTCAAACATCCTATGGCGAGGCCGAGGCACAAGTCTCGTTTCGGGACCCTTTTTCCGGCCCTGCATACGATTCGGCCGTACGGCTCCGGGAAGCAGGATCGTTGGGACTGGCGGTTTCCTTGTCAATTGCCGCGAGACATTTCTCAGGCGGCGCGGTCCCTTCCACTCAACAAGAGGCCGTTCGCGAAATCGTTGCACGAAAGCTCTTGCCGCCGGGGATCGAAGTAGAAAACAGTTCGTTCCGGTCAAGTGTTAGCGACCTGCGATTCACGTATCGCGCCGAACCGCTTTCATTCGAGATTGCGGCTCTGCCGAAAGACAGGAGCGGGCCAGCAGTGCTGCTCCGTTTTCCACTGCCGGCGAGCGAGACGAATTCGATAATGTATTTCGAATCGCAGATCCCTGTACAATTGCCTGCTCCGCTGAGTACCACCGAACAAACAACCGCCGCGGGTTGGAAGATCAGGCATTGGCGGGGTGACGCGATGCCGCTCAATGAAACGGTTATTCGCGATCTTCGCGAACATGACGAATGGCTTAGAACTCAGAATCAAGGTCGGTAGAAAGTATGTTTTCTCGTGAATGGATAGAAAGATTCGATGCATTACGCGGCATTCCGCGCAAAGCTAACGAACAGTACTTACCCTCGTACAACGCTTTCTGGCATTGGGCGGCCGAAATTGGGAAAGGCGGCTTCTATGTGTTTGTCGGACTCGTTGGAGCGGGCTTGTTCCTTTTTGCCGGCAGGCTTTTGAATGAACCGGGGCTCATTAATCTTGCGTTTTGGGCGGGCTCCCTCTGTTGCGTCTGCGGCGGGCTGGTCGATGCATACGCTCTGCTGAAGGACTATCGGGTAAGGCATATGAGCACGGCGCACGGATCGGCGCGTTGGGCGAAAGCCAGAGACCTCATCCGGTGTGGCCTGATGAACCGAGTTGGCGGATTGCCTCTGCCCGTTAATGCACTTCCGATCGCAAAGGCATTTGGCGGCAAGGACATATTCCTTCCTCCGAGCCAATGGCTGCGGCATTTCGCCATGTTTGGGCCGACCGGCTCGGGCAAGTCGAAAACGTTTTTCATCTCGATGATCCGCGCGATCCTGGCGAGATCGTCGTGTCTCATCTACGACCCGAAGGGTGAACTCTTCGCGCAAACCGCCGGAACTGCGAAGGAGGTCTTTCGCCTCGATCTGAACGACCCGAACAAAAGCGATCGCTGGAATTTCATTCCGAAGTGCCGCAATGATCCGGCTTTTGCCTGTCAGGTCGCGGGAATGATGATCGGGATCGAAAGCCGTCGCAAGACAAATGCCGACCCGTTCTGGGGGGATGCCGAACAGATCGCGCTTACCGCTATCCTTCTTCACATCGCGGAGGTCTATCGCGAGAAGGCAATCCCTGCACTTGCGGCCGACTTCCTCATCTCACTAGGCGAAGACGGCAACGACGCGTTCGCTCAGGCAATGGAGAACTCGCCCAGTCTATATGCCAAGCAGGCATACCTTGCTTTTCGGCAAGCTCCTATCCAGACACGCGGGTCGATCCTGATCGGACTCTACAACAAGCTCCGGCCCTTTACGCTCGCACCGGCCCGAATGGTGACGATGCCGCCGACACCTGATGAAATTGAAGCAGGCTGCAGGAAAATTGAGTTTGCCGATCTTCGGCAGCCGGGTACCGCCATCTATCTCGTGGTCTCCGAAGGTGCGGCCGATATCTATAAAGAGTTGATCGCAACGTTCCTTGGACAAGCTGTAATGGAGATGCGTCTTGACGGACTAAACGAACCGGAACACCCCTGCTTTGTCCTTATCGATGAGGCATATCAGCTCAATGTGGCCGAGGTGAAACGCATATCGGGTATCGGCCGAGGGCGAGGAGTCGGCTTAGGACTCGGCTATCAGGATCTTCCGCAGATGTATGACCAGTACGGCCGGGAGCGTGCGAATGCGATCCTAGGCACGGTCATGACAAAGATATTCCTTCCCGGTCTTGACGACGTGACGGCCGAATACGCTTCGAAGCAGCTCGGCGATACGACGATATTCTCAAAGACCTTTCAGGACTTTCCGGGAAAGAAAAATGACAACACCCGGTATGCCGAACAGAAGCGAGCACTTATGCACGCGTCGGAGATACGCCAGATAGCCAGGCATTCGGAAGTGCTGATCGTTAGCGATACGGCCCCGCCGATCCGGGCCGCCTATCCGCTCTTTGCAGTTCTAAAGAACGTGTACCCGGCGAAACAAAAAGGATCGCCCCGAGAACTTCATCTTGGTGATATCGACCCGGCGTTTAGTTTGCGGGGCGTTCAGCAATACCCTTCACCAGCATCAAAAGAAGCGAATAACGCGAATCTCGATGCAATGATAAATACTTTTTCAAATCTCGTGGATCGCAGGTTCACTGATGAGCGAATCATCGACCTGCTCAAACCGGATTCCGCAGTGCCGGAACAAACTGAAAGTTGGGAAAACGTCGCTGAAGAAAAACATGCCGGTGCTCTCGATGACCTAACGTACGATCTGCGGTTGCATCTGGCGGACCAATATCAGCAGGCTGTCTCACATGCCTAATACCCTAAATGAACCGACTTAAAACATCCCTTGTGCTCTTCCCGATCGGCGTCGTTATCGTCGTCGGGATCTATGTTTACTCGTTATGGGCAGCAGAGAAACAGCGGACTGCCGAAATACCATTCGAAGCGGCGGACCGAATGATGCGGGATCTGCGCCTCTTTCACGAAAAGCAAGGCCGGTTTCCAGACGATCTCAAAGAATTGGAAGGCGTTGTCTGGGACAAAAAACAGGAACGAAATTACCCGATCAAGCACCGGGCGCTAACCCACCGAAATTATTTCTATCTTTATACCCGCACGGCCTCGCACCATTTCACGCTGTGGTCGATCCCGGTCGGCAATCTCCGCGAAGAAAGCCCGACCGTTTTCTTGTCGGTTTCAACCGACGGCTGTCGAAGATGGAAAGGCCCAGCTCTGGATTCGTATCTTGTTCGCAAACTGGACATCAGTCCGTCGCCCTCACAGCTGGGAGTACTCGGACTTACGGAACAGAGTGGATGCGATCCTCCGAAAGCGAAACGAGACTCGCCCTGAGCGTTTAATGTGATTCGAAAATTGATTCGATTGCACGTCTAGATGCACGCACCAACACTTTATCTTAATCTTCGATCGTTGCGCTGACGGTTTGATGATGAGCGGTTTGGTTGCAGTGCCAGCCCGGAAGGGTACCCAATGTTTTGTTGTATTTCTTTCTTCCTTTCGCGATAGACCTCGCGAAAGGCCATTAGCTCTTCCGGTTTCAGAGTGGAGATTTGCCCTTCTATCTCCCTCGTACGTCGCTCACTCCGTCTCACCAAACGCCGACTTGCGTCCATCCTTAAACTACCACCTCGGCAAGTAGTGGCAGGTTTTACCGGCGTGTTTTGGATGGAGTGGCGGAGTCTACAGCGAGGAAGTTGCAATCGATCTCGATATCGGGGAGGGACCGGAATAGGTTCGAAGAACCGAGGAACCAATCTTTTCCAGAGAAATTAAATCTTGAACAATTTCTCCCCTTGGGAAAGAGATAGAACTGTATATTTCTCCGTATCGACATTAAAAGGTAGCTTGTCGCGTAAGACTGGAAGTACGTACTGGCAATTGACCCTGGCAACTATCTCGGTCAAAAGCTGAGATATCTGGTTATCGTGGACGTTCTCTATCTGATCCTGCAAAACGAAATGTAGGCACGCAATGCCGAGCTCGTCAGCAAATTGAATATACGCAAGATCAAATGACGCCATCTCCCCCTTTTTCTTGCCGGTTCCGAGATTACCGTCCAGGCTCGTGATCTTCAGATCGTAACCGCGATCGGTCAGCTCGGAGCTCAATACAAAGGTCTCGTTATAGAGGCGTTGTGAGATGTCTGCAAAGTATTTATTGAAATCAGCGATTCTTTCTTGAATCTTCTCATCCTTGGAAACGATCTCGTCGTTGATCTTTTTAAGCTCGTCTTCTATATCCTCGACCCTCTTGATCGACGCGGCCCAAACCCGACGTTTCTCTTCCCACCGTCCAAGCTGTTCATAGGCGTGGTTGAATTCCTTAGAAATTGCTTCGTATTCGTCGGCCGAGATCTGCTTAGAAAGCTTCTTTCTTAGCCTTGTTTCCTCATCCCGTAGCTTGGTTATTTCTTTTTCAATACCTCTAATTCGAGCGTCAAGACCTGGCAGCTCGGAGGTGATATATTTCACCTTCTCTGCAACCATCTGATTGTGAAACGTGACAACCTCTTCGAAACTCTTCTGTGCGGTACCGATCAACGCGCTCGCCTCTTCATAGATGCGACGTATCTGGGTCGTGTCGATATCGGCCTGCTCACTTTCAAGATCCTGTTTACTCTCAAGGATAAGGTCACGGCGAAGTTCAAGTGTTGACTTTTCAGTCGAGAGTCGGCTTGTATCAGCCTGCACCAAATTCACTTTCTTAAATTCTTCGTCGTACTGTTCATTGAGATTGAAAAGGGTCTTCTTGCGCTCTAGCTCCGCTAAAGTACGGTTCAAAACTAATAAAGACTGGTCGATCTGTGACGGGTTGCTGTCTTTACGCAGCCGTTTCTGCAGATTTATTTCGATCTTCTTGTCCGAGGTAAGCTTCGCTTTCTTCGCCTGATCGTCTACATCGATACCAAGCCAAAAAAGAAATACAGATTCATACACTTCGAAGGTCGTCGTCGCATGCAGAACCTTTAACGTATTAACCAACCGATTCTTTTCGTCTCGTATATTTTTCGCGATTATCTGTCTAAAGCTGGGCTTAGGTTCCGCCGAATCGAAAATCAACTCCTTTAGACGCTGAGTGAAGTCGTTGTTATTGGAGATCTGCTCACCATTGACCTCCTGGATTTTTCGGCCGTGCGTGAGAAAGTTCTTCCTGATTTCGATCGTATGTTTCTCGTCCTCATGCTTATCTGGTTCAGGGTATACATCCGCAAGGCGAAGAGTAGCAACAATGTTGTTGTTCTTTAGGTAGGCCTCGACATCCCGGTTGCGTGAATCCTTGAATTCCGGATCGACGTAAATATTTCTTCCGTCACCGCCCAGGCAAAAATCGATCAAGCGGAGAACCGTCGTTTTCCCTACGCTGTTACCTGACTCGGTCATCTCGTCAGTCCGCGTCTCGTCAACGATCAGGTTTATTCCCTTCAGAAAAGGAATGTGCCGTACCATGATATCGTCGTTCGAAATGGTCAGACTTATCAGGAACATAGTTCAACCGTGCTCCCTTTGGAATTTACCTTGTCTAACATAAAAAGCCAGCTCAAGGTAAGTGAAAACAGTCGGATCGAGACCTTTTCCCGTTCGTTCAAACGATGGAAAAGCTCGAAAAAGTCCATGCGGTACTGACCATCCTCCTGCAGTAGTTGGAGGACGAGTGCACCCAAATAGTACAGCTCCCTTCTAGGATTTAGATCTTTACTTACTATCATGCGACAATCGGTTCTTCCAAAATTTTACAACGCATGAAGGCATCGACCATAACGATCTGGATTGCCACCAACCGAATCTCGTAGTCAAGATCCACTTTTAGGTTCTCGCTCTTGTTATCGATCACGTCCCAGAGTCTCGATTCGACCGCCGACATGATGTCATCCCCAACGTCCTGAACCGCGATTGTTTCAGTAACGAGATTGGCCTTTGCTTCCAAATAAAACAATTGTATCAGGTGAAGCAGCGCTTCCTTTCGGTGGGAGCCTTCCTTCTCGATTTCGGCGTATATCCGCGTTAACTTGCCTTGGAAAACGCGATTCTGCTCGATGATCGGCTTGAACCTTTTGACTTTGTTGTATTCGATCTTCTCATCAATCTCGAATTGCTTCCGAGTATCGGGCGGTTCAGCACTGGAGAAAATATCGGACGAAGCTATCAGGTTCACAACGTCAGCTAAAATGGTTGTCTGTTTGGCGATTATCTCTGACGCTAGGTTGTGTCGGCGACGCTCGGCGATATGGTCCGCCTTCATCTTTTTAAGGCCGTCGACCGTATACTTCTCTTCGTCATTCGTAACGGTGTGATGATTCGGACACAAAAGAATCAGGTTGTCGTAATGCCGTCGTTGATCGTTCGTCATCGACGGGTTATATCGAGCCCCTTTTTTGTCAGCCGCCTCAATGTGGCAAATATTTTTTAGGATTGTCTCCGAATCCGGTTCAACAAACTCAATTGGGCATGTTGGGAAAGAGCACTGGTTGTAAGAAAGAATTCTCAATCTGTCCAAGGTCCGAGGAGTATACGACCGCGGACCGACTTCGTTCTTTGCAGGAGTCTTGACTGCCATGTGGGTTCTAACGGTTGAATGGACTTTAGTTAGCGTTTCGGATGATGTGCGTAGTTTATACCCGAATATACTCGAATATTCAACCAATCATGCAATAAAACGCACCGAGAGATGCATTTTCATATAACAGCAAAGAGCTCCGAAGCACAGCGTTTGTAACGACTAAACTGAATAAACGTGTCGTGGAGGTCTTCGGCGAAAGCACGGTCGTGCTCGGTAAATGAAGGGATCCTTCCCTTAGTGTGTCATAATGCTCTACAAAAACGTCGACAGGAGCAGGCGTTGGAGGAAAAAAAATAGATTTCTGCGCGTTTCCCAACATCGGCAAACAGAATAGCCCGCAGTAGTTTTCCTACGAGGCAAATCTAACTTCATTGTTACCTTGATCGATGCCTTCCAGATCAGGTTTATTAGCGTGTATATAGGCCGGGGATCTTATTTTGATGCCTGACAAGACTGTCACCACCCCTCTCGTTGACCGGCGTGAGAGCTCTGGATTCATTAGCCGAAGCCAAAGATGGCAGCCTTCCTAGTTCTTCGACAAATTCGCGGCCTAAAGCAGTCCGGGACTCGTGATGGGGTTTGCTTGCGCCACCACTCTTTGCAAGACTTTTTTCCAAAACGGCCGTAACACCCTCTGACAACGCGCGATCACTGAGCTTGGAGTTTGTGGTAACGAGTGCCGCGAACCGGGTTTTCAACTCATCTCGAAAAGCGTCAAAGTTCACCGTTGTAGACTTTTGAACTGTCGCAGGCTCCGGCTTTTGCCGGTCCAAAGAGCTGTCGACGAGTCTTGTTTCCAAACTCTCCTTTTGAAGAACGGCACGCTGATAAACAAAATCTCTCTCGGCCGGCGGGAGTTTTCTGTAGATCTCGCTATGATCGAACTCATTCTTGTATCGCAGCTCGGCGTCTGGTGTCTTAAGGCTCTGTAGGAAATGTTTCGTTGCGGAAACCGAATCCTTCATTTGCCGTCTTCCGAGACGGGATTCAAGGCTATCGATCAGCTGCGCGGCCTCCGGGCCAGGCGATATCTCGCCGCGCATTAAAGCCTCGGTCTTTGCCTTCGTATCGCTCCCGACGCTCATGTAGGAAAGTTTTGCCGCCGTCATTTCGGATGTATAGTGACGCGGGGACACTTCGGTGAACAGGAATTGCATTTCTTTCACGGAAAGCGGGCGCGACGTGCCGGCTCTCTCGCTTTCCGCCAGCGTCTTCCATTGCGTTCCGAGTTTTGCGTTTTCGAGCCGGATCTTCGAAGCCGCCTCCATTACTTGATCTCGCGACGCTGCGGTTCCGAGCATCGCCGCGTAGGTCCTGTACCGGGCATTGAAGTGCCTTAGCCTGGATTCGGGCTGTTTCAACTGGCGTTCGATATAGCCGGAAGCGAATCTCAGGTCATCAATCGCTGATTGCTTCTCGGCAGATCCTTCTTTCGTAGCATGGTAAATATCAGTCTGAAAGGGCTTTAGAATCACCTCGACCGGGGTTCCGCTCTCCAAAAGTTCGTCTAGAACAGGAAGGCGTACGTCGATCCATCGGTCGAGATCCTTCTTTGACATATCGTTTGCCAGCCTTGAGAGGGTCGTATCCTCCAGTTCGATTCTTTCGAAATTCTCGGTTCCAGCGACCGCATGATCTGAGTCTATAAGCTCTGTATGATCTTCGCTCTCAATTGCACTCTCGTTCGCATTATCCAATGAAAGATCATCGGCACCTCGTTCCCGCTCGAAACCCATCGTTTCGATCAACTGCTCAAATGGAACAGACCTGGCAGATGGTTCAAGCTTGCTCATCTCTTTCGCGAACGATCCGATCTCGTTCAACGTTCTCTCGAAACGTTCCTCCTTGGTTTCGGCTTCGGAAATCCGCCGATTCCCGCTGAGCAGTTCACTGCGTCCTTCAAGAGCTTCATAGATCCAGTTAAAGACCTTGATCTTCGTATCCCGGTCCGCGCTTCCTCCCGCAATTCTTTTTCCGTGCTCAACTACCTGCGGCGCGAGTTCCTTCGCACGGGATTCGTTAACAAGTCCGGACAGCCTACGAAACGCATACTCATTAGTCGCTACGGCAAGAGGCGGGGACGATGAAGGATTCTCTTTGGGTGAAATAAGGACTCCGTCCCTGATCGTTGCGCCCCGCTCATAGAGATCTCTTACGAACTGCGAGTGGCCGTTAAGGTGCGATGCGTGTTCGCTTCTGTTCCTGCCCTCAGTGTCTTCCAGTTTGGCAAGGAGCAGGTCCGATCTCCCGACCGAAAGGATCTCATTTACCGCACGAGCCGTCCTTGGATTGGATCGTAAGTCGGTCGCCGGCTTCTCAATGACAGCCTGCGCCTTTTGCTGGTGGGCTTGCCGCACCAAAGACTGGCCGACCTTCTCTATCGCCATCTTTACAACATCCGCGTGGCATATCTGACCCGCACGACAGAAACAGGACACTGTTATCGTCTGGCCGTCTCGGAACGCTTCGCCGAGTTTGAGCATTCCGTCCCGAATACCGCCCTCATTTGTTCGGTAACTTTGTCTGAGCCTTTCGGAATACGAGATCAGTGCGGCGTCGCGTCCCGATCCCCGTGGTGCGATTTCACTCCGCCGGGGCGAAAGTAAACCAAGCTCAGGTGTTTGAACATTCCCTAGATCGAGCGTACGGCGAGGTATATTCGCGGCTGCGTTTTCGCCAAGTCGGGCTATTACATGGTTGCTGAGATCGGTCTGCATCCGTCTTAGTGCCGGTGGTCAAAATCCCACCTCCTCCGACCGGCTAATGGAGCAAACGGCGTGCCCTGATCCAGGGGCGTGTGTTATTTATCGGGAAGGACCGTAGGATTTCGGTTCTTTGATCTTTTCCTGTTTGGGCGGCATCCGTTCCTGAAGTTCGGAAACATCGGGCCCCCTTCGATCGGCGATCATGTGCACCGCGGGATCATGCTTCAGGTCTTTTCCGGAAGTAGTCTGCGGGTTCTCAAAGTCTCGAAGAATCTCTTTAAGCGTACGCGGGGATGGGTCGGCCGAAGATTCGAGAACCTTACGCAGCCTTGCCGCCTCCCGCGCGTCAGGAGTATTGGCGGCCCGCATCTCGATCGTCGCGATCTCGGATGACGTGAATACCGGTCTATAGGTAGGCTCGTTTCTTAATCCGAAGATCGAGAACTGAATGAACTCAGCGGCACTGCGCGAAGCAGAACCGAGAATTTCCTTCGAACCATCGACTTCATCCTTCAACCGCTGCTCTCGTGCGTTCGCGAGCGAAGTGACTGTTCGGCGCAAGAAACGATGTTCGCGGCTCTCGAAGACCCGTTCCAAAGCGCGATCAAGGAGCGTAGCTCTCCACGGCATATCAACATCGTGCAGGCTTAAGAATTCTGCCGTACCGGTCTTAGTATCGGCGACCGGAAACTTTTGGAACCTCCTGGATCCCGAAAAGGTTTTTAGATTTTCTTTCGCTTTTTCAAGCTCCATCCTGGCTACTATCTCCAGAGCAAGCGCACGCCCCGCAATGACGGCGCGTTTGTGCTCCTCGAAGTCGGCGGACGGATCGTTTTTCAGGGCGATTCGGTAAGCGGTACAATCATTTTCCGCCGACGCGATGAACCTTCGTTGCTCGTCCCAGTTGTTCTCGTATGTCGCGCGGAGTTTGAGCCTGAATGAAAGCGACTCGATTTCCGCAAGCTGCTCCGCCGAATAGACAGGCTGCGCAGACGCCCCGGCTGATTCATTCGTCAGCACCTTTTCCAGCACCTTCGCCTTTTTCTTTTCGCCTTTCTTGTTCGTTTCGATTTCCGACAGCCGGTCGTCCAGCATGGTCACGATCTCGTCGCGAATCTGATCGTTTTCATTTTTAGCCGGCGAGGTGCTCGGTCCTTCGGAAAGAAGCGAAATCGACCTTTTGAGGTTCTCGACAAATCTTTCGACCGGACTCGCAGGAGTGGTCGTTTCGCGATGAAGCCCGGCGAGCGACACCCGTTTCGCTCCGATCTCCACATGGGAGTAGTAGCGTTTTTCGTTAAGGTCGCGATAGTTCTTTTCGTGAACCTTGCCGCGCAGTTCCGAGATCATTTTCATTGCCGCAATTCGTCTGAAGGCTTCAGTATCTCTGGGCCCTATCTCAGCAGACCTTTCGAGCTCGGATCGAACGCTTTCCAGGTACGAGAATCTACGCAAATCCGCAGCCTGAAGATAGTGTTCCTGGAGCTTGTCGAGCTCGTCCTTCGTGAACGAAGGGGACGGCAGTTTCCAGCCATTTTTTCGATATTGAGCCTTTACGCGGTTCGCGTCCCTACGCGCGTCGGCTGTGCCGTCTTGAAGTTTGGTTCTGGCCGTCTCGTTCCTTGCCAGCATCTTAATGAGTATCGTCCTTATCTGAATCTCCGGTGGACTCTTCGGACCGGTGTCGGAACCGGCCTCACGCCCTTTAAGATCACTAAGAGAAAGACGCCGCCTCGTGCCTCTCTCCGGGTCCGTCACAAGGAACCTCATCTTGTCGCCGTGTTCGACCAACTCCCTGATCCTGGACTCGATAAGGTGGCGTTCGTATTCCGCCAAGAATCCCTGCCGGAGGATCTCGCGTTCGCGTACGATCCTGTGGCCAGCGTCGCGTTCCATTTCGGCTTCTGATATGGCGGGTGCAGGCAATACGCGAGCATTCGTCCTGACATTGTTTTGATAAGTTTGCGGCCGATTCCTCTCGCGTTCGATCAGCTGTTCCATTCTTTCGTTCGCGGTCTCGATGAGGAAACCTGAAACGAAGGTCTTTTCATTGTTCTTATGCTCAAAATGGGGGAGAGCTTCGGGGGGAAGTTTCGCAAGCACCTTCCGTTCGATCTCCTCCGTGAAATACTGCTTCTGCAGAGCGATATGCACGTGCGGGTTTTCGGTATTTAAGTGCACCGCGGCCGCCCAGTAAAGCCGTTCGGCGGACAGTGAGATTTCGAGGCGCTTCATCGCCATACGTGTTACTTCTTTCACGGCAGAGCGTCTCGCCTTTTCGTCGCTTCCAAGCGCGTGATAGTCGGCCGACCGGAATGAAAGAACCAGATGATGCAGTTCGTCATTCGATGGCCGCGCTTTGGCGATACCGATCTTCAACGAATTGTTAGCGCTCGTCACGGATAGATCGTTTGCAAAGTCGTTGAAAAGCTCGCGGCCCTTTTCCTGCTCCCGTTCGACATCGAGCTTGCTGTGCGCGATGTAGTGAACCAGACCGCGGGAACTACCACGCTTTGCCTGCACGCTTGCAACTACCTTCATCCTCTTTCACCAAGTGTTTACAGCTTGCCAGAAGGCTTCTCCGATATCAGATCCCTTATGGCCTTTATCTTGGTCAGCAGAAACAGATCGTCCGCGTCGTTCCGGCTCGTTCGAGTATCGAGAAAGGCCGTGAATTGATTCAGGTCCTTGACCGCTTGTGCGATCTGATTGGCTAGTGCCCGTGCTGCGACAATGCCGGATTGCTCTCTTTCCTCCGATCTCGGCGACGCGAACTCAAGAAGCCTCGTAAAGATCAGATTCTGGGACGAAAGGGAGATCGCCGACATGCAGTAGATTTCCCGCAGAAAGTGTGAGACGTTGCGGGATATATCCGCAGCTGTTTCGGCGGTGCTTTCCAGAGCCTGGAGCCGCTCAAGGACTTCATCGATCCTACGATCCGATTCCACAGACGCATATGGTTCTCCGCGTCCCTTCTTTATCAGCCAGTCGAGTTTGTCGCTGCATGGGTCTGCGGCAAAAGGGTGCTGCTTGTCCGCCAAGGCAAAGCGGATCATTCTCCGAACTAGAGTCGCCTTACCCTCACCGGTCTCTCGGGCTATTTCCTCGAGCCGTTTTTCATCAGCTTGATATGGCCTTATACATATCGGCCTGCCCTGCTTTACATCCGGCTCCTTAACGATCTTTTCCAACAGTACATCTCGCTCACGTTTTCTCATTCGATACGCCGCTCCGGAAGAGTTGTCTCTCCTTGTCGATCTCGCGGGTGTAATCTGTCCCCAGATCGTGAGCATTCGCAAAATATGTGCCGCAACGAGGATTACAGCGGAAATTACATTTTGTAATCGGCGCTTACATATCGGAAGGCCTTTGCTCGAAAGGGTTTGCGTAGATTACAAGGGCCATTTTCCGGTTTATCCTGTCGTACAGGCAGACGGGCGTTCCTTTCATTTTTTAATCAGCCTCTCTAAGCTGGCTCATTTACTCGCCAAAAAGCGGTTCGTTACTGCACTGGCGTTCTCAAACCCCGGCTGGCACGCCAGTTGACTACGCTTCCTAATGCATCAACAAAACGACAAAGGAGTCGATCAAAAAACTATGACAACACCCTCTGAAACAATGCCATCGGCGAAGCCAATCCGGGAGCGACCAATGCTTCAAATCAATCGCCTCAACTTCGTCCGGATCCAAGCAAAGATCCTCGACTCGACCGATCAAAAACTGAAAAAATATCTCCAGTTCTCCGGCGAACAAATGAACACAAAGGTCACGAATGATGACGTCATCGAATATGCTCTGAACCTGTTATTCGACCGTGACAGTGCGTTTAAGAGCTGGAGGAAAACAGGAACTTGATCGGTAATGGATCTCAAGCAGAAAAAGCGGAAGGCAGCGCAGCTACTGCATCAAGTCCTGGAGGCACTATGGTCCTGTTTTCGGTCGTCACGTAACGTGCAATGACCTTATCAAGCTCGATCTCAAATGGCCGGATATTCAACTGGTTGTTCTCGTCCGAAAGAATCGCAGTTAGCAGTTCCAGATCATCAGAAAGCAGATCTGACTGAGCCGTCGAAGTGGATCGAGCTAGTCTGTCGGCCGCCTCCTGAAACACGAGCCCGTCGTGCCCCTTGACCCATCTCCATGTAATGTGATGACCGTAGCTTTGTTCAACCAGCCGCTCCCAGAAAAGGCGATTGGTCTTCATCCGATTTCTGCCATTCATCGTGTCAATCACATAGCGCGAATCGGAGAATATCTCTACACGGCAGGGACGGCGCAGTTCCTCGAGACCTTTCACGCAGGCAAGTATTTCAGCCTGCTGGTTCGTTACCGGGCCGAGATATTTCGCAATGAGTTTCAGTTCCATCCGGTTGCGATCGATTATTACCCCGCCGCAGCCCGCGGATTGATCCGGCGTTCCGTTTCGCAGGCACGAAGCGTCCGCGTAAATCGACACGATCGGAGTATACGTCTCGCCCACATTGCTCAGGCCATTCTGGTTCGCAAGGTTTAGCCCAGTCATCGCATTGCCTCCACATCCAGTGCAAAAGAAAGAAACGGGCACCGAAATATATCTCGATGCCCAGTAACACACTTCGGATCCTGATAACTCCAGCCGACCTTAGAACTGATTTACAAACGGCTCGACGGGCGGTGTTTCGGCGTTAAGCGGACCCGTGTATCCAGGAGTGGAAGGCTCAGGGCTCTCGACAACAGGCGTCCCCGATGCCTGTCCTTCGGAGCGGTTTCCGCCGACGAACTCGAACGAGAAAAGCGCTACTTCGGCGCCCGATCTTGGGTCGCCTTCGTTCGTAGTCCATGGGTTGAATGAAAGCCTGCCGTGGACCAGAAGATAGGTGCCTTTCCTCACATGTTCGGCCAGAGTTTCCGCCGTCTTTCCGAACGCGGTCACGTTGAACCAGTGAGTAACCTCAACACGGCCCTCCTTACCGGTTTTGAAAGAATTGGAAGCGATCGGGAAACTCGCGACCGCCGCGCCTTTTTCCGAATAGCGCAGGCTCACATCGCGGCCTGCATTTCCCAAAATAGAGATGTTTGCTGACATGGTTAATTCTTGCTCCTGTGGTTAATTTTTACACCGTCGGGGTTGGCGGCCCCCGGCAATGCTGCGGATGCAGCCTGCATTTCCGCAGCCTGCTCGCTTGGCCGCCGCTCCTTTTCAATAGTTTTTGCTATTCAAGTTCCGGGCTAAGCTACGACGTGAACATGCTGGCGGTGCTGCGACTGAACACTTTGTTGCTGCCGCGTGCGAGCGGTTCCGTTCTGTGCCTTCACCTCCGTTTCCCGAGTCCGAACCGCGTCCCATAGACGCTGCTTCTCCTGACGCGTAAGAGCTTTCGCTTCCGGGTCGTTGTAGAGGGAAAACTTGAGATATCGAAGGCACCCGGCGTTTGCCGTTTCGACCTTCTGGAGCCATCGCCTTGCGGCTCGCGAGAACCGGTCGCGGAGCCGCACTTCCTGAGATTTCGCGACCGTATTGAGGGCAGTGAATTCTTTCAATGTGAGCTTGTTCCGCTCTTTGAAATCCGCATACGCCCGCTTCTTTAGTTCTGCCACGTCGGCCGTATCCGTGGTGCCGCGGATAGCAAGATACAGTTCCTGATAGGTATCATGCCGGAGACTCCGAAGATGAAAATCCGAGTACTGCCGCCGCCATAAAAGACGTAGAACCGCCGCCGCGTACTGCATCTCTTCGAAATCGGGATTGACCTCCTGGTCCAATACAAGCTCGACCGCCGATCCCTTACCGAAAGTGAACAGCCTGCGGACCGAGCGAACCGCTTTCGCGTCGTAGATTCGATCAAGCGAGAGCGCAAGCCATTCCTCGAATTCCTGATCGTTGAATGGGTGATTAGCGGGCATTGCTAGACGCGTAGTCGCAATCATACTCCGTCCGTTTTGAACGGCGGTGCCGCCCATTGCGTGACCGACAAAGAGCCTACCGATCTCTCCCGCCAGACTTCTCGCTTCGAGAGGTAAACACGACGCATCGACCTCGCAATCGAGATCGAACACGACAACCGACCGCTGGCCGCTATTCATCGTCAAGCCGATAATGCCGTTCTCGTCGTACTGCTCGAAGTTGTCGAATGTGAGAAAGTCGCGGTCCACCTCCTCGATCGACTTGTTACCGTCTTCGAGATAGAAAGCAGCGAGATCGTCATAGATCATGCGGCTGATCTTCTGGCGTCCCACGCGACTCAAAACCGCCTTCATTTCATCGTCAAAGATTCGGGTCCGCGCCGGCAGCGGCTTTCGTGTCTTAGCCACCTCTTTGACTCTGCGCTGGTCGGCTACCGTGAGTTTCTGATCGGGACGGTCGAACTCTTCGAACGAGATCTCACGATCCGCAACTGTCGCAGTTACAGTCTCAAGCTGCATGCCGAGAAGTCCCATCTCTTTGAGTACTTCGCTGACGTCTCGCCTCCTGATCTCGCCGTAGTAATAGGCAGCTATCTGCTCGTACTCGAACTGACCCGCGTCCGGGCTTGCGATAGCTTTGACGCATCGAACGAATTCTCGCCCGTCATCCTCGTTTCCGAGTAGACGGACCGCGTATTCGAGCGACATTATCCGCACCCGGTCGATCGGCTCCGGCTCAAGCTCGTCGGCTATTCGGACAACCACATCGCCGAGAATCGTGAACTCCTCAAGCTCCATTCGACGAAGCGGGTTGTTGCCGAGATGCGCGCACCAGTCCTGCATCGGAGACCCGGTATTCAGCGGTGAGAATGCAAGGATCGCGTTCTGCGGAGCAAACTTCCGAAGCTGTTCGATATTTAATTGTTCTGCCATAATTTCCTCACGTCCGGTTAGAAAAAAGCCGGAGAAAACGCGTGAATTTAAGGGCAGCGTCTTCAAAGCCCTGAATAAAATCACTTTCATTCAGGCCCGAAAATCCCTTTCAAGCTGGTGCTGGAACAACGTGAGAGAGACCGTGGAACTGACCTATCGGCCAGCTAATTCGTCGAGGCGTTTTTGAAGATACGCGAATGTTCTTGGTGCTCGTTTGTCGAGCTGCGCCCGGCCGGTACCCAGACCGTTTGAGGGAATGACGATCGCGCGAATTGAATCCGTGACGGCATTTGTGATCTCAGCAAATGCAGCGTCTATCGCGTCCTTGTTCTGCTCGAATTCGAGGTCGGTAAAGAAAGCTCCCGCTTTATAGGTTGGAGACTTTTTCGTAGGTATTCCGATGGCATTTGGCTCACCGCGCATCGCGGCAGCCTGTCCGCCATAGCCGCGTCGTTCCAGGTTATCGCCAAAGAGAAACAACTTGTCGCGGTTTGCTCGCACCATTTCGCGAGTGATGAACTTCATCCTTACGATTCGATATTTTCATAAACCTTTCGACCTGCCTGGAGGGATTACAGAGGCGGACCACCGCCATGATTTCTCGTACCAGAAATGATAACAGCGGTCCGATATTGGATGGGTGAGTAGGCGAGCTTGAGACAGGTATCAATAGGCCGCGGCCTGCTGGATCTCGGACGGCATTTCTCCCGGAGGCGGCATTGCTGCCATATCAGCTTCCCCGTCGCCGTTCTGTTTTTCCGTGAGGAACTGGAACTCCTGCAGGACGATCTCCGCACCGGACTGCGGTGATTCATTACGGTCAAGCCACGGGTTGAACGTGAGCCGGCCCTGTACGTAAAGCCGATGCCCCTTACGCACATAGCGAGCGATAGTTTCTGCCTGCTTTCCGAACGCCGTCACACGGAACCAGTCGGTCTTCTCGACTCGTCCATCGGGCGTATTCTTGAAAGTGTTCGAGGCGATCGAGAAATTCGCGATGAACGTGCCGTTGTCGGTGATCTTGGTCTCCGGCTCCTTGCCGAGGTTGCCGATAAGCGAAATATTAGCTGACATGGTATTCGTTATTCTCCTGTTTGTTATTGGTTTCTGTTGCCCGACGACCGCTGGGAAAAGGTGTCTCTCGGAGCCGCCGTCGAGCCGTGGATCTGTCCGCCGCCTATATTTTGTTTTCGCACCTGAAAGCTTGTTGAGTTAAGCAAGGTGTGCCGCGACTTTCCGCCCCTGTGTCTTTGTGTGCAAGTAAAATGCTTGGTCCCCTTGCTCTCGCCATCCCAAACGGCAATCACGGCGTCGGCGGTACCGATCATCACGCAATTGCGAATGAATCCGGCACGTTTCCCGTAATTGTCCCAATCGGCCAGGTACTCCGTAAACCCTGATGCCGCTAGACGCCGCGTACTCTTCCGCAAGCCGGTCAACACCTCTCGCTCCACCAGAAATAATATGCGTCGGTCTTATGCCGCTTTTTTCAATCGCCTGTAAAACAGCGGTCGGATCGTTAATGGCTCTACTGCCGCAGATTAAAACTTTCATATCTATCTCTCCCTCGATCATGATGTTGATTCGAAACGAGCCCACCCTAGAGGCCGTCGATTCCGCAGTTGCCGACCGCCTTGTTTTCCGGGTTATTAGGGAAGAGAGCAGATAACGAATAACAGACGAAGTCGAAGCAGGTCGTTCTGCAACGCCGTTCGCGGCGGGCGGAACGGTCACCGTGCAGATAGGAGGCTGATCCGTGAGGGTTATTTATGCTGACGATAGATTTTGCCGCCGAGTTAAGGCATTTTCGCGAACAATGAAAAGGAAACGTGGAATATCAAGATCTCGCGGACAGATTTTAGTGTCCTAATTAGCCCTAAATGGGACGTTATGATGTCCTGTTTAGGCGTAAAAAGGACAGAATACGTCCCATTCAGCACCCTTATCGACCTTGATCGTTGACATAATTACGCATAATGCGTAATCTTTTACGTGTGATGCGTAAATCCCATCCGATCGACTCTCTGCTCACGCCGATCAAACAGGAGATCCTGTCCGCTACCTACGGCCAACCTGAAAAGTGGTGGTACCTTTCGGAGCTTGCCGCTAACGCCGGGACAAGCCCGTCAAGTCTGCAGCGCGAGCTTTCAACCTTTGCTGCTAACGGCCTTCTTGAGCGGAGGCGCGATGGCGGCCGTATCTACTTTAAGGCCGCAACGGACTCGCCGCTTTTTGCTCCACTGAAAGAATTGCTTGAAAGAGCCCTCGGTCCGGTCGGAGCGATTCGGGAGGCAATCGCACCTCTATTTGACAGGATCGATGCCGCATTTATCTACGGCTCCGTCGCAAAGGGTGAAGAGCGGGTGAGCAGCGACGTGGATGTATTGTTCATCGGTGATGTTGGTTTGGCGGAGCTCGCCAAGATATTGAAGCCGCTGGAGCGAAAGTTCGCGCGGGAGTTCAACGCCAAGTGTTACTCCCCTGCGGAATTCATATCCAAGTTCAAGAAAGGAAATCATTTTGTCGGCACCGTCATGCGGGAGCCTAAGATCTTTTTGATAGGTAACGAAGATGACCTTGGAAGACTGGTTGGCAAACCATTGGATAAGTAAACACGAGACGAGTGCCAAAGAGATTGCGGCTCTTCGCGCGGTTGTAAAACGCGACCTGCTTGATGCGGGCATCGAATCTCTTTCTGCGGACAGACGGTTCGCGACCGCTTACAACGCAGCCTTGCAGCTTTCCAAAATGGCCCTGGCCGCTGCGGGTTATCGTTTGTCGAAAGGGCACGGCGGGCACGAGCGAGCATTCGATGTCGTCAGGTACATTATGACGGCGGAAGAGGTCGAGGATCTTTGTGATTATTTCGATACATGCCGAAGAAAGCGTAACGATATCGACTACGATTTTGCTGACGTCGTGACTGACACCGAACTCGAGGAGATACTGGGCGAAGTCTCTCACTATCGAGCGTTGATAGAAGAGTGGATAAAAGAGAACCACCCAAAACTGTCCGCTGGTTAGTTTTTGCACCAAAAGTGGTTTATTTATGCACCAACATCAGCAGAAATGAACCATCGGAAATCGATGTGCGAGCCGTTTTCGGCTTTTTTTAAGAGGCCGGAAACGGCTGATGGGCCGTCACTCTATAGCCAACGTCTAACGAATTACAGCGGGGTCTCGGTGTGCAGCGTAACCTATCCTGAAATCGACCGGCCTCGATCGCCCCCACGACTCGGATGACATTCTTTTCCTCTACGATCTTCAGCGGCCGCAGCCTCAAACTTGCCATCTCTTGCTGTAGTGGCTCCAGTAAAGGCTCTTTTTTCATAGCCGAATCCCCCCCAACGCAATTATCGAGGACGTGAGTTCCGCACGATTAACGGCCACAAACGGTTTCTTAGCGCGTGGGATCAGATCGTGAATCAGCCTGGCGGTATGAGTTTTGCCTTAACCTGTTGCACCAAGTAGGCAAAGGTCGAGAAAGTCGCAACCAGCGAGAAGACCCAGGTTACCGTTGTTGTTTAAAGTTCGTAACATCTTGACTAATTTTCTTCGGCTATTGCAAAATTTATGTAAAGAGAGACCGACCCGGCCCACGTTTTCCTGCCCCGAATCACGAAAACCAAAGCCGTAAAATTTCTATATCTAACTATAGACACCTCCTTAACCTCCGGGGTTACGCTTTAGGAAAGTTTGAGGCAGGTATTGCAAAGCCGTCTTTAATCGACGGAAAGATCAGAAGTTTCCGCTACGGCACCACGAAAAGAGATTGAATGATTGATTCTCTTTTAGAAAAACTACCGCAACGAAGCGACGATGAACACGCGGACGAAACGCGCAACGCCGTTAGTGCGTCCTCGGAATATTCGATACTCGCTGCGCTGCCGATCGTTCATCGAATCGTTGCCCGCCGCCGATCTCGGCTAGACCCGGGCATCAAGTCTGATCTGGTGCAAGAGGTTGCTCTGAGGATCTGGCGGTGGAGCGCTAAATACCAAGACAGAAGTGATCAAATGTCCGGCGAGGATTGGAACTCCTTCGCCGCGCGCACGGCGTACAATGAGGTGAATCGCCAACTCTCGCGAGAGGGTCGGCCGGCGAACCTTCCCCTCGAAGCAATTTCCGAAATTCAACAACCATGCGTCGATGGTCAGAGCGAAAGTGAAGTTTTTTTCCTCATTCAGCAAGTCTGGCAAGCAACTTGCAGACTGTCATTGCGGCAACGCAGATCACTGTTGCTCCACTCACCAGAGCTAATCATCTATTTTCTGCAAATCGGGATTACCGAGAACGATTTAGCAGAAGCTTTGGATCTTAGGGAAGCGGTTTGGTACGCGGTTCGCGATCGATTGCCATTGACGGACTTAGAAATTGCTCAAATAACTGAAGGAACGGCAGGCTCAATTAAGAAAGCCAGGCATGAGGCTCGGGCGAGACTCGAAGGATCGATACGAAGATGAAGACATCGGAGCATATAACAAGCAATCAGATCGCGGCGTTTAGCGCCGGATCCCTCGCCGCAAGTGACTCGCGCACGGTTGGCGGGCATCTGATCCGATGCGGGGAATGTCGAAGCCTGCTGCCGATTCCAGATCCGACTCAGGTTTGGACCGCTATAAATAGCGAACACGATTTTGACGAACTGCCGGGGACTCGTCGCTTACCATCTTTGAAACAGCCGTACTCGCTCACGGTCGTTGGGCTCTTCGGCAAGCGAAATCGATTGGCTTGGGCGGGCGGCATGTTGGCGATCGTAGTTGGTTTAACCGCTCTATTTTTCTTTAGCAGCAAACAAAGCAAAGAAACGGAAGTCGCGCGTTCATTTGAACCCGAAAATCCGGTTTCGACATCGAATCATGTTCAAGCCAACGAAACGAATACCGCAGTTACCAGCAGTGCAGGGAGTGACTCGGATGTTAGGGAGAAGCGTTCAATCTCGAAGGATCGCGAGTCGCCTAAGCCGCGGCGAAACGTACATTCAAGGACCGCTGCGACAGACATTCGAGCGACGAGTAGAGCGGGTAGAAACATCGTCTCTACAAGAGGGGCGACTGAGCCGTGCGGTGTTGGAGGAGCGATCGAAGTGGAGCTCGGGTCGAATAAATCCGACATATTACTAAGGTGGAAACCCGTTCCGAAGGCCGCTAAATATCATCTCTATGTTTCTGACGACAATGAGATTCTCGTCGATGAGTTCGAAACTGACCGAGCTACATCGTACGTGCTGAAGAAGCCGCTCGATCCGACGAAGTCCTATAACTGGAAGATCATGATAACCCTTGAGAGCGGACAAAAGTTGTACGCTGAGGCAAGGAAATTCAGCGCCAAAGATTTTCAGTCGTATTTCAGCGGGAACAAAAGCAAGGCCAGATCGAATACGCGTTGCCTAGCGAACTAATGCATGTAAGGACGGAAGAGAAGATGAATATCAAGAGACGAATTCGAGGAAATAAGCCGGTCGCAGATGCGTTAATCGTGATACTGACCCTTCTTCTTGCTTCACCGGTTCTGTCGCAGGACTCGGACTTTTTTCCGGTACCGGAGTCGTATCAGGTGGAGGGGGTCCCGGCGATCAAGAAATCGGAGGTTGAACATCTCTTTTTTGAACCTGGAACCGTCCGAAGCAATTTGATCTGGGACGCGGATCGAAAGAATCGAAGACTTCTTATCACCGATCAAACGAACAACATCTATCTCTTGAGTTCACCACTGGCTCAACCTGAGAAGGTCGTTGAAAAGGTTGTCCCCAATTCGGTAAGAATGCGGCCCGATGGCCAGGCGTTTGCGTACACGTCGGATATCGACGACGAGGATAACTTTCAGCTCTTTTTGTACGATTTTGCGAAGAAAACCTCCACCAAATTGGTCCCCCTTACGGGCAAAGACGAATCCATTGACTATTTTCTTTGGAGTAGAACGGGTGATCACATACTGTACATTCGAGCCGATTACGATCTTAAGAAAAGCACTCTGTGCAGCTATGACTTCCAGAAGGAAACGTGCTTTCCGACGGAAATGAAAGGAGTTTGGGAAGTCATGGACGCGGAGGTAGATAAGGTCCTCTTAAAGTATTGGAAGGCTTCAACGGCCCAGCATTTATACCTTCTTGACCGGAAAACTGCTCAACTGACGCCGATCGATGAAAAGGGCAACTCCCGCAGCGCTTTCCTAGCGGGCGGAAATCTCTATTGGACGGCGGAAGGAAACGAGCTTTGTAAAAAAGATCCGTGCATACTTTCGATGAACCTGAAATCAAAAAAAGTAACACAACTGCAATTTCCCGAAAACCTGTTGTCGGTCAATGATGCAAAGGTTTCTGGGGATGGAAAGAAGCTCCTCGTTACCGGAAGTCGGGACGGCATTGATTACCTACGCATCTTTGAACTAAAGGGAAGCAAAATCACACAGGAGTATCCGCCTTTCCTTCCTAATGCCTATGTTGTTTGGCACACGCGCTGGATGGCGAATAACGAGGTTGCCTATACGATAGAGAACATAGGAAAACCTGCGTCAATCCAGTCATTCAATATCGACACGAAAAAGATAACGGACTGGACGAAAGAGAAACTGCCGCCCTCGCTTGAGAATAAAGTATCGGCCCCAGAAGTCGTCAAATGGAAATCTCTCGATCAGCGAGAAATATCCGGGTATATTGTTCGGCCGAAATCGACGACCAAGAGGTCGCCCGTTCTGATCGATATCCACGGCGGACCTCAAATCCTGGCCAGACCTCTTTTTAATTCGCAAGACATCCGACTCGCGTCGAATCTTGGTCTGGCAATCATTCACACGAATATCCGAGGGTCGTCCGGCTTCGGAAAAGAATTTATGGATGCCGACGACAAAGAGAAAAGAGCTGATGCCGTTAAGGACATCCGCTCCTTGCTCGACTGGGTTGAAAAGCAGCCGGACCTCGATGCGGACAAGATCTTCCTCCGTGGAGGAAGTTATGGGGGGTTCGTTGCTCTTTCGACGGCACTGCAGGAGCCGAAGAGGATCAGAGGTGTGATCGCTGAATATCCCCTCGTCTCGATTAGGGGAATGCTCTCGCAGAGCTGGGTCGACGAGTTTGCGAAGAATGAATACGGCGATCCTAAAGATGAAAAGCTGATGGCTAGTCTCGATGATCTCTCCCCACTAAACAACGCCCAGCGTTGGAATAACATTCCTTTGCTTTTGACCAGGGGGAAACTCGATTCAAGAAATCCGGAAAAGAACGCGGTTGACTTGAAGAATCAGTTGAAAGGCCGCGGCGCCGATGTGTGGTTTATCTACTCGACAAGCGACGGACACGGAGTGAGTGGCAGATATGTTTTTGCCGCGATTTATAAATTTCTAAAAACTGCAACTAACAAGGAGAACTAAACCTATGAAGAAACGTCAGTCATTTTTTTGTATAGCTTTGTTGTCAACGACTCTCGTTGCGAATGTATTCGCCGGCGGCACGATTGGCACGTCAACTTTTGGTTTTTTAGACAATGTCATTAACGCAGTTGCACTACTCCTGCGTGGCGATAGCTGTCCGGTTCGGCAATGTCAAGATTGCCGTCCGAACGAGGTACCAGACGACAATGGCAATTGTAGACCGAGGTAAGGGTAGGCTGCTCTGGGTGCCGCGGCTTAATGCAGCAGGCCAGTTGATGGCGGCTGGCCTGTTGTTTTGTCTCGCTTGCTCCTTGCCGGTCTTAAGTCAATCCGAGGGCCGGTCCAAGATAATCGATCTTGCGCGGCTGGAACTGGACAATGGCAACTACGCGAAGGCAATCGAAATAGCTCAAACCGTTGCCAATGACTTGGATTCAACCCAGCCTAACGTGTCAGCGCTTGACACAATTCTGGTTGCGCAAATCGCCCAGCAAAAATATGGCGAAGCCGCAACGACCCTTGAAAATTATTCAAATCTGGTGGCTCGCAATTCCAATCCTCGTCTAAAAGCGCGGATGCATTTGCGAGCGTCAGATTTGTACCGATCGGAGCGCAAGTTTCCAGAGGCACTGCGACAATCGAAGAATGCGTTGAAAGCCGCGCCGAATGATCCCGAAATCCTTGCGGGATACTATCTCAGCCTCGGAAGAATTCTATTTACGTCAGGATATGATCTCTCTGCGATCATTTGGTTGGAGAAGGCAGAGAAAATCTTTGACCCTAAGCCCGTGAGCTCGGGGCAACTTGATACCTACCGATTCTTAAGCCTTGCGTGGTCATCAAAGCTGAATTATCCAGCGGCGTTGAAATATTCAGAAAAATTGATGTCCGCTGCTGGCGACTCACGCTTTAAGCATAGGCATCGTCAGTCGCTTTTCGAAAGCGCGACGCTTTTAGCATCGATCGGCCAGAGTCGAAAAGCGCTCGCGCTTCGGGAAAAAGGATTAAAGACATCGCTCGATCAGAACGACACCTACCAGGCACGAAAGTTTCTTGCATCGTTGCTTCTGAACTCCCTATATGATGGTGATCTGACGAAGGCATCAAGCTATTTGATCCAACTGAACTTACTCGATAAAGACGATGTGTTCGCGTTTGAAACTACGCTGGGTAGCGCGATAATTTCCGGGCTAACGGGACGGCGCGAAATATCGGACAAGCTCTTCAGCGAGTTAGAAAAAAAGGTACACAACTCACCATTCATACTGCCATCGTGGAAAATAACCATCGCCCAAAAGAACAAAGAATGGGAACAGGTCATCCAGCATAGCCGTACTCTATTGGATATTACGCTGGCTCAGAACTTTCGCGAAGATCTGCCCGGCATATACCTTTCTCTCGCGATCGCGCATTTTCACCTCGGCCAAACTGGAAAATCGATTGAGTACCTAGACAAAACCTTGTCACTTGTCGAGGCGATTCGGACTACGGACAACAAAAATCTCTCCCTGGGTTTGTTGGAAACCTACCACAAGGCGTATCGGTTGTTGGCTCAGACGAAACTCGAACGTCCACGCGAGTCTTTCGAACTAGCAGACTATCTGAAAGCGCGATTGTTGAAAGACAGGATAAATAACTCGGCGACGAGAGCTTCATCAGTCATCGAGCCCGAAGTGCGTCGGAAACTCGAATTACTGTCTTTAGATATAGTAGATAGGCCTCGTGACGACTCCGAAATCAGTAAACTGGAAACGTCATTCACGACGTACACTCCTGAGACGGTGATACCGAAGCCGGACTTTTCAGGATTGGATAAGGTTCCCGAACTAGATAACACGGCAGTTATATCCTATCTCTTCACGTTGGACGAACGACTTATCGCATTCGTATGGGAGAAGGGTAAGACTGTTCGATCGGTGTACCTTCCCGGATCCGATGAGGATATCGTCGCAGACGTAAAGCGGACCGAACAGAAGATCAAAAACCGAATCTTCTTTAAGCGAGACGGCAAAGAGCTGTTTGACAAGTTGCTGCAGCCGCTAAATATTTCCGCGACGCATCTTATTATCGTCCCCGACAAACAGCTGTGGAAGATCCCATTTCAGGCGTTGAGTCCTGATGGCGAGAAATACCTAATAGAGGACAAACTTGTCAGCTATGCACCGTCCGTTTCCATTCTTGTCGAACAGTTGAAGTCACCGAAACCGGTCCGGCACACGCTTCAAGCCTTCGCCAACTCTTCATACAACAATCAGTTCCTGCGATATGTGAACGATGAATCAACCAGCATCGCCAGCTTGTTCAATTCGCGGCCGGCACTAAACGCAACGATCTCGGACTTTAGAGGGCTGGCCGGCAAATCTGACATATTGCATTTCTCGATGCACGCGCAGATCGATAACGACCAGCCCTTAGATTCATACCTGGGGTTCCAGGAGTTTGGAAAGAATAGCGGCCGGCTAACGGTCGAAGACTTGTTGGACTCGAAACTCAGGCAAGGAAGTCTTGTTTTTCTAGCTTCCTGTGATACCAACATGGTTCTGAGCGGCGAGGGTCTTGTAAGCCTCGCGTGGGGCATGATGGGAGCCGGGGCGAGCACGGTGATCTCCGCTCAATGGGAAGCGAATGACAAATTGACGGGCGTTTTCAGTAAGGCATTCTATAAACACCTTAAACTCGGCTATTCATCCGCGGAAGCATTACAGCGAGCATCTCTGGAAATGATCAGGAACAAGTCGAACAACATGCACGAGCCGTATTACTGGGCAGATTTTACGCTGAATGGGGATTTCCGTTGAAATCAGTCGAAGGACAAATAGTCGACTTCCGAGCGAACGCTCTACTTTCAGATTTAAATAGACGTGGGCCAGCAGGTCCTCGCGAAGTAACTGTCGAATGGAAGTCTCATATTTGAGAGAGCCGAGTTACTCAGAATCAATATCGTCCGTCGCTATGTCCAATAGGCAACCTAATTTGTCGGTTTTGACTATCACGAAAAATCCATCGAGACGGCCAGCCAAAAGGCTGAAGACGCCGGCGTGGCGGACCGGGTGCGATTCGAAGTGGCAACCTCGAAGGAGTTTCCCGGCGACGACTACGATCTGGTAACTTTTTTTGACTACCTCCACGACATGGGGATCGGGCGGGTACGGCAAAACGCTAAACTGCTGCGTCTGCAAACGGTCTCGTGGTGCCGCTTCCAATCGTTGACACGCGGGCGTGAATTCTACTCTCATCTCGCCAACATACCAAGCAAGGACTGATGTCTAATAATTACGGTTTTATGACAACCTTTTATTGGCAATCAGAACAAAAAAATGCGTTTAACACTCCGATTTTTTCAAGGGTTTGTTGACACCCCGTTCACTGGTCGAATTGTAAATTAGCTTGATTGGCCGAATCGCCAACATACTTAGACAAGATCATCAATCTGAAATGGGGTTCTCCCCAGTCTGCCCAGACCGATTCCTTCACGCAAGAACTCATAAAAGCCATGTGGGTTAGCTTCCCAATTGCAGCCAAATTTCCAAACCCGCCCAATAATCTACCTCCAAATTTGCAACGCGGTTTCCGACAAATCACTGGCTCGTTCGTCCATCTCGTGTTCCGTCCACTCCGGCTTATCGGTATACCCCGTGGTTATCTTAAGCAAGGAATGATCACGCAGTGATTGACGTTTCTTTTGCCACGGTCCGTTCTTCATACTGCTGTTTAACGGTTGTGTAACTAGCGTAAGGTTGCCGAGCGTTCTTATCTTTCGATTTCTTTCTAACTTTGCCACGTTGTCCATTTCGTCGACCGTCCAATGTTCCTCCCACTTTTGCGGCATCATGTGTTCGGTCGTAAAGCTCGCGGCGCTTAGCGACTGAACGTCGCTCATCGTCGAATCAACGTTATACAGCGAAATACAGAAAAGAACTTCCCTCGCATTTGCATTGCTGATAGGTTGATCAGCGAACGCTTTGACGAATTCGGCGTCAATCGGCTTCCGATTCCCGTCGTCTCGGAACTCGTCCATGACAGTTTCGAGTGCTTCGGAAGAGACCTCGCCGATGCCTTCGAGATCATTGATGATCTTGATAAAAAGATTGTTGTAGTTTTTATTCGTTAACTTACAAACCTGGCGCCGGACAATGTAGCTCTCGATAATTCTGAGCATATCGGCGCGGATTCCCGGATCGGAAACTCGCTCGTATATGAATAGGATTAGTGGGTAAACCGTAGTGATTTCGAAGTGTTCAATTACGTGAAAGAATCGCTTCTCGTGTTCAGAAAACCTTACTTCATTCAAAGTCGTTGTGTCCGGAAAGGAGAGATAAAGCTCGGCGTACGCTTTGATCTCTTGCAAAATCTCGATCCGCTCATCGAGAGACTTGTCTTTTAGCCAGCTCTTGTATTCTTTAAACAGCCGTTCGAGTTCGACTGGTGTTTTCTTCTGAATAATTAAATAGCAATAAAGTAGAACCTCAACGTTGGTTCGTGTAAACCGCCCCGATGTTTTGTTTCTGTTCCAGAATTCGATCTGTTCTTCGTCGTCTTCAAATACAGGCTCCCAAAGAGTCGCGTAATAGGGACGGATTTCCGTATCGGAAAAAATGTAATTTTTCAGCAATTCGCCTGTGGTTAGCCGAACGCCCAAGGAATTGATCGTATCGAAAATTTCCTGCTCATCGTCGGTTGGTGATAGCAGCATACTAATGAGCGGAACGTTTTGAAGAATAATATTCTTAAGGCTATCCAGCCTCTCGTCGGAAAACCCATCCAGCTTCTTTTTAAAATACGAATAACAACGAATTATCCGGTGGGCTGGATTTGGAACACCGCCAAGATCGGCTCCGCTTATAACGGCATCAAAATACAGCTTATCGTTTTTCGAATGCTCGATGCGGTTGTGTCGAACTCCTCGGGAGTCTTCAAAGAGAACGAGTTCCTTTGTCTTCTCGGCTAGTTTCGGAAAGGCAGGACCACCTGAGGCCGAATCGCCAATAGCCGATAACAGAATCGCAAACGTGGTAAGCCTTTGCTGGCCATCTACAACGTCTAGCTTATTTTCTCCGAGGACCTGTGACTCTCGCTGTTTTGTGATCAGCGTTCCAATGAAATGCTCGCGTTCCGTATTTCCGTTAGCGATCGCATTCGCCGTGCGTTCGACGTGATCCCATAGGATTTCCCAGTTCTCCTCATCCCACACATAGGAACGCTGAAAAAACGGCACTACGTACTGCAGACTGCTCGAAAAGAATGAATTGAGTACCTCTTTATTGGCGTTGATCATAAGCGTTGGTTTGCGGAGTATATTACAAGATTTTCGTCAAAGGATGGCTGTCTCGTTTGAGTTCACCGGTTTCTTCCATCCTAAGGTTAGGTTTGCCGGCAGGTGCCTTGATCGGCGTCCCCTCTAAACCAGTTCCGCTTCCAGGGCCTCAACTGCGGTGATCGCACCTGCCACTTCGGCTTTATGTGTGCCGACGAAGCTGGCGTGACAGAGTTCATTGATTGTTATGTTCCGATACAACTGGATATTTGCAATCACGACTGGACTCAGCACATCGGTTCCGTCAGGCTTTTTCGATTCCTTGACGGCTGTCCAGAAATGTTCCGATGTGTTTTTGCGATCCAAGAAGTGATAGGTAACCGGCAGGCCTTTGGCGTTGCAAAACTTCTTTAGGATCAATTCGAAATGTGTCCTTAGATACACCATGGCCGCCTTATAATCATTCTGGTTAAGATAATCCTTCGCGATTAGTAGGTCGGTTTCGCCTTCCTTATAGACCGGGATATCATGCTCGTCGGATTTTCCAGCAAAGAACTCCGCTTGGGCCCAGTCGTCGAAGCGAAGCTTTACAATTTCAAACCACGCCCGGTCATAGGTAAAAAAGAAGATCTGGTACTCGCTAAAGTGGTTTTTCAAGATCTCCAGAACAGGTAACCTGTTGGACATATCGAGTCCAATCAGAACATCATCAAGCGCAAGCACGCGAAGACGGCTCTCCGGCTGGAGAAGCAAAGCGGAAAAGAAAATTGATATTGAGATTGCCGAAAGTTTTGCCTCGTTCAGAAAAAGGTGATGATCGCCTCTTGCGGCTCCGAAGACCGTTACACCTAGAGCGACGTTTTGATTCTTAATTTCTTTACCTTTTTCATCAAACCATATACCTGCGCAAGCGATCGCAAGATCGAGGTCGTAATCAAAGGCATCGAGTATCGTTTTTGCCGTTGTCCGAAGTTCTTTGAGCTTCTCGATCAGGCCATCGCTAAACAGCTTGACCGATTCAGCCAGTGCGTCCTTCTGGGTCTTGCTGCGATAATTTAATGAGGTAAACTTATCTTTAATTTCCTTCCACTCTTCTCCAAATTTCCGATTCGTAATGTCGTTTTCGATATTCTGAAGAATACTGCCGATCAGAAGATCGAAGATGTTGACTGTATCGGTGTCTTGCTGGAGGTAGTAAGTCGCGAGAAGAGCCTTATAATCAATAAAACCTTTGGTCTTGTTGATCTCAAGAATGAGTTGGTCGCTCGTATCGTCATTAGAGCGAGACCACTCAAAGACACGAGTCATCGGACGTTTCTTTTGGCTTTTCGATTGCATTGCGGGCCGTGGCAAGCCCGTCAACTCTATCTTTACGTATCCGTCGTCAGTTGTCGCAAAAATATTACGGTAAGGGAAAACAGCGACATCTCTCTTTGCCACGTCTCGTCCGGCGCATTCCAAAAAGTCACGCAACGCGAAAAAAAGGGATGATTTGCCACTCCCGTTTTCACCGTAGACGAGGAGGTTCTTGCCTTTTGTTGTCAGGTCAATCTTGAGAGGACGGCTGCCGAACGCCCGAAAGTTCCTTGTTTCGATTTTGAAGATTCGAATGGAATCGGGCATTACACTTTTCCCTCGATGATTCGCACACTCTCGATTGTGTCGAGAAAGAAAATGTTCTGACGGATGATGTGATTGCGATCGAACAGGCGTTCAAAGATCCGCCGAATCTCGACGAGTTTGTCGCCTTCGATTTCCTCAATCGCAGGGAGTTTTTCCTTCTCCAACGGATCAAAGAAATACTTCTCCGCTTTGTGAATTTCGTCCGTTAAATAAAGCTCATAGACCAGAGCATTGATAACCTGCTCGAAATACCCGGTCATCAGCGCGTCGTGGGACTCATTTTCGTCGATATGACCTTTTGCATAGATAACATAGTCAGCTAGCTTCGAGATGCACGCTTGATTTTCCTTTGAGCAAGACGGCACACTAAATCGGCCCAAACTGTTGGTCGTGAATTCATAAAAGTTACCACTGAATGAACTGCTAGTTTGCTTTATGAAATACCAAAGAATCGAGCTATTGAGAACGCCAAGTAAGAACTTGTACTCAAAAGACGAATCAACTTTTCTTACCAATACGTAGCCTTTCGTATTAGTAAGCCATTGTGCATTGTCAAAGGTAAAATTAGGGGAATTCTGTAGGTACGGAGTGATTATTTTGTCATCTTCAAATATTGTGATTTCGCGCGCTCGGTGCAATGAGTACCAGTATTTGGGATTGGTCTTGTATCTAATTTTTTTATCGATCAATTGAGTCTTAAATTGTGAAATATAGCGATAGGCAAGTGGAAACCTACGCTTCAATTCTGACTCTTCATAAGGCACCGTCTTATTCTTGGCGTTCGTGTAGTGTGGATATAAGACTAATAAGTCGCCGTGCGGTATTTTGTACCTTTTAATATCTTCGCCCTTGAGTAAAGGCTTCATTATCGCTGCCTCAATTTCGATTTCTTTGCCAGTTGCCTCGGAGTGGCACCGAGCAATTACCCCGGACACCACTCCTCTCATGGCGAAGATGTCGTCGCCCACTGTCACAATGCCCTGATAGATACCTTTGAAAATGTCTACGAGTTTATTCGGGTGCGAGGAAAGGCTTGCTACAAAATCTGATGTAGCATCATTTCCAGAAAGCGAAAGCCAGTGGCCGGCGTCTGCGGAGTAGCGCTTTCTATTGAATGCGATGTTCTGGAATTCCCTCGAGTTCACTTCCTTGACAAGAATGTCCGAGCTATTGAAGGTGTACTCAAAGATTCCAGTGTAGGTCGTAGCGGTTTCGAAGATTTGTTCAATCCCAAATAGAATGGCAGACCGAAGTCCGCGAATTTCATCTAGGAATTTTTTAAAACCAGAACCATAATCAGTTGTAAGAAAACGATGTGGATGGATAAACAGCATTACGCCATCGGTGTTGAGTAACCTGAAGGACTGCTCAACAAAAATCACATAAAGATCAAATTTGCCGGTTGCCGTAAGATATTTTGATTTCAGCACTTTTGCTATGTCATCTTCGATGTGCTGAATCTTAAGATATGGTGGGTTTGCAATCATGACATCAAATCCACCGCGTTCCTGGAATACCTCAAAGAAGTGAAGATGCCACAGGAAAAAGGGTTTGAACTTTGAGAAATCCATTCCGGCAAGTTCAGATTGCGTGTCCCCTAACTTGGTCAATTTCGTTTCTAGTGTGGCAATTCGTTTATGTAGTTTGCTGATTTTGGGAGTGGTGACATCCGCCTTCATTTTAGACCTAACATTCTCCGTCTCGTCGTCTAATTCAATCTGCTGTTTTTTGATCGCCTCTTCTAGTTCTTTCCCAACCTCGCGCAAGTGCTCGCTCACAAAATCGTGTTCGAGCCGATCGGCCCGTTTTCGGAGCTCGACCTTTTTCTCACCTTGTGTCTCTTGAACAATTGCCTGATGGATCTCACGCAGCTCCGTGAGGCGCAGACTCGCCACGCTTGGTTTATCACTGCCACTCAGAAGCGACTCTTTGTCCGCCCTACCATCTTTGCCTTCGCTCGTAATGGCTTCTAGCTGCGCCGTTAGTGCAATGATTTCCTTTTCGACGACACGGCGCTTCAGTGCCGCCGCATCCCCCTGGCGGTGAAGTGAAAAGAACTCTTGTTGCTTTTCGTTTATTTCTTTCTTTAGTTCGTCCTTAAATTTTTGGGGGTTGTGGGTTTCCGCGCGCTGCAGGACGGAATCGTCGAATAGTTGAATGCCGCGAAACTCGTCAATCAACGAATCTCCCTGAATAATTTTGAAATCGAGATTCGGAAGCGGCCGAACTATCTTGCGGTCCTCCTCATCTACGACCAGCGAGAGCCACAAACGGAGCTTAGCGATCTCGACCGCTCCCGAATCAATATCGACACCATAAAGCGAATTCTCAATTGCGTGCCGCTTCAATTGGTAAGCCGTCTGCTCCGGCATCGTCTCAATCGAGGCGAGAGTAAGCCGGGCGCGGACCACTTCCTGCATCATTCCGACGGGAAACGCCCCCGAGCCGATTGCTGGATCACAGACCTTGATATCCGCAAGATAATTATCAATTTTCCGCGCATTCTCACGAATGCCCTTAGGCAATTCCTTATCCTTGTTCGCCTTGTTCCAGTTCGCTTCGAAATCAGCAATCCGCTCGCCATATATGACCAAGGTCTCGACGTCCTCGCGGCTGACAGTATCTTCTTTTAGATGGGTCGCGAGGTATTCAATCAAACTTTGCTGGCACATGTAAGCTACAATCGAGCGAGGCGTGTAATATGTTCCTTTCCCTTTGCGCTCGTTTTCTGGGAGCAGATTCTCAAACACCTTACCGAGCATCTCCGGATCCACGGCGACTTCAGTTTCCAGCGGCTCGGACTCATTTACGGTAAAGTTGTATCGGTCAAAAACGTCAAGAATGCCGTCACCAATATCACCCTCCTTGGTTTTCGCATCATTGGAAAACAAAGCGTCAGGAAGGAGGAGATCGTATCTTTGCCAGTCGTAACCGTACAATGGCTCAAAAAGGCCGCCATTCAAGAAAGGTATCTTGCAGTCGAACTGTTTTGAATAATCACGTTCGCGGGGATAGGCTAGGGCCTCGTAGAAAAGGGGCTCAAGAATGTCGTTAAAAAAATTGCACTCCTTTCGCTTTCGGTTCCCAGTCACATACTCTTGGCGGTTGTCGAACAAATAACGCAAGAACCTTTTGTCGCCGTCACCCCATTCTTTCTTTACTCCAAACCAGCCTTTTCTTTGTAAGAAGTATAAGAAGACGATCTGTCCAAGTAACTTCTTGGCGAAGTCGTCAGCATTGGGAACAACGATCTCTATCCCCAACTCATTCTCTTCTTTCTTAGAAAGACCAATATTGAGAAATTCTTGGCGGACGTTCGAATCGTCTTCGCAAGCACGTAAGATCGCATCGCGCGACCGTTCGAATAGGCCCTTATATTTGATGAAGAATTCCTTTGTTACCGATTCAACGTCGAAACAGTCCTCAATCTCCTGGATTGTTGGAGCGCTTCGCGTCGCGATCCACCTAACAAATCTAGATTGGGCGGTATGAGACTTTTCGGATTCACCGACTAAAAAGGATTTTCGGCGCGCTGGCGTAATTTTTTCGATCTGCTCTTTGAACTTTCCTTTTTCATCCTCGACAAGCCCAGTCTCCAATGTTACGAAAGAGAATCGCCATTCATCACTGTCATATGGGACATAAGCGAGAAGGACTGCGGCCTTTCCGATTCCACGTTCACTCTGAAGATAGTCAGCGGCAAAGTTTCGAAGCCCTGTCCGGCCATGCTGTAGGGTGGTCCCTCGGTTAAGGTTGACTATCAATACATCAATCTTCTTGAGTTCTGGGTCGACGTATTGGCCAATGCGTTCATAGCTTGATATGCGATCCCGAAAGGCTGCACGGATGACATTTCCTGTCAGAGGTCCAAAACTCTTCGTCCTATCCAGGCCGGACAGGAATTCCTGTATAAATTCGATAAAATTCAATTTATCGAATTTGCTTTGGAAGGTCTCCTTTATAAGAAGTTTGGCTTGGCTTTCATCCATGATTCAATGGGAGTATTACAAAAAATATTCAGACAAAATTACCTCGCGATGTCGAGGAGATTTTCTTTCGGATTCAGATTCAACGACGACGCCGTCGAATTGAAAATTTTTCTTAAGGATTTCGAGGATCGCCCTTGTGTCGTTAGTTTTCTCAACGGTCCTCCAGACCTGATTTACAGTTTTCTTTGCAACGAGACCCTCTTCCAATGCGTGAATCACGCTCGCCCAAATCTGATCCTCGACTTCCGTAAAATCCTGCATCTGCTCCGACTTGAATATCTGAAGTCTGCGCCTCAATTTTGAAGGAACGTCACGGCTGCCCGCAGGAGCATGTTTTGTTTCCTCGTCGGAATGCATCGCTTGCATGAGGCCACTTTGATTCTTTTGAAGCAAGTTGTAGAAATGCGAACCGACGCGTTGTCGGTCGTCGCTATCACTCTCCAAAAGCTTCGCGGTTTGAAGAAAGTCTAGTTCAGCGGCCGACGCTATACTCTTTTCAGCAAGATAAAACTTGTGAAGCTTTCCTAACCGAAAGTAAGTAAATAATGCATCCGTCTTTTCGTCTGATGCTCGAGCGGTCCGGGCTTTCTTAGGCAGTGATTTGATTTTGGCGAAGAGTTCTTTTTCATTCTCCTGAATGCCTCGAATGAGTTGAAGGTATTTTAGTTCGCTCTCAGGCTCGTCGTCACTTTCGCCAGTAATGGTCTCCTTTGAAGTTAAACGGTCGAAAAGATTAAAGGACTTGATCTCTTCGTTCTCAGTCAAGAGCCTGGCGTCGCTGCCGAGCATTTCAATGAAGGCTTCGATCTTTGCTTCGGCGGCCTCTTGTAAGCCGATCTCTCGGTTTCCTTCCTCCGAAGGAAAGAAATTGTATGTATAAACGCGATCGAATTTTGTATCGACGCGATTAACACGGCCAACTCTCTGCATCATCCGAGTTGGATTCCATGGAATGTCGTAGTTGATTACGACGTTGGACCGATGAAGAGAAACGCCTTCAGCTAGAGCGTCCGTCGTAATAAGGATCCGGTAATCGTCCTTCGGTTCTCTCACTCGGGCGTCGAAGTTATGAATTACCTCTTCGCGCAGACTTTTCTTCGAGGTGCCGTCATAGCAGACAACCTTTTCCCTTAACTCTGTCTTGATAAGTTGCGTAAGATACTCAGCGGTCTCTTTCGACTCGGTAAAGAGAAGAACCTTGGAATTCATCAGAATCGCATCAGACTTGATGCGTTTCGCGAATTCTTCCCATTTTGGATCACGGTCGATAGCTTTCCAATCCTCTCGGATGTCGTTCAGAATCGCCAGGTCAGATTCGAGATCGGTCAAAAATCCCGGCTTAAATTCCTTTGCATCATATTTTTCAGCCTCCTCGCTCTCGACCAATTTCTCTATCGCGTCGAAGTTACCGCTCTCAATCAGATCGAATATAAGATTCGTCTTCTTTTTGCTCACATAAACGTAACCTTTTTTGTAAGCCGCAATATAGCGCTCGTAGACGGTGATAAAGCGATCAAGCGTCTTTCGAAATGCTTCGAAACTGCTCTCCAGCCGTTTGACTAGGAGGATCTTCATAAACGACGCCAAGTTGTTCTGGGCAACGGTTGTATTTTCGTCCAAACTTCCCTGGTAATAGGTGTCGATAAGAGGCTTATACCGTGCGTACTTGATTTCCTTTGTTGCGCGACGAATCGTGCGCATGAAAATTTCATTCTCCTTCGGGGATAAGAGATAAAATACGGCCTTCGGATCTTCCACTTCAGGGAATTTAAGGTTCTGCGCCGCAAGGTCGTCTGAATAGAATTCCTCAATTTCGCGCCGAGTCCGGCGGACCATTAGGTACTTCAAAATTCGCTCTCTTACCTCGTGTGCGTTCTCCTTCATGATCCGAAGAAACTCGTCCCTATCTTTGACACGATGTAGACCACTTAACTTACTATTTAGCTTCTTGAAAAAGTTTTCGAGGTTCGGCAGGTTCGGGACGGAACTGTTTCGTGATGCCTGGAAGAGATTCACCTGGCTAAGCAGATCGAGTGGACTGTTGTTGAAAGGTGTAGCTGTTACCAACACCACATTCTTATGGCGACAAATTCGATGCAGTTTGGCGTAGGTCTCATTGTCGTCGTTACGGAAACGATGGGCCTCGTCAATAAAGACGTATTTGAATTTCTTTAGATCAGTTTTGAGTACCTTATCGAGATTGCCCACCGAATACGTTTCGAAACGACGAACGCCGAAGTCGCGAAAAACGTTTCCCCAAGCTCCAGGATTCGATTTGTCTATCAACGCCGGCGGCGCAATGACGAGGACGCCTCCGTCCAACTCGCGGGCCAGCATCGCAGCCATATAGGTCTTTCCAAGTCCAACAACGTCCGCAAGGAATACTCCGTTAAATTCTTCCAGAATTCGTTTTGCGGTCAATACCGCATCGCGTTGATATTGTAGTTTTAAGAATTCTTCGGGAAGATATTCATCTTCCAGTTCACGAATTTGAGTAAGCTCGGTCTGGAAATATTCGTAGAGAAACTTTAGATAAAGCTCTTTGGGGGAAAAATGAGCAAGATGAGACCGCTCTGTAACCGTGTTGACGAAATCATCAGAGACCTCAACGGATTCCGCCCATAGCTCGCTAAATTTAATGGCTGCGAAATCATAATCGGATCGAGTCTTCAACTCGACATTGAATTCGAGATTATCCTGCAGGCCTGATTGGGAAAGGTTGCTTGACCCGGTGATAACGCGGCCCTTATCAAGCTCGTCGGGTCGAAAAGAAAAGATGTACAGTTTCGCGTGAATCTTGTCCTTTGCGTAAGCCCGAACTTCAGCCTTGCCTTCTGAACACCATCGAGCAAGCTCCTCGATGCCACTCTCGACAGGAGCGGTTTCCGGAGCGGTCTCGAGTTGGACGAGAACGTCGTCACGAAATGTGCTCGCGGTTTCGGCTGACGAGCGAAAATTAAGACTCGGCTGAGTCAGGGTTGCCTTCAAAACCGCATCGATGATTTGTTGTTCGGTTTCCAGGCCAATCAGAATTCGGATTCTGTCACAGGCCTTGAGCTGCTCCCGAATCAAATGAAATCCGCTCAGGTAAAAATATCCAACCAGACAATCGAATTGTTCGCACCGCGGCAAGAGGTTGTGAAGACGTGCAGAAAACTTTCTATCAGGTTCATTTGTGAGGAAAGTAAGGTCAGTACTCATTTTGGGCAAAGCGACGACGTGTCGCGATTGTAAGGGATAACAGAAAAAGTCTCAATGTGACAGATGAAGCCATGACCTGTACCATGACCTGACGCCGTATTGAGAGCAAAAAAATATGTAATATAAGTGCGGCAACTTTGGACAAACTTAGAGAAAGTGTCGCCCAAGACATTGCAGCGAGTCCTCTGAAATACGCAAATCTAACCCATGGTATTTGATTGGCCCGAGAGTGTCAGAAAACCCTTCGAAAATCAGCTCTGTTTAACGCAATGTCTATCGGAATCCACCGAGAGAGATTTGAAGTGTCAGAAAACCGCTACTACGAGGAAGGCGATTTCATTTCGAAACCCAGGGCCGGGGAGCATAACTATATGATCCCTTACAACGGCGGTACTGCATCAGATGTAATGTAGTAGGAATGTAGTAGATACACGCTGTTATGGAGTATAACTAAGTCGAAGGCGACAAAGGATTACCCAGTAAATATCGATGTGCGGCACTCGGTGATACTCGGTGAAGAGAGGCAGAAATGAACTGCAAAACCTTTATTCATCGGTTCGATTCTAAACTTTATCGAATGTAGCGAAAAATGTAGCAACCACCTATTGATAGGGGATGTCACCCGCTACATCCGCGACCGTTGATACTTCCAGACTTCATGATCGAGCAAGCGTGGGTTCATGTTCGGGAAGTCAGTGTTTAGTTGATTACTCGCTTCACGCAAAAGGCTGACGGCTTCGGCGATATCAACTCGCCGTGCTAGCGCCGATTCGAGGAACCGGAGCACCATTCGATCTGGCTTCACAAACCCTTCTGATCCAGCGAGCATCCAGAAGTACTGCAGAGAGATGCCACTCCCTTGACCGGGTACGGAGCGTACTGCCGACGCAAAGGCAACGCTTTCCGCGACTTGCGGAACGTCTTGCAGGCGCTCTACGCCAAATGCGCGAAGAGCTTCGGCAAAGAGCAGGACCGCTTCTGCCTTGAGGATTCCTCCTCTTGTCGAGGTGCGCTGACGGTTCTCGTAAACCAGATCTGCCAATCGATCGACATCCGCTTGCTCCGGCCGCGCGCAGAACGTGGTGATCGACTCCTGCTGTTCAGGACGGGGTAGCGCGTTGGATGAGCGTATGCGGCGCTGCGACGTGTAATTGCAGTAACGGATGACTACTTGGCGGGTGCTGGCGTATTTCGCGCCAATCGAGAACACGGCGTCGAGCACGCAAAGCGGCAGGCTCTGGTAGCGGTACTCTTCGGACAGCGCGGCCGAGTGTAGAGGCAGAACTGTTCTTGCATATTCGGCGACGATGGAAACACTCGGGTCGACGATCATAAAGGGCTACTTGCTACCAGCGGCCTAACTCAACACTTGAGTTGACTCACCTTTCCCTCCATCTGAAGGGCTCGTGATTAGTCCAACATATTCTGCCATGAAATCGGTCACCTTCGCCGTGTGGGTCCAACGCGTGGCGTGGCTCTCAACGCTGCGGCGGGATCTAATTGACCCCAGCCCCACTGCGGGTTTGGCACTGCACCGACTCGAGATCCTGATCGTGCAGTTTTCTTCAGGATCGATCTGACTTGTTCTGAGTCCATGCCGGGATTCTTCTGGAGCATCAACGCCACGACTCCTGCCACGAAGGGAGAGGCAGCACTGGTACCTTCCCAAGCGATATGGAATCCATCCAGTGTGTGATGGGTATCTTCGCTAGACGCCATTGAGTTCGAGCAGCCTCCCAGCGCCGCTTGAGCATCCTGAGACAGCGATGAGATCGTAAATCGTGCAGGAGCTGTAATATCCGGTTTTACAACACCGTCCCTTCTGAAGCCACTGTTGCTATAAGCCGATACGACTTCTGGCACCAAGTTGTAGAAGGTCTCATCACCGAGCTTGTTTACCCAAGTTCCTCGGAAATCGTAAGATCCGACCGCAATCGCATTTTTCGCGTTTGCCGGGGTTCCAACCACCTCCGTCTTCAGAGAGCCAGTTGAGAATGTTGCTTTGCCAGCTGGTGGGGACTCAACGAGATAAAGATCAAACTGACCATTAGGAACTGTAGGACCAGTTCCATATCCCCAAACCATATAATCGCCCGGCGGCGCTTGGATCTGGACGGTATCTGACTTGCTCGGCGCGTCGCCGAACGAGGGTCGAACCGAAGAGCAGAATGCATCGAACTCAATCTGGTTCTTGAGTGGTCCGCTTGAACGACAATTAACTCGTGAACCGCTTTTAGATAGAAACACGGCAGATGGTTTGCCATCCGCTCCGAGGAACGCTGAATTGCTTCCGCGAAACGCGAGTCCCCAGTCGTCAGAGGTACTGAAGACAGACAATAGTCGTGTCAACGACTTTACGCGCATTTCGACGCCGTTACTGAACTGATCGACCTGACCGGATCGCTTCGGGCCAAACCTGCCCCCCGCACGAAAGCTGTACCGGCCATCATTCCCGGCTGCGACCGTAATGACAGCCCCTGCCTTTCGTGGACCTACGAGGCTATCAATGAACTCTTCGTCTTCATCAGATCCGTCGTGCTTGCTGAAATGGCCACCATAACTCATGTTAACCACGACTGGCCTTCTCAGGGCTTTAGCTGTCGATATGATCCATTCGGAGGTAAGCGTGGCCGCGGGCAAGAACGAACCGCAGTCCGATGCCTTTACGACGATTAGATCCGCCTCGGGAGCCACACCACTATATTGGCCTGCAGGAACACCCCGGGAAGTAGCTCTTCCGTTCGATGCTGCGGTGCCGGCTACCGCGGTTCCGTGACCGTGCCGGTCCTTCGAATTAACTTTTCCAGTGCCGGTGAGCGCGGAATTGATCTGGTCCCGCGTATATACGGTGCCGAGCCACTTGCGGCTGCTCTCCAGATAAACGGGAGGTTTGCTACCGACAGTTCCACCCGTTGACTGGTAGGAGTCGTCGAAGAGGTCCCAGATTGCAAGGATCCGAGTCGTACCATCAGGTTTACGAAAATCCTCGTGCCGCCAGTCAATTCCGGTATCTATCACTCCCACCACTACGCCCTTTCCGGTCAAGGTCTGCTTATCGAACTCGTTCGCCAATCGCGCAGAAGAAGACGAGGAAGACCGTTCGAGTGGCCGGGATTCCGATTCGCTAAGACTAAGCATAGCGTCCGGGGCGTAGAGAGATTTCATAATACGAAGACTCGCTACTTGCTGTGAGTTCGCCAATTGACCGACCGAGCCAATTGGGATTGAAACGTAAGCGATCTTTCCAGACTTCGCAATTACTGATGCACGTGTTTCGGCCAAGACAGCCGGATCGATCCGCTGGTAGAACTGAACAGCGAGAATCACCGGTGGGTTCAGGTCACCGGGTCCGATGCCGAAAATTAAAGACAGTTGTGAATTGGAGAAGGACGAAACAGAGCTATCATTCGGCTCACCGCGAGTGACGTCGGCGTACTGTTCGACCAATGCTGCGAGTTCGGGCGAGAGCTTCGGTGCCTGATTTCCTGTTCCGCCATTCCTTTCCGGCGGCGTGTCGGGTACGGTCGGCCGTGTGCGATCCAGCGTCTGCGTTGTCACAGGCATCTGAAGTAGTGCGAGAATCATTAGAGTGGATATCACCCGCCGAAAACGATAAACAAATCGTGAGTTGAGCATCTCTGTACCTCTCTTGCCATCCGAACCTTTAGCGCCAATTCCCAATTAGGACGAAGGGCGCCCAATAATACGGGTGGGAATATCTAGCCTCCTTCTCTCCGCGTAGAAGGCTAAGCTGAGCTTTTCTTAACGATTCTCCCTTTCTTTCGGAACCATTAATGAGGAGGTTCCGGTAGAACGTAACCATTAGTTCTTTCGTCGAGTTATCGGCCACCGCCCATAGCGACGCCACTACCGTTTTCGCCCCACTTCGTTGAGCAAGGGCTCCAAATCCTTCGATTTCTACCCCGCTGGAGCCACGTTCTATGAGGGTGCCGGTGTTGCATGCAGATAGCGTAAGTAGCTCGACGCCTACAAACTGAGTTCCGGCCCGCCTAATATCAGCCAGCGTGAGACGGTTTTCATCGCCCCCGCCCAGTAACAAGTAGGAATCGTTCTCATTACCAGAATTGAGATGGAAGTGGCTGGCGATGTGAATGACCGGAAACCGACCGATTGAGTTCTTAAAATTTCGGAGAGTAAATTCCTCGTCGATCATCATCCGACCGTTCATCACCCCTTTCTCGGAACTAGGGGGCGTTCCACAAGACGAGGATTTAGCGGGATCTGATATTAGTCCACAAATCTCATTTGCTACTGCCGGGAGGGCAGCGAAACTACGTTTCGAACCGTCAGTTTCATCTACGGTTGCAGCCTTCGTGACACCGGCCCCGAGCGCTAGCCAGTTCTTTCTGTCAGCAGATGGAATTGATAGCTTATCTCGGCTCGCTAGAGTGAGTACGACACTGTTAAATCGCTCAATCAAATAACGTTCGCCATCCCATAGCGCGTTCATAGGCACGTATCGAAGCGTGCCGTCCAAACTCCACAGAATAGTATCTGCTCTAACGTTCTCTAGGTCGCGGATTAGTTCCGCCGGCAGTAGCATGTCGAATAACTTCTTGCCGGCATCCTTTGTTGCTAAATCCGAGCGACTTCTTAGGGCCACCTTAAAAGCACCTACCAATCGATTAACCTCGACATTCGTTGCCTTCACTGAATATGCTTTCTGAACGTCCGCTGTCGTTAAGATAATGCTGAGCCTGTCCTGACCCGAAATCGTAGAAACGATAGCGGTTTGGGGCTCACCTAGACCTTTGAGCAGCGCCTGTGTTCCTGAATCAACAGCAGCTACCCTCGCGTCTTGAGGTCCGAAGACGGTCTTCAGCTGATCGAGAAATGCTAGGAACACTTTGTTGGCGTTCGCCATCTGTTGTTCGAGTTCCTCGAGCCGAGCTTGTTTGGGAAACTTTCCTATTTCGAACTGTCGACTTTCAATCTGTAGTTCTCCAAGCTCCCTGCCGAGTTGAGTGAGCCGATCCGCATATTTCTTATACTCAAGAAACGCTTTTTCCTCTTGCGGAGTGAGACCAACTTTTGCAAGTAGGTCATCAACAACGTCTCCATCCCGACGAACGAAATCGAAATACTCTTGCTCCTTCAGCATCGCTAGAACTTTCTCCGCTTCGGAAATGCGACCTAGGTCAATCAAGAGGGTTGCGAAATCCCGATAGCCTTCTTCAAACTGTTTTATGAATGATCCTTGCGTATCCTTTTCGATGCCGGTAAGGCTCGCTCGTATTCCCTGAATAATATTTACGGCCTCTTTGCCAAAAAATACGGCGACCTCGGGCCGGTTTTGTTTTCGCCAGTAGTCGGCTAAGGATCCGAGGATATAAGCCTCGATTCGACGGTCTCCTAATTCGCGTGCCAAAAGGAGAGCTTTGTTAAGCTCTTGTATGCTTTCGCTAAAGTTCTTAATTTCAGTATCCAGCGCACCAAGATTCAGCAATACCATTGCCTCGCCGTTACGGTCCCCAATTAACCTTGCCAGCGCCAAGGATCGAAGTAGCGACGCTCGGCCCTCGTCGTATCTTTTCAGGCCCCAATATGCGTTAGCGATATTGTTCTCTGCGACCAATTCGCCCCTTTTAAACCCAACCTTCTTCTGAAGATCCAGCGCGCGTTTTGCGTATTCAAGGCCCTTCTCGTACTCCTTCTTAGAAATATGAACTAGAGCGAGGTTATTAGTTCCAACCGCGATTTGTGACTGATTTTTGGACTCAGATGCGAGAGTAATCGACTGCGTCGTATACGCGACCGCCTTGTCGAAGTCGCCAAGTTGAAGATAAGTCTGGCCTAGCTGCAACAAGGCGGTTGCTTCGCCCGTCTTCCATCCCGATCCCTTAGTAATCTCGAGCGACTCATTAAGAACCTTCATTGCCTCGGTATATTCGCTCTTAATCGTATGAATAGATCCGAGCAGAAACAACATTGTCGCGATACCCTGCTTTTCATTCCTCGATCGGACCGCTTGCAATGCTCGATGTCCGATCTCCATAGCCTTCCGATAGTCGCCGGCGTTCGTATACATTAGGGTTAGACCGCCCTGAATTTCGGAGATCCTACTTGCGGATTTAGTCCCCTCTGCAATCCTTAGGGCAGTCTCAAAGCTTTCTATCGCCTTAGTTCTGTCACCAATTACTTCGTACAAGATGGCCATCTGAGCAAGGGTGTCACCTTCTCCCGTTTTGTCGCCATTCTTACGCTGGATTGCGAGAGCCTGTATAAAAGAGCCTAACGCGCGCTGCTTGTTACCAAGAGCGTCGTGTTGAAGACCGATCTGGAATAGGACCTCACCTTCGCGGAACTGGTGCCCAGTTGCACGAACAATCTCGAGAACCCCCGTGAAGCTATCCAGCGCCTTCTGCGCCTGCTTTAGCGATGAATAATTGACACCTAGATTGAATAGGACCTTCGCGAGCCCCGGTATGTTCGAAAGCTCCCGAAAAATAGAGGCGGATTCTGCTTGCACTTCGATAGCGGCCGTGTGGTTGCCAGATTCTCCTAGTACAAAGCCGACCATGTTCAGCGCGTTCGCCAAACCTAACTTGTTACCAACCTTTCGAAAGATCTCGATCGACTCACGAATCAGAGGGACTCCCTCGGGGGCCCTTTTTAACTCAACGTACGAATTACCCAGATTGAATAGGATTGTCGCTCGCAGATTGTCGTCGCATGTCGCCTTGCAACTATCAACCGCTTTCACGAACACTTCGACTGCCTTTTGATGCTGACCGGAATCAGCCAGTGAGGCCCCGAGCCCGTTGAGAGCGTTCGTCACCTTCAGTTTCTGCCCGCTTTCAGAAAAGAGTTTTATGGCCTCTTTGTAAGACTGCCATGACCGCTCCTTTTTTCCGGTCTTTGTATAAATGATGGCTAGATACCACTGAACCTCTGCCCTCGGGCCTGTCGTGTCGAGTTTCTTAAACTCTTCCGCCGCCTTTTCAAGATTTGCGATTGCGGGTTCGTAATTGTCGAGCGACGAGTATAAAAGTCCCAGACTTACATAAGTATCTGCGAGATCATGAGCCTGATCGGGAATTTTGAAGAGCTTGATCGCCCGTTCATAAGTCGATACGGCTGACTTCGCGTCTCCTGAATCCCACAGAACGTCTCCTAGTTGTTTTAAGACTTTGGGTGCCCATTCGGAATCGGCAAGGAGGGGCTCGGCTTGGCGAAGGTGTGCAATGGCCTTAACGTAATCTCGTCTCCCGGCCAAAAGCCGGGCTGAACTCCTGAGATTTTGGCCGGCCGACTGCTTGATATTAAGACTCACAAAGATCGTCGTCGCTGCCTCATAATTCATTAGAGCAGCCTCAACCTCGCCCGCTCTCTCAAGTGCCATTGCGGCATATCCAAGAGCATAACCTAGGTCGCGGGTTTCTTTGTTTCGTTCGAGGGCCGCGGCGACTCGGATTAGTTTTGCTGCGTATTCCTTAGCGTTCGCGTCCGTTAGTCCGTCGAACTTAGCGATCAGCTCATCGACTTCCTTTTTTGCTTCTGACGTAGAACCCGCGGGCGTTTGTGCGAGAACGGTCTGAGCTAGACAAAAAAAGAGCAATAGACCTGAGACAGTCATGTTCAACTTTCGCCAATAGAGATAACTGAACAGTCTGGTCGGCATACTTTCCTCAGAACGTTGTTCCAGCTGCAAACTTGCGTTGCCTGAGACTTCACAGGCCTACGCGGCGGCGTTCATCCGTATCTCTTCGAGAACTTCTACGATTCTTCCAGCCTCTCCGTCGCTGAACATTCCTCCGAGGCCGTTCGGGGTGAAGTTCGTGTAAGGCGAATCGAAGAGAATTGCAGGATCCATAACACCATTCTTAGTCAGGTGGTCGATGATCATGTTTACGAACTCGATCTGGTTCGCAGAATATCGCTCACCATTCAGGAAATCGGAAAACAAAAGTTTAGCCTCGTGTCGGTCGAGGCTGCCGATGAAGAGGCCGAGTTTGTCTTGCGTTCCGAACGCTTGTTCGAACTCCTCCCTTGTACCGATCTCTCCGGACTCAAAAAAGATCCTTTCAAGTTCGCGGATATCACTTGGTGTGAGCTGCTTGTTCCGCTTAATTTTTTGAAGTGTTATGTGATTCTCCTCGTTCTGGAGGAAGTGCATCACCTTTGCTTTGTACCTTGTCAGAGCCGTCGTCGAGGGACCGTATGCGATCTCTTCCGGTAACCAAGCTCGTCCGAAAAGTCGGTGTAGATGATCTTCTTGTGAGTCGGGTCGATGAACACACCGGGTGTATTCGGCATGCCGCTAACTATGTAGACGGCGGATGCTCGAAGCGGTGCATGGGCGACCCCGGCATTTTCGTGTCTGTAGTCCCAAGGAGCGACTGGGTTTGAATAGCGCCATATGTTTAGGCTAGATTTCTTAGCATCCGTTTCCGCTTGAGCGTATGCCCGACGATCGCTAAAGGATTGTTCCGATTCATATTTCTTGTAGTGCCAGGCGAGTCCGAGTTTCACCATTTCTAGGTTAATATCCTTTCCGTCGCTTAGTACTTTTGAAACGAACCGCCCGTAACGATCAACCTTTCTGCCCTCCAAATTTATCGTTCTTGAGAAAACGAGATACGAAAGCATTTCTTTCGCCGCATTCGCATAGTCTTGACCCTTTTCCGGGGCGTCGATCCCTGCGAGCCTTACTTTGACCTGCTTCTTATTTAATTGAACCGTGATTGTGTCGCCGTCGGAGACGGCCACCACTCGTCCGGTCGTCTGCGCGACACACGAAAAGGCGAGCAGTAAGATAACAAGAGGGAATAGGCGCATCGCGGACACTATAAGCCTAGGCAAATTCTGAATCAAGCCGAAAAGCGCTAATATGCGGAAGTGATGGAATCTACCGGTTACACAAAAGAGATCCTAAAACGATTAGCGAAGCTATACCCGGAACCGATCGTTGAACTCGATTACAACACGCCGTTTGAGCTAATGGTGGCTTCCTTGCTTGCCGCACAGAATCGCGATACGACGATCAATAAGATCACTCCTGCATTGTTCCGTAAATATAGCGGCCCAGCAGATTACATAGCGGTAGACGCTGCTGAGCTGGAGGAAGATATTCACCTCTCAGGCTTCTTTCGCGTGAAAACGAAAGCAATCAAAGCTCTGTCTCAAAAATTAGTCGATGATTTTGGAGGCGAGGTTCCCCGGACAATGGAGGAACTGTTGACACTGCCCGGCATTGGCCGAAAGACCGCAAACGTCATCCTAAGCTTCGTGATGGGCATCCCTGCGGGCATTGTCGTCGATACGCATCACATACGGCTTATGGATCGGCTCGGCCTTTCAAAACATAAGCTCGCGGACAAAATCGAAAAAGAGATGGTCGAGATCGTGCCGAAGAAGGACTGGATCATGTGGTCGAGTTCGATCACGCTGCACGGCCGTCGCGTATGTGTGGCGAAGAAACCGAAATGCGAGATATGCGTTTTGAATGATATATGTCCTTCATCGACGGTCTAATCGTCGGCGACCTTTACGATCGATTCGATAATCAAACCTCTCGGCAAGCCCTTCAGATAGCGGTCGCCATCTTCATCGATGATCGTGGAAAATTCACTATTGACCAGTACAACATCGCCGACGTTGATATTCTCTCCGTTTTCGTCAAAGAAAAGCATCATGGTTTTAGATACGGACCCGGCGAGTTGTAGACCGTAGGCGGTTCGAGATCCGTCACACCTAGCTCGTTAAGCTTTTTGACGAAATGGGCCGCCAGTTTCGCCGATTCTTTCTCATCGTGCTGATGTAAGAAGAAATTTAGGCCAACGAGACCCTCTTTCTGCCATTCCGAAATTCGAGCTGCCCACGCATCGAGTCTTTTATAGTCGATTTCGTCATTGTTGCACCCGACAAAACGAATAAATGCCGTCGGCATCGTAAGACTCATGTGCATCAGATCGCGACGACCCGCCGTATCGATCAAAATGTTGGAGACATTGTTTTCCCGCAAGTATGCGTAATACTCATCGGCAAAAGGCTCCTGATGCCATTCCGCGCGTCGGACCTCAACAGCGAGAGGGATTCCGTATTTCTTCCATACTTCCACGAACCCTTGCAATAGGTCGAAATTGGGCGGGCCGAAAGCCTCGTGATTTTGCAGAAATACGGGTCCGAGTTTATCCCCAAAATTTGAAATTGACTCGACAAATTTTTCGATGATCTCACCATAGTCATGCAGTCGCCGCATATGGGAAACCTCATGCGGAATCTTTGGGACGAAAGTGAAATGTGGTGCCGAGATTTCTCGCCATTCTTTGATTTGCGTCGGCGTGAAGATTCGGTGGAACGTAGCGTTCAGCTCAATCGAATTAAACTGGGTGGAGTAATAGGCCAGCTCGCAACCTGTGTTGCGTGGATAGAAGTTCTTTATCTTTGTCCGGTTCCACTGTCCGAGTCCCACCAAAACGGGAATCCTCTCGGAGGCGATCCCTCCGAGGACCTGTTGTCCTTCAGGTATGCCGGTTTCGCGGGGATTGTCACTTTGTCCGAATTTCATAAGGTATAGGCCGATATTGTAACATCTCGAATATGTGCAACCGGTATAAGACCGCAAAGGACATCGAGCGTCTGCGAACCATCCTCAAGAACGCCCCCGCCGAATGGTTAATAGGCAGTGATCAAAAATACGATACGGTTTACCCGAAAAGCATGGTTCCGGTCGTTCTGAAGGTTGCAGGCGAAGAAAAATACATGAACTTCCGATGGGGGATACATCCGGTCTGGGCGAAAACAAAAAGCCAGTTACTAACCAATTCCAAATCCGAGGAAGTTTTCACAAAATCCACCTGGAAAGAATCTTTTGAGCGTCGACGCTGTCTGCTGCCCGCGACGGCTTTTTACGAACCTTTAACGCTTGAGGGCAAGAAACACCAAGTGCGTTTCGAGTTCGAGAGCGGATCACCTTTCGCTTTCGCCGGATTGTGGCAAAAGTCCTACGACGAGGGAGTCAACTGCTGTTCGATCCTTACGTGCGAGCCAAACCCACTTGTCGGCGAAATTCACGGGCGAATGCCCGTGATCGTACCGACTGAGCTTTATGATTATTATTTATCAGTGCCTCCAGAGGAGGCTCTTGATCTGAAGGATATTCTCAAGCCCTATCCGCCTGACGGCATGATTGCTACCGTTGACGACACCTCGACTTAAAACTTGCGAAAGGGAAACCGTTTCACGTATGATACGGCGTGAATGCAATTTTATTTGCCACATCTCGACCCAAAACCGTTTAAGGGTCCGCTTATCAGTTTGCCTATCCCCGCAGGTTTTCCGTCGCCAGCAGCGGATTACGTCGAAACCCGCATCGATCTCAATACACAACTGATAAAAAACCCAACGTTCACGTTCTTTGCCTATGCTGAGGGTGATTCCATGTTTCCGTTGATCCAGGACGGGAATCTGCTCGTTATAGATCGAAAGGTCGATCAGCCCGATGGCTGTGTCGTTCTTGCCTCGGTGAACAATACATTTTGCGTGAAACACCTGTATCGATGGCCGGATGGTTCCATTGAATTACGGCCGCACAATTCGAAATATGAATCGATTCATCTGCCTGCGGAATTTGAGGGCGATTTCGAGATCTTCGGGCGAGTGACGAAAGCTATTCAGGACCTGACCAAATGAAAGCCGTTGCTCTGATCGATTGCAATAATTTCTACGTTTCCTGCGAAAGACTTTTCCAACCAAAACTAAACGGCAGGCCGGTAATAGTTTTATCAAATAACGACGGGTGTGTTGTCGCCCGATCGCAAGAGGCAAAAGCCCTCGGCATTCCGATGGGCATTCCGCTGTTTCAGATCAGAAAGGAAATCGAGGATAACGACATTGCCGTTTATTCGAGCAATTACACGCTTTACGGCGACATCAGTTCGCGGGTGCATGAGGCGATTGGGCACTTCTCTGACAAGATCGAGAATTATTCTATAGACGAGTGTTTTGCGGAGCTCGAAGCAAACAGTTACTCAAAATCTCTGACAGACTCGGGCGTCGAGATTCGTGGGAAAGTAAAACGCTGGACCGGCATTCCGACGTCGATTGGCATAGCTCCGACAAAGACACTAGCCAAGATCGCCGGGGATATTGCGAAGAAATCACCTACCGGAGTATTCGATCTGACGGATGAACGGTTGCGGGATGACGTACTCGCAAATACCGACATCATCGATATTTGGGGAATCAATAAGCGGACGGCAAAGAAGCTACAGTTGATCGGCATTTTCTCCGCTCGTGACCTTCGTGATATGGACATACGGGCAGGGCGGAAGTTACTAACAGTTGTCGGCGCCCGGATGATCGAAGAACTTCGCGGAACGTCGAGCCTGTCTCTTGAGCTGCTGATTCCGCGAAAGAAAACAATCTGCTGCTCTCGGTCATTTAGCGGGGAGGTCAAATCGTTCCGAGAAATTGCTGATTCACTTATCAACTTTCTTTCATCGGCCGCGGAGAAGATGCGACGGCAGCGGTTAACAACCAATGCAATCAGCGTTTTCATCGAAACAAATCTTTTTAAGGAAAAAGGGGTTTATACGAACTCGGCAACGCTCAAGATACAACCGACCGATTCGACGCTTGAATTGATCCCGCCCGCTCTACGAATACTCCAGGCAATCTATAAACCCGGATATGGCTATCGGAAATCGGGTGTGTTGCTCCTCGGACTAACTCCGGTCGAGGGAGAGACGAAGCGGCTATTTTGCGACGAAGATTATCAGGCCGATCGCGAGCTGATGAGGACCGTTGACGCACTCAATCAGAAATACGGGCGACATACGGTCCGGTTCGGAATGCCTGTCAAACGAATGAAGAACTGGCACATGAGTCGAAACCATTTATCGGCCGCATTTACGACGGACATTGAGCAGGTAATGAGAGTTGCTATTTAGCGTCAAAGATCCGAACCAAGCCCAACAACTAGGACCGGACGATTGCAGTTCGTTTAATCTGGAATAATTTGGATCGACCTTGAAGGTTGATGATGCGGCTACAAATGAAATATTGCAAGAATTTTCAAGGAAATTCGAGCACAAAATGGTCATTGGGGGTCGCGGGGATATGAAATAATTCCCTTGACAATTCCCTCTACTCTAAAATCATCTGAGGCAACGAACGGGTCATATTTTTCATTCAACGACCTTAGTATAATGTTATTCGTTTCTTCAATAACTTTTTTTATTATTGCCACTTCATTATTTACACAAACGACAATATTCCCGCTGACCCAATCGCGAGTTTTTTTCGCGATCACAAGATCCTTATCGTTTATCTTCGGTTTCATTGAGTCGCCCTTTGCTCTAACCATAAAGGCATCCTTTGAAGAAAAGCCGAGAAGCCGGGTGGCAATAGGTATTCGATCTAAAGGATTGCCGTCCAGTATGGATCCGTGCGGGCCGCAATGAGCCAGCCCGTATAGGTTTATATAAGTTATTTTCTTCTCGGGTTCGTCCGCCAAGATTTGATAATCATGTGGATTGCCAGGGGTGCGCCTCAAATAGCCGCGCTTTTCAAGTTGCTGAATGTGATGCTGCACAACGCTTGGGGACGAAAGGCCTAACTCGGTTTGAAGTTCCCTCACAGTCAGCGGATCCGTCAGATTTTCCTTTAGAAGCTTTAATAGTCGCTCCTGGGTTGGATGAAGTCTCTTTTCCACGGCTACAAATGTAATCTATTAGGAGATACATGTCGAACGTATTGCCTTGTTCTAGGTTCTGTTCTATAATGCGGCTGAAAGAAAGGAGAGATTATCATGGCAAAATACAATCAAAATTCGGGTAAACAATGGACGCCAGGGGAAGTTTCAGAACTCAGCGAACTTGCGAAGGGCAACACGCCCACACGGGTCATCGGGCTAAAATTGGGGCGAACGCCGGGCGCAGTGAGTAATAAAGCTTCTGAAAAAAGCATTAGCCTAAAACCAACAAATCAGGCTCCTTATAATCGCAAGAAAAAATAAGATCGGCGCTTGGAATGTCTCGCGGAAAAGTATTCTTCGTTTAATCAATGCAGAATTATGGCTATTTTTACAGCCTTCATAGGGATAAATAAATACGCGGATGCTGATATTCGTGATCTAGCCGGAGCAAGACGAGACGCAACGGCACTGTGGGCATTATTTAGAGACACTATTCCTGACGCTAAAGCCGAACTTTTCCTTGACGAGCAAGCAACCTTAGATAAGGTGCGAACAGCATTTGATCAAACGCTGGGAGCCGCGGGCGAAGAAGACACGGTTGTCTTGTCCTTCGCGGGTCACGGAACTCATGACCATCGACTAGTGTTACATAGCACTTACCTGAATGATCTGGAGAAGACAACGATTCCGATGGCAGAGCTTGCGAAACGCTTCAAGGATTCGAAGGCAAAAGTAATTCTTTGTATTTTAGATTGCTGTTTTAGCGGTGATGCACCGGCTCGCGTGCTTGAAAATAGTCCCATTCCTCGCGCTACGACAAATCCTTTTTATTCTATAAGCGGCAAGGGGCGAATTCTGATTGCGGCCTCGAATTTTGATGAGGTAGCTTACGAAATGCCTGGGGGCGGGCACGGCTTATTGACAAATGCTTTACTTCAGGTTTTGCAAGAAGGAGAAGGGTCGTTTGAAGCACAAGCCGCGATGGCTAAGGTAATGGAAAGCGTAAGGGCGGCTGCAGCCAGGATCGGGGTTACCCAGACACCAATTCTTCTAGGTCATATAGAAGGTGGATTGACATTTCCCGTCTTGAAGCCGGGCGAACATTATCATCAAGAGTTTCCCGAGTCCAAAGGTGTAAGAATCGGCGCTGCAATTGCGGACCTATCGCACTTTGATTTTCCCGATTCGGTGCTTTCCGAGTGGGCAGACCGTTTTAAGAGCGGACTGAACGATCTCCAGTTGGAAGCCGTCAACGAATATAGAATTCTTGACGGGGAGTCATTATTTGTTGTTGCCCCGACAAGTTCAGGCAAGACGTTCGTGGGTGAGATGACGGCGTTGAAAGGTATCTTAAAAGGACGCAAGGCGGTATTCTTATTGCCCTATAAGGCGCTGACCAACGAAAAGTTTGAACAATTTTCGCGGCTTTATGGAGATCGTTTGGGTCTCCGCGTAATTAGATGCACAGGCGATCGGCTCGATGATGTAGGCTTATTCATCCGAGGCAAATACGACTTGGCACTCCTCACGTATGAGATGTTCTTGGGGCTAGCGCTTAGCGCACCAGGAGTTCTCAACCAGATTGGGCTTGTAGTATTGGATGAAGCTCAGTTTATTACAGATCCAACGCGAGGAATTACCGTTGAACTTCTATTAACCTATTTAATTACGGCTCGGGAAAAAGGAATTAATCCGCAGTTAATAATACTGTCGGCCGTTATTGGCGATGTTAATAACTTCGAATCTTGGCTTGGATGCGCCAAACTTGTCACAACAGTTCGTCCGGTCCCCCTGGTGGAAGGAGTGCTCGATCGAAGTGGAAGCTTGGAGTTCTTGGATACAGATGGTCAGGCAAAGACTCGTCAGCTCTTACCTTTCGGTTCCGTAATTCAACGACGTGAGAAACCGAGTTCACAAGATGTAATCGTGCCTTTGGTAAAAAAACTCATCAGTGAAAATCCTACAGAGCAGGTGATTATTTTTCGTAACCGAAAGGGTCCAGCGGCAGGTTGCGCCAATTATCTGGCAGCAGAATTAGGATTGCCACCGGCGGCAAACGCTCTGAACGAATTACCGGCTCACGATCTGTCTAGCAATTCCGCTCGACTCCGCCAATGCCTTCAAGGGGGCACCGCCTTTCACAATACCAATCTCTCTCCTGAAGAAAAAGAAGTGGTTGAACGAGCATTCCGCGACAGCGCCGGAAATATTAGAGTCCTTGGAGCCACAACTACCGTCGCGGCGGGGATCAATACTCCAGCTTCAACGGTTATCTTGGCTGAACAGGAATTTATTGGTGACGATGGACGAGCATTCACCATTGCTGAATACAAAAATATGGCCGGGCGTGCCGGGCGTCTAGGATTTAGTGAGAATGGTCAGTCTATTATTCTTGCAGACAATCAATATGATAGAGCGACATTGTTTCAGCGTTACGTTCTCGGAGAACTGGAACCGCTAAAATCATCGTTTGATCCTCAACATATTGAAACATGGATCATCAGATTATTGGCCCAAGTAGGACGTATTAACCGCAAAGAGGTGAGCCGTCTTCTCGCAAACACCTATGGAGGCTATTTAGCTAATCGGGTCGATCCAAATTGGCGAATTCGGACAGAACAATCACTCGATAGGCTGCTGACTGAGTTTATTTCATTGGGGCTCGTTGAAGAAGATAGCAATGAAATTCATTTGACGTTGCTCGGTCAAGTTTGTGGTCGGTCGTCTCTTCTTTTTAGTTCGGCGATGCGTTTAATCAGCCTATTAAAAGCAGTGGATTCAACCGTGCTCACTCCCATAGGTCTCGTAGCATTGACCCAAGGATTACCCGAACTTGACCACGTATACATCCCAATCGCTAAAGCGGGAAGAAGGGATAATAGAAAAATAGTTCAGTCTGAAACACAATGGCCAGGCCAAGCCGTTTCAGTATATGGTCATGGCCTAGTCCAATCATTACAAAAAAATGCAGATGATTTTTTCGCATGGTATGCACGTTGCAAGCGAGCTCTGATTCTATCGGACTGGATGAAGGGGGTTCCGATGGAAACGATCGAGCAACGCTACAGCGTTAATGCTTACAATGCGATTGAATATGGTCATGTGCAGAGTATCGCTAGCATCACTCGTTTCCACCTTCGCGCAGCATCCCAGATAGCCTCCGTTATATTTATCGATAAAGCTCCTGCGGATAGCGCGATCGAAACGCTTCTCAAACAGCTGGAAGTTGGACTTCCAGAAGATGCCTTGGGGCTGCTGGATATACCAGCAGTATTGACTCGCGGACAGTACCTTGCTCTATACGGCGCCGGAGTAAAGGCCGTGGACCAACTATGGAGGCTACCCTCCGAAGAAATCGATAGCCTAGTGGGCAAGCAAAGTGCTTCTCAGCTTGAGAAGATGCGCCCCGTCCAAGTGAACGAAGCTTCACCATACAATTAGCCGAGGAGTTTTCTCGTCTTTTACCTTGATTAAGGAAAATTTGGATTCAAGAGAAAACTTATGCAGCCAGAACTCGAAAAAAGGCTCAAATATCTCGACGGACTTACCGACGCGCATTTGAACTTGTTTGGAGCACTGATACAAGCAGATGGTGGGAAATTCTTCCCTCTAGACATACTTGCTGCGGCAACCATAAAGCGGTCACTCGCACTTATCCAGGGGATTACAAGTCTTGTCAGAGCAAGTAATTATACGTGCGCTGCGTCCTTACTCCGGCTACAGCTTGACAGCTGTTTGCGCCTTTTTGCAGCTTTTATTGTAGAAAAACCTCACGATCTTGCTCACAACATTTTGAAGGGCGAACCCATTCGTAGAATGAAAGATCGGGACGGAAATCGAATGACGGATAAGTATCTCGTGGAGATCCTAGCAACCAAATATGACTGGTTACAAAAAATGTATAACGAAACATCAGGATTTATTCATTTGTCTGAGAAACATCTGCATTTGATATTTGATGGAGTAAGTGAAGAGGAGCATACCGTTGGCATGAGGATTTCTGCTGATGACGAAAACGTTCCTTTAGAATCATGGATTGAATTGGTGGACGGATTCGAAGCTGTGACCAAGATACTCTTCGAATATCTTACCGGCTGGGTCGTTACAAAGAACAATCCTGAAGTCGTAGCAAAACTTAGAGAAGAGATTAAGTCTTCGTAGTTCAGCCTCCCGGTCCAGATGATCTGTCTGGGAGACTTGAAAAAAACGTTTGGATCCCGGATCGACAGACTGCCGCGGAATAAAGCTATTTGACTGAGCACAAAGGCACTGAAAAGACGAAAATGCTTATTAGTTACTATCACGAGCTAGATGAGAATTATGTTGGGAACTGCCGAGACGAATTAGGTCCACTACCTGTGCTCTACACAGAACTGACCTTAATGTCAGCTAAAAATATCGTTCACGCTCGCAAAAAGCAAAAGAACTTGGATACTCGGGAAGTAATTGACTCACTTCGGGTCAAGTATAAAAACGAACCGATTCATCCAATAGCGATCAATAGGAGGTTTCTATGAAACGCCGTTTTTTGCTGTGCTGTCTGATTCTGTTCGCAGGTTTTGCTGATGTTCAAGCCCAGACGCTGGTATTGGGTAACCCGAGCGGCGCGAAAACGGATGTTGGCCGGGCAAATAACTATTTACTTGTTCACAACGGCTTTATTATGTCGTACAACCGATCTCGCGGAGCTGCAAACTGGGTCGCCTGGCACCTATCCGCGACAGATCTCGGCGATATAGAACGGGCAAGCGGATTTCGGCAAGATACAGCCCTTCCCGCCACATGGAGAATCAAAGATTCGGATTATGACGGCGTCGGATTAGATCGAGGCCACATGTGTCCGTCAGAAGATCGCAGCAATACGGAAGAGGCGAACAGAGAAACGTTCATAATCTCGAACGCACAGCCGCAGACAGTCCGCCTTAATCGTGGACCGTGGAAAGCGCTTGAAGGTGAAATACAGGACCTAGTTCGCCAAGGTTTCGAAGCTTATATATACGCCGGCTGTTATGGCGGTACGGATCGAATTGCCGAGAAAGTGACTGTTCCTACCCGCTGCTGGAAAGTTGCCGTAATACTAAACGAAGGCGCAAACGATCGTGGCCGAATTAATGTAAGTACCCGCTTGATCGCTGTCGATTTGCCGAACTCCGGCGATGCTGAAAGCGGCTGGCGAAATCACAGAGTGAGCGTTGACGACATCGAAGACGCGACTGGTTACAACCTACTATCAACGATTCGTAACGACATCGAGAACGTTATCGAGGCTAAGATCGATGATCAATAGGATGTATTCAGGAACAAAGACAGTTTTTGGAATCGCGGAATCTGATCTCTCAAAATCTTCGTGCGCCATACGTGAGCTGCGGGGCTAATTAGCCTGCACGATGGGAATGTGGCACGATACAGGGTTCGGCCGAGCGAATTTCAGACATGGCGAGGCTTACAGTGAGGCAGTTCCGTTCGACCGGGCCCTACGAGAATCTTGAAACGGCTTATCGTGCGGAATTCCCTGGGAATTTACATCGCCTCGCCCTCTGACATCTTTTCTCATTACCTTGAAATAGAGTGTAGTAGGAAATGTAGTAGGTTTGTGCAGTTTCCTGCTGATACCCATTGAACGCGAAATCTAGTAAGTATTACAAATACAAGCAGATAACACTGCGTGTTACCAGGTGGAAAGTTAATTGGAACGATTTGTAATCATCAGCCCGTCGAAGTCAAGATCGTTAGACAGATTGTGACATAACTAGTCAAAGTTCAGCTAATATGACACAAAATCACGTGTATCAGTCGGTAACACAAGTTCCCCTTCTGTTAACCGAAGGGTGTACGTCCTTCCCTTTGAGAGTACCTGGACTGTCTCTTAATGCCCCGCTAAGATTACTGAATATCCACGGTTTCTTGCACGTCATCGAGCCGTTTAACTGCTTCCAGCATCAGGTCTGCATCAGTGTCGGCGTAGATATTGGTTATGCTCATATCTGAATGAGCAAAAAGATTCTGAACTACGAGCGGATTTGTATTTCGGCGGATCAGCTCGCTTGCGAAGTAACTACGGAGATCGTGAAAATGATAATTCTCTTCGCGTGTCCCGCTTAGCTTGTTGATTCCGGCGCGGATGAGGAGAGGATGCCAGCGTTTTCGAAAGTCTTTGACCGGGAAAGGTAACTGGTGGTCCGCGATCATATCTCGGAGGACAGACGCTGCGGTCGCGTTCATTGGTACCAAACGCGGCGGCCGACCTTTCGATCGAATCACTGAGATCCGTTCAGCCGCAAAATCGATCACATCTTCGCTGAGCTCAAGTAACTGCCCGCGACGAAGGGGGAGGTTTACTGCCAAGACAACGAGGCGGTAAAGGAGGATGTCTTTTTCCAGTTCCTGCCACAGGTTTTCTTTTTGCGCCGAAGTTAACAGTCGCTTGCGCGGAGGGGGCTCGGGTAACGCTTTGACGTACTGCATCGGGTTCCGATCGAGGACACCTTCTTCGCAGGCCAAGCTGAAGATCTTTGACGCCGTAGACATTATTCGATTGATCGAGGAAGCCGAGAGTCCGCCTTTTTGCCGTTTGTTTGAACGGTATTGAAGCTTCGCGCGGCAGTCGCGACAGTCCTGCGGGGTGATAGTCGATAGCGGCTGTTTCTTGAAATGTTCCAACAAGAGGCGGATGTAGAGATTCTTGGCCCCTTTGTTTACATTGTTCTGTTCGACGTATTTTCGATATTTTGAATCTACGAAACTCTCAAACGTCGTACTTGTATCGACTACTCCATAAGCGCGATCGAAAAGCGATTTCACGAGATGCATCTCGGCGAGCTCCGCCTCCTCCCTGGTTCGCGCTTCCGGAATCGACTGATATATGGTTTTGTGCCCTTTGACTCGCTTTGAAACGTACCAACGTGCTTTCGCATATGCAGGGTGTTTCGCAGTAATCTTCTTGCCTTTATATCGTTTGAAAACCGCCATGTGATTTGTGTGATTTGAGATCGCACTCTTAGGTTTTGGCAAACCACGCATCTACCTCTGACCGGTTGAACGTCGGCCTACCCGTTCCGTGATATGGCATGCCATGGGTGCGCATCCATCGATTGATTGTTGACGGAGATTTCTTCAGATACTTTGCAACCTCGGCCTTCGTCATAATCTCTGGCGGCGTGGCAGAGCGGATCGCACGCTCAAGATTTTCAGAGACCGTCATATCAATCAGTCGAATCAGTTCCGTTTTTTCTATCGTTACAATTTCAACCATGTTCATTACTCCGCAAGCTGTGCTGTCTGACGATTCTCTTAGAACCGTTTTGATTACCGTGGCGTACAATGGCAAGACCCGTGCCTATTCGGATTTTTCGGAATCTGCAATGCGAAGTGGCCTAGAATTGGAGATTTGAACCGCTTTTGACGTTTGGAGAGATTTGAGTCGGTGGCTTTTTTACGCACCGTTGGCCGATTACTGCACCTTCGAAAAGGACGAGCCAACCGGACGCGAGATCGTCTCAGGAAGTTGGAGGCTTTCGGATCAGACCGTTTCACGGTTCTTTACATTCAACCCGAAAGCGCTTGCATCCGTTGAGCATCGCAAAAAAACGAGGCTCCCGAATTGCTTCGAAAGCCCCATTTTTATTGGTCGGGACGACAAGATTTGAACTTGCGACCTCTCGCACCCCAAGCGAACGCGCTACCAGGCTGCGCTACGTCCCGTCATCGATTTTTAGGTTAGGATTACGCGGGTGGAATGTCAAACCGTTATCGGTTCGGATTGGTCTTTAACAACTCACGCAATTCCAGAAGCTGTTCGCCGAGACGTTTGATCGCATCGCGTTGTTCGGTGATCAAAGCTCCGACCTTCGGCTCGACCGTTTCGAGCACCAGCTCAAGTTCATCGTCCCGAACAGGATCGTCAAATAATGTTGGATTCTGCGGGTTCGGAACCCGAACCTCACGTACAGGTTCGGGATGTACGATCTTCAGTTTTGGTGCTTCGCGGTTCTCCGCCTGTAGCTTCTTCCGCGCACCGGCGATCGTGAACATCTCGTCATACAGAAGTTCCTTAATACGCAGCGATATCTCAACGTCCTTACGTCGATAGCTTCGCTGACCGGACCGGTTCTTTTGCGGCGACAGCATTGGAAACTCGGTTTCCCAATATCGCAGCACATGGGCCTGGACACCAACAATGTCGCAAACCTCACCAATTTTAAAGTAGATTTTTTCCGGTATCATCACCGCCGCCTGACCCATAGTAGCACCAAGTGTGTTAAAGTTCTTTGTAAATATCGATGCCTAATTCTATGATTTTAGGCAACTTGTGTCAATACAATTGTAATGCGTTCGGAATTCCAGTTCATCCAGCACATTAAGGAACGATTTTCTCTCGGCCGAATTGGTGACGACTGTGCTGTCCTGCCCAAGGACTCCACAAATGACCAACTTATCACGGCGGACCTCTTGATCGAAGACGTTGATTTTCGACTCTCGTATGCCGACCCTTACTCTATTGGGCACAAAGCACTTGCGGTTTCCCTGTCGGATATCGCGGCAATGGGCGGAACGCCGACTTGGGCATTACTCTCCATCGGAATACCCGAAAGGCTGTGGAACAGTGAGTTTCTGGATGATTTCTACACCGGATGGCATTCGCTTGCCACTATCTTTGGCGTTGGCCTCGTCGGCGGAGACGTCTCTCGTTCGCCGGACAAACTTGTCATTGATTCTATTGTGGGTGGTGACGTTCCAATCGGAACAGCATTATCAAGGTCGGGAGCGAAACGCGGCGACGCGATCTTCGTTTCAGGTTCATTGGCCGCCGCCGCCGCCGGTTTGAAACTCTTAGAAGAGGGTGTAATTAAATCAGAAGCAAACGAATTTGAGGAGCTTTCGATCAAACGCCAGCTTCGTCCAACGCCTCAGATTGACCTTGCTAAACACCTGATGGTATTGCAGATAACAACATCTGCCATTGACATAAGTGACGGCCTTGCCTCGGATCTCGTCCACATCTGCGAAGCAAGCAATTGCGGTGCCATTCTCATCGCCGAGAGCATTCCTGTCGATCCGTCGGTCAAGAAAATTTACCCGAACGAGAGTCTTGAACTGGCCTTGAATGGCGGTGAAGACCTTGAACTTCTATTTACGGTCTCCGCAGATGATATCCCAAAGCTTGCAGACCTTCCCGTCACACAGATCGGTTCTATTACATCTGAAACGGGACGTTTGGAAATAATAAAAAATGGCGTTGTCGAGACGCTGGCCGCGTCAGGATTCCGCCATTTCTGATCATATCGCGAAAAAACCGCGATTTACTCCCCGGGCATCATAGTCGGTGAAGGCGTCGGCACCGGCAGTGGTGTCGGCGTAGGCGTTGGACACGGCTTCTTTGGGTCATCCGGCGTTGGACATGGTGTCGGTGAAGGCGTCGGAGTTTGGACCGCTCCGGCGAACGAAGTCCATGCAGAATTGGTCGAAACCATTCCCAGGCCGGCGAACATAATTGCTAAACAAAATACGACATATAACAAGTTCTTCATTTAACCTCCCTTGGTTCGACAAAAATGAATTGGGCCACCGGATCTGCCGCCATCCGGCTTCGTCAACATAGTCTCGAAAATCCTATTGCAATTGATGTTCCGAAACGAATTCCCTGCAATATTATGATTTACCGGCCTCACCAGGTATTTGAACGCTACACAAACTGTATTGATTCAAAGCGGTCTGACGGATCCGGTAAGGAAAGGTATATAAAAAGTACTTATTTTCAATTATGATTAAATGCAACAATCCGGCTGTGCTTGCGTGCCTTAGATCGTTCAGGTTCCGCTAAGTGATTAGAAGAAAATTATGCCCACTTTGATGAAGGTTCTGCTTCTCGCAGTATGTATCTGTTCTTTGGCCGGAGCCTCGTCGGCGCAAGCAGGCGATGCCGCCGTTTTAATTACAGTTAAAGATCAGGCCGGCGGCGCAATCTCGGATGCGGAGATCGCGATCGGCAAGACCAGTGAAAAGCAGAAGCAGCTAAGGACTAACTCTTTTGGAACAGCACAATTTCTCAAGCTATCAGCGGGAGAATATCGGATAAATGTTTCCGCCTCGGGTTTTAAGAACGATAAGCAAAACCTGACAATTGTTAGCGGCGAGACCCGAAGGATCGAGATCGTTCTCGAGATCTCTCCCATCGAATCGAATGTTGAGATCGGAGAAAACGAAACTCTCGATGCGGAGAAATCTGGTTCCACAACTGTCTTAAATGAAAAGCAGATCGCCAGCCTGCCGGACAATCAGGAGGAGTTTGAAAGAGCCATACGGCGAATCGGTGAGGCTGTTACCGGTGAAGAACTGCCCGTCAGCGTTAATGGAGTTCAAGGCGCAAAGATACCGCCCAAGGACACGATACAGCAAATCAGGGTCAACCAAAACGTATTTTCTGCACAGTACGAAGGTCCATGGGGAGGCGGGATCGAGATCTTCACGCGGGCCGGCGTCGATAGGTATCGCGGTTATTTCGGATTCACTTTTGCCGATTCACGTCTGAACGCATCCGATCCCTTTCTGGGAGAGCGTGTCCCTTATCAGATGAAGAACTACTTCTTCAGTCTTTCAGGCCCGCTGTTTGGCAAGAAAGCTAACTTTAACCTTTACGCCAGCCATACGGATTCTGATTCGAGTTCGGTCATCAACGCGGTCGTGCTTGACGCCGGTTTGCAGCCAGTCGAATTGAAAGAAACCGTTGCTACACCAAATCGATCCGAGAGTATTAACCTGACGATCAATGCCGATCCGAATCCGAAGCATAAGATCTATTTGGGTTATGGATTCAACATTGCGAAAGCAGAGAACCAAAACACAGGCGGATTTTCGCTTCCGAGCCGTGCCAACGACACAAGATCCCAGAATCATTACCTCCAGTTTTCGGAAACATTCCTGATCAATCCGAACGTCGTAAATCAGACCCGTTTCCTGGCGGCATACAGTTCGACCAAGAGTTTTGGCGGCAGCAATGACTATGCGATAAACGTTCTCGATGCGTTCTACGGCGGAGGTTCGCAGCAGAACAATTCGATCGGCAGCTATCGGTTCGATGCTTCAAATGAGACCACATGGCAGATGGGACGATACGCTGTCGGTTTCGGATTTCGTTTGCGCGGGGAACGCATTTCGCAGGATTCTTCCAACAACTTCGGCGGAACATATACATTCAGCGGAAGGGTCGCTCCTGTGTTGGACGCAAACAACCAGCCTGTGATCGGTGACGACGGTGAAGTTGTGACAACACAGATAGGCAGCCTTGAAACCTATCGCCGGACACTTTTGTTTCAGCAGCTTGGCAATACGGGCCAGCAGGTCAGAGCTTTGGGCGGCGGGGCAAACCAATTTACGATCTCGGGAGGCGATCCGCTTATCGACGTTTCGCAGTACGACGTGGGAATGTATGTGCAGAACAGCTACAAGATATCCGACACGCTTGCAGCGAGCTTCGGTGTTCGTTACGAAAATCAAACGAACATCTCCAGCAACTTTGACTTTGCACCGCGTATCGGATTGATCTGGTCACCGAAGTCAAAAGATAAACAAAATCCGCTGACCATCCTGCCGCGAGTGAGTATCGGCTACGGAATTTTCTATTCGCGATTCGCTCTTAACAATACCCTCAGTGTTCGACAGGCCAGCGATGCCGACAGCTCTCAGTATTTGATAACCGAAACGAATGTTCTGGATATTTTCCCGGCTGTCCCGACGGTTGACGAACTTGAACAATTCGCCTTGCCGCAGACACAGAGATTTATCGACGACAGATTTCACACGCCCTATCAATCGCTGCTCAACATAACAGCGACGAAGCGTATGCCGAAAGGTTTTTCGCTTAATTTCACGTATCAAGGCGGCAGACTTTTCCGCCAAATGTTTACGCAGAATATAAACGCTCCGCTGGCGGGAACATTCGATCCGGAGAATCCGTCGGCTGCCGTTCGACCATTTGGGAATGTCGGTAATATCTATCAGATCCGTTCTGAGGCAAGGAGTGAGGGCGACAGGTTTTCGATGAATCTTAACCTTCCACAATCGCAAAAATTATTCGGAAACTTTAGATATAGTTATGTAAGAAGTAGAAACAACAACGCGACGGGAAGCGGTTCGTCATTTGATCCGTATGACTACAGTCAGGAATTTTCTCGGGGTACGGCTGACGGAGTTCACAGCGTTGGCGGCTACTTATATTACACCTTGCCGTGGAAGATATCGGTCGGCAGCGATTTCTCGGTCAACTCAGGTTCGCGATTCAATATCACAACAGGCCGCGACACAAACGGGGACGGTTATTACAGCGAACGGCCGTCATTTGCGACAGACTTGTCGAAACCCGGATTGATCGAGACTCCGTATGGAATACTGGATCCAAATCCTTCGCCCGGCGACCGTTTGATCCCGCGTAATTTGGGACGGGGCAACTCATTTATCATGTTCAACGCGTCCATCTCGAAGACCTTTGGCTTCAACGAAGACAAAGCAAAGAAGACACCGCCGAAACAGAGCTTGAACTTCAGCCTCCGCGTCAACAATGTCTTCAATATCATTAACGATGGAACACCGGTCGGAAATATGGCGTCGCCAAATTTCCTTCGAGTTCTTTCGTCTTATTCAGACGGCGGCATGTCGTTCATTAACGGAGCGCAACAAGGAACCTTCGCCGGCCGAAATATGAGCCTCAGCGTCGGATTTCAGTTTTAAATGCAGCGGCCCGCGTGTCAGTAGCCCGCACGAAGTAAGGGCTTGAACGATATTCAGAAGCCGCGGGCCGCTGCATTAAAATCCGCCGCTGTCGGCTGACGGTCCGTAGATCGACGGGATCGGCTTGTCGAGCAGCTTGAGATAAACCGTCAACTGGCCTCGATGATGGACAAGATGGTTGATCGATTGACTGATGACCTCATCCACCGGCAAGGTCATAAGGACCTGCTCCTTATTTTTAAGTGTAAAGGTTTTCTTCAGGCCATCGTCCGTCAACATGTCAAACGACCTTCGCACAGCGTCCATATTCTTATCGAAAGCGGCAACAAGATCGTCGGTTGTCTTGACCGGATCGTGTTCGAACGTGCCGAAGTTTACTTCGCCTTTTTCGATGATGTATGTGATCCACTTCGGCATCTCGGCGATCATCGAAGCCAAATAATTCAGCGGCATCGATTTTTCGTGCGGCTTCCAATCGGGGTTGTCCATCGGTGCGTTTGCCAGACATTCGCGCGTGGCTCGAGCCTCTGATTCCAGCTCGCGCAGATATTCGGCTCCGATCAATGAAGTTGCTTTCCTGGATGTACTTTGCATAATTCCTCCCTGGAAAAATGGAGGAATCTTAGAGCGTGGACACGTTTGATCAATTTCAATTTAGCACAACACAGCTAGTAATTGGATCAGCTAAGTCGCACCGGCATCGAGTAGTCGCTTCTCGATCTCTTGATGGCCTTTCTTTTTTGCCCACGCGAGCGGGGTTGCCCAGAATTTTCCGGCCATGTTTGGATCGGCACCACGTTCAAGCAGGAGCTTGACCAGTTCGAGATGCCCAAAATGAGCCGCATACCCAAGCGGCGTTGAATAATATTCTTCGTCGATCGCATCGATTTCTGCGCCAAAATCGAGCAAAAGCTTCGCCTTTTCGACGTCGCCCGTAAAGCCGATGTCGTGAAGGAGCGTGAAATCGTGCCAGTTCATGTGTTTCGCGTCATTCCTTGTTCGAGAAGAAACTTGCCGATCTCGTAATGTTTGAAATAATACCTCGCTCCCCATTTCGACAGGTTTGGAACCCTCGCGCCAAAGTCAAGCAATAATTCCAGCATTCGCCGGTCTGCACCGTTCGCGGCGGTGGCCATGATGCCTTCGCCCCAAAAGGCGAGTTCATCGAGTGCAAGGTCTGGACGATTCCTGAGCATCACATCGGCCTCATTGTGGTTGCCCTTGTCAACGAGGTCCTGAAACCGAACTTGCTCTTCGTCGTAGCCATACTCGATCTTACCGGTATCGCCGCGGGCATTGTTGAGATCCGAATTTTGATGCGACGCTTTCAAATAATCCGCGATTTCCTTTTGGTGACGGTCTTCGGCAAGCATCGGGAGCGACTCAAGAAAAGGGTGATTCCGATCTTCGCGATCCAGTCCGCCGTTTTCGACGAGAAAACTTACCACGTCAAAATGCCCTTCACGAACCGCAAATTGCATCGGCGTCGTGTAATCATACTGGCACCAAAGCAGGGCTTCGCATTTGGACGCTAAGTTCTTTATGACTGACAGATCATCGGTTCTTGCCGCATCAAGCATTGCCCAGACATCGGTCGTCGTTGACATCACTCCGCCGTGTAATTTCATCGGCCGCGCTTCTCGCATTTCCGCTAGTTTTTTCATGCAAAAAGTATAGAACTTTTCGTTATACTCATCACGTGCGGATAAAAAAATTCAGATGCATCCGGTGCGGCGGACCGAAGATAAATCCATATACGACGCCATACATAATGTGTGATTTCTGCGGGTCGTTCACGGATATCGATTTTGCGGTAGGGATCGAGACATGGACGCAGGATCAGGCAACCACAGTGCGCTATCAGGCGAAGAAGATGGAGCTGATGGAAAAATCGCAGGCTGCCGTCGCTCTTGGGAACCGCGAAAAGTACGCCGAGTTTCAGCGTGAATTCTGGGACATGTATTACAGGACGTTTCCGCCGTACCTTCCGCCCTCGATCGACACGCCGGAAAAGTATCGCTTGTATCTGGACGTCTGCGTCGCGTCGAGCCTCGATTCAGGGTTCGATCCGAAATGGCAGCAATACGGCGCCCACCAGCAGATGCTCCAGAATTCGCTGCAGTATGTGAACGTCAACGGCCAGACAAAGGCCGAAAGCACGAGCTTTTTCACTCTTGCCGATTTCTTTGTGCGGATAACCCGAGAAGGAATGCGTGCATTTTATGAAGATGCACGATACGCGATCATGCACGAGCTTCTGCCCGAGGCGGTTCATTTCAAGATGAAGACCTCGATGTTCGTCCAGGCGTGGCTCCCCTATCTGGCTGACGACGACGCGGACCGTCTATTAAAAATGCTCGGGTTCTCGAATGAGTTTGAAGAGATCGAACGGCCGCCCGGCGAAACGGTCGAATGTGAAACCTGCAAGACTGCGCTGTTCGCACCCGATGGTTCGTACAAGATATTTTGCGAAAAATGCCGCAAGACGACTCGCGTAAAAGCGCAGTTCTTTTGTATGTCGTGCGGGTCGCCAAACGATGTTTCCGAGAATCCGGCAAAGCCTATCGACTGCACCCGGTGCGGCGTAGCAAACCGCATCGTGCATCCGTATTTCGGCCGTTGAGAATTATGCTTTGCCGAGTTTCGCCCCGATCCACGCCATCGGAATATATGCAAAGATCAGATCGAGCGCAACGAACCACGTCGGAGCGGGGATCATCCATGAGGCGATGATTCCGCCGATCAGAAATAGGACGCCGATCGCGAGTGCGAACTTCATTCTGCTGCCAACTGCGATCAACGCCGCGACCATGGCCCCGACGAGGGTTCCGAGCGCATGAGCGGCAAACGGAACCAGAAAATTGATCGGCTTCATCAGCGGCATGGCAGCCGTTATACCTTCAACCGTCGTCAGGTCGGTTCCGGCAGGCGGAGGAATTACCACTGGTCCGACGGTTACCAAAAATCCATTTACGATGCTGCCGATAACAAGGCCGGCAACTATTGCAAGAATATTTCTGACCATAGTGTTTGTCTATTAGACTGACGTTAGTGCGAGAAATATAGACCCGTTGTATCGAAAATACAAACCAGCTCAGCCGTTGCGTGGCCTGCGAGATTTGTTCTTCGACAATATGTTGATTGATATTATTGTTAAGCATCAATATATTGTGCTTGCCTATTTTAGGTGTTTGATATTACATTTACATCTGGAAAGGAGGATATTTGGGTTTGCTTACAGGACGCGTTTTACTTTTGAATTTCTCATACGAACCGCTTGGCACCGTCGGCGTTGCGCGCTCCGTCTGTCTGTGGTTTCGCGGAGCCGTGTTTGTCGAAGAGAACGATGGCGACAATGTTCTCCATTCACCGTCAACGACCTTTCCGGTGCCGTCGGTCATCCGTCTGCGGCATTACATAAATGTCCGTCGTAACCGACGCGAAACAACGATGAAGCGTGCTCGCGTTTACATCCGTGACCGCTACCGCTGTCAGTATTGCGGTGAGCATCGCCACGCGAAGGACCTTACGCTCGATCACATCCTGCCTCGCGCTCAAGGCGGCGAAAGCACGCCGGCAAATCTTGTGACCGCTTGCGTGAAGTGCAATCAGCGTAAGGGCAACCGCACGCCGGAACAGGCCCGCATGCCGCTGCTCACATCGCAGAAGCTTCTGCGGTTGGGTCTCGATCATGTGCTGCTTTGCCACTACGCCGAGTCGCGTCCCGAATGGAAAAAGTACCTATTCATGGATGACCATTCTGAACAAGAATCTCTAAAGGTCGCAGCCTGATTGTGGTAAACTTTTCTTTCGAAACGGTTGGCATCTCGTCAGCCGTTTTTCTTTTGAAAACGATAAATATTGCAAAGGAAAATGAAGTACACAAATGAAAAAGAGATAACCGATCTGGTCGCGTCGTTCGAGGATGCCTCGGTCGCCCGCGACGTGTGGAAACACGCCGAACATCTCGTTGTCGCGCTTTACTATGTAAGCGAATACGACATCGTTCCAGCGACCGCTAAAATGCGCGATGGCCTTTTCAATCTGTTGACCGAGGGTTTCAAGGTTGATCTGTCAAAGGAAGTGCCCTATCACGAAACGCTGACAGTATTTTGGATGCGAACCGTAGCCGAATTCAACTCTTCTAAGAACGGAGCGTCGCTGCTTGAAAAAGCGAACGAAGTTGTCGTGCTTTTTGACAAAGATTATCCGCTCAAATTTTACTCACGCGATCGATTATTCTCCGATGAAGCTCGAGCCAACTATATCGAGCCGGCCGAAAACCGGCTGCAATAACAATTACAAATGCGGAAAATCGGGATTGGCATATGCGTCGATCTCGAAGGCATCACCCGTGTCTGTCCAGGTCGCTTTATCGACGTACTCATCCGACTCCATTGCCCAGTATCTTCCCCAGTGAACCAGCTCGTGCAGGATCAGTTTTTGAAGATACTTCTCGGCATTGTAGATCGATGTCGAAGAGGAGCTCGGACTCTCAAGTGTTCTTAGCTTTTCAAGTTTTTCTATCCCGATCTCGTTAGGTTTGCTTGAGTCGAAATGACCGTAGCCGTGAACGCCGGCGTATTCCAGTTTTTCCGGCGGCGGAACGACGATCATCGGCCATGTGGCGTACGAAACGCATTTTGTCGCGGTCGATTCGTCCAGGCACGACCATTTCAGAAACGCATCCCAGATCCGCGGCTCATCCATGACCTGTACGAAATACTGCAAATAGCTGTCGAAATTAGGATAATCGTCAATGCGGTTGCCTTTCAAAAAAACCATAACTCCTCCGTGCGGGAACTCTGCATTCGACCCGAGAATCAAACTTAATGTTAGGACTGATCAACACGAATTTTTTGCGAAGCTCAATTTGCTGTATCGTTGTCGCGGCAGTAACCCGTGGCACAGGCTACCAAATAGGCCCTGATCTACCGATGGAAGGTGCAGAATTCGTGTGGTTCGGTTCCACCCTGGAAGGTTCGGGTTTCGCGGGATGGACAATTTGAGGTCGCTCGCAGGCCGGACAGAGTACAAACGACAACGACAGTTCCCTGCTCACGCGGCTCACCTTTTCGAGCCGAAGGCTTGTCGGTATTCGTATTCGATTCTTCAAGAAGCGTTCCGTCCATCGGCGTTTGCACAGGATTCGGTTCGCTTTCGGGGATCATCTGCTCTTCGGTCAGAAGCTGGCGGTTCGGGATAGTCCCGGCGACGAAGAGTTCTATCCGGCGAAACTCGGCTGGGATATCCGTAACGAATATCTCTTTTGTCTCCGGCGTTTCATCCACTGCCCAATTTGGATCTTCCAGAGCGGGATCTTTCGGCGTCGGCGAAAGGGTCGGCGTCGGCTTGGCAATCGCGGTTTCGAGGCCGTCTATCTCACGGATGAGCGAACCGTTACGAATGTCGATCTCAGCTTTGCGAACTCCTGCGGGCATCGACCAGTCGCCATTCCATTCGGGATGAATGTTCAATGCTTCCTTCATAAAGTCGGCCCAGATCGGCATTGCCGAATCGGAGCCTTTCATTCCCAGATCGTCGTTGTCGTCAAAACCGACGTAAACCACCACGACGAGTTCGGGCGTGAATCCGGCGAACCAGCCATCGCGCGACGTTCCTGTTTTTCCTGCGAAAGCAGTCTTACCGGCGACATTTCGCAATCCCCAGCCTTGGGCCTGTGCCGCCGTGCCGCGGTTGATGACGTCCTTCATCATGTCGTCCATGATGTACGCGACGTCGGATTTGATGACGTTCTTCTTGTCGGGCTGGACGAGCGTCGTCGTCGTTCCGTCGCCACGGGTTAGCTGCGTTATCGGCATCGGCAATGTGCGGTCACCGAGATTCGCGAACATCGTATAGCCCGTCGCAACCTGCAGTGGCGTCGCTTCGGCAGTGCCGAGGGCCATCGACGGATACGCTTTCTCGACCTTCGGCATTCCGGCTTTGTGGGCAAGGTTCATCACCTTGCCGATGTTCACCTGCATCCCGATATCGACGGTGATCGTGTTCTTGCTCTTCACCAGTGCATCGCGAAGCGTCGTTTCTTTATTTGAGAAGGTGTCACCGTAATTGTTCGGCGCGTAGCTGTCCTGACTGAACGTAAATATCTTTTTCTCGTCTTTCAAAACTGTCGCCGGCGTAAAGATGCGCGACGCTGCATCGTATGGCGAATTGATCGCCGCCGCATAAACGAACGGCTTGAAGACCGAACCGGGCTGCCGCATTGCCGACGTTGCCCGATTGAACTGGTTCGCCAGATAGTCGCGTCCACCGACCATTGCGACTATCTCGCCGGTCTTCGGACGCATCGCGACGAGTGCTCCGTTCAGATTTCCTTTCGTTTGCTTTTTGAAATAACCTTCGAGTTTGTCGATCCGCCGGCTCATTATCTCGTAGGCGATCCGCTGCAAATCGGGGTCGATCGACGTATATACGCGCGAATGCTGCAACGCTTCGGGGTCGGAAACGATGTTCGGTAATTGATCGACAACGTACTGAGAAAAGTACGGCATTCCCTGTAGGTCTTTCTTCGTCGAAAGCTGCTTGAGTTCGAGTTTTGTCGTTCGACCTTCAGCATATTGTCCTTCCGAAATCTCGGCGGCTTCGAGCATCGATTGCAGAACCTGATTACGCCGCTCTTCGACACGTTCGGTATTTTTGAAAGGGTTGTAGCGGTTCGGGCTGCGAATGATACCGGCGATGAACGCTGATTCCGGCAGCGTCAACTGCGACACGTCCTTTCCGAAATAGACGCTTGCCGCTTCACCAACGCCGTAGATCGAGACGCCGGTCTGCTGGCCGAGATATATCTGATTTGCGTAGAGCGTGAAGATCTCGTGCTTTGTAAGCCGCGTTTCGAGAATGAAGGACATGAAGGCTTCCGTCGCCTTTCGTTCGAGCGTCGGTTCGTTTGTCAGCAGCAGATTTTTGACAAGCTGCTGCGTGATCGACGAACCGCCCTGATTGGAAAGCGGCGTGTCACCGTCGTCCTCGTAGCGCCGCCACAACGCGCGGGCAATGCCGCGAAAGTTGACGCCGTAGTGTTCAAAGAACGCACGGTCTTCGGTAACGGTGATCGCCTTGACCAGGTGCGGAGGCAAGTCGTCAAAGTTGATCGTCTTTCGCCGCCCGTCTCCTTCGGCCGCGATCGAACTTAAGATACGCGGTTCGAGCTTCGCATTCGGTTCGTCAGTCCCGGTTTCAATGTTTCGGACCTTCGCAACCGATTTGCCGTCCTTCTCGAATGAGACCGACAGGTCATTGAATATTTTTTTGCCGTCGATCGTCGCAGTCCTGCCTGGCTCGATCAGCAAAGCTCCGTTCGCCATCGAATAGCGGCTTCGTGAGGCATCTGCTTTATTGTTCTTTTCGATGTAGCCAGCGGATTTCAGATAATCGATCAGATCGATTGCCGAGATGGTTTCCCCTTTTCTCAAAAGCTTGGGTGCGGAATAAATGCCCGCCGACGCTGTAAATACTTCACCGCTTAAAAGCCGACGGTCGATCTCATCGGAAAACTTGAACCAGAAATATGTAAAACCAAGAAAACCGCAAAGGAGAAGAATGAGAGCGGCGATGAACGTCCAGCGGTTCAAGAATAGACTTAGAAACTTTCGAAAACGCGATCGCTGCGGTGCCGCGTAAACGTGCGAACGCCTGGCCTTGACCCAGCCCTTTGGCGGCTTCTTTGACCGCGTGGATGGTGTTCCTATATTTTCCGGCATTGATAACGCGAGGTGCGGCGTGCTTGAGGGGAGCTTTGTAATATGCAACTGCCTCGGTAAAATTTTATCGGCTTCACCTTTCAGTGTCTAGCTAATAATTTCAATGAAAACACTTGTCACCGGCGCTTCCGGCTATCTCGGCACACACGTTCGCAAATACTTTGATGCCGATGGCCTGTCCCGGCGTTCGGGGCACGACATTCTAAATGTTGAGGATGCCAGTATCGCCGAAGACTACGATCTGGTGATCCATCTGGCCGCCTGCCTCGACAAAGATCCCGAATCGGCCGAAGAAGTGTTTCTGACGAACGTAGAAGGAACGATCAATTTGCTAAAGAATATGAAGCCGGGAGCGACGTTTGTTTTCGCTTCAACGAAAGATGTCTATGGCCGTTTTGCCGACAATTATCCGCTGGTGACGGAAGATTGCCAAACGATCTACGCCGGACAGTCCGCACTCGAATGGTCGAAACTGATCGCGGAGCGTTACGTCGAATACTATGCAAATGCCCGCGAATTTCGTTCGTGCATATTTCGCTTGTCAACTGTTTATGCACCGCCGACCGAGGGTAATACGCCAAACTTTGTCGGCAATTTCGCGGACGCGATCAACAAAGGCGAACGAATCCGGCTTCCGGGCTCAGGCAAGCCGCGTCGTGACATTATGCATGTCGATGACTTATCCTCCGCCTGCAACGCCTTTGCGGATTCCGTAATTCGGCACGGCATTTACAACCTCGGCGGCGGAAACGCCAATGCGTTCTCGCTCCGCGATCTTGTCGCAAAACTTGAAGAAGTTTCCGGCCTGCAGGCAGTTATCGATGAAGAAAATCCATTGCCCGACCCTGTGCCGTACAATTATGTGACATCGTTGGAGCGCATCACACATGAACTGGATTGGGAGCTTTCTGTTGATATAACCGATGGACCACGGTCGCTTTTTTAACGCAAAGTCGCGAAGGCGCCAAGACGCAAAGAAAATATGGTTTATGGATGAAAACGCGATAAGTAAGGTAATAGTCGATGCGGCAATTGACGTACATCGAACGCTCGGCGGTCCGGGTCTGATCGAAAACGTCTATGAAGAGGCTTTGTGCTGTGAACTCCTTACTCGGGGACTCACGGTTCAGCGTCAGAAGATAGTTCCAATAGTTTTCAAAGGGCACCAACTCGCATCGCCTTTGCGGCTAGATATTCTCGTGAATGACCTCGTAATAGTCGAGGTAAAGGCAGTTTCCACATACAATTCGATATTTGAAACTCAAGCACTGACTTATCTCAGGCTAACAGGACTAAAGTTAGCACTGGTCATAAACTTCGGTGAACGTCTCGTTGGCAGCGCAATACACCGAGTCGTCAATGGTCTTTGATCCAACTTTTGCGACTTTGCGTCTTGGCGACTTTGCGTTGAAAGGTAATGAAGATTCTAATTCGAGGAGCAAATTGGATAGGCGACGCTGTGATGACAATTCCGGCGATGCGCGAGTTGCGCCGTTTGTTCCCGGAAGCCGAAATCACGCTTTACACGCGGGCGTGGGCCGAAGGTATTTTTCGCGATGCCGATTTCGTAGACAGGATCGTTGAGATAAACCAAAACGATTCACGGTTTCGAAACGTAGCTGCCGAAGCAAAACGCCTGCGAAGTGAAAAATACGATCTAGCCGTTTTGTTTCCTAATTCGTTCGAATCCGCGGCTGTTGTGCGGTTTGCCGGTATCCCGAAACGCTTCGGATACTCACGCGACGGTCGCGGGATTTTGCTGTCCGATCCGATCAAGCCGCCGAAATGGCAGGACGAACGTCATCAGGTTTATTACTATCTGAATATAGTCAGCGAGATCGAACGGCGGTTATTTGGGACGAGTTCTTTTGAGGAGAACAAGCCGATCAGCGAGCTGCAAGTAAGCGAAAAACGACGAGAGGATTCACGAGCTTTGTTGGAAGACGCTGGCTGCGACATGAATAAGCCAATTATTGCCTTCGGTACTGGATCGACGAATTCGGTGGCGAAGCGTTGGGGCGAGGAAAAGTTTGCCGAACTCGGTTCAAGATTTCAATCTGAGGTCGGAGCGAATCTTGTCCTGCTCGGGTCACCGGATGAGGCCGACGTTTCCGGCCGCGTTTCATCGTTGAGCGATGCCGAGTTTATTGATCTGACAGGAAAAACCGATCTCTCCGCCGCGACTGCAATACTGTCGGAAGTGGATCTGTTCGTCTCGAACGATATGGGACTTGCCCACATTGCAGCGGCAGTCGGAACGAAAACTCTGGTCATCTTTGGCCCGACAAAAGATGTAACAACGCGGCCGTTCGGGCCGAATGCCGAGATAATTAGACATGATGTTGAGTGCTCGCCGTGCATGCTTCGGGAGTGCCCGATAGATCACCGCTGTATGACGCGAGTCAGTGTCGATGATGTTTTCAAGAGAGCGAAAGGTTTGATCAACGTAAATTCGCAGAGACGCAAGGACGCCAGAGAAATATAGAAATGATATCCGCGGTCAGATCGGCTACGCTCTAACAGTTAATAGTTACAAAGTTTACAGTTGTCAGTTGCTTAACTGTCAACTGAAAACTAACCAACTGCTAACTGTTAGAAACTGATAACGTGATTCGCACAAATACCGCATAATCCGGGCTTATGGCAAAACGAAAAGCAGTTTTTTTGGATCGTGACGGAACGCTGGTCGAAGAGGTCAATTATCTTTCGCGCGTCGAAGACCTGCGGCTTTTTCCTTTTACGTTCGAATCACTAAAGCTGCTGAAGAATGCGGGCTATCTATTGATCGTTGTTACAAACCAATCAGGAATTGGCAGAGGTCTATACACTGAAGCCGACATGCACGCAATTCATGCGGAAATGAATTTGCAGCTTGACGGACTGATCGACGCATTCTATTTCTGTCCGCACTTGCCTGATGAAGGATGCTCGTGTAGAAAACCCGAGCTTGGAACGATCGAAGCCGCATCCGCGAGATTCGAGATCGCCATTGAAAACTCATGGGTCGTCGGGGATAAGAATCTGGACCGTGAACTTGGGGAAAACGCAGGGGCACGTTCGATCCTTGTCAGAACGGGTTACGGAGCGAACCACGAAAAAATGTCCGGTCGTTCGGACAATGTTGTCGATGATCTGTCCAAGGCGGTGGAACTAATACTCTCGAATGTTTAGCCGGCTCGTCCGAAATCGTCTTCGAACCTGACGATGTCGTCCTCGCCGAAGTACGTGCCGGTTTGTGTTTCGATAAAGACAAACGTCTCGTCGCCGGGGTTTTCTATGCGATGTTTTGTCCCGACGGCTATATCGACTGATTCGCCCGCGTTGAACGCGGATTCGATATCGTCAAGCGTAACTTTTGCCAAACCGGCAACCGCGAACCAATGTTCCGACCGCTGTGAGTGCTTTTGATAACTAAGACGCTTTCCGGAAAAAACTTCTATCCGCTTAACTTTGTACCCATCTCCTTCGTCAAGAATGGTAAAATTTCCCCACGGTCGATGTTCGGTTGTACCGGTCTCATTATTCCGATCCATATTTATCATGTAACGGCAGATTCTCAATGTCGAGTGTAAACGAAAAATCGGTTTCCACAAATTTTTCGTGGCTGCAAAGTGTGCAAACGCTTATCATCGGCCGCCTTTTTGTCGTGTTCCTTTTGCTCGTTACTACTTGGGTTTGGTACAGCGGCCGGCTCGAACTCAATTTCGAACGCTTTCCTCAGGGCTTGATCCTGATCTTTATCATTGCGGTCGGCCTTACCATCATTTACTTTTTCCTGCTTAGGCTAAGTCCAAATCTCACCTGGCAGATATGGACGCAGTTTCTTTTAGATGCGTTGTTGATAACGTGGCTGATCTGGCAAACCGGCGATCTGTCATCGCCGTACATCACGCTCTATGTGGTTTTGATAAGCGTCTCCAGCCTATTTCTAAGGCCGCTCTCGACCCTTTTGATGTCGTTTATATGTGTGGGCCTTTTTGTAGGAATCGCCGTCGTTGCCGGACTTGATCTTTTCGGGATCGGTGAACCAGGCCTGCCGAGAGCACGCATCATTCAGATCGTTTCCTTCCACGTCGTCGCATTTCTGGTGGTCGGGCTTTTGTCAGCTCGCTTGGCCGAGCGGCGTTTTTCCGGCGAAAGCCTTGCCGAAACAACTAAGACGCTTGCTAATTTACGAGTGCTTCACGAACGGATCATCGAGTCCATCCGTTCCGGCCTGATAACGACCGATCTTGACGGCAAGATCTTTACTTTCAATGCTGCTGCGTCGGAGATCACGGGTTATGGCGCTGAGCAAATGATCGGGAAGCCGATTCAAGACTTGTTTGGTTCGATCAAGGAGCCTATCGATATTGCGTTAGCACACCATCAGGATACGGAACAACTTCCGCGTTTTGAGGCCGACCTGATGACGCCGGAAGGCTTTGTCGTCCATATCGGCTACAGCGTCTCCGAACTTTATTCCGAATCAAACGAAACATCGGGACTGATAGTTACCTTTCAGGATCTGACCGAGATCCGGTCGATGGAGGAAAATGTTCGTCGAAAAGATCGACTTGCCGCCGTCGGACGTGTCGGTGCGGGGCTTGCCCACGAGATTAGAAATCCGCTTGGGGCGATGCGAGGGGCCATTCAGGTTTTGGAGTCTAATATTCCGAAAGAGTCTATCCATTCCGACCTTATGCAGATAATTTTGCGCGAATCCGATAGGCTCAACAGCATTATTACCAACTTCCTGAGCTACGCCCGTCCCAAGGCTGGAAATTTTGTAGAGGTTGATATCTGTGAGGCGGTCCGCGAAACCATCAAGCTCTTTCGTCACGGACCGGATATTTCTGAAAATCACCAGATCACCGCGTCCGTTCCGGATGAACCCGTTATTATAATGGGTGATTCAACGCAGATCAGGCAGATATTCTGGAATTTGGCGCGAAATGCGATAAATGCAATGCCAAATGGCGGTACATTCAATATTGGTCTCAAGCGGATTCCGAATCGGAAAATACGTATACGTTTCTCTGATTCGGGAAAAGGCATGTCGCCGGAACAGGTCGAACAGCTTTTCGAGCCTTTTTCAAACTCGACGACCGGCGGAACCGGCCTCGGGCTGTCGATCGTCTATCAGATAGTGCGCGACCACAACGGTTCGATAAGCGTTCGGAGCGTTGAAGAGGAAGGCACCGTCATTTCGATCGAACTTCCATTGGAAAATGCAAACAAAAATACTCCCGTCGTCGCTGAAGGGAATATTCACGAATCGGAGGCTCCGGCGATCAAGGGTTTCTTGAATGTCGGACAATGACCGCCTGTACTTTCGAACCGAAAAAATTTTCTTCTTGAACAAGTAATGTTATATTTGCGAAAATAGATATGCAGGCCTCGCCTATTTCGGCCGCGTCCTTTCCACTTTCGTTCTAAATTGCAATGTCAAACATACTGATCGTCGATGACGAGCAAAGTTACAGGCAGCTTCTCGGCCTTGTTTTTGAGGGTGACGGCCACGCTATTCGCACAGCCAGCAATGGGCGCGAAGCTCTCGCTCTGATCCAGACCGAACCGGCCGACATAATAATTTCAGACGTTAAGATGCCTGATATGGACGGCATTGAGCTGCTTGCGGCGGTCCGAGAGACCCAGCCTGATCTCGGCGTCGTGCTAATGACGGCGTTTGCGTCGGTCGAAACTGCTCGTGAAGCTTTTAAGCTCGGCGCTGACGATTTCATCACAAAACCGTTTGATGTTGAAGAATTAAAGCTGATCGTCAAGAAAACGCTTGAAAAACAGGCGTTGATCGACGAGAACCGAGCCTTTAAAAGGGCTCAGCGCGACCGCGGCAGCGTTAAGAACATTGTCGGCAGTTCGGCAAAAATGCACGCGATCTTTCAAATGATCGAAACTGTCGCGGAAGTTCAGTCCACGGTTCTTATAAATGGAGAAAGCGGAACGGGAAAGGAACTGGTTGCACGGGCCATCCACGATCTGAGCCCGCGTGCCGAGAAGCCTTTTATTTCGATCAACTGCGGCGCATTCACCGAAACGCTGCTTGAATCCGAGCTTTTTGGCTACGTCAAGGGTTCGTTTACGGGTGCTAACGCGAATCGCAAGGGCCTGTTCGAAGCTTCGAACAAAGGCACTATTTTCCTTGACGAGATCGGCGAAATGTCGCCGGCGATGCAGGTAAAACTTCTTCGGGCGCTTCAAGAACGAAAAGTTCGACCGGTTGGTGCCCACGACGAGATACTCGTCGATACCCGCGTAATTGCTGCTACAAATCGCGATCTGAAGCAAATGTCGCTTGACGGGAGCTTTCGCGAAGATCTTTTCTATCGTATTTCCGTCATTCCCATAAATCTGCCGCCGCTTCGGGATCGCCCGGAAGATATATCCGATCTTGCATATCACTTTGTGGGCAAGTTTTGCGATCAAAGCGGTCGATCATTGGGTATAACGCCAAAGGCGATGCATTTGCTGGAAAACTATATGTGGGGCGGCAATGTCCGCGAGCTTGAACATACTATCGAGCGTGCCGTTGCTCTTGAAAGAACGGATGAGATACAGCCGGAACGGCTTCCCGACCACATCACGAACTACAACCCGGAACGGATCAACGCTGAATTCGATCTGCCGGAAGATGGCCTGAATCTTTCCGCTCACCTCGAAAACCTCGAAAAGACCTACGTCCTCGAAGCATTGCGAATGACTTCCGGCAATCAAACCAAAGCCGCCGACCTTCTGCAAATGCAGGTCAGATCACTGCGTCATCTTCTGGACAAACACAACATCCGGACCCTTTCCGCAAAAATGCGCAGCGGGGATTAGCTCCTACCGTAGCAACGACTGGAGCCGCCATCGTCCCGATGGCGAAGCGTGCAACGCACGCTGAATGCGCTTTTTGCACTACATCGTTCGAGGTACGGAGACTTAGCGTTCTTCGAACGCTGGTGAGCGGGACGCTCACCGCTCCAGTCTGACACTTTGTGTCACGGCATCTTTGCCAAAATCTGTTATTACAGAGAGCAAATCTCGCCTCGTCGTCAACTTCCCTGTCGCAAACCAAAATCACTGAATGCCACTAAGTCTGTGCAAAATAAAGACTTCCTGCTCCTGACTCACGACTCCAGACTCCAGACTCGCCTTTGGCACGCGGGTTGTTAAAGGTATTCGTGCCTGGGAAAGGTAGATTTTGTCTTTCACCAAAAACTTTAGGAGATTGTGAACTAAAAATGAAAAATCAGAAAGGTTTCTCGCTTATCGAACTCTTGATCGTCGTTGTTATCATCGGTATCATCGCTGCGATCGCTATCCCGAACCTGTTGGCAGCACGTCGCTCCGCTAACGAAGGTTCAGCTATTTCGTCACTGCGTACACTGCACGGTGCGAATATGACATATGCCGCAACATCAGGTAACGGTGAATTTGCAGGTGCAGTAGGTAACAACTCTGCAGACTGGAACACGGAACTTGCAAATGTAAACTTGATCGACAACGTACTCGGTGGAGCACTCAAGACCAAGAGTGGCTATGTGTTCCAGGGTGGACGTACCGCGATCAGTTCAACTGAGCCTGCAACATTCTACTTCTCAGCTCTTCCGACATCGACGGGCGGCCTTACCATGACCGGCACACGCCGATTCGGTATCGCAACCGCGGGTGTGATCATGGCTGATACTGACACCGTTGACGGACACTTCGCAGACGGCGATGCAGTTGGCCTCGGAACACCGCTTGCTAACTAGTCGAAATCGACTCGAACAAATATAGAGGCTGTCTGAAAAGGCGGCCTCTTTTTTTCGCGCAGAATTCGCATAAAGCCGATCAAATCGAAGACCTGATTTTGGCGCGTTTGAGTTATTATTGAAAGCTTGTTGGTATTGCACCCTTGGCAAGCGGGTGTGGTTGCCACGCCAGTCACATATGCTCAGATTTTTTAATACCTTATCGCGGCAGGAGGAAGAGTTTCAGCCCTTGGAAGAAGGAAAGGTGCGGATGTATATCTGCGGGCCGACGGTCTGGAACTTTGCACACATAGGCAATTTCAGGACGTTCGTATTCGGCGATATTCTGCGGCGATATTTGAAGTTTAAGGGTTACGAGGTCACGCACGTTTTTAACCTGACGGACATCGACGACCGAATAATAAATGAGGCCGCGAAGGCAGGCATCTCGATCGACGACTTTACGGCGCCTTACATTCAATATTTCTGGGAAGATTTCGACGCGCTCGGCATCGAACGCCCCGAAGTGACGCCGCGTGCGACGCACCATATCCTCGAAATGATCGAGATCATTTCTAAGCTTCTGGAAAACGGACACGCATACGAATCCGACGGATCGATCTATTACCGCATCACGGCATTTCCTGAATACGGCAAGCTGTCGCGGATAAAGTTCGAAGGCAACATCACCGGCGGCAGTGAACGCATCGACACCGACAAGTACGACAAAGAAGACGCACGCGATTTTGCTCTTTGGAAGCTTGTCGGCGAAACGGAAGAACCGGGCTGGGACGCCCCGTTCGGACGGGGACGTCCGGGCTGGCACATCGAATGCTCCGCGATGGCGATGAAATATCTCGGCGAGACCTTCGACATTCACGCCGGCGGTCAGGACCTTCAGTTCCCACATCACGAGAACGAGATCGCACAGAGCGAAGGCGCGACAGGAAAGCTGTTTGCAAAATACTGGATCCACAGCGAGTTTCTGAAGATCGACGACGTGACGATGTCCAAATCAAAAGGCAATTTCTTCACGTTCCGCGATCTGCAAGAGCAAGGCTACTCAGCCCTCGCTATCAGATATTTACTCTTGAGCGTGCCGACAAGAAAGCAGTTGAATTTTACCTTTGAGGGCTTGCAGGGAGCCGAATCGACCGTTGCACGTCTGCGCAATTTTCGACAGCTTGTTCAAGAATCTTCCGTAGCTTCCGCTTTTCCGTCAGGCTTAGATAAAGACAGCGCGGCTATGCCGCCAGACTCGGAAACAGCGGCACCGCCGCAAGATAATTCAGGATCAGCTTCGGAAAAGCAGAGCTTTTCCGCTGGGCAAGAAGTTAAGAACTTAGTAAGTCAGGCTCTCGAAAAATTTGAAGAGTCGATGGACGACGATTTCAACACCGCCGCCGCACTCGCCGCCGTCCACGATCTCGTCCGCGAAGTCAACACCGCGATGGCAACCGACGGAATCACCGCCGAAGCAGGCGATGCCGTGCTGAACGCGATAACAAGAATTGATTCGGTGCTCGGAATTTTTGGTGCCGAGGATTCCGAGATCCTCGATGCCGATATCGAAGCGCTTATCGAAGAAAGAATTCAGGCACGCCGAAACCGCAACTTCGCACGCTCCGACGAGATCCGCGACGAACTTGCCGCAAAAGGAATTGTTCTCGAAGATACAAAAGACGGCGTTCGCTGGAAGCGCGGTTAGTTACTTTCCGAGCATGGCAAAGGTGTTTTCACGATCTCGACCTTATACACATTCGTCTTAGCAATGATCGTCGGAAGGGCGGGGCAGATCGTGTATCCCTTCACTCTGAGACTTTCAAATAATACCGCTTCCTCGCCGACTTTGTGCGTCCGAAATAACAGCCACACTCGGTCGCCGGATATGTCTTTCGGTTCAACCTTTTGAACGCCATCAAATCCTCGCGGCAGGAAATATATCTCGTTCTCTTTTACAGAATCGGCTCCTTCAACATCAAAGACCTGCTTGTTCCCTGCGTTCCGTGTTGCAAACCAGACGTGATAAGCGATGAGGCTTTCAAAGGCATATACCCTTTCGAGAGATTTAGATTCGGATGCGAGTTCATTCCCGATCCGATCCCACGCACACCATAAGTAAAACGCAACAGGCCGCGTGACCTGTAGGTAAAGCGCAGCGGCAGATGCGACGACGATCAATGAGATCGCCGTCAGTCTCAAAGTCCGAATCCGAATACTCATAATTATAACGGCCATTAGTAAGGCAAGCGGACCCGCGCAAATTATCAAATGGCGGACACCCCAAACCGAATATGGCAGTATCCAACTTGCGGTTACCACAACCAGAATAGGCAGAACCGCGAAACCTGTGAGAAACAAGATGTGCTGTTTCTCTGAGGTTTCAAGATCTCTCAATCGAACTGTAAACAGAACTATCGCGATCAGAAAGACGATCAAAAGCGGGATCGATATGGAAAAAACAGATGTCGGCTCAGTTGTGCTGAACTGAAAATAGAACGGTTCAACGAGGTCGATTATGAACACACCGATCTCGCGGAATCCCGGACGTGATATCCACGCAATGTTTTGACTTACATCCGATCCGCCGCTTGCGTTGATCAGGACTGCGTACAGCCATGGAAGAAAAAACAATGCTCCGCTGCCAAAAAGCGCGGCGGCTCCGCGCCATTTGATCCTTTGGAAAACAAGTAACGCGACGATCTCACATCCCACAACGAGCGAACCGTAGTAATGCGTGTAGATCAGAAAGACATTTACGACCGCCAATGCAACGAGGCTCTTTCCCCGATAGAAGTAACGCGAAAACAACCAGATCGAAAAAAGTGAAAGGAACATCAGCAGCGTGTACATTCGAACACGCTGCGTATAGTTGATGAGCGAACCGTTTACGGCCAGAAGAAATAGTGCGAGCAGAGTCGTCGCGCTTTGAAGCTTCAGTTCCCGGGAAAGAAACAGAAGTGGAATTACCGCAAGAACTGCAAAAACAACAGAAAGCAGTCGCAGCCAGAATATGCTCTCGCCGCCTATCACGATCCAAACTTTCAAGATCGCGTAATACAGCGGCGGGTGAACCAGATCTTTTGCGACGAACGAGAAAAGCGAAGACCAATCATGTTCGGCGGCGTGTACGCTGAATATCTCGTCGAACCAAAGGCACGCATCGTCGAGACGCCATAGCCGAATACCAACAAATATCAGACAAACGACGCCGAAAATGGGAACCTTCAATCGTGAATGTTCGTCCATCGCATTTACCGAACCGTTAACTGGTAATTTACAAACTATTACCTCTTAGACGGAAAATAGTCTAACAGTTAATAGTTATTCAGGTAGTTTCTACAGCGTGACGCCGTCGCACAATTTGCCGTCGATGCTGGTGTAATTGAGCTGCACTTCTTTGAAGGTATCGGTGTCGAGGCAGTACGAAAGGCAGCGGTCGTAGGGTTTTGAGTAGATGTGAATACTTACCGCTCGTTCGTCGTATTCGGGCAAGTTAAGGATCTGATGGACCGGTTCTTCAAGCTCGACCTTTGCGGCAAGACATTCGGCAAGCTCGAAGGAGTCGGTCTCACGAAGTTTGCAATGACCGGTTGATTCGTCTATTGATTCGATAGCGAAATTCTGCCCTTTCAGTCTGCCGACCGGAACCGTCATCCAACACCGCTGGTCCCAATGATTATGAACGCGGGAAACCTGGCCTTTTTCCCAGCAGATCGCCATCATCTCAAAACGCTCATCTTTGTAAATAAGATTCCGCGTGTAGTAATCCGGACTCCAGTGAAGATATCTCCCGACGGAATCGATCTCGACCGGATGCTCGGAAAGAAAGTTGTAAACCACATCGCAGACGAACTCTTCGTCGGGAATTTCACATAGGCCGGAAACCAGATGATCGATATTCACTTTATTCATTGCACTAAAGGTGTAATTTATCCGCGCAGCGTCTGCATTGTCAATAATGTTGCATCGAAAGGCGTTGATTTTGCTTTAACCGTGAGACCTCGATTATACTTGTATGTTTGCAGCCAGGTTTGATCGCGACACAATGCGATTTGGAGGATTTAGATTTTGCCAAAGACAGCTACAAGCAAAAAAACAACGGCGAAGGCCGAGAAAGCCGCCGTTTCAACCAACGGTTCATCGCCAAAAAAAGGCAGCGACGATTTTAAGATCGTCGAACTTGCGAAAAGTGAATATCTCGGTCGCCGCTCGTCTCAGCTTGAATCGATAAAGAAAACCGATAAGAAACTGCTTCGCGAGATGCTTTATCAAATGGTGTTGGGCCGCCTCTTTGAGGAAAAATGCGCGGAAGTTTATCGGATGGGCAAGATCGGCGGGTTTTGTCACCTTTACATCGGTCAGGAAGCGATCGGCGTCGGTTCGATGATGGCTTTGAAGCCAACCGATATGGTTATCACTTCATATCGCGACCACGTTCAGGCGATGATAAAAGGCATAACGCCGGAAGCTGTTATGGCCGAACTTTACGGCAAAGAGGGCGGATGCGTTAAGGGCAAGGGCGGTTCGATGCACATGTTCTCGAAGGAACTTGAGTTCTATGGCGGCCATGGAATTGTCGGCGGGCAGATCGGCGTCGGGACTGGAATGGCATACGCGGCAAAATACAAAGGAACGGATCAGGTCGCTCTTTGCTTCTTTGGCGAAGCAGCGGTAAACCAGGGTATCTTCCACGAATCGCTCAACATGGCACAGCTTTGGAAACTGCCCGTGATATACATTTGCGAAAACAATCAGTACGGTATGGGCACATCGCAGGAACGGGCGATGAGCACGCGAAATATTGCGAAGAAAGCCGAAGCGTTTGAGATGGCGAACGAATTCGTGGACGGAATGGACGTAATGGCCGTTCGTGATGCAACGCTCAGAGCGATCGAACGGGCGAGAAAGGACGGTTCGCCGACGCTGCTCGAAATTCGCGCATATAGGTTCATGGGACACTCGATGTCCGACCCCGGCAATTACCGGACACGCGACGAGATCAAGAAATATCAGGAACGCGACCCGATCGTTCTTTTCAAGGACAGTCTTAAGGAATCGAAGGTACTCGGCGACAAGGATTTTGAAGCGATCGACGCCGAAGCAATTGCGGCGGTCGAGGCCGCCGTGAAGTTCGCCGACGAAAGCCCATTCCCGCAGGAAAGTGAATTATTCACGGATGTTTACGCCTAGTTCAGACGAGTTGACATGACGATCGACCAAATAAATGAGGCCTCTTCCGGAGCCACCAGTTATCCGGATATAGTTAGAAACCTTATCGCTCGCGGAGTTGAGTCGTATTCGGTTGATGCGGCCACGGATGTGACCGTCTTTAGGCTTGCTGGAGGCGAAACGCTTGTCCGGTTCACAGGCACGGAAGTTCGTACTCCCTCTGCAACTTTTGACGCAGACGATGTTAAGAACGCAATCGCGATAAATCAACAAGGTCAGTCGGATTATCAACAGTTTATGGATCACATCGCCCGGGCGGGTGTCCGCTTTTATGAAGCGACATTAAACGGCGAGAACAAAAGAGTTGAATATTTCGGACTGGGAGCTTCGCACATAGAAGCGATCCCGCTATAAGATATGGCAGTTTTGACTATCCGCGATGCCCTGAATCAGGCATTGCGCGAAGAAATATTGAGGGACGAGAATGTTTTCGTCATGGGCGAAGAGGTTGCCGAATATGACGGCGCTTACAAGGTGACGCGCGGGTTGTGGAAGGAGTTCGGCGACAAGCGCGTTGTGGATACGCCGATCACGGAGCTTGGCTTTGCCGGCGTCGGCGTCGGCGCCGCGATGGCTGGTTTAAGACCGGTCATCGAGTTCATGACGTGGAATTTCTCGATCCTTGCTGCCGACCAGATCATCAATCACGCGGCGAAGATACTGTATATGTCGGGCGGACAGTTCAAGGTGCCGATCGTGTTTCGCGGGCCAAACGGTTCGGCCTATCAGGTCTCGTCGCAGCACTCGCAGGCTCTTGAGGCTATGTATGCAAATTTTCCGGGCCTGAAAGTTGTTATGCCATCCACCGCAGCGGACGCGAAGGGATTGTTAAAATCGGCTATCCGCGATGATAATCCGGTGCTTTTCCTTGAACAGGAGCGTATGTACGGCCTAAAGGGCGAAGTTCCCGAAGACGAAGATTTCACCATCCCTCTCGGTGTTGCCGACGTAAAACGCGAGGGTACCGATTGCACGATCGTCGCCCGTTCGATGACAGTTCCGCTCGCGTTGCAGGCGGCGGAAAAAATGCAGGAAGAGTTTGACGTATCGGTCGAGGTGATCGATCCGCGGACGATCAAGCCGCTTGATATCGACACCATCGTTAATTCGGTAAAGAAAACGAATCGCTTGGTGATCGCTGAGGAATCACATTCTTTCGCCAGCGTCGGAGCTGAGATCTCGCATACGGTGATGGAGCATGCGTTCGACTATCTCGACGCGCCGGTGAAGCGAATTTCGACAGCAGAAGCACCGAATCCGTACGCTAAGAATCTTGAGGCTTTGGCGTTGCCGGATGTCGATAAGATCGTCGCCGGCGTGAAGGAAGTTTGTTACATATAACAGAAATATGGCTGAAAAATTCTTAATGCCGAAGCTGTCGCCGACGATGGAAGAGGGACAGATCGCTCGTTGGGTGAAGAACGAAGGTGATGCATACGAAGCGAACGAAACCTTGGCCGAGGTCGATACCGACAAGGCGACGATGGAAATGACCGCGCTGACCGGCGGCACGCTTCTTAAGATATTGAAAGCGGCAGGCGACACTGCGGCTCTCGGCGAAGCCATCGCGATAACCGGACAGAAGGGCGAAGACATTTCGGCGTTGTTGGCTGAAACGGCAGCAAATGGAGCTGCAAAGCCCGCTCAAAAGGCTGAAGAAAAGACTGAGCCAGCAATTACACCTACTGCGCCAGCGAGTGCGCCACCCGCGCTACGCGCACCAGATCTGGAGATGGCGCAGCCTAACGGCAGAATGATCGTATCGCCAATAGCTGCTCGAATGGCCGCAGATAATGGTCTCGATCTTCGAACATTGTCGGGTTCGGGCCCGAACGGGCGCATCATCAAACGTGATATCGAAGAAGCCCTTGAGTCCAGGGTCCAAGGTCCAACGTCCAGCGTCGCCAAGCAATTCGTGCCATCCACATTGGTCGGGGCATCAGCCTTTCGCGACGAGCCTGCGTCAAAGATTAGACAGGTCATCGCCAGCCGTCTTGTGGAATCGATCGGTCCCGTACCCACATTCTATTTGACCGTCGAGATTGAAATGGACAATTTGCTTGCGACGCGGAAGCAGATAAATGCAAATCTTGATGACGACACAAAGATCAGCGTAAACGATATTATCGTCAAGGCAGCCGCCATGTCGCTGGTCAAGCATCCATGGGTAAATGCATCGTATCAGGACAAAACCGTAAGGTTCTACGAACAGGCCGACATTGGCGTCGCGGTAGCGATAGATGAAGGCTTGATCACACCCGTCGTTCGCGGTGCTAATCTGAAGGGGCTTGTGGAAATCTCCGCCGAGATAAATGAGCTTGCCGCAAAAGCCAAATCGAAAAAACTTCAGCCCGATGAATACACCGGCGCGACGTTCTCCATCAGCAACCTCGGCATGATGGGTATCAAAGAATTCACCGCGATCATCAATCCGCCGGAAGGAGCGATTATCGCTGTCGGTGGGGCAATGCCGACCGCAGTGGTTCGCGATGGCGAGGTCGTCATCCGTTCAATAATGAGCGTCACAATGTCCTGCGACCACCGCGTCATAGACGGAGCAACCGGTGCACGCTTTCTCCAGACATTCAAACAAATGCTTGAGCAGCCGGCGATGATGTTGGTGTAGATGGATTTTCAGGTTCTAGGACAGATCGATGAAGTTGAGACTATCGCTGTCGGCAGCAAGATTCGAATCCTGCCTTTTCTTCAAGAATCGTTTGGTCGCGGTCGTTGGCGAAAGCTGAAGGGCGTTGCTCAAGTTAGGTTGGACAATGGTGATGTGCGTCTTGCAGAACTTCACTGGTTTGAAGCGCACGGTATCGGCAAGAAATTCTTGCGTATCAAACGATATCTTGATTAAATTGAATTATGAAAAGCGGAAGTGAATTTGCCATCTGCGTCTTTGCCGACGAAAATGCTCTCCTGACTCCGCGTAAGCTGTATCAGGTATTACCTGACGATTCTGCAGCACGGTCAGATTACGTCCGAGTTGTCGACGACGAAGGTGAAGACTACGTATATCCCAAAAAGTACTTTGTGTTCGTTACAATTCCTGAGGATGTCGAGCGTGCGATCCTTCACGTCGCGTAGATAATTGAAACTCTATCGGGTCAATTGAAGCTGTATTATTGGCCTGCCTGAACCTCCGATATGCGAGTAGTAGTCTGACAACGCCAGCGCCATTGAGCGAAAGGCTCCGTAATTGTTAAAGCCGGTAGCGGTCAAGGCAGGAAGTATCATCATGATGAATTCGGAACCTGGACTGCTGCCCGGATAGAATTCGTAACGGGCGAACGACGATGTGTCGGCCCAAACCACGCTTTCTTCCCGAGGTGCCACACTGATCCATCCGCGCGATGCTCCGCTGCAGGTTCCAAGCATATCCACGCTGCTTCCAAGCAACTCTATCATCGTTCTACTCGCGACAGATTGAACGCCGTCCAAGATTCCCACAGACGGTGTGTAATATTCGGCGCGATTACGGAGGCCGCTTCAAAAATGTCGTCATCGGGTTGATTGTCTCTTGTATATCGAAATCCGTCTGATCCTGCAGCGTGAATTCTAAAGCTCATAAATGCTCCTATGATGAATTTCTACTCCATTAGCAAAGTTTTCACTCTGCCAACTCGAAATTGTTAAAGTCTGCAAACACCCAATTGTTGGTGAGGGTGCTGTAGATTATTTTCAAATACTTTCTTGCCAAT
>Ga0307505_10000067_pt1 | contig 126497 bp, 116 predicted proteins | sample 23_S_MG_FD_202183 | JGI IMG/M metagenome (GOLD analysis project Ga0307505, IMG submission 202183) | Soil microbial communities from Populus trichocarpa stands in riparian zone in the Pacific Northwest, United States - 23_S | ecosystem: Environmental > Terrestrial > Soil > Riparian zone >...
AGCGCTTCCAGACGACCTTGTTGTAGAAGAAATCGAGCATCTGCTCGTCATCGAGGCCGAGCGCGTAGAGCAGCGCGGTCACCGGCAGCTTGCGCTTGCGGTCGATGCGGACGTTGACGATGTCCTTGGCGTCGAACTCGAAGTCGAGCCACGAGCCGCGGTACGGGATCACCCGTGCGGCGAACAGGAACTTGCCCGAGGAGTGGGTCTTGCCGCGGTCGTGGTCGAACAGCACGCCGGGGCTGCGGTGCATCTGCGAGACGATGACGCGCTCGGTGCCGTTGATGATGAAGGTGCCGTTCTCGGTCATGAGCGGCATGTCGCCCATGTAGACGTCCTGCTCCTTGATATCGAGGACGGAGCGGGTCTCGGTCTCCTGGTCGACCTCGAACACGATCAGCCGCAGCGTCACCTTCATCGGCGCCGCGTAGGTGATGCCGCGCTGGCGGCATTCGACGGTGTCGTATTTCGGGTCTTCCAGCTCGTAGTGCACGAAGTCGAGCTCGGCGGTACCGGCAAAATCGCGGATCGGGAACACGGAGCGCAGCGTCTTCTCGAGGCCCGAGACGTAGCCTATCGACTTGTCCGAGCGCAGGAACTGCTCGTAGCTTTCGCGCTGGACCTCGATCAGGTTCGGCATCTGCACCACTTCGTGGATGTCGCCGAAGATCTTGCGGATGCGCTTCTTCTTGCTCGAGTGAGTGCCAGAGGAACTCAGGCCTGCCGCGTGCTGCTGAGCCTTCGCCGCCGAAGTCTTGGGGGTCGCCATGGAGAGCTTTGCCTCTTGTCTTGGGCCGGCGTCCGGAGCCGGCGGAAAATGTCGCTGGCGGGAAACCATGAGACGCGCAAAACGCCGCAGCGAAAGGACGCGCCTCCCGGCTCGCCCGCTGCAGCTCGCATGTCTCACGGAACGCCCCGGGCTTCCTTCCTAGACCGGCCCCCGCGTAAGGCCCGCCTTGCTCGAAGCTCCACGGCAGGGCGCGCATATAGGGTCGGCACCCCGGTCTGTCAAACGCCGCGGGGGCGGATTCTCCCCCTTCCAGGTACTTAAGGAGATCGGCGCCGGGTACGAGGCCAATGCGCTCCGACTAGAAGAGGAAGGCGACAACCAGCAACAGGATGATCAGAGTGCCAAGTCCGATGACGACGGGTCTGCCCACGGCATTTCTCCAAGATTGGCGGGTGTTCGGGCAGTCAGCGGTCGGGCGCCGCTACGGTTCCCGCCCTTGACTTCCGGCACCGCGGCGCTAGAGGCCCGCTCCGACCGGCGGGCCCCGCTTTGCCGGTCATCCGTCCGAGACAGCTGGCGAGGGCTTCCCTCTTAATTTCCAGCCTAGGCGGGGAAACGAGATCTTCCGGCGGCGCGCCAGCGCCGCCTGTTCGCGCCATCGGGCGCGCTCCTTCCCCTCAACGGACACGCCCGTGCCGATCCTCGGCCCGGGCAAACGTGAGCCGGTCGCGGTGCCCCAGCGCAGCGGCCGTTTGTGAAGGAGTACGGCATGGATCGTTCGCAGAAGGCCGAATCGGTCGCTGCCCTCAACGCGGTCTTCAACGAGGTCGGCGTGGTGGTCGTCACCCGCAATCTCGGCCTGTCGGTGAAGCAATCCACCGACTTGCGCTCGAAGATGCGCGATGCGGGCGGGACCTACAAGGTCGCGAAAAACCGCCTCGCCAAGCTCGCCCTGAAGGACACCCAGTACGAAGGCCTCGAGGAATACCTCACCGGCCCGACTGCCCTGGCGTGGTCGACCGATCCGGTCGCCGCCGCCAAGGCCGCGGTGGAATTCGCCAAGACGAACGACAGGCTCGAGATCGTCGGCGGCGCCATGGGCAGCACGCAGCTGGATGCGGCAGGGATCAAGGCGCTCGCCTCGATGCCGAGCCTCGACGAGCTGCGGGCGACGATCGTGGGCCTGGTCAATGCGCCCGCCACCAAGGTAGCGCAGCTGGTCAATGCCCCGGCGGCGAAGCTCGCCCGCGTCTTTGGAGCCTACGGGGCCAAGGAAGCGGCATAAGCGGTTTTTCCATTCTCGAATCGCCCGGAGGCAATCCTTCGGGTCCATCTATTTGAACGGAGTATTTTGACATGGCCGATATCGCCAAGCTCGTTGAAGACCTGTCGCAGCTGACCGTCATGGAAGCTGCCGAACTCGCCAAGGCGCTCGAAGAGGCGTGGGGCGTTTCCGCCGCGGCCGCGGTCGCCGTTGCCGCCCCGGGCGGCGGTGGCGCTGCCGCCGAAGCCGTCGAGGAAAAGACCGAGTTCGACGTCATCCTGACCGGCGACGGCGGGAAGAAGATCCAGGTCATCAAGGAAGTCCGCGCCATCACCGCGCTGGGCCTGACCGAAGCCAAGACCCTCGTCGAGAGCGCCCCGAAGGCGATCAAGGAAGGCGTCAACAAGGCCGAGGCCGAAGAGATCAAGAAGAAGATCGAGGAAGCCGGCGGCACGGTCGAGATCAAGTGACGCACTCGGGGCTTCGGCCCCGGGCGGCATCCGGGATCTGATCCGGGTTCCAGACCTTCAAGATCCAAAAGGAAAGGGCGGTGCCGCGAGGCACCGCCCTTTTTGTTGGTCCGTCGACCGCGCGGGCTAGCCGCGCTCGCCGGTCCGCGGAACCACCGGAGGCGGCGGAGCCGGACAGGCCTGCGTCACCGGGATGCGCTGGCCGTTCGGGCAAGTCTGCATCTGCGGAGCGGGAGGCGGCGGCGGAGGCGGCGGGGGAGCAGCCACCGGCGGCGGCGGAGGCGGAGGCGGCGGTGCCGAACGGCCACCGAAGTTGAACGTGATGCCGCCGAGCAGGCTGTGCGAGCTGAAGTTCGTCTCGACGGTATTAGCGCCGGTTGCCAGATCGACGTTCGGCGCGTTGAAGTAGCGATACTTGAGATGCATATCGACGGTATCGCTGAGCGCCTGCCTCAGGCCGGCGAAGGCCTGCCAGGCCAGCCCGCCGTCGCTATCGTCGAGAAACGCCGGCTGATTGGCAAAAGCGCCGAAGCCGTCGAAATCGACCTTGGCGTAGCCGGCGCCCGCGCCGACGAAGAACGACAACCCGTCGTCGTTGCCGAAATCGCCCATCGCGTTGAGCATGAAGCTGGTCACGTCGACGTCGCCGACGCCCAAACGCGTGCCTGCCGGCGCACCGCCGGGAAAGGCGATCGTCGAACTGTATTGCTCGATGTTGTGCGACTTCTTCGATGCTTCGGCTTCGAGGCGGAAGCCGCCGAAGTCGTAGCCGAGCAGAAGCCCGCCGTCCCAGCCGGTGTTGCCGAGGCCCTTCCAGGGCATCTCGAACTCGTAGTCCACCGAAACGACGTCTTCGACGCCGTTCACATCCAAGCTGGAGTCGTTGGCCTTGGAGGCGCCGAACTCAGCGCCGATATAGACCGCGCCATCCCTGGCCAGCGCCGGCGACGCTATCAGAGCCGCAGTCGTCGCCAGCGCAATTGCTAACTTTCGCATCTTAAAAATCCCCTTTGGTCAATGCCGCCCGAACCGGTGAAGCACCGGCCGGTGTGCAAGCGGCTGAAGGGGAGACGCACGGCAGCCGCGCGCGTTCCAAGCCGGAATCAGTTTCGTTCAGATAGTTGCATTGCAGCAACGCCGACCGGCACGCTTCAGTGAACGCGCGCCAGTGTCGATCGGCCGGTTGCGTCGCGGCCATAGGGATCGGTTCCCAGCGCCAGCCGTCCGTCCTCGCTCCGCACCGTCAGGTAGGTGATGTAGATCGGAACCGGCTGGGCCAGGTCGATGCGCCGTTCGGGATCTGCACCGGCTACGGGTATCGCCCCGCCGAGCAGCCAGCGGCCCAGCCGCTCGGCATCCTCGAGCCTGACGCAGCCGTTGCTGAACTGGCGGGCATCCGCGAGGAGCAGGGCCTTGTCGGGCGTATCGTGCAGGAAAATGCCTTCGGGGTTCGGGAACTCGTACTTGACCGACCCCATCGCGTTAGTCGCGCTGGGTTTCTGCCGCACCACGACCTGGCGTTCGCCGCGCGCCACCGCCCGCCAGTCGATCTTCGCCGGATCGAGCTGCTCGGCGTCGTCTTCCCAGCCGGACAGCACTTCATAGCCGCGCGCCTTCAGGTAACCGACGCCCTGATTGAGCACGTTGCGCGCGATCGTCTGGCGCACGAGGTTCTCGGGAACGTTCCAATAGGGGTTGAGCACGGCGTAGCGGAGATAGCCGGCCATCATCGGCGTCGGCGTATCCGCCTTGCCGACGACGATCCGCATCGAATCGACCGGCCGGCCGCCTTCGTACATCCACAGCCGCGCGCTGGCGATGTCGATCAGTACGTGGCGCGACCACGGCGCGGCGGGTATCGCCTTGATGCGCTCCAGGCTTGCGATCGCCGCGCGTCGCAGCGTCGGGTCGGCCGGCTCCGCGGCCAGCTCGCCGCGAACCTGGCCGTAGAGCGGGTGCATCCAGCCCATTTCTGCGACGAAGCTCTCCAGCGAGCGCGCTTCGGCGGCGGATCGCAGCACCGTCAGCGCTTCCGGCCGGATCGGCCGCAGCACGTCATGCTCGTAAAGCATCTCGCCGCCGGCGGCTTCGCGCATCATCGCCTCGGCATAGCCGGCGAGCGCGGCCGAAAGGGCCAGCTCTGCGCGCGCGAGCACCGCCGGCGAACGGTCATGCTGCGCGGCCGAAACCGCCGCGGCAAGTTCGTCCACGCGCAGCGCATGCGGATCCAGGCCGTCGGCGTCAGCGGTTTCGATCAGCCGGACGAGCTCGGCCGCGGCATGACCCAACCTCCCGTCGGCACCGATCCACAAGGGTTGGTCGCGGTGCGCGTAGAAGGCGCGCAGCTCGCCGCTCGCTTGCTCCGCCAGCGCGGCGTGCAGCGCGGCATCGGACGCGGCATCGGACGCGGCAGCACTCGCCGGAAGGGGCGCGGCCAGCGCAAGGCCGGCTGCGATAGCGGCGTGGCGAAAGGACAAGTATGCTCGCAAGACCGTCCTCATGCCTCCCCAAACCTGACGCGGGTAGCGCAGTTCCATCGTCGATAGCCCAAGGATGCCCCATCGGCAGGTGTAAGTCACGCGAATCCAGAGCTTTCCCCGCATACGCCGAGGCTAGTGGTTGTGGCGAGGCAGCTTCGCGGCGGTCCCACGATACTTGAGCGCGAGTTCCATGACCCCGCCCTCGCCGAGTTGGCCCGTCGTGGCGCGGTAGATTTCTTCCCACGGCGTCTGCGATGCGGGAACTTCCGGCGCCGTCTCCGCCAGGCGCCGCGCGATCGTCGCTTCGTCGACCAGCGCGTCGCAGGTGCCCGCGTTGAGGTCGATGCGGACGATGTCGCCCGTACGAAGCCAGGCGAGCCCGCCGCCCTTCGCGCTCTCCGGGCTGGCGTTGAGGATCGACGGGCTGTCCGAAGTGCCCGACTGGCGCCCGTCGCCGAGCGTGGGCAGCCACGACACGCCGCGCCGGATCAGCGCGTCGGGCGGCTGCATGTTGACCACCTCGGCCGAGCCGGGCCAGCCAAGCACGCCCGCCCCGCGGATCACCAGGATGCAGTCCTCGTCGATGTCGAGCGCGGGGTCGTTGATACGGTGATGGTAATCCTCGGCGCCGTCGAAAACGATCGCTCGCGCCACGAACACGCCTTCGTGCCCGGGCCGCGACAGGTAGCGCTGGCGGAATTCATCCGAGATCACCGAGGTCTTGAGAATCGCGAAATCGAACAGGTTCCCGCGCAGCACCTTGAACCCGGCCTTGTCCTGAAGCGGATCGGCGAACGGGCGGATCATCTCGCGGTCCTTGCTCTCCGACCCGGCGAGGTTCTCGGCTAGCGTACGCCCCGTGCAAGTCAGGCACTCGCCGTGGAGCTTGCCCGCCTGCAGCAGTTCCCACATAGCCGCGGGTACTCCGCCGGCACGGTGGAAGCGTTCGCCGAGGTACTGGCCCGCCGGCTGCATGTTGACCAGCAGCGGCAGGTCGTAGCCGTGAGTCTCCCAGACTTCGGACTCGAGCTCGACCCCGGCATGACGCGCCATCGCCATCAGGTGCGGCTGAGCGTTCGAGGAGCCACCGATCACGCTGATCGTCGCCACCGCGTTGAGGAACGCCTCGCGCGTCAACAGGGTAGAGGGCCGCAGGTCCTCGTGCACCATCTCGACGATGCGCCGCCCGGTGCGGTAGGCGATCTGCCCGCGCTCGCGGTAGGGCGCCGGGATCGCCGCACAGCCGGTGAGCGAGAGACCGAGCGCCTCGGCGACCGCGTTCATCGTGCTCGCTGTGCCCATCGAGTTGCAATGCCCGGCGCTCGGCGCGCTGTCGCAGGCGCGCTCGAGGAACTCGTCCTCGCCGATCTCCCCGGCCGCGAGCAGGCGGCGCGAACGCCAGATCACCGTGCCCGATCCGACCAGCTCACCTTCGTGCCAGCCGTCGAGCATCGGCCCGCCCGAGAGGACGATCGCCGGAATGTCGACGGTGCTGGCGGCCATGATCTGGCTCGGCGTGGTCTTGTCGCAGCCGGTGGTCAGGACCACGCCGTCGATCGGATAGCCGTTGAGCAGCTCGACGAGGCCGAGGTAGAGCAGGTTGCGGTCCAGCGCGGCCGTGGGCCGGCGGCAGTTCTCGAAGATCGGGTGGACCGGGAACTCGATCGGGATGCCCCCCGCGTCGCGTATGCCGTCGCGCACGCGCTTGGCCAGTTCGAGATGGATGCGGTTGCAGGGGCTGAGATCGCTGCCCGACTGGGCGATGCCGATGATCGGCTTGCCCGCGCGCAGCTCCTCGGGCGTGATCCCGTAGTTCATGAACCGCTCGAGATAGAGCGCGGTCTGGTCCCACCGCTCGCGGTTGTCGAACCAGTCGCGCGAGCGGAGACGGCGCGCGGCGCCTTCGGACGGGTCAGGCATCGCTTCTCCCGCCCCTGCGAAAGGCCCGCCGCGCGAGTCCGGGGGCGGCGTCCGAGCCGCGCCGGACCAGCGTGTAGTCGAGCATGGCATGCGTCGGCTTGCCCGACTTGCCCGTCTTGCCGGTGCGCAGTTCTCCCGCCAGCAGGTCGACCGCGCGGCGCGCCATTTCAGCGATCGGCTGGCGGATCGTGGTCAATTCGGGCCAGATGGTGCTGGCGATGGCGGTATCGTCGAAGCCGCACACCGAGAGGTCCACCGGCACGTCGAGGTGGTGCCGGTGCGCCACCGCCACCACGGCGGCGGCCATGTCGTCGTTCGAGGCGAAGATCGCGGTCGGCGGATCGGGCTGGTCGAGCAGCCGCACCGCTGCGTCGTAGCCCGAACGGTAGGTGAACAGGCCTTGCATCACGAGGTTGTCGGTCACTTCCAGCCCGGCCGCGGCCATCGCATCGACATAGCCCTGCAGGCGCTGGCCGCTCGCGGTCTGGTGCGGGTTGCCGATGATGAAGCCGATCCGGCGGTGGCCAAGCCCGATGATGTGCTGGGTCATGTCGTAGGCGGCCTGGTACTCGTCGATCATCACCGCCGAGTGCCGGGGATGGGCCTTGCCCGGTCCGATCAGGATCGCGCGGCTGCCCTGCTCGGCCAGCATGTCGAGCAGCGGTGCCTCGTCGCACAGCGGCGAGGGCAGCAGGAAGCCGTCGATGCCGCCGTCGATCAGACGGCGGACGACCTTCTCCTCGTCCTTGTCGAACTCGCAGCGTTCGACGACGAGGTGGACGTCGCTGCGGCTCGCCTGGTCGAGCGTGCCCATCAGCAGCTCGCTGAGATAGCTGGCCGAGGGGTTGGAGTAGAGCAGCGCGATGCGCATCTGCGCCGCCCCAGCGAGGCTGCGCGCCGCGCGGTTGGGCTTGTAGTTGAGCTGCTCGATCGCCTCGAGCACAGCGGCGCGGGTCTGCTCGCGCACACTGGGCTCGTTGTTGATCACGCGGCTGACCGTCATCGGCGAGCAGCTGGCGACGCGCGCGACGTCGCTGATCGTCGGCTGGCCCGACTGCCGCCGGTTGAGCTTGCGCGTGGTCTGCCCCTTGTCGTCCATGCGCGCGTCTAGGCGCTCCGGCGCGGAAACGGCAAGGCCTTTGCCCGGGGGGCGACCTGCCACCATCAGTTGCCCGGTGCCTCGGGAAAGGTCAGCGTCATGTAGTAAGCGAGCGGATGCTCGGGCGGCCTCGTCCCCTCCGGCAGCGGCAGCCCGTTCACCGACTGCCAGTAAGCCAGCGACGCGTCGCGCCACCAGCGCGCCTCGGCCTGCTGGATGCGCAGGTAATCGCCGACGTCGGCGAAGCGCTCGGCATCGACGTGAGGGCGCTGCGCGGCCCAGGTGCCGGCGATCGCATCGACCGCCGCCACGCCGCGGTCGTAGCGGTGGACCAGCTCTTCCCACAGCGGCCGACCGGAGGGCATGGCGAAGTCCCACGGCACATGGTGGAACCACAGCAGGTAGTCGGGATCGATCGTCCGCGCATCGGCCCACCGTGCGGCGACCTGGGGAGCATACTGGGCGAGCGCGTCGCTGCCGCCGGGCGTTCTGTCGAAGCCGATGCCGCCGGCGTCGGCGCGGTGGTAGTAGCACGGGTTCCACTCGGGCCGCCCCAGGTCGCAGACCCACGGCCCGGGCCCGTAGTGATGGCCGGTGTCCATCAGGTGCGCGAGACCGAGCGGGGTCATGTAGTCGACCGCCGCCTGCCGGCTCGCCAGCATCATCGGCACTACCGCATCGAGAAACGGCTCCGCGCGGCTGAAGGTCTGCGCCGCCCACTCGCGCGCTATCATCCCGCTGGGCAGGCGCGGGTCCCATGCCAGCCGGCCGAAGGCGTACCAGTTGGCCTGGTCGAAGTGTGATCCGCTCCAGTTGCGATCGGAGCCGGTGTTGGCGACGCCGGCCATGCCCGCCGGGCGGATCACATCGGCCAACGAACCGCCGCGCCCGGTATCGGCATCGAGCGCCTCCTCCCACATCGGCGCGAGGAACGCGAGGTGCGTGGAGAAGCCGAGATACTCCTTGGTCACTTGCGCTTCGAGCATCAGCTTGGTGTTGGGCATCGCGCCGAACAGCGGATGGAACGGCTCGCGCGGCTGGAAGTCGATCGCACCGTTCTTGACCTGGACGATCACGTTGTCGTCGAACCGGCCGTCGAGCGGCACGAATTCGTTGTAGGCCTGCTTGGCACGGTCGGTCCGGTCCTCGGCCGAGTAGACGAACGCGCGCCAGATCACCGTGCCGCGCGGTCCGATCGCGCGCGCGAGCATGTTGGCGCCGTCGGCGTGAGTCCGCCCGTAGTCCTGCGGCCCCGGCTGGCCTTCGGAGTTGGCCTTGACCAGGAAGCCGCCGAAGTCGGGGATCGCCGCGTAAATCTCGTCCGCTCTGGCCTGCCACCACGCCTGCACCGCCGGATCGAGCGGATCGGCCGTGGGCAGCCCGCCGACGTCGCGCGGCGCGGAGAAGCGGGCGGAGATGTAGAGGCGAATGCCGTAGGGCCGCCATGCATCGGCAAGGCGCTCGAGCTTGGGTAGATAGCGCCCCGTCAGGAAAAGCGGACTGGCGTTGACGTTGTTGACCACGGCGCCGTTGATGCCGATCGAGGCGTTGGCCCGCGCGTAGTCGATCATCCGCCGGTCGAGATGCTCGGGCAGCCGCCACCAGTCGAAGATCGAACGGCCCGAATATCCACGCTCGACCGAGCCGTCCGGGTTGTCCCAGTGGTTGAGCAGCCGCAGCGGCATGGCCGGCGTCTCCTCGAGATCGACCGCCGCGGGATCGCGACCCATCGACAGCTCGCGCAGCAACGCGAACACGCCATAGAGACAACTGCGGTCGTCGGGTCCGGTAATGCGTATCTCGCGGCCGTCGGCCCGAACCTTGAAGCTGCCGTCGCCGCGCGTCCCGCTCGGGCAATCGAGCACGATGTCGCCGGGCCTTTGGCCCGGGGGGCGCGGGCCGGTGCCAAGCAGCGAGTTCAGCCCCGCGGTGAGCTCGCGTCCCGCCACCGCGAGGGTTGGCCGATCCGCGCGGCTTTCGCGCAGCGTGAGTATCGGACGAGGATTGAACGCGCGCAGCCGCGCCAGCGCCTCCTCCTCCAGCGGCGCATGACGCAGCCACAGCGCATAGCCGTCCTCGGCCCGCGCCGTTCCCGCGAAAGCGATCGTCATGAGCGCCGCAAGCAGCGTCGCGCAGCGATTGACAAGGCCTCTCCCGCCCATCATGGTAGCGCTATCAAAATTGGCCGCACAGTCAAGCGCGGCAGGGAGGAGAGGAGCTGATGGCTCACCGAATCAGGGCCGCGCTGCTGGCGGCCGGCGCCGGGTTGATGGCCCTTTCGGGGATCGCCGCGACGAGTGCGGAGGCCCAGCCGCGGCAAGCGCAGGTGGCCCGGCCGATGGCCGACGCGCCGTACTGGAACGCCTCTCTGCCGGTCGAGCAACGCGTCGCCGATCTCCTCGCGCGGATGACCCTCGAGGAGAAGATCGCCCAGATCACCACCTTGTGGGACAACAAGATCGAGGTCCAGGACGACGACTTCGGATTCAACCCGGCAAAGGCGAGCCAGGCCCATCCGAACGGGATCGGCCAGATCGCCCGCCCGTCCGACAAGCGCGGTCCGGCCAGCCCGCGCCTCGAGCCGCCGCGCAGCATCGAGGACAGCGTCGCCTATGTGAACGCCGTGCAGCGCTGGGCGCGCGAGAGCACGCGTCTCGGCATCCCGGTGCTGTTCCACGAGGAATCGCTGCACGGCCTCGCCGCGCGCGACGCCACCAGCTTCCCGCAGGCGATCGGCCTCGCCTCCACATGGGACCCGGACTTCGTTCGCGAGGTCAACGCTCTCATCGCGAGCGAAGTCCGCGCGCGCGGCGTCCACCTGGTCCTCTCGCCGGTCGTGGACGTCGCGCGCGACCCGCGCTGGGGCCGCATCGAGGAGACCTTCGGCGAGGATCCGTTCCTGGTCGGCGAGATGGGCGTCGCCGCGGTCGAGGGCCTGCAGGGCGCCGGTCGGGCGCGCACGCTCGCCGCGGGCAAGGTCCTGGCCACGCTCAAGCACATGACCGGTCACGGCCAGCCCGAGGCCGGCGCCAACGTCGCCCCGGCGCAGTTCGGCGCGCGCGAACTGCGCGAGTTCTTCTTCCCGCCGTTCGAGCAGGTCATCCGCCGCACCGGCATCGACGCGGTGATGGCCAGCTACAACGAGATCGACGGTATCCCGAGCCATTCGAACAAGTGGCTGCTGCAGGACGTGCTGCGCGGCGAATGGGATTTTTCGGGCGCGGTCGTGTCCGATTACTACGCGATCGAGCAGATGGCGCAGATTCATCGGATCGCGCCCGACATCCCGGCCGCCGCGAGACTGGCGCTGGCGGCAGGCGTCGACGTCGACCTGCCGGTCGGCGCGGCTTTCTCGACGCTCGGCGACGCGGTGCGCGCCGGCGAAGTGCCGATGGCGCGGATCGACCAGGCCGCGGCGCGAATCCTGACGATGAAGTTCAACGCCGGCCTGTTCGAGAACCCTTGGGCCGACGTGCGCGAGGCGCAGCGCTCGAACGGACGCGAAGGCGTGGCGCTGGCGCGCGAGGCGGCCGCGAAATCGTTGGTCCTGCTCAAGAACGACGGCGTGCTGCCGCTGGCGCTGCCGGAGCGGGGCGGCAACCGGCCGACCATCGCGGTGATCGGCCCCAATGCCGACGTGGCGCGGCTCGGTGGCTACTACGGCATCCCGCGCGCGACCGTGAGCCCGCTCGCCGGCATACGCGCGCTGGTCGGCGACCGGGCCACGATCGTCCATGCGCAAGGCGTGGTCATCACCGAGAACGACGACTGGTGGGAAGACGAGGTCGTACTCGGCGACCCGGCCGAGAACCGCGCACGCATCGCCCAGGCGGTCGAGGCCGCGCGCGGCGCCGACACGATCCTGCTGTTCATCGGCGATACCGAGCAGACCAGCCGCGAGGGCTGGGCCGACGCGCATCTCGGCGACCGCTCGAGCCTGAACCTGGTCGGCGAGCAGCTCGAGCTGTTCCACGCGCTCAAGGCGCTCGGCAAGCCGGTCGTGGCGGTGCTCGTCAACGGCCGCCCGCCGAGCTACCCCGAGATCGCCGTCGAGGCCGACGCCATCCTCGAGACCTGGTACGCCGGCGAGCAGCAGGGCCCGGCCATCGCCGACGCGTTGTTCGGCCGGGTCAACCCGGGCGGCAAGCTTCCGGTGAGCGTGGCGCGCGAGGTCGGCCAGGTGCCGGTGTTCTACAACTACAAGCCGAGCGCGCGGCGCGGTTACCTGTTCAGCGAAGTGACCCCGCTCTACCCGTTCGGCTACGGCCTGTCGTACACCACCTTCGCGATCGGCGATCCGACGCTGTCGAGCGCGACGATCATGGCCCACCAGGGCGTGACGGTGAGCGTGCCGGTCAGCAACACCGGCAGCCGCGCCGGCGACGAGGTGGTGCAGGTCTACCTGCGCGACGAGGTCAGCTCGGTAACCCGGCCGGTCAAGGAGCTGGTCGGCTTCCGGCGCGTGACGCTGCAGCCCGGCGAGACCAGGCAGGTCGAGATCGCGATCCGCCCCGATGCCTTCGCGATGTGGAACCGCGAGATGGAGCGCGTGGTCGAGCCGGGCGAGTTCACGATCATGGTCGGCCCCAACTCGCAGGATCTCAAGAGCGTCACCCTGACGGTCGCGCCGTGAGCCGGCCGCTCAACCGCCGCGGTGCGCTCAAGCTGCTCGGCGGCGGCAGCCTGGCGGCGATGGCGGTGTTCGAGGCGCCGCTCGCCTTCGCCCAGGCGGGCGCGCTCTACAAGGACGCCGCGGTGCCGATCCCGGCACGCGTCGCCGACCTGATGGCGCGCATGACGCTCGCCGAGAAGATCGCCCAGATCCGCGCCGCGTGGGCGCGCAAGGGCGACATGATCGACGCGCTGGCGTTCAACCCCGTCAAGGCCAGCGCCGCTTTCCCCGACGGCATCGGCCACGTCACGCGGCCGTCCGACAAGCGCGGCGTCCCCGGCATCACAGGCGCCGCGGGCGGCACCGCGGCGCGCTGGCGCACGCCGAGGGAAACGGTCGAGTTCATCAACGCGCTGCAGAAATGGGCGATCGAGGACACGCGGCTCGGCATCCCTGTGCTGCTGCACGAGGAATCGCTGCACGGCTACATGGCCACCGAGGCGACAATGTTCCCGCAGGCGATCGGGCTCGCCGGCACTTTCGACCCCGACCTGATGCGCCGCGTCCAGTCGGTGATCGCTCGCGAGGTTCGCGCGCGCGGCGTGCCTTACGTGCTCTCGCCGGTGGTCGACATCGTGCGCGATCCGCGCTGGGGCCGCATCGAGGAATGCTTCGGCGAGGACCCGTACCTTGTCTCCGAGATGGGCGTCGCCGCGGTCGAAGGCCTACAGGGGCCTGGCAAGTTCGACAGGCTGCGTCCGGGCAAGGTCTTCGCCACGCTCAAGCACATGACCGGGCACGGCCAGCCCGAGGCCGGCAACAACGTCGCCCCCGCCCCGCTCGGCGAGCGCGAGCTGCGCCAGTTCTTCTTCCCGCCGTTCCGCGAGGTCGTGCGCCGCACTTCGATCGGCGCGGTCATGCCAAGCTACAACGAGCTCGACGGCATCCCCAGCCACACCAGCACCTGGCTGCTCGGCGACGTGCTGCGCGGCGAATGGGGCTTCGACGGGATCATCGCCAGCGACTACGGCGGGGTCCACGAGCTGGCGACCCTGCACCATGTCGCGGTCGACGAGGCCGATGCCGCAGTGCAGGCGTTGACCGCAGGCGTCGACAGCGAGCTGCCCGAGGGCCAAGCTTACGCCACGCTGGCGGACCAGGTCGCCGCCGGCAAGGTGCCGCTGGGGCTGATCGACCGCGCCTGCGCGAGGATGCTGACCTTCAAGTTCCGCGCCGGCCTGTTCGAACAACCTTACGGCGACTGGGAGACGACCCGGCGCCTGACCGGCAATGCCGAGGCTCGCGCACTGGCGCTCGAAGCCGCGCGCAAGTCGATGTGCCTGCTGACCAACAAGGACGGCGCGCTGCCGCTCGATCCGGCGCGGATGGGCCGCGTCGCCGTAATCGGGCCGAACCACGCGATCGCCCGTCTCGGCGGCTACTCGAGCGTGCCCAGGCAGACCGTCAGCCTCATCGAGGGCCTGCGCCAGATCGCGCCGCGCGCCGACTTCGTCACCGCGCAGGGCGTGTTCATCACCACCAGCGAGGACCGCTCGCTGAGCGCCGTCGAGCTGGCGCCGCGCGAGCGCAACCTCGAGCTTATCCGGGAAGCGGTCGAAGTCGCGCGGGGCGCCGACACCATCGTGCTCGCGATCGGCGATACCGAGCAGACCAGCCGCGAGGGCTTCGCCCGAACCCATCTCGGCGACCGCACCGAGATCGACATCGTCGGCGAGCAGAACGAGCTGGTCGATGCCCTCGCCGCGCTCGGCAAGCCGCTGATCGTCTGCGCGATCAACGGCCGCCCACCGAGCTGGCCGAATGTGATCGCCAAGGCCGATGCCGTGCTCGAGTGCTGGTACCCGGGCCAGGAGGGAGGCGTCGCGATGGCCGAGGCGCTGCTGGGCCGCATCAACCCCGGCGCCAAGCTGCCGGTCAGCGTGGTTCGCAACGCCGGCCAGGTGCCGCTGTTCGTGGACCGCAAGCCCAGCTCGCGGCGCGGCTACCTGTTCGACGACGCGACCCCGCTGTTCCCGTTCGGGCACGGGCTCTCGTACACGACGTTCGATATCTCCGAGCCGCGCCTCGCCCGCGCGACCTACGGCAGCAACGACATCGTCGAAGTCACCGTCGACGTCGCCAACACCGGAACGCACGATGGCGACGAGGTGCTGCAGCTCTACGTCGGGCTGCCGCACCGCTCGGTCACGCAGCCGCTCATCGCGCTCAAGGGCTTCGAGCGGATCAGCGTGCCCGCGGGCCAGCGGCGCAGCCACACTTTCGCGGTCGAACCGCGCCATTTCGCGATCTGGAACCGCGAGATGCGCGAGGTCGTGGAGCCGGGGCCGGTCGTGATCTCGGTCGGCAACAGCTCGGCCTCGTTCAAGTCGGCCGAGTTCGTCATCGCATGACCGCGGCGCCGCCCGCGGCGATCCTCCGGGTGGGCGGCCGCTACCGCTGGGCGATCTGCGCCCTGCTGTTCATGGTCATCACCATCAACTACGTCGACCGCCAGGTCCTCGGCGTGCTCAAGCCCATCATCGAAGAGGACATGGGCTGGAGCGAAGTCGACTACGGCAACATCGTCACCGCCTTCCAGGCCAGCTACGGGCTCGGCCTGCTGGTGGTCGGCCGCTGGCTCGACCGCGTCGGCACGCGCAAGGGCCTGGCCATCGCCATCGCGCTGTGGAGCCTCGCCGCGATGCTCCACGCCGGGGCCCGGACGGTCTTGCAGTTCATCCTCGTGCGGGTCGCGCTCGGGGTGGCGGAAAGCGCCGCCTATCCGGGCGCGGTCAAATCGGTCGCCGAGTGGTTTCCGCGGCGCGAGCGCGCGCTCGGCGTCGGCATCCTCAACGCGGGAGCCAACGTCGGTGTCGTGCTGACCCCGATCGTCGGGATCATGGTCGCGGGGGCCTATGGCTGGCGCGCGGCGTTCCTCGTCACGGGCGCGCTGGGATTCGTGGTGCTGGCGCTGTGGCTGTGGCTGTTCCGCCAGCCGGACGAGCATCCCAAGGTCACCCAGGGGGAACTCGCCTACATCCGACAGGACGGAGAGGACGCTGCCGGCGAGCCGTTGACCTGGCGTGTCGCGATCCGCCAGCGGCAGGCGTGGTACTTCATCTGCGGCAAGTTCTTCACCGATCCGGTCTGGTACCTGTTCCTGTTCTGGCTGCCGGACTTCTTCGCCAAGACCCAGGGCATGAACCTGTTCCCGACCGCCGAGGCCGGGATCCTCGCCACGATCGGCCCGGCGCTGATCGGAGTGTACCTGCTGGCCGACGTCGGCTCGATCGCCGGCGGGTGGATGTCGTCGCACCTCATCAAGCGCGGCTGGAGCGTCAACCGCGCGCGCAAGACCACCCTGTTCGCCGCCGCGCTGTGCGCATTGCCGATGGTCGGGGTGGTCGCCGCACCCAATCCGCTGATCGCGGTGCTGATCATCGGGCTCGGCACCGCAGGGCACCAGGCGTTCTCGTCGAACATCTTCACGATGATCTCCGATCTTTACCCGCGCCGCGCGGTGGCGACGATCGCCGGGATGGGCGGCGCGGCGGGCGCGGTCGGCGGCATCCTGATCGCCCAGGCGACCGGCTGGACGCTCGAGCTGACCGGCAGCTACTGGCCGATCGTGATCTATGCCGGCCTCGCCTACCTGATCGCGCTCGGCGCGATCCAGCTTCTGGTACCGAAGATGGAGCCGGCCAGGATATGACCGATCGCACCCTGCCCACCACCCGAAGGCAGGCCTTGGCCGGCCTCGCCGCGTTGTCGCTGGCAGGTTGCGGCGGCGGCGGGGGATCCGGCGCGCCGCCGGTCGCCTCGACTCCTTCGCCCTCACCGCCTGCCCCCGCCACGCCGGCTCCCGCGCCGAGCCTCAACGCGCTGGCCGCGCAGGGCGGCCGCCGCTGGGGCAGCGCGGTCGCCTGGAACGCGGGTACCACCGGCGGCTCGATCCAGAACCCCGACTACGCGGCGATCCTGCGGGGCGAATGCGGCGTGGTCGTGCCCGAGAACGAGATGAAATGGCAGTGGACGCGCCCTGGGCCCGAGGCTTTCGACTTCGCGCGGTTGGACCAGATCGTCGCGTGGGCGCAGGCAAGCGGCCTGGCGATCCGCGGCCATACCCTGCTGTGGCACCGTCCGCGCTGGTTCCCCGACTGGCTCAACACTTACGACTACGGCGCCAATCCGAGGGCGGAGGCCGAACGGCTGCTGACCACCCACATCCGCACCGTCACCGACCGCTACCGCGGCGTCATCACCAGCTACGACGTGGTCAACGAGGCAATCGACCACGACACCAACGGTCTCATGGAAACCAGCATGAGCCGCGCGATGGGCAGCGCCGAGGCGGTGCTCGACCTGGCCTTCCACAGCGCGCGCGACCAGCTGCCGGACGCCGACCTGGTCTACAACGACTACATGAGCTGGGAGCCGCCCCACGCCGCGCACTGCGCCGACGTGCTGCGCCTGCTCGAGGGCTTCCGCCGCCGGAACGTGCCGGTCGACACGCTGGGCATCCAGTCGCATATCGAGATGTTCTCGACCGACCCCGCGACCGGCGTGGGCCCCTATCGCGAGCGGGAGTGGCGGCAGTTCCTCGATGAAGCCGTGGCGATGGGCTACAAGCTGCTGATCAGCGAGTTCGACGTCAAGGACAAGGCGCTGCCGGGCGATATCGTCCTTCGCGACGCCAGGGTCGCGGACTACGCGCGCCGTTATTTCGACGTGATGCTCGACTATGCCGAGCTCGGCGACATCCTCGCCTGGGGCATGGTCGACCGGTTCAGCTGGCTGCAGGGCTTCGCGCCGCGCGACGACGGGCTCGAGGTCCGCTGCTGTCCCTACGACAGCGCCTACCGGCCCAAGCCGCTGCGCGAAGCGATCGCGGCGAGCTTCGCCGCAGCCTAAGTGCAACCCTTGCCGACACGCAGAAGGCGGTTTTCCGGTCAAGATCCGTCACCCATGCGATCGATCCGCGCGAGCGCGCGGTCGTAGCGCGAAAGCAGCCGCAGAAGTGCGGAATCGTCGGGTTTCTGGTGCGATCCGAGGTACTTTCCGGCGCGGAAGCGGGGGCGGATCAAGCCCCGATGGGCAAGAAATACCAGGTCCTCGACTGTCACCTTGCGGACCGGCATTCCGAGCGCCGCGTCCCAGGCCGCGGCGAAGCTTTCCGCGTTGGGCTTCCGGCGCAGCTTGTAGGCGCTGTTGCGGCTCATGCCGACGCGCGCGCAGGCCGCCGAGACCGATCCGGTCTCGGCCAGATGCCCCAGGAAATGCGCCTGGCGCGCTTCGGTCCAGCCGTTCGGGTTCGGCTTCAGCGGCACGGGGTAGAAGGGAGGCACGCGCGGCAGGCGGCGGCGCGGGCGGCCTTTCGACAGGCTCAGGGCGGTCGGTGGGGGCGATTCGGTGCTCATCACGAGCATAAGCCCGATTCCGGGGCATGTAGGAAAGTGTTTTCTGCAGACCCTTCACCCCGATGGAGAAAGTCAAGACGGCCAAGATGCAGCTCCGCTCCCCGGCGGGGAGGGGTTGGGAGGTCCGGCGGCTGCTCACTCGCAAAAGAAAGGGCGCCGCCGCAAGGGAGTTGCGGCGGCGCCCGTCGGCCCGACCGGTTGAGATCAGAAGTTGCCGCGTATGATGAACGAGAAGCGGCGGTCGTTCATGAAGTACGAGCGCGGCGCCAGGCGGGCGGGATCGCCGGTGAAGGCCTGGGTCGTCTCGGTCACTTCGTTGAGCAGGTTGACGCCCTGGACGCCGACCTTGATCTGGTCGGTGACGCTGAAGAAGATCGACGCGTCGAGCTGGCCGGTCGGCTCGTTGAAGATCGACGTGTACGGGAAGATCACGTCGGCCGCCGTGAGCAGGAACCGCGAGCGCCAGTTGTACGCCGCGCGCATCGAGATCGGCCCCTTTTCGTAGAACACCGTCGCGTTGGCGTTGTGCTTCGACAGGCCTTCCAGCGGCAGGTTGCCCGGCGGGATCGTCGCCTGGTTGACCGGGCTGCCAGTGTTCAGGAACGTGTTCGGCAGGCCGGAGCTCTCGATATACGAGTAGTTGCCGTTGAAGCCGAGGCCGCTGAGGAAGCCGGGCAGGAATTCGAAGGTCTGCTGGTAGGCGACCTCGAAGCCCTTGATCTTGCCGTGGCCGTCGAAGTTGGCCGGGCCACGCGTGGAGACCGGGAAGGTCACCCCGTTGTTGGTGACGTCGAGCGGTACTGTCGACTGGTAGAAGAAGTTCTTCACGTCCTTGTAAAACGCGTTGAACGTCAGCGAGCCGACCCGGTCGAAATACCATTCCGCGGTCAGGTCGAACTGCCATGCGGTCGCCGGCAGCAGGTACGGGTTGCCGACGTTCGCCGTCAGTTCGCCGTTGCCGCTGACCCCGGTGTTCTGGAAGTTGCGGATGTAGGACGATTCCGGCCGCGTCATGACGCGCGAGGCGGCGAGGCGGATGATGACGTCGTCGGTCACTCCGAAGCGCACGTTCGCGCTCGGCAGCAGGTAGGTGTAGCCATGCTCGGCCGTGCTCGGGATGTTGGTCGCGGTGGTTCCCGACCACTGCTGGAGCTGTTCGTACCCTGCCTGGCCGATGTTGCAGACGCCGCCCGGGCGCCGTGGCAGCGTGCCGGGAGGCGCGCCGGCCGGAACGGTCTCGGCGCACCGCGTGGCGTATGGCTGGGTGATGCCGAGAGTGCCCTGGGTCGGGATCTGGGTCGTGCCGAACGAGGTGATATCGGTCTTCACGATGCGCAGACCGACGTTGCCGGCAACGCGCAGGCCGTCGGAGGAATCCGGCGTCTCGAAGTTCATCATGATGTACGCGTTGAGATCGCGCTGACTCACTTCCTGGATTTCGCTGGGCAGATAGTGCGTACCCGGAACCGCGCCGACGCGGTCACCCGCGCGTTCCCAGTCGTTGGCCGCGCCGGCGCCGTTGGTCGCATGCCAGGTGTTGGCGATGCCGGTCAGGAACGTGGCGGCGTTGTCGTAACCGTCGATCAGGTCGCCGTTGTAGTAATAGCCACCCGGAGCACCCGGGATCTGGCCGCGGAAGAAATTGTCGAAGGTGAAGAAGTCGGTCTGGCCGCCGCCCTGCTGGGCGAGCGACACCGGCCTCTGGCCCGACCACACTTCGCTCAGCACGCCCCAGTTGTAGGTTGTGTAGCGCACCGTCTGATCGCGGTCGGCGTAGCGCACGCCGGTCTTGATGCGGCGGATGAAGGACTCGTCGTCGAAGTTGTAGGCGAGATCGCCCCGCAGCGCGATCTCCTCGCCATCGCTTTCCTCGAAGTGGTCCATCGCCGCGCGCCAGAACTGCACGCGCTGGTCGCGGAAGTATTCCGCGTCGGTGGCGCTGGCGAGGGCCGGGTTGGGCGCGGCCCAGGTCGCGCTCAGCGTGTTCGGCTTGTGCGAGATCAGCACGGGCAGGTTGCCGGTCAGGTCGAGCTCCTGGTCGGCGAATGTCGACCCGAAGGTGCTCATGTCGATGACGTCGCGCTCGGACTGGGTGTAGTTGGCGTCGAGCTCGAGATCGAGGCGGCTGCCGAGCTTGGTCTCGAAGTTGAGGCCGTAGTCGGCGACGGCGCTTTCCTCGAACACCTGGCGGCGCGACAGGCTCTGCTGCATGCCGCCGGTCGGGACGAAAGTATCCGCCGAACCGCTGCCCGCGTTGCGCCAGCCCGTGCCGGGCAGCGTGATGTAGCCGCTCTCGAACAGGCCGGTCTCGTCGTACTGGTAGTTCCCGTACGTGGCGTTGGGCGTCGGCGCATAGCCGTTGCCGCGGTCGTTGCCGGCGAAGAAGAATTCGCCCGCGGCATTGATGCGGCATTCCGCGCGCGTCGTGCCGTTGCCGTTGTAGAGCGGGCCGGCGCCGTTCTGGCGGCAGCCGAGCGGATAGGTGTTGTATTCGGAAAGGTCCGGCGCCGTCTCGAAGGTATGCTCGCCCCAGGCGTTGGTGCTGTGCGAGCGGATGAACTGCGCGGTCAGAAGCGAATCGCCGTCGTTCGATTCCCACTGCCCGGCCAGTGCGATGCCGTCGCGCTTGCGGTTGAAATCCTGCGTCCGGTACTGGCCGCCGAGCGGCGCGAATGCCAGCGCCTGCGGGTCGGCGAATCCGTCCGCCCCCGGGCCCTGCGCGGTACCGCACGGCGCGTTGCCGGGCGGCAGGCTGGTGCTGTTGGCGGTGCTCGGCAGCGGGTTGCGGCACACCAGCACGCCGTTGCCGTTCTGGAAACGTACCTCGGTGTTGTCGCGGGTCTGGAAGTTGGTGACCTGGATGCCGTCGGCGCGGCTCTTGATCTGCGAGAACGAAGCGCTGGCGAGCAGGCCGAAGCGGCCGGCGCCGTTGTCCCAGGTATCGCTGATCAGGAACGAGCCCGTCGGGGTCCATTCCTTGCGGAAGTCGCCATAGTTCGCCTCGGCCGAGAAGGCCGCGTGGAAGCCGGGATTGTCGAACGGCTTGCGCGTGTTGAGATTGACCGTGCCGGCGAGGCCGCCCTCGATCATTTCGGCGGTCGAGTTCTTGTAGATCTCGACCGAGCCGAGCAGTTCGGAAGGAACGTCGGCGAAGTTGAGCGCCTGGCCGTTGACGCCGGCGGCGAAGGCATCGCGGCCGTTGAATTCGGAGCGGACGAAGTTGAGGCCGCGGATGACCACGCCCGAGCCTTCGACCGAGAAGTGGTCGGGGTCGTTGCTGCCGGCGAAGCGGTTGATCGAGATGCCCGGCACGCGCTGCAGCGCCTCGGTGACCGAACGGTCGGGCAGCGCGCCGATGTCCTGCGCGGTGATCGCGTCGACCACCGTGTCGGCATTGCGCTTGATCGCCTGCGCGTTGGCGAGGCTGGCCCTGATGCCGGTGACGATGATGAGATCGCCCTCGTCCGCCTCTTCCGCGGGCTCGTCCTGCGCATAGGCGGGCGCGGTTGCCAGCAGGCAGCCGATCGCCAGCAGCGAGCCGCCCGCCTTGAGCGAATGGCGCAGCGCGCAGAACAGGTTGTGATGCGAAATGCCCTTGGTCGATTGCTCGGCCACACTCGTCCTCCCCATGTTAGCGCTACCATATTCGAGTGCCGGCGCGCTTATTGGGTTGCACGATAACTCGCTCCGACGCTATTGGCAAGAGGGCGCAAAAGCTGCAAGAATGGCGGAAAATTAGGGGTTTTCGCCGGGCGGGGATAAAATCTGCACAATGAATGATAGCGATAGCGCAACAGCGTCGAATCGGGAGATCGAGCGCATCGTCATAGTCGGCGGCGGCACGGCCGGGTGGATGGCGGCCACCGCCTTGTCGCGCTTCCTCGACAACGGGCGGCGCGAGTTCCACCTGATCGAATCCGACGCGATCGGCACGGTCGGCGTCGGCGAGGCGACGATCCCGCCGATCCTCAACTTCAACGCCATGCTCGAGCTGAACGAGAACGAGTTCCTGCGCGCCACCCAGGGCACGATCAAGCTCGGCATCGAGTTCGTCGACTGGGGGCGAAAGGGGGATCGCTACCTCCATCCGTTCGGCTTCTTCGGCCAGGACCTGCACGGCATCGCGTTCCATCAGCTGTGGCTGCGCGAGCAGGGCCGCGCCGCGCCCGGCTATATCTCCGACTACTGCATGAGCGCGGTGGCGGCGGCGCGGGGCAAGTTCGGCCGACCGTCGCAGAACGCCCGGCCGCCGCTGACCGAGATGCTCTACGCGTTCCACTTCGACGCCTCGCTTTACGCGCGCTACTTGCGCGGACGGGCGGAGAAGCAGGGCGTGCGCCGGCACGAAGGGCGCATCGTGCAGGTCCACCGCGACGCGGCAAGCGGCGACGTCGCCTCGGTCGAGCTCGAGGACGGCCGGCGCGTCGAGGGCGAGCTGTTCATCGACTGCTCGGGCTTCCGCGCGCTGCTGATCGGCGAAACGCTCGGCATCGGCTACGAGGACTGGAGCCACTGGCTGCCGGTCGACCGCGCGATTCCCGTACCGACCGCGAACGTCGGCCCGCCCGATCCGTTCACCCGCTCGACCGCGCACGGCGCCGGCTGGCAGTGGCGCATCCCGTTGCAGCACCGCACCGGCAACGGCCACGTCTACTGCAGCAGCTTCATGGGCGACGAAGAGGCCGAGCGGATCCTGATGGACGGCCTCGAAGGTGAGGCGATCGGCGAGCGCCGGGTGATCCGCTTCACGACCGGACGCCGCAAGCAGTCGTGGAGCCACAACGTGATCGCGCTGGGCCTGTCGTCGGGCTTCCTCGAACCGCTCGAGTCGACGTCGATCCACCTGATCCAGAACGGCATCCAGCGGCTGCTGGCACTGTTTCCCGACCATCCGGTCAGCCCGATCGAGCGCGACGAGTACAACCGCGGGATGCAGGAACTCTACGAGGACATCCGCGACTTCGTCATCCTGCACTACAAGGCCACCCAGCGCGGCGACACCGAGTTCTGGCGCTATGTCCGCGACATGAGCATCCCCGAGACGCTCGAGCGCAAGATCGCCCTGTGGAAGCTTCACGGCCGGGTCTTCCGCGAAGGGGCGGAGCTGTTCGGCACGACCAGCTGGGTCGCGGTCATGCTCGGACAGAACATCTGGCCCGATCGTTACGATCCGATCGCCGACACCCTCGACGAAGCCAGGGTGGCGCGCGCCATGGCCGAGATGCGCGAGCGCTACCTCGCCGCGGCCAACGCCCTGCCGAGCCAGGAGGAGTTCCTGCGCGCGGCGGGCGCGTGGGCGGCCGAGGATGTGCGGCCGCGGGCTCCGGCGGCATCATGAACGAGGCGCGCATCAGCAAGGTGGTGATCGTCGGCGGCGGCACCGCGGGCTGGATGGCGGCCGCCGCGATCTCGAAGATCCTCGGCCCGCTGCCCGGGTTCGCGATCGACCTGATCGAAAGCGAGGCGATCGGCACCGTCGGCGTCGGCGAGGCGACGATCCCGCAGATCAACCTGTTCAACGCGATGCTCGGCATCGACGAGATGGAGTTCATGCGCGAGACGCATGCCACCTACAAGCTGGGCATCGAGTTCGTCGACTGGACGCGGGTCGGGCACCGCTACATCCATCCGTTCGGTTTCCACGGCATCGACATGGCCGGGGTCGAATTCCACCACCACTGGCTCAAGGGCCGCCGCGCCGGGGACGCCAGCGAGCTCGAGCAATATTCGATCGCGGCGATGGCCGCCCGGGCCAACAGGTTCGCCTGGCCGCAGCCGCAGCAGCCGAAGTCGCCGCTGGCCAAGATCGGCTACGCATTCCAGTTCGACGCGGGGCGCTACGCCCGGTACCTGCGCGGCCGCGCCGAGCGGCAAGGCGTCAACCGCATCGAGGGCCGGATCGTCGAGGTCGAGCAGCACCCGGAGAGCGGCTTCGTCACCGCGGTCAAGCTGGAGAGCGGCGGGCGCGTCGAAGGCGAGCTGTTCGTCGACTGCTCGGGCTTCCGCGCGCTGCTGATCGGGCAGACGCTCGGCGTGCCGTTCATCGACTGGAGCGAGTGGCTCCCTAACGACCGCGCGGCCGCGATCCCGTGCACGCTGGCAGGCGCGAACGAACCGCTGACCCGCTCGACCGCGCGCTCGGCCGGCTGGCAATGGCGCATCCCGCTGCAGCACCGCATCGGCAACGGCCACGTCTACTGCTCGCAGTACATCTCCGACGACGAGGCGATAGCGGTGCTGATGGCGAACCTGGATGGCGAGCCGCTCGCCGAGCCGAACCGGCTGCGCTTCACCGCCGGGCACCGGGCGCGGGCGTGGGACAAGAACGTGGTCTCGCTCGGCCTCGCCGGCGGCTTTCTCGAGCCGCTCGAATCGACCGCGATCCACCTCGTCCAGTCGGGCATCGCCCGGCTGATGACGTTGTTCCCGACTCGCGAATTCAAGGCCGATGAGATCGAGCGCTACAACCGAATGAGCGTGCAGGAATACGTCGACATCCGCGATTTCCTGGTGCTGCATTACTCCGCTACCGAGCGCGACGATTCCGCATACTGGAACTACTGCCGCAACATCGCGCCCCCCGAAGGACTGGCCGAGAAGATCGCCATGTTCCGCTCCTCGGGCCGGGTGTTCCGCGAGCACAACGAGCTGTTCACCGAGACCAGCTGGGAATCGGTGCTGGTCGGCCAGGGCATCGAGGCGGGCGGATACCACCCGGCGGCCGACCTGCTGAGCGACGAGGAAACGCTCGCTCGACTCGCCTCGATCCGCGGCACGATCGCCGAGACGGTCGCGCAGATGCCGACGCAGGAGGAATTCCTTGCCCGCAACGGCGGGGCGATCGATCCCGCCCTGCGAATGAAGGCATGAGCGCCCTGCTCTCGCCGCAGCCGATCGAGGAGGCCGGACCGGTCGATCTCGCCCGCTTCCAGGAGGAGATCCGCCCTTCCCGCCGGCCTGTGGTGATGCGCGGCCTCGCCGCCGCCTGGCCGGGAGTCGCGGCGGCGCGGCAGGGCGACCGGGCGATCCTCGAATACCTGCTCGCGTTCGGGCCGGTGCGGCCTGTCTCGGGGATCATGGCGCCGCCCGAGGCGGAGGGGCGGTTCTTCTACAACCCCGAGATGACCGGCCTCAACTTCACCGCCCACCAAGGGACCCTGGCCCGATTCCTCGGCGAGCTGCTGCGCCTCGCCGACGAGGCGCGGCCGAGCGCCATCGCGGTCCAGTCCGAACGCATCCCCGAGCTGCTGCCCGGCTTCGTCGAGGCCAATCCGATGCCGCTCCTGCCCAAGGTCGAGCCGCGCATCTGGATCGGCAACCGCATCCGCGTGGCGCCGCACTACGACCTGATGGAGAACGTCGCGGTGTGCCTGGCCGGACGGCGTCGCTTCACCGTGTTCCCGCCCGAGCAGCTGCCCAACCTCTACGCCGGCCCGTTCGAGATGACCCCGGCCGGCACGCCGATCTCGATGGTCGATCCGCTCGCGCCCGACCTGACACGCTATCCGCGCTATGCCGAAGCCTGGTCCCACGCACGGCAGGCCACGCTCGAGCCGGGCGACGCGCTCTACCTGCCCTATGCCTGGTGGCACGGGGTCGAGGCGCTCGAGCCGGTCTCGATCCTGGTCAACTACTGGTGGAACGAGGCGCCGGAAGGCAGCGGCGGCGCCTACGACGCGCTGCTCCACGCGATGCTCGCCTACCGCCACCTGCCGGCGGACGAGCGCGCGGTGTGGCGGATGATGTTCGAGCACTACATCTTCGGCGAGGACGATCCCGCCGCGCACCTGCCCGCGCACGCCAAGGGCATCCTGGGGTCGCCGGGCCCGCGACTGTTCGGCCAGATGCGCGAGATGCTGCGGCGGATCTTTTCCTAGCCGCCGAGAGCACGCTGCAGCCAGGCGGCGTAGGGCGGCGTCGATTGCAGCGCGGCGCGCGCCCTGGCAGCGAAGGCGGCGGCGGCCGCTTCGCCTTCGCGCGGATCGGCGGCATGGCCGAGCGGACCCTCGCCCGCCCGGTGACCGATCGCATCGAGCAGTGCGGAATATTCCTGCACGTGCAGCGGCGCTTCCTCGAGGAACGGCGTGCGGCCGCGGCGGGTGTACTGGTCGAGGGTCCGCGCAAGCTCCGCCGAGCGTTCGAGCTGACCGAAGTGCGCCGCCCCGGGTGCCGCGTAATGCGCGCCGAGCAGGTCGCGCACGCGGCCGGCCATCAGCGCCGCGCGGCGGTTGAATTCGGCCCGCTCGCGCGGGTCGACGCGCCGTCCGGGGAGCAGCTCGAGCAGAAGCGCGAGCTGGCGGTGGGCGAGGTCGAGATTGAGCCAGCCGAGCGGCTCGAAATGCGCCGCCGCATCGCCGAGCGCGACGACGTTGCCGAGCCAGGCCTGCGCCGCGCAGCCCTGCTCCAGGGCGAGCATGCCACCGGGCTCCGCCCCCAGCGCGGCCAGCGCGGCGGCTTCGCTGGTCCCGTCGCGCAGGCCCATCACCGCGTGACGCGCGTCGCGCCCCGCCAGCTCGGCCCGCCAGCCGAACGGCAGCAGCGTGACGCGGTCCTCGAGGTTGAGCAGCGGTTCCGCGGGCCGGCCGTAGAGCAGGCCGCGCACCGGCAGCGCGCCGCGCCAGTCCTCGCGGCGCGCCTCGGGAAGCTGCGACAGCAGCATCGCGGCCGGGCCGGTGCAGTCGACGAACAGGTCGGCCTCGATCCCGCCCGCGCCTTCGACCGCCAGCGCCGCGATTCCGCCCGCGCCGTCGGGGCGAACCGCGCCGACCGCGCCGCGCCGGTAGTCGACCCCGAGGCGCTGCGCTTCGCCGACCAGCAGGTCGCGGTAGGCGGGCACGTTCCAGCGCAGCGCGTAGTCGAGGTCGACGAGCGGCGAGTCGGCCCCGCCCGAAGGCGGAGCGAAACGCGCTTCGCCCGCCAGCACCTCGCCGAGCGAGCCCGGCGGCGGCGCGGTGGAGGCGCCGCGCGCCCCGCCGCCCCAGTCGCGCGCGAAGCCGGTCTTGAGCCTGGCATCGATCGTCGCCCCGTAGGCCGCGACCCCTTCGCGCCCGGCACCGCCCCAGCCGAGGTAGCGCACGACGAGGCGGTGGCTTCCCCCGGCCTCGCGCACCAGCCGTTCCTCCCCGATGCCGAGCCGGTCGTGCAGCCGGTTGGTGAACGGCAGCGCGGTGGGCGCGCTGTCGGCGAGCGCGGCGGGATCGGGCGGAGTCGCGACGACGAGCACCTCGCAAGGCGGCACCGCGCGCTTGAGCGCGATCGCCGCGAGCACGCCGAGCTGCCCCGCCCCGGCGACGACGATCCGCCGCGGCAGCTCGCGCGGCTCGCTCATGGCGCCGCCGCCAGCCGTTCGGCGCGCGCGGTCAGGAAATCGCAGTGTCCGGGCATGGCCGCGACCTCCGCGCCGATGGCCTGGCGCAGCGCATCGAGCGCGCGCTGGACTCGCGCCGGATCGGGCAGTGCGGTGCGCGGATCGTGTTTCCGGGGCAGGAAGCCCTGGCCGACATAGACCGCGATCCAGCTGGCATCGTAGAACAGCCCTTCGCCGTATTTCTCGACCCGCGCGGTATCGCGCCACAGCGCCATCTTGCCGGCGAGCGTGTCGGGCACCTGCATCGTGCGGACATGGTTCCAGAACTCGGAATCGTCGCGCGTGGTGGCGTGGTAATGCAGGATCAGGAAGTCGCGAACGCGGTCGTACTCCATGTCGACCAGGCGGTTGAATTCGTCGCGGTCGCGCGAGTCGATCGCGCCGTCCTGCGGGAATAGCTCGATCAGGTAGGTGATCGCCATCTGCGTGAGGTAGATCGAGGTCGATTCGAGCGGTTCGAGGAAGCCCGAGGCGAGCCCGACCGCGATGACGTTATGGCTCCACGAGCGCTTGCGCCGCCCGGCGCGGAAGCGCAGCACGCGAGGATCGGCGAGCTTCTCGCCCTCGACGTTGCCGACCAGTGCCGAGCAGGCCTCGTCCTCGGAGATGAACGCGCTCGAGAAAACGTAGCCGTTGCCGATGCGGTGCTGCAGCGGGATGCGCCACTGCCACCCGGCAGCCAGCGCGGTGGCACGGGTGTAGGGTTCGATCTCCTCGGTGATGTGCGCGCACGGCATCGCCGCGGCCCGGTCGCAGGGCAGCCACGGCGACCAGTCCTCCCATTCCTCGCCGAGCGCCTGCCCGAGCATGATCGAGCGGAAGCCCGAGCAATCGACGAACAGGTCGCCGACGATCTCGCGCCCGCCCTCGAGCGCCAGCGCGGTCACGTCGCCGCTGGCCGGATTCCGGCGGACCTCGATCACCTTGCCCTCGATCCGCTCGACCCCGATGCCGATGCCGAAGTCGCGCATGAACGGGCCGAACAGCGTGGCGTCGAACTGATAGGCATAGCCGTAGGTCGAAGCGAGGCTGGCGTCCTCGGCGGGCGGCTTGAACCGGTTGGCGAGCGCCGCCTCGACCGCGAGCGAGTAGCGGCCGAGTGGCTCGGCGCGGCCTTGGCGCGCGAGGTCGAGCCAGTAGTGGTGGAAACCGACCCCGGCCACTTCCTCACCGAAGCTGCCGAACGGGTGGATGTAGCTTTCGCCGATGCGGCCGAAGTCGCGGAAGTCGATGCCCAGCTTGTAGGTGGCGTGGGTCGCCTTCATGAACGCCGCCTCGTCGATGCCGAGCCGCTCGACGAAGCCGCGGATGTGCGGCAGCGTCGCTTCGCCGACGCCGACGATGCCGATGTCCTCGCTTTCGACCAGCGTCACTTCCACCAGCCCGCCGAGCAGCCTCTGCAGCGCCGCCGCGCTCATCCACCCGGCGGTGCCGCCGCCGAGGACGACGACCTTTATGGGTTTGGGGTCAGCCATCGGCATCGCGTGAAGGTCTCCCCTCCCGCCAGCGGGAGGGGCCGGGGGTGGGTGCGAGTCGGCTCACAGGCCCACCCCTAACCCCTCCCGCCAGCGGGAGGGGATTTTTCAGCCCTCCATCTCCTCGAGTTCCTTGCCCTTGGTCTCCTTGATGAAGGAGCGGACCAGGAAGATGCTGATCACCGCGCTGACGGTGTAGACCAGGTAGGTGCCGGCGAGACCCAGGCCGTCCGGATCGGCCATCACAGGGAAGCTCTGCACCACCGCGTAGTTGGCGGTCCATTGCGCGAGGCCCGCCACGGCCAGCGCCGAGCCGCGCATCTGGTTGGGGAACATCTCGCCGAGCATGACCCACATCACCGGGCCCCAGCTCATGTTGAAGAAGATGACGTAAAGGTTGGCCGCGATCAGCGCGATCATGCCGGTGCTCGGATCGAGCACGAGGTTGCCCGCGGCGTCGGTCGCCGCGCCGCTGAATGCCCAGGTCATCGCGCCGAGCGTGGCCGCCATGCCGGTCGAGCCGATCAGCAGCAGCGGCTTGCGGCCGACCTTGTCGATCACCGCCAGCGCCACGAACACCGCGGCGATCGAGACCAGGCCGGAGACGATGTTGCGTTCGAGCGCGACTTCCTCCGACACCCCGGCCAGCTTCCACAGCGTCTCGCCGTAGTAGAAGATGATGTTGATGCCGACGAACTGCTGGAACGTCGCCAGCATGATCCCGGCCCACACGATCGGGCGGAACACGGTTCCTGGCGCGGCGACGTCGCGGAAGCTCGGGCGGTGGTCCTTGGAAAAGCTCGCCTGGATCTCGCCGATCTTGCGGTCGGCTTCGGCGGGTCCGAACAGGCTGGTCAGGACCTTGCGGGCTTCCTCGTCGCGGCCGCGGCTGACGAGGTAGCGCGGACTTTCCGGGATGAAGAACAGCGCCACCAGGAACACCACCGCAGGCACAGCCTGGGCGAGATACATCCAGCGCCAGGCCTGGATGCCGCCGAGGTCGCCGAGCGAGCTGCCGGCCGACTGGGCGAGGAAGTAGTTGACCACGAACGCCGCGGTCAGCCCGGTGATGATCATCACCTGCTGGACCGTCGTCAGCCGCCCGCGGATGTTGGCCGGCGCCATCTCGGAGATGTACAGCGGCGAGAGCACGCTGGCCGCGCCCACCGCCATGCCGCCGGCGAATCGTGCCGCGACGAACAACGCGTGGACGTCGGTCACGCCCTGGATCAGCGCGCCGACCACGAACAGGACCGCGGCGAGGATCATCACCGAACGGCGGCCGATCGCGTCGGCGAGGCGTCCGGCGAAGAACGCGCCGACCGCGCAGCCGATCAGCAGCGAGCCGACGGTGAAGCCGAGCCCGCCGGAGCTGAGCGAGAAGGCCGTCCTGAGGCCGTCCTGGGTGCCGTTGACGGCGCCGCTGTCGTAGCCGAACAGCAGGCCGCCGATCGTCGCCACCGCGACGATCATGGCGATCAGCCCGGTGTTGACGGTTGTGCGCACGGGTGCGTTCATCTGGTCCCTCCCTGGGCTTCCGCTGTACCGCGGATCGCCTCGCAATGTTAGCGCTAACGTATGCCCGGCGGCGCGGGCTGGCAAGCCGGATTCATGCCCGCCGCGGCGCGCAGCCGCGCGCGCACCAGCTTGCCCGAATCGGTCAGGTCCTCCTCGCTCCAGTTCGCGGGCGGCGCGCCGGGCTTGAGCGCGGCACTGCTCTCGTCGCGGTCGCCGATCGACCACGCCATCCAGCCGATCGCACGCGCTTCGGCCCAGTCCCACCATCGGTCGCTTTCGGCGTAGTCGATGGGGCCGTCGCCGGTCGCCTCGACGGTGCCGAACTCGGTGATCAGCAGCGCCTCGCCGGCGGCGAGCGCCGCATCGCCCTTGTCGCGCAGCTCCTGGCGGTGCGTGCCGGCGTAGTAGTGCAGCGTGTAGGCCACGTTGTCGAAAGCGAGCGGATCGGCGGCGGCGACGTCGACGTCCTGGCTCCAGCTCGGGCTGCCGGCGATCACCAGGTTGTCGGGATCGATCGCGCGGATCGCGGCGATCACCCGCTGGTGATACGGCTTGACGTCGCGCGACCAGTCGACGCCGTCGCGCAGCGGCTCGTTCCAGTCCTCATAGATCAGGTGCGGGAGGTGGCCGTATTTCGCGGCGATCGCCGTGAGAAACCGCTCGGCGTCGTCGGGGTAGGCGCGGTGCGCATGCCAGTCGACCACCACGTAGAGCCCGTTCGCCACCGCCGCGTCTATCACCGTGCTGGCCTTGGCGAACTCGCGCTCGAAGTTGTCGCGCGCGCCGTCGTTGCGCTCGCCGTTGATCGCGGCGCGCACCACGTCGACCTTCCAGTCCCTGGCCAGCCATTCGACCGTCTCGGCGGTGTAGTACTGCGCGCCCCACTGCGACCAGAACAGGCTCATTCCGCGCAGCGTCACCGGCTCGCCGTGCGCGCCGACGATCCTGCCGTCCCTGACCGCGAGCGCGCCGTGGCAGGCGACCGGCGTTCTCTCGGGCGCCCCTGCGGCGAGGGCACCGCCGGCGAGCGCGCACAGGCCCACGACGCCGAGTGTGATCTTCCAGCGCAACGCGCTTCTCCCTTGCCCGCTTCGGTTCTCCCGCGCCATGATGCGCGAATGGGGCGAGGATTTGTAGCGTTAACATTGGCGGCGCTGTGCAGCCTGCCGCACGCCGCGATGGCGGGAGAGGCGCGGCAGGTGCCGCATGGCATGGAGGTAACCACCGACGCGGGCGACACGGTGCGGGTGCTTGACTATGCCGGCGGGACGTTCCGGGTGACGGTGGCCGAGGTGCTGCCCGAGGGCCGCCCGACCGCGATGGTGGTCGCCGAGCCCGACGGCGCGCCGGTCTTCTCGGCAACCGCCGACACCGCCACGCTGCGGACGCCGCGGTCCTCCGCGACCGTCGGCCTCGCGGACGGGCGACTGACGGTCTACGACGCCGCAGGAAAGCTGCTGCTCGACGAGTTCGCGCCCGCGCGTCGGCTCACGCCGGTCACCATCGAAGGCCAGCCCTGGCTCGCCACGCGCGTCCAGTTCAACCGCGGCACCGACGAGGGACTCTACGGTCTCGGCCAGCACCAGAACCGGCAGATGAACTACAACGGCGAGGACGTCGAGCTCGCCCAGCACAACATGGCGATCGCGGTGCCGTATATGGTCTCGACGCGCGGCTACGGCATCCTGTGGGACAACGCCTCGATCACCCGGGTCGGCGATCCGGAGCCGTACGAGCTGCTGGAAGCGGATACTGTCCTGGCTTGGGGCGGCAATCGCGGAGGCGCTGCAGTCGAGGACGGCTTCACGGCGGAATACTACCTCGGAGAGGAGCTGGTGGCCTCACGGATCGAGAAGACCATCGACTACCAGTACATTCGCGATCAGGCCCGCTGGCCAGAAGACGCGAAGGCCGCGACCGAAACCGCCACGAGCGGCCAGACCGCCGGCAACGCCGTCCAGAAGCAGCGAGTCGTCTGGACCGGTCACTTTTCGTCGAAAGCCAGCGGCACTCACAAGTTCCGGCTCTATTCCTCAAGCTATGTGAAGGTCATCGCCAGCGGCAGGGAAGTGCTGCAACGCTGGAGGCAGAACTGGAACCCCTGGTACCACGATTTCGAGCTCGATCTCGACCCCGCTGAAGCGGTGTCCCTGCGTATCGAGTGGGAGCCCAACCAGGGCTACATCGCGCTCTACCACGCCGATCCGCTGCCGCCGGAGGACCGCCGTTCGGTCAGCTTCGCCAGCGAGGCGGGCCAGGCGATCGACTATTACGTCGTGCCCGGCGCGGACATGGACGCGCTCATCGCCGGCTACCGCCGCTTGACCGGCAAGGCCCCGATGATGCCGCGCTGGGCTTACGGCTTCTGGCAGTCGCGCCAGCGCTACGAGACGCAGGAACAATTGCTCGACGTGCTGCGGCAGTACCGCGAGGCGCAAATCCCGATCGACAACATCGTGCAGGACTGGTTCTATTGGCCCGAGGACCGGTGGGGTTGCCACTGTTTCGACCCGGCGCGCTTCCCCGATCCGGAAGGCATGGTGGACGAAGTCCATGATCTGAACGGCCGGATCATGATCTCGGTCTGGCCGAAGTTCTATCCGACGACGGAGAACGCCAAGGAGCTCGCGGCCAAAGGGTATCTCTACCAGCGCCCGCTGGACGCCGGACAACTCGACTGGGTGGGACCTGGATACGCCAACACCTTCTACGATCCCTATGCGCCTGAAGCGCGCGCAATCTACTGGGGTCAGATGGCCGAGACGCTGCTGCCCAACGGCTTCGACGCCTGGTGGCTGGACGCGACCGAGCCCGACTGGCACTCGAACCTCTCGGTCGAGGAGCGCAAGTACCAGATGACCTCGCCGGCCACCGGCGTGCCCGGGGCGGCGATCTTCAATTCCTATCCGCTCGACCACGCGCTTGGCGTGGCGGAGGGCCTACGTGCCGCGCAGCCCGACCGGCGGCCGTTCATCCTCACCCGCAGCGGGTTCGGCGGCGTGCAGCGCGCCTCGGCCGCGCTGTGGTCGGGCGACGTCGCCGCGCGGTGGGACGACTTGCGCGACCAGATCAGCGCCGGGCTCAACCTGAGCCTCGCCGGGGTGCCCAACTGGACCCACGACATCGGCGGCTTCTCGCTCGAAGCGCGCTACTCGCAGGAAGACCCCGAGCACTTGCCCGAATGGCGCGAGCTGTACTTGCGCTGGTTCCAGTTCGGCGCCTTCTCCCCGCTGTTCCGCAGCCACGGCGAGTACCCGCATCGCGAGACGCCGATCATCGCGGCGGGCGATCCGGCGATGCTGGAGGGTCTGACCCACTACCACCGCCTGCGCTACCGGCTGATGCCGTACATCTACACCGTCGCCTCCGGCACCCATTTCGCCGACGGCACGATCATGCGACCGCTGGTGATGGACTTCGCCGCAGACCGCCGCGGCTGGGACATCGACGATCAGTACCTGTTCGGCCCCGCGCTGCTGGTCGCGCCGGTCAGCGAGTTCGGCGCGCGTTCGCGGGAAGTTTACCTCCCCGCCGGGAGCGACTGGTACGAAGCCGCGAACGGCCAGCGGCTTCCCGGCGGGCAGGAATACCTCGCCCCCGCTCCGCGCGAGCGCCTGCCGCTGTTCGTCCGCGCCGGCGCGATCGTGCCGACAGGCCGCAACGTGCAGTGGACCGGCGAGGATCCGCAGGGTCCGCTGACCATCCACGTGTTCCCCGGCGCCGACGGCGCGTTCGCGCTCTACGAGGACCAGGGCGAGGACATGGGCTACGCCCGCGGCGAGTTCGCGCGCATTACGCTCGTCTGGGACGATGCCAAGCGCACGCTCACGATCGGCGAGCGCCAGGGTAGCTTCCCCGGCATGGCGTCGCAGAGGCGGATCGGCGTGATCGTCCACGGCGATGACGCGCAAGGCCCGGTGTTCGAACGCGAAGCGGCGCAGTGGATCGAGTACCGCGGGGCCGCTATCGAGCTGGAGTTCTAGAGGCTGGCGGCGGCTTCCCCACCCGCCTCGGCCACCATCGCCGCGTAGGGCGCGGCGTGGTCGCGTTCGGGGATCGCGCCATGGCGCATCACGGTCCAGCCGGCGAGGCGCTGGCCGTGCGCCGCCGCCTGTTCGGGCGAACGGCCGCGCAGCCGCGCCGCGAGGTAGCCCGAGTCGAACGCATCGCCGGCGCCGCTGGTATCGAGCGCGTGGAGGTGCGCCTCTGGCTCGGCGACCGTGCCGCCCGGCAGCAGGATCCCGCCGGCGCCGAGCTTCACGACGACTTCCCCGCAGCCCCAGGTCAGCCAGTGGTCGCGCACCATCTCGGCAGTCTCGTTGCCCTCGCCGAGGCGCCGCTCGTCCTCGAGCGATGGCAGGCCGAAGCTGGCGACCGCGGCGGCGCGGTCACGCCAGACGCGCGCGGTCTCGGGCCGCTTCCACAGCCGCGGCCGGTAGTTGCTGTCGAAGGCGACCTTGCCGCCGCGGCTGCGCACCTTGCGAGCAAGGCTGAGCACCAGCTCGCGGCCCTCGTCGGGCAGGATCGCCAGCGAGATCAGCGAGAAGAACAGCAGGTCCGCCTCAGCCGCCGCTGCCATCGCCCGGTCGATCCCGGAGGCGAGGAACAGGCGCCGCGCCGCGCTCTCGCCGCGCCAGTAGGAGAAGCTCCGCTCGCCGTGCTCGTCGGTGTCGATGGCGTAGAGGCCGGTAGTCCGCTCGGGCTCGGTCAGCACCAGCGAGACGTCCATCCCCTCGCGCCCCCAGGCGCCGCGCATGGCGCCGGCGAACGGATCGCCGCCGAGCGCGGTGAAATAGGCCACGTCGAAGCCGAGCCGGGTCAGGTGCAGAGCGACGTTGAGCGTGTCGCCGCCGTAGTGGACGTCCCAGCGCCCCTGCCGCGGGGTCAGCTCGACCATCGCCTCGCCGAGGCAGACAATCCTGTGTTTCATCACGCGCGGCTTCCCCTCACCAGTTCCAAAGCGTGCCGTCCTCCAGCCGCGCGACCGGCAGGCAGGCGGGATCGTAAGGGTATTTTGCGGCCAGCGTCTCGTCGATCGTCACCCCGTGGCCGGGTGCCTCGCCGCAGCACAGGTATCCGTCCGCAAACCGGTAGTCGTGCGGGAAGACCGCGTCGGTTTCCTCGGAGTGACGCATGTACTCCTGGATCCCGAAGTTGGGCACCCAGGTGTCGAAGTGCAGCGCAGCGCCCATGCACACGGGGCTGAGATCGGTCGCCCCATGGCTGCCTGTGCGGACCTGGTAGAGCGCGGCGAGATCGGCGATGCGGCGCAAATGGGTGATCCCGCCGGCGTGGACCACGGTGCAGCGGATGTAGTCGATCAGCTGCTCCTCGATCAGCTGCTTGCAGTCCCAGATCGCGTTGAACACCTCGCCGACCGCGAGCGGGATGGTGGTGTGGCGCCGGATGTGGCGGAATGCCTCCTGGTTCTCGGCCGGCGTGCAGTCCTCCAGCCAGAAAAGCCGATGGGGTTCGAGCGCCTTGCCGAGCTGCGCGGCCTCGTTGGGGGTGAGCCGGTGATGCACGTCGTGGAGCAGCTCGGGCTCGAAGCCATAGGTATCGCGCAGCTTCTCGAACAGCTTCGGCACGAAGTTCAGGTACTTCGGCGTGTCCCACACGGTGCTGGTCGGCAGCCGAGCATCGGCCGGCTCATAATGCAGGTCGCCGCGCCCGACGCCGTAGGCCTTGTCGATTCCGGGAATGCCGCTCTGCGCGCGGATCGCTTTGTAGCCCATGTCGATATACTTGCCGACCGCGTCGACCGTCTCGGCGAGGTCGCGCCCGTTGGCGTGGCCGTAGACCAGGACGCGCTCCCGGCTCCTCCCGCCGAGGAGCTGGTACAGCGGCATGCCGGCCATCTTGCCCTTGATGTCCCACAGCGCGGTGTCGACCGCGGCGATCGCGCTCATCGTCACCGGACCGCGGCGCCAGTAGGCGCCGCGGTAGAGGTACTGCCAGACGTCCTCGATGCGCTGCGGGTCCATGCCGATCAGGCAGGGAACGAGGTGGTCGGTGAGGTACGAGGCGACCGCCAGCTCGCGGCCGTTGAGTGTGGCGTCGCCGATCCCGGCCACGCCCTCGTCGGTTTCGATCACCAGCGTCACGAAGTTGCGGCCCGGGCACGTCACGATGACCCTTGCCGAAGCAATCCTCATGCCCGAAACTCCTCTCCCGTTAGCGCTATCATTGCGATAGGGCCGGTCAAAACACAAGCTGGAGCGATGCCCTGCCGCGTGAGCTGAAACTTCACCCCGACCGTCTGTTCCCCGCCGAGCCGGGCGTGCGGGCCGTCGCCCGCGAGCTGTACGCCGCGATCGCCGGCCTGCCGATCGTCAGCCCCCACGGCCACACCGACCCGGCCTGGTTCGCGCTGAACGAGCCGTTCGGCGATGCCGCCGCCCTGCTGCTCCAGCCCGATCACTACCTGCTGCGGATGCTCCATTCGCAAGGCGCGGCGATGGAGGCGCTGATCGGCGAGGAGGCCGATCCGCGCGCGGCGTGGCGGCTGTTCGCCGAACGCTACCCCCTGTTTCACGGCACGCCTTCGCGGCTCTGGCTCGACTGGGTGTTCGCCGAGGTCTTCTCGATCGACGTGCGGCTGGGCGGCGAGACCGCCGATCTCTACTTCGACACGATCACCGACGCGCTGCGGCGGCCGGAGTTCCGTCCGCGCGCGCTGTTCGACCGGTTCGGGATCGAGGTCATCGCCACAACCGAAGGTCCGCTCGACACGCTCGATCATCACCGCGCGATACGCGACGGCGTGTGGAGCGGCCGGGTGATCACCGCCTATCGCCCCGACCCGGTGGTCGACCCGGAGTTCGAAGGGTTCCAGGACAACCTCGACCGCCTGTCGGAGCTGACCGGTGAGGACTGCCGCTCCTGGCGCGGCTATCTCGCCGCGCACCGACGGCGGCGCGCGTTCTTCGCCGAGATGGGTGCGACCTCGACCGATCACGGCCACCCGACCCCGCGCACGGCCGCCCTCCCCGCCGCCGAGGCCGAGGCGCTGTTCGCCAAGGTCGCCTCCGGCCGCTTCCTGCCGGCCGAGGCCGAGCGCTTCCGCGCCCAGATGCTGACCGAGATGGCGGCGATGAGCCAGGACGACGGACTGGTCATGCAGATCCACCCGGGCAGCTTCCGCAACCACAATGCGAGCCTGTTCGCCCGCTTCGGCCGCGACAGGGGCGCCGACATCCCGATGCGCACCGATTACGTCCACGCGCTCAAGCCGCTGCTCGACCGCTTCGGCAACAATGCGGATTTCACGCTCATCCTCTTCACGCTGGACGAGAGCGCCTACGCGCGCGAGCTGGCGCCGCTCGCCGGGCATTATCCGTGCCTGCGGCTCGGCCCGGCGTGGTGGTTCCACGACAGCCCCGAAGGCATGCGCCGCTTCCGCCGCATGGCCACAGAGACCGCGGGCTTTTACAATACGGTCGGCTTCAACGACGACACCCGCGCGTTCCTCTCGATCCCGGCGCGCCACGACGTCGCCCGCCGCATCGACTGCGGCTTCCTCGCCGAGCTCGTCGCCGAGCACCGGCTCGAGATCGACGAGGCACACGAGGTGGCGAAGGCGCTGGCCTACGACCTGGCGAAGGCGGCTTACAGGCTGTGACCGGCCGCGTCCCCGCCGTCCCCCTCCCGCTCGCGGGAGGGGTTAGGGGTGGGCCTGTTCGCCCCTCTCCGACTGGCCCACCCACGGCCCGTCGCGCAAGCGGGAGGGGAGGATGAGGCTCTCCTCCGCGACCCTCGACACCCTGCCGCCCGAAGTCGCCCGCTTCACTTACGACCGCGTCGGGCAGAAGACGGGCATCGTCCACTTCGGCATCGGTGCGTTCCACCGCGCGCATCAGGCCTGGTATACCGACCTCGCGATGAGCGCCGGGGAGCGCGACTGGGCGATCTGCGGGGTCTCGCTGCGCTCGGCCTCGGTCGCGGAGCAGCTCGGTCCGCAGGACGGGGTCTACACGCTGACCGAGCGTCGAGGAGCGGAGACGGGCAGCCGGCTGATCGGATCGGTGCGCGAAGTGCTGGTGGCGGGGCGCAACGCCGCGGCGATCGTGGAGCGGATCGCCTCACCCCGGTGCCATGTCGTCAGCTGCACTGTCACCGAGAAGGGTTACGCGAGCGCTCCCGACGGTTCGCTCGACCCGGGGCTGGCGAAGGCGAGCTTCTATCCGCTGCTCGCCTCCGCGCTGGAACGACGCAAGGCGGCGGGTCTGTCCGGGCTCACCCTGCTTTCGTGCGACAACTTGCCCGGTAACGGCCCCGCGCTGGCGCGGTTGCTGCGCGAATGGGTCGACGCCCGCCAGCCAGGCCTTGCCGCGTGGATCGAGCGCGAGTGCGCCTGCCCCGCGACGATGGTCGACCGCATCGTTCCGGCGACGACCGAGGCCGACCTCGCCGCGCTCGAAGACAGGCTCGGCGTGCGCGACGAAGCCGCCGTCTTCACCGAGCGGTTCAGTCAGTGGGTGATCGAGGACAGGTTCGCCGGACCCCGCCCCGGCTGGGAGCGGCACGGTGCGCAACTGGTGGACGACGTCGCGCCTTACGAGACGGCCAAGCTGCGCATGCTCAACGGCGCGCATTCGGCGCTCGCCTATCTCGGCCTCGAGCGCGGGCACGTCTTCATGCACGAGGCGATCGCCGACCCGGAGCTGCGCCCGCTGGTCGAGAGGCTGATGCGGCAGGAGGCGGCGACCAGCTTCGTCCCTGCGCCCGAGCAGCATCTCGCCGCCTACGCCGACCGGCTGCTGGCCCGCTTCGCCGATCCGGCGCTGGGGCACCGGCTCGCGCAGATCGCGATGGACGGCAGCCAGAAGATACCGCAGCGCTGGCTCGAGACGCTCGCCTTCCACCAGCCGCGCGGCGAGCGCTGTCCGGCGATCCTCGAAGCGCTCGCCGCCTGGCTGCGCCACGTGCGCGGCGACGTTCGCCCGGTCGACGACCCGCTGGCGGAACGGCTCGCCGCGCTGTGGCGCGAGGCCGGTGCGCCAGGGATCGCCGCCGCGCTGTTCGGGCCGTGCGGCCTGTTCGCACGCTTCTGGACCGCAGACGAAGCCGCCCTCTCCGAGCTGACCGCGAAGGTCGCCTAATACCCCGCCGCGTCGAAGGTGTGGCCGTCCGGATCGAGGTCGCGCAAGTCGCGGCCCACAGGTCGGTCGAGCAACTCCCCGACGGGCGCGTGACTTTGCGCCTCTGCGCGCCGCAGGCGCAGGAGACGCGCGTCACCGGCAACGACATCGACGAGGCGATCCCGATGGGGCTCGCTCCGGGCACCACGCGCGGAAGTACGGCATCGATCACGTCTACAACGAGAGCGGCGGCGGCCACATCTGGATCAACTGGCGCCGCTACCTCGCCGATTTCGCGCCGCGGCTGTTCCGGTAGGCGTCAGAAATGGCGGCTTTCGCGGCCGTGCCATAGGCGGAGAATGAAGATCGTCCCCGCAGCGATCTCATAACGCACCTCGAAATCGCCAATGATAATTCGGCGCACTTCGCGCGGCTCGTACGCTTCGAGCTTTTCGCCGAGCCGCGGATATTCGATCAGGCGGTCTGGCGCGCGCGCCAACTGACCGATTATGCGCGCAGCCGACCCGGGTGCGACTGGGTGAAGGAACTCATGCAGTCGGGCGAGGTCCGATGCGGCTTTGTCGGTCCACCTGACCTTCATGCGGCCGGAGGCTGTAGCGGATCGTCCGTCGCGAGACTATCGGCCCACGCCAAAATGCTCCGATGATCGATCACGCGGCCGGCATCGACATCGGTCAAAGCCTCGAGCGTCAGCCTGTGCCGCTCTTCTTCCTGATCAATCCAAGCAGCAAGCGCCTGCTTCATAATCCAGCCGCGCGAGCGCTCGCTACGCGCCGCGAGCGCGTCCAGCTTGTCGGCAAGCCTGGCGGGCAGATGAGCCGTAACGACCCTGGTCGGGGCATTCATTCGATCTTCCTTAAATCAGAATGATTGCATATTAATCGCGCATGAGAACCTTGCAAGTGCGATCCTCCGGAACAAGAAGGCGGCCCATAAAGCGAATTCGCTGTCGGGGTCACCTCGAACTGGCAGCTCGTATTCGCCAAGGTCGATGGCCAGTGGTCACCGGACTCGGCCTGAGCCAAACCATTTCCTACACGCGCCTGATCGGCCACAAGGCCGCCGCATGATCTTCGCGACTCTCTCCGCATCACGGCAACGGGGTGACAATTCACCGGCGTGTTTCGCTCCTCGCAAGGGTGACAGCGAGAAGCGCCGCCTGTCGCATCAGTCTCTTGAATTAAAACGGCTAAATCGAAACAGATCTTGTCGGGAAAATACGGTTTCGGGTGTCGGCAACGATGACAACGCAGACGTCTGGCTCGGCGCCTTCATCGCGTTCCTCGCCCTCCTGCTCGCCGCCCCCGCTGCGGCCCATCCGGTGCCCTTCAGCTATCTCGACCTCGAGGTGCAGGACGACGCGGTGAGCGGCCGCGTCCGCTCGCATCTCGTCGATCTCGCGCCGGTGCTCGGCATCGCCGACCCGCAGGCGCTGCTCGATCCGGCGGTGCAGGCCGCCCATCGCCAGCGGATCGAGCGCTACCTCGCCTCGCGCATCGATTTCGCCGGCGGCGGCTTCGCCCGCGCCGAGTGGGGGGTGATCGCCGTGGTCGACGAGGACGAGGCGCTGCAGCTCGAATTCCGCATTCCGGGCGAACCGGCCGGCGGCCTGCCCATCGCCGCGCACCTGTTTCCCGCCGACCCCGACCACCAGACTTTCGTCAACGTCTACGAAGACGGCGACATCCGTCAGCAGTTCATCTTCGGCCGCACCAGCGAGCCGCAGACCTACTATCGCGGCACCACCGCAGGGGCGTTGGCGGTGATGGGCACCTTCATCCCGTCGGGCGTGCACCACATCATGATCGGACCCGATCACATCCTGTTCCTGGTCGGCCTGCTGCTGCTCGGCGGATCGCTGCGCCGGCTGGTCATGATCGTCACCGCGTTCACGGTCGGCCATTCGATCACGCTCAGCCTCGCCGCTCTGAACATAGTCAACCCGCCCGGCTGGCTGGTCGAGCCGGCGATCGCGCTCAGCATCGTCGTGGTCGGGGCCGACAACCTGCTCCAGCGCAAGGAAAAGGGCCGGGATCTGCGCATGTGGGTGGCCGGCGTGTTCGGGCTGATTCACGGATTCGGCTTCGCCAGCGTGCTGCGCGAATTCGGACTTCCTCAAGAAGCGCTTGGCTGGTCGCTGTTTTCGTTTAACGTCGGGGTCGAACTGGGGCAGCTCGCGATCGTGCTCGTCGTGGCTTCGGCCCTGGCGCTGGTGCGGCGGCGCTGGCCGAAGGCGGACGGCGCGATCGTTGTCGGCGGCTCGGTCGTGGTCATCGCGGCTGGCACGTACTGGTTCGTGGAGCGGGTGTTTTTGGGAGCATGATGATGAAGCGTCTGGCCATTCTCGGGTCGATCGTGGCCGCCGGCCTCGCCGCGGCGGGGCTCAACGCCCAGGGGCTCCCCGGCATCGGGGCGACCGAGCAGGTTTCCGAGAACATCTACAAGATCTTCGGGGCGGGCGGGAACACCACCTTCTTCGTGCGCAGCGACGGCGTGGTGCTGGTCGATACCAAGCTGCCCAACCAGGGCGCGGCGATCCTCGCCAAGGTGCGCGAGGTCACCGACAAGCCGGTAACGATGATCATCAACACCCATTCGCACCCCGACCACCTCGGCTCCAACACCGAAATCGATACCGCGCGCGGCGGCGTGCAGGTCGTCGTCCATGCCAACACCGCGCGCCGCATGGCGGCGATGCCGAGCAACTCCAAGGTCACCCAGAGCTTCGAGGACCGGCTCACGCTGGGCAGCGGCGCGGACCGAATCGATCTTTACTGGTTCGGCCCTGCGCATACCGACGGCGACGCGTTCATCGTCGTGCCCTCGGAAAAGGTGCTGATGATGGGCGACGCGATGGCCTGGGACATGGGCCTGCTGGTCGATCCGGGTTCGGGCGGCAGCATGCTCGGCACTGCCGAGACGATCGCCAAGCTCGTCGCCGGCGTCAGCGGGATCGACAAGGTGGTCGAAGGCCACGGCAACGTGAACACCTGGGAAGGGCTGCTGCGCTACATGGCCTACAACCGCATGGTGGTCGAAGCCGCCCGCAAGGGGGTGGCCGAGAACCTCAATCACGAGGAAGCCTACGAGAAGTACTTCGCGACCGACCCGGCGATGGCGCCCTACACCGGAGAGGAACTCAAGCCGGGCCTCGAATACGGCGGCACTCCCAAGTCGCGCTCGCTCAACAACATCTACGTGGCGATGGCCGAGCTGCGCGGCGAGACCGTGCCGCTGATCATGGGCGCGCCGCCGCGCCCGGGCGAACCGGTCCCCGGACCGCGCGGCCCCGGCGGTCCTCCGGCCGGCGGCGGCAACCCGCCCGGGGAGCGCGGCGCCCCGGTCGAAGATCACGCCCACTGAGCGCATGAAACGCCTCGCCGTCCTCGCCTCGATCGCGCTGGCCGGCCTCGCGGCCGCGGCCCTTTCGGCGCAGGGACAGCCGCCGCTCGGCGAGCCCGAGCGGATTTCCGAGCGGGTGTGGAAGATCTACGGGGCCGGGGGCAACACCACGGTGTTCGTGCGCACCGACGGCGTCGCACTGGTCGACACCAAGCTGGCGAACAACGGTGCGGCGATCCTGCAACAGGTGCGCAAGGTCACCGACAGGCCGGTCACGCTGATCGTCAACACCCATTCGCACGGCGACCACGTCGGCTCGAATGCAGAGATCGTTTCGGGCGGCAGCATCGAAGTGGTCGCACACGCCAACACCGCGCGGCGCACGGCGGCGATGGCCAACGTCGGCCCGGCGACCCGGCAGTTCGACGACCGGCTGACCCTCGGCAGCGGCGCCGACCGGATCGAGCTCTACTGGTTCGGCGCCGGGCACACCGACGGCGACGCTTTCGTGGTCATCCCGGCGGAGCGGGTCATGGCCGCCGGCGACATCTTCCAGATGCTGGCCATGCCGCGCATCGACCGCGCCTCGGGCGGCAGCGCGCTCGCCCTGCCGGAGACGCTGGCCGCGGCGCATGCCGGGATCGCCGGCGTCGACAAGGTGATCGACGGCCACGGCACCTCGGTCCACGACTGGGCCGCGTTCGGCGCCTACGCCGCGTTCGCCCGCGCCCTCGCCGGCGCGGCGCGGCAGGCCGAGACGCCCGAAGCCGCTCTCGCCGCGCTCGAAGCCGATGGCGCGACGCGCCCGTTCGTCGACGATGCCGTGCTGCCCGGCGCGCGCGCCCGCGCGCTGGGCGGGCTCACGGCCGCGTTCGAGGAGCTCGGCGAGAGCTAACCGAGCGTGACGACCTGGCCCGCCAGCCGGTCGACTTCGTCGCGGTCGTGGCTGACCAGCAGGATCGGGATGCCGAGCCGGTCGCGAATCCGCTCGACCAGCTCCATCAGCGCTTCGCCGCGGGCCGGGTCGAGCGAGGCGAACGGCTCGTCGAGCAGCAGGAAGCGCGGGGCGGAAAGCAGCGCGCGCCCGATCGCCACGCGCCGCACCTCGCCGCCCGACAGGTTCGCCGGCCAGCGTCCCAGCAGGTGGTCGATGCCCAGGAACTCGACCACCTCGTCGTACCCGATCCAGCGCTCGGCGCGCGGGGCGATTCGCTCGCCGTAGCGCAAGTTGGCGTCGACCCGCTTGTGCGGGAACAGCCGCGCGTCCTGGAACACGTAGCCGGCCCGTCGCCGCTCGGGCGCGAGGTGCTTGCCGGAATTTGAATCGAACAGCACCGCCTCGCCGACCGCGATTCGCCCGCGCTCGGGGCGGACGAGCCCGGCGATGCAGTTGAGCACCGTGGTCTTACCTGCACCAGACGGGCCGACCAGCGCGGTCAGCGAGGCTTGCGATACGAACGCGAGATCGATCCTGCACTCGCCCACCCGGTGATGGAGCGAGACCTCAAAGGACATGCGCCCGTCCTCCGCCGGAGCGCCGCACCAGCAGCTCGGAAACGACCAGCGCCGCCAGCGAAAGCACGATCGAGATCACCGACAGGCGCGCCACCAGCGATTCCGCGCCGGGAAGCTGCAGGCCGCTGTAGATCGCCAGCGGCAGCGTGCGGGTCTCCCCGGCAATGTTCGAGGCGAAGGTGATCGTCGCCCCGAACTCGCCGAGCGAGCGGGCGAAGCCGAGCATCGCGCCCGCGGCGATGCCGGGCGCGCTGAGCGGCAGGGTGATCGTCAGGAACGCCCGCCACGGCCGCGCCCCGAGTGTGCGCGCGGCCTCGACCAGCCTTCGGTCGACCGCCTCGATCGACAGCCGCATCGCCCGCACCATCAGCGGCAGCGCCATCACCGCGGCGGCGAGCGCGGCGCCGGTCCAGCGGAACACCAGCACGATCCCGAACTGCTCCTCGAGCCAGCCACCGACCGGTCCGGCGCGCCCGAACAGGAGCAGCAGCAGCCAGCCGGTCACCACCGGCGGTAGCACCAGCGGCAGGTGCACCAGCGCGTCGAGCAGAAGCCGCCCCGGAAAGCACCGCCGCGCCAGGAGCCAGGCCAGCGCGTAGGCGAGCGGCAGCGTCAGCGCGACCGCGGCGACGCTGACCTTCATCGACAACGCGACGATCGACAGCTCCGCGGGCGTCAGCCAGCCGGTCATTCGCTCGCGCTCATGGCGGCGGCCCGAACCCGTGCCTCAAGAACACGCGCCGCGCCTCCGCCGAGGACAGGAATTCGAGGAACGCGGCGGACTCCGGATGCTTCGAACCGGCCAGAACGGCGGCGGGATAGCGGATCGGGGGATGGCTCGCCGCGGGCAGTTCGCGCACCACCTCGACCTCGGACGAGGCCAGCGCATCGGTGGCATAGACGATGCCGAGCGGCGCCTCGCCGCGCTCGACCAGCGCCAGCGCCGCGCGCACGTTCTCGGCGGGCGCGATGCGGCTTTCGACCGCCTGCCATTCGCCGAGGCTCTCCAGTGCCGCGCGGGCGTACTTGCCGGCAGGCACCGCGGCCGGATCGGCAAGCGCCAGCCGGCGATCGCCGAGCGCGGCGAGGCTGCGCACTTCGCTGCCGCGCTTCGCCACCAGCACCAGCCGGTTGCCAAGCAAGTCGCGCCGCGTGCCCGCGCGCAGCAGGCCTTGCCCGGCCAATATGTCCATCCACTCCTCGTCGGCGGAAATGAACAGGTCCGCCGGAGCACCCTGCTCGACCTGGCGCGCCAGCGCCGACGTCGCCGCGAACGACAGCACAGGTGCCGCACGGCCCCGCGCGGTCCAGGCGGCGGCCGCATCCTCGAGCGATTCCTGCAGGCTCGCGGCCGCCAGAACCATCGGCCCGCGCTCGGACCGATCAGTCCCGCCACAGGCCGCCAGTAAAGGCAGCAGCACAGCGGGCAAGAGGCGCAACAGGGCGAAGTAGGTCTTTGTCACGCTGCGTCCCTTGCGAGCTTGCGCCGCCAAATCCGAAAGTGCCATATAGAGGGCGATACAGCGCGGGGAAGGCCTAGAATGACGAGAGCGGCAGTCATGCTCGTGCTGGCCGTTGCCGGTTGCGCGGCCTCGCGCGAGGAGGAAATCTACACCTCGCCCGAAGTCTCGTGGGCCGGAGAATTCTCCGCATGGCAGTCGGCACGTCCAGTGACCTCGGCGACGGCGGCCGATAGGCTGGGAGGCGCTACTTTCCGGATCGGCGAAGCGATCGACCTGGAGCTCCACCCGGATGGCGAGGTCGCCTACGCGACGCTTCCGCAGGGCGCCGGCGAGGCGGAGTCGTTCGGCGGCCTCGCCAGCTTCAGGATCGAAGCGGCCGGAAGGTACAGCGTTGGGATGAGCGCAGCGGCGTGGGTCGACGTATCAAGCGATGGCCAGCCGACGCCCGCCGCGGCATTCGGTCCCGGGCCGCGCGGATCGCCCGTTCGAAAATTCGTCAGCTTCGACCTGACGCCGGGCAACTACATCCTCGAAATATCGGGAAGCGAGACGTCCGACGTCAGGGTGATGGTCGTCGCCGCACTCTAGGGCGCCACCCCAGCCGTCCCAGCCGATCAGGACGGGATCAGAACGGCCGCGCCGTCAGCGCTCCCGCACCCCGCCCGGCGTCCTGGCGCGCATCGAGAATTCGCTCGGGCGGCGCACCGGCACGGTCAGCACGCAGCGGACACCTTCGGGCGCGAAGTCGAGCTCGACCGGGTTCTTGAGCTCGTGCGCCACGATCCGTTCGATCAGGTCGGTGCCGAAGCCGCGCCCGCGCTCCGGCTTGACCGGCGGCCCGCCGCTCTCGCGCCATTCGATCCGCACCTGCCCCGGCGAAGTCAGCTTCCAGTGCACCGCGACCTTGCCGCCCGGCTTGCTCAGCGCGCCGTACTTGGCGGCGTTGGTCGCCAGCTCGTGCGTGGCGAGGCCGAGCGAAAGCGCATCGTTCGGCGCGAGTTCGATATCGGGGCCCCGCAGCTCGACCTGGTGCTCGGTGTCCTGCGCGTAAGGGATCAGCTCGGCCTCGACCACGGCGCGGATCGGGGTCGTGCCCCAGTCGGACTTGGTGAGCAGGTCGTGCGTCGCCGAAAGCGCCCGGATACGGCCGTCGAGACCGTCGGCGAATTCGGCGAGGTTGCTCGCCCGGCGCCGGGTCAGCGCGATGATCGACAGCACGTTGGCGAGCGTGTTCTTGACCCGGTGATTGAGCTCGCGGGTCAGCGAGTTGCGAATCGAGGCTTGTTCCTCGAACCACTTGAGCGAAGCCTCGTCCTCGAGTGCCTGCTGGGTCAGCATCCGCACCAGCAGCATCAGCAGGCTGGCCACCAGCATGCCGAAGATCATCGTCACCATCGAAAGGCCCGACAGGCCGCCGCCGTACGACGAGGTGACCTGCAATTGCCACGGCGTGTCGCCCACCTCGACACGCTGGCTCACCGTCTCGCCCCGCGCCGCCATGCTGTCGAGCGAGGCCATCAGGTTGGCCGCGCGCACCGCGCCGTCGTAGAGCCGCACGCCGAAGCCGCCCGCGTCCTCGAGCTCGAGCGCGGCGGCGAGGAAATCGTCGGCGGTGAACGGGCTGTAGATGAAGCCCTTTAGCCGCCGCCCGCCCGGGATCGGCTCGAACACCGGCATGTAGATCAGGAAGCCCGCCCGGCCGCGGTCGCCGTCCTGGCGCAGGTTCACGCGGCCGCTCGCGGTCGGCCGCCCGGTGCGTTCGGCCTCGTCCATCGCCGCGCGCCGCGCCGCTTCCGAATACATGTCGAAGCCGAGCGCGCGCCGGTTGCGCTCTGTATCGGGTTCGAGATGGGTCACCGGAACCGCGTAAGGCTGGTTGCCGCCCAGGCGGGGATGGAGATGCGCGCGGCCGGGCGCCTCGAGCGCCAGCTGCGCGTCGTAAGCCTCGACCTCGTCGGGATAGACAACCGGCGCCCAGCCGATCCCCTCGGCGCCGCGGTAATCGGCATCGAGCCTGAGCTCGCTGACGAAGCGGCGGAACCGGGCCGGCTCGACCGCGTCGAGCGTGGCGAGCATGGCCGCGCCGGCGCGCAGGTAGGCGCTGCTGGCATTCGCGCGCCGCTCTAGCGCCGAAGCGATCGCGGTCGCCCGCCCGCGCAGTTGGACCGCGGCGCGCGAATCCTCGCCGCGTTCGATCGCGAACACGCTGAGCACGGTGATGGCGGCAATCAGCGCGAAGATCGCGACTGGCATTGCCCGCGGGAAGCGGACCAGCCATCGCTTGGTTCTGCTGCGACCGGCGGATCCCTGCTCCAACTCGACTCCCCTGGAAGCGGCCTGGGCGGCTGGCCCGTCGCGCTGTTGCCGAGGCGTCACACCCCGCGTTTTCGCGATCCCCTTGCCGTGTCGATCGGCAACGGGGGAACCGGACCGCGCCCTTTTCGTTCCGGTGGCACGCAACAAACTCGCTCTGCCGATGCACCTGTGCAACAGGGATCCGGTGACAACGGCAGCAGCGTGACTATAGGGGCCGGCGGCACGCAGCAAGCATGGTTGCCGGCAGGACGGGGAATCGGGTGAAGGTGAAGAAGCCCAAGAAGAGCCAGCGCGGTCCCGAATGGGCGGCGGGCCTCAAGCAACTCTACGATTCCGTGATCGAGGAACCCCTTCCCGACGCCTTCAAGGACTTGCTCTCGAAACTTGACGACGAGGACCGATGAGCAAGGAAGAACGGGAGCTGCCCGAACGCAGCGCCGACGACAAGCGGGCGTTCAAGCGCGAGCTGACCGAGGTCGTGCCGCACCTGCGCGCTTTCGCGCGCGGGTTGTGCGGCCGTCCCGACATGGCCGACGACCTCGTCCAGGAGACGCTGCTCAAGGCCTGGGCCGCGCAGGAGCGGTTCGAACCCGGGACCAGCATGCGCGCATGGACCTTCGTGATCCTGCGCAACGCCTATCTCACCGACATGCGCCGCAACCGCTTCCGCGGCGAATACGACGAGACGGCCGCCGAGCGCATCCTCACCGCGCCCGCCGGGCAGGAGCAGCCGATCCACCTGGCCGACATGCACCGGGCGCTGCTGACGCTGCCGCCGGAGCGGCGGGAGGCGCTGCTGCTGGTCGGCGCGGGCGGCTTCTCCTACGAGGAAGCGGCGCAGATCTGCGGCTGCGCCGTCGGCACGATCAAGAGCCGCGTCGGCCGCGCCCGCGCCGCGCTGTCGGCGATGATCGAGGAAGGCAACATCCCCGACCGGGCGATCGGCGACCCCGCGGCCCACCGCGCGATCCTCGAGGAGCTCGACGAGGTAGCCGCTGGACGAGGGCTGGCGATCCCGACAAAATAGGCGCCTGAGAGGGGGGCCGGCAGCAGTGAGTTCGAAGCCCGACAGCGAAGCGTCCGCACGCGGCGATGCCCCCGGGCCGCGGCGACGCACGCTCGCCTTCGCCGCGGAGGAGCTGCGGCTGATCTCGGCGCTCGTCGTGCTGATGGCGGTCGGGCTGTTCCTCGCGCTGCCGTTCGTGCTGTCGATCGGTTCGGTGGTGTTCCTGCCGCTATTCACCGCGATCATCCTCACCATCGTGCTCTCGCCGCTGGCCGACAAGCTGGCGCAGATCGGACTGCCCAATTTCCTCGCCTCGTTCCTGGCGCTGGCGGCGTTTCTTGTAATCCTGTCGCTGGCGCTGACCGCGGTGCTGCGCCCGGCGGTGCTTCTGTTCGACGAAGTCCCGGCGATGATCGACCGCATCGGCGACCATTTCGAGAACCTCCAGGGCACGCTCGTGTGGGTCTCGCGGCTCAACGACCAGGTCCTGCGCATCGTCGGCGCCGAGCAGGGCGAACAGGTCGTGCTGGCCGGGCCCTCGATGCTCGAGCAGCTCGCCTTCGCCACCCCGACCGTGGTGCTCGAGGTGCTGCTGACCTTCCTGATGGCGTTCTTCATGATCGAGGCGCGCGTGCGGGTCCGCCGCCGCCTGCTGCTCGACCGGCAGCACTTCGGCGCCAGCCTCAAGGCCGCACGGGTGATGCGCGACGTGCAGGACAGGGTCGCGGCCTACATCCTCACCGTCGGGCTGATCAATCTCGGCGTCGGGGTGATCGTCACGCTCGCCGCCTGGGGGCTCGGCATGCCTTACCCGATCATGTGGGGCGGTCTCGCCGCGCTGCTCAACTTCCTGCCTTACGTCGGCCCGCTGGTGATGGTCGCGCTGCTGACGCTGTTCGGCCTCGGCACCGCCGACGCCCCGCTCGTCGGGCTGATCCCGGCCGCCGCCTATCTCGCCCTGCACACGATCGAATCGAACCTCGTCACCCCGGCGGTGCTCGGCGCGCGGTTCACCATGAACCCGGTGCTGATCCTGCTGGCCCTCAGCTATTTCAGCTGGATCTGGGGCTTCACCGGCGCGCTGCTGTCGGTCCCGCTGCTGCTGACCATCACCGCCCTCGTCGATCATCTCGGCCGTCCCAACCTGATCGGGTTCGTGTTCGGCGAGCCATTGTTCCATGCCAACGTGCTCGATCTGGGCGACGAAGGGTAATCAAGGGCCGGCCATGCACGCACCGCAGTTCCACGTCGGTCGGACCAACGCGATCTACGAAGGCGATCTCAGCGCCGAAGACATCCGCTGGCTGTCGCTTTGCGCCGTCGACAAGGTACGCAACATCAAGGCCCTGCTCGGCAAGCACCGCCCCGACAGCGTGCTCGAGGTCGGGTGCGGCACCGGCGCCGTGCTGGCGGCGGCGGCCGGCGCCGGGATCGGCACCCGCCACGTCGGGGTCGACATGGCCTACATCGAGCAGCACCGCGATCCGGCCGCCGCCGGGCTCGAGCTGTCGTCCTACGACGGCGCGACGCTGCCGTTCGCCGACGACAGCTTCGACCTGGTCTACGCCAGCCACGTGCTCGAGCACGTGCCCGACGAACGCGGCTTCCTCGCCGAGATGCAGCGGGTCGCCCGCGACCTGATCTACATCGAGGTGCCTTGCGAGCTGGTGCTTCGAACCGGCGCGGCCGCGCTTCAGCGTACGCTCGATATCGGCCACATCAACGCCTACACGCCCGACAGCTTCGTGCTGACGCTCGCCACGGCCGGACTGAAGGTCGACGAGATCGGGCTCTTCGACCACAGTCCCGCAGTCTATCGCCATCAGTCCGGACCGCTCAAGGGTGCGCTCAAGCGGGCCATTCGCGGGCCGCTGCTGAAGGCCAGCCCGGCAGTCGCGGCCAAGCTGTTCTGCTACCACTGCGGCGCGCTGTGCCGCCCGGGCTGACCCGGAATCATTCCGCGTAGGCGGGCGCCGGGTATTTCCACGTCGTGCCGCGCGCGAGGTTCTCGGCCGCGAAATCCCAGTTGAGAATCTCGTCCAGCACCGCCTTCAGGTAGTCGGGCCGCCTGTTCTGGTAATCGAGGTAATAGGCGTGCTCCCACAGGTCGACGGTGAGCAGCGGGATGAAGTCGCCGTCGGCCAGGGTGTCGCCGTCGTGGGTCTCGCGAATCGAAAGCTGGCCGTCCTTCTCGGCGAGCCAGACCCAGCCGCTGGCGAAATGGCCGGCGCCGCGCTCGGCGAGCTGCGAGGTCAGGCCGTCGAGCGAACCGAACGCCGCGTCGATCCCGGTTGCCAGGTCGCCGCCGGGCTTGGCGGAATCGGGCGAAAGCGAGTGCCAGTAGAAGCCATGGTTCCAGCTTTGCGCGGCATTGTTGAAGAGTCCCTGGTCGCCGCTCCGGGCGCGCGCGATCACGGTCTCGAGATCGGCTTCGGCGAGGTCGGTGCCTTCGATCGCCTTGTTGGTCTTGTCGATATAGGCCTGGTGGTGCTTGCCGTGATGGAAGCCCAGCGTCTCGGCCGAGATCGCCGGGGCCAGCGCGTCGCTGGCGTACGGCAGCGGGATGAGTTCGAATGCCATCGGTCCGTCCTTCGGTTCCTGGAGTTGCCTGCCACCAACGCCCCGGACCGCGCCCGGTTGCGACAGGAAATCTCGATCAGTCCGAAGTTTCGGTATTCCGGTCGACCGTTGCGGCGACCGCCACGTCCATCGTCACGTTGCCGACCGTGCGCACGACGTCGGGCAGCATCTCCACCGCGAGAAGGAGCAGGAGAGGTTCGATCGGCAGCCCCATCGCCAACACGATCGGCCCGATCGAGGCGACGAAGCTGATGGTGCCCGGCAGGCTCACCGAGCCCAGCGTGGTGATGAGCGCGACACCGACCCCCGCGGCGATCGTGGTCGGGGTTAGCGGAACGCCGACCAGGTAGGCGACGTAGATCGCCACCGCGAGGTTCATCGCCGGGCTGGTCGCGCGGAAGATCGCCACCGCCAGCGGCAGCACGAAATCGGCGGTACTCTCGCGCACGCCCAGTTCGCGGCACGAACCGAGCATCGCCGGAAGGCTGGCGAGCGAGCTTTGCGTCGAGATCGCCACCGCCTGCGCCGGCAGCATCGCCCGCGCGAAAGCGAGCGGAGAACGCCGGGCGCCGAGCGCGGCCAGGACGTATCCCGCCAGCAGCACCGCGACGCCCATGCCCGAAACGACCAGGATGTAGTGCCCGAGCGCGGCGAACGCCCCGCCGCCGCTCCTCAGTCCGAGGCCGAGCGCCAGCGCGAAGACCCCGACAGGCGCCAGCCACAGGATCCAGCCGACGATCGTCAGCATGGTCTGGCCCAGCGCCTCGAACAGGGCGGTCAGCAGTTCGCGCCGCGGCTCGGGCAGGCGGGTCATGGCGATGGCGAAAGCGGCGAAGAACACCACCAGGGGGACCATCGCGGTCTGCGCCGCGGCCGCCACGACGTTGGGCGCAACCAGCGATTCGAGGAACTCGCCGATCCCCGGCACGGCCTGCGGAGCCATGCTTTCGGACGCCAGCGCCGCAGCCGCGCGGCCGGGGATCGGAAACGCCTCGAGCAGCGCCGGGACGGCGACGGCGGCGAACACGGTGCCGCACGCCAGCACCGCGAAGAACATCAGAAGCGTGCGCCGCGCCATCGGCCCGGCGCTCGCAGTGGCGACCGTCCGCGTGATGCCCATGACCAGCAGCGCCGCCACCAGCGGCACGATGGTCATCTGCAGCGCGCGCAGCCAGATCGAGCCGACCGGTCCCGCAACCGCCAGCGTGGCCTGTTCGGCCGCGCTCCCGGCCAGCGCCCAGCCGAGCGCGATACCCGCCACGAGCGCGGCAAAGGTCCAGCCGGCGGGAAGCCTGATCTGCGTCACAGTGGCGTGACATTGCAGGCACAAGTCGCCATGGCAATCGCCGCAGCAAGAGGGACCGATGGGCAGACACTATTTCGGCACCGACGGCATCCGCGGCCGGGCCAACGGCAAGGTGCTCAACGCCGCCACCGCGATGAAGGTCGGCCAGGCGGCCGGGCGCCATTTCCTGCGCGGCGACCACAAGCACCGCGTGGTGGTCGGCAAGGACACGCGCCTGTCGGGCTACATGATGGAGACCGCGCTGGTCGCCGGCTTCACCAGCGTCGGCATGGACGTGATCATGACCGGGCCTCTGCCGACCCCGGCGGTGGCGCTGCTCACCCGCGAGATGCGCGCCGATCTCGGGGTGATGATCTCGGCCAGCCACAATGCCTTCGCCGACAACGGCATCAAGCTGTTCGGCCCCGACGGCTTCAAGCTCAGCGACGCGGACGAGGAGGCGATCGAAGCGGCGATGGCGGTGGACCAGCCGCTCGCCGAGGGCGAGGCGATCGGCCGCGCCCGGCGGATCGAGGATTCGCGCGGCCGCTACATCCACGCGATCAAGCAGTCGCTGCCCAGCGACGTGCGCCTCGACGGCCTGAAGATCGTGGTCGATTGCGCGCATGGCGCCGCCTACACCGTCGCCCCGACCGCGATCTGGGAGCTCGGCGCCGAAGTCGTGGCGATCGGCGTCACGCCCAACGGCCTCAACATCAACGACGGCGTCGGCTCGACCTCGCTCGAGGCGATCAGCCGCCGGGTCGTCGACGAGAAGGCCGACATCGGCATCGCGCTCGACGGCGATGCCGACCGGCTGATCGTGATCGACGAGAAAGGCCACGCGGTCGATGGCGACCAGATCATGGCGCTGATCGGCACCCGCATGGCGGCGAGCGGCGAGCTCAGGGGCGGCGGCGTGGTCGCCACCGTGATGTCGAACCTCGGGCTCGAGCGGTTCCTGAACGGCTTCGGGCTCGACCTGGTGCGCGCCAGGGTCGGCGACCGCTATGTGCTCGAAGCGATGCGCGCGGGCGGCTACAACGTCGGCGGCGAGCAGTCGGGGCACATGATCCTGCTCGACCATGCCACCACCGGCGACGGCTGCATCGCCGCGCTGCAGGTGCTCGCGGCGCTGGTCCATTCGGGAGGTCCGGCGAGCGAGCTGCTGCATCTGTTCGATGCCGTGCCGCAGCTGCTCAAGAACGTGGTCTACGCGGGCGGCGACCCACTCGGCGACGCGAAGGTCAAGGCCGCCATCGCCGAAGGCGAAGCCGCGCTGGCGGGGCGCGGGCGGCTGGTGATCCGCAAGTCGGGCACCGAACCCAAGATCCGCGTCATGGCCGAAGGCGACGATGCCGGCGAGGTCGAGCGCGTGGTCGACCGTATTTGCGCGGCGGTGCAGGCCGCGGCCTAAGTCGTCCTTCGAGACGGGCCTTCGACAAGCTCAGTCCCTCCTCAGGACGAGCGGCTTCCTGCAAAATCAAGACCCGCTCATCCTGAAGAGCGGCTGAGGATCCGCGTCTCGAAGGACATTGCGCGCCTCGACTTCGATCGGATTTGAGGGGTAGGAGGGAATATGCCGCCCCCGCCCCGCATCCTCGCCATCGCCGGCTCCGACAGCTCGGGCGGCGCGGGGATCCAGGCCGACATCAAGACGATCACGATGCTCGGCGGTTACGCGATGACCGCGGTGACCGCGGTGACCGCGCAGAACACGCTCGGCGTGACGATGGTCGAGGCGCTCTCGCCGGCGATGGTCGCCGCGCAGATCGACGCCTGCCTGTCCGACATCGGCGCCGACGCGATCAAGGTCGGCATGCTCGGCTCCCCGGCGATCGCGCACGCGGTGGCGGAACGCCTGGAGGGACTGGCGGTCCCGGTGGTGTTCGACCCCGTGATGGTGGCGACGAGCGGCGTGGTCCTCGCCGACGCGGCCACCGTCGCCGCGTTCGAACGGCTGATGCGGGTCGCGGCGCTGACCACTCCCAACGTTTCCGAGCTGGCAGCGCTCGGTGGCCGCGACGCCATGGCGGCGCGCGGGATCGCCTATCTTGCGAAAGGCGGCGATGGCGACGGCCCCGAAGTCGAGGACCGCCTCGCGCGCCCCGGTCGCGACGACCGCGTCTGGCGCTCGCCGCGCATCGACACCCGCCACACCCACGGCACCGGCTGCACTCTGTCGAGCGCGTTGGCGACGCTGCTCGGCAAGGGCCTGCGGCTCGACGAGGCAATTGCGCAAGCCCGCGAGTTCGTGCGCGCCGCGCTGCTCGCCGCGCCCGGCTTCGGCAAGGGACACGGCCCGATGGGGCATCAAGCGGTGCGGTGAGCAATATTCCGCGCGGCGCCGGGAAATCCCGCCCCTGCTCCGCTAGCGCACCCTTTCGCCCGTGCCGATCTTGTAGAAGTCGCGGATGCAGGCCCAGGCCTCCTCGGCCGTCTCGCACCAGGTGATCAGTTCGAGATCGGCCGGAGAGACCACGCCTTCGCGCGCCAGCGCGCCGAAATCGATCACCCGGGTCCAGAACTCCTTGCCGAACAGGACCACCGGGATGGGCTTCATCTTGCCGGTCTGGATCAGGGTCAGCAGCTCGAACATCTCGTCGAATGTGCCGAACCCGCCGGGGAACACCGCCACCGCCCGCGCCCGCATCAGGAAATGCATCTTCCGCAGCGCGAAGTAGTGGAACTGGAACGACAGGTACGGCGTGACGTAGGGATTGGGCGCCTGCTCGTGCGGCAGCACGATGTTGAGGCCGATCGATTCCGAGCCCGCGTCCGATGCGCCGCGGTTGGCCGCCTCCATGATCGAGGGGCCTCCGCCCGAACAGATCACGAACTGGCGCTTGCCGTTCTCGACGATCGCCATCTCGCTGACCAGCCGCGCCAGCTTGTATGCCTCGGCGTAGTACTTGGCCTTCTCGGCCAGCCGCTCGACCACCAGCCGTTCCTCGGCCGGCAGGTCCTTGGCGCCCTCCAGCGCGATCTCGACCGACTCGGGCGGCGGGATCCGCGCCGATCCGTACATCACCAGCATCGAGCCGACCCGCGCCTCGTCGAGCAGCATCTCGGGCTTGAGCAGCTCGAGCTGGAAGCGCACCGGGCGCAGCTCGTCGCGGAGCAGGAAATCGGTATCTCGGAACGCCAGCCGGTAGGCCGGATGGCGCGTCTGCGGGGTGTCGGTCGGCGCCGAATCGGCGAATCCGGCCTCCTGCTCGGCACGGTAGAACTTGCGGTCTTCGAGATCGCCTTCATCATCCGCGGGCTGTTCGGGTTCGCTCACTCTCTTCTCCAGGTCGATCGCCGCCACCTACGGCGTGGTGCGGCGCTTTGAAAGCGGGTGTATGCCATGCGCGGGAGAAGTTCGACCGCGTCGGCCGGCTCCGAACGCACCGGATGAACCTAATCGCCGGCGCGGTCCACCAAGGGGCGTATCGAAACTGGAAGGAAGGATTGAACGCGCACAGGATCGAGACGTCCGGCACGACGGTGAAGGCGCAGTCGGAGCGCGACGCCGACCTGCGGCTGGTCGCGCGCGTCGGGCGCGGCGATGCGGCGGCGTTCGACGAGCTCTACCGCAAGTACCGGGCCCGGCTGACCCGCTTCCTCGCCAACCTGGTGCGCCAGCCGCAGATCGTCGAGGAAGTGCTCGACGACACGCTGATGGTGGTCTGGCAGCGGGCGGGCGACTTCAAGGGCGAGAGCAAGCTCTCGACCTGGATCTTCGCCATCGCCTATCGCAAGGCGATGAAGGCGCTGCGCAAGTACGATGCGCCGCTGGAGGATCATGAGGCCGAGAACAGGGCCAGCCCGGACTCCGGCCCCGAGGAGGCGTTCGGCCGGGTGCGGCTGCACGACCTGCTGCGCGCGGCGATGACCGAGCTTTCGCCCGATCACCGTGCCGTGGTCGAGCTGACGTACTTTCAGGACCTCGGTTACCGCGAGATCGCCGAGATCATGGATTGCCCGGTCGATACGGTGAAGACGCGGATGTTCTACGCGCGGCGCCACCTCAAGCGGCGCCTCGATGGCGAATTGCCGGACTGGATATAGGATGACGCATGGTGGGTGACCTGGTGCAACTCCGCGACGCGCACGATCGGGCGCAGATGCTGCTGCCGTGGCACGTCAACGGCACGCTCGAGCCGGGCGATGCCGCGCTGTTCGAAGCGCACCTCGCCGAGTGCGAGGAATGCCGCCGCGACCTCGCCGCCGAGATCGCGCTGCGCGGGCTCTATGCCGAGGTGCCGGCCGTCGAGCCCGCTGCGCTGCCGACCAAGCTCGAAGCCCGCCGCCGCCCGGCCCGACGCCGGCCGTGGCAGGCGCTGCCTCGCCGCCTCGGCTCGCCGTGGGGCAAGGCCGCCGCCGCGGCCGCCGCCCTCGTCCTGCTGGCGGTGTTCGCGCTCCCCGCCGAGCGCGACGGCCCCTATCGCCTGCTCGGCGCCGACGAGCCCGCGGCCCAGGGCAACGCGATCGTACTGTTCTCGCCCGATACGCCCGAGCGCGACCTGCGCGCCGCGCTCGAGCAGGCCGGGGCCCGGCTCGTCGACGGACCGACCGCAAGCGGCGCCTACATCGTCCAGGTGCCGCCCGAGACGCGCGCCGCGGCGCTCGACGGCCTGCGCGCGCGGCCCCAGGTGATCCTGGCCGAACCGGTCGACGCGGCGGCGCCATGACCCTGCGCGCCGCAGCGCTGGCCCTCGCGCTCGCCGTCGGCCTGCCGGTCCCGCTTGCCGGAGCGCCGGGCACGGCCGCGGCCGCCGAAGAAGCGGAGCCGGCCGCCGCGAGCCGCGAGATCCTGGTCATGCTGCGCATGCCCGCCCCGCACTACCGCCCCAACGCCCGCTACGGCGGCCGCTACGACGACCGGGCCGCGCAGGCCGCGCGCCGCCGCGCCGCCGCCGATATCGCGCGCGACAACGGGCTCGAGCTGCGCGAAGGCTGGCCGATGCCACTGATCGGCGTGGACTGCTACGTAATGCGGGTCCCCGAGGGGCAGGCGCTCGAGGATGCGATCGCGCGGGTCTCGCGCCACCGCCTGGTCGCCTGGTCGCAGCCGCTCAGCAGCTACGAGACGCTGGCCGCTCCCGCTCCTCCGGACGATCCGCTGTTCGCGGCGCAGCCCGCGGCGGCGGCGTGGCGGCTGGCCGAGCTGCATGGCCTGGCCACCGGGCGCGGCGTGACGGTCGCGGTGATCGACAGCAGGATCGATACCGGCCACCCGGACCTGAGGGGACAATTCGCCGTCAGCCGCGATTTTCTCGAGAACCGGTCGGGCGGAGCCGAGAGCCACGGCACCGGGGTGGCCGGGGTGATCGCGGCGCGGTCGGGCAACGGCGTCGGCATCGCCGGGATTGCGCCCGGCGCCAGGCTGATGGCGCTGCGCGCCTGCTTCGAACGCGCCCGCGGCGACGGCACCGCATCGACCTGCGACACGCTGACGCTTGCCAAGGCGCTCCATTTCGCGCTCGAGCGCGGCGCCGACGTGGTCAACATGAGCCTGAGCGGCCCCGCCGATCCGTTGCTCGCCGCGCTGATCGGGGTCGGCCTCGAACGCAGGATCGCGTTCGTGACCGCGTACGATCCGACGCGGCCCGGCGGCGGCTTCCCGGCCTCGGTTGCAGGAGTATTCCCGGTGGCCGAAGAATCTTTGCGTTCGCTTCCCGGCCGGGTCTATCTTGCCCCAGGTCGTGACGTTCCGACGACGCAGCCGGGCGGGAGATGGTACCTCGTTAACGGAAGCTCCTTCGCGGCCGCGCATGTTTCGGGACTGCTGGCTCTGCTTCGCGAGGAGCGCGGCTCGGCCGATCCCGCCGCGTTCATCGCGCGCTCGGCCGACGGCGCCGTCGATGCCTGCGCGACGCTGGTCGCCGTCACCCGCGACTGTGACTGCGACTGCGCGATCGACCGAAGACTTGCCCGGCGCGGCAGATAGGCGCGTCCGTGCCGCGATCCTCGCCGCGGGCCTCGTCACCGCCGGCCTGACCGCGCCCGCCGGCGCGCAAGTATCCGTCGAGGTGGCCTTGCAGACCGATTTTCGCGTGCGCGGCCATTCGGTCAGCGACGGCCAGCCGGCCGCGTCGCTGTCGCTGGCCTACGACGATCCCTCGGGCGCCTATCTCGGCGCTGCGGCGATCGGCACCGTGCGCGGCGGCGAGCCCGCCCTGCTCGGCGTGCAGGCCAACCTGGGCTACGCCGCGCGGCTCGGTCCGAGCGTTTCGATCGACGGCGGCGTGGCGAAGACGCAGTACTTCCAGGGCTACGGCACCCGCCGGGATTACGACCACACCGAGCTCTATCTCGGCCTTTCGCTGCCCGTCGCGTCGGCGCGCCTCAGCTATTCGCCGGACTATTACCGCAACGGTGCCGACACACTCTATGCCGAGTTCGACACGGGCATCGAGCCCGCGCCGGGATGGCTCCTCAGCGCCCACGCCGGAATGCTGAGCTACCTCGATACCCCGCCGTTCTACACGCCCCGGCGCACTTTCGACTGGCGGATCGGCGCGACACGGCAGTTCGGCCCGTGGGGCCTCCATCTCGACCTTTCGGGACGGGTACAGGGCCGGGCCCACTATGCGGTTCCGGGCGGCGCCGGCTCGGGCCGCGACCCCGCCGCCGCGGTGCTAGGCCTGACCCGCGCTCTCTGAGCCCGTCGCAGCGACCCGCCCGGATTGAACCCGATCCTGCCGGTCCGCCACCCACGGACGTAACGGGTGTCCGAAAGGCGAGATGGCCTCAGCAAGCGCAGCCGCCGGTTCATCGGCCGGTCTCCGACCTCTCGCGCCGGGGCCGCCCGCGAGCGTGCGGCGCGCCCGCTTCGAATCCGCGCGCGACTTGTTCGCCGAATTCGCGGCCTACGCCGGAGCGCGCCGGCTCACACGGGCCGGGGCGTTGATCCTCGCCGGAGCGGCGCTCGAAGGCATGGGGATACTTCTGATCGTCCCGCTGCTGCGCCCGATGCTCGAGCCGGGCGGCGCCGGGGTCGCGCCGGACACTTTCCTGGGCTCGCTCCGGGCGTCGGCTCGCCTCGCGTTGCTTCTGGCCGGCTTTGCCGTGCTGCTCGCGGTGCGGGCGGCGGTGCTGGTCGGGCGCGAGACCGCGACCGCGCGACTCCAGCACGGCTATGTCGAGGCGATCAAGCTGCGTCTGCTCGACCGGCTCGCGCGGGCCCCCTGGGAAGACGTGATGGCGATCGACCGAGCCCGGCTGGTCAAGGCGCTCGGCAGCGACATGCTGCAGATCGCCTTCGCGGTCCATTTCGCGGGCCAGGCCGCGATCGGGGTGCTGATGCTCGCAGCGCTGTGCCTGTTCGCGGCGCTGCTGTCGCCCGCGCTGGCGCTGGTCACGATCGCGCTGGTGCTGGGCGTCGCCGCAGGTGCCGCGGTCAGCGCCGGTGGCGCGGGCGTGTCCGGCGAAGGCCAACTGCGCAGCGACCTGCGCATGGCCGAAAGCTCGGCGCGGTTTCTCGCCGGGCTCAAGCTCGCCAAGGCGCAGGACCTGCAGCAGGGCTTCCTCGACAATTACGCCGGCGCGTCGCGCGGGCATCTCGCGAGCCGGGTCGCCTTCGTCCGGCAGGTCACCGTCCACCGCCAGCTGGTGGCGGTCGCCGGGGCGCTCGTGGCGGTCGGGGCGATGATCGCGGGCGCGGCGCTTGCCGCGGCACCGGCGGTGACGATGATCGCCTTCATCGTGCTGCTGTCGCGCATGGTCGGCCCCGCCTCCCAGGTCCTGCAAGGAGTCCAGCAGGTCGCACACGGGCTGCCGGTGTTCGAGGAGCTCCGCTCGCTCGGCGCGGCGCTGGCGCGCGAAAGCGCGGCGCCTCCGGGGCGCGCGAGCCCGTCCGCCGCGTCCGGCCCCGGCGTGATCGCGCTCGAAGCCGTTTCGCTGGTCTATCCGGCCGCGCCAGGTGAGGGGCGCGGCGGCCTCGAGGACATCACGCTGACGATCCGCCCGGGCGAGTTCGTCGGATTGGCGGGCCCGTCGGGCGCGGGCAAGACCACGCTGCTCGACATCGTCGCGCTGGTCTCCGCTCCCGATTCGGGCGGCGTCGACGTCGGCGCCGCCGACGCCGCCGGACATCGCCGCCGGCTGGCCTATCTCGGCGCCGAGCCGGTGCTGTTCGCCGACACGGTACGCGTCAACCTCGCCTGGGCGGCGCCCGGCGCGCGCGACGCGGCGATGCGGTCGGCGCTGGGCAAGGCCGGGGTCGAGGGGCTCGTCGACCGCCTCGGCGGGCTCGGCGGCATGCTGAGCGAGGCCGGCAACAACCTGTCGGCCGGCGAGCGCCAGCGGCTCGCCTGCGCGCGCGCCTTTCTGCGCCGGCCGCAATTGTGGCTGCTCGACGAGGCGACAAGCTCGCTCGACGCTGCGGGCGAGCGCGAGCTGGTGCGCCGCATCCTCGCCGAGGAGCCGCGCCCGACGGTGCTGTTCGTCACCCACCGCGCCGAGAGCCTGGCGCTCTGCGAGCGCGTCGTCACTCTCGCCGATGGCCGCATCGCCGCCGACGAGACGCGGCGCATCGATTCGATTTCCCCCGCTCCTTACGGAGAAAACCCATGAAGTTCCGCTACCTGCCGACCCTCTTCGTCGCCCTGACGCTCGGCGCGCTCGGCGCGGGCGTCCCGATCGGCGCCCAGCCCGCCCCGCGCGAGATCGTGGTGAGGATGGACAACATGAACTTCGGCCGCCTGCCGGCGGACGCCAGGGTCGGTGACGTGATCGTCTGGGACAACCGCGACACCGTGCAGCACACCGCCACCGCCCGCGACGGCAGCTTCGACGTTCGCCTGCAGCCGGGCCAGAAGGGCCGCACCGTGCTGCGCAAGGCCGGCAGCATCGCGATCTACTGCATCTATCACCCGATGATGCGCGCAACGCTGAAGGTCGCGGCGAGCTAGCGGGCCACCTCGCGGTACATCCCCCGCACCGTCTGCGCGGTCCGGTCCGCATCGGACTCCAGCGCCTTGGCCTGCGCGGCGGCGGCGAGGGCAAGGCGGCGCGGCTCGTCGCCGGCGAGCGCGGCGATGGCGGCAGCAAGCAATTCCGGCCTGCGCGGTGGCACCGCGAGCGCCGCCCACCCGTTCCAGTCGGCGAGATAGCCGACCGCCGTACCGACTGCCGGGACGCCGGCGACCGCCGCCTCTAGCGCGACCATCGGGCCGGATTCGTGCAGCGAGCTCATCACCAGCAGGTCGGCGTGCTCGAAGCGCGTGCGCAGCTCGGCGTGCGGCATCGGCGCGATGATGCGGACCGCGTCCCCGAGCCCGAGACCCGTCACCGCTTCTTCGAGGGCCGGCGCGAGCGCGCCTTCTCCGACCAGATCGAGCGTGAACCGCACCCCCGAGCGCCGCAGCAGCGCCATCGCCGAAAGCAGCGTGGCCTGGTCCTTGACCGCGGTGAGGCGGCCGACATGCCGCAGCCGCAGCGGCGCCGCGTCGGCGCGCGGGCGCGGAGTCGATGGCGGCCAGCTGCGGAGGTCGACCCCCAGCACCACCGTCCGCGCGGCGATCCCGGCGCGTGCCGCGAGGGAGCGCATGAAGTCGCTCTGCGTGGTGACCACGCTCGCCCGGCGCGCCGCCAGCCGAAGGGCGCTCCGGCCGCGCCAGCCGACGAGCCCTCCGAAGCCGATCTCCGGCAGGCGCGCAACCTCGCCATCGACGAGCGTGAGGACCAGCGGTACGCACATGAGCCGCGACGCGGCGGCGCCGAGCGCCCCCGTCCGGTTGAAATAGCAGATCGCATGGACGACATCGAACCGCGCCCGACGATGCTCGCGCAGCATCGCCCGCAGCGTCCGCAGGCTGGACGCGCGCCCGCTTGCGCTCACCACCGTCGCGCCGAGCAGACAGACGCTGCCCGGCTCCCCGGGATGCTGGAACTGGAAGACGTGCACCTCGTCGCCGAGCGCGGCGAGCCGCTCGATCAACGCGAGCAGGCAGGGAATCGCCCGCGCTGTTCCCGGCCGGTCGACTCCCCCCGGCACCAGCAGCGCGACCTTCATGGATCGCTACGCGCCGGTCACCAGCGGAACCGGAGCGCCGCCTGCAGCACGGTCTGCGATTCCTTGCGCGGCTCGCCGAGGCGGGTGGTCCGCGCGCCGCGGCTGCTTTCGACGTGGAGCGCCTCGACGAACAGCGTGAGCATCTCCCACACCGGCCAGCGGCCGGCTATCGTCGCCGCCCAGCCGGTCTCGTCGTCCTCGGCGGGATTCATGCGCCTGCCGCGCTCGTTCGTGTCGAACAGCTCGGCGCGGCCGCTCAGCGCGCCGGCACCGATGCGGTGCGTCAGCAGGCCGAATGCGGAGCGGTAGCGGGTGTCGACCCAGCGCTGGCCGTTGGGCGGCCCGGGGAAGCCCATCAGCGTGGTGCCGGTCATCCCCTGCGCGATCAGCCTCGTGTCCGGCCCGAGATCGGCGACCAGCCCGGCGTTCCAGAACCGCGTCCGCCAGCCCCACTGCAGGTTGGGCGTGAACGCCTCCGGATCGCCGCGGTTGTCGTAGTAGAACGCGTTGACGACCAGGCTCGGCACCGGCCGCCATTCGGCGCGCCCGTAGAAGCCGACCCGGTCGTCGATCTCGAGGATCGAGCGCGTCACGTCTTCCTGCACACCGGTGATGAAGGCGTTGAGCGGAGGCAGCGGATATTGGTTGAACAGGCTGTTCTTGACGTCGTGCAGCGCCCAGCCGCGAAACGAAAGCAGCGTTCCCGAAGTATCGTTGAAGCCGAACGCGCCCGCGGTCAGCGACAGATCCTGGCTGCCGAAGCTCTGGAACAGCGTCGCCTCGACGCCGACCACCTTCACTTCCTCGCCGACCCAGCTGTTAATCGCCGACGGGGTAATGGTGTAGACGGTGCTCCACGCGCCGCCGGTAGCATGCTCGAGCGAAATCTCGGGCCAGTACATCCCTGCCTTGAAGGCGAAATTGGTGCTGCCGCGGCGCGGGGGGATGAAGGTCACGTAGGCCTCCATCAGGTCGAAGTCCTCGTCGTCGGAGCCGTACTGCCAGGCGGCGGAGACGTTGCCGACGAACGAGTTGGTGAACCGCGGCTGCCAGATCAGCGCGGCCTCGACCGGGACCGCCAGGACCTGCAGGTCGCCGTCGCTCTTGCCGTCGAAGCGGGTCTTGCCGAAGCCGCCGTCGAGCCACGACTGGTTGCCGTCGGCGAGCACGATGCGGGCGTCGAGGATCAGCGACAAGGTGTTCGCCGACAGGATGTCGGTGCCCGAGCCGGAATCGTCGTCCACGGAGCCTTCCGCCGCCGCCGGCTCCCCGGCGGGCTCGCCCTGCGCCGATGCCGGATGCCATGCCGCGCACGCCGCCAGCGCCGCCGCCATGGCGGTGCGCCGGTGCAATCCGAACAGAGACGTCATCCCCCTATCGTCCTTTCCGCTGCCGAAGATCGCCGGGCCCTTTGCCCGGGTAGTGCCGCCGCGCCCGCGCCGAGGTTCATCGCCGGCTCGCGTTCGTCGGCGATTGCGGAACCGGTCCAGCGGGTTACGCCGCCCACGGTCATCGCCCGGCCGCGCCAGCCGGAGCGCTCGAGCGTTTCGGCGAGATCCAGGCGGGCGACTCGCGGCACCCCGCCGGCCACCACCAGCGCGACGTCCTCGGCGCTCGCTTCGAGCAGCGGCCTGGCCAGGACCGCGAGATCGGCCCGATCGCCGGGCTCGAGGCCGCCTTGACGCAGGCCGAGGCGCCGCGCTGCGACCGCGCCAACCGCGGCTTCGAGACGGCGATCCTCGAGCAAACCGGTCTCGCGCGCGATGCGCAGCTCGTCGAGCAGGTTGCCCGCGCCGGTCAGCAGCGAATCGCTGCCGAGCAGCACGTCGACCCCTTCGGCGAGCAGGGCGGCACAGGCAGTGCGGCCGAACAGGAACAGGTTCGAGCTCGGGCACCACACCAGCGCCGCGCCAGAGCGGCGGAACAGCGCGATACCCTCGCCGGCGATGCCGACGCCGTGCACCGCGAGGCACCGGGCATCGAGCAGCCCGAGCCGGTCCAGCTCGAACACCTCGTCGGCCGCCCGCGCGCCGGTGCCTTCGGCGAGATGGAGCGCGAACGGGCCGCCCCCGCCCAGCCCGCGCAAGGCCGCGGTCATGCCCAGCGAGTCGGCGCTGGCGAGCGGCGCGACGCGCAGCGGAAAGCCGTGCTCGAAATCGGCGTCCCGGCGGTCGTGGTGAACCACCGTCGTGACCCCGGCGAACAGGTTTTTCCATGCCCCGACGAGCAGCGCTTCGCCGCGCGGCAGCTTGCGCCCCGTCGCGATCCTGCGCTGGTGGCGGACCTGGATGTCGTCGGCCCACTCGTACGCATCGCCATAGGGCGGCGCGCCGAGCCGGCCGTAATGGTTGCGGTGCAGGTGCTCGTGCGCGTTGATCAGCCCGGGGCGCAGCTCGCATCCCGGGAGCCGCAGCACGCAGTCGACCCGGCCCTTGACGGAGACGATCCGGCCGCCTTCGACCACCACGGTGCGGTTCGCCGCCTCGATCACGAAGCGCCGCTCAGCCATCGCGCCGGAACGCCAGCGCGAGCACGACCGGCAGGCCGCGATGCTCTTCGTAGAGAGCCTGCCTTCCCTTCGCCCGGTAGAACGGCAGCGCTTCCGGTCCGATCACGGCTTCCGCTTGCTCGAGCAGCGTCAGGCCCGCGGCCCCGGCCGCCGCGATCTGCGCTTCGGCCGGATGAACGTGATGCTCGGCCTCGTGGACCGCGCCATCGCAGCGGAAGGTGCGGCGATGGCCCGCGGCGTGCGCGGCGGTGTGAAAATCGGTCACGATCGCATGGCCGCCCTTGCGCGTCACTCTCGCCAGCTCGCGATAGGCGCGGCGGCAATCGTCGAGGTGGCCGATCACCAGGCGGCACCAGGCGAGGTCGAATGCCGCGTCGGGCAGGCGCAGCGCGCGCACGTCGCCGACCTGCAGCCGCACTTCGCGTCCGAAGGCGTGGGTCTCGCGGCCCGTCGCGATCATTTCCGGGCTCGGATCGACGCCGACCGCGCGACGCGCGCGCGTGCCCAGCAGCCGGCGCCCGGTGCCGCATCCGGCGTCGAGCAGGCACAGCCCCGCCGGAGAGGGTCCGAGTGCGCGCACCAACCCCTGCTCGAGGTGGGTGATCGCGTTCTCGGCCTCGTAGCTCCGCGCCCACAGGCGATAGGCCTCGCGCGGCGCGAGCACGCTCATGCCGTGGCCTCCGCCCGCAGGTGCCCGTAAGCCTGGCGGTCGTCGGGCGCGCGCCGCGCCAGCCGGCGCACCTGGCGCAGCAGCGCGGGATCGGCGTAGTGCGCCGCCTCCCACCGCCGCAGCGCCAGCAGCCTGCCGGCCAGCTTGCCCCACGGCCGGGTCAGGCGATCGTGCACCGACGGGAAACGGCTCTTCAGGACGAGCTCGAAATCCTCGACTCGCGTCTTGAGCGCGCGGTCGAGCCAGGGCACGTGCGGGTTCTCGTGGGTCATCCAGCCGACCCATTCGGGGGTTACCCATTCGTCGAGGTCGGGCGGCGTGCCCGATAGCGGATCGACATCGCCGTAAGTGCCGGCGCGCTGCGGGGTCGGCGTATAGAAATAGCTGATCAGCTCCATGTGCGGATTGATCCGCTTGAGCCGGCGGATGAAGGCGAGCGTGTTGTCGATCTCGCGCGCGGGCTCGTCGGGGTCGCCGAACACGAACGAGAATTCGGGCACGATGCCGTGCTCGCGCGTGCGCGCGGCCACTTCCTCGACCTGCGCGGTGGTGATGCCCTTGCTCATCCTCGCGAGCGTTTCGTCCGAACCGGACTCGGCCCCGCAGAACACCATCTTCAGACCGGAAGCCCTGAGCCGCCCCCAGGTGTCGGGCGAGAAGCGGCACAGCGCGTCGACGCGTGCCTCGCACCACCAGGCGAGCCCCAGCGGTGCCAGGGCGGTTGCCACTTCGCGCGCATGCGCCTCGTTGAGGAAGAAGTTGTTGTCGTAGAAATGCACCGAATCCATGCCGTGGTGCCTCGCCAGCCAGGCGAGATGACGTGCGGTGCGCTCGGGCGGCTGGACCTTCTCCTTGCGCCCGTAAACCGAGATCACCCCGCAGAAGCTGCACGCGTAAGGGCATCCGATCGAGGCCTGGTAGACGCCCGAGCGGCGGCCGAGGAAGGTCGGGTGCAGGTACTCGCCGACGGCGATCTTGTGATAGGGCGGCTCAGGCAGTTCGCCGGGCCCTAGCCAGGTCCGCTCCGGCCCGATCCAGTGGCGACCGTCGGCCTCGCGAAAGGCGAGCCCGGCGACGCTTTTCGGATCGACCTTGCCCTCGAGCACGCCGAGCAGGTCGAGGAAAGTCTGCTCCCCCTGCCCGCGCACCAGCCAGTCGACGTAAGGCGCATCGAGCACCGGGGCCGGATAGAGGCTGCCAAAATTGCCGCCCCACACGATCGGGATCGCCGGGTGAGCCCGGCGGATCGCCTTCGACAGCCGTACCGCGCTGACAAGCTGCGGCCCCGGCATCGCGGTGAGCGCGATCAGCCGCACCGGCTCCGGCCCGTTCACGAGGCGCGCCACCTCGGCGAGCACGTCCGTGTCCGGCAGGTTCTCGTCGAGGATCTCCCACCTGGTGCCCTCGGGAAGCGCCGCGCCGACGGCCATCACGCTCAGGGGAAAGCGGCGGTTGCCGGGCCGGGTGGCGCGCGGATTGACCAGCACGATCATGGCACCGCCGCCGTCCACAGGTCGAAGCGGGAAGGGCGCCGCGCGCCGCGAAGCAGGGCGGCGAGCGGGCGCAACTCGTACCACGGCGGATAGCGCACGCGGTGCCGGGTCCAGGCGAGGGCCGATGCTTGCGCCAGCCGCTCGCGCGTCAGGAACTCGATGCAGTCGAACACGGCGAGCCCCGGGGTGGCGCGCTTCTCGCGCACCATCGCGTCGCCGTCCGCCGCGCGCACGTAGAAAGGCGAATCGACGATGGCGATCGTGCCGCTCGCACGAAGGCACCGCCTCGCCTCGGCCAGCGTCGCGGCGAGATCGCGGGCATAGTGGAGCGAGGCGTTGAAGACCGCCAAGTCCGCCGAAGCGTCCGCCAGCGGCAGGGCGTCGAACGAGGCGGCCAGCACCTCGAACCCTATCAGCTGCCGCAGCTCCTCGGCCGCGCCCAGCCCGTCGACGGCATCGTCGCGCAGATCGACGGCCGTGCAGCGGTGACCGCGCATCGCGAGGCGATAGCTGAGCCAGCCGTTGCCCGAGCCGAGGTCGAGCACGTCGAGGCGGCGGTCGCGCTCGAGCGGCCAGACCACCCGCGCGACCAGCGCCTCGAAGCTGCACGCGCGGACCGCCCATTGCCGCGCGAGCGGCCCCGCCGCGAGATAGGGCAGGCTCTGCAGCTCCGTTCCGCAGTGCGCGCGCCCTTCGCTCGCCCGGTGCGCGGCGTAGGCGGCGCGAAACTGCCCGAGCCCGTCCACCATGTTCATCGCTCCAGCCGCTCGAACGCGTAGAGAACGTGGTCGCCGAAGGGAGCGAGCGGGCGCGCCAGACGCCGGTCCGCCGCGGCGAGCCCGGCAAGCAGCCGCGGGTGGCGGGATATCCAGGGCTCGGCCGCGCTCGGCGGTACGAACAGTCCCACGGCCCTGGTCTCGGCCAGGCGGAACCCGGGCGCCATCGCGCGTTCGATCTCGGCCTTGCGGTGGTAGCGGACCGTGAAACCGCGCCCGCGCAGCGAAGCGGAAACCGGTCCGCGCCGCAGGCGGCGCAGGCAGTTTCCGAAGCGGCCGCGCACCGCCTCGGCAAGGATCTCGCCGGGGCAAAACGTGCCGAACAGCACGAGCACCGCCCTGCCGCCCGGGCGGACCAGCTCGGTCAGCGCGCGGCCGACCGGTGCGAGATCGTCGACGCAGTTGAGCGCGGCGAAGTTGGACCAGGCGCCGTCGAAGACCGCGCCGCGCCGCGCCAGCTCGCCGAGCCGCTCGGCGGGGAGGGCCTCGGCATGCGGGCCGATCTTGCGCCGCGCCTGCTCGACCATCGCCGGGGAGGCGTCGGTCAGCAACACTTCGCGCCCGCGCTCGATCAGCCAGGCGGCGTCGCTGCCGGTGCCGCCGCCGATCTCGAGCAGCCGGCTGCCGGGGGCGAACGCGGCGAGCAGCTCGGCGCGCACCGAGGCGCGCTGCGCGGCGACGCTCAGCCACGGATCGAACGCGGCGTCGAACGCGGCCGCGACGGCATCGAACGCGGCGCCCGCGGGCAGGAGCTCGGCCCGCGCCATGTCAGGCCGTCAGCGCCGGGCGCTCGGCGCGGGCTGCGTGCGCCGCGGCGCACGCGCCCAGCTCCGCCCAGCCGCTCTCGTCGCGGCGCCGCAGCGCCACGTCGAGATGCAGGGCGTCGCGCACCGCGCGGTAGAACGCGGTGTCGAACCGGCCTTCGAACAGCATCGCCAGCTCGCCGGTGTCGCGCCAGTTCCGGTGCGCGCCGAGCTCGGCGGCGAACCGGTCGTGAAACGGCGTCCCGGGAAGGGGATAGGCGACCGAGACGCCGATGTCGTCGGGCGCTTCCTCGCGCACCAGATCGCGCGTCGCGACGATGTCGTCCCAATCCTCGGGCGGGTAGCCGAGCTGCAGGAACCAGCAGGCGCGGATGCCTTCGCGCTTGAGGTTGCGCGTGGCGACGCGCGCGGTGTCGACGTGGCTGCCCTTGTCCATGGCGTCGAGCACGCGCTGCGAACCCGACTCGACGCCGAGCCAGACTTCCTGCGCCCCCGCCGCGCGCAGCGCCGCGGCGACCGGCGGGGTGATCAGGTTGACGCGCGACTGCATCGTGAACGGGATCGCCGCGCCGCGCCGCACCACCTCGCCGGCAAAGGCGTCGATCCATTCCGCGGTCATCCCGAAGATGTCGTCGGCGAACCACAGGTGGTCGGGCCGCACCTGCCGCTTGAGCAGGGCCAGCTCTCCCGCGACCGAAGCGGGCGAACGCTGGCTGTAGCGGCGCCCGAATGTGGGCTTCGCGCACCAGTTGCAGCTGTAGGGGCAGCCGCGCGACGCAGCCGCGTTCCACGAGAAGTAGCCGTGCCGCGAGGTCCAGGCGGCACGGTAGGCTTCGATGTCGGCGAGATCCCAGGCCGGCAGCGGCAGCGTGTCGAGATCGGGCCGCCCGAGCCGGGGCGGCGTCCGCCGCACCCCGCCGCGCCCGTCGGCGAGGATCAGCCCCCCGGTCAGCGCCGGATCGGCCCCCGCCTTCGCCGCCCGCGCGAAGTCGCCCGCCGCGAATTCGCCCTCGCCGGTGAGCACCGCGCGGGCACCCGCGTCGAGGTAGCGCCGCGGATGGTCGACCGCGTCGGGCGAGTTGACCGCCACCGCCCAGCCGCGCGCCCGCGCCGTGCGGATCATCGCCAGCCCGTCCGCCCGCCGGTCCTCGGTGCACATCTTGGTCAGGAAATTGAAGTTGTCCTCGATCAGCAGCAGCACCGAAGGCTCGAGCCGGTCGAGCAGCGCCTCGAAGGCGCCCGGCCCGTCGGCGAACGTCGCGTCGAACAGGCCCACCCGGTGCCCCTCCCTACGCAGCATCGCCGCGGCCAGCAGCGTGGTCAGCGGCGCGTAGGGCTTGTGGCGTTCGAGCTGCTTGGCATCCCGGTGGAGGAAGAACGAATGAGCGAGAAGTACCAAGCGCGCGCCCCAGTCGAGTGCCATGCGCATGAGAGGCGCGGCCGGCGGCGCGCGGTTCAAACAGGACGTTGCTTTTCCGCTTGAACCGCCTGGTGCATCACGCGGCACCTAGGGACATGGGCGCGGGGCGATGCTGACACGGGCGAGCGACGGCGCGGCCCCGTCGTACGGGGCGGCACGTCCGCGCGTACTGCGGCTGGCGCCGCTGGGCGTGGCGATGCGGCTGGAGGCGCGCGGCGGGAGCGCCGCGGTCGACCTGGCCTGCCGGGGCTGGGCGGGTGAACCCGGGGGTCCTGGGCCGGCGCTCCGCCTGTCGCTCGACGTCGACCCCGCGCTGCGCGGAAGCGGGCCGCCCGCGGTCGAGGTCGCCGGGCGCCGGCTGGCGCTGCGCGGACCCGGGCTTTGCGGCGGCGCCTGCGCGGATCGGGGCGTGGCCTGGTGCCGCCTCTCCGCCGACTGGCAGCACGACCCCGAGCGGCTGCGCGCCGAGGCGCTCGATCCGCTCGTGCTGTTCCTCGTCGCCAGACATGGCCGCACGCCGATCCACGCCGCGGCGATCGAACGCGGAGGACTCGCGATCGTGCTCGCGGGGCCCAGCGGGGCGGGCAAGAGCACGCTCGCGCTCGCCGCCGACCGCGCCGGCTGGGACGTGCTCGCCGAAGATACCGTCTACGTGCAGGAAGCACCGCAACCGGCGCTCTGGGGCTCGCCGGGCCCGGCGCATGTCCTTCCCGGCGAAGCCTCACCGGCGCCCGGGGCCATCCGCTGGCGCAACGGCACGCTCAAGCACGCGGTTGCGCTGCGGAGCCAGCCGGAGAGCGCGCCCGTGGCCCGGCAAGCGACGCTGTGTGTGCTGGCGCGGGGGGACGCCGCCGGTCTCGAACCGCTGACTCCGGCCGAGGCCCTGCGCGCGCTTCCACCGCCGGAGCCCGGCTTCGACCTGCTGGCTCCCGCGATCGCCCGCGCCAGCGCGCTGCTGGCAAGCCGCGGCGCTTGGCGCCTCACCCTTTCCGCCGACCCCGCCGAAGCGCTCGCGCTCCTCGCCTCGCGCCTGCCCGGCCTGCGCCGGTCCGCCTGGGCGAGCGGTCGTCGCGATTAGCGGCCCGCGCCCGATGACGCGCTGGCGCGACCCGCTTTGCATCCTGCTGGTCGGCGCGGTCTGCTCGGCGAGCTACGCTTTCGGGCTGCGGCTCTATTCGGACGACTGGTTCTTCGTCGAGCCGCTGATGACGAGCGACGACCAGTCGTGGTCCGGCCTCTATCGCGCGCTTGCCGAGCGGCCCTATGTCGGCGTCCGGCCGGTGCAGATCCTGTGGTACGTCGCCTTCCACAAGCTGGCGCCGGGAGGCGTCGCGCTGGTCCACCTGGCCAACCACACGGTCTTCGCCGCCGCCACGATCGTCCTTTACGCGGCCATGCGCGCAACGCCGCGCACGCGGCGCGCGGCCTACTACGTCGCCATGCTCTACGCCTGCCTGCCGACCTTCAGCGTCGCCAAGATGTGGTACGCGAACCACCAGGCGGTGCTGGCCCTGATGCTGTTTGCCGTGACCTGGTGGCTGTTGGCGCGCGCCGCGCTCGCTGCCGGGCGCGAACGCCGGGCGTTCGCCGCCCTGGCCGGGGCGGCCGCAGCCCTGGGCAATCTCTCCTACGAGCTGTTCGCGGCGACGGCGCTCGCCTTGCCGCTGTTCGTGTGGTGGGCGCTCGGCGCCGGGGACCGGGCGCTTGCAGGCGATCGGGCGTTCCTCGGCGCCACCGCGGCGATCTTCGCCGGTCTCGCCGCGACCACGCTGCTCAAGCTGAGCTACGGCTACGGCACCGAGCTGCCGCCCGGCATCGACGGTCCGCTCGATTTCGCCCGGTCGGCGGCGAGCATGTACCTCGGCGCCGCCAGGACCACGTTCTGGACGCTCGGGCTCTACTCGCCGCGTGCCGCCGCGGGGATCGCCGCGGGTCCGTTCATGGAAGCCGGTGCGCTCGCCGCCCCGATAGCCGGGCTGGCGATCCTCGCCGCACGCGAACGGCTGGCCCGCCGCGACCGCGGCGATGGGCGCGAAGCCGGTCCCGGGTTCTTCGCGCTGAGCGGCGCGGCGGCCTTCATGCTCGGATACATCCCCTATCTGGGCAACTTCCTCTACTCGCCCAAGCCGTGGGGCGAAGGCAACCGTGGCAACATCGCCGCCGCGCTCGGAGCGGCGCTGCTCATCTATGCCGCCTTCCGCTGGGCGCGTGGCCACCGGCCGGCGATCGCGCGGGCGGCGCTGGTGCTGTTCTGCGCCGTGGGCGTCTTCCTGCAGGTCGCGGTCGGCCGCACCTGGGTGCGCGCCGCCGAGGACCAGGACCGTATGTTCGCCCGCTTCGCGGCGGTGGCGCGGGGGAGCCTCGCCGATCGCGGCACGGTGCTGGTTTACGGCACCTGCCCGTACTACGGCGCCGGCCCGGTCTTCCCCTACGGTTGGGACCTGCGGGCGCGGCTCGCGGTCGAGCGCGGCTACCGCGAGATCGAGGTCGCGCTGGTCTGGCCGCAGCTCGCCGTGAAGACCGGCGGGCTCGCCATGCCTCGCGACCGCTGGGGAGCGCCCTTCCACCCCTACGGCGCGCTCCACATCCTCGACATGGCGGGAGGCACGGTGACGCGGATCGGCGGTCCCGAGGACGCGCGCCGCTTCTTCGCGGCGCATCCGCGGGGACGATCGATCACCTGCGCGTTCGACTTCGGAATCGGCAACCCGCTCTACTGAGCCGGGAAGGCTGGATGCCCCGCAAGGATTCGAACCTTGATTGACGGAGTCAGAGTCCGCTCTCTTACCGTTAGAGGACGGGGCAACGAGGCGGCGCATCTAGAAAGGCCGGGCCGCGGCGTCAAGCGCCGCGCCCGCAAACCTTGCCGCCGGGCTCCGCTTTCGCTAGCCTGACCGCAGGTTCCGCCTCCGGGCGGGTGAAATGCATTGAAAGTAATTGATACGATGGCGGATTTCACTCCGCCGGGCGAGCCGCGGAGGGCCGCGGGAAGGCAAGGCGGGAAACCGCAGCCGGCGCTTTCCCAGCCGAGCCACCCCCGCCCATCCGGCGAAAGGCAGCCTTGCGGCGCCTCCTCGGAATTCGCACCGCGCCAGTCGCCGCACGACCTGCCGCGCCCGCTCCCCAGGCAAGCTTATGCCGCGATCGACCTCGGCACCAACAACTGCCGCCTGCTGATCGCCCGGCCGGCGGACAGGAATTTCGTGGTTATCGACGCGTTCAGCCGGGTGGTACGGCTCGGCGAGGGGCTGGCGCATACCGGCGAACTGAGCCAGGCGGCGATGGACCGCGCGGTCGGCGCGCTCAGGGTCTGCTCGGACAAGCTGCGCCGCCGCAACGTTCATCTCGCGCGCTCGGTCGCCACGGAGGCCTGCCGTCGCGCCCGCAACGGCGGCGAGTTCATCGAACGCGTGCGGCAGGAGACCGGCATCAGGCTCGACATTATTTCCGCCCAGGAGGAAGCTCGCCTCGCCGTGCTCGGCTGCCACATCCTGCTCGAGGACGGGATCGGCCCGGCGGTGATCTTCGACATCGGCGGCGGCTCGACCGAGCTGGTGCTGATCGAGCCGGGCGCACCCGTGCCGCGGATCATCGACTGGCAAAGCGTACCGTGGGGCGTGGTCTCGCTGACCGAGACCGTCAACGCGAGCTTCGGCGGCGGCGGCGAGGAAGGCGACCAGGCGGCCCGCCTGGCGCGATATGGCGAGATGCGCCGCGTAGTGGCGGAAAGCTTCGCCGAATTCGCCGAGCGGATCGCCCCGCGCCGGACCCCCGACCAGCGCCTGCTCGGGACCAGTGGCACGGTCACCACGCTCGCCAGCCTCCACCTCGACCTGCCGCAATACGACCGCAAGGCGGTCGACGGGCTGATCGTGCCGGCCGACTCGATGCGCGACATAGCCACGCGGCTTTCGTCGATGTCGCCGGACGAGCGCCGCACGCTGCCCTGCATCGGCCAGGAACGCGCCGACCTCGTCGTCGCCGGCTGCGCGATCCTCGAGGCGATCCTCGACATCTGGCCGGCGCCGCGGCTCGGCGTCGCAGACCGCGGGATTCGCGAGGGCATCCTGCGCGGGCTGATGTCCGCCGACGCGGAAGGCTTCGCCGCGCAGGCGGCACTGCGGCGGCTGAAGCAGGGCGGCGAGTGAGCCATTTCCACCCTAATTCCTCCCTGTCTCGCGTAGCAGGATGGGAAGGTGGCAGCCGCCCCTTCGACGCCGCTCGGGTTAAACCGCGCCTCCGGCGCAGGCGGCCGGCGGCGCAGCCTCCGCTCGCGCGGCGGGGCCCTCCGTCACCGGCCTGCGGCCGGCGCCAGCTCCCCATCGCTTCGCGACCGGGAGGATCCTGACTTGGTCCGCTCCGGCAAGGACGCGGACCGAAGGGTCAAGACCGGCCGCGGGCGCACCGCGTCGTCGGTGCGCTGGCTCGAACGCCAGCTCAACGATCCTTACGTCAAGCAGGCCAGGGCCGAAGGCTATCGCAGCCGCGCCGCCTACAAGCTGGTCGAACTCGACGAGCGGTTCGGCCTGCTCAAGGGAGCCAGGCGCGTGGTCGATCTGGGCATCGCGCCGGGCGGTTGGAGCCAGGTGGTGCGCAAGCGCGCGCCCAAGGCGGGCGTGGTCGGCATAGACTTGCTCGAGACCGAGCCGCTCGAAGGGGTCGCGATCCTGCAGATGGACTTCATGGCCGATGCCGCGCCCGGCCTGCTCGAGGCCGCGCTCGATGGTCCGCCGGACGTGGTGCTTTCGGACATGGCGGCCAACACCGTGGGCCACAAGCAGACCGATCACTTGCGCACCATGGGCCTGGTCGAGGCGGCCGCGCATTTCGCGATCGAGGTGCTGGCCGAAGGCGGCGCGTTCGTTTCCAAGGTGCTGGCCGGCGGGACCGATGCCGAGCTGCTGGCGCTGCTCAAGAAGCACTTCCGCACCGTCAAGCACGCCAAGCCCCCGGCGAGCCGCAAGGGCTCGTCGGAGTGGTACGTGGTGGCGCAGGGCTTCAAGGGCTCTTCGAGACGCTCGGACTGCGTCCTCGCTCCTCAGGATGAGCGGAACGCAGGATAACCACAGGCCCGCTCATCCGGAGGAGGGACCGAGCTTGTCGGTTGCGAAAGCACTGCCGGCGGCAGAACGCCCGTCTCGAAGGACCGCGCGCTACTCGTTGGCCGTCGCGGCGCGCTGATCGGCGGCGGGCTCGGGCATAGCCGCAGCGCCTGCCGCATCGGCGCCGGCCGCGCTCTCCGGACCCGCGGCGGCACCTTCGGCGCCCTCGGCCGGCTCGGCCGCCGGCGGTTCGGGCAGCGGCGGACCGCCGCCGTTCTCGCGCATGTATAGGATCACGTTGGCGCGCTCCTCGGCGTTGCCGAGACCGGCGAAGGTCATCTTGGTTCCCGATGCGAAGGCCTTGGGGCTCTTCAGCCAGGCGTCCATGTTCTCGTACGACCAATCGCCGCCATGACCGGCGAGATCGCTGGAATAGGCGAAACCCGCGGCGTGCTTGCCGATCGGCGTGCCGAGAACACCGTAGAGGTTGGGGCCGATCCCCGCCGCGCCGCCCTGCTCGATCGTGTGGCAGGCGGCGCACTTGGCGAACGAATTGGCGCCCGCCGCGGGATCGCCTGCCGCGAGCAGCGTCGCCAGCGCCGGGCCCTCGTCGACGGCGCCTTCCTCGACCACGCCTTCGATCGGATAGCCCATCGTATGCGGCCGGTGCGGCTTGTCGCCTTCGAAATACATGCCGCTCACGATGGACAGGCCAAGCGCGATGATTCCGGCGAAGAGGGTCCAGCCGGCGATGGTGTTGAAGCGGTCGGTCATCGAGGGTTTTCTGCCAGGTCTTTCCGGTTTGGCGAGCGCTCTAGTTGCGAGACCCCACACGCGCAAGTCCGATAGTCACTTGTCCGCCGCCTGTCGCACCGTTACGCGCTTGCCGCCCATGGACAGCTTCCCCGCCCCCGCTCTCGCGCTCGTCGAGCAGATGCGCGCCGCCGCCGTTGCCGAGCCCGCGCGCGCGGTCGCGTTCCAGGGCGCACCGGGTGCCAATTCGCACCGCGCCGCGCTCGAATGGGACCCGGATTGCCGGCCGCTGCCGTGCTTCGCATTCGAGGACGCGCTCGAAGCGGTCGCCTCGGGCGCGGCGGGGAGCGCGATCATCCCGATCGAGAATTCGCAGCACGGCCGCGTCGCCGACATCCATTTCCTGCTTCCGGGCAGCGGGCTGTCGATCGTAGGCGAGCACTTCCTGCCGATCAGCTATGCGGTGATGGGGCTCACGAAAGGCCCGTTCACCGCCGCCTACAGCCACCCGCAGGCGCTCGGCCAGTGCCGGCGCTACCTGCGTGAGCGGGGCATCGTGCCGATGGCCTATGCCGACACCGCCGGCGCGGCGGCGCTGGTCAAGGAACTCGGCGATCCGAACCTGTGCGCACTCGCCCCGGCGCTGGCCGCCGAGCTGTACGGACTGGACGTTGTCGAGGACGACGTCGAGGACACCAGCGACAACACCACCCGCTTCGTGATCCTGGCCCGCCACGCGCTCGATCCGGCCACCCTGGGCGGCGCGCCGGCGATGACGACGTTCGTGTTCGAGGTGAAGAATATTCCGGCCGCGCTCTACAAGGCGATGGGCGGGTTCGCGACCAACGGGGTCAACATGACCAAGCTCGAGAGCTACCAGCAGGGCGCGAGCTTCTCGGCCACGATGTTCTATGCCGACATCGTCGGCGCTCCGGGCGATCCGGCGGTCGACCGTGCGCTCGAGGAGCTGGCGTTCCACTGCAAGGAGCTGCGCATGCTCGGCACCTACCGGCAGGCGCGGTCGAGAGGCTGACCGCGCTCGCTTGCGCGTCCGCGCGGGCCATGCCACCAACCGCCAAGTGACGACGGGTACGGGGGAAATTGCCGGCGCCGGGGCCGCCGACGCGTTCGCGCGCGACTGGCGGGCGCTGCGCGCCGACTCCGAGATCCAGTTCGCGCCCGTCGAGGCGCGCCCGCCGGCCGAACCGCCCGGCTGGCTCGAGGCGTTGTTCGAGTTCCTCGGCCGGGTGTTCGGGCCGGTCGCCGATGCGCTCGGCGCGATCGGTCGCGCGATCGGGATGTCCGGCCAGGCACTGACATGGCTGCTCGTCGCGAGCGGCGTGGCGATCCTCGCCTACCTGCTGTGGCGTGTGAGCGAACCTTACCGCCGCCGCCGCGATCCCGCGGAGCCCGCGCCAGAGTGGGCGCCCGACACCGGCGCGGCGCTCGCGCTGCTCGAGGATGCCGACCGGCTCGCCGCCGAAGGCCGCTACGACGAGGCCACCCACCTGCTGCTCAAGCGCAGCGTCGGCCAGATCGCCGCCGCCCGGCCCGACTGGCTCGAGCCTTCGAGCACCGCGCGCGAGATCGCCGCGCTGCCGGCGCTGCCGCAGGCCGCCAGGGGGGCCTTCGCCGCCATGGCCGAGCGCGTCGAGCGCAGCCTCTTCGCGCTGAGGAGCCTCTCCGCCGACGACTGGCACGCGGCCCGCGCCGCCTATGCCGAATTCGCGCTCGCCGCGCCGCGGGCCGCATGAAAGGGACGACCGCCTCGCCCTTCGGCCCGCGCACCCTGCTCGCCGTGCTCGCCGTCGGCATCGGGGCGTTCCTGCTGCTGCTTTACGCGATCGGCGCCGGTTGGGACGGCAGCCGCGACCGCAACGGCGGCGCCCACGCCGCGGCCAACGGGCTCAACGGGTTCGCCGGGCTCGTCCGCCTGCTCGAAGACCGCGGCCACCGGGTCGAGCTGTCGCGCAGCGAAGCGCGCCTCGACGAGGAGAGCCTGCTGGTCCTGACCCCGCAGCACGGCGCCGACGGCGAGGCGATCGCGCGGATAATCGATTCGCGCCGCTACTCGGGGCCGACGCTGCTGATCCTGCCCAAGTGGGTGGCGCTGCCGGCCGGTATCAACCCCTCGATCGTCGCCCCGGAGGGATGGGTTCTGCTCGCGGGGCCCAGCGCGCCGGAATGGCTCGCCGAGATCGAGGGGCTCGACGATGCCGAGGCCGAAGTCGGCAAGCGGCGGCGCTGGGACGGGTTCGGGTTGAGCGGCGCCTTCGCCGACGGCAGCCAGGTGCTGTCGGTCGACGCGACGCGGCTCCTGCCGCTCGCCACCGACGACGAAGGCGATGTGCTGGCGGGCTACGTCCAGGACGAAGGCCACTACCCTGCGCTCGCGGGCGCCGCGCGGATGCCGGAGCGCGATCCCGAGGAGCTCGACACCGATAGGGACCTCTGGCCGCTCTTGGTGATCGCCGAGCCGGACCTCGCCAACAATTACGGTCTTGCCGACGAGGCGCGAGCGCGGGCGGCGGTGCGGATCGTCGAGGCGGCGCTCGATGACGGCGACATGCCGATCGTGTTCGACCTCACCGCCGCGGGGATCGGGCGCAGCCGGAACCTGCTCACGCTGGCGTTCGAGCCGCCGTTCCTCGCCGCCACGCTGTGCCTGATCCTGGCCGCGCTGGTGATCGCCTGGCGCGGCTTCCGCCGGTTCGGCCCGCCGGTGGCCGAGGCGCCGGAGCTGGCGCAGGGCAAGCGCCAGCTCGCCCTCAACGGCGGGGCACTGGTGGCACGGGCCAAGCGGCTGCACCTGCTCGGCCCGCCTTATGCCGCGCTTGTCGCCGCGCGACTGGCCGCCCGGCTCGGCGTGCGCGAGGCCGATCCCGAGGCGCGCGAAACGGCCATCGCGCGCGCGCTGGCTGCGCGGGGACTTGCGCCCGACTACCTCGAGCGGGCCGACGCGCTGCGCCGGGCCCGCCGCCCCGCCGACCTGTTACGCGCCGCGGGCGCGCTGAGAACCATCGAAAGGACCGTGACCCCATGACCCAGGCTCTCGAGGAGACCCGGCGCATCGCCGAAGCGATTCGCAGCGAGATCGCCAAGGCGATCGTCGGCCAGGAGGAGACGGTCGAGCATCTCCTGATCGCGCTGATCGCGCAAGGGCACGTGCTGCTCGAAGGCGCGCCGGGCACTGCCAAGACCTTCCTCGCGCAATGCTTCGCCGCCTCGGCCGGGCTCGAGTTCGGGCGCATCCAGTTCACCCCCGACCTGCTCCCGGGCGACATCCTCGGCTCCAACCTGTTCAACTTCCAGACCAGCCAGTTCACGCTGACGCGCGGGCCGATCTTCCGCGAGCTGCTGCTCGCCGACGAGATCAACCGCACTCCGCCCAAGACCCAGGCCGCGCTGCTCGAGGCGATGCAGGAGCGGCGTGTCACCCTCGACGGGCAGACCCACGCGCTGTCCGACCGCTTCATGGTCGTCGCCACGCAGAACCCGATCGAGAGCCAGGGCGTTTACCCACTGCCCGAGGCGCAGCTCGACCGGTTCCTGTTCAAGCTGCTGGTGCCCTATCCGAGCGCCGAGGAGGAAGCGGCGATCGTGCGCCGCTTCGGCGAGCGCAGCGGTCCGCCGCGGCCGGCGCAATTCGGCATCGAGACCGTCACCGACGCCGCCGCGCTCGGCGCCGCGCAGGAAGCGGTCAAGGGCGTGATCCTGTCGGACGAAGTGATCGGCTACACCGTGGCGCTGGTCCGCGCGACGCGCGACAGCCGCGACATCGCCAGCGGAGCGTCTCCGCGCGCCGCGGTGCTGCTCGCCAACGCCGCGCGTGCCCGCGCCGCGCTGCATGGCCGTGACTACGTGCTGCCCGACGACGTCAAGGCGCTCGCCGTGTCCACGCTGCGCCACCGCCTGCTTCTGTCGCCGGCGGCCGAGATCGAAGGCAAGCAGGTCGAGGAGCTGGTCGCCGCGCTGGTCGAGCAGACCGAGGCGCCGAAGTGAGTCCCGGCGAAGGCTGGGACCTCGTGCCTCAGGCGGCGCCCTTGCGGCCTGAGGCCCCAGCCTGCGCTGGGGCGCATGTGCTTGGAAAGCGGGAGGAACTTGCGTGATCAACTCGCCGCTCGTCCCTTCGGCCCGGGCCCTCGTTCTGCTGGCGCTGTTCGCGCCGGCTGCGGTGGTGATCGCCGCGACCGCGCCGAAGGCGTGGATCGTCGCGCCGCTGCTGGCGGTGGTGCTGATCGCGGTCACAGTGATCGACGGGCTGCTCGCCGGGCGGCTGCTCGACCTCAAGCTGCACCATCCGAGCGACGTCGAGGTCGGCCAGCCGGCGCGGCTGTCGCTGCACGCCGAGTTCGCCGGCCGGGTCGGCGGCGGCGCGCCCGAAGCCTCGCTCGGCTTCGATCCACGGCTCGGGGATCGGGGCGCCACTGCCTTCACGCTCGAGCGCGGCCCGGTGCCCGACATCTGGGCCGGCGAAACCGCGCTCGTGCCGACCCGGCGCGGCAGCGGGGAGTTGCACGAGCTGTGGCTGCGCTGGCCCGGACCGATGGGGCTCGCCCACCGTCAGGCGCACCGCCCGCTCGGCTTGCCGATCCGCGTCTGGCCCGACCTGTCTCCGGTCCGCTCGCCGACGCTGCAAACGTTCCTGCGCGACGCCCAGTTCGGCCTGATCGCGCGGCGCATCCGCGGCGAAGGCAGCCAGTTCGAGGCGCTCAGCGAATACGAGGCCGGCATGGATCGGCGTCGCATCGACTGGAAGGCGAGCGCGCGCCACACCCGGCTCTATGCCCGCGAGAACGAGGCCGAGCGCGACAACCAGATCGTGTTCGCGTTCGATTGCGGACAGGCGATGTGCGAGCCGGTCGACGGATTGCCGCGAATCGACCGCGCGGTCTCGGCGGCGCTCACCGCGGCCTACGTCGCGCTCAAGGGCGGCGACCGGGTGGCGCTGTTCGGATTCGCCGACAAGCCGCAGTTGCTGACTCCGTTCGCGCTCGACGCGCGCCATTTCCACCGTCTGCAGACCGCCGCCGCGAGGCTCGACTACTCGGCGCGCGAGCCCAACTTCACGCTCGCGCTGGCGACGCTGACCGCGCGGCTCAAGCGCCGCTCGCTGATCGTGCTGTTCTCCGACTTCACCGATCCGACTTCGGCGGAACTGATGGTCGAGAGCGTCGAGCGGCTGGTGCGCCGTCACCTCGTGATCTTCGTGACCATGGCCGACGCCGAACTGGCCGAGCTGACCGAGGCCGAGCCCGCGCGGCTGCGCGATCTCGCCACCGCCGTCGCCGCGGGCGGCCTCGCGCGGCAGCGCGCGCTGGTGCTGCGGCGGCTGCGCCGGCTCGGCGTCGACGTGATCGAAGCGCCGTGGCAAGCGATCGGGTACCGGCTGATCGACCGCTACCTCGCCGCCAAGCGCGCGGAGGCGGTGGGGTGAGGCAAAATCGCTTGTCGCTGAGGAGAGCCGTCTCGGCCCCCCTCCCGCTTGCGGGAGGGGTTAGGGGTGGGCCTGTCAGCCACCCTGGCACTGGCCCACCCTCGGCCCCTCCCGCAAGCGGGAGGGGAGAAGGCTGATGGCCCTCGCCCTGTTCCGCAAGGCCGAGCTGGCGCCCCTGCCCGACATCGAGGCGGCCTCGTTGCGCTCCGACCGCTTCCGGCTCGAGCGCGAAGGCGACTGGCGTCGGCTCGAGGCGATCGTCACCGCGCTGGAGAAGAACCGGCTTCGGCGCATCTCCGACGAGGATCTGCTCGCGCTGCCGGTACTCTACCGCCACACCGCGTCGAGCCTGGCGGTGGCGCGCGAGACCTCGCTCGACGCCGGCACGCTCGCCTACCTCGAATCGCTGGTCCGCCGCGCCTGGTTCCAGGTCTACGGCCCGCGCACTTCGCTGCTGGGCTGGCTGCGGCGCTTCCTCGGCGGCGACTGGAGCGCGGCGGTGCGCTCGCTGTGGCTCGAGCTGTGCGTCGCGCTTGCCGCGATGGTGGCCGGCACCGTGGTCGGCTGGCTGCTCGTCGCGCGCGACAGCGACTGGTACTACGCGCTGGTCCCGGGAGAGTTCGCCGACGCCCGCCGTCCCGGCGCCGGACGCGAGGTGCTCGCCGATGCGCTCCAGGGTACGCAGGGCAGCGGCGAGGGGCTGACCGTGTTCGCCGCCTACCTGTTCTCGAACAACACCGCGGTATCGATCCTCGCCTTCGCGCTCGGCTTCGCGTTCGGCGTGCCCACTCTGCTGCTGCTGGTCTACAACACGGCGATCCTGGGCGCGATGCTGTGGCTGTTCTTCGATGCCGGGCTCGGCTGGGAATTCGTCGCCTGGCTGTCTGTCCACGGCACCACCGAGCTGCTGGCCATCCTGCTCGCGGGGGCCGCGGGAATTCACATCGGCCGGACGATGGCCTTCCCCGGCGACCGCTCGGTGCTGGCAGCCGCCTCGGCGAGCGGGCGGCGGGCGGCGCTGGTCATGGCCGGCGTGGTGCTGATGCTGGCCATCGCCGGGCTGCTCGAAGGCTATGCGCGGCAACTGGTCGAGGCCCCGCCGGCGCGCGGGGCGATCGGGTTCGCGATGCTGGCGTTCTGGATCGCCTGGTTCGCGCTGGCGGGCCGCGAGCGGCGGGGGGCGGGGTGACCGCCGTCGCCACCGCGCTGCGCCGCGACATGCTCAAGCGGCACCGCGACCTGGTCACGCCCGAGGGGCTGGCGCTGCCGCTGACGATCGCCAGCCGCAGCGCGCGAGCCGGCGCGCTTCTCCTCGACCTGGCGCTGATCTTCACCTCGCTGCTCGTGCTCCTGATCGTGCTCGCGCTGGTCGGGATCGGCGTGATGGAGGCCGACATGGAAAGCGCCAGCCCGGCGATGGAGCTGGTCCTGGTGCTGCTGATCCTGTTCGTGTTCCTGCTGCGCTACGGCTATTTCCTGTTCTTCGAGCTGGGACCGCGTGGCGCCACCCCGGGCAAGCGCGCGCTCGGCATCCGTGTCGCGGCGAGAGGCGGCGGCAGGCTGACCGCCGAAGCGGTGATCGCGCGCAACCTGATGCGCGACGTCGAGGTGTTCATTCCCGCGGTGTTCCTGCTTTCCGGCATCGGCTCGAGCCTGGGCGTGACCGGATGGGCCGCGGCGGTGTGGCTGGCGGTGTTCGTGCTGTTCCCGTGCTTCAACCGCGACAACTTGCGCGCCGGCGACCTCGTGGCCGGAACCTGGGTGGTCGAGGCCGAGCGCCGCAAGCTGCCGCAGGCGATGTCGGTGCGCGAGGAGGCACCGGCGGCGCAATACCGCTTCGGCGAGGCCGAGCTGTCGGTCTACGGCGAGCACGAGTTGCAGGTGCTCGAATCGGTGCTGCGGCAGGACAACCCGCAGGCGCTGCGCCACGTCCTCGAGGCTATCTGCCGCAAGATCGGCTGGCAGGCGGGCGACGGCGACGACCGCGCGTTCCTCGAGGCTTTCTACGCCGCCCTGCGCGCGCGGCTTGAGGGCGACATGCGGTTCGGGAAGAGGAAGAAGGACAAGTTCAGCTAATCCTCCCCGGCACGGGGAGGGGGACCGCCCGAAGGGCGGTGGAAGGGTTATCCTCCTGGCGCAGCGTTTGCGGCGAGCCCCCTCCACCATGCTTCGCATGGTCCCCCTCCCCATTCTGGGGAGGAACTACTCCCTGAAGATCGCCACTTCCCTCAACCCTTCGCTGTCCGCCCGCGCGCGGTACATGCCCGGCGTGTTGAACGAGAACGCGGTGCTCCCGTCGGGCGCCGCCAAGATCACGCCGCCGTCGCCGCCGAGCGCGCCGACCTCGGCAATTACCGCGTCGGCCGCCACCTGCGCGCCCTCGCCGAGCAGCCGCATGCGCGCGCAGATCTCGTGCGCCACGCCGGCGCGGATGAAGAACTCGCCCGCCCCGGTGGCCGAGACCGCGCAGGCGCGGTCGTCGGCATAGTTGCCCGCGCCGATCACCGGCGAATCGCCGATCCGGCCCCAGCGCTTGCCGGTCAGCCCGCCGGTCGAGGTGGCGGCGGCGACGTGGCCTTCGCGATCCACCGCCACCGCTCCGACGGTGCCGTACTTGAGGTCGACGTCGAACCAGCCGAGGCGGCGCGCCTTGAGCTCCTCGAGCTGGCGCCAGCGCTCTGGCGTCGCGAACCAGTCGGGATCGACCGTCTCGATGCCCCGCTCGCGCGCGAACTCCTCGGCCCCCTCGCGGCCCAGGAACACGTGCGGGCTGTCCTCCATCACCGCCCGGGCGAGCCGGATCGGGTTCCTGACGTGGGTAACGCCGGTGACCGCGCCCGCCGAACGGTCGCGCCCGTCCATCACCGCGGCGTCGAGTTCGTTGACGCCGTTGTAGGTGAACACCGCGCCGCGCCCGGCGTTGAACTTCGGATCATCCTCGAGCAGCACGACCGCCGCCTCTACCGCGTCGAGCGCGATGCCGCCACCCGCCAGAACAGCCGCCCCGGCATCGAGCGCCGCGGCCAGCGCCGCCTTGTAGTCCGCCTGTTGCTCCTCGCTCATCCGGTCGGGCGCCATCGTGCCGGCGCCGCCGTGGACGGCGATGCTCCACCGCTTGTCTGCCATCGAATCGCTTTCCTGCGCGCGCACCGGCGCGGCCACCGACAGCAGCCCCAGCACGATCCCATCTTGTCAGCACGGTCCCGTCCGTAGCACAGCGCGCCCATGTCCGAATACCGCATCATCGAGGATGAGCTGACCGTCGAGCCGGTCATCGCCCTGCTCGCGTTCCATCTCGAGGAGATGCACCGCCTCTCGCCGCCGTGCAAAGTCCACGCGATGCCGGTCGAACGGCTGCGTGAGGGCGACGTGACCTTCTATTCCGCCTGGGATGGCGAGCAGCTCGCGGCGGTCGGCGCGATCCGCGAGATCGACGCCACGCGCGGCGAGTTGAAATCGATGCGGGCCACGCCCGAATACCGCGGCAAGGGCGCCGGCGAGGCGATCCTGGTCCACCTGGTCGGCGAGGCGCGGCGGCGCGGGTACCGTTGGCTCGGGCTCGAGACCGGGCGGCCCGCCGCCTACCTTCCGGCGCAAAACCTCTACCGCAAGCACGGCTTCGCCGACTGCGCGGACTTCGGCGACTACATCGGCGACGATTTCTCGATGTGCATGAGCCGCGCGCTGTGACCGCGATCCTGCGGGCCGCGACCCCCGCCGACGCGCCCGCGCTCGCCGAGCTCGGCCGCGCCAGCTTCGACGCGGCGTTCGGCCATCTCTACAAGCCGGAGGACCTCGCCGCGTTCTTCGCCGAGTACCGCACCGAGGCGAAATTCCGCGAACACCTCGCCGACCCGCCGACGATGATCCGGGTAGCAGAGGTGGAAGGCCGCCTCGCCGCCTATTGCCTGATCGTGCGCGGGCACGGCTTCGAGGAACGTCCCGAGCCGCGTCCGGCACGCCCGGTGTTCATCAGCCAGCTCTACTGCGATCCCGCGATGACCGGCCGCGGGCTCGGAGCGGCGCTGATCGAATGGGCCATCGCCGAGGCACGCGCCTGGGGCGGCGATGCGGTGCAGCTTTCGGTGTTCAGCGGGAACGCCGGCGCGCAGCGGTTCTACCGGCGCTACGGCTTCGCGCATGTCGCCGACATCGACTTCTGGGTCGGCAACCACCGCGACCACGAATTCCTCTACGAACTGGCGCTCTGATCGGCGGGATCGCCGCCTTCGGGCACCTCGCCGATGACCTGGCCGGGCTGGCGCGGGCGCTGGAACGGTTCGGGCTGCGGCGTCTGGAGGTTGCCGCGGATCAGATAGCGGCCCGCGGTCAGCCCGCCGGCGATCTGCAGCTCGAGCCGCTCTTCGTCCCGCTTGCGCACGTCGGCGATCGCCTCGTCCGCTTCCGGCTCGTCGAAGCCCAGGCCGAGCAGCACCTCGCGCCCGAAGACCAGCGCCGATTCGAACGTCTCGCGGATCTGGTAGTCCACTCCCGCCTTCACCAGCCGCAGCACGTGGCCGCGGTCGAAAGCGCGGACGTAGAGCCTGGCGAGCGGGAATTCCGCCTTGCACAGCTCGACGATCCGGTCGGCGACCTCCGGCTTGTCGACGCAGACCAGGATCGCCTCGGCGCGCTCGGCGCCCGAGGCGCGCAGCACGTCGAGCCGCGTGCCGTCGCCGTAATAGACCTTGAAGCCGAACGTGCCCGCCGCCTGGATCATCTCCACGTCGGTCTCGATCAGCGAAAGATCGACGTCGCGCGCCAGCAGCGACTGGCTCACCACCTGCGAGAAGCGGCCGAAACCGATGAACAGCACGCGCGCGCGCAGTCCCTCGGCCGCGTCGATCCCCTCGAGCGAAGGCTCGTCCTCGCGCGCGGTATGCCTGAGCGCCAGCAGCACCAGCGGGGTCAGCGCCATCGACAGGATCACGATCGCGGTCATCGTCGCGCCGATCCGCGCGTCGAACAGCCCGACGGCGAGCGCGGCGGCATAGAGCACGAAGGCGAACTCGCCGCCCTGGGCGAACAGCGCGGCCCGGCGCGCCGCTTCGCGATGCGGGCTCCCGAACGCCCGCGCGATTCCATAGATGCCGATCGCCTTCACCGCCATGAACGCCGCCACGCCGGCCAGAACCCACCGCCATTCGGCAGCCACCACGGCGAGATCGAGCGACATCCCCACGCTCAGGAAGAACAGCCCGAGCAGGATTCCCCGAAACGGCTCGATGTCGGCTTCGAGCTGGTGGCGGAAGGTCGATTCGGACAGCAGGACCCCGGCCAGGAACGCGCCCATCGCCATCGACAGCCCCGCCCAGTCCATGAACAAGGCGGCTCCGAGCACGACCAGCAGCGCCGCCGCGGTCAGCACCTCGCGGGCGCCGGTCCTGGCGAGCACGCGGAACATCGGATCGAGCAGCCAGCGCCCCACCGCGATCACCGCGGCGATCGCGCCGATGCCGATCAGCACGCTCTGCCACGCCGGCGGCCCCGCCTCGCCGCCGCCGTTGAACGCCGCCCACACCGCCACCAGCGCCAGCAGCGGCACGATGGCCAGGTCCTCCAGGAGCAGGATCGCCACCGCGCGCTGCCCGGCGGGCGTGGCCAGCTCGCCGTCCTCCTCGAGCATCTGCATGATGACCGCGGTCGAGGACAGGACGAAGCCCATCGCTCCCACGGCCGCCGCCGCCCACGGCAGGCCGGCGGCGACTCCCACCAGCGTCAGCAGGGCGCCGCAGGTCAGCACCTGCGCCGCGCCGAGGCCGAAGATCGCGTGGCGCAGCGCCCACAGCTTGCGCGGGCGCATCTCCAGGCCGATGATGAACAGGAACATCACCACGCCCAGTTCGGCAACGTGGAGCAGGGCCTCGGGGTCGTCGAACAGGCCGAGCGCGGAAGGGCCGACCAGCAGCCCGGCGGCAAGATAACCCAGGATCGAGCCGAGCCCGAGCCGGCGGAAGAGCGGCACCGCGAGCACCGCCGCCCCCAGCAGCACGATCACGTGGCCGAGCCCGAATCCGACCGCGTGTCCGTCCATCACCTCACCCCGCCGGGCCAGGCCGCCGGGCCCGGCGTCATCGCGCCCGCCGTCGCAAGGCTGCGGCCGAGCGGCCGGAACCCATCGCGCAGGAAATGCCCGGCCGCGCTATCTTCCATCGGTCCTCCGTCGGTTGCGGCTCAGCTCTTAGGGCGCGTCGCGCGGCATGGATAGCGCGGCGCGCGCGGCGCCGAAAGCGCGGCATTGCCCCCGGGCGAGCGACAGGCTAGCCTCCCGTGGCAAGACGCTAGGGCCGAACCCACGAGGCCGCCCTGAGCGATCACGGGAGCGGAGGGTCAGCATGCGTAAGTGGATACTGGGATTAAGCGTTGCCGCAGTCGCGGCGAGCGCCTCGGCTCAGGACGGGGCGTCGAAGTGGGCTTATTTCGAGCCTGAAGGCCAGCCGATGCAGGCCGGCGTCCAGAACGCCCAGGGCGCGCAGCTGATCCTCAAGTGCGACAAGCCCGGCAAGAAGTCGGTCTATGCGGTGGTGGTCACGCCCGACCGGCTGGTGCCGCCGGCTCGCGACCCGTTCGTCCTGCCGACCGAAGTCCGCTTCGACGAAAACGCGCCGCAGGAAGACCGCTGGCGATTTTACGACAATTCCGCCGTCGCCATCGACATGCGGGGCCAGCAGGCGCTGAAGCGATTCATGAGCGGCTTGCCGAGCGCCGAGAAGCTGCGCCTGAGGATGTACGTCGAACGCGGCCGCACCATCGAGGTGAATTTCGAAGTGGGCGGCGCGCAGGACGCGATAGCACGCGTCTACGAAAGCTGCGGCGACGACGTTCCGAGCTGAGGAACGGCGCGGCGGTGGTCCTCAGCCGCCGTCCCTCGCCTGGCTTCGGCGAGGATCCCATGCCTCCCCCAGCCGCATCCTCATGTCTTCGTAAGCCGCCTCGATCAGCGCGTCGAGCGCGCCCTCGTCGACTTCCTCCCCTGCGGCCAGTCTGACGTGCCGCATGCGCTTGCCGGCGCCCTGCAGCAGCCCGGCGGGATCGGGCAGCTCGGCGCCGCGGTAGAAGCCGAGATTGACATGCGCCGCGTGGACCGAGACGTAGGCGAAGGCCGCGTCCTCGACGCAGGCGGTCGGCCACCCATCGTGCAGCAGTTCGCGCACGTCGGAACCGCACGCGCGCAAGCGGTTGAACAATCGCTCGGCGCGGTCGCCGAGGCCGGGCGGCTGGGTCATGAACCAGCGCTCGACCTCCGGCGAGTGCCGCTCGGCCGCGGCAAAGCGAAATAGCGCGTCCATCGCCCTCTCCCGGTCGCCCGCCTCGGGATAGCACGATTTTCCCACCGCTTCGAAGCTGCTAAGCGCCACGCGTCGGAGCGCGGGGATCGAGCGTGTATGTGACCATGCTGGCAGTTTCGGTCGTGATCTTCGCGGCCGCCTGCGCGATCTACCTGCGGCAGCCGAACGCCTCGGTGTTCCACCCGGCAACGTTCTACCTGGCCTTCCACGGCCTGGTTTTCGTGATCCGCCCGATCTTCGCGTGGCATTACCGCTACGACAACATCTACGGCTTCATCGGCTTCCGGCCGTCGCTGTGGGAGCGGACCCAGGTCCTGATCTGCACGAACCTTGGGCTCGTCGCCTTCATGGCGGTCGTGCTGTGGATGACGCGCGAGCGCTTTGCCTTCCCGGCCGCCGACCCTCGGAACGACGGCCGCGAAGCTTTGCTACGGCGTTTCTGGATCGTGGCGGTGCCGCTCGCCGCGCTGGCCGCCTGGTCGCTGTACTGGCGGTGGGACGCGATTGCCGGCGCGGTCGGATTTTCGCAGATGGACCCGCGCACCGGCGAGCAGCGCCTGGTCGGGGTAACCGGCTATTTCTACGAGGCGGCGCGAATCTCCGCGCCGGTCGGGGCGATGCTGGCCTACCTCGGGCGGTTCCGGTGGTGGACCGCGGCCCCGGTCACCGCCCTGGCCGTGCTTCAGATCGGCACCGGCGGTCGCGGCGATTTCGTCGCGATGGCAGTGATGATCGCCTTGCTGTTCATGTACGACCGCCGCCTGAAGTGGCCGAGCGTATGGGTCATGGCCGCGGCTCTCGCGGTGCTGCCCGTGTTCCACTTCGTCAAGTCGGACCGCGGCGCGTTCCTGCGCGAAGCGCTGCGCCCGGGGGTTACGGACCTGGCGCCGGACCGGCGCTTCGACGACGCTCCGCTCGAGACCATGGACATCGCCCACATGGAGTTCTTCGAGTACCTGGTCTGGGCCATCCCGAAGCGAACCGGGACTTACGATTATTTCGCCAACAACCTCGAGCTCGTCACCGCGCCTATCCCGCGCGCGGTCTGGCCGGACAAGCCGATCGGCGCCCCGGTCAAGCGCTTCGAACTCTACGAGAACACCCGGCCGATCGCGATTACCCACTCGCTGCCGGGGATGGGCTGGTACAACGCCGGATACGCGGGGGTCGTGCTGTGGTGTGCCCTGTTCGCCGCGATTTACGGCGCCGGGTTCCGGGCCTTCGCCCGCAGCGGGCGGGGGCCGCTCGCGGCCATGGCCTACGTCGCCTTTCTCGCCACCGCGACGATCGCGTTCCGCGACGGCATGCTGCAGACGCTGGCGCGGCAACTCGTGCCTTACGGCCTACCGATCCTGGCGCTCTCGCTACTCGTCCGCTTCGGCCCGCGCGAAGACCCTGACGTTCAGGCTGGGTGAACGCGGCTTTCTCTAGCGCACGGAAACCTGCTAGAGGCCGCGCGCGATGAACGAAATCCGACCCTGGCGCACCATTCACCGGCGACACAGCCGGCAGATCATGGTCGGCGACGTGCCGGTCGGCGGGGACGCGCCGATCACGGTGCAGACGATGACCAACACTCCCACCTCCGACGCTGCGGCGACGATCGGCCAGATCCGCCGCTGCGAGGAGGCCGGGGCCGACATCATCCGCGTGTCCTGTCCGGACGTCGAGAGCACGGCGGCACTCGGACAGATCGTGCGGGCCTCGACCATCCCGATCGTCGCCGACATCCACTTCCACTACAAGCGCGCGCTCGAGGCGGCCGACGCCGGCGCGGCGTGCCTGCGCATCAACCCGGGCAATATCGGCAGCTCGGAACGCGTCGCCGAAGTGGTCCGCGCGGCCAAGGCCAACGGCTGCGCGATTCGTATCGGGGTCAACGCCGGGAGCCTCGAGAAGGACTTGCTCGAAAAGTATGCCGAGCCCTGCCCGGAAGCTCTGGTCGAAAGCGCCCTCGACCATATCAAATTGCTGCAGGACCACGACTTCCACGAATACAAGGTAGCGGTAAAGGCGAGCGACGTGTTCCTCGCCGTGGCGGCCTACATGCAGCTCGCGGAAACGGTCGATTGCCCGCTGCACCTGGGCATCACCGAGGCCGGCGGGCTGATCGGCGGCACCGTGAAGTCCTCGATCGGCATGGGCAACCTGCTGTGGGCGGGGATCGGCGACACGATCCGCGTCTCGCTCTCGGCCGAGCCCGAGCAGGAAGTGCGCGTGGGGTTCGAGATATTGAAGTCGCTCGGCCTGCGCACCCGCGGCGTGCGGGTGGTTTCGTGCCCGAGCTGCGCGCGGCAGGGTTTCGACGTGATCCGCACCGTCCAGGCGCTCGAGGAGCGGCTCTCGCACATCAAGACGCCGCTTTCGCTCTCGGTGCTCGGTTGCGTGGTCAACGGCCCCGGCGAAGCGCGCGAGACCGACATCGGCATCACCGGCGGCGGCGCCGGCAAGCACATGGTCTACCTTTCCGGCGTGACCGACCACCACGTCGCCGACGCCGACATGCTCGACCACATTGTCCAACTGGTCGAGAAAAAGGCGGCTGAAATCGAAGCCGCTGTTCAAGTACCCGCCGAAGCCGCCGAGTAGTTTTTACCGGAAATTAACGCCACCGACCGAAGTTTGCCGGATGAAGTACGGCCCTTTCGTCGCGATCGTCGCCACGGGCGCGCTGGTCGGCTGGATCGCCCCGGACTTTTCCGAGGTGAGCAGCGGGCCGAGCGTGGTGACCGTCCAGGAGGATTACGGCGAGCTCGACGTGCTCGAGCAGGACCAGTGGTTCGCCGGCGAGGTCGTGCTCAATCGCGAGGCCGACGGCCACTTCTACGCCGATCCGGTGGTCGACGGGGTTTCCGCGCACATGCTGGTCGACACGGGCGCCAGCGTCGTCGCGCTCACCGCCGAGGACGCCGATTCGATGGGGATTGCGTGGGACCCCGCGACGGTCCGCCCGGTCGCGCGCGGGGCGAGCGGGGTGGTCCACGGCGTTCCCGTGACGATCGAGCGGATGCAGCTTGGTCAACTCGAAGCCGAGCGTGTGCGCGCGGTAGTCGTGCCCGAGGGCCTCGGCGTCTCGCTGCTCGGCCAGACCTTTCTGTCGCAGATCGAACGTGTTCGGGTGGAGCAGGACCGGATGGTGCTCGGCGGCTGAACGATCGGGCCGTTCAGGGTCTGGCTAGACAAACCGTGCTCCGGGAAGGCATGATGGCGAGAGTGAACAGGCGCACCTTCATCGCTTCGGCCGCCGCGGCGGCGGGCACGCTGGCCTTGCCGGCGCGGGTGTTCGCGCAGCCGAGCGGGCTCGACGCCCGGTCGCGCCAGATCCTCGACATCGCGCGCCGCGAGGTCGAACGCGCCGGCGCCGTGCTTTGGCGCCGCGACATCGCCGGCATTGCCGACTTCGGGCTCCATTCCGCGCTGCCGCGGTTCCATTTCGCCAATCTGGAGGCCGGCACGGTCAACAGCTTCGCGGTCGCGCATGGCCAGGGCTCCGATCCAGAGCACGATGGCTGGCTCAAGCGCTTCTCCAACGAAGTCGGTTCGAACGCGACCAGTCACGGCGCCTACATTTCGTGGGAATGGTACACCGGCCGGTATGGCACGTCGGTGCGGCTCGGCGGGCTCGATCCGACCAATTCCAACGCCCTCGACCGCGCGATCGTGATGCATTCGGCCGACTATGCGCGGCCCGAGCACGTCGAGCGGTGGGGCCGGCTCGGCCGTTCCAACGGCTGTTTCGCGCTGGCGCCGGACGACTTCCTCGTCGCGCTCGTCCAGCTGTCGGGAGGCCGGCTGCTCTACGCCGACAGCCTGGGGATCGGTCCCGACGGGGAGCAGGTGTTCGGACCCGCGCCGCATCCTGCCGTGCAGCGCGCCGAATCCGCTTCCGATCAGAACACCGCGGGTTAGCCGGCCCCCGGCCGGACCGCCTACGACGTCTGCAGATCGTCGACGATCTCGATCACTTCTTCGCTCGTCACCCGGGCGCGGTTGCCGACGCGCGGCGCGTTGAAGCTCGCCAGCACCGGCGCATCGCGGCCGTAGATGTCGTTGAAGGTCTTGAGCTCGCCGTCGATGTCGCGCGCCATCGTGAAGTAGGTGATGTAGACCGGCATCGACTTCACCACCGGCACGCGCGTGTATGTGCCCGAGGTCGAGATGGCGACCGCCTCCTCGCGGCTCGCGCCCTGGCCGAGGATCGCGATCGTCATCGCCAGCTCGAGCGCCCGCTCCACCCGCACGCACCCGTGGCTGAGCGCCCGGCTGGCGTTGGCGAACAGCCCGCGCGACGGCGTGTCGTGGAGGAAGATCGCGTGCGGATTGGGCATGTCGAGCTTCATCAGGCCCAGCGAGTTGCCCGGCCCCGGCTGCTGCACCACGCTGACATAGCCGTTGGCTCCGCGCGTGGCGGTGTAACCATTGGCGCGCGCCCAGGCCGGATTGCCCAGCACGCGCGCGCCGAGCCCTTCGCCCTTCACGATCGACTGCGGCACAGTCCAGGTCGGGTTGAAGATCACGCCCTCGACCGTCTCGACGAGCTGCGGGGTGGCGGTGCGGCCCGGCTTGCCGACGATCGTGCGGTAAGTACGGATGATGTTGTTGTTGACGGTCAGCCGCAACTGGAACTCGGGCACGTTGGTCAGCAGGTACTGCCCGCCAAGGTCGCGCTGCAGCCACCGCCAGCGGTCCATGTTGGCGCGGATCAGGGCGCGGCGGCGAGTATCGGCGGGCGCGGTGGCGGCCAGTTCGTCGCGCAGTGCGGCATAGTCCGGGTGGGTGGGAAGGACCGAAATCAGCGCCGCGGCGACGTCGCCGGTGGCGAGCGCCTCGGTCATCAGGCGGCCCGTCGGCATCAGGTCGGGGTCTGGATCGACCACGAACCATTGCCGGCGCGCCTCCATCGGGGTGCGGCCGTCGCGCAGGTCCTCGGCGAGCCAGGTGAACATCTGGCTGGCCAGCGCGTCGAGTTCCCGGCTCGGGCCGGTCTCGATCGCCGCGCGCAGCGCGCCGGGGCGGTAGTCGGCCGGGTCGAGCCCCTCGGCGCCGATCGATTCGATCACGGTCAGCAGCTTGCGCGCATGCTCGGCCGGCCACTGCATGACCGAGGGATAGCGCGGGGCGGGCGGCAAGGTGAGCGCCTCGCTCGCCGGCGCGGAGACCGGGACCGCATCGTCCTCGAGCACCGGCTGCGGCTGGACGTCCTGCGCGGCGACCGGCAGGGTCAGCGCGCCGGCAAGGCCGGCCAGCAGGGTGGTGCGCAGCGAAGTGTTCATCTTGTTCTCGTCTTGCCCCGTTCAGGAGACAGTCCCGGGCTTGATGGTGACGGGATTCTGCCCTTTTCGCGGCCAGCTATCAACCCGCGCGGCTGACTGTCCGCTGAATCGCGGCGATGGATTGCCCGATGCGCACGGGCGCTTACAGCGGAGGCGATGAAACCGCACCACCCGCTGCTGCCTTATGCGATGGCCCTGGGGGCGGTCGGGCTGTTTTCGCTGATGGACGCGCTGATGAAGGGCGCCTCGATCGCCGTCGGCGCCTACAGTGCGCTGCTGCTGCGCAGCGCAATCGCATTCGCGCTGATCGGACCGGTGTGGCTGGCGACGCGCAAGGGATGGCCGCCGCGCTCGGCGATGCGCGTCCACGTGATCCGCGGCGTGGTCACCTCGGCGATGGCGTTCACGTTCTTCTGGGGTCTGGCGCGCGTGCCGCTGGCCGAAGGCATCGCGCTTTCGTTCATCGCCCCGCTGGTCGCGCTCTATCTCGCCGCTATCCTGCTCGGCGAGCAGATCGACCCCAAAGCCGTCGGCGCTTCGCTGCTCGGCCTCGCCGGTGTCGCGGTGATCGTGTTCGGCCGCGCGGGTCAGGACGGCGCGCATGAGGAGGCGATGTGGGGCACGGTGTCGATCCTGGTGTCCTCGATGCTCTACGCCTGGAACCTGGTGCTGCAGCGCCAGCAGTCGCTGCTCGCCAAGCCGATCGAGATAGCGACCTTCCAGACCGCGATCGTCGGGCTGGTGCTGGCATTGTTCGCGCCGTTGCTGTTCGAGCTGCCCGGGCGAGACAATTGGCCGGCGATCGGCGGCTCCGCCGTGCTCGCGCTCACGGCCTCGATGCTGTTCGCCTGGGCCTATGCCCGCGCCGAGACGCAAGTGCTGGTCCCGCTGGAATATTCCGGGTTCCTGTGGGCCGCGCTGTTCGGCTGGCTGTTCTTCTCCGAAGGCCTGACGCTACCCGTGCTGCTCGGAGCCATGCTGATCGTCGCCGGCTGCTGGATCGCGGCGCCGCGCGGAGCCCCCGAGCAGACGGCGGTCTAGCCGAGCGCAAAAACCTCTTTCCTACAAGGTGGGCCTCGTGATCTAGACTGCGGGATGAGGCTCCCCGTCCCGAACGATCGCCCGCATCGTCCCGCCGCGAGCTCGGCCGCGCGCTCCCGCGAATCCTCTTCAGGAAGGGACTCGATGGTCACCGCGAACATTGGGACCATTCGCGCCGATCTCGGACGGAAAAACCCCCGCCGCTCAGTCGGCCGCCCGATCGCCCCCGGCCGCCGCTTCCTCGTCGCCGCCCAGACCGCTGGCATGCCAGATCAGCCCGAGCGCGGCGCCGAGGAACGCCGCCAGGACCAGCGCGAGCGCCATCGCGATCACGTTGAGCGGTTCGTTGCGCCGCCCGGAGGGTCCTAAGGCCATGCGAAGAATTCCTGCACCCCGCGCACCTTGACCTAGCGCGTGCGAGCGCGCAATCGCCTCCGCGAAAGCCGGCCCTTTCTCGCGCGGCCGGGACCAGCATTATTCAGGAGGCCGCTCGCCCATGACCCAGGTCGGCAAGAACTCGCTCGATACCCGCAGCTCGCTGGAAGTGGGCGGCAAGACCTACGCCTACTACTCGCTGGCGAAGGCCGCGGAAAAGATCGGCGACGTCAGCCGCCTGCCGTTCAGCATGAAGGTCCTGCTCGAGAACCTGCTGCGCTTCGAGGACGCCGGCTTCACCGTTTCGGTCGGCGACATCCAGGCGCTGGCCGACTGGCAGAAGGACCCGAAGACCGGCAAGGAGATCCAGTACCGCCCGGCCCGCGTGCTGATGCAGGACTTCACCGGCGTACCCTGCGTGGTCGATCTCGCCGCGATGCGCGACGCGATCGCCAGGCTCGGCGGCGACACCACGAAGATCAACCCGCTGGTGCCGGTGCACCTCGTCATCGACCACTCGGTGATGGTCGACGAATTCGGTCATCCCAGGGCCTTCGAGCAGAACGTCGCGCTCGAGTACGAGCGCAACCTCGAGCGCTACGATTTCCTCAAGTGGGGCTCGAAGAGCCTCGCCAACTTCAAGGCCGTGCCTCCGGGCACCGGCATCTGCCACCAGGTCAACCTCGAGCACATCGCGCAGTGCGTGTGGACCAGCGTCGACCAGGACGGCGCGATGGTCGCCTATCCCGATACCTGCGTCGGCACCGACAGCCACACCACGATGATCAACGGCCTCGGCGTGCTCGGCTGGGGCGTCGGCGGAATCGAGGCCGAAGCGGCGATGCTCGGCCAGCCGGTTTCGATGCTGATCCCGGAAGTGGTCGGCTTCAAGATGACCGGCAAGCTCAAGGAAGGCGTCACCGCCACCGACCTGGTGCTGACCGCAACGCAGATGCTGCGCGCCAAGGGCGTGGTCGGCCGCTTCGTCGAGTATTTCGGCCCCGGGCTCGCCTCGCTAAGCCTCGCCGACCGCGCCACGCTGGCCAACATGGCGCCGGAATACGGCGCAACCTGCGGATTTTTCGGGATCGACGACAAAACGCTCGAATACCTGGCGCTGACGGGCCGCGAGGAAGGGCAGATCGCGCTGGTCGAGGCTTATGCCAGGGAACAAGGCTTCTGGCTCGATCCGAACGCGCCCGATCCGGTGTTCACCGACACGCTCGAGCTCGACCTTGCCAGCGTCGTCCCGTCGCTCGCCGGACCGAAACGGCCTCAGGACAAGGTAGCCCTGCCGGACGTCGACGACCTGTTCAACGAAGAACTGAAGACGGTCTACGGCAAGGGCACTGCGCGCCGCTGCAAGGTCGAAGGCGCCGAGCACGACATCGGCGACGGCGACGTGGTGATCGCCGCGATCACCAGCTGCACCAACACCTCCAACCCTGACGTGCTGATCGCCGCCGGGCTGGTGGCAAAGAAGGCCAACGAGAAGGGCCTGTTGCCCAAGCCGTGGGTCAAGACCAGCCTCGCGCCGGGATCGCAGGTGGTCACCGACTATCTGATCAAGGCCGGGCTGCAGACCCACCTCGACGCGCTCGGCTTCGACCTCGTCGGCTATGGCTGCACCACCTGCATCGGCAACTCGGGTCCACTGGCCGAACCGATCTCGGCCGCGATCAACGGCAACGACATCGTCGCCGCCAGCGTGCTCTCCGGCAACCGCAACTTCGAGGGCCGCGTCAGTCCCGACGTGCGCGCCAACTTCCTCGCCAGCCCGCCGCTGGTCGTGGCCTACGCGCTTCTGGGCACGGTGACGCAAGACATCACGACCGGCCCGATCGGCACCGGCAAGGACGGCAAGGAGGTGTTCCTCAAGGACATCTGGCCGACCAACCTGGAGATTTCCGACATTCGCGCCGCCAACATCGACAGGGGCATGTTCGAGGCGCGCTATGCGGACGTCTACAAGGGGGACGAGCACTGGCAGAAGATCGACGTGACCGGTTCGGACACCTACCAGTGGCGTCCGGGCAGCACATACGTCGCCAACCCGCCCTATTTCGAAGGCATGAAGATGGAGCCCGCGCCCGTCACCGACATCGTCGGCGCGAAGCCGCTCGCGATCCTCGGCGACTCGGTCACCACCGATCACATCAGCCCGGCGGGCTCGATCAAGGCCGAGAGTCCGGCCGGGGCCTACCTGATGGAGCACCAGGTCGATCGGCGCGACTTCAATTCCTACGGCAGCCGCCGCGGCAACCATGAAGTGATGATGCGCGGGACCTTCGCCAACATCCGCATCCGCAACGAGATGGTGCCCGGCGTCGAAGGCGGGATGACGAGATACGCCGGCGAGGCGATGGCGATCTACGACGCCGCCATGAGGCACAAGGCCGACGGCACCCCGCTGGTGATCCTCGCGGGCAAGGAATACGGCACGGGATCGAGCCGCGACTGGGCAGCCAAGGGCACCAACCTGCTCGGCGTGCGCGCCGTGATCGTCGAGAGCTTCGAGCGAATCCACCGCTCCAACCTCGTCGGCATGGGCGTGCTGCCGCTGCAGTTCACCGGCGACGACACCCGCGCTTCGCTTGGCCTGACCGGCGACGACAGCTTTTCGATCCGCGGACTGGCGGAGCTCGAGCCGGGCGAGGACGTCGAGGTCGAGGTTACCCGTGCGGGCGGTGACAGATTCACGTTCTCCGCCAAGTGCCGGATCGATACCGCCAACGAGATGGAATACTACCGCAACGGCGGGATCCTGCACTACGTGCTGAGGAAGCTGGCGGCCTAGCCGTTCATCGCGGGTTTCCTCGCCGAGGCGCAGCTTCCCTCGGGAAGGGAGACTGCCATGAGCCTCATTCGCTCTATCCTGCTGGTCGCAGCCGCCTCGCTGGCGACGCTGCCGGCCCACGCCCAGGCGCCCGCCAACCCGCTGATCGACTACCCCGGCTTCGTCGAGCTGGCCGGGGAACTCGGCGAGTACCGCGAGACGCGCCGCCTGACGTGGGACGAATTCGCCGCCCGCGCGCGGGCCGAGGGCGCGGTTCTGCTCGACGCCCGCTCGGAGCGCGCCTTCGCCGCCGGACACCTCGCGGGCGCGGTCAACCTGCCGTTCTCCGATTTCACCGAGGAAACGCTCGCGCAAGTGCTCGGTGACGACAAGGACCGGGCGGTCTACATCTACTGCAACAACAACTTCGCCGATGACGTACCGCCGGTCGCGAGGAAGAAGGTCGAGCTGGCGCTCAACATTCCGACGTTCATCAACCTGGTCGGCTACGGCTATGCCAACGTCTGGGAGCTGGCCGACGTGGTCCGTACCGACGGGCCGGGCGTGAGCTGGATTTCCGCCGCCTCATAGAAGAAGGGCGGCTCCCCCCGGTGCCGCCCTTCAACCCCTGCAAGGGATGCTCGTCGCGTCAGGCCGCCTTGGGAGCGGCCTTCCTGCGGCGGCGGCCGAACACCGCCGCGGCCCCCGCGCCGAACAGCAGGACCATCGAGGGCTCGGGCACCTGCGTGCCCGATGTCGAGCTGCCGGTGGTGCTCGAACCCGAAGTGGAGGAGCTGGTGGAAGTCGAAGAGCTGGTCGACGTCGACGAGCTGCTCGAGGTAGAGGAGCTGGTCGAGCTCGAGGTCGATGTGCTCGAAGTGATGTTGCCCGAGGTCGAGCTGCTGGTCGAAACGTTGCCCGAGCTGGAGGTCGTGCTGGTCACGTTGCCCGAGCTGGTCGAGGTGGAGCTTCCGCCCGTACTGGTCGAAGTGGAGCTGCCCCCGGTGCTGGTCGAGCTGCCGCCAGTGGATGTCGAGGTCGAGCCGCCGCTGGTCGAGGTCGAGCTGCCGGTGGTCGAGTTGTCGTTCTCGATCGTGATCTCGACCTTGCCGCCGCCGCTGCTGCCGCCGCTGCTGCCGACGAACCCGCCGAAGAAGCCGCCGCCGAAACCACCGCCGAAGCCGCCCGAGCCGCCGATCACGATCGGCTGCCCGCCGCCGGTCGCGACGATCGGCTGCTGTGGCAGTTGCGGCAGCGGGATCGGCACCATCGCGTACTGCTGTTCCTCGCAGCACTCGCGTTCGACGACGCGGCGGATGGTCCGCTCGCGGCGCGGCGGGCGCGGCGCCTGCTTGACGTAGCGCACCGGCTGCTCGGTCTTGACCATCTTGCCCGCCTTGTAGGTGGTCTCCGCCGCCTGCGGTTCGGCGACATGGACCGCGCCGCCGATCAGCGCGCCGCCTGCCGCCGCGGCGGACAGTTTGGCGAGGGCCGTACGTACCGACATGAGCATTCTCTCTCAGTAGCGGTGGGATCGCCGGAGGGCCGTTCGGGCCTTCCGGGTACTCCCGGTGCTGCCAAGAACACGCTGGACGCCGGGCCGGGCAATCGAATTAACCACGTTTCGAGGGCCGGAACGGCATTTTCGCGCCTGCGGAACGGGCCGTGAACCCAGGTTGTCCCATTCCGGAACCGAAGCGCGGACGTTTGCGAACGGAAATCAGCCCTTTCTGCTACTTGCCGGGATCGAACAGCCCGGTCTGGGTGGGTCCGGGCGGAGCGATTCCCAGGTGATTCCATCCCGCATCGTTGAGGCAGCGGCCGCGCGCGGTGCGGGCGACGAGGCCGAGCTGGATCAGGAACGGCTCGACCACGTCCTCGATCGTGTCGCGCGGCTCGGCGAGGCCCGCGGCGAGTGTCTCGACCCCGACCGGCCCGCCCTTGTAGGTCTCGGCGATCATCGTCAGGTAGCGCCGGTCCATCGCGTCGAGGCCGAGCGTGTCGACCTCGAGCCTGGTCAGCGCCGCGTCGGCCATTTCGGCGGTCACGGTGCCGGCACCCCCGACATGGGCGAAGTCGCGCACCCGCCGCAGCAGCCGGCCGGCCACTCGCGGGGTGCCGCGGCTGCGGCGGGCGATCTCGCGCGCGCCCGCGGGATCGACTTCGATGCCGAGCAGCCGCGAGCCGCGATGGACCACGCGCTCGAGCTCCTCGACCGTGTAGAAGTTGAGCCGCACCGGGATGCCGAAGCGGTCGCGCAGCGGCGTGGTCAGCAACCCCTGGCGGGTGGTCGCGCCGATCAGCGTGAACGGCGGCAGGTCGATCCGCACCGAGCGCGCCGACGGGCCCTCGCCGATGATCAGGTCGAGCGCGCGGTCCTCCATCGCCGGATAGAGCACTTCCTCGACGACCGGATTGAGCCGGTGGATCTCGTCGATGAACAGCACGTCGTGCGGCTCGAGGTTGGTGAGCAGCGCGGCGAGGTCGCCCGCCCGCGCGATCACCGGGCCCGAGGTGCCGCGAAAGCCGACCCCCATCTCGCGCGCGACGATCTGCGCCAGCGTGGTCTTGCCCAGCCCCGGCGGCCCGAAGAACAGCACATGGTCCATCGCCTCCCCGCGCCCGCGCGCGGCCTCGATGAACACCCGCAGGTTCTCCCGCGCCGCCTCCTGCCCGACGAACTCGCCGAGCGACTTGGGGCGCAGGGCCGCGTCCTGGTCCTCCGGCTGGCGCTGGGGGGAGAGGGTGGGGTTGTCGGTCATTGCTGCAAATGGCGACGGGCGTCCTGGGAGTGATGGAGGATGCGTACGACGAGCACGCCGTCTTCGTCCAACCGGTAAAATATCCGGTGGCTTCTGTGGATTAGGCACCGGACGCCTTCACCCAATCCCGACATCGCCGGTCCTGCCGAGGGAAAATCGCCTAGCCGGGCAAATGCCTCGTCGAAACCATGCATGTAGACTTCGGCGACATCTTCCGCGAACTGCGTCACGCTGAATTCGTCAATCTCAACCAAGTCAGCTTCGGCTGCGTTCGAAAACCTGACTTCAGCCACGCCTTGCCCGGCGTCTGGCGATGATGTTTTCGATGATCGTTTCCGGCCGTTCGTCCGAAATGCCGGAGGCCAGGCCTTCGGCGACCTTCTCCCGCACCCAGGCGATTTCTTCGGGGGTCTCGGGGAATGCCGCGTCCTCCATGTCGCGACGGATGAGATCGAGGAAATAGTCCTCTTCGTCGGCATAGCCGCCTTCGGCCAGCCGCGCAGCGATCCATTGCTGGATTTCAGGGGGGAAGCTTATCTCGCCCATGGCTGAAGTATATGTCCTTTCCTTTGCGGTTCCAAGCGCGCCGCCTTCTGCCCGACGAACTCGCCGAGCGACTTCGGGCGGAGAGCCGCGTCCTGATCCTCCGGCTGGCGCTGGGGGGAGAGGGTGGGGTTGTCGGTCATGGCCACTCATCCCAAAGAATTGTGAAGCCATTTCCGTTAGTCTGTTTAACGCACTCAAACCGCCTGCGGAGATAGGCCAAGACCGAATCTTCGGGACCGGCCCCATACTCGGGGTTCATGATCTCGGCTGCGTACGGATCGGACAGATCAACAAGAACGACCACCTCTTCAGGCACACCCTTGAACCGATAGAAAAGGAAGTTCGCCTCCATGTAGGAGTCATCGTTATCGGCGGGATTGAACCATTCGCATTCATGGAGAATTTCGATGGGCAGATCGGAGTCCTCATCGAGCAAGTCACCAAACCGCTTCGACCGCAGTGCCGCGTCCTTTGGCTGGCGCAAGGGGGAGAGTGTCGGGTTATCGGTCACTCGAAATCGCTCAGCGAGTAGGTTAGTAAGCTCACATGCGCCCTAAACTGACAATCGAGGAGAAGCTGAAGGGCCATTGCTACTTGCGCCTCCAAGACGGAGAGCAGCCCGAAGAAATTACCGCCGATCTCATCTCCAAAGGCATCACCGTTGTTGAGATCGAAACGGCATTGTCGCAGGCCCGCGCTGCGTTGGATGAATATGCTCGATACAAGAATGCTGAGTTGATCAAGACGCTCGTTGGCGCGCTCGTGGTAGCAGTGATTGGCGTGGTCATCTCAAATTTTTCAGACGACGCACCTGGGCGATTTCGCGGGCTGCATATCTCGTTCTTCATGCTGGCAGCCGCGATAGCCGCATATGGCGTGTGGGCGAGAGGCCAAAAGGTCTAGTCACCCCGCCGCCCTCTTCAGCGCCGCCCGCACCAGCTCGTTCAGCTCCGCCCCCTCGCCCAGCTCCGCTTGCGCATGGGCGACGGCGCTGGCCGCGACGGCGGGCTTGAAGCCGAGGTTCTGCAGGGCGGAGACGGCGTCGGCGCTGGCGGTGCCGGCCTGAGAGATGGCCGCGAGGGGCGCGCCCGCCGGGCCGCCCGGCAGCGCGCCGGCCTTGTCCTTGAGTTCGTTGACGATACGCCCCGCCAGCTTCGGCCCGACGCCTTGCGCCCTCGCCACTTGCGCGGCGTCGCCGGCGGCGCAGGCGCGTTGCAGCTCCTCGGTGCTGAGCGCGGAGAGGATCGCCAGCGCGACCTTGCTGCCGACCCCCTGCACAGTGGTCAGCAGGCGGAACCAGTCGCGCTCACCGGCGCCGGCGAAGCCGAGCAGGCGCATGTCGTTCTCGGAGACCTGCAGGTCGGTGAACACGGTGCACTCGTCACCCGGCAGGCCGAGCGCGGCGAGCGTCTTGCTCGAGCAATGGACCAGGTAGCCGACGCCGGCGACGTCGATCACCGCCCAGTCCGCCCCGCTCTCGTCGAGCCGCCCCGTCAGCTTGGCAATCATGGTTTGTTCCTGCACCCTCGGGGCCGCTTTGGAAAGGGGCCGCGGCGTCCGAGTCCCCCGCAGCGATTCGCGGCGGGCGAGAGCCGCGAATGGTCCCAATGTTCGCAGTGCCCATAGGCCGGGTCCCTTCGCCCCGCTATTAGCGAGCGCTGAAGCTCGCGGCCCGGATAGCGGTCGATGGCGTTGGGCGTGGGCATACCCGTGACGGTCGCAGAAACAGGCGCTGTAGGAAACGGTTGTTCACGCAGAGGCGCGGAGTCCGGTGCGCTCACGGAGGCACGGAGGCGGTGAGCTTCAGCCGCCGGCAGGCGGCAAAAGGCTTTTCTGCAAATTCAATCGAGGAGGAAGGCGGCTTCGCCGCAAGGACATTCGCTCTGTGCCCCTGTGCCTCCGTGAGCGAACTGCTCGAAACCTCTCCGCGCCTCTGCGCCTCTGCGCGAACTCAATGCAGGGGCGCGAATATGGACAGCCGCCGCCAGTTGCGCCACAGCCTGCGCCCCATGAGCTGGAACACCTTCGGCCGCGTCTTGCGCTTTACCACCTGGGGCGAGAGCCACGGGCCGGCGCTCGGCGCGGTGGTCGACGGGTGCCCGCCGGGGCTCGAGCTGGCCGAGACCGACATCCAGCCGTTCCTCGATGCCCGCAGGCCGGGGACCAGCAAGTTCACCACCCAGCGCAAGGAAGCCGATCTGGCGCGGATCCTCTCCGGCACGTTCGAGGGCAAGACCACCGGCACCCCGATCAGCCTGATGATCGAGAACACCGACCAGCGCAGCAAGGACTACTCCGAGGTCGCCAAGGCCTATCGCCCGGGCCACGCCGACTGGGCCTACGACGCCAAGTACGGCTTGCGCGACTGGCGCGGCGGCGGGCGTTCGTCGGCGCGCGAGACCGCGGCGCGCGTGGCGGCCGGCGCGGTGGCGCGTCTGGTGATTCCCGAGGTCACCATCACCGCCTACGTCAGCGAGATCGGCGGCGATGCGATCGACCGCGAGGCGTTCGACGCCGAGCAGATCGGCCAGAACCCGTTCTTCTGCCCCGATTCCTGGGCCGCCGCGCGCTGGGAGAAGCTGGTCGACGAAGCGAGGCTGGACGGCTCCTCGCTGGGCGCGGTGGTCGAATGCGTCGCCACCGGTGTTCCGGCGGGCTGGGGCGCGCCGGTCTACGCCAAGCTCGACGCCGACCTGGCGGGCGCGATGATGGGCATCAACGCGGTCAAGGGAGTCGAGATCGGCGAGGGCTTCGCCGCAGCGGCCCTGCGCGGCGAGGAGAACGCCGACCCAATGCGGCCCGGCGCCGACGGCAACCCCGAGTTCGCCGCCAACCACGCGGGGGGGATCGCCGGCGGCATCTCGACCGGCCAGCCGGTGGTGGTGCGCGTGGCGTTCAAGCCGACCAGCTCGATCCTGATCGCGCAGGACACCGTCACCCGCGAGGGAAAGGCTACCAAGCTCGCCACCAAGGGCCGCCACGATCCCTGCGTCGGCATCCGCGGCACCCCGGTGGTGGCGGCGATGATGGCGCTGGTGCTGGCCGACCACAAGCTGCTGCACCGGGCGCAGTGCGGGTGATTTGAGGATCCTTCGAGACGAGCCTTCGACTGCGCATCCTTAACAAGCTCAGGCCGCTCCGCTCGGTCTCTCCTCAGGATGAGCGGGCTGTCTTCAAGATTTCCGCTCATCCTGCAGAGGGGCTGAGCTCGTCGAGGACCCGTCTCGAAGGATCTCTACGCACGTGCGGCAAGCCATTCGCGTTAATCGACAAAAGCGATCACTGCGACCGGATTACTCGGGTTGCGTTGCATTGCAGCACTTCCTACTTCGCACCTGCACAAAGTTTCAACCAACACGCAGGAGCGACGATTTCATGGGTATCATCGGCAGCCAGATCCAGCCGTTCAAGGCGACCGCCTTCCAGGCCGGCAAGGACTTCTTCGAAGTCACCGACCAGGACGTCGCGGGCAAGTGGGCGGTGTTCTTCTTCTATCCGGCCGACTTCACCTTCGTCTGCCCGACCGAACTCGAAGACCTCGGCGAGCATTACAACATGCTGCGGAAGATGGGCGTCGAGGTCTACGGCGTGTCGACCGACACGCATTTCAGCCACAAGGCCTGGCACGACACCTCCGACAAGATCGGCAAGCTGCAGTTCGCCTTCCTCGGCGACCAGAACCACGTGCTGGCCAACAACTTCGGGGTGCTGCGGGCCGAGTCCGGCCTCGCCGATCGCGCGACTTTCGTGGTCGATCCCGACGGCGTGATCCAGCTGGTCGAGCAGACCTGCGAAGGCGTCGGCCGCAATGCCAACGAACTCGTCCGCAAGATCAAGGCCGCGCAGTACGTCCGCAACCACCCCGGCGAGGTGTGCCCCGCCGCGTGGGAGGAAGGCGAAGCGACGCTCGCCCCCTCGCTCGACCTCGTCGGCAAGATCTGACCCGCTACGGCCGCGGCAACGCGGCCGGCGAGGCCCCGGGCGCACCCTCCCCCAACCCCGCGCCCGGGGCCTCCGAAATTTGCGTTCCTCCCCGGCACGGGGAGGGGGATTCTGAAAGGATTCAAAGATGCTCGACGCCGGCATGAAGGACCAGTTGCGCCAGCACCTCGCCCTGCTGCGCGAGCCGATCGAGCTCGTCGCCTCGCTGGGCGACGACGCCAGGTCGGCGCGGACGCGCGAGCTGATCGAGGAGATCGCCGAGCTGTCGGACAAGGTTTCGGCAAGCTTCGACGGCGACGACGGGCGCAAGCCCAGCTTCGTCATCCGCCGGGCCTCCCATCCCGACAGGCGGGTCCGTTTCGCCGGCCTGCCGCTCGGCCACGAGTTCACCTCGCTGGTGCTGGCGCTGCTGTGGGCCGGCGGCCACCCGCCGAAGGTGTCCGAGGACGTGCTCGAGCAGATTCGCGCGCTCGAAGGCGATTTCGCGTTCGAGATGTACTTCTCGCTGTCGTGCCACAACTGCCCCGACGTGGTGCAGGCGCTGACGCTGCTGGCGCTCGAGAACCCGCGCGTCACGGCGACGCTGATCGAGGGGGGCACGTTCCAGCAGGAAGTCGAGGAGCGCGGCGTGATGGCCGTGCCGGTCACGTTCCTGAACGGCGGGATGTTCGCCAGCGGCAAGATGAGCGTCGAGGAAATTCTCGCCAAGCTCGACAGCGGCGCTTCGACGCGCGCGGCGGCGAAGCTGGCCGACAAGGAGCCGTTCGACGTGCTGATCGTCGGCGGCGGGCCGGCGGGCGCGGCGGCGGCGATCTACGCCGCGCGCAAGGGCTTCAGCACCGGCATCGCGGCCGAGCGGTTCGGCGGACAGGTGCTCGACACGCTCGGGATCGAGAACTTCATCTCGGTCAAATACACCGAGGGGCCGAAGCTGGTCCGCGAGCTCGAGGCGCACGTGGCCGAGAACGGGGTCGACGTGATGAACCTCGCCGCGGCCGAACGGCTGATCCCCGCGCGCCGGCCCGGCGGCTGGCACCAGGTCGTGCTGAAGAACGGGGCGACGCTTTCGGCGCGAGCGGTGGTGCTGGCGACCGGCGCGCGCTGGCGCAACCTCGGCGTGGCGGGCGAACTCGAATACCGCAACAAGGGTGTGGCCTATTGCCCGCACTGCGACGGCCCGCTGTTCAAGGGTAAACGCGTGGCGGTGATCGGCGGCGGCAACTCGGGCGTCGAGGCGGCGATCGACCTTGCCGGCATCGTCGGCCACGTCACGCTTATCGAATTCGATGCCGCCCTGCGCGCCGACCAGGTGCTGCAGGACAAACTGCGTTCCATGCCCAACGTCGACATCCGGCTTTCGGCGCAGACCACCGAGATCCTCGGCGACGGGCAGCGGGTCGGCGGGCTCGTCTACAGGAACCGCGTCTCGGGCCAGGAGCACCGCGTCGAGCTGGAAGGCGTGTTCGTGCAGATCGGGCTGGTGCCCAACACCGAGTGGCTCGAGGATTCGGGCGTCGCGCTGTCGAAGCACGGCGAGATCGAGATCGACGCGCGCGGCGCGACCAACCTGCCCGGCGTGTTCGCGGCGGGCGACGTGACCACCGTGCCCTACAAGCAGATCGTGATCGCGATGGGCGAAGGATCGAAAGCGGCGCTCTCGGCCTTCGACTACATCATCCGCAACGCCCCGGCCGAGGATATCGCAGAGGCGGCCTGAGCTTCGGTCCTTCGAGACGCCGGATGAGCGGTCTGGATTTAATCCCGCTCATCCTGAGGAGCGATTGAGGAGGCGGCGAAGCCGCCGTCACGAAGGCGCGTCTCGAAGGACCTAGCGCCTGCGCTTCAGCACCAGATAAAGCGCGCCCGCGCCCCCATGGCGGCGGTGCGCCGGGCGGACCGCGGCGATGTCGGCGCCGTGCGGGCCGGCGGCGAGCCAGTCGAGCACCTTGGCCCGGATCGCGCCGCGCCGGGTGCCGCGGTCGGCGGCGGCGGCGGGTCGCGGGTGGCCGGTGATCAGCAGCACAAGCCGCGCGCCCGTCGCCTTGGCCTGCATCAGCCCGCCGTCGAGCCGCGCGTGCGCCTGGTCTAGCGTATGGCCGTGCAGGTCGAGCGTGAAGTCGGGCTCGATCGAGGCTTGGGCCAGCTTGCGTTCCCAGGAGGAATCGAGGCCGTGGGTGGGAGAGAGCGGCTGGGCCTTGCCCCGATCCTCGCCCTTTGCGGGACGGGAACCGCTCGCGAAGCGAGGGGTGGACTGGGCCCTGGCGAGCGTCTCGCCGGCCGCCCCCCCTCCGTCATCGCTTCGCGATGCCACCTCCCCCAGTGGGGGAGGATTTAGCGGCCGCACCGTGTCCGTAACCCTCTTCCAAAGCGCCGCCTCGGCCGGGCTCAGCCCGCGCGGGGCCTTCATCGCAGGCCGTGCCGCGCGAGCGTTCCTTTCGGCAGCAGCAGCAGCGCGCGGCCGCGGTCGTTCATGCCGCCGGCCAGCGTCTCGGCATCGTCGCCCGCGCCCCAAAACGTGTCGAAGCGGTTGGGACCCTTGATCGCCCCGCCGGTGTCCTGCGCGATCCACAGGCCGTGGACTTCCCGCCGCTCGCCGCCGGACAGGAATACGGGGGCGCCGAGCGGGACGAACGCGGGGTCGGCCGCGACCGAGCTTTCGCGCCGGACCGGCACTTCGAGCGCGCCGAGAGGCCCGTCGCCAGTCAACTCGCGGAAGAAAACCCAGCTTTCGTTCTCGCGCATGATCGCGCGGCCTTCGGCGGAGTGGTCGCGCAAGTACCGGACGATGCCTTGCATCGACGTGGGATAGGACGTGCCTTCGCCGATCAGCCCGCGCTGGCGCATGATCCCGCCGATCGCCGTGTAGCCGTGACCGTTCTGCCCGGCATAACCGATGCGGATCACTTCGCCTTCGGGCGTGATCAGCCGGCCCGAGCCCTGGATCTGCAGGAAGAAGAACTCGATCGGATCCGCCGCCCAGGCGATCTCGAGCCCCTTGCCGGCGAGTGCCCCGTCCGCGATCTGGGCGTGCGTGTAGTACGGCACGAACCTGCCGCTTTCGTCGAAGCGGCCGAGCGGAGCGCGGCCGGTGCGCTGCTCGGGCGGGGTCTCGGCGGGCCAGTCGCGCACCAAGTCGGGCGGCATGCGGTAGACGGGTTCCTCGAAGCCGGGGCGCGGCGCGCGGCTGCCGGCGATCTCGGGCTCGAAATAACCGGTCACGTGGCTCGCGCCCTCGCCGACCACCACCGCCTCGAACTGATCCTCGAAGTAGCGCTGCCCTTCGCCGCGCGGCCAGCTTGAAGCGGCGCGGCAGGAGCGCTGCCAGTCTTCCTGCCGCGTCAGGCCGCTGGCGTCGGTGCGGGCGAGCAGCTTCGGGCACGACTCGCGGAACGAGGCCAGTGCCGCTTCCGCATCGGCGACGGTCAGCCGCAAGTCGCGGACATCGGGCCCGGCGCGCAGCCCGGCCAGCGCGGCGGTGGTGGGCGCGGGTGTCGGCGTGGGCGCCGGCGGCTCGCCAGGGCTGACGCAGCTTGCCAGCAGGGCAAGCACGGCGAGGGAGCCGAAACGCTTGGCGTCCTTCGAGACGAGCCTTCGATGCAGTTTATCCTGCGCCTTCGGCGCAGCGGCGTTCCGAAGACGCGTCTCGAAGGACGCCTCCCGCACGGAACGCTCAGCCTTCGTCGGTTTCGTCGAGCAGCCAGTCGGGATCGGCGCTGTCCACGTTACGCGAGAAGGTCCACACGTCGCGGCTTTCGACCGCGTCGTCGAGCGAGCCGGCGACCACGGTGCCGTCCTTGTCGCGGACCACCGACGCGATGTCGGCGACGAACGAGACCGCGATGCGCGCGGTGCGGCCGTCGAGCCTGGCGCTGTGAACCAGCGTGTCCTCGATCCGGATCAGCCGGTTGTCGAGCGTTTCGCCCGCCGCCTCGCGCGCATCGATCGCGGCCGAGAAGCCCTGGTAGACGTCGTCGTCGCACAGCTCCTTGAGCTCGTCCTTGTCGCCGCGCCAGAACGCCTCGAGCACCATCGCGTAAGCGGCCTTGGCGCCTTCGAGGAAGGTCAGCAGGTCGAACCGGCGGTCGGCCGCGCCGATGTCGCGCAGTCCGTGCTCGATCGCCGGCGCGAAGCCGGAAATCTCGCGATTTCGGCGCGGCAGCTCGGCGACCGGCGCGGCGACGGGGCGCGGCGCGTTGCCGCTCTCGGGGCGGTCGAAGCGGGTCGGCACCGGCTCCTCCTCATGCTCGGCACGGCGGCCGAGCACCGAATAGAGGCGGAGGCCGAGAAAGGCCGCGATCATGGCCAGGATGACGATTTCGATGATCAACTCAACTCTGTCCCGAAGTCGGCGGCGGAGGCCCGAATGCCCATGCGCGCCGGATGATTGCCAATCGTGCCCGAAATAGGTGCCAAATACAAATGAACAACACATGTCCGGCCATCCGGCTCCCGATTTTCCGGCGGCGTTGCGGGAGCGTCATACGAGTGCTAGCGCGGCGCGCGATCACAACCCCGATTTCGAACCGAAAGCAGAACCCGATCATGGCCGAAGAAGGCGACGTCCTCACCAACCTCGACAATGCCACCGCCGGCAACGGCGCCGACAACCTGCCCGTCGCCGGGCTGCTGTCGCAGTACATCAGGGACCTCTCGGTCGAGAACCCGAAGGCCCCGGAAAGCTTCCAGTGGACCGAGCAGCCGCAGATCGACGTCCAGTTCAACATCGGCGCGCGCCCGATCAACGAGGAGATCACCGAGGTCGAACTCAAGGTCTCCGCTTCGGCCAAGAACGCCCAGGGCACCGCCTATATCGTCGAGCTCGCCTATTGCGGGCTCGTCGGCATGCGCAACATGGCCGACGAGCAGAAGCATGCCTTCACCTATGCCGAGGCGCCGCGAATCCTGTTCCCATTCGCGCGCCGGGTGATCGCCGACGCGGTGCGCGACGCCGGCTTCGCGCCGCTGCTGCTCGACCCGATCGACTTCACCGCGATCTACATGCAGCAGCTGCAGGCCAAGCAGGCGCAGGAAGGAGCCGGCGAGGCTCCGGCCCCGGGCGGCGAGGCCTGATCCCAGCGCCGCGCTGAGGTTGGCCGAATGAGCAGCCTCGTCAAGAACGTCGGAACGATCGGCGGGCTGACCGCGGTCAGCCGCGTGTTCGGCTTTGCCCGCGACATGATCCTGGCGCGGGTGCTCGGTGCGGGGCTGGCGGCCGACGCCTGGCAGCTCGCCTTTACGCTGCCCAACACCTTCCGCCGCCTGTTCGCCGAAGGCGCGTTCTCGGTCGCCTTCGTGCCGATGTACACACGCGAGCTGCACGGCGAGGGCGGCGGCGAGGCGGCCGCCGATCGCTTCGCGGGCGAAGTGCTCGCGGTGTTCGTCTGGGTCCTGCTCGGCTTCTCGGCGCTGGCGATGCTGGCGATGCCCGGAATCGTCTGGCTGCTCGCCAGCGAATACCAGAGCGTGCCCGGCAAGTTCGAGCTCGCGGTCAGCCTGTCGCGGATCACCTTCCCTTACCTGATGCTGGTCAGCCTGGTGGCGATGCTCTCGGGCCTGCTCAACGCGCGCTCGCGCTTCGCCCCCGGCGCCGTCGTCCCCGTGCTGCTCAACATCGTGCTGATCGCCGGCATCCTGACCGGCTACTGGCTGCGCGAGAACCGCGGCGGCAGCGACATCACCGTGGCCTATGCGCAATCGATCGCGCTCGCGCTCGCCGGCGTGGCGCAGCTCGCCTACATGGCCTGGGCGACGCGCAAGGCAGGAGTGCGGCTCGAAATCAAGTTTCCGCGCTTCACCCCGCGGGTCAAGCGGCTGTGCCTGCTGATGCTTCCCGCGACCTTCGGCGCCGGCGTCTACCAGATCAGCCAGCTCGTCGACACGTTCTTCGCCACCAGCCTCCCCCAGGGTTCCCTGACCCTGCTCAAGATGGCCGACCGTCTCAACCAGATGCCGCTCGGCATCTTCGGCATCGCCCTGGGCACCGCTATCCTGCCGATGCTGGCGCGGCATATCCAGTCTGGCGACGGGCGCGAAGCGCAGCGGCTGCAGGGCAATGCGGTCGAAGTCGGCACGCTGCTCACGCTTCCTGCCGCGGCGGCGCTGGCGATCTGTGCGCCGGCCTTCGTCACCGCGTTCTTCGTCGGCGGCAAGATGACAGCGGCGGACGGCGCCATCATGGCCAACATCGTCGTCGCGCTCGTCGCCGGCCTACCGGCCTACGTGCTCGTCAAAGTGTTCCAGCCCGCGTTCTTCAGCCGCGAGGACATCCGCACGCCGGTGTGGGTCGCGGCCGGCGCGCTGGTGATCAACATTGCGCTGAACGTGAAGATCATCGGCATCGACATCGGAGGCGGCACGATCGGCGGCCCCACCGAGCTGTTCGGCCGCACCTTCGACCTGCGCGAACTGACGTTCCCGGCGATCACCGTGGAGGGGCTGGGATACGGCATCGTCGGCCTCGCCGCCGCAACCGCGATCACCTCGACGCTCAATGTGCTGGCGCTCTATACGATCCTGCAGGTGCGAGGCTGGTTCCACTTCACCGCCAAGCTCGCCGGCCGCATCCTCCGCCAGCTCGTCGCGACCACAGTGATGGGCGCGCTGCTGTGGTGGCTCGTTCCGCGGCTCGCCGACCGCTTCGGCGGCAACGTGTTCGAACGCATCTGGTCGATCGCTTTGCTGGTGGGTGCCGGGGCCGGCGCGTTCTTCCTCGTCGCCTGGGCCATCGGCGCCGTCGACAAGGACCTGATCGGCCAGCTGCGGCGCAAGCGTCCGGCCGAACCGGTCAACCTGTCCGCGTAGGGCTTTCAGCCGCCGCCGATTGTGATATGCGCAGCGGCGATGGACCGCGCCTTCTCCCTTCAGCGCAAGACGCCCCGCCCCACGGCACGCGGCCGGGCGGCCGGGGACCGCCTTGGGCGATGGCGGAGCGGCGTCTCCTTCTGAGCGCCAGCCTGCCCCCTCGGGACATCTGCCACGTCGAATACCAGGAAAGCCATCACCATGCGCGTCGTTTCCGGCATCCAGCCCACGGGCTCGCTCCACCTCGGCAACTATCTGGGCGCGATCCGCAACTGGGTGAGAATGCAGGACGGCGTGACGAGTTCAGGGTCGCCGGGCAGCCAGTGCCTGTTCTTCCTCGCCGACCTGCACGCCATTTCGATGCCGCACGACCCGGCCGAACTGAAGGCCGCCACGCTCGAGATGGCGGCGGCGCTGGTGGCCTGCGGCATCGATCCCGACCGCTCGATTCTGTTCAACCAGGCTCAGGTGCCCGCCCACGCCGAGCTGCAGTGGCTGCTCAACGGCACCGCGCGGATGGGCTGGCTGAACCGCATGACCCAGTTCAAGGACAAGTCGGGCAAGAACCGCGAGGGCGCCAGCGTCGCGCTGTTCACCTACCCGGTGCTGCAGGCGGCCGACGTGCTGCTTTACCAGGCGACGCACGTTCCGGTGGGCGACGACCAGAAGCAGCACCTCGAGCTGGCGCGCGACATCGCGCAGAAGTTCAACAACGACTTCTGCCGCGAGGACGCGCCGGTGTTCACCCTGCCCGACCCGATCATCCCGCCCGGGGCGGCGCGGATCATGTCCTTGCGCGACGGGACGGCCAAGATGAGCAAGTCGGACCCCAGCGACATGAGCCGCGTCAACCTCGCCGACGATCCGGACGAGGTGATGAAGAAGGTCAGGAAGGCCAAGACCGATGCGGAGCCGCTGCCGAGCGAGGAAGCCGGCCTCGCCGCGCGGCCCGAGGCGCTCAACCTGGTGACGATCTACGCCGCGCTGGCCGACATTTCGGTTTCCGAGGTGCTCGCGCAGCACGGCGGCCAGGGCTTCGGTGCGTTCAAGCCGGCGCTCGGCGAGCTGCTGGTCGAAACCCTGCGCCCGATCACGCAGCGATTCACCGGCCTGCTCGAGGACCGCGAGGCTCTCGACGCCATCCTCGCCCGCGGCGCGGCCCGGGCGCGGCAGATCGCCGGGCCGACTCTGGCGCATGCCTATGACGCCCTGGGGCTGTTGCGCGGATAGCCGCTTTACTGAAAAACAACGCTTTTTCGGGCGTTTGCGTTCAACGGCTATTCAGCCCGCCCCCTTTATGACACGCTCCATCGATGGCAGACTCGCGCCTGGTTGAGGGGGAGCTCGAGCGGTCCAGATGTTTGTCGAAAGAGAGTCCATTGCCATGAGCATGTTCAACAAGATCGGGCGCGGCTGGAAGCTGGCGATCGTGCTGCCGGCCCTGGCGGCCCTCGCCGCCTGCGCCTCGCCCTTCCGTGCCGACGTGGCGCGGTTTCAGTCGCAGCTTCCGGTCCCGGCCGGGCAGACCTTCACCGTCGTCGCCGACGATCCGGGGCTGACCGGAGGCATCGAGTTCCGCAACTATGCGCAGCTCGTCGCCGATCACATGGCCGCGCTGGGCTATACCCCGGTCAACGATCCGGCCGACGCGCAGCTGCTGGTGCGGTTCGACTACGGCGTCGACAACGGGCGCGAGCGGGTGCGCTCGACCGGCATCGGCTATCGCGACCCCTTCTACTCTTCGTGGTACGGTTACCGGCCGATCGTCTACAACACCCGCTATGGCCCGCGCGTCGCCTATGTCGGCAGCCCGTGGGGCTGGGGCTGGAACGACAGCTTCTTCGGCCGCGAAGAGGTCTACAGCTACACCGTCTATACCAGCGGCATCGAGATGAAGATCGACGATGCGCGCAGCGGGCAGCGGCTGTTCGAAGGCGAAGCCCAGGCGGCCTCGACCTCCAACCGGCTGCAGTACCTGGTGCCCAACCTGGTCGAAGCGATGTTCACCGGTTTCCCCGGCAATTCGGGCGAGACCGTGCGCATCTCGGTCGCACCGGAGAACCAGCCGGCCCGCCGCACAAGCCGCTGACGGTTCAAGGCATTCCCCGAAGGGCGGATCCGCGAGGGTCCGCCCTTTTCTTGCCTGGAATTCACACCAGCCCGGCGTGCCCGCCGGTCGAGCCGAACCCGCCCGTCCCGCGCGCGGTGTCGTCGAGCTCCGAGACTTCCTCCCACGCGGCCTGCGTTACCGGGGCCAGCACCAGCTGGGCGATGCGGTCGCCGCGGGCGATTGCGAACGCCTCGCTCGCGTGGTTGATCAGGATCACCTTGAGCTCGCCGCGATAGTCGCTGTCGATCGTGCCGGGGGTGTTGGGCACCGAGATGCCGTGCCTGAGCGCGAGCCCCGAACGCGGGCGGACCTGGATCTCGTAGCCGGCGGGAATCGCGACCGAAAAGCCAGTGGCAACGGCATGTCGCGCGCCGGGCGCGAGAGTCACGTCCTCGGCGGCGAGGACGTCCATTCCCGCGGCGCCCGGTGTGGCATAGCGCGGCAGATCGAGACCTTCACCATGCGGCAGGCGCTTGATCCGCACGCCGACCGTATCAGTCATCGCGCTCGACTTCGGCGTTGCCGTCGAGCGCCTGCGCCATCTTCTCGATCAGCTTGTGCGCGACGGCCTGCTTGGTCATCGGCTCCCAGTCCTCGACCTTGCTTTCGGAGATCAGGTGCACGGTATTCTCGTCGCCCCCCATCGCGCCGTTGCCCTTGCCGGGCGAAACGTCGTTGGCGACGATCCAGTCGACACCCTTGCTCTTGCGCTTGCGGGTGGCGTTGGCGATCAGGTCCTCGGTCTCCGCAGCAAAGCCGATCAGCAGCTTCGGACGCTGCTTGCCGGTGGCGACGGTGGCGAGGATGTCCGGATTCTCGGTCAAGAGCAGCGCCGGCGGCGCCGAGCCGCGCTTCTTGATCTTCTCGGGCGCGAAGTCCTTGGTCCGCCAGTCCGACACCGCCGCGACCATGATCGCCACGTCCGCGGGGAGCGCCTTCTTGACCGCGGCAGCCATCTCCTGCGCGCTTTCGACGTCGATGCGCTCGACCCCGGGCGGGGTGGAGAGCGTGACCGGCCCCGAGACCAGCGTCACCCGCGCGCCGGCGGCCGCGGCCGCGGCGGCGATCGCATAGCCCTGCTTGCCGCTCGAGCGGTTGGCGATGTAGCGCACCGGATCGATCGCCTCGCGCGTCGGACCGGCGGTGACGAGCACGTGCTTGCCGTAGAGGGGGCGGTGCGCCGGATCCTCGTCGAAGTCGGGCTGGCCTTCGAGCGGATCGAACACCGGCTCGCCGACGACCGGCTCGGGCGCGACCTGGTTGCGGTTGACCTCGTGGTTGATCGCCTCGCGATCGGTTGGCGGCGCGGCCTTGGCGCGGCCCTTGGTTGCCAGCACGGGACCGCCTGTCAGGTCGGGCTCGATTTCGGGAGCGGGGTCGCCTTGCGGCTCGGAATAGACATCGCCCGCGAATTCCTCGTCGCTGTAGGCGATCTCGTCTTCCTGTATCTTGCGAGGCGTGCTGCGCGGGATGATCGAGGCGAGCAGGCCGACGAGGCCCCCCTGCTTGGGTGAAGCGGGTTCGAAGTCGCCCTCCGGCTCCTCCTCGGGCTCGAGCGCCTGGAGATAGCTCGCCACTTCGCGCGGGCCCGCCTCGCCCGGATCGAGCCCGAGCAGCTCGGCGATCTCGAGCCAGACCGCCTCCGGCTCGGGCAGGCGCCCGGGACCGAACTCGCCGCACGCCATTTCGCCCTCGTCGGGCTGCATCAGGTGAACGCCGGCCTGCCTCAGCCAGACGAGGTTGCGCTGCGTCGCGGCGTGCTGCCACATCCGCACGTTCATCGCCGGAACCGCCAGCACCGGCTTGTCGGTGGCCAGGATCAGCGTGGTGCCGAGGTCGTCGGCGATTCCGGCGGCCATCTTGGCGAGCAGGTCCGCAGTCGCCGGGCAGACGACCACGAGATCGGCCTGGCGGCTGAGCTGGATATGGCCGATCTCGGCTTCGTCCTTGAGGTCCCACAGCGAGGAATGGACCGGGTTCTCGGACAGCGCGGCCAGGCTCATCGGGGTAACGAACTGCGCGCCGCCTTCGGTCAGCACGCAGGTGACGTCGCCGCCGCCCTTCCTGATCAGGCGAACGAGCTCGCACGACTTGTAGGCGGCGATACCGCCGCCGACGACCAGCAGGATGCGCGGCGCAACCATCCTAAGGTGCTCTACTCCCACGGCCAATCACCTAGCGTTGCATAGGTAGCTATCGTGCCCCCCCAAGGCAAACCGGGGCGGAGCTTGCCGCACGGTGGTTAAATTTTCGCTAGCCAAGCCAGCCGAGCGACGTTCCCGCCCAGACGACCGCGCCGCCGGCCAGCAGGGCTGCCAGATAGCCCGCCCAGCGGCTTCGCGGCCGCGCCGGCCGTTCCCAGACCAGCTCGATCTCGGGCAGCGGCGGCTGCTCGGGGGCGCCGCCGCGCGCGGGATACCGCTCCTCGACGCGGCGGATCAGCTCGGGCAGGCGCAGCAGCGTGGTGACGTCGTCGCGGATGCGATCGGCCAGCGCCGCCTCGGGCCCGAGCTCGTCGCGGATCCAGCTTTTGACGTAAGGCGCGCTGACGTCCCACATGTTGATCTCGGGATGCAGCATCGTGGCGATGCCTTCGACCATGACCATCGTCTTCTGCAGCAGCAGCAGGTGCGGTTGGGTCTGCATGTCGAAATCGCGGGTGATCGCGAACAGCCCGTCGAGCATCATTCCCACGGAAAGCTCGCTCACCGGCTTGCCGCGCATCGGCTCGCCGACCGCGCGCAGCGCCGTCGCGAACTCCTCGACCGAGTGGTAGCTCGGCACGTACTGCGCCTCGAAATGGATTTCGGCCACGCGGCGGTAGTTGCCGGTGGTCAGGCCGTAGAGGATCTCCGCCAGCCATTGCCGCGCGCGGCGATCGATCCGGCCCATGATCCCGAAGTCGATCGCCACGATGGTGCCGTCCGGTCGCACGAACAGGTTGCCCTGGTGCATGTCGGCATGGAAGAAGCCCGCGCTGATCGCCTGGGTCAGGAAGGCCAGCACCAACCGACTGGCGAGCTGCGGCAGGTCGTGCCCGGCGGCCTTGAGCGCGGCGACGTCCGAGATCTTGATGCCGTCGATCCATTCGATCGTCAGCACGCGGCCGTTGGTCCGGTCCCAGTCGATCGAAGGCACGCAGTAGCCCTCGAAGCCCTTCATCGCTTCGGCCAGTTCGGAAGCCGAGGCGGCTTCGCGGCGCAGGTCGAGCTCGCTGTTGGTCCAGCGCTTGAAGTTGGCGATCGTCAGGCGCGGGCGCAGCCGGCGCGCCTCGCCGCCGAACCCCTCCAATTGCGCGGCGGCCCATTCGTAGGTGGCGATGTCCTGTGCGAAGCGCTCGCGAATGCCGGGTCGGAGCACCTTGATCGCCACGGTCCTGCCTTCGCGGGTCACGCCGCGGTGGACCTGCGCGATCGAAGCCGAGCCGACCGGGACCGGATCGATCTCGGCGAAGACCTCGCCGATCGGCTGCTCGAACGCGCGCGCGAGCTCCCGTTCGATCTTCTCGAACGGGACGGGCGGCAGGCTGTCCTGCAGGGACAGCAGGTTGTGCGCCGCTTCGGCCCCGACGATGTCGGGCCGGGTGGCGAGCGTCTGGCCGAGCTTGATCGCCGCCGGGCCGATCGCCTGGAAGGCCGCGGCATAATCGGGCTCGCGCGACTTGCGAGTACCGATGCTGAAGAACCGGATAAGGCGCTTGACCGGTGCCGGCGTGTTGAGGTCGCTGGCGATGCCGCGCAGCGCGCCATACCTGGCGAGCGTGCGGACCCATATGCCGAGCCGCAAGAGATGCCGGGTTGGAGACGTCACCCGATCAGATCTTCCACCCCGAGTGGATCGCGACGAGCCCGCCCATGATCGGCTCGACCCTGGTCCGCTCGAACCCGGCGGCGCGGATCTTTCGTTCGAATTCGGGCATCGGCGGAAAGCGGCGGATCGATTCGATGAGGTAGCGGTAGCTCGCCTCGTCGTGCGCGATCGCCTTGCCGAGCCGCGGCACGATCTTGTGCGAATAGAAGTCGTAGGCGTCCTTGAAGCCGGGCCACTCGGTGGTCGAGAATTCGAGGCAGAAGAACCGGCCCCCGTGCCTGAGCACGCGGAACGCTTCGGCCAGCGCCCTGTCTATGTGAGTGACGTTCCTGATTCCGAAAGCGATCGTGTAGGCATCGAAGGTGCGGTCCGGAAAGGCCAGCTCCTCGGCGTTCTGGCGCGACCAGACCAGCGTATCGACCCCGCGCGTCACCGCCCGCTCGAGCCCGACGTCGAGCATCTCCTGATTGATGTCGGCGACGGTCACTTCGGCGCCGCGCTCCGCCAGGCGGAAAGCGATGTCGCCGGTGCCGCCCGCCATGTCGAGGATCGCCTCGCCCGGCTGCGGCTTCACCCGCCGCACGAACTGATCCTTCCACAGGCGATGCAGCCCGCCCGACATCGCGTCGTTCATCACGTCGTACCTGGCCGCGACGTTCGAGAACACCGCGCCGACGCGGCGGGTCTTCTCGTCCGCCTCGATGGTCTCGTACCCGAAGGAAACCTGCTCGCTCATCGCCGAGCGCCTTAGGAGCAATTGCCGTGCCGGCAAAGCCTGTTACGGGCGGGCCATGCCCGAGCTGCCCGAAGTCGAGACGACCGTGCGCGGACTGGCGCGTCATCTAGAAGGCGAGCGGATCGTGCGGGTCTCGCTGGCTCGGCCCGACATGCGCTTTCCGTTCCCGCCGGGGCTGGTCCAGGCGCTGACCGGGGCGCGGGTCGCCGGTCTCGGCCGGCGCGCCAAGTACGGCCTGATCCACACCGACCGGGCGACGACGATGGTGTTCCACCTCGGCATGAGCGGCCGCTGGCGAATCGATCCTGCGGAGCCGGCGCGGCACGACCACCTCCTGATCGAGACCGCGGAGCACCGCTTCGCGCTGCACGACCCGCGCCGGTTCGGCTTCGTCGACCTGGTCGACACCGCCGCGCTCGACGCCTGGCCGCCGTTCGCGGTCATGGGGCCCGAGCCGCTCGGGCCGGACCTGACCCCCGCTCACCTGGGCAAGGCGCTCATGGGCCGCAAGGCCGCGATCAAGCTCATGCTGCTCGACCAGCGGATCGTCGCCGGGCTCGGCAACATCTACGTGTGCGAAGCGCTGTTCCGCGCCCGGATCGGTCCGCGCAAGCCCGCCGGCAAGGTCTCCCGCGCCGCGCTGGAACGACTGGTGCCGGCGATCCGCGCGGTGCTGGAGGCCGCAATCGGCGACGGCGGCTCGAGCCTGCGCGACTATGCTCGGCCCGACGGCGAGCTGGGCTATTTCGCCAGCCGCTTCGCGGTGTACGGGCGCGAGGGCGAACCCTGCATTCCGCCCTGCCCCGGCACCGTAAAACGCATCGTCCAGGGCGGCCGCAGCACCTGGTACTGCCCGAAGTGCCAGAAGTGAGCGGTTTGCTTGACGATTCGCGCCCTCGCAGCTAAGGGCGCCGCTTTCCGGCGGGAAACCGCCGTTCCCGTGAACGTTTAGACGATTGACCGGCCGCGCCGCAGGCGGCCCGAGGTAAGGACAGACATGGCCAATACGCCGCAAGCCAAGAAGCGCATCCGCCGCAACGATAACCGCGCCGAAATCAACGGCGCGCGCAAGAGCCGCATCCGCGGCTTCGTCAAGAAGGTCGAGGCCGCGCTCGAAGCCGGCGACAAGGATGCGGCGAAGACCGCGTTGCAGGCCGCCCAGCCCGAGATGGCCCGCGGCGTGGCGCGCGGAGTGCTCCACAAGAACACCGTGGCGCGCAAGATGAGTCGGCTGAGCAAGCGAGTCGCGGCGCTCTGATTCGGCCCCGCGCGGGCTTGACCGAGGAACGGAATTGGAACGGGCCGGCGGGTTTTCCACCGGCCCTTTTTCGCATCTGCGGCAGGGCCGCGGCCACCGTTCTAGAAACAAAAGGAATTCCGGCGATTCGCGCGCATTCGAGAGATTCTTGCACTGTTTCAGCTATTTGAACGGACGCCTGCGGGGTCGCGAACTGTCAAGGCCATATATTTCACTTTTTTTAAGGACGCGGTCTTGCGACCCGCGCCGAGCGGTTCATAACAGGCATTCGGCCGGTGCGTATCGCGCTGGCGGGCAACATACGAGAGACGGTCGAAACAACCCGCGATTTCCTGGGCGGATCGCGGCGGGGAGCATTTTTGCGCCTGAAATCCGGCCGTCCCGCGGGAGTAGGACAAGCCTTTCGGGACGAGGAACGGGGTCGATGATTCGAGTGGGACCGCACGCTGGCCGGTCGGGACCGGCCAAGAGCGAGGCCGTTGAGGGGGTTATGGAAGACCAGGAAGCCGTCGATCTTGCCGCCGACTGGGCGGACATCAGCCAAGGGCTGCGCAAGGACCTCGGGCACCAGTTGTTCAGCCAGTGGATCCGGCCGATCCAGGTCGGCAGCTTCTGCAAGGAATCGGGCACGCTGCACTTGTTCCTGCCGACCGAATTTTCGGCCAACTGGGTGCAGGACCGCTTCGCCGACCGCCTCTCGCTGGCGTGGAAGATCGCGCGCAGCGAAGTGCGCAACGTCAAGATCGCGGTCCACCCCGGCCGCCGCAAGCTCGCCGATCTCGACTTCCGCGGCGAGGACGGCTTCGGCCACCGCGCCGCCAACGACGGTCCGGCCGCGCTCGGCGCCGCGCGGGCGATGGAATCGATCGGCGACGACGGGTTCACCTCCTCGGTCGGGCTCGACCCGTCGCTGACGTTCGCTGCCTTCGTCACTGGCACCACCAACGTGCTGGCCAAGAACGCCGCCGAGCGGATGGCGAACTCGGAGAAGCCGCAGTTCAGCCCGCTCTACCTCAAGGCCGCCACCGGCCAGGGCAAGACGCACCTGCTCCACGCGATCGGCCATTCGTATCTTCAGGCCCATCCACGCGCGCGGATATTCTACTGCAGCGCCGAGCGCTTCATGGTCGAGTTCGTTCAGGCGCTGAAGTCCAACGAGATGATGGAGTTCAAGCAGCGGCTGCGCGGGTTCGACCTGTTGCTGGTCGACGACATCCAGTTCATCATCGGCAAGGCCAGCGCGCAGGAAGAGCTGCTCTACACGATCGACGCACTGCTCGCCGAAGGCAAGCGGCTGGTGTTCGCCGCCGACCGCGCGCCGCAGGCGCTCGACGGGGTCGAGCCGCGGCTGCTCAGCCGCCTGTCGATGGGCCTCGTCGCCGACATCACGCCCGCCGACATCGACCTGCGCCGCATGATCCTGCATTCCAAGCTGGTGCGTTTCGCGCCGCTGGCGGTGCCCGAGGACGTGATCGAATTCCTCGCCCGCACGATCAACCGCAACGTCCGCGAGCTGGTCGGCGGGCTCAACAAGCTGATCGCGTACGCCCAGCTCACCGGACAGGAGGTCTCGCTGCAGCTCGCCGAGGAGCAGCTGACCGACATCCTCTCGGCCAACCGCCGCCGCATCACGATCGACGAGATCCAGCGCACCGTGTGCCAGTTCTACCGCATCGACCGCTCCGAGATGTCGAGCAAGCGCCGCGCCCGCGCGGTGGTCCGCCCGCGCCAGGTGGCGATGTACCTCGCCAAGGTGCTGACGCCGCGCAGCTATCCCGAGATCGGCCGCAAGTTCGGCGGACGCGACCATTCGACCGTGATCCACGCGGTGCGGCTGATCGAGGACCTGCGCCAGCGCGACGCCGACATGGACGGCGACGTGCGCAGCCTGTTGAGGCAGCTCGAGACCTGACTTCCGGAGTTTGTGAGTCCCTGCGCAGGCAGGGACCTCGTGCCAAGAGCGCCACGCCCGACCGCACGCGGTCCCTGCCTGCGCAGGGACTCACGCTTAGTTCGTTCCGCTGCTAGCTGCAAGTCATGGCCCTTCCCCCCGACCGCCTCGACCGCTTCGCCCGCCACATCGTGCTGCCCGAGGTCGGCGGCGCGGGGCAGGCCGCGCTGGCCAAGGCCAAGGTCGTGCTGATCGGGATCGGCGGGATCGGCTCGCCGGCACTGCAGTATCTCGCCGGCGCCGGGATCGGCTCGCTGGTGCTGGTCGACGACGATGCCGTCGACGCCAGCAACCTGCAGCGCCAGACCCTCTACCGCGAAGACGATATCGGGCACCCCAAGGCCGAGCTCGGCGAAGTCTGGGTGCGCGAGTTCGACCCCGGGCTCGAGGCGCGCTGGGTTCGCGACCGGGTAACGACGGACAACGCGCCTTCGCTTATGGCCGGCGCGGACCTCGTGCTCGACGGCTGCGACAACTTCGCCACCCGGCTCGCGGTCTCGGACGCGTGCGTCGCGGCGCGCGTGCCGCTGCTCTCGGCGGCGGTCGGGCGCTTCCAGGGACAGGTCGGCGCCTTCGCCGGGCACCTGCCCGGCCAGCCCTGCTACCGCTGCTACGTCGGCGACGCATTCGACGCCGACGACTGCGACACATGCGCCGAGGACGGCATGCTGGGGGCGATGTCCGGCTGGACCGGCACCTTCGCCGCGCTCCAGGCCGTCCGCGTGCTGCTCGCACCGGTCGGCGGCATGGGCGAGCCGCAATGGGGCAAGCTGCATCTGCTCGACGGACTCAAGCCCGGGATGCGGACGCTGAGCATCGCCAAGGACCCGGGGTGCCGGGCGTGCTCAGATCCTGCGCCATAGGGGGAGGACTGCGGGCTACCAGCTCGCCCCGTCGATGAACCTGCGCGGGAGGTCCCGCCACATCTCGGGCTCGAACATCCTGAGGTTGACCCCCATGCGCGCGTAGTCCGGGTCGGTCGCGGTCCAGTGCGTCGTGCAGCCGCAGGTCTGGCAGTGCCACAGGTCGAGCGCGCAATCGCCCTGCCGGTAGGAGGCGGCCTCGCCTTCGACGGACACCTTGTCCGGGGCGCAGTAGTGCCACAGACCGGCGGTGCGCCGGCAGATCGAGCAGTTGCACTCGCCGGCGTCGGTCGGCGTGTCGCGCAGGGTCAAGCGGATCGCGCCGCAATGGCAGCTGCCGTGGTGCCCGGTCATGTCAGCATCTCCTCTACCCAGGCCGGGACCAGCTCGCTCGCCGGGCCGAGGCGCGTCTCGTCGAACCACGCCGAGCCCTGGCTGCGTTCGAGGTTGAGCTCGAGCGTGCGGGCGCGGCTGCTCTTGGCCTGCTGGACGAAGCCCGCCGCCGGATAGACAGCACCCGAAGTGCCGACCGAGACGAACAGGTCGGCACGCGCCAGCGCGGCGAAGATGCGGTCCATCTCGTACGGCATTTCGCCGAACCAGACGATGTCGGGGCGCAGCGTCCGTTCGCCGCAGGCCGGGCAGGCCGGGCCATCGAGCAGCGTCCCGGTCCAGCGGTGGCGCGCGTCGCACGCGGTGCACCATGCGCTCAGCCCTTCGCCGTGCATGTGCAGGATCCGGCTCGCCCCGCCGCGTTCGTGCAGGTCGTCGATGTTCTGGGTCACGATGAGCAGATCGCCCCGATCATCCTTCGCCCATGCCGCATCGAGCCGTCCCAGCGCCGCGTGCGCGGGGTTGGGCTCCGCGGCGAGGATATTCTCGCGGCGCGCATCGTAGAAGCGCTGCACCAGCTCCGGATCGCGGCGGAATCCCTGCGGCGAAGCGACGTCCTCGACCCGGTGGTCTTCCCACAGCCCGTCGTCGGCGCGAAAGGTGCGGAGACCGCTTTCGGCGCTGATCCCGGCACCGGTCAGGATCACGATGTTGCGGATGCCGTCCATTGCCGCCATGAAGCACGGCCATAACGGGAGGCGCAATGGCCCGCATCGGCATCATCGGCTGCGAAGGACGCATGGGGCAGGCTCTGTCCCGCGCCATCGAGGCTGCGGGGCACGAGTGCCCGGGCGGGATCGACCGGGGCGGCGACGTTGCCGCGCTCGCCGACCACAGCGACGCGCTGGTCGATTTTTCGGCGCCGGTGGCGCTCGAATCGAACCTCCATGCCGCTGTCGGAGCGGGCATTCCGATCCTGGTCGGGACCACAGGGCTCGAGGAACGCCACCAGGCCGCGCTCGATTCCGCGGCCGGGGCCATCCCTGTGCTCCAGACCGGCAACACCTCGCTCGGCGTGACCCTGCTCGCCCACCTGGTGCGCGAGGCGGCCGCGCGGCTCGGGCCCGAATGGGACGTCGAGGTGCTCGAGATGCATCACCGGATGAAGGTCGACGCGCCGAGCGGCACCGCGCTGCTGCTCGGCCAGGCCGCGGCGGACGGGCGCGGGATCGACCTTTCCGCCCACAGCGAGCGCGGCCGCGACGGCCACACCGGCGCCCGGGCCGAAGGCGCGATCGGGTTCGCATCCCTGCGCGGCGGCACCGTCGCTGGCGAGCACAGCGTGTTCCTCGCCGGCCCGCACGAACGCCTGACCCTCTCGCACAGCGCCGAGGACCGCATGATCTTCGCCCACGGCGCGGTGCGCGGCGCCGGCTGGCTGATCGGCAAGCCGGCCGGACGCTATACGATGGGGCAGGTGCTCGGCTTGTGAGAGGCGGGGGCCGTTGAACGAAGCCGCGATCCGCCGCTGCCGCTGGCGCGAGCCCGGCGGGATCGACGCGGCGCTGCCGATCGGCGCGTTTCTCGCGGAGATCGGAGTCGAGGTCGAGACTGGCCCCGTCGGCGAAAGCGTGCTGCCCGGCATGACCGTGCTGCGCGGCCGGGTGCGGGTCGATCCGGAAACCCCGGCCTATCCCGGCGACCTGCTGCACGAGGCCGGTCACCTGGCCGTGGCCGACCCCGAAGGGCGCGACCGGATCGAGGCCATCGCCGCCGATCCGGGCGACGAGATGGCCGCGGTCGCGTGGTCGGTCGCGGCCGCGCGGGCCTGCGGGATTACGCTCGACATGCTGTTCTTCGACGACGGCTACCTCGGTGGCGCGGAGGCGCTGCGCGAGGCGTTCGCGGGCAACGGGTCGGTCGGCGTACCGATGCTGGCCTGGTTCGGAATGACCGCGGAACCGCACCGCGCGGCCGAATCCGGCTTGCCCGCCTACCCGGCGATGACGCGCTGGCTGCGATGACGCGCGAGGCGATATTCGAGCTTTTCCGCCGCCTGGCGGAAGACAACCCCTCGCCCGAGACCGAGCTCGAGTTCGGCAACGTCTACCAGCTGCTGGTCGCCGTGGTGCTCAGCGCGCAGGCCACCGACGTTGGCGTCAACAAGGCCACGCGGCGCCTGTTCGCCGAGGTGAAGACGCCGCGGCAGATGGTCGAGCTGGGCGAGGAGGGACTGAAGGAGCACGTCAAGACGATCGGGCTTTTCAACGCCAAGGCCAGAAACGTGATCGCGCTGTCCGAGCGGCTGATCGCCGAGCATGGCGGTGAAGTGCCGGCCGACCGCGACGAACTCGTCAGGCTTCCCGGCGTCGGGCGCAAGACCGCCAACGTGGTGATGAACTGCGCGTTCGGCGCGGAAACGTTCGCGGTCGACACGCACGTCTTCCGCGTCTCCAACCGCACCGGCCTCGCCGGCGGCAAGACGCCCGAGCAGGTCGAGGCGAAGCTGGAGAAGCGCGTCCCGCAACCGTTCCGGCGCCATGCCCATCACTGGCTGATCCTCCACGGACGCTACACCTGCAAGGCGCGGGTTCCGGAGTGCTGGCGCTGCCCGGTAGTGGACTTGTGCGCTTTCAGGGCAAAGGTGCTGGAGCCTCCTCGGAAGACAGCACGCTGATCACTTGCGCAGCGACGAGGTCGCCGATTACGTTCAAGGTCGTGCGGCACATGTCGAGGAAACGGTCGACGCCGAGGATCAGGCCGATGCCTTCGGGCGGCACGCCGACTCCGGCGAGGATCAGCGC